>Ga0182745_1000012_pt1 | contig 424529 bp, 651 predicted proteins | sample eDN3rd30CKraftBY_FD_128523 | JGI IMG/M metagenome (GOLD analysis project Ga0182745, IMG submission 128523) | Enriched backyard soil microbial communities from Emeryville, California, USA - eDNA 3rd pass 30_C Kraft BY (version 2) (version 2) | ecosystem: Environmental > Terrestrial > Soil >... | reverse complement strand
CATACGTTTCATCGTCGTTGTTGGGACTCTGGACATCTTTCTTGAAGTCCTTTTGCTGGTTAGCTGGGATGACATCATCACACTTATGTGATTCTTTGAATTCATCATCTTCATCCTCGTCCTCGCCTTCTTCGTCATCGAAATTGGCGTAAGCACCAGGACCATGAATCTCACCCAATAGACCACGCACCTTGCGGTCGTTGCGCATTGCATCAGAACGGACAATGATACCATCTGGAGTGTCATCACCACCAGCAATACTCCACTCGTAGTCACGATCGACCAAGTAACCCAAGTCAGCCAATTCAGCTTCGTAGTCGGCCATTTCTTCCGAGTCGAGCATGACTTCTGCATCAATCTGGAACCAGCCATCATCACGAATCATTGGCTTGTTGGGGGATTCAGAAACCATACCTTCTTCTTCATCCGTGAATACGGCATCGCCATCTTCAGCCATCAGATCACCATCAGCCCAATCTTCCGCAACGGCCTTACCATAACGGCTCATACCCTTCAGCTTGCCCTGAAGTTCATCACGCTTGCGCATGACTTGACCATACATGGGGCTGAATGCATTCATCTTGGACAGTTCAGACTGGGTTTGCGCCAGTTGGCTCTTCAGATCATGAACATCACCACCCTCTTCGGACTCAGTGTCATCTGAATCAGAATCCAGGTCGTATTCGTTGATTTGACTTTCCATTGTGCTGCCGCCAGTTTCCTTCACGTGTTGATCAATGAGGCGCCAGCCATCAGCTTCTGAACCGACCAGACCAAGCATCTTGTTGGCCTGCAGATCCCAAACGCGATACACCGTGGAATACATGTTTGCATTGTTCAATTCATGTTGAGGGACACGACGAACTTCATAACCATCTTTAGAATACTTGGCGATAAGATCGCTAACGTCATCTTCCTCATAGTCGTCATCATTGTCGGGGAACATGTTTTCCACAACTGGGCGACCATAACGCGATGCACCCTTCAGCTTGGCTTCTGCGTTTTGCTTCTGAGTCAGAACTTGTTGGTAGGCTGGATCGAATGGGCTCATGGAACGCAATTTGATTTCCGCAGCCATCAATTGGCTCTTCAGATCATGAATGGAAGGTTCTTCGGTGCTTGTATCGAATTCCTTCAACTTGTTCTCCAGAACTTCACCCTTCTCGTCACCCATGTCAAAGACGCCGTAAGTGCGATCTTCGCCGTCGATTTCAGCGGAAACCAGAGTCTTGCCATCTTCGTGGCGGCCCTTGAACTTCAGCTTACCTGCAACTTCTGGATGAGCAGCCTTGACTTGGTTCTTCCACAGGTCAAGTGACTGATCTTCGTCAGTTCGTTCGCGCTTTTCCTTCTTTTCGTCACGCTTCTTCTTGGCGTCCTTCTTCTTGCCCTTGGGATCCGAACCGTCGTCATCACCGTCGTCGTGCTTGAAGGTCTTGCCCTCGTACAGGCGGCTAATATCGAAGTCACTGAAGTATTCAACGTTGAAACCACGGAAACGACCATCCGTATCACCGTGCTGTTCAGCTTCACCTTCTGACTTGAAGGGGCCAAACACTGGACGGTCACCACGGTCTACGATGTAGTAACCTGGTTCAGAGATACGACCTGATACTTCGACGGGTTCACCAACCAGACCAGCGCTTTCTTCAACTGGCTTGCGCTTGGCATCGCGTTCTTGGCGACGAGTCTTGTCTTCCTTCTTCTTGCGACCAACGTCAGCGCCATCCTTCTGGTCCTTGAAAGTTTTACCTTCCAGGAAGTTTTCTGGATCAAAGCCAGCCATCCATTCATTGAATTGCTTAATGACTGGGTTGTCGTTGCATTCGAGGGCTTCTTGTTCAGCAGTGCCTTCAACAGTCAGGTCGATCTGGCTACCAACGCCTTCATCATCCGTGACTTCATCTTCGGCGACTTCTGTGAATTCTTCAGCACTTGCTTCGTCAATGATCTCTTCGTCGAGGGTTTCTTGGGCTTCTGGCAGCTTTACCAAGCGTGCGAGGCTCAGGACAGCTTCTTGTTCAATTCCTTCGCCCAGAATGCCCGTCCATGCTGCCACGGCTTCTTGCAGATTTTCGCTGTCTTCCATCAGGGCTGCGGCTTCGGTCAGACGACCAGTTTCGCGACCATAGCTCTTGGCTTCGTAAACACGACCAAACGAGCGCTTGATTGACTTCATACCTTCCAGGATCGATTCCTGAACTGAGGCAAAAGTTTCGGGTTGAGCAATGGCGTCAGTCTTGCCATGTTGTTGGACACGAGCCAGATTGCGGAAATCTTGTGCCATGCGGATGATCTGTTGGCCAACTTCGTCCGCAAATGTGCCACCTTGGTTGACGTGCTGAGTCATAGCACGGCCACCGGAAAGCATGTTCACAGGGAACAGGAAGCGCTCACCCAGGGCGTTTTCAACAAAGATTGCCTGGATGTTGCGGCCACGGCTACCGATCATATTCTCATTGACCTTCGCACTGTGGCGAACGATCATACGGGCACTTTCGAGCTTCAGGTAAGAGCTCTTGCTGGTGCCGTACAAACCTTCCATTAGATTCATGTTTACATTCTCCTGTTCATTAACGGACGCCCTAGTGGCGAAATCTTGTGGTTTTATCTCTTTATCAAACTTCTTAACGTGAAAAAGCAGATTGGACTTGATGGCAATGTTTCTAAGCATTTCAATGAAGCCATTTGCTTGGTCCAAATTGACGGAATTGCTCAAATACAATTTCAAGGAACTGTTGTCGCCATCTTCGTGAATACTCAACAGAATGTTTTCGCCCAGCATGTAAAAACGACGAGCGTCAGCTGGTTCGTAAACGCGATTACCCTGTTCGTCATATAGAACGAGATCTCGCCCGTATGCGCGCAGAATTTGAAAAATCTCTGTGCAGAAATCACTAAAGTCAATCATATCGTCTCGAATAATAAAGTGTTCAGTTATTTATGTGACTACCCAATAATGACGGGCATTGGATCACCAAAGTCATCATCCAAGTTAATTGTTTCCTTGAGATCCTCTGATTCTTCAGCATCCAGCCAATTGATAACTGTTTCCAGCATACGAACGCAAAGCATGGCGGCCATAACCAGGTCATCATGTTCACCACTCTTTGCCGCATAACTGCTACCACTGCTCACAAAGGTCTTCAGTTGTTTCAACAATTGCTGGCTGTTAACTTTCATGCGATCACTTTCAACCAGGCTCTTGAACTTGGAACAGGCAACCAGTTTGTTGCTGTTGTTGGTAGTCAGACCCTTACGGAAGCGGCGACTAGCACCAGGGCGTCGCTTTTCACTAATGAACGTACCGGGGAAAGCGTGTTCGCCCGTATCCTCAATGATTTGTAGGATAGCTTCACCCAGAGTATTGTTTTCAACAGTCCAATAGATGACTGGATCACCCTCCTGGTCTGAATTATCTCTGAGTTCGCTATCAATCAAATTCAGAATGTATAGCAGGTGGCGTACTTGATCTCTGGGCGGAGTCTTGTTGTGTTGCCATTCAGCAATTTGGATCATTCCAGGCAACTCAAATACTTGGATTGCAGATGAGTCACCACCTGTACCCAGGCTAGGATCTAAGCCCACCAGATATGTTTTGTTTGCTTCTGGTTCTTTAAACCAACGGATGGTCCCAGTAAAGAATTCAGGGTTCGCACCACGCATACGAGCCAATGCCATGGGTTCGATCAATGTTTCATCGTCAGTAACGAATTCACATTCAAATTCCTGCGCAAAACGAGCAGGACCCAAGGATGCGCGGAACGGAGCAGCCCAAGCTTCATCACGTTCTGGGTGCTCATCCCACTTCACCTTGATAGGGAAGAAGTCGTTACGACCAGTGCCGTCGGGACGTGTATTACCATAGTCGTCTACGTTATCATTGGCGCCCTTCCAGATCTGTGCGAATTGATCTTCGTCACTCTTTGGTGTGCTGGTAATAATGCATCCACCACCAGTAGACAGAACTGGTTGAATGGAAGTCCAAAACTCAGATGCCATGTTGGGTCGCACAAATGCGAACTCGTCCAGGTACAAGAGGGTGATGGACAGACCACGACCAGCATCGCTTGTAGTTGCGCGAGCGGTGATACTGGAACCATTGTCAAAGGTGATGGTACCCTTGTTGTACTCGGTCACGCCGGCACGGATATAATTAGGACATTCTTCGTATGAATAACGAATACGGTCCATAATTTCCATAGCTTGGGAGAACTTGTTAGCCGCAATCAGAATCTGCGTGTCAGCGTTGAACATGGCTTTCCACAACAGAAACGCGGCGGCCGTTGTAGTCTTACCCATCTGTCGAGCAGTTAGGCCCACAACAAAACGGTTTTTCCAGAAGCCTTCAACCATTCGCCTCTGGAATGGGTACAAGACTAGTGGCACGCTACCCTTGATAGGGTGTTGCACCTTGATAAAGCGTTCAATGAAATAGATTGGATTTACCGTACTCAGTTCAAGTTCATCCAACTTGGTGGCGTTATACGTGTCTTTCGTATGGCCTTTCTTAATAAGATCGTTTGCACTCATATATTTTCTATGAAGAAATGGGGTATAGATTCACATCTATACCCCATGATTTATGCGAAAGGGAATTAGCCCTTTAGTTGCGCCAATACTCGGTTAACGGCTTCAAGAGCAGGTTCCAGTTCATTTTGAACCATGTTCTGCTTGTACCAGTCATGAACGTTATTGGAAGGAACGGCAGTAGCGTTCTCAACAACATGCTTGAGTTGGGCTTGAATGGCTTCCAGTTGCGTGACGATTTGATCCACTTCTGGACCTTCATCGATCTCGCTTTCGTCACCCACGATGCCGTTTTCCATCACATGTTGGTAATGGCTCAAAACTTGTTGAATGGCTTCGTCATCGTCACCGGCGGCTTGCAATTCAGCGATAGCTTGCATGGCATCTTCGCCAGTAAGATTCACGGCCGTACCAGCATCGCCGTCGTAAATGTTCACGTTGCCCAGGCTGTCAACCACGTAGCTGAAACGGCTACCATATGGAATATCCTGAAACTCATCCAGTTGTGAAGTTTGCTGGGTGGCTGAGGAGTTGACTTGGGGTTCGTCCTTACCCATCAGACGATCACCCAACTGGGTGATCATACCAGCAATCTTGCCTTGGGCGGCGGCACCGTTTAGAGTTTCACCAGTCACGTTCTTCAGAATCATGACAGCTTTGTCAGCGTCCAGGTCCACATCACCCATAGCAATGTCTGAATCCTGAATGCCAATACCATTCAGCAGATGGTTCAGCTTGCTGAGCATAATGGGAGTGATCGCCACGTCTTCTTGGATCGAAGGATCTTTCATGGGGTTGTCACCCATGCCGTTTACTTGATTGTGGTCAGCGGCATCACCACGACTAGCGGGTGTGTCAAATGTGACATCATATGGGTTTTCGCTTTCTTGTACCTGGCCGTAGTTCAACAGGCGAGCGATAATCTTAGGATCGATATTCATCTTTAGTCCTTGCGAATAGAATTAGGTTTGGCAGTCAACGTCTTTGTGGCGCCCTTCGAATCCACGTAGGTCTTTTTCATAACCTTTCCTTCATCATCGAAATTGCCGGTCGGGGTAGGGACCTTAGCATCAGTTTCTTTGGGAAGAATTGTTGGATTCTTGATGTCGCGATTAAAGTCGCTGTCGACTTCTGGTTTGGGCATATCCAACCACTTGAACAATGGAGCGGGAGCGTCAACCTTCATAGCTTCAACACGTTCCTGGGATTGCTTTTCCAGATAATCCAATAGACGTGAGTTGTAGCTGTTGCCGTAATAATTGGAGCCATCAGCAGTTTGTTCAGCCTCGGGGTATTGCGAGTCAGTACCCAGAAGAGCGGCTGGTGACAGGTCTTTCTTCTCAGCTTGTTTCTTGATATCAGCTGATTGGTCACCTGCGATAACTTGTTGTTCCACGGGATCATTCTCACCGCGAACCACCAAATAGTCACCTGGAAGACCCAGTACACCAACCAGTTCACGCTGAATCACGTAAGAGCTAATGGGTAGCCCCAACGTCACATCCATTATGTAAACCTCGGCATTGGGTACGGATTCAAAATCCAGGGGATTCTTTTGCATGATGGTCTTCTTGGGCTTCTTGATATCAATCAAGTTGTAGCGCTGCAAGAAGCGTTTGATTTGTTCGAAGCCGCTGGGCAGGTCGGCCACGCTTTTGATGCGATAGCTGAACTTCTTTTCGCTCTCCGCAATGTATTGTCTAAGATTCATGTTGCTCTCCAGAGCTGAATTATGTCTTTATTTATTGTTGCCCTTCAGCATCTTGATGAGCGCATTGCGATCTTCAATGATTGTTACTTCACCATCAATTACTTCGCCCTCACCACCTCTTGCGCCTTTCTCAGCCAATTCTTGCTTTCGTTCGTCAAGTTGCAGCTTCAATCGTTTCAATTGAGCATCGCGTTTTGAGTTCTTGGAGTCAAGGGCAATCTTGAACATGTTTGCGGCATTTTCAAAGATTCGGCCGGCAGAACGAGTGTCCACGTTGTAACCCAGATCCATGAGATCCTTCGCATGTTGCAGGGTTTCCGTATAAATGGTGTCCATTGCGCCTTCATGATCTTTGATCGCTTGAATATCTGCGAGATTCGTGGGCACATTACCACTTGAGAGGTTCGCATCCATTTGTTCAACCAAGTCGATTGACTCCTGTTGCTCAACCATATCATCGGTTACTTCATCTTCGTCAGTCGCGCCTTCTTGAAACGAGGACTTCAACAAGTCCTCGAGTACTGGAAGTTCAAGTGATTCTTGAATAGCTTTACTCATTTCTTACTTCCCGGTTGTCTAAAAAGCTGTTCCTCAGTCATAACGCGAAAGGTCATGCCATTTTTATGACACCACGCAATTGCTGCGGCCCATTTCGCTTGGTTGACTGCTAATACCAATTTATCCTTCTTGGATTTGGCCTTTTCTACCACAGCTTCTTTCAGGGGTTTGATTTCAATAATTTCTGCCCGCTTGTTGCCATTCTTATCAACAAAAACGATCAGAAAGTCAGGAATATAGAACGTCCACTTACCAGTCAGTGGATGTTGATATGGGATACTTATAGATTCACTCGCCCATTGTGTGACGTTTGGATGCAAGTCCAGGACACGCATCATGCTGAGTTCCCAGGATGAACGGTAAGTTATAGGAAACTTACCGATGTATTTCTGGGTGTTCGTGGGTGCGAATTCACCTTGACTGTACTTTGTCATAGCAATGGTGGTTGAGTGGGTGGTGTTGTCCTGAATCCAATTTGACTTGAACTGGGACGACTGTTATTCATTACAGTCAGAAGTGGAGTTCCGTTAATCTGGCTTTCTGCATATGCGGCAGTGAGACCAGCCTGTGTCTGTGCGTTGGGACCAAGAGCTTTCTGGGCTTGGCCGGCAGCAACATCAAACTTCGCTGCATTGATACCACTTTGGCTAGTTTGCAGGATGGTTGCACCATTACGACCCAGTGTTGAAAAGTCAGTATTGGCAATTTGAGCCAATGAACCGGTGATAGGCGACAAGATTTGATCCACACCTCCACCGAAGTCGAATACACCAAAGGAACTCAGAACACCCAAGCCCTTAGTGACATTTGCAGGAATAACTTCAGCACCAGCCAGTGATTCGCTTCCAATCAGACGACCAACACTTCTTACCAGGTTGTTGACACCGTTGGCTTGAGTACTGAGATTCTGAAAGATATTACGTTGATATGAACCTGGTGGTTCGTATACGTTACCATCCAGTTGATTACCATAGAGACCAACCAACTCTTCGTTCGTGACGATGGGAGCAGGAATCAATCCATTATGGTAGATGACGGTTTCATATTCCATACTCATACGAATACCGTTTGATCCACTATTTTCATATTCCATCGAATCAGGATCGAACGATGTAATTTTGGGGTGAATCAAATCAAACTGTGTGTACAGTCCACCAAAGAACTGATAGCATTCGACTTTTTCAAAGAAGAATCCAGCTTCAGTATCCGACGAGCTGATACCACCAGGCAAAGTTACACCAAAGCCTCGGTTACCCGAGTTGTAAAATTGCTCATAGGTGGCATCGTATTTCCAATCAGTATCAGTTTGGCGGCGGAAATCACCGAAGTGATAAGCGGCGTATTCATTCCACATGTACGAAACAACTGAGTCAACGGTATCGTAGAAGTCAACGTTTACCCCACCAAACTTTACGCCGGTGTGGACCAATCGCTTCTTGTTATACTGATTGAACTCTTGCGTTTGTGGTTGAATGCGAGGACGATCAAACGATCGAACCGCAAATGACAGACCATCTTTCCACTTGGCATTACCTTCACCCGCTCCTCGAATAAATCGAACAACGAATAGGAATTTGGGACGTGGTGGTCCAACTGAAGCGCCCCCACCGGGGACGCCCAGAAACGCGTCTTGATCCAACCCAAATATGCGGACCGCCTGTGAGGGCGATCGCTGCATAAGAGGGTTGCCAAACTGATCCTGATATACAGCCATATCTTAACCCAACATGACGCCAGTGGCGAGTTGTGGCAGAAGAGGCATGAGGCCGCCGCTTTGAGTAGCGATGTCGTAACGAACCGTCATCGAAACAGTAACCATGTCACTGCTGCTGTAATCAAAGTTGCTATAGTTGACGTTGGTCAGGAAGCAACCTTCCAGGAACCATTGTTCAATAACGGCATCGTTACCACCATCCAGAGTTTCCAAATACATCTGGAACTTGTAGTTGCTGGCAGCGAGTGGGCTGGTTTGTTCAAAGTGGTTCTGTTGCTTCTGGACTTGGTGACCGACTAGCTTGCTCAATGTGTTAGTCACATCATCACGAGCTTCAATGTCTACCGTGTTCCATTGTGGCTTACCACCATAGTAACCGACCGAGTTGTACGAGTGAACTGCTTGTTCACTCTGTTGGAAAGTTGGACGAGTTGCCGACATGACGTTTTGTGTCAACTCGATACCACCAGCGATGGGACCAAAGTTAACAACACGAACGCGGAACTTCCACTTTACCTTGGGCTGAAGCATACCACCACGGCCTGCACCGCCGCCAAGTGGAACGCCAAACCTTGATAGGGTTGTCATAGAGAAATCTCCTTACAAAGGATGAATATATTCATCTGTATTTATTGCTAAATATCAAATGAATAAGTGACAACATTTACAAGGTTGAAAGTGGCACATTCTCAAGAAACTAAAGACAAGATTCGGAATGCTCTACGGGGCAAAAAGAAGACGTCTGAGCACGTTGAGGCCATCAGACGTTCAAAGACTGGTGAGGCCAATCCAAACTGGGGACAGCCTCGTTCAATCGAAACTAGGGCGAAGATTCGGGAAGGAAATGTGGGTAAGAAGCACCGACCCATGACCGAATCGGAGAAAGCTCATCAGAGTGAGCGTATGTTGAGATTATGGGAAAAGCGTAGGAATGGTGAATGAGCGAGTGACTGAAATCACTCGCTCATTCTTTGTTTATCAATCACCCGTCTGGTTCCTTGACGCGGAGACAAGTCATTGCTGTTGGGACCAACTAACTGATAAACGTGCCCTTCAATCTATCCCCGTAAACTCGGGATCAATATTCACCCCCTCCTGCGACAGAGGGCTTGCCATAGTGTGGGTCGCACCCACCTCCCAGTCACCAGTGAATATCTTATGGGTTCTGGAGATTGCTCTCCTTCGACTGAATACCTTGCGGTCAACAATTAGATTAGTTGCCTTTTGCTTTCGTGTCAAGCTTTTTCTTGTAGTACAAATCAACAACTCGCATTCTGATCGCACGTTTGGCACGATATGATCTGGGGGTCTCCCAGGTTGAGATATTGTCCGGCACCAAACTGTAAATGGTGCATCGGGGTGAACCTTTGGAAGATTTTCGGCTTCGTGCTGGAGCAGTAACCTTCGAACCACGCAGCTTGCCCTTCAGGATGCTAAACCGTCGGATTCGACGAGTCAAATCACCCACAACAGTCACACCCATGCGATTGAACAACCAACTGAGTTGGGTTATGGCTGCATTCTTATTGGGGGCGTTGAGTAGAAATACGTTCTGAGTGAGCGTAGCATCCTCAATAACAATTTTGAAATTTCTTCGTTTTTCAGTCATAAAAATGGGCACCACAAAGGATGCCCATTTTACTTTCAAGCTAGAAGTTTTACAACTCCAGAGAATCACCGCTGTTACGGATACGAATTGGCAAGTAGATGAATTCAACAGCCTTGATTGGCTGAATCATGATATCTGCCCACAATTCGTTGCGATCACGACGTTCTGGTGTATTGTTCGACTCATCACAAACTACCAAGAAGTCTTCCAGAGCGCGCTGACCGACGAGACCCATGAGGAATCGTTCAATCGTAACGCGGAAGCTGTCACGTGTTTGCGAATCGTTTTGTTCGAACAAGAAAGGCTTAGCCAGATTGTCCAGGTTGTAACGCATGTAGTTGGTCAAACGAGCAACGTTCACGCGATCCAAGGCACTGTCAACTGGGTTCAGTGTCTTCTGACCATAAACAACCAGACCACGGTTTGGAATGTAAGCGATAGGGTTGATCTTGTTGGTGTACAGAACATCGCGTTGTCCTTGATTCAGGATAACGGGAGCGTATTCACCTTCCTCGTCCAAATAACCTACCGAGCTTGCATTGGTAACCAGACCACGAGTAAAGCCCGCTGGAGCAAACCATGGATACGACACTTGGTCGTTATAAGCCATAGTACGCAGAGCGATCGTGGAAGGTGGAACCATGATTTCGTTACCGTCATAGTTCGTTGTCAAACCCCATGGGTAGTAGATACCAATGTATGGATTGCTCGAAGTCAGACCAGCGTCACCATTGCTGGCGGCGTTGTTGGCATTTGTAGCCCAACGTTGAATTTCTGTACCACTTGGAGCCAAACGAGCAGGGGTGTCGCCAACGATGAAGCTGACTTCCTTCTTGTCCGTGTTCAGAATTACCATCTCGTCGATCAGTTCTGGGTAACCAGGAACGGCCATCAAGTTGAAGTAAATCAATTCCGAACGGATGTCTTCGTTTGCTGCAACAGTTGCGCTCAGGGCCTTAACGACCATGATACGTTGAGCCTTACGACCCATGTATGGCGAACCATCAACTGCATTGCCGCTTGTGGTAACCCAACGACCAGCCTTTTCCAGTGCTGGGAACTTGATAGGCACGGCTTGGCCGCCATCAATATAGAATCCACCACCCACTTCATACTCTTCGAAGGTGAAGTCTGTGTTGTCGTCAAAACCACCCAGTGCAAACCACTCAGGCTTCCATTCCTTTACGTTGTACGTACCGAAACGTGTGTTGAACAACAGGCAACCACCAGTGTATGTGCGAGGATCAACGCAATCAGGATCAACGAAGTTACTCAGGACCATGTCCTTCATTTCTTCAGAGTTGCGAACGTAGTCGTTCGAAGCACCCATGTAAGATGGACCGCTGTTTTCACGAGCGTCAGCAAACACGATACCGAACGGCGTAGTTTGATCCGTATTGTCGATTTGAGTCCAGCGGCGGCTTGCTGCGTTGTAACGATACAGAGCTGGATAATTTTCCAGATCGCTCGTGTCCAACCACAAGTCGTTGTCGACCAATGGAGTTTCATCGCTTTGAGCCAAAGGAGCTACGCTCATTAGAGCAACACCGTTGGGGTCAGTAGCGGGATACATCTTGCGGTAACCAACCCACTGATCGCCGTCATTGACCATAATGTCAGCACGGAAATCAACGTTGTACCACATCGTACCATCTTCGGGATCAGTCGTAGGAGCTTGTTCGTCTTGTTCGTACGACAGTTGTTCCCAAACAGAACCGTTCCAACGCTTGATCAGTTGGCCGGCCAGAGCTTGCTGGCTAGTGCCTTCTGGGTTGTACTGAATATACAGAGTACCAACTTGTGGGTTCGAACCCAACGCAACCGATGCGGCGGCGTCATCAGCGTAGAATGGAGCATCTACGGTAACGAATTGGCCTTGTGTTGCATTGTAGAACTTTACGACATACTTGGCACCACCGTTCAGAGAAGTGGTCTTGATCCATACGTCACCAGCAACAGAGCTCTGTGGAACACGGTTGTGAGGGGCATATGTGAGCTTAGTACCATTGAAAGTACCAGCAGCCAGACCCAGATCAGTCAGGGGAGTACCAGTCACGTTAGCTAGTGTGATCGATGGCAGAACGAAGTTGAACTTCAGGAAGCCACTCGAATCAACGCTTGCGATCACGTAAGGAATTGGATTCTGAGGATCAGTCAAGTCGCTCAGTACCGATGAAGCTTGAATAGCGTCATTGATGTCGTTTACAATTTGACCCAAGTTCGTGCTGTTCAGAACGATTGTCACGTTGTTCAGGTTAAAACTGTTACCAACAACCACAGTGCCAGCAGCTTGTGAACCACGCACGAAGGAACGAGACATCGTCCAAGCACGTGAGCCAACGTTAAGCCACAGGGAACCGTTAGAAGTTGGGACCTTTTCAAAAACGCGGTTGGTTGCTTCGGCAGTAACAATGGCGAAGTCACCGTTCTCACCCAGAGAACCCAGGGGCTTACCGGTATTTTGATCGACTTCGTCAGGGTTAGAAACCACCAGAACGCTTTGCTTCAGGAACGGATCCAACGAGATCGCGCCCGAACTTTGAAAAACTCCGAATTGTGTTTCGCTCAGATCAAACCAGTATGTACCATTCAGGGGTTCACCACGTGGAGCCGAAACGCTTGGATCCAATTGGCCCAAGTCAATGTCAGCACGCATCACGTATGCACGGTTGCTGATACCCAGGTACTGATAAGCGGCGTGGAGGCCGTATTCGTTCAGTTCGTGACCATGTACAGGCGTACCTTGAACGGTCACAAAATTAGGGTTACCAAACGTTTGAATCAGCTCACGCTGACTTGTTGCGATGAATGGTTTGTTTACTTCGCTTTGAACTGTACCAGGAGCAATGCCAGTGCCAGTAGGCGAAGGCTTGTTGCTGCGGGTGGCAATCACAATCAGAGGAACTGTGCCAGGTCCAGACGATGCGTAAAAGCTCTCATCAATGACGGTAACTTGTACGCCTGGACTCACTAGATTTGCCATATTGGGTATCCTCCAAACAATGCTATGTTGGAGTATTTATGCTGACTCTGAGAAATCAGTGCTTCTAGGGCATCTGTGGCTTTACGAAGTCCATCAAATCCCTGATGGCTTGTTTACCATTCTGGTCCAATTCCCTAGTCCCAATACCCGCCCAAATACCCCTTGGTTGCGGTGGAGACACAATCGCTTCCCAGTCCTGCTTGTCATGATCGAAAGTGAACCACGAGGCTCTGGTTTGATCGTAGACGTATACTGGTGGTCTCTGTATATCAGTTCGGTTCAGGAACATGTAAACTGCCCATGCAGTACCACCTTGAACGACACCGTCCTTAATAGTGGCAACTGCATAGACAGATTCACTCCAAGCAACCTGAAAATAGTTGCGTTGGATGAGTCGCTTGACGAATAACTGTTTGGGTGGATGCTTTTTGAGAGGAACACTAGCCAACTTAATCAAGTCAGTGGATTCGGCCAACTGTTCATCAGTTAACCGAACCACTTCATTGGTTGGCGCCCTAGTGTTGTGACCCTCAAAGCTCCAATGAATTACTTGATGTCCCAACAATCCAGCACACATCCCCCATTGAAGATCAGCACCCTCTGCTCCACCACTCAGGCAGAGGTTCGCATTTTCATCAAGACTGAACATACAGTCCCTTGTAGGCTTGTAGCATGGTAGATTGCAGTTCCCCAATGCCGTAGTTGTTCAGAATGTCACAATCAACGGTTATATGGTTCCAACCCCATTCGCTTTCGTGAACATCTGGATAGTGTGTGGCCATATACGCTCTTGTCTCTTCGTACCGATGCTTTTGGTGGTTGGCTGATTCACCAGTCTGAGACCAGAAACTGGGCACCGGTCCCTTGAATATGCGAATGAACTTACCACCCATTCGACGAATCATACCCGCTTCGTTGGGGAAGCGGCAATCAGTGATGATCACCTTGTCGCTATTGCTGAGATCAATGCGACGTTCGATATTCGCCAGCCACATGTCATCATGGAAATGCTTACGAAGCACCTCAGTACCCACATGAGTCATCGCGAACCTGGGGGTGAAATGCGGGATATTCAGACGTTTGGCCCACCAGGTGTCTACTGTTTCACGCCATGCTCGGCTTTCGGGAGTAGTCCCCTCAAGCGCCTTCCGATCCCAGCAAAACATTGCCGCCAGAGTATCTTTCAGTGCATCCGCAAATGCAAACTTCTCAAAGCCCTGTTCGCGGATTAGGGCTTGGGCTGCGGTATCCTTACCGCTTCCCTTGAAGCCCAAGATACCAATGATTTCGATTTTTCTGCTCATGATTTTTCTTATTGTTGTTCATGATTTAGTAACGGACTTTGATAGAGTTCACGTCCAATATTGATTGGCAGAACTCAGCCCTAGCGTTTTCCAGTTCAATCAAATTGACCGAATCTTTGAAATCACCCAGCAGTTTGGCTTTGACTATCACATCATCGTCATTAACCCAAATCCAGTTCCTTGTTTTCTTGTAGCAGCGTGAGCTATGGCCCAGATTCTTCAGGTTGGTCCTGAACTCCTCATAACCCCGATAGTCAACCAGAATTGCGCATTTGTAGAAACCCACACCCTTTTCTTTCACAAGCTTGGCATATTCTGCCACGAAGGCCTTGCCGTATTTGGTCTCTTGCTTCTTGTTGAATATCCTGTTTTTTACTGATTCTTGTGCAGGGATTGTGCCGACTTCATTTTCGACAACTTCATATTCAACGACTTCAGCAAGTTCGATCCAATCCAGGATCGACTTGTGCCGCCACCTTAACTGATTTGCTAGTTCGTTTGCTGCGGACTCCTGGGATTTCCAGGAGGTTCCCGACTTAGAGAAAGTGCTTCCGTAGCCTGTCCAAAATTGGTTGGTGTCTGTTCTTTTTATTTTATACCGTTTTTCCATTTATCTCACCGAAGTCCCGTTCGAACGGGCGGTCAGATAACCAGATTTTGAAAGTTACCATTTCTGCCTCGTTCTCGAAAGCATAAAGGTAAGAGTCGAGGCCACTTTTGTCAAAATACCACCATCCCTGGACGTTGAGATTCAGCCACTTCTTGATAATGTCCAGGTGAATATCGGCCAGCTTATCGGTGCGATGACGCATGTAATGGAAGGAGCCTTTGTGCGCTCGCCATTGTTCTTTGGTAAATTGCGCCATATCAGTCTCCCAGCAGTTCTCGAATTTCGTTGTACTTGGCAATGATGCGTTCAGAATCATACTGCGTGAGCGAACCCAAGCTCATAAAGATTGGATAGCCATTTACGGAACGAGGACCAGCCTCGGACATCTTGGCCCAGAAGTGAGCCACCTTATCGGCAACCAATTCTTTTTGTTGGACTTCATCCAGAAAGATGAGGGGCATGAAGATCATGTGAAGTAGACCCTCATCACCTTTGCGGATCATCCAGCTGGTGAAGATTTCGTTGCGATAGATGGCTTTTGCGAAGTCAGCCACCTCCTTGTCGGTCATGGGTTCACGAGGCTTGCTGGGGTCGACTTCGCCGCTTTCGAATTCTTCGCGCATGATGATGGCCTGTAGTGTTTACAAGCCATCAGTGTACTACTTCATTTGGTGGAACTCAAGTGAATTATAGGGAAAGTCTCCACTCCCCAGGCATATACTCACCGTCAATGCTCATGATCCATTCACCATCGAATTTCAATTGCTTGCCAGTCTTCATGTTCACAACATACTGAATCTCCGTTGTGTCGTTTGAAGCAAATGCAACAATCCATGCACCATTGCGGTATTCAATGATATCACCAGCTCTAGCAAAAGCGGGGGCTGGTTTGGATGGCTGCGTCAACGTAACCGGAGGAATGCCCCAAGCTTCACTGCCGCCCATGTCCTTGATGATCAAATACCGGTGACCTTCCGCGGGAGCTTCAGGCAGATTACCTGGGTGGTTCTTCAACGGATCAATAATAGCCTTGATTGGTTGCAGGGTATTTGATGGAACGGTATCCAGATCAATGTGCCAAGATAGAACATTAGGAGCATTCGTATACTGGATTTCACCAACGATATCCAGGGACAAATCCTGTTCAATGTTATTTCTGAGCCTCAATTGACTTACCGCCGGTTGCATATTGCCGTATTGATCCAACAGATCTTTCCACACATATACGGAACCATCAGGCTTGAACTCGGAACCATCAGAACCCAGCAGAGTGATGCTGTCACCAGAGATTCTGATTTGAGCGTTGTCGGGAGTGACGATCTTGCGTGTGAGCAATGGTCCGTCGGCCAGTCTGCCACGTTGTGGCCCTTCGGGATAATCCCGGTCTTCGTCCACTGCACCACCATCCACAATGTTCGTAACGATTTGATGGATAAGGCGCTGTTGACGAACCTTAGCTGGTGGGGAAATCCAAACTGGCATTTCAAACACAAAGGTCATGACGTCAATTTCATCATTGGTGCCAATAGGAACAGTTCTAGAGGACCACGTCATATCAGCCAACATCATGTCAGTCATAGCCGACCAGTCAACGGGATTGTCAGAGTTCTGAATGGAAAATCCCACGTTGAATGCCATGTAGATTTGCTCAAACAGTTGATGCTTCTGATGCTCATTGCTGGTCCAGACATCAACCTGAAGGGTTACATCTAGGGGATGTGGCATCATACGTTCAACCGTATAACGGCGACCGCTTTCGCTTGTGTATTCACCCGTAGCCTCATCAATGGCACGTTCATTTACATGGACGGATGACGTCAAGCCAGGAGCTTGTGTTCGACCACGATTGATGTTGGCTTCTCGAATGAATACAGTAATCATAGGGACACTCAATAGTGAGTTCTCACTATTGTTCTTGAGAATGTGCCCTACCTGGCGGTTCTGTGTCGCCATACGGCAGGGCACTACCCTAAGCTCAGGCCCCGATCCATCTCTACCAGCCACCTCATATTGAAAGCCCGAGAATGCTCGAACGACTTGGGTTAGAAATCGGCGCACTTGTCCATCGTAGAAGTAGTCGTATCCACTCATTTTATTTCATTCCTTTTGTTGAGGTAAGCTGCTCTACGAGCTTCACTCCATGGTTTTCCCTTTGCGGCATCACTCATCTTCTGCAATGTTTCAGAGTCGTGCCGTTTTCCCTTCATTCCAGATGATTTACCAATCCGAGATTTGCGTATTTTGTCTTTGGTTTCTGTGGTTCTAATCCAAGCACCCATTTTTTCCTTTGTCTCATCGGATCTAGATTGGCCTTTTAACTTTGAAACTCGCTTTTCAATCCATTCGGGATTTTGTTGCTGGCCCTTATGAGAATTGCTTTTACCACGCATCGCCTCATGATTAGCCTCACGTTGTTCCCTGGCCCGCTCGCTTACTTTTAGGGACTCGGATATTTTCGCCAGGTGTTCAGGGCTTTTGGTTTTTCCGGAAAGAATGATGGACATTCTTTCCGCGTTTTCTTCTTTCAACCAAGAATAGGTTCTACTACCAAGACTGCCTTTGGATTTGTTTGTCATATACCAAAGGGCTGTTAGCATTGGGCCACCATACATTTTGGCGAGTAATAAATGAGCGACAAAATGTTCCCTAGCAGTCATTTTGACCAAATTCGAATCAATATCGGAACCACCCATAGATCTTGGGATAATGTGGTGAATTTCTACATAACCCGACAGACTATTTCTAGATTGGGCTTTAATTACTAGATTTTGGTAGATTTTGAAATAATTCATATGAAAGAAGGGGCATTGATGCCCCTTCTATTTATGGCGCGTCGTAGAAATAATCGAATGCCATTGCTTATCCTCAGTTCTTCAAAAACAGTTCACGTTCAGCTGTGCGACGCTTGGTCAAGCCAGGCAGTGCAACCAAGGAACCATTTACTCGTGCCTTATTCCATACCAGGAACTGTTCTGCGGCCCCCTGGTAGTCTCCAGCGTTCAACTTGCGCAACAGTGTCGAACTCTTGAAATTAGCTGCTCCCAGGTTGTATACGAAGCTTACCAGGGCATCATACTGGTTCTGGGTGAGTGGTACCGTAACCAGACTATTAACCACAGCTTCATATGTACCCAGGGAATAATCCAAGAGTTCTTCAGCCTCAGTCAATGTGACAGCATTGTCCTTCATCGTCACTTCTTTGCCATTCATCTTGTATCGGCTACCGTAACCCAGGGTTGGATAGCCAGCCGGGCAAATATATGGTGGATACTTGCCCGCCTTGTTTTGTTTTGGAAGACCCTCGTAGAACTTAATGAGGTCCTTGCCGCCTTTTCCTGTTTTCATGTGTGCTCTCCTTAAAAATCGGCACGTGGCTTCACGGCCTTGCTCAACGCTTGTTTTTCGGGTGCGGTTTCACCGTCGTCAAACGTTGTGGTGTTCTTGTTATTAATGAAGGTCTCCATCAAGCGATGGGCCATACTCCAATCTTCCTTGCGATAATCGATTTCAACTCGGCGCCATCTGGAACCTTCACGTTGAAACAACACATGTGGTTCATAATCCAGTCGCAGGTAATAATCACCCTGCTGTGGGTCCAATGGGAAACTGTTTCCGCTACCAACCAGTTCTGCACCGTTAGGTGGAACGCCATCACCAGAAAACACCCAGGGATACTCGCCCTCTTTATCCGAACCCGGGACGATGTAGAATTGCTGCGTCTCGAAGTTTCTCTTGGGGACGTAGATCTTGGCTTCGTCAATAACGGCTTGATTGATACCATGTTCACGAGCGATACTACTCATGATGTCACGAACATTACCAAAGCCAGGATCGCTAACCAGGAGACCAAATGGGTCCTCGGGAGCTTTGTCCAAAATGTCACGGTATTCCTGTGCATCGGTCAATGGCGTGCATTTGACACGCCAGATATGGGGATACCAGGTCTGCGAATAACCATCGGATGCGCGATTGGCATCCGTCACCACGTAGTATTTGTTGGCGGCTGGTTTGTTTTCGTCCAAAAATGCATCTTCGCGCTGATGAGGAAACTCCAGAACGTCGCCACTCATGAGCTTTCTTCCCAGAATCTCTATCATGCCATTCAGGTGGAATTCCACGAAAATGTCATCGTTATTCAGGAAGATGCCAAATTGACGCAGGTCAAATTCTGAATCCTGCACGTTGTAGATACCACGAAGCTCCAGTGCATCCTTGTCGTAGACTCGGTCTCGGTTTTCCAGAAACAACATATCCTGGATGGACATTTGATCGATCGTGGGATTACCGTCAGCGTCGTAGGTTCCCAGATATTTGTGAATGTAGGCGGCTGTTCCACCTATGCTGAAATACTCAGCAATTGTGCCATCAATGAAACGATAATCGTTTCCCTTGCGGCCACTATTCCAGATTGAAAGTTTGGGCATAAGTCACCTCTCATATGAATATTTAGTGAGAGGTGAGACTGGTTAAATGAACTGATTACTTGATGTTGATATCAAATCTGCGATTATCTACCTGGAGATTGCCCACAGTCAAAAGGTCTGTTTGATATCTTCGTCATGAATTCATCAAGAAGTGGTCCATGAAATCCCATTGATATTATTCGTGAACCATGGACCAATTCCCATATGTCTACCTGGAGTTCTACGACATCACACATAGTCGCTTATTGGTTGTGGTATGATCCATGAATCATGACAAGAAACCACCTTAGTGATTACCAGTTAATAACGATCTTACCATTGGTACCAGTAGCACCACTTGTCTGACCACCAGGACTACCCAAGCCATTACCACCATTAGTACCACTAGCTCCTAATCCACCTCTTACTGAACTGGAAAAGCCACCACCTCCTGCTATGGCGGTATTATTGTTGAATACTGAATTCGTACCACTAGAACCATTCAATGCATCACCACCGCCTTGTCCACCTGAACCAACCGTATATCCGTATTGAGTTCCAGGAGTCGTATAGACCGTGTATGTGATTCTGCCACCATTACCACCAGGACCACCCGTTGATCCATAGAAAAAGTAAGGACCACCTGCTCCACCACCCGCAGCATCGATCGTAGCCGTGATCTTGTAAACGTTTGTTGGGACCGTCCATGTACTGGAGCCAACTGTTGACAGAGTAGCTGATGAAGTTGGACTAATTGTCATATTAACCAGAGGACTGGATGCCTTATACGTTCCTGCTGTCAAATCGGCTGATGTTTCTGCCATAACAAGTCTTATCTGCAAGCCTGATGTTTTCACCACATCAGTCACAAGGGTTACAGTCAGGGGAGTATTCGCCACCATCGTGGGTGAGCCCTGAATGCCACCACTTCTCACCATTGAACTAGTGATCGTAGTATTACCAATCAATTTCCAGAATATCTGTTTGTTAGCCTTCAGGACTGGGCTGGGAGTTATGGTAAAAGCGATCGTGTCACCCCAAACCATAGAAGTTTTATTTGCTGTTGCGGTATACTTCTGAATGAATTTTCCACCAGTCAGTAGTATTTGGTCTGATATGTTCATGATTTCCCCATAAGATCAGATGATTAGTTCTAGGGCTGGGCGCCACCCGCCATTATTATTGATATTAGATTTGCTGCCATACGTGCAACCATCAACACCGTTGAATCCTCGCAGCAAACCTATACTGTTGTTGGTGCTACTGGTTGTTTCCTGAACGATGCTTATGCTCCCCGTACTACCGTTAAAGCCCATATCAGCATTAGTAAATGATGCCCATTTGGTACCCTGTTGACTGCTGGGAGTTACTGATGAACAAACGTTGTATAGGAGGCGATTCCATTCAGAACCAAAAGTCACTGGAGCATCAGCAGCGGTGGTTTGAGCAGCTGGATCGCTATTGTATCCGTGTATCAATCGTACTCGGTATGAATATCCAGACCTTGATACAACTGCTGATTGAATCACAGGGGTGGTGGCTGGGAATGTGCCAGTCGTTCCATCACCGTATACGGCACCAACCGCGTATAGGTTATTCCAAAAGGAGCCATATCTAATCGGTTTCTGTGGGATCAGTATGATTTTACCATCCAGAATAAACTTCATCCAGATCGTAGTGTCGTTTATAGCAGTTCCTCCACTAAGACCAATACCACTCGCCACTTGGGTTCCAGTAAAGAAGTTGGTGGCTGTTATCGTCCCGTAGTAACCGGCGAACTTCTGTGGATCATTGGGATTTTGGTATGACCCCACGAGTGTTGTGGGCCCCAATCCTGTATCGCCAGGAATTACTGGACCCGAGGCCTTCTTCCCTTGGTTGAATAGTAGCTTTTGATTAATGTTCATGACTTCCCCAATTAATCAAATATTTATTGATAAATGGTTTCACCTAGGGGTAAATATCTGGTACAAATTCAATTGGAGGTTTTCTGTGACTACCGCAAGACAGAAACTCGTTAAAGAAGTTCAGCTCCGTCTGGGTGCTGGTATCATTGACTTGGAAGCAGACCCAGAGCATTACGACCTGGCTGTAACCATGGCTATCGACCGTTATCGTCAGAGGGCCAGCAATGCAATGGAAGAAAGCTTCATTTTCCTGGATACTCAAAGAGATCAAGACGTTTACACGCTGCCACCAGAAGTTCAGTTGGTGCGTCAAGTGTATCGTCGTGGCATTGGCTCAAATGCTGGTACGGGAGCGCAGATTGACCCCTTCAACCTGGCCTACACCAACAACCTGTACATGTTGAGCAACCCCAACCAGAGCCAACAAGCTGGTGCTTCGGGATCACTCGCAACGTATGACCTCGCCATGCAGTACCAGGAGCTTGCTGGTCGTATGTTCGGCCGTGAGATTATCTTCACATGGGAAGCTTCACGTCATCGTCTTCAGTTGCATCGCAAATTCGGAACCACTGAAACTTTGTTACTGTGGGCCTACAATCAAAAGCCTGAAGAACTTATCATCACTGACGTATATTCAAGGCCATGGATTCGTGACTATTCGATTGCTCAAGCAAAGATCATCATTGGTGAAGCTCGTAGCAAGTTCAGTCAGATTGCAGGGCCACAGGGCGGTGCAACACTCAACGGGGACGCCATGAAGTCAGAGGGTCTCGCTGAGCTAGAGCGTCTAGAGCGTGAAGTTGCAACGCAGATCGATGGCAATTACGGATACAGCTTCGTCATTGGATAATGAACAATAGCTCATTGGCGACATTCTTTGAAAACACGGTGAACCGTAAAATCACCGTGCTTCATCCCAGCAAACTTCCCGTGGATGACCCCTTGGTCCCTGGAAAACACTGGGATGAAAGCGTTAGACCCTGGAAGAATTGTAACTTCCCGCAACGAGTGATCTTCTGCATAGCTCAGAAACGAGCTACTACCTCTATCATCCGTAATCGGATCATACAGGGTATACAAGATCTAAACTTGGATTCTGACAGTCTGGAGTTGTATCAGGACCCCCATAGTGGATCATTGGAACTTTATGTTCATGATGATTCCTGGATGGTTATAGCCAGGTTGATGGAACGGGAGTGGTTAGTTTCTATGATTCTGGCTACTGAATATCGCCAATCCTGTTGATTCCCGGTAATTGACGCCATAAAATGGACCTCTACGGAGGTCCATTTGCCAAAAACACATTTCAATCCAACGGAACCATGGCACGATCAAGTCATCTACGGTGACGATCGGATCGGTGGTTCGCTATCATATTGGCCCCAACCAGAATTCCGATATCGACTTCTGTTCAGTCCAGTTTTAAGAGAATTCGTGAATGGCCGCCCAAACGAATGCCATGAAGAGTATCGGGCATTCGTAGAAGAACACGGACCCAAACTTGAGAATTTTGTGGATTCTATGGTTTTGGTAAAGGATCTAGTCCTCGTCATCTATTTCAATGGTGATTATCAGGACATCGCCATGTATCTGCGTCTCCATGATCTGAATTGGATGATATCACAGCTTCGTTTCATTGAAGGTGTGGGTGAACATTCACTTGATCCCAAAATGATTTCACCATAAAATGGCGCCATCATATAAGGAGAACAAACAAATGAGCATTTATGTGGTTGACGTTGAGGCTGACGGCCCTTGTCCCGGACTATTCAGTATGGTGCAAATCGGCATTGTCAAAGTGGACGACGCACTGGATACGACTTTCGTTCGCACCCTGAAACCCGTCACTGACCAGTACGATCCAGGAGCCCTGAAAGCGATCGGATTGACCCGTGATGAAACAATGACTTATGAAGATCCGCTTCAAGTCATGAAAGACCTGTTGACCTTCATCAACGCCACAAACGAAGGTAATGCCGTTTTCGTGTCTGATAACAACGGCTTTGATTGGCAGTTCGTGAACTATTACTGCCACCGATATTTGGGCGAGAATCCATTCGGGTTCAGCTCACGTCGCATTGGGGACTTCTATGCGGGTCTCAAGAAGGATTGGCGCGCCGCATCTAAGTGGAAGCATCTGAAGATCACCAAGCACACCCATGACGCTCTGGACGACGCCAAGGGTAACGCTGAGGCGATGCTTGCTATTGCCAAGATGCATAACATCAAATTCTAAGGACAACTCGACCATGAAATATATCGCCGCATTGTTTGTCGTACTGTTGGTCGGATGTACCGACCGTAGTGCCCCCGTGGATGAACCCATGTTCATCACTGATTCCGGTAAGGTTATCAAGGCTGTCACTTCCACTATGGCCGAACGTTGCAATCCGTATGGTCAAGTGTTGTATCTGGCTGGGAATACTTGGTTGCCCAAAGTTAATGACCAGGGCGTAATCGAACGTTGTCGCCCTGCAATGAAGTGGAAGGCGCTTGAGGAAGACAAACCTGCTGCGCGTTGATTCTTTGCGCCAATCGTGTATCATTTGGCGCAATCAATAACGGAGAAAGTCATGGAACGTTTGGTGATGTGTTTCACGGTTGGTGATGGCTGCACGTATTCTTGCGGAGAAACCATTCCGTTCAAATACGAATCCTCGGAGGCGGCCCTTGTTGATTTCGAGGATCTCATCAAACGTTCGCAGTTTGAACGTGAGGTTACGTTCGCTGGCCAAACCTTTTCGCCGTCCGACTTCTTTGAAAACGGGGTCTTCTACGGTCCAAACATCTACACCATCGATGAGTGGTTTGCTGCTGAGGGAGTTGAGTAATGGCATACATCGAAGTCCAGAACGCCAAGATTCCACCCAATGACCCCAGAAATCAAGGTCGTTATCCGCACAAGGCTACCATCATCATGGTAACCACTCGTGAAAATCAACAGGGTTACTTGACGGCTATGCGACTATTTGACGACCGTCGACTTTTGTTGAACGAGTTTCTGCAGGAGCATCTGGATGGTGATTTCACTCTGTCGTTCGGTGATACTGCCATTCGTGGACAACACACTCATATTGCTACGGTGTGTTGTCGTGATGTTAACTGGATCATGATGGCCATGTTGTTGGATCAACAATGGATTGGCAATCACACGTACATGGTTGAATCGGTCAGATAACTGGCTCGTGAAGGACTCTACCATCTGCATACCAAATTTGATGCAACGGTGACTTTGATTCGGCGAAAGCCATAAAGTCACCGATCTTCAATCTTACTTCATTATCCCTGTGGCCGAAAGATTCAGAACCTATACGGTGGATTTCGGCTTTCCAGAAAGTATCATCATATGTCTCGAAGCCGTGTCGTTTGCTTCGATGAATCAAGCCATCTTCCCAACATGCTTGGTATATAAGGGGCTTGATATACGATGTGAATAGACGCCAACTCCACCACGGAGTCTTACTGTTTTCTTCATATACTGAATACAAGCTTGGAAAAGATCCAACGAATGATTTGGTGATAGGATTCAGTACCTGCGAACAGAATAGTTCAGGCGTGTATTTGAGGAATTGGGCCGAGCCCTGTACGTCATTGTCAATGAAATATTGTTGAATAGTTGACGTGGGCGCACTTATCATAAGTTCACCATCCCTTACGTCAAAGTTGGGATTCCCGGCGCATATCAATAATGCATATTGATCCTTGAACTTATCAGCATAGTGAGTTTGCGTCAACATCCTGTAATACGGGATCCTGGAGATTCTTGCTGAGTCACGTCCTTTTGCTTCCAAGAACTCTTCCAAGTATCCACTATCAGTCAAAGGAATTAATCCATGGCGTTGGCAAAACTCCATGGCATATTTTACGTCATCGCCATTTATTACATGACCATCGGGTGCTTTCCAGCTCATTATAAATGGCGTAAATGGAATCTGTGCTTCCAATAGTGCCAAGCAAACAATCTGAGAGTCAAGTCCACCACTAAAACACACCATCAAGGGCTTGCTGAATCGATTTGCCACCAGATGACAAGCATCAACCAATTCCTCTCTAAGGGTTCGAGTATTTTGTGGTGACTTGAATGTCACCTTGAAAGTAGAGTCGATATTTGGTGGAGCATTGAACCAGCCATCATCCCAGCCCCATTTGTAGAAATCATTGTGTGTTCCAGTATTCATGTCAATATTTATGGCTTGCTTTCGTTCGGCCATATGTTATACTTCGTTCATTAAAGAAGGAGGCCCTATGACCACCAAGACCCCGTATTTCTATATCCTCATGCGCACCGACTTGGCCAGTATGAACGCCGGCAAGGCCGTAGCTCAAGGCTCTCACGCCGCCCACCAATTCCAAACGGCCATGCAAGCTCATCGGACCGAACAACCCAACTCCCAGCTTTCCAAGCTGTATGATTTGTGGCTGGAACAAGGTGTGGGTAAAGAACTGGGTTTCGGCACGGCGATCACGCTTGGCGTTACCGATGGTAGCTTGATGAATGCGCAAGTTATGGCCATCCAAGATGCCGGTTTCTTTGCCAGTGTTGTTCATGATCCCACTTATCCGTTGGTGGATGGTGCAGTGGTGCATTTGTTGCCGCTTGACACTTGTGCCTGGGTCTTTGGTGACAAGGCCGAACTCGCACAATATTTGGCTGACTTCTCGCTGATGGGCCTTTGTGGCGCCGCAGTTCATGGCAAGCATCGGTGAATTGCGCTCCCTGTGGTGGGAGTTCAAACGTCGTACAATCAGCCGCAAGATAAAGGCGGCTGGTCTCACTATCGATCGATCACTTTGGTGGGATCGAAAAGGTTGGGAGCATGTGCGAAAAGTTTGGATCTTCAGCGTATCTCGTGATTTTGCCAACATTCATTATGAGCTTGACGAAGTCCACAGCGAATTAGAACGCTTATACAATGCCCACCACCAGATTTCAAATCATCTGGTCGAAATAAACCGGTTAGGCCATGATGTTCGAATCTGTATGGAGCAGAACCCCAGATTTTTCTATGTGGGTGCGGAATCAGACGAGTGGTTGATCCACTATCGTCTGATGTTTGGTGAAACTTCTATTTTTGATGACAACGTATCCCGGGTGGACACTCGTGTTTGAATTCTTTCGATCTCTCTTCGCTACCATTCGTACCATCTTTGAACCCAGATTTGTGGGAAGATTTCATGATTCCTACAAGGGTCCAAGAAGCTGGTGGATTCATGTGAACCCCAACAAGTACAAACACGTCTACCTGTTTTACGTATCCAGGTTCGTTCGGGATGAATGGTACCGAGGGTTCAATACATCTGCTCGAGACCAAGCCGTCACAATCAGAGATCTGGAGCAAGCTTTCCGAAAAGAAGTGGCGGATTTACTTGACGGGTGTGGCGCTGAATGGATGACTGTTCCCTGGACACCAATGACTGCCAGTGAAGACAATGTCATCTGGGTTGTGGCCATGTCCAATGATGACTGGCTTATGCATGCCAGACTCCACAACAGTAGACTGGGTGAAGTCATGTTTTACGATCACGATCGGATTTAAAATGCTATCAAGACGGATCTGGTGGTATCTGCGCTTGCGGTTTGGCACCAAGGTCAGGACTGATATTGGTAATTTGCCCAGAACCTGGTGGGCCAAGAAAGGAGCCCACCAATATTCGATCGTTTACGTGACTCACCATTCCGACTATCATTCGGACTTCAAACGCCTTATCAGGGACTCAGGCGTTGATTTCATGCTCCATCGGGATTTGATGGGGATGACTGAGCTGTACTTCACCAACAGTGACGATTGGGAAGCGATAGCAAAGCTCACTGATTGTCTCCATTATCAATCTTCTATGTGGGATGTTGTGTGCAAGGATACCAATCCCTTCATCAAGAAGTCCAAGGAGCCGTTGGCGGTGTGAAGGTAGCAGTTGGCGAACTATTGTTGAGAGCTATACGCACTCCTCCAAATAACCCAGCTGTTGGATATTGCAAATACATATCGTTTGCCCTTCTGTCTGCTATTGAGAATCCCGCAGTATTGATCATAGAATAGGCTGAAGTCCCCGTATTCTCACGAACCCCATTCACGAAAACATAGTAGCTGCTGCCAACTTTACTTGCGGCAAGGTGATACCACTGACTAGCTACGAGTGTAGACGTTCCACGAACTGCGAATTGGTTTGACGTCGTGCTACCACCGATCGCAAATGTCAATTGTCGGCTTTGAATCCCCATGACCCATGTGCCTTGATTCAGACCGTTTCCCTTCCCGACTAAATGGCACCAAGTGCCATTGAAGTTTGATTTCAATTGAACCCAAGCCTCAATGAACAAATTGGTGGTAACGTCGGGCAAATCATAATTCAATCGACCATTCGTAAAATCCAAATAACCATTATTGAATTTTCCGCCTGTTGAAACGATTGAATTCGTACCCTGTAGAGTCCCAGAATAATGGTTGAGTGATTGATCCACAATACTACCACCTTGAATCATCAATAGCGTATTGGGATCACCGGCGGGTGCTACCTTCTTCGTCATCAACAAACGTTTTGATATCATTACTTTCTCTTTAGGATAACCGTCATCAAATAATCGGATTGGGGAATGGCGCCGTTGGTGGCGTAAAGTCGTCAGTGTACAGAACCTGATCCATAACGATGCGAACTTCGTCAGTAGCGCAACCTGGTTGGTATGCATTACTTGATACACCAAATTTCAGTAGCGTACCTTCAGTTATGGCTATCGCTCCGATATTTTGTGAGTTTCGCAAAATACCATTTGTATAAACCCTAATTACCGATCCATCCCTAACGATGGCGACATGGAAATACGCCGTAGTTGGCAACAAAGATGATAGACCAGGTATGTTGATGGTTGCTGCTGGAACACCATTAAAACCGCGATTAACCGTAAGCTGCATACCACCGTTATATCGAGTTCCTGAAAGATTCAAACCACAGTAGTTGTTTGACGTATTCAAACCAAACTCCCAACCATACTGTTGGGCACCGTTGGCTGATCCATATGCATTCCATAGATGCCACGAATCAATAGTGAAATTATTTGTTCCGAAAGAAAAGCCTTTTGGAAAAGTGACATACTCACTAGCACCACCCCCAACCGTACCACCATGCAGCAAGTATCCTTGTCCAAATTTAGCAGACGCGGGATCATTTGTTATGACTTGTGTTCTATAATAGCCGGCATTCACCACAGTACCAGCTCCATTTGTCGCAGCATTGATCGGTGGATTCTGATCAAAGTGACAAAGAAATTTCACATTGGCATCAATGACCACCGGTGTATCGTCTATCGCAGCTTCACTTAATAGGATCTTTTTGTGCAACATCGCTTTCTCTTTTCAATTTTCGTTTTTCGGCGCGCTCAGTCGCTTCCCTGCTAGTCTTTTCTTTATGGCATGCAGTGCATAGAGTCTGTAAGTTTCCTAGTCGCCAGAAATCCATATTCCCCTGAGCCTCTATTAGTGGTTGGATATGATCCATATGCCACCGTGTAGCACCTTTACCACTACACTGCACACCACATCCCCTACAAACCCCTTTATCACGCTTTAGGACTGCTCGTCTCGTGGTAGTAGGCCAGAACAGTAACTTGTACTCCTTGACGCATGTAGGGTGCCAGCGTGACTTGCTGGGTTGTCCTTTCTTCGTCAATCCTATTTGCTTATTGCACCACTTACATGTCCCTTCTGGTACCGTATCAAACCATGGTGGCTTTGGGGGAACTCTATGATCATTGGCCACTTCTGAACACTCTACTCGTCATTGCTTGTTTTGCTTCTTCACTTGCTTTTGCCTTCAAATCGGAATTGAACTTGCTGAATATTCGATTCAACTTTAAGTCTTCCTTGTTGGCAATGGGGTCCATGATCACCAATTGTTTTCCACCTCTGGACATAAAGTTGCCTGGGTGAAGGTCCAAGTTATGACCCAACTGTTTAATCTCCATAAGGGTTTCAACAAACAGTTTCAAGTCATTTGGAAAGTCGTCTAATTTGTATTCATGACCAGTCATTCCGTTCAACTTCAATTGGAATTGGCGTAATGGCTGAAAGACCGAGTCTGGTAAATCATTGATTATTTCAATGACCCTGGTTATCTTCACACGGCCCAGATGCCCACGTTCGTCTTCGTCTTCGGCATCTTGATATTCCATTTTCAATGGAAAGGATCCACTCAACAAATCACCCAATGGTGCAAGTTCTTCCATACGAACATAGTTGACATAATCGCCACTGTCTTCGTGACGAATAAAGAATGCAGGCATTCTTTTCACATCAGTGAAAAACTTTGGTAGATATGGGTTATTGGAGTTGGCCTTGGCGTATTTCACAAAGTCAGTGAAGGCACTGTCCTGTTGCCACAGCTTATATACCGTTGAACCGATCTTCAGGGCAGCGCCCATCGAGCCTTGACCCAACACCTGAATGTTGGTCGAACCCATTGTGTTCTTGATATAGTCAAGAACCTCTTGAGCGTTCATATTGGCGAATTGCTTCACCCCCACGAGCTCGTTAATTATTTGATGGTATCGCATATTATTGCCAGTTTGTAGAAGTCTACCTGGAGTTCTCACACTATTAGGAAGTAGTGACAGCTCTCCATGAATATTTTGATCATTGGAACTCATCAAGAGATCGAACGATTTACATATTTATTCATTAAAGGAGTCTTTAGAATTGGCATGGTTCACCATAAATATCATTGTCCTAATTTACTGGAGGATATTCTTATGTTTAGTCTGATTATTGGTTTTGTTGCTGGTCTGGCAGTTGGTCACTATTCGCCTACTCTGTACACCAAGATTGTTGGTTTCTTCAAGAAGAAGGTTGATGACGTCACTACCGTCGTTTCTGAAGACAAAGATGTCAAGTAATTGATCATCTGATTGACAAAGGGGAGAACAACTGTTCTCCCCTTTCTTATTGAAGCGTAAGGATGGGACGCCAATGCAAAATGTTTCTGTTGTCATTGGGATCTGTCGAATATCCGTTTACGTTATTCGCCAAATAGCTGATACTCAATTTGGTATTAGTAGTGGTATCAAGACTCTGCATAATCCACATATATGCGGAGAAATTATTCACTCCCCAGTCCTGATATGTGGAAGTACCCCAGGGTCCATTCATTAGCCTGTTGATCAATGCATATTCAGATGTGGATGCTGGTATGGTACTAACTGGGACCGGATCAGTTCCAGTTGAAATCAAAGCGCAGGAAAACTTATAACCCTGACCATTCATTACTTGTTTTCCTTGCTGAGTCACAGGTTGGCCGGTGGGTGGATAGTTACCAGGTCCACTTGGATATACCGCACCAGCCAAATAAAGAGCCTGCCAAGTTAAACTGTAAGCCAATGGCGCCATTGGAATGTATTTGATTAAACCGTTGTGAGCGAATTTTGCCCACAAGGGTGTATCATTCCAAATAGTTCCAGTCGTTACTCCCAATGCAGTTCTTAGTTGAGATGCACTGAAGACTTCAGTGCTTGCAACTGTTCCATAATATCCAGCAGTCATATCGCCGAGAATCAATGTGTCTGGCCCTGGTCCTACTGGTGATGTTGTACCAGGATCCTGGTACATGGTCATCAATAATTTTCTATCAATCATATGACTAACCCTAAAGATGGGGTGAACGTTCACCCCATAGTATTCACTAACCCTTGATTCTTATTTGGGAGTCACATCAATGTAGATCCAGTTTTTCTCACCACTTTGTACCCCGATATTAAAATCAGGATATTTGGCTCTGGCCGCAGTAATGATTGTTCGCAATTGGTTTGACGTTTCTTGAGTCATTTGCTGCCAATCGTAATCGCCATCATCTTCTTCACCGGGCGGAACTTCCCAGTCACCCCAGTCACGCACTTCAAAGCAAACAGTCAGGGGATTGTCGTGACCCATTTCTTTTGCTGAACTACTGCGAAAAATTGTCCAACGTTTGGTCAGTCCACGTTGCATTGCCTGTCTAATCTCGGAAAGTACCGTGTCAGCTGATACCTTATTGGCTGGTGGTTTGGCTTTTGGTTCGGCCTTAGGTTCCACTTTGGGTTCTACCTTTCCAGCATCCTTTGCTGCGAACCTGTCCTTCTCTGGTTTGAATTCTGGGTTATTGGGATTCTGCGCCAGATAGAACTTACCATCAGCCGTTGAACGACCAACAACCGTATTCGTACCCTTGATGTAATACTTGTACTCAAATGCTGACGTACTGGCTTGTTTCCTTTTCACCAATGGATGCCCACCAAAGGCCATGGAAGCGTAATAAATCAAAGCCTTTTCCGAGCCATAGGGTTCTGAATAGAACCTGGCAGCGGCAGTCTTAGGGGCTTCCACGACTACCTCTTCACTCAACTCTTGTTGCGTTTTGGCGTTCAGCAGCATGATGACTGTGACACCTGGTTCCTGTTCAGTAACTACCTGATACTGGGAATTACGAGTCAGTGTGGTTGCCATGCGTTTGTACAAGGCTGAACGAGAACCGTCAGCCTCATCAGCCGTAAAGATGATGTTGGGATTGTGTTCTTTGTTTATGACATGTCGCATAATGTCAACTACGGTGCTGAGGATTGCCACCGAGTCACCATCACCAGTCAGCTTGTATTGATCATCTTCGTCCCTACCCCTGATATCAAAGGAAGGACTCCAGAACCAAATGTGTTTACCCTTCAGGAACTTTGAGGTTCTACGGAAGATCATCGTAAACGGGACGTCATTGACTGTGAATGAAAATGTTTTGCCGTTTTGTCCGTCGGTTACGGCTTTCCATTTGTTTCCGCCGTCAAACAATTCCATGAGTTCAGAATATCGCATATTTCACCAATATTAAACCTGTATTTATGGCGAATGAACGAGATGACTGCTTGACTCCTAGTTCATTTGGTACCACAATGCGATACATGGTAGACAAACACAAGGAGCAGTAAATGAGCATTTACACCCGCATCGAAGCACTGTTTGGTATCAAGCTAGAACAAGTGAGCCGTGGTGAGTTCTCCTACAAGCAAGACCAAATCACGGAAGACGAAGTCAGCAGGCTGACGAAAATCAGCGAGTATCTGGAGTGGCAGGATGACAATGATCCTCGTTGCAGTGATCCCGATCCCATCCTGTACGTGGTCGTTTACGACGGTCCGCCTGATGATCAAGATGAAGCCATGGTTGGCATCAATTTCCAGGAACGCATCATTTACGTGACCTGATTCAAAACGTAGGGATGAAGAAAAAGCCACTGATTTCTCAGTGGCTTTCTTTTGCCTTCAACCTAAGTATGTATCAAGTGGGGTCTAGCCCCACAGTTGATTACAGGAACTTCAGGTTAGCAGTGTTGATACCGACCAGACCCAGGTAGTCAGCAGCGTTACCCAGCGACGAAGCGGTGTTCGTCAGTTCCAGGTAGCCGTAACGGGTCATGAACGACACGACTGGTTCGAAGGTGTTAGGATCAACCACAACACCAGACGAAGTCAGAGGCACGTATGGGCAGTAATAAGCGGCAGCGTCGATTTCGCCTTGACCCTTGTAGCCGACGAGGACAGGAGTGTCATCGGAAGCGTATTGGTCAACATAAACGCGCATCGAGTTGTTCAGCATACCAACAAACTTGGTGTTGGTAGGGGCTTCGAACGTGCCTTCAGTTGTACGAGCAAAAGCCGAAGTCGTAGCAGATTGCAGGATGGTCAGAGCGGTTGGGGAAACAACAACCCAGTTACCAGCACCGCGACGTGTACGAGCAGCGATCAAGTTAGCTTGACGGTTGATCAGAACAGCCAGAGCAGCGTGGACGTCACCAACGAACGTTGGGGTACCGGACACAGCGGCTTGGTCAAACGAAGCTGTAGGAGCACCTGGCAGAGCACGCAGAGAGACCAGAATTTCTTGGTCGATTTCAGCGGTGATTTCTTGTGCCAGAGCAGCCATGATTTCTGCTTCGATGTCAATGCCTTGTTGGGCTTGTGCATCTTGAGCAGCTTCGAACGTCCAACGAGCGGACAGACGACGTGTCTTGGCTTCAACAACTTCCTTCAGGATTTGGATGCTCAGACGCTTGCCAGCCGTACCTTCCAGAGTGGAAGTAGGAGCAGCCTTAGGAGCGGATGCGTCACCGTTACCCGAGTAAGCACGGGCGATGGCGTATGGGCTCAGAGCTTCAGCACCAGCAGTAACGCCAGCGTGGCTGTCAGCGTAACGAACGCGCAGTGTGTGGATCTGAGCGACAGGGCCGGTCAGAGGCTGAACACCGATAATTTCGTTAGCGATGACGGTAGGCATAACACGACGGATAACGGGCAGAATAACCTTGTTCAGGGTAGCCACGTTTGCAGCGTTGGTAGCACCAGCCGTTGCATTTTCCATCAGCTTGAGTTCACGGTACGTGTTCTCAAGAACGGTTTCCATCATCTTCTTCTTGGTAGGATTGGCGCTGCCATCCTGGTTATGGGTCAGATCCTTGCCTTCGCACAGCAACTTCTTGGTCACTGCCCATTGAGATTCAAACAGTTTAGTCATTTTTATATCACTCCTGGTTTACTTGATACCGGCTAGTTTCAGAATTTCTGCGGTCATCTCTGACACGGCTTCTGAACCTTCAGCCTTGACCGATTCGGTCAGTCGGTTAATGCGCTGGTCGCCAGTAATAGCTACAGTGCTCTTCTTCTCAACAGGCGCTTCACTCAAAGTTTGGCGTGATTGTTGAACGTTCTTCTTGCTGGCCTCACTGAGGACTGCTGGAAGATATTTATTGAAAGCGTCACGAAGTCCTGCGGTTTTGACTGATTCCAGCAATTCCTGCATTACGGCGCGCTTATCACGAGCCAGTGGCGACAACAGCTCACCCATGACTTGTGTACGGCTTGCCTTCTCTTCGGCCAGCTTTGCCTTACGCGAAGCTACGTCGATTTGAAGTTTGGATTCTTGCAACAGCTTCTTAGCATTGGCGAGTTCAGCAGCTTGAGCTTCCATAACCTTCTCTAGCTTCTTCAACTCCGTACCTTCTGCAAAGTAGCTCGACATGAACTCGCTGGCAACCGCTTCGAAAATACGGCGACCAAACATGTTCTGACGATTCGCTTCCAGGTCTTCGTGCAACTGAGACAGCTCAGTCTTGAGTGACTCGGTGACTTTCTGGTCAACCAACTTTGCAGCTTCCTTGATGAAAGTACGCTGGGTTTCAGCGAGCTTTTCACGGGATTCAGCAACCAGTTGAACCTTCTTTTCAACGAGGGCACGCTTGTCTTCTTGGAATTCACGCAGTTCGGCAGCAACCTTGGACACAACAAACTTGTCCATCTTTGCGATGCGGTCAGCATATTGAGCTTGCAGGGCAGCCTTGACGTCAGCAGCTTCCTTGACGACTTCGGCCTTTTGCTGAACAAACGCGGCTTGCTGCTCACGCAGGGTTGCCAGTTCGCCTTCCAGCTTTTCAAGCACAAACTTACGCATCAGCTGCATGTTTTCAGACATGCGAGCCTTGTATGCGGTCTTGCATTCAGCCAGAGCGGCTGCGTACTTGACGCGCATTTCCGAAACGGCATTCTTGTCTTGCATGAATTCGCCGAGCTCGGAGCTCAACTTGTTCAGCACGAAAGATTCCAAAACCTGGGTGCGTTCCTTGATTTTTGCCTTGTACTGAGCTTGCAAACCAGCCTTAGCGGATTCGAAAGCAGCACGGGCTTCTTGAAGCTTTGCAACTTCAGCAGCCTTGTCGGCTTCGTGTTTCTGAACTACGTCAGTGAAAGCGTGTTCCATAGCTTCTACCAAGGAACTCTTGTCTTGCTCGTAACGTGCAGCCATTTCCGAACGGACTTGGCTTTCTGCGTCGGCCTTAGCTTCAGCAATACGAGCGTCAAAAGATTCTTGAAGAGACTTTTGGTCGTCTTCACTGAGCAATCCAGCTTCAAACAATTTCTTTACGATGTTATCCATGGACCACCCCTTATTTCAATTTATTGATCCAGTCCAACAATTCCTTCTTCAGGTGTTGTTGGGCCTTGGCGTCATGCTGTACAGCTTGAGCCAGGTCTTCGATGATTGCGCCACGTCTTGCGTTGCGAGCTTCATAAACTGCCTGCGGATAGGCGTTAGGAGCGCTCGGACGCGCAACGATGTCAACCGTCACGATCTGGAAGTCGGATACTTCACCACCATCAGTAACGTTGCCGCTACCACGGCTGGAAACACCCAGCTTCACACCGCTTTCCAGCAGTGTTCTTACGATGTTGCCCATTGGGGTGGGTAGGATCTTCAATTTCCCCATCCCGTTAGGACCATCCATCCACATCTGCGTAATCATGTGGCTAACTCGATCCAGGTTGATGTTGAGTTCTTCTGGGTGATCAGCTTCACCCAGAACACTCTCTCCGCGACCCAGAATCTCATTAACATTTTCCACAGCGCGACGGATTTCCGATACGGGATAGACGCGTTCGTTCAGGTTGCGGACGCCACCTTGAACGAAAATACCATTCATGAACAGGGGGCGGATACCGGTCGTTGCGTCAGCAGCTTCCGAGATTTCGACCTTCAGTCCAGCTTGGTCAAACGTCAGTCGTTCTGTTAGAAAATTCTTCATGATTTACTTCGCCAATTTCTTGTCAAACAAGCCCTTCAAAGCAGACGTGTCTTCCTTACCAGTATTTAGAACGGCGGATTTGTCGCCTTCCTTGGATACCTTGGATTGACCATCAGTCGACTTCTTGACAGTGTTGCGACGTGGTTTCATTGTGTCGTTCTTAGGAGCAGCTTCACGCTCGTAGCCGTTGTGTTGGCTCGACTTGATCTCAACTGGCTCGCCAGCAAGACGGTCTTCGTGCTTGTTGCTCAATGCACGGCCCTTGGTGTCAACTGGCAGCTTGCCGTCAGTCGTCATACCTTCAGCGTGCTTAACTGAAACGTCTTCGAGTTCATCGACGATCGACTCACCCAGGGATTCGAATTGCTCGTCATCCATGGCAGCTACATCATCGGGGTGGTGCGTGATGGTCATGTCACCGTTATCACTTTGCGTGATATCCAGTTCGCCTTCTTCGACTTCGTCATCACCGAGTTCTGGGACCATAACTTCGTCACCAACGACTTCTTCATCGCCCATCAGAGCGTCGAATTCAGCAGTCAGTTCAGCCAGTTGGGCTTCCAGGTCGGAAACGCGATCTTCGATAGGCTCATCACCTTCGTCTTCACCTTCCTCATCTTCTTCATCTTCGGCTTCTTCATCAGCATCGGCTTGATCGCCTTCAGCTTCATCGTCGCCTTCCACAGTGTCGTCGCCTTCAGCGCCGACAACTTCGTCATCACCTTCGTCTTCGTCAGCTTCCAACAGATCAGCTTCCGAAAACATTTCGTCGATGGCGAGAGATTGTTCCCAGTTTTCGTCCAAAATCATATCTTCGCCTTGACGCAGTGATTCATGAATCTGGCGAGAACGTTCGAGAACGAATTCGTGGAACAAAGCATCAGCCTGGTCCTTATCTTCGTTGATAAGAGCAACCAGTGCTTTTTCCAAAATTGAACGCATATTAGTCTCCCTATTTCTTATGAACAAACGCTGGCGAATGTTCATTGTTATTTACTACCTACTTTTTACTCGCCGAAAATAGCGATGAATAATCATCAGTTTCAGCAAATAACTGTCTTTATTTAACAAATGGCTGGCACGAAGATTGGCGGAGCATTTGCTCCGCCAAATTCACATTACTTACCAGCGATTGGGCTCTTGGCCGATTTGTCGTCACCCAGTTGATTCAGCAAAGCCTTGGTGTCACCACCATCCTTTACTGCATCCAACGAGTCCTTACCCTGCTTGAAAGCGTTCTGGCGAACCTTCGAACCTTCAACCGATGGGGAAGTTTCACGATCGAAACCATTGTGCTCGTCACCCTTTACTTCCACGGGGGCGGCATGGTCGACACGATCATCAGCGTTACGGTTAGGTGTTGGGCTATGACGTTCTTGCTTCACTGCCTTACCATTACCAGCTTCTTCGCCATCCTTGTTGGTGACGATGATCTTTTCCAGTTCAGAAACCAGAGACTCACCCAGAGCTGAGAATTCGTCATCGGAAACCGAATCAAATTCGTCAACGCCTGGATCCAAGTCCATATCCATATCCGTTTCTGGTGCCATTTCGCCACCAACAACGGGTTCCACTACAGGGGCGGCCATAGGAACAGCAGCACCTTCTGGTTCGTGAACAATAGTCAGGACGCCGTCGTCACCTTGAGTGGCGGTCAGTTGGCCTTCTTCAACAGGTTCACGCTTCGACTTCTTCTCGTCGCGCTTCTTTTGATCAGCCTTCTTCTTGTCCTTAGCATCGCCATCTTCGTCATCGTGCTTGAAAGTCTTGCCTTCTTCGACGGGTTCGCGCTTTTGCTGGCGGGCCTTGGATTGGTCCTTGTCCTGCTTCTTCTTTTCATCGGCGTCGTCATCGCGGTTGCGCTTGTATGACTTGCCTTCAACCATGCTACCACCGCCGTTGGCGTGCTCTTGTGCAGCATCCCAAGCATCGATTTCAACACCTGGTACTCGAGCAACCGTTACGGCATCACCGTTTTGGTTGAACTTGGTGACTTCCCACCATTGGCCGCCACGCTCGTATTCGTGGTTGTTTAGCATGTGTGGCGACAGCTTGCTTACCTCGTAACCCATATCAATAAGTTCAGCCTTATTGGGTTCCTGGAACTCGTCTTCGTCGAGTTCGTTGTCGTCTTCAACGTAATCCTCAGGATCGTCATCGTCACCATAAGGACCCTTCATTTCACCAATTTGGCTTGGCGTACTAAACATATCTTCTACGGCGATACTGTCTTCCAGACCCTCATCAAGAACAAAGTCCTCGCCCTGACGAATAGATTCGTGAATCTGGCGTGAACGCTCAAGAACGAAGTCATGGAAAAGCTTATCGGCCGTCTCCTTATCCTCGTTGATAAGAGCTACCAGAGCTTTTTCCAAAATTGAACGCATTTAATTTCTCCCTAGAACAAACAGATGTTCGCTCTATTTACTTTGTATTTAAAAATGGCACGAAGAAAACGCGGAATTCCGCGTTTTCTATTAAATAAGACCCTTTACGGTTTAGAAGTCGCCACCGTCATCGTCACCTTCGCCCTGTCCGTAGATAGTGGAAAGTGAGTCTCTTCGTTTCAAGTCCTGGAGCTTTCGGAAAGCCCTGAGTTTCTTTAGGCGATTCAAGTCCCTGAGAGTCAGACGTGGCTTTCTGGTGTCATCCAGATGTGCCATAGATACTGCGTCTTCTCTGGGGTCATACATGCCCTTAGGCATTGGTGATTCAAATTCATTCAGTCTCATCATGTCTCCGTATCGTCAGGCGTGGTGTCAACTGCATCAACCGTGGCTTCAGTGTCTGTACCACCGTCACCCTCATCACCACCAATTTCTTCCGTTGCATCACCATCATCAGCAAAGTCACCGAAGTCGTCACCACCAGAACGAACACCAACACTCGAGAGACCGTCACCACCACCAGGACCCATTTCTGTGGCACCAGTTGCGGCCTTCATCTTGCTGGGGTTTTCTTCAGCCCACAAGCGTTCGTTTTCCAACAGTTCTTCTTCAGTAAGGTTCAAGAAGCGCTTCAGCTTGAAACGCTCACTCAAACGCTTGTTGTCTGCGATCTGGCTGTAAACGCCCATTTGCGCAGAGTCCAGATCCACTTGGCGATATTTGGCGAAGTTTTGTGGCGGATTGAAGTTCAGCTCAAACAAGCTCTCGTCAATCATAATACCACTTTCTTTCAAGAACGCCTTGAATTCTCGGTCAAATACTGGGGACAGCAAGCTTTGCAGCCTCATGCAGTATTTGTTAAAGCGGAATTCTTGAATCATGGCAGCGCCCAACTTGCCGTCGTTATAAGCGGCACCTTGCTCGTTTGCACCAGGCAAGTACGATGACGGGATACGCAGAGCATCCTTGAGCTTTTTATCAAAGAAGCTCAGGTCACCAATTTCACCCGTTGCATCGCCCCCAGGAAGGGTGTCAATAGTCGAACCACGGCCTTCTGGCGTTACGGCAAAGAAATAGTCTTCCAACATACTCAAGGGATTGTAGGCAGCGTCCATGACTGAACTGCCGCCTCCAGTCCTGTTTGGAATGCGACGTTGATGGATCTCGTTCTTGATACGCTCGATATGAGCATTAGCCATAACGGGATTCATATTACCCACGTCAATCTTAAAGATTCGACGTTCTGGGGCACGTTGCACGCGATAGATGATTACCGCGTCTTCCAACAGTTCCTTTTGCTTGAATACCTTGAACACTGACTCCAGAATCGAAGAACCGAAGGGCCAGTTATTGTCCATACCCACACTCAAGCTTAGGTGAACGACGTGTTTGGCGTCGATAACCGATACTTCGTTAGTGGGTTGATTACCATGAGGCACTGACGCATCACTACCGGCCAGGTTGAAGCTGGTTCCCGCACCAGCACCTGGCGTGCTCAACGGGCCTCTGGCAATGCCAGCACTGACTCCGTTTACGCCATAGTCACTGTTGTTGGCAGGCTTAGTAGCAAGCTTTGCTTGCTTGTTGTAGTCCAGATTACGGACCACATATTCAACAGGTTCACGGCCTTTGGCCTCGTCAACCTTCACCAAGTCAACGTTGTAATGATCAATCCACAACCATTCCTTGGTTTCAGGATCACGCACGAAGAATTGATCACCGTTCTTGATAACACCACGGAAGATGTACCAAAGACGTTGACGGAAGTCATTCAATCTGGTCCACTTTTGAAGTGTCGTCTTCAGAATCTTTACTTCTGTTTCGTTTGCTTCGCCCAAATAATTGACTTCAAATTGTGAATCCGTGTGCTCTTCGCTTTGAGTACAGAAGTCAGCAATCGTATCAAGAGCTGCGTTGATCACACTGTCACGATCCATGTCATCATACTGCATGTATCGTTGAATGCGGTTTGGATGGCCGGCGTAGATTTCTGGCAGATAGCTGGAAAACTTTGAGCCGGATCCGTGCGAAGCCGAACTCTCACCCGAAGACGAATTCGGCTTACTGGTGTTCGCGTTTGGAACAGTTACTACTCTAAAATGCTTTTTCCAGGACATTAAATGCTCACAAAATTATGCTGGTATTTAGTTCTCAGAAAATCACTGATCCGTATTGTCGGCGATCGACTTGTTGGTTCTGTTCATCTTCTTAAGTTCTTCGATCATCTGCATGGCCAACAGAGTTGATTCAGAGGTATTCTTGTTCAACAAATATTCAATCATGGCACTCTGATTCGATTCCATTGCCTTATTGAGCATGTCCTTCATTTGTTGCTGTTCACGCTCCGACATTACCGTGTTATCAGGCTTTGGCATATCAGGCGTTTTTGGTGTGATTGGGGCTGACACCGATGGACCAAACCATCCACTAACCATATTCTTTGCACCGTCCCAAATACTGCTGGTAGTCTTGGTGATGTCATCCCAATTGTCATAAGCTTCCTTGATAGCGCCCAGACCACCGCCCACCAAACCACCAATCAGAGTACCAGCACCTGGAATAATGCTACCAATAGCGGCCCCAGTAGAAGCCATACCTGCGATGTTTGAACCTGCGCTCAAAACCTTCTTACCAGCGAAATCTGGAAGTGCGTCTAGAGCCAAACTAGCACCAATACCCAGGGCACCACCTTTAGCCAGTCCTGGAAGTTTGCCCCAAAGTCCACCAGTCTTACCGACGATATTACCAACACCTTTTGCGGCCCTCTTGAAGAAACCACCAGATTTGTTTGCAGCTTCACCAGCAATGCCGCCGGCTCTTCCGGCTGGTCTATTGACTGACCCACCACGATTTCTGGAACCGGGTCTGTTGGGTCTTGGGCCAGATTTTCTTCCTCGACCTCGTGATCCTCTATCAAAACCACCATTGCCGTTATTAACGACCCAAACCTTCAAACCACCATTTTGAATCCCGACATTATCAATACCGTGACCCACGTTGAATTTCTCGGAAAGGCCACCCTTGATTTTGGCCATGTAGCCACCCAACAAGCCACCGACACCCTTTACACCCAAATAAGCAACGAGACCAGCAGCCGCAGTACCCAGAAGACCAAATTTGTCATGTATCCACGAAAATCCTTCAATCATGGGTTTCACAACAGCTATGAACTTTTCGCTCAATGATCCAGCCACCTCCAGGAATTTGGGCAATGCCGTCCCAACACCATCCAGGAAAGATGTCAACTTGTTACCCATAGACAACAAGTTTTCTGGTGAGAATACCTTAGTGAGGAACGTTCCGAAGCGATCCATCAATTCACCAAAGCGAGCACCCAATGCTTCTAGCTGTGGTTTCAATTTAGAATTGTCGAATGCCTTGAAAATTTCTTCCACGGCAGTGAAGAATTTTGTTCTAAGGAAGCCTGAGAAATTGTTGAACGTGTCCTGCAGGCGCATCACCGTGCTGGTGATAGCCTGTTGCTTCGTCAAATCAGCCAATTGTTTGCCAGTCAAGTTGGACATCTGACCAACCATTTGAACAATCTTCTTGGCGTATTGATTACCAGTGTCAGCCTGCCATTTGATAGCTGACATATTCTGTTTGGCTTCTGCTACAAAGCGATCTCTGAACTCCTCCATGTCGGGCATTTCACCCTTTTTGACCTTTTCGGCCATCTCATTCATCATGGAGTTGATGCCGTACATACCACCCTTGATGAGATCGGATGACATGTCAGTCAATTCTGCCGAACCCCTACCAATGGTTTGCGACAGCATACTGGACATCAGGGTACCAGCTTCACCAGGCAAGGCGGCCAAATGCGCAATCGCCTTCTGAGTACTGTCGTTGAATTCCTGTAGATTTCGCCCACTGTTCATCAACTGAAGGGAAATCATACTGTCATCACGCAACGCCTGAGCCGTTTGCTTGATGATATCCATACGATTCTTACCAGTCATTTGAGATAGCTTCGTGGTCTCAATGGCTAGATCCTTCATGGAGCTGGTAGCTTGCATTTGGTTGAGATTCTGCAAATTACCGTACAGTCGTTGTGTTTCGGTATATTCAGACAGATAATCATTCAAGTCTTGAGTAGTGAGGTTCAAGAGGTCAAATTCGCGCAAACTAGCACGAAGTCCCTTGCTCATATCACCCAAACCCTTTGTACCAATAACTGCGGCCGCCATAGCATTATCCTTGATAAGCTTGGCAAAATCAGCCAGTGGTAGAGCTGCATCAGCCGCTGCCATCTGCATCTTCAACATGGAACCAGTAAACGTCTGGCCCACATTAGACATGTCTCGATATGTGTCAACGCTTGCATTTACCGCATTCACTGCTGAAGTGGTAGCGGTACCAACCAGTGCAATCCAAGCAGCCATTGACTTGAAGTTGGCGGCCAACTCTTTAGTTTGTCCGGCTACGTCTTTGGTGGACTTGTACAGATTGTTGAATTCTTTGTCGCTCTTGGACATCGCATTTACGACGTTGTCCATTCCTTTGACAAATTCTTTCTTCTTACCAGATACCGCTTTATCGTCAGAACCAGAACTTGACGAATAACCAGTACGGTTGGAATTGCCCATCCGGTTACCGCCAGATAGGCGATTAATCGCATCTGTCAAATTCTGTAGATCTTGTTGGGAAATGTCAGCCATACTGATTCTCTAATGAATATCAAATATTTAGTGAAAGAATTAAGTGCTCAGATAATCAGCTGACTAAATACTTGACACATGTCTTTAACGTGAGACTTTATGGACCAACAAATTAATCCGCTACAAAAATATTTCCGTTTGCCTGGTGTTCACATCAAGCTACCAAGCAACGGTCGTTTTCAAGACGCAGGCAACATCAACCTAACGGCTACCGGTGAGTTGCCAATTATGGCCATGCGTGCTCAAGATGAACTACTTATGAAAAGCCCTGATGCTCTGATGAGTGGTATGGCTATTGAGGAAGTTATCAAGAGTTGCTGCCCTGCTATCAAGGATCCACGCCAACTACCAAGTCCAGACGTTGACGCTATTCTGTTGGGTATCAGAGCATCAACATACGGCGAAATGATGACCATTGAAAGCGAATGCCCACATTGTGGTGCAGAAAACGCTTATGAATTCAACATCAACGGTATTCTGGATACCGTTGCACCATTGGAGGACGAGTATTTGGTTCGCCTAAGTGATGAGTTGAACGTGTATTTGCGTCCGTTCAACCTGCATAACAGCACCAAAGCAAGTTCAACAGTGTTCCAAGAAACCAGAAAACTTCAGTTGTTGGACAACCTTGAAGTCTCTGATGATGAACGTCAATCGTTCATCAATCAAAGCTATAAGGTACTCAATGACATGAACGTTCAGATGATCGCTGAATGCGTGGAACGAGTTGTCACACCAGGTGGCACAGTTACCGAACGACAGTTTATTGACGAGTTCATTCACAACATCGATCTAAACCAAACACACGCTTTGGAAAACAAGCTGAAGGAAATCAACGAAGCCGGTATCAATAAGAAACACTCGGTTACGTGTTCGCAATGCTCTAAGACCTGGGAAACCATTGTTGAGTTTGACCCTGCCAATTTTTTCGGGCAAGGCTCCTAAAAACTCCGCCTGAGCATATTGGTGACCTTTTGGCCCAAATGGCTCATGACCAAAAGGAGCTTCGCCAATTCATCCACGAACTCATGTGGTATATGCGGGGTAGTTTGAGTAGGGAAGAAGCTTGGACGCTGAGTCCCAAAGAAAGAATGGAAATGATGGAAGACGTCAAGAAACGTGTGAAGAACACGGAAGAGACTGGCTTGCCATTATTGTAACAATTATGGTCCCACTGTAACATGGTGGGACCATCCCATAAGAATAGGAATTATAATGACGGGAAAAGCTAAGGCAAAAGGCAACTCGGGAGAACGTGAACTTTGTACCATTTTGAAGAATACCTTCGGTGGTTCGTTCATTCGCGTCCCCAACAGCGGTGCTTACATTGGTGGTAAGAATGCCCATCGCCGTGAATTTTTGAGTGAAGGACAAGTAAGGCACGCAAAGGGAGACATCATTCCTCCTGGCCACATGCCAAAATTGGTCCTGGAGTGTAAGTTCTACGCAGAATTTCCCTTCCATTCCCTTATCACTGGTGGCAAAGTGCCACAATTGGACAAGTGGATTGAGCAGACTCTTGATTGCGTGGAAGAGGGTGATCTATGGTTTGTAGCATTCAAAATCAACCGTAAGGGTTGGTTCATCTGCTATTCACACGATCTGGCACCAAAGGTTGCGGTTGGCAACCATGCCGTATACAATGATGGGAAGAACTCCTTTGTTGTCACAGAACTGACGAAGTTCGTGGCGGATAACAAAGACGTCATCCTAGATTTGAGTAAATGAAACAATCAAAACGAGCATGGAAGAAGCGGAACAAATTTCAGAGCGCTGTAACTAGCTCTCCGTCAATTGACCGCGGTAAACGATTGAGAGCATCAAAACGGAAGGCTGAACGTCTTCCTCCCAAGACCCTTGATGTTGCTCCAGTACAAGATGGCTTCGGCGCCCAACTGTTTTTCAATATCCACGATATGAGCTATGGGGATGCTTCTCGATCCTCCAGACAATTGCTTGACAGCATCAAACAATTGACCACTGGTCAATACAAAATTGTCAAACACAGATACTGTTCTTATCGCAAAGACCGTCTCATCAAGTCGGTCTTTTTGGAAAACAGCAGTGACGTATTGATCTTGATGATGTGTCATCGAGAACTCGTGAAAAAGATTCATTATTTCGACGAAAATAAAGCCCCTAATGGGGCTTTATGTTTATCCAGCTCTTGTTTCGATGATGGTAGCAGCTTTCCAGAAATGCTCACTTGTATCGCGTAAGTAATCGACCTCATTACTCATATTCCCGTCTAGCTTCATCATTAGCATCCAAGTCATGCTAGTCAGATATACGGCGTTGCCATAACGCTCGTCATCCCCAGTTCTGTAGTCTGAACATTGTTCAACGACCCAGTCCTTATCTTCTTCGCCACACTGCTCAGAAAGCATATATCTGAGATCAGCCAATGCCATAGCGTTGGTGAAATCGTATTGTGACTTCTTGAAAAACATTCGGTATTGGAACTCATGTCTGTAAAGCATTGCTGGATCCCAACCAGCTTCATTGGGATCCACCGTTACATGCTCGACCGACCATTCCTGATCGTCATTCTGCATCTTCTGCGTTTGCCTCAAATTTAGTAAACGAGTTTTCTTTCTTGACCTTCAGAATAGTATTAACTCGACCAATCAGTTCATCCTTGTGGGAGATCAAGAAAATATTCTTGCCACGTTCACGTGCCATGCGCTTCATCAGCTCCAGGGCACTTTCTGCACCTTGTTGATCCAGACCATTATCGATCATTTCATCAACAAACATCAGATTAACTGTTTGATTCAAGCTTTCCCATACATCACGGAAGGCCCAGCTAGTGGACAAAATAACACGGTTCATCTCACCACGCGACAATTGTTCAAAGTCAAAGTCGCGACCCAGCAGCGAGATTTCAACACTCAGATCGCTCTTGAAACGAACTTCGTGTGGCAAACCCAGCTTTTCCAAGTAGTAGTTCAACCGATGATTCAAGTGGTTGATATTCTGGTCGATGATCTTCTTGCGAATAAACGAATCCTTGCTGGTTAGAAGTTTCAACAAGAAATCCTGATGTTTCAGCAACACTTGTAGTTCATTCAAAACATCATATGAGACTGGCTGCAACCCATTCGATTTCAAAGTCTCAATCTGTTCCATGTATGGATTCAGACTGGCTTCTTCACGAGCGATAGTCTCACGAAGGTTGTTGATGGTGTTGCGGTGCTCGTAAGCTTGCTCCAAAGTTGCATAGGTAGTGACTGGTTCGTCACCAATCGACGCCAGTGCGTCTCGAAGTTCTTGAATCAGAGCTTGGGTTGCCTCAACATCCGAAGCAGCTTGGAGAAGCTCTGGCTCAGCCTTGTCAATTTGCTTCTTTAGATCAGCAATTTGGCGCTCATGTGAATCATCATGAATGTCTTGTCCACAAGCATGACATTTGTGCTCTTGTGCCGAAGCATAATGGGCAACCAAACGCTCATACATTTTGTTTCGCGTCATCAGGTCATTTTCCTGGCGATGCAAATCCTTACGAGCTCTGGTTATTTCAGCTGTGAGCGTCTTAAAATCCACAATCAGCTTGTGGGCCTCAATTTCAGCTTCAATGTCAAGGTCTTGCAACCCCTTCAACTGGTTCATTGCCTGATCAATTCGATTACGCTGACCTTGATTCCAATGCTTGCTTTTGGCATCCAGGTCATTAATCGCATATTGGATTTTCTGGTTACTTTCCAGAACAGCCTTAATGCGAAACTCTTCTTCCTTAACCGAATCCTTGGTGCCCTTAATCAACTCTTTCAAAACATCTGAACGAGTGCTGATTTGGGTGATACCCAACAGTTCTTCAATAATCTGACGTTGGTCGCCCGGCTTCAGCTTCAAGAATGGTTCCGTGTACGTGTTCATGGCCACAATGTGACGGAACATGTCATGGCTAAAGCCCAGAACCTTCTCAATCTCAGCTTGCGTATTGCGTGAGTCGCCCTGACTTTCGTCAGTATTGGCGTCGTTTACCAAACCATCATCCACATAATAGCGGACGAATTGCGGCTTACGGCCGCGTTCGATCTTGTATTTCTTGTTGTCGCGCTCAAAGCTGATGCTAACAACCATGTTCTTGGCATTGATATTATTCACCAAGTTATCCTTCTTGATGTTACTCAAGGGGATACCAAACAAGCCGAACGATACGGCTTGCAGGAGTGTGCTCTTACCAACACCATTGCGGCTATTCACGCCGCCAGTGTCCATATTTTCACCCAGGACAAGGGTAAGACCCTTGTCACAGAGCTTTACCGATTGAGGTGCATTGCCAACGCTGAGGAAATTACGCATTGACACATCAGTGATTTTCAACATTATTTGAGTCCGTTATAGATGCTTACCAGTGTTTCGTTCTTGATGCCAGTGCTTTGAACCGAATTCAAACCCTCAATGACGATTTGATCGATACTCTGGAACATCACGCTGTCATCAAATTCCTGATTCTCTTCCTCTTTATTCATGGGAACCAGATCAATTTTCCGGGCCTTGAATTGAGTAATGAAAGTCTCTTTGATGAATTGCGCTTCTTCATACGAAATATCCACGTCAATACTGGCGCGGTTATACGATCTGGGAAGCATGAAACGTTCTGGTGCCTCCAGGAGCTCACTAACTTTCATGGTGCGATACTTGGGTGCATCCTGCCATTCTTTGAAAAAGGGCTCTTGGCCCCATTCCAGAAAGAATGCACCTCTGTCATCATCCCATGCATCACTGAAATTAAAGGGGAATGGGTTACCCACATAAACCACATTACCTCTCGACTGTCGCTTGTGGAAGTGACCACTAAAAACATATTCCTGATGTTTAAAGTGATCAGATCTCAAACCACCATGGTCGGGCATTTCTACCTGGCCATTCATAAAGAAGTGAGGCAATTCGAAGTGGCCGAACATATATCGGCTCTCGATTTCAGGGATTTTCTCCCATTCCTCACCGACTAGCCACGGCATGAATGTCACACCGTCGATAGTCGTGGGTTCGTTAATAATGGTCATGTTTGGAATATTGCGGCCGAATTCCACGCTATTGATCTCACGCTTTTCGCGATAGAACAAATCGTGGTTTCCGGGAATAAACCAAACTTTCTCAAATGCTTTGCTGAGCCGTTCCATGTTGCTCAGACTGTAATTCATTGTGCTTACGTGCAGATTGTGTCGGTTATCGTGCCAATCGCCACAGAAGACCATTTGCTTGGCGCCCCAAGCTTGTGCTTCTTCAATAAACCAGGTAATGAAATCTTCATTGTCCTGGTTTGCCTGTCGATCGTTGCCCTTTCTACCGAAGTGAATATCTGTGAAACCAGCAATCTTTTCAAATAGTTCTGCCATGTTTACCTTCTATGATTCTATTGTAGTATTTGTCGCGGCAGCGCACAAAAATTATTCGTTGTCCAGTTGATCGCCCGTGTAGGTAATCACTTCTGAAGTATTGGCCGCGGCACCACGTTCGTATTCATAGTCGGTTTGGCGAGTGTATGATGGTGTGACGCCATTCATGATCAAAATATCATCACGGATGGTTTGATTCTTCTTTTCCAGATTAAGCACACGAGTGAAACAGTTCTTCACCGTGGTCGTGTAAAATGCGAAAGGATTATCGGAAACGGCTTCGTTAAATTGCAGACCGATCTGGCTGAGCTGCAACAAAGCATGGCTCTTCATTTCATCCAGATACGTATAGCCCCGCCAGTTATAACGGCGAGCATATCGATCAACCAGCATCATAAACATGACAGCCAGTCCGTTCGTCATACGACCTTGATCCATGTCAAAGTGGCCGGTTTCAAAATCACCAGTCCAATGCGAGCGCAATACTTCCACGAGTTCGCCATCTTTGCGAATGAAGTGTTTGAAGGGCAGGAAGGGGGTGCGTTTGTGATCTGCGTTTTCGCCCTTACCCTTACGCTTGCGATCGGGATCAAGGGGAATGTGTTCGGAAGTCATGACCCTGATTACGACTTGTTCCATGGGAATAGTCAGGGGATCAATAACGGCTTCCTTGAGTACTGATTGTTTGGCACCTTCAGCTCTGAGGACAGCTTTGGCGCTTTGGCTCAACAGATGAGCTTTGCGGATTCTTGCAGCTTCCAGCACTTCATCAGTTATATCAGTGCGTTTTGCCACAATAGCGTCATACATGGAGTATTCGGGAGCGAGACTCACACAATACGTGAGTTTACTCTTGTGAATTTCAGCCAGTAGTTCCTTATTGTTCAGGTACTTTACGGGTTGTTTAATTTGGTCAGTCATACTGCTCTCTGTTATTGTTTTTATAAGCTTTGTTGAAGCTATGGGTTAACTCTAGTACCATGTTTGGGTACCAGCAATATTGGCAACAGATGAATAACTCCAGTTATATAGGCACTTAATACTCTCCATAAATATGAGGAAAACATGAAACAGGTAGTATTTACAACCGGACGAATCAACCCTCCCACGAAGGGACATGAGAAGCTCTTTAGAGCAGCCCATGAGTTGGCTCGAACAACCGGATCAGATTGCCGCCTGTTCGTGACACGTTCCCAGGACAGCAAGAAGAATCCACTTTCAGTTGAGCAGAAATTGCATTTTCTGAAGGAGTTCTTTCCCAATACTGAGTTCCAGTCATGCGTCAATGCGTTCACGGTTTGCCGTGAATTGGCGCAACAAGGATATGAAAGGGGAGTTCTTGTAATTGGTGAAGATCGTGATGGCGATCTAATCAAGGGTTTGAAACAGTACATTGGCCACCCTGATCCTGAAAAGGCTCTGGGTCTTAAAGAAATCGACACGTATGTGATCGAACGTACTGCTGAAGACTATTCCGCAACTCAGGCTCGGAAACTTGCCGCTGAAGGGAACTTTGAGGAATTCTCAAGCTGCGTCCCAGAAGCTGACCCTTCCGTGATCGCAGAACTATACCACGCGGTCAGGCAGGGGTTAGGTATCCGAGATGGCGAGTCCATTTGATAAAATCAATAGTTTGGCAAGACAGGCCGGTTCAGTAGCAAACAATGTCAAGACGACAGTCGCTGACGTTACTGGAGTAGTCGCAACCGTCAATAAAGCAAAACAAACAGCTTTGGGGTTTCTGGATGATCCCGTGGGAGCTCTTTCCGCGAATCTACAGTTTGACAGCATTGATCAACTCCAGGGTGCTCTAGGGCTTCCTACGCCCAACACGGCGGACAATCGAGTCCGCCTTCGTGCCATGCAACCAGATCAAGTATACGGTCCCAATGATCCGTCCAACTTGTTGAAAATCATGTACGAGACCAATGGTCTGTTGTTCCCCTACACCCCAACTATTGATTGGACGCAATCAGTCGATTACGCAACCACCTCACTCACTCATACCAATCAAGATTACAAGATCTACAAAAGTACGCCCAGCACTCAGTTCAGACTTACTGGTGACTTCACTATCTCCAACTATCGGGAAGGCCAATATATGTTGGCTGTGATTCACTTCCTGCGTACGGTATCCAAGATGTATTTTGGTAAAACCAATAAGACACCTGGTATGCCACCACCTGTTCTGTTGTTCTCTGGTTATGGTGAGTACATGTTCAACGATCTTCCAGTTATTTTGACTGATCATGGATATTCGTTGGGTAAAGACGCCCACTATATTGATATCGAAACAGCAGGTGGCACAGCTAGATTACCCTCTGTTTTGCAAATAACAATGACTTTGGTGGTTCAAAATACTCCCAAGAGATTGCGCGAGGAATTCAATCTGGACGACTTTCGCACCGGCAAACTCATGAAAAACAAGGGATGGATCTAATGCCACGCCAACAATATTCTGCTCAATCACCATACGTTGATACGTACCAAACTAATTGGTATTTGCTGCCAATTACCCTAAGGGAAGTGCTGCCAGATAGTACGGATACGTATGAAGAAATTTCAACTAAGTATCAGTTTAGACCTGATCTCATGAGTTACGACTTCTATGGCACGCCGTCATATTGGTGGGTGTTCATGGTTAGAAATATGAACTTGATTCGTGATCCCATTTGGGATTTTCAAGCAAATGTGAAGATTTGGGTTCCAACAAAAACAAGAATTGAAGGATTGATGACCTAATGGCAAATAAGACGCCAGACTTTGTAGATTCGGATTCCCCAGCACCAAGCCAAGGGAATTCGCTTTTTGATACTCTTACCTCCAAGGTAACTAATGCCGTAAGCACGGTATATGACGCTGCCGGTCAGGCGGTTGAGTTTGGAAAAACCAAACTCAAGGAACTAGAAGAAGTTGCCAAGAAGACCGAAGCAGCGCAGAAGGCTCAGGCCGAACAAAATGCCAAAACGCAGCCATCACAAACTCCTGAAGGTATCAACCCTGATACTCCCTTTGAGGCTCTGAACTCTTTGGATGGTTGGAATGCGAATGTGTTGAGTGGTGTGCGCCAAGCCACCTATCACGCTCGCCTGTTTATGACTGATGATAGCCCATTCAATTATTCCAACATTACTGATTATCCTTCATTGTTAAAGGAAATCAGTGGACGCAAACAAACAACTATCGTGGAAACAGGCACTACTGGACTCAGCATCATGAGTTTGAATATTGAAACAGTGCCATCACCCAATCCCAAGACTCGCAGCATGAGTGCCACCAAAATCGATATGGTGATTAAGGAACCCATGGGTGTGAATTTCATGGACATGGTTGCCAATTCAGCTCGTGAATTGAAGGTTAGGAATTTCGCCAAGATGTCGTATTTTCTGGAGGTTCGTTTCCAGGGCTATAACGAAGATGGTACATTTGCCATAAACCCATGTGCCGATTTCCCCAATAAGGGTTCATGGTTGTATTTCTTGAAGATTCTTGATGTGCAGACTAATTTCACGGAAGAGGGAAGCACGTATCATATGACTATGATGCCGTTTGAAGAGGCCACTCTAAATGGTGACGACTATACTCTTCCATTCAGCATGATGCCTCAAGCAAATACCGTAGGAGCAATGTTGAGTGCATTGGCTGAATCTTTGAACAAAGCTTATGCTGAAATGTACAAAGACCCCACCTATCGACTTTACGAATTCCGAGTCCAAAAGTTCATATACGATGGTCAGGAAATCGATCCTGCTGGTTTCAAAATCGTTTCTGCAAACGAACAAGATGTGAACACACAACGACATCTTTCCCTGGATGGTGCTGGTAATGCGACTGGTACATTCGGTCGTGGTGCTAAGATTCACGACATCGTTGAAATGCTTATGGCCAACAGCGAAGCAGCACAAAAGCTTGGTAAGGCTGTAATGACACAATCCAACTTGACAGATGGCAAGAAGGAGATCAAGAGTACCGTTGTGTTTAGGGTGGTTCCAACAGTTGAAATCAATGATTACGATCATGTGACTGAAAGCTACAAACTCAAGTACATCTTCACAGTCATCCCATATTTCACCCAAGAGCCAATTATTTCGTCAGCTCAAGTTGATATCAGTAAAGACCCCAGGGCACAAGCCAGAAACGTCCTTACTATGCGCAAGGCTGGCTATTTGTCCAAACGATATGATTATTTGTTCACTGGTTTAAACACCGAAGTCACAAATCTGGACATTTCGTTCAATACAACGTGGGCGGCTTTGCTACCGCGTGTGGCTGGTTTTGGTAATTCGATTGAATCCAATACTACCCATGCCATGTATTTGAACCGTGAAAGTATCACAAAAGATCAACGAGAATTGGCTGATTTGGTTCGTCAACGTGACGAAATTGGTAATAGAACCACCAGGGTCCGTCAGCTTGAAGACGAGCAGGCCAAGACTACTGATAAGGCGAAGCAACTAGATTTGCAAGCACAAATCGACAAGCAACGTCAAGAACTTGACAAATATAAAGAATTTGTTGGTGCCGATGTTGATGACATTCAGAATCGAATTGACTCATTGAATCGTACTTTGGGTAATTCCATTCAGGATTTTAACCGCATTGCACAGTCTCGTATTGGTACCATTGCTCCTGATCGCACGGCAATCAAATATGCTGAAGAAGTTAAAGAAGAAAGCAAGGCATTGATGCAACAAGCACCCATGCCAGTAACTATCCAGCAATCAAACGAAGACACTAGGTTCCTTATGAGTGGTGCATTCCCGGATTATTACCACCGAGATCGTTCGATTTACGGTGCGGTAATGGATCAATTGTACTCCACTCAAGGTGGCTCCCTGCAGAATTTGAGTATGGAGATTATCGGTGATCCATATTGGCTAGGGGCAGGTGGTTTGGAACGCTCGTTCACAAATTACTATCAGGCTGGTGCTAGTTCAAACATTGTTCGAGATAATTTGAACAAGAATGAACCAACTCGAACCAATTTGGACGATGGTGACATACTATTTCTGTTGAAATTCAAATATCCACAAGGATATGATGACAACACCAACAATCCCGTTTTCAATGAAAATGATACGTTTACGGGTGTTTACAAGGTCACCAAAATTAATCACCACTTTGAAGGTGGTATGTTTCGTCAACGTATAGATGCCCAACGGATGCCCCTGTATCAGATTTTCCAAGCATTCGGTTGGAAACCTGAACAAGTTGATCAGAACAAGAACAAAGGTACGTGATGAAAAAGCAACCAGGATATAATAACGAGCCAGGATTTGGTCGCCCAAACGACAGCAAAATCTATATTGGCATCGTGAAAAGCAATACAGACGTCCAAAAGATGGGACGTCTGGCCGTTTACATTCCTGAATTTGGTGGGGATCCCAACGACCGTGATCGTTGGTTTGTCGTCAGCTATGCGAGCCCATTTGCAGGTGTGTCGAACATCGATGCAAACGTGAATGGATCACAGAGCATGGATGGTAGCCAGGTTAGCTACGGTATGTGGTTTGTACCACCAGATCTCAATAACGAAGTTCTGGTCACCTTCCTTAATGGTGAACCCACAAAGGGTTTCTGGTTTGCATGTGTATGGCAACAGAACATGAATCACATGGTTCCTGGAGTTGCCAGCAATGTGTCATTCAGCCAGGGTCAACAGGGTATCTTGCCACCAGTCACTGAATACAACAAGAAGGATGGTAGCGTCACCCCCAATTCACCCACTCGTCCACGCTTCACCCCGTTGCATCAGGGGTTGTTGGCACAAGGACTCTACAGTGACTTTGAACGTGGACCCACTGACGCTAGTGCGAGACGTGAGGCGCCATCAAAGGTGTATGGTCTGCTGACTCCACGGTCGCATCAACTGTACATAGACGACGACATCACCAATGAATACATGCGTTTCCGCACTCGTTCTGGAGTCCAGATACTTGTGCATGAAACGAACGGCTACATCTACATGAACACCAAGAAGGGTAATACCTGGTTGGAGTTGAGTGATGATGGTGTGAACGTTTATACGGCTGGCAGTGCAAGCGTTAGGGCTGAACAAGATCTCAACTTCAGAGCTGATCGAAATATCAACCTGGATGCTGGTCAAAACATCAATATGAAGGCTGGTGCCGATGTATTGACATGGGCGGGCGCAGGCATTCATCAAACTGGCATGAGTGTGATCAATCAGAGCACTCCAATTCACAATACTAAGGCTGATACCATCTATCGAGATGGCATGATTTACGATAACATTGGCAACGCAGCCGATGCCACGACTCCCGGCACATTCACTAGATCCGACCGTAAGGGTACCGTTGATGTGACTGTGAGTGTAATGCCCACGCATGAGCCATGGAATGGTCACCCCAAGACCAACAACACAGATCCCCCACAAGGGGATATTCCGGGGCAAACGGCTGCCATTAGGGGTACAGGTGATCAGTTGACGGACGTTCCACCCAATACTCCAATTGAAAGTGCTCCACAAACAAAAGAACAACGAACTGGAGATGGTGAAGTGAAAGATGTCGAATATGATGCAGAAGCAGAAGCCAAGAAGGTAAAGATTGGCGCCTTTAATGTTTCTGAGGACGTGGTTGCTGCGATTCGTCGAGCTAGTGAAGTGGTCGGCGTTGACTTTGGCTTTATGATGGCTATGGCCGAAAAGGAAAGTAGCTTCAACCCCAACGCTATCCCAATGAACAAGAAGACTGGCAAGCCTTACTCATCAGCTAAGGGCTTGTATCAGATCCTCAACGCAACTTGGGACAACCTCTACAATAACTATGGATCTCGTTACAACATCCCCAATAATCGTTTTGATCCATACGCTAACGCATTAATGGCTGCATTTCTTACAAAAGAAAACGGTGCTGCTCTTAGGCGATATGGGGTTGCAAGCCCTACGAACACTCACCTGTACATGGCTCACTTTGCAGGCCCTAGAACAGCCGCAAAATTGATCCTAGGGGATAGTTCAGCAACGGGTGTTTCAGTTGCTGGTTCAGACGCGGCGAATGCGAACCCTTGGATCTTTTTCGACAAAGGTTCTCCCAAGACCGTAGGGGCTATCACGGCCTATTTCCGCAACTTCATTGAGCCGCGTTCAATCGCCTACAGGGGATACAACCCCACAGCTTAATGGTATGACGGGGTGTCAGTAATAAAGATGATACCCACAGGAGCAGGATCCTGCATTCGATCCCTGATTACAGCCTCTAGGACGTGATCGGGGATCACCATATAAGCCATCGTTTTCCTCACGAGCTCATCTGCTCGATCACAGGAATCATCCATCCACGAACCCACCAAGAATTGAATGTCGGGTTCATCTTCGTTTTCATCAAGCTCTTTGATTGAGGCGAAATAAGTTTGTCCCAAGGCATCCCAGCCAACGTGAGCCACATACCCCGGGATCCTACTGAAAACCGTGTAACTACTCATCATGTTCTCCTTAGGGACAAAGTATTACCGCCACGTTTACAAGTCAAAGCGAACACGTAACTATTATCTACGTAGTTTATGGGACGAATAAATACATCGATAACAATGGAACTCCCATGAGCGCAATTTTCACTGGATTCAGCACTGTAGGAAGCACGCAAGCTAAGAGCTTCAAGATGTACGATCTTGAGCTCATCAAGCAAGATTTGCTCAATCACTTCAACACTCGTATAGGTGAGCGAGTGATGCGACCAGAGTACGGCTGCCGTATCTGGGATTACCTGATGGAACCATTCACCGACTACATCAAAAATGCAGTCCAACAAGAAGCTATTCGTATTTGCGAAAGTGATTCAAGGGTTAGACTGCAGGGTTCCCCCGACGTTCAAACCACCCACAATGCAATTCAAGTGAGCATCACGCTTCTGTATGTGCCCCTGGATGTGGTTGATGTGTTTACGGTTAACTTTGAAACAAGACAGACGGAACAAGGATATTAATTATGAGTCAAGCACTCCGCCAAACTGAACTATTTTCTGGTGAGGACTGGACTGTCCTGTACCGAGCGTTTAACCAGATTAACTTCAATGCGTATGATCCCCAAAGCATCAACGCAGCACTGCGTCAGTACATTCAGACAAACTATCCAGAAGATTTCAATGACTGGATTGAATCATCTGAATTCGTAGCAATTATCGATCTCTTGAGCTGGCTTGCTGGTAGTTTGGCATTCCGCACAGACGTGAACGCCAGAGAAAACTTCCTGGAAGTGGCACAGGCTCGTGAATCAGTTCTGCGTCTTGCTCGATTCCTGTCCTACAACCCCCGTAGAGCGCAATCAGCCAGGGGTATGGTGAAGATTACAGAAGTCAGGACCACACAGAGTGTGGTTGACAGCTTTGGTGTGAACCTCAACAACACATCGGTGAAATGGAACGATCCGGACAATCCTGATTGGATGGAGCAATTCACTCTGGTTCTGAATGCTACCTTCCCATCAATCAACCCCTACGGCGTTCCGTTGAAGAGTGGCACACTTGGTGGCGCTACTACTCAATTGTATGCGATGAATACGGCCCGTAACCCCAATTGCGTTTACTCTTTTGGGGCGGTAGTTGATGGTTCGAATGAGCAATTTGAGCTAGTGAACGTTGACTTTGAGGATGAAGTTGGTTTTAGCGAACGCACTCCAGACCCAGCCAATAGTTTCCACATGCTATACCGTAACGACGGCAAGGGCAATGCGAGCACTCGTACTGGATTTTTCCTGTTTTTCAAGCAGGGAAGCATCAACCAACAAAATTACACCATCGTCAACCCTATTGAAAACCGTCTTATCGACATTGACACCAATAACATCAGTGAAACTGACGTATGGTTCCAAACACTCGATGACAGCAACAATGTGACTGTTAATTGGACCAAAGTACCTGCAATCTTCAGCCAAAATATCACATTCAACGAAATTGATGCAAACGTTCGTGACATCTTCAGCGTAATCACCAGAGACGATGACACCGTGTCATTGCGCTTCTCGGATGGTCGTTTTGGCGCAGTGCCTATCGGTAACTTGAAGGTGTGGTTCCGTACGGTAAATGGTCGTCAATATCAGATTCGTCCTCGTGATATGGAAAACATCACAGTAACTATTCCATATGTGGATACCTATGGCCGTTCACAGGATCTGACTATCAAATTCAGCCTGCAGGAAACCGTAAGCAATGCTTTGGCCTCTGAAACTATCGACCAGATTCGTGAACGGGCGCCACAAGTTTATGGCACGCAAAACCGTATGGTTAGCGGTGAAGACTACAACGTATTCCCGCTGAGTTCGAATGAAATTGTGAAAATGCGTGCTGTAAACCGTGTTTACAGCGGCCACAGTCGTTTCATTGATATCAATGATCCTACGGCAACTCTGCAGGATACGACGGTTCTGTCTCAAGACGGTATTTTGTACAAGGAATTCAATGCGAATCAATACACCCAGGTATCATTGAGTGCCAACTATTCCCCAGAACAGATGGTATCCAAGAAGATTCAACCCATGTTGGAACACCCCAATGTGAAGAGCTATTTCTTGGATTACACGTTGGCCAATGTTGATTCTTTTGGGACTCACTTCAGCCATGACAATTTCCAATGGAAGTCGGTGCGTAGTGATGGCACTAGTTCGGTAGGTTATTTTGATGCCAGTGGGAATCAAACTGATGCATACTGTCCATATACTGGGGCTCCTTGGAGTGATGCACCACAAGCCGATCGCGATGCAGTTCAGAAATTCCTCAGCCCTAACGCCAAGATCAAGTTTGAATGGCAAGTTGACGGCGAGACCATGATTGGTTGGGCCAAAGTAATGACCACCAAACTGAACTCCAGCACGACTTCTTGTGTATTCAGTACTGATCTAACAAACCCGCAGCTTGAGCCAGTAACATTGGACGAATCCATTCCTGATGGTGCGGTGATGCGTTTGATCGTTCCACCATATCGAGCAACTCTCGATACCCGAGAAATGGAACGTGATGATCTGGGTACTAGCAGTGAAGTTCAAAAGCTGGAAGAATTTATCTCGTTGAAGAAGCCATTCAAACTCTGGTATGTGATTGATCAACAAAGCATTCTGTCGTATTCGACCTTGATTCTTGCTGGGCAATGGCACATTCAGGAACCAAGTGAACCAGCTCCTGAAGGCTCTGCCATTGTGGTGCTAAGTGGCTCATATAACGGTGGATTATTCTGGAGCTTTGAAACAGCCATCGGCACCAGATACGTATTTGAGAGTGTTGCTGATGTGCGCTGGCATGATTTGAAGAATCACAAAGTTCTTGATAGCAAGTCAGGTGTTGACCGTCGTGATGCAATCAAAATCGTATGGCCTGAATACGAAGTCGATGGTCGTAAGGCTGAAAGCGTGACATTTGATATCGTGGATAATGTTTACGATCCTGACGGACTCGCGGACTTCCGCAAGGTAGTGGTAGTCCCCACGGATTCTGATGCCGATGGTGTAGTTGATGTGCCAGACAGCTTTGATTATGTGGCCAATATCGAATATGGCAGTTCTCAACCTCTGGACTTTGCATTGTTCCAAAAGGACCTGCAGGACATTTTCCAGAAGTTGAATCCGCGTTCGGATATTAAGCAGTTCACAACGCTACCAACCAATTACAACGGGGCTGATGTTTTTGTGAAGGGAAGTACCCAAGCTAATGATTCCACTCGTGGCTTCTATACTTGGAATGAATCTCTGAATGCTTACGAGCCATCAGTTGATGAGTCTTTGGTTTATGAGATGGGTCGTAGCAGCTTGCGGTTCCAATGGGACCACTTCGCTGGTTCCGATGTTCGTATTGACCCAGCTGTCACGAACATCATCGACATTTTTGTTCTGACTTCTGAGTATGACTTCCTGACTCGCCAATGGATTAAAGATGGCACTCCGGAAGACGATATTCCTGCCGCACCATCAGACTTGGATTTGAAGAACACCTTCCAGGACTTTGAACAATACAAAATGTTCAGTGATCAGTTGGTATGGCGTCCAGTCAAATACAAGTATCTGTTTGGTAGCCAGGCACGTCCTGAGGTACAAGCACAATTCAAGATCGTTCGTCTACCCAATACCTCGTTGAGTGACGGTGAAATTCGCTCACGAGTAATCCAGGCGATCAATGATTATTTTGACGTAAATAAGTGGGAATTTGGGGAAACCTTCTACTACACCGAGCTGGCAGCATATTTGCACATTCGATTGGCGGCTGCAATCAGTTCTGTAGTGATCGTTCCCCTAGCTGATAATGGCAAATTCGGTGAACTCTTCGAAGTCCGCTGCGATACAGACGAAGTCTTTATAAGTACAGCACAAGTCGAAGACGTTGTAATCATCGACGGCAACACAATGGCCAACCTTAGGATCTCATAATGGCAAAAAGACGTTTCATCTCGCAACTTCCGGTTATTCACCAAACCACTACGCTTCAGAAGTTTTTCAATGCGACAGTGGATCAGGTGTTTCAACCGGGCGAGACCCAAAGCGTAAATGCTTTCATTGGTCGAAAGCCTTCGTATTTCGACCCCTCGAAAGACTTTTACAAGAGTGAAATCAACGCTGATCGGGAATTCTATCAGCTTGAACCTGCCATGACCACGAAAGCAACCGATGGTACATTTGAAGATCTGTTGTTCTATCCAGACCTGATCAATCAACTGCGATTCCAAGGTGCTATTACTGAAAATCATGAACGTTTGTTGGAGACCGACTTTTACAGCTGGTGTCCTCCAATCAACATCGACAAGCTGACTCGTTACCGTGACTACTATTGGTTGCCTGATGGTCCCCCAGTCATGTTGTTTGACTTGGGTTTCCGTGATGACGATGGTAATGGTACGAATGATAACCCATTCTATTCATATACTGTTTCTGATGGGTTCCAAACTGTTTACCCCCTGCCTACGGCTATTCCGGGCATGGTGGTCGACTATGTGATTCATCGTAATGGTGTACCAGTCACGAACGAAGGTGTGGTTGACGGCAACGACGATCAGAATGGAGTTCTGGATGGCAACACGGGTGGTCCAACTGTTGATGGGAACCAGGACAACGGTTTTACCATCATGGGCGCTAACGTTGTGTTCAGCGGTGCATGGCCTGCTGGTGATGTAATCGAGATCTGGTCTAATGCCAACTATACACAAAACATCGTGGGTAAGGCAGAGTATCTGCACCCCGTTCAAGTGTACGGCTACATCACCACTCAGATTGAGACTTCAGGTGGCACGAAGACTGTCACCTACGGTCCATCTTTGGTGGAAAATGCGCCTCCTTTGCGTGCTGGAATGAGTGTTGCAATCAAGGACAACAATGGATTCAACGTATACCAGGTCATTCGTGACGAAAATGGTTTGTTGGATTTGATCGCCCCGACACAAACCGGAGTTCGGGTAGAAGAACCCATGTATTGGACCATTGAGCAGGGTGCCGAAAACGTTAACCGTTGGAGCCGCACCAATCATTGGTATCACAAGGACCTCATGTTCTTTGCACATGAGGATTACCAGCCCACCCAAGCTATTCGTCCAATTATCGAGTTTCATAAGAGCTTGCGTTTGGTCAATCACGGATTTAATGGTCTTCAGGACGTTAATGCCCGCTGGGATGATCCTTCGGATACTCCGTACTCAATGATCGGACAAATGGATGTTGGTTTGATGGCAATTACCGGTGGGGTTCGTGGTATCACCTTCCCACCTATTGGTCAAACTGGCACCAACACTATCCGCATCTTGGTGAATCGTAACTCCCAAGCAAATGCTGAAAAGAAGATTCTGACTGGTGAAGTGTTGACTAATTCCATGGAATGGGATGGCGTTGGCGTTGATCTGGAACTCAGCAACTGGGATGTCCCAAACGATGAGTACTGGGAATATGGTATGCGTCTAACTTCTTTGGAAGATGCCGCAACAGTACCTATGCCAGAACGTTATGACTCGGTTGCTTTGATTGACGAAGCACAGTCGTGGTGGTTTGACGGTTCCAATTGGGTCACACAGCAATGGAATGATGGCAGTGAGCCATTGTTTGAACTGTTTGACACACAAGGGCGTATGCTGTCAGAACTGCCCGGTACTACATTCCGTGGCAGCAAGATCTTCGCATACAAGCGTGGAACCCTACAGGACAAGATCCTGGGGATCGATGTCAGCCGCAACAAATATGGTAGTCTGGAGTTTACCAACCATATCAACACCGATGTTATCACGTATCAGAGTGGAACCGTTGATGGTTTGAAGTTCTATGATTTGGTTGAAGGCGGTGAGGATACGCTGCATTCAGTGTGGCAACCTGCAGGTCGTTCGTACCAAGATAAGAATGCTGATGGTTTCTACGCCATCCCATTCAATCTTCAAGCCAACCCACTGAATCAAGAAATCACCACGATCTCATCCAACGAATGGAATAACCACTTCAAGGTTGTTCGTGAAGGTAATGACTGGACGAAGGATAGTGACTTCTTTGACTTGAGTTTGGGTCGTTCTATCCTGCAACATCGTAGCCCATTGTTGAAGACTATGCTTCTTTGCAGCAATTCAGCTTTGGACTTCCAGAAATCTACGATTTACAATGAACGCGAATATTTGCGCTTCCGCAACAAGTTCAACCAAGCTTTGAATAGTTGGGCTAATTCAAATTCCATTGTTGATCCAGAATCAACCGTCTTGCAATTGCTGACGATGTTGAAATCAGCTAAGACGCCTGATTTTCCTTTTGCCAACACTGGTGTTATTGGTGAATACTACATTCCCGCCACCGGCGCGTATTTGGGTATGAGCCCGTTGTGGGTTCCCGAAATCTTCGTTGAAAATGGCACTGTTCTGTTGCGCGGCCATGATGGTAGTTTGACTCGCGGTACTTCCACTTTTGATGTTGATACGAATCAAATCGTATTCAGCGGTCGCGACGTTGTGACTTTGACGTTGGAACGCATGATTTACGACAGCACCAACAACAAGTTCAAGAGTGAGCGCCCAATATTTGATCTGACTGTTTACACTTCTGGTAAGTTCCGCACACGTGATTACTCACGTGACGAGCTCAACCAAGTGGCACGTCCAATGTTTGAACGTTGGGCTGCTCAAAACGGCTACAACTATCGCAAGAATGAATTGTATGTTGCAAATGATCCGTTCACTTGGAACTACAATACTTTGCTGGATGTTGATGGTGAAGCACTGCCAGGCTACTGGCGTGGTATCTACCGTCATTACTTTGACACTGATCGTCCCCACACGCACCCCTGGGAGATGTTTGGCTACACAAGCAAGCCAAGCTTCTGGGATGCACTGTACTCATGGACGGACAGCGCCAAACGCGCTTCCTTGATTGCAGCTATCGAAAATGGCCAAGCTGATCCAAACGGAGAAGCTAACGAAACCTATGCTCGAGCATCGGCGGCGCGTTTCATTCCAGTTGATGATCAGGGTAACCTGTTGAATCCAGTTGAAGCCGGCATCGTGTTGGATACGGGTTTGCAAAAGTACGGCAATCCATGGGCTTTTGGTGATGGTTCCCCAATCGAAATGATGTGGTGGAATAGTTATTCGGCCAGCTTCACGATCCCTCACTTGAGTTACTTGATGAAGCCTGCTCGATTTGTTGAAAGCAATTGGGTGGCTGGTGACGAAACATTTGCGTTTGAACAATGGTTCAGCAGTAAGACCAAGAACCGCGCCGCCGACTTGAAGTCACTGGTTCACAATGAAATGACTGGTACCACCGCAACTCGTGTACTGGGTGTTCAAGTATGGATTGGTGACTATCTGCGTTCGCAAGGAGCAAACGTCACAACGTCGTTCGGTAATAAAGTTCGCTCTCTGAGTGCAAACATTGCTCACAAGCTGGGTGGTTTTGTTGATCCAGCAAGCGTAAAGGCATTCACTGAGAACTCAGGTCTGGTCCCTCAGGAAGACGTCAACATTGCACTGTATCGCTCCCCTAGCATTAGGGAAGAATTTTATGGTGGTGTGATTGTTGAGTGGACGGGTAAGGGTTGGCGCGTATTCGGTTACGACGTGGTAAATCCAGTATTCACCATCAATCCTATCAGAGAAACCGGCCGCAAATTTAAGATTTCTATCGGTGACGATGGTCCTTCCGCCGTTGACTGGCGTGTTGACACGTATTACCAATCAGGTGTTCTGGTTCAATACAACGGTACCAATTACCGTTGTATCAAATCACACACAAGTGGTAGAGCATTTGAGCAAAACTTCTGGACTCCTGAGTCCACGGGTAAGTTCAGCCCAGCAAGTTCCCTGATCTGGCATAAAGATCATGAAGATTTCGTTGACACTGTTCCTTATGGCACTGAGTTCTATTCACGCCAAGACATCGCCGACTTCCTCAGTGGTTACCAGAAGAATCTAGAGAATGATGGCTGGGTATTTGACTATTATGACAACGAAGCAAACGTCATCAAAGACTTCCGCTACTCGGCACAAGAATTCTTGTACTGGACTCAAGCACAATGGGAAGCGGGCACGTTTATTGCTTTGAGCCCCGCATCAACTTCAGTTAAGTTCACGACAGATCACGGTACGGTGCAAAACGTCGAACAGCTGGTACATGGCGTTTATTCACTCCTGGATCGCCAAGGTGTCGCAGTTCCATCTAGCACTGTTACCGTGAACCGTCTGGATGATGAAATCAACATCGGTGTTACTGCTGGTGGCATTTTCGGTTCTCGTGTGTTCGTAAGCGAAGTCGAGCAGGCTCTGATTTTCAACAACAAGACCATCTTCAGTGATGTCATCTACGACCAACTGTTCAATCTGCGTCAAAACCGCATCCGTTTGGTTGCCCTATTGAGCACTGAATGGAAGGGTCGCTTGGATGCCCCAGGGTTCGTAATCACTGACAACCGACTGGTCCCAAGTTTTGAACGTCAGGCCGAAGATATCCGCTACATGTATGATATCGAGAAGACGATCAATTTGCCACTCCGTGACAATGCACGTCATCAAATTGGCTATCAGAATCGTTCATATCTGGAGAACTTGATGTATAACGACATCAACCAGTTTGAATTCTATCAGGGTATGATCCAACAGAAGGGTGCCCCTGGTGTATTCAAGCGCTTGATGCGTAACAGCGAATTGACGCAGACTCGTAGCCTGAGCTTCTTGGAAGAATGGGCTTTCCGCAAGGGCCAATTCGGTGGTGTTGAATCACGCTCCACGTTTGAATTCGAATTCAACAAAGAGTTGGTTCTACAGGACCCACAATTGGTGGTTGCTAAGAATGAAAGCTTGTGGGATTATTTCGTTTATGATGTGCATCCATACGGCATGTCGACTCCTGACGAGATGGCCAATCATGATAGCAAGGAAGATACCATCATCAGTCTGTACAAGAGTGTTGAAGGTACTGATAGTCGTTGGATTGTTCCACCTACTGGTAACCTGTTTGAAATTCAGGAATCATATGTTCGTGAAAAGGGTTGGTTGCCAACGGCTGGTTATGCTCGCACTTCGGATGTAAAGTGGCCCGCCCTTGATTTGGCTGCCCTAAATGTCGTTGTGGCTGAAAGCATTGATGACATTGTTATGGGCGACCGTGTCTGGATTTACAAGGACCACAAGGGTTCTTGGGATGTTTACCGAGCAACCGCTTACTCAACTGATGCAAACGAAATAGCAGGCTTTGGTGCTGAGATGGATGGCACAGTTATCACATTTGCTGCCCCAACCACATTCAAGGTTGGTGACGTGATGTACATTGAAAAGAACATGCAGGTTGATTCCGAAGAACTGGTTGGTGCGCACGTCATCAACTGGGTAAGCGAGGATTTGACGCAAGTTCGTGTTGGTGTTGACACACTGAATGTGAAAACCTACATGGAAGATGAAGAACGTGCCTTGGCTTTCAAACTGGAAAGCGTTCGATTCCGCTTTGACACCGACACTCCTGTTAATCGTTCACTCATCACCGCAACTCTGCTGAATAACAGCCAAGTCGAATACTTGGGCTTGGGCGACTACCAGGATGGTGAATTGATTTATGTGGATGCTTGCTATGAGTTTGCATTCCAGCACAAGATGCCTGAAGTTCACCGTCGCTGGTCTGTATTCCAGAAGTCTAATGGCCAATTCACTCGTGTTCGCACACAGCCAGAATTGATCCGTAGAGACCGCATCGTGGATGTGAAGATCTTTGAAAACCGCAGCGTTCGTACTGATCGTGTCCTAAACGCTAAGCCATTGCGTTATGGTGAAATCGTATCGTTTGCTCCAGTTCAAGGTTTGATTGTCGGCCAAGCTGACAAAGAATTGTTCTACAAGCTGCCATATGATCCTGCTTATTACAACGAGGGTTCCACCCAGAACGTTGGTATGCAGTGGGGCGCAGCTCAAGTTGGTCGTTTGTGGTGGGATCTTAACTCGGTTCGCTTCCTGATTGCTGAAACCAGCGATATCATGGATGACGCTGAGAAGCTTTACCGCACTTCGAATTGGGGTAAATTGGCACCGAACACGAGCGTGGATGTTTACGAATGGACGCGCAGCACTCTAACCCCATCGGAATGGCAGACTGCGTTTGAAAACAACAGCGATCCAAACACCTATGACGGTGAAGTTCTAAATGCGGCTGATCCATCATGGGTTGAGTCGCAAGAATGGAATGCCCAATTGGGACGTTTCATCACGGTGTATTACTTCTGGGTTAAGAATCGCAAGATGACTCCAGTGAGTAATGAAGCTCGTGAGATCTCGGCATTTGAGGTTTCTCGTATGATCGAGAACCCAACGTCTGCTGGTTTGGCGTGGGTTGCTCCTATGGACGAAAACAGCTTCATTATTGCTGGTGTGGATCAATTCCTGTCAAGCAATTCGTCCTTGCAATTCACTGTTGCTCGCAATGAAGCACAGGTTCCACTCCACGTTGAATGGGATTTGATGCGTGAAGGCGACGAACGCAGCTTGCCAATTCAGAGTTTGTGGACTAAATTTGTCAATTCGTTGACTGGCCGCAATGCTTGGGGTGCAAGTTTGCCAAGCATGGATCGTTACTACACGGATCGTATTGGTTTTGACGTGGAGAATGGCCAGAACTTGTTCAGAGACGTCAAAGTTGCTCGTAAGCGTGCAGTACAGCACTTGAATGAAATCTTTGCCAGAACCCCTATGGTCGAAACTCGTAGAGGTCTTGAGATCTTGAACGGGGCAGATGGTAAGAATGAATTCTTGCACTGGACACAAGCTGATGAAAGTTATTTCGTTGAACCTTTGCCACAACAAGCTTTCTGGGGCCAGAAGTTCAATGACGAAGACAATCTGTCCAACCTAACTCCTGATCTGGTTTATTTGTTGAAAGATAGTGATCAGTTCTGGTCTGTTATGCAACGTGACGACAATGGTTTGGCAATCACTGTCAAATTGTTTGATCATGTAGTTGACAACTTGGCAGAACTGAAAGCCTTGGAATCAGCTCTCCAAGCCGGCACTGCGACAGTTGAACTGGAAGTGGGTCAACGTATTAAGGTTGACGATGACATTAATCTGGAAACTGGTGGTTTCTGGACCTTGTGGGAAATCAAGGCCGGCTTTGTGCTGGAATTGGTTGCCAGCCAGCGCTACGACAGTTCGGATATTTGGTCCTATGTTGATTGGTACGAAACCGGTTACGACGTATTGAATGCACCACGTGACGTATTCGCCACAGCAACTGATCGCAATAACGCCCAACTGACTAACCCATACCTGACTTTTGCGAAAGTTCTGGATGACGGTCGTGGTCGTTGGATGTGGACTGAATTGCGTGATGGCATTTGGCAAATTGTTGCAAAGCAAGCTGGTACCATTAAGCTCAGTGATACTGTATGGGAGAATACAGGAACATTCCTGGAAGACTCAATGGAATCGTTGGGTAAGACTACTGATACGTTTGATCCAGTGGTTTTTGGTAACTTGGTCGTTGCCAGGGATCAGGGTTACGAATTCAACAAGGTTCTGAATTCCCTGCGTGAAGGCGTGTTGACTGATTTGGAGACCAACGAAATGTTCTTTGGTTGGGTCCACTATGCTCACACGGAGCAAGACTTCATTGACTGGAGCTTCAAGACCTCGTTCATGTATGTGACCGGTTATAGCGATCGTCTGCGCCAGGATCCAATTGCTTTTGCGGATCTTACCAGCAATCTGCTGTCGTACATCAACGAAGTGAAGCCTTATCATGTGAAGGTTCGCGACTTCATTAGCAAGTACGGTGTCGATACCGAAGTCGCCAACGTTATGGCTCTGGACTTTGACAAGCCTGCATACTATGACGTTGCTCTTGGGCGCAACCGTATCCTGGATGCAAGGGTACCAGCTGACGTGGCAATCATGCAAGGTGGCATGTGGAAGCACTGGTATAACCAGTTTGCTTTCAACAACAATGCCAAGGTACGTAAGATGAACATCACACTCGCTCCCCTGGATGTTGCTGACATTCATATTGGTGAAACGATCAACATGAAGATCTATCGCCAGGATGGTCCAGCAGTTCACGGCGAGTATGGTTGGGATTACATCCGATATGATGGCATATCGGCATACGATTGGGATGAAACAATCACGACTGAAGATTACTTGGATCGCTATTTTGACCCAGAGCAATACGGTCGAGCAGTTCTGGATTATTTCGAATGGGATATGACTGCTGGTAATCCTAGAGTTTTGGCACGTCGTATCAATGAGGATGAAGACACGGATGACACACTGACCTTTACTGTACATAAGGGTGTCAACCACGCAGTCGAGGCCGCGCTTGAGCTCGATTACATTTCGGAAAACCGCAGAGGGTGGTGGGTAGTAACCGCTCCTGCGGTTAACGGGCCATATACCACCCCCAGTAATCCAAGCACCAATCCAGGAGGACCGGGTGGCTCAGTCTTGTTCAATCGAGAAATAACTGACGCACCTGGTACTACACTTTACAGTTACTGGATCCAAAGCAACCCACCGCAAGATGGGATGACACCAACACAATGGGCCTCAACATATGGCCAAATGGTTGGTGAATGTAGTGGGCCGGACGGAGATGAGAATCAAACAACGATAACGATCGATTCGTCTGGTATCGGTGTGGATAGCATGCCATCTACGGGTAACTACAGTGGAACCGCATTGCAAGCCGCTCAAGCGATTGCGCAAATTAAACAATCAAACATGGGTATTGGTGAATGTGGTACGGCCAGTTGTAAGGGTCAGTATAACGTACTCACTGGTAGTTCCTCATACTGTGATGTGACTGAACAAATAACACAAACGGTACCACTCATATACTCGTTTGAAACAGATTATTTGACTGGGGAAATAACGCACGAAGCTCAGGTGGTGGCTCTACATTGTTATCCAATGCCTGATCTCGCAAGCGCCAAGATTGAGACGTTCATAGTCACCGCCAACAGCATCAATAGCGTGAATGTTCAAGACATAGCTATGCCTTGGAGCATGGTCGTGAGTATTTTAGCACCTGACGTTCCGGATCCACTTTCAACTAAAGGCTTTTGGCACTTGGAATTGGGGACACCACACTTTACATATCAGTTTGAACTCCCAGACAATGGTTCTTGGGCCCCTGATGGCAATACCTTCAATCAAGTGCCATTACCAAATCCATATTATGGTTGCTCACCGAATGCATCTGAGATTCTAAACTATCCATCTATTCTCAAATTCCAAGAAAACTAATGGATGGAAGTTAAGTATCACTATTTGGTGTCAGCTAAATACCCGTACTATGAATAATGAATCCACTCTAAACCTGGACGTAGATGACCATCAAGGTATCTGCATTCGAGAACATCTAATGATTCGAGATGCAGATACCAAAGAAGTGATCATCGATCAGTCTGGTTCTACGAAAAGACAAGATGGGGAATGGGATGAATGAAATGAACAACCCAGTGTTCGCGACTGGCCATGTGCTGATTCGTGATATTGATTCGGGGGAAATCCTCCGCGATGTCCATAACGATATCCACTTGGAAAACTTCAGCGAAGCTTTGGCGCTGTCTTTTGCCAAATATGACAACGGTGTTATCGAAGAAATCCACTTTGGTAATGGTGGTACCATTGTGAATTCTACAGGTGAGTTGGACTATAACACACCCCAGGTTCAAGGTATCAATGCTGATCTTTACAATCCCACCTATTCCAAGGTGGTTAATGATCGCAGCCCGTATTTCACCGACGATCCCACCAAGACCAATGTTCGCATTCAGCATACTGTTGGTACCACCTATACAGACATCGTGATCACATGCACGTTGGGCTACGGTGAACCAGCTGATGCAGCGCAATATGACGATGCGGTGGTACAAAATGCCAGCCAAAGTGACGACCCCAATGCTCGATATATTTTCGATGAAATGGGCCTGAAAACGGTGAATTCAAACACAAACGTTCGCCGATTGCTGACTCACGTGATTTTCCACCCAGTCCAGAAGTCACTGAACCGCGCAATTGAGATCATTTATACGGTGCGAATCAGTATGGTTGCACCTAATTAAATACTCACATAAATACCGCGATAAATATTTTCAGATAACTCTGGAGCTTAACTAATGTCCAACAATTATATCATCCCCGCGTATGGCCCTAATGGTGCGCTCACCGTCGTGGCCGGGGCTCTGGACACTACTTCTACCGCACTGACATTGGTCGGTCGTGGCGGTCCTGGCTATGGCCAGGCATTTGCCATCAACACGGTTCGTCAACTGTCGAACTTTGCTAATACGACTGCTCCAGCTGGTACTCCGCTTGTTGGCCAATTGTGGTTTGACACCGGTGTCTCAGCATTGAAAGTGTGGTCGAATGGTGCCTGGAAGGTCATCTTTGGTGAATCAAGCAATTCTACCGTATTGGTCCCACCCGTTCAAGGTGGCCTGGGTCTGAAGCCTGTTCCCGCTGATGCCAACAAATTCATTCAAGTTCTGCCTGATGGTTCCGGCTACAAGTTCGTGACCTTGGCCGAAATGCTTGCCGCATTGGAAGGTGCTGGTCTCGCTACCAATTACTTGAAGTCCAACGCTAATACTGGCCCCACAACCAACAACGCTTTTGATCTGGGTTCTACTACTCGTCGATTTGCGACTGTTTATGCCACTACTTTCAATGGTGTTGCAACGTCAGCTCGATTCGCTGACTTGGCCGAACGCTATGAAACAAGCGAACCAGTTGAACCCGGTGACGTGGTCGAACTGGGTGGTGACAAGGAAATCCAGAAGGTGCGTGATTGCAGGTCTGAACAAGTATTCGGCGTGATCTCAACTGCTCCTGGTTTCAAGATGAACGCTGATGCTGGTACTGACGAAACGCACCCATACGTGGCACTAGTTGGTCGTGTTCCAGTAAAGGTCAAGGGAGCCGTCAAGAAGGGTGAGCGTCTAGTTGCAAGCGGTGAACGCGGTGTTGCCATTGCAGAAAGCCGTGTTTCTGGTGAGCTTACAACGTTCCAAATCATTGGACGCTCTTTGGTCAACAAAGAATCGCATGATGTTGAATTGATCGAAGTGGCGTTGGGAGCGAAGTAATGGCAAACGTCGGTGATATTCTCACAGCATCGTTTTACAACTCAATGAAAGCACGGGTTGTGAGCATGTTGTCAACTGGTAGTGGTGACAAGGGCTATGGCCAAAGCATTGGCACATGGGTTGATGCCACTACGGCTGATGTGAGCACCGCTGCCAAATGGATCGAAATGCGCAATTACATCAACGCTGCTCGTAGGCATCAGTTGGGTAATTCGACGGGTTATGTGGAGGCCGATCTTCCAATCCCCGTAGCTGGTTCGACGCTTATTTCTGCCGCAATCGCAAATGCTTATGAAGCCAAAACCAACGAAATCTTTGCGCAATCGTTGACGTATGGTGCAGCTAGTATGACGCTGACTGCCAATGCATTTACTAATACTCGCGCTGCTGCATGGTCGGGTACGATTGACGCGGAAATTGATGTGACTTGGCCCTCTGCCGATGCTGCTCGTTGGTTCTTCAACAGTGGTGGTGAAATTCGTATTGTCACGTCGCATCCTACGGGAACGGCTAATGACAATTCATGGGCCAATGCATTGAGTCGAGTTGGTACTGTGGCAATGAAAGCACATACGACCACCAGAACTGGTGATTACGGCACGCCGGCCAATGCTGGATTCTATGAATTGCCAGTTGATCCAGCGGGCTATTCGATTATTCTGGATGGTACGAACTTTGATCCCACGTATGCTGGTATTCCGTCATATCAATTCATGGATGACTTCTATGTGCGTGCCAAGCGTACCACCAACGGTGTTCGCTTCCTGGTTCAATTGATTGAACAAAATGGTGCCACTATGACGTCAGGTACGTCCATTAGGTTCTCACACCTGAAGGCCACTACATATTTGGACAACCCAACGCTAGTTACACCCACATTCTCGCTTTTCAACGGCAACGGTCTTTGATTTTCAGTGACTAACAAGGGGAGTGGTTTTCCACTCCCCTTCACCACCTTTGGCTATTTTGAACAGTAGTCACCCGCAAGCTATCATAAGTAAATCAATATGGAGAAATTATGGACGACCGTTTGACTAAGGCTCTTGCCCATTCCAACTACAAGGTTACGGTTTACAATCAGAAGCAGAACCTCAAGCTTCGCATGGAAAATCTGCTCACTTACGCCCACAATGGTGGCATCTTTACGGTAAGTGATCAGTTGATTGCGTTTGTGGACGTTCTAGTCCGTCGAGAACAGACCGAAGCCGTTCTGATTGATGCTAGGGGAAACCCGGTTCTTATCAGCAACTTGCAGGACTTCCTGGATGAAGTCATCAGCAAATATTTTGAAGCAACCAATGAGTATTTGGCCGAATACGAAAAGATTCGTAAGGCTCGCACTGTTGAGCAAGCGACTGGAAAATGAGTAGAGGATTTCTTATCTACGCCCATAACAACGAAGAAGTTGATTATGGCAAAATCGCACTCTGTTGCGCCCTGATGATTAAAGCAAATCTCAGGGAAAACAGCGTCTGTCTAGTGACGGATCAAGGAACTCTTGATTGGATGCAAAGTAGTCTGGGTGATGAGTTAATCAAACAAGCTTTCGATCACATCAAAGTAATTGGATACGAATTCAAGCGTCAATCCAAACAACGTCAATTCCTGGATACGAAGAGCACCGTAAAGCATCTGACTTGGCATAACGGGACTCGCAGCACAGCATACGAACTGACGCCTTACGATGAAACCATCATTCTGGACAGTGACGTTCTGGTGCAAGACGGTATGTTTGATTTGGTTTGGGGAAATGACGAAGAAGTCCTCATCAACAAAGATGCATTGACTTTGCTTCATACTCCTCCCAAGGATTCAGAACGCCGACTTGATAGCACGTCCATCCCCATGTATTGGGCTACCATGGTATATTTCCGTAAGAGTGAACGAGCACAAATTCTGTTCGACCTAGTTGAGCAAATTAAATCCAATTACGAATATTATCAGTACGTCTATGAGTTTCCAGGCAAGCTTTATCGTAACGATTACGTGTTTAGTATTGCCATCCACATGTTGAATGGGTTCCTGGAGAATGACGAGTTTAAGCCATTCCCTCAAAGCAAAATCCTGAGTAGTTTTGATGTGGATGATATTATGGAAGTGGGCCGGAATGAACTGACATTCTTGGCGCAAGATCAACACGAATCATGGCGCTTCCTGTTGAGCAAAGTAAAGGGCGTCACCGTTCACGCAATGAACAAATATGCAATCCTCCGCCATGCGGATAAACTGATTGAGTTGTATAGAAAATGAGTCAACGAGATTTCAAACGTAAACGTGGGTTCTTCACCTTCGCACAAAATGGTTCATACGATTACTTGCGGTTGGCATATGGACTGGCCCTTAGCCTGAAAGCCACCCAGGTCGAAGTTCCATACTTGGCAGTAGGCATCACGCCTGGCCAAGAAGTGCCTGAGAAATACCGGAAGGTGTTTGATGAAGTGATTGAAATTCCATGGGGCGATGCGGCCGAGGATGCGTCATGGAAGCTTCAGAATGAATGGAAGGCTTATCACATGACTCCGTATGAGCAAACAATCAAGCTGGATTGTGACATGCTTTTCCTGCAGAACATCGATGCATGGTGGGATACGTTGGAGCTTCAGGACGTATGGGCTGCCACAACAGCATTGACGTTCAGGGGTGAAGAAATCACCAGTGACTTTTACCGAAAGACATTTACGGCAAACAAGCTGTCAAATGTTTACACGGCATTCATGTTTTTCAAGTCAAGCGATATGGCCAAAGAACTGTTTGATATGGCCGAAATCATCTACCAGAACTGGGAAAAATTCCGCTACGAATTTACTGATGAGCCACGTCCAGCAGAGGTTAGTACAGATGTGGTATTTGCCCTTGCTATGCGATTGCTCGATGCGGATGATCAGTGTACGAATACGGTTAGAAAGTTCCCACATTTTGTTCACATGAAATCCAAACTGCAAAATTGGGACGATAAATCAATTACAGAGGATTGGACAAAACACATCGGCGTTTATTTCACAGAAGATCTGGAACTAAAGATCGGACGTTGTCGCCAAATTGCGCCACTCCACTATCATATCAAAGAATTCCTTACAGACGATATGATTGCCACCTATGAGGAGAAACTAGGACTATGACTTCATTCTACATTTACCATGACAATCAAGGTGCCATCAAAGCAGTCGCCCCAGCCCCTCAAGAAGAATTTGGTGATTACGATTTCCATATCGTGGATGAGGAAGTAGCTCTGAAGTTCATCACTGCTGAATATAGCGTTGATGAGTGGTTTGTTGTTGAAACTGGGGATGGTGTTTTCAACCTTCAACAGAATGTTTTGGATTCCGTTCCAAGTGATGCCGGCACAGTCATCGCAATCCCCCAGGATTCAACTGGCGATTCAAACGTCCCAACAATCACGGTCGCCCTTTACCTGAAGAGCAACACTTTTGAAGTATCAATTCCTCAGAAATTTGTCGGTGTGCCATTGGTGAATATCACTGAACAGGAACTCCGCTTCATTCTGCATAAGCAAAAGGATCCGTCTATGGTCTTGGGTGAATTCAAGATCAATGTCAAGCAGTTGGTGGAACGAGGTTCAGTTCGTTACCAATTCAAGAACCAAATCAGTGATTATGCGGTGAGCACTATCAAGGTGTTCCGTAACTATCAATTGGTGATTCGGAATGCAGACTGGATGACCGCCCATGTAAGAACTGGGCATATGAACAAATTGACTGTCTTCAAACAAGCAACTCAGGTACCAGAAGACTTTGAAGGAGTGGTAGTGTATCATCTCATAAATAACAACACACTTGAGCTCAAGGTTGTTGGTGAGCCCCAGCTGTACACGCCAGAAAGTTCCAAGCCGTCAGTGTTCTTGACTAAGGCCGGTGACCCCATGATCTTTGTTGACACGATCGACTACGATGTCAACGAATTGATCGAGAAAGGTGGTCTGACAACCAAGGTCAAGAAGAAAGCAGGAGCAAAGTTTGGCGTGTCGGGGTTCCCGATTGCTGATCAGATGCTCTTCATACGAAAACAAGAATGAAAAAGACTTACGGCATCAGTGAATTTGATATTTTCTTTTTGAGTTACGACGAGCCCAATGCCGAAAAGCATTGGGCTGATTTACTTGACAAGGCGCCTTGGGCTAAACGAGTCCATGGCGTAAAGGGCTTTGACGCAGCTCATAGAGCTTGCGCGGAACAAAGCGAAACTCCGTGGTTCATCACAGTCGATGCTGACAACATTGTGTTGCCAGAATTCTTCGACGAAACAATCGAATTAGACGATACCCTGGATCGCAACAAGAGCTTCTGTTGGAACGGCATCAACATGATGAATGGTTTGATGTACGGTAATGGTGGCCTGAAATTGTGGTCCAAAGAATTTGCCCTGAATATGCGTAGCCATGAACTGTCTGAAGATGGACAGGCCGTGGATTTCTGTTGGGATGAAAACTACAAGGGTATTCACAAGGCATTCAGTGAAGTCTGGAACAACGGTTCCCCATACCAGGCGTTTCGTGTGGGGTTCCGAGAGGGTGTCAAATTGGCCCTAGATAGGGGCCAGCGCATCAAACCCGAACTTATGAAGACGCAACTACACGGCGTAAATTTGCGTAACCTACGCATCTGGTCGTCAGTTGGTGCTGATGTGGAGCATGGTCTCTGGGCTATTTACGGCACTCGTTTGGCATGGTGCAAGATGTGTGACGCCACATGGGACTTCTCCGTGATCCGTGATTATGACTGGTTCAACCAATACTGGGCTGAAGTGTCTCATCAGATCTATCTGCCCAATATGGGCAAGCAACGAACAGAAGACCATGCACTCTTCTTTGTTGAAGAAGAAATCAAGAAACTTGGTGCTTACATCAAGGAAACCACCAAGATCAGTGTACCAACACTAGACGCGGATACTAGTGCGTTCTTCCGCGAAACTTTCAAACTCAGGAACATCTAATGTCCGATACCCCCAAGTCACCCAATCAGATCAACATTGAAAAAATGGCTGAGCGGATGGATGATGTGGAAAAGCAAAGTGGCTCACCCACAATGTGTTTGGCAAAGTGGCTGCAAAGTACCGTTTATTTGATGAACGGTCACACCCATTCTTGTCACCACCCATCCACGCACAAGATCCCCATCAGCGAGATAAAACGTAAGCCATCAGCTCTGCACAACACCGAATACAAGGTCGAAGTTCGCAAGAAGATGTTGAGTGGTGAACGTCCTCCTGAATGCAGTTATTGTTGGAAAGTGGAAGACCTTCCTGGTAATCACTTCAGTGATCGCACATACAAGAGTGCTGACATGGGTTGGGCATATCCCAACCTGCAGAAAGTCATCGAATCAAAGGAAGGCCAGGACGTCAATCCGTCCTACCTGGAAGTCGCATTTGACAACACCTGCAATCTGAAGTGCATGTATTGCACGCCTGACATTTCGTCCAAGTGGATGGAAGAGGTCAAACAATACGGTCCATATCAGGGCACCACTTATTCAGTGGGTAACATTCAGTGGCTGGAAAAGATAGGCAAAATGCCTATTCCCAACAGGGAAGAGAACCCATACGTGGATGCTTTCTGGGAATGGTGGCCTGATCTTTACAAGAGCCTGCATACATTCCGCATCACGGGTGGTGAGCCCCTGTTGAGTAAGCATACATGGCGCGTTCTTGAAGAGATCAGAGACAATCCACGAGCTGATCTTACCCTGGCCATTAATACGAATCTCCAGGTACCTGATGAGCTCATGGATAAGTTCATCAAGCTGTATAACGAGATCGCACCAAACATCAAGGCTTTTGATGTGTTCACCAGTTGTGAAGCAGCTGGGCCTGCCGCAGAATACATTCGCTTCGGTATGAACTACGATTCATTCATTGCCAACTGCCGCAAGTTCTTGTCGCAAACTGGTGAATGGTCGAGACTTAACTTCATGATCACATTCAACATGTTGAGCCTGAGTACGTTCAAGGATTTCATGCAAGACATTTGGACCATGCGGACCGAATTCAACCCCGACGATGCGATGAACAGGTTGCCAATGATGATCAATTATCTGCGTTGGCCACCGTTTCAGGATGTCAGGGTCGCACCCCGGGAAATCAAGGAACGTTACTTGCAGGAAATCAAAACCTACATGACTGGGTTGATGCGTCACAACAGTCCAGATTCCAAGGGCAGATTTTACTTGGAGGAGATTGATCAGATTGAACGCTTGGGTGAATACATGATGGAAGAAATTCCCCAGGACCAAATGTTCAATCATATGAATGACATTGGTGCGTTCTATCCCGAATATGATCGTCGTCGCGGAACAGACTTCCTGAAGACTTTCCCTGAATACAAGGAATTCTTGGAGTCATGCAAGGAGGTGTATCGTGCCAAAAATTCAAACTGAGTCATACGTTGAATACAGGGATCGAGTAGTTGATCCCATCAGCCCGTCATTCTGTGGTGCAAAGTGGTATAACGCAACGATCTGGCTGGGTAGTGGTACGACTGCAAGCTGTCATCACCCACCTGCTCACAAGATTTCAGTTGAAGAAGTGTTGGCCAATTACAAGGCGATTCACAATACTTCATACAAGAAGATGGTCAGGGAACAAATGCTCAGGGGTGAACGTCCCGAAGAGTGCGATTACTGCTGGAAGATTGAAGACTTGGGTAAGGATCAAGTCAGTGATCGTGTGTTCAAGAGTGTCATTTACACCGACGAAGAGTTGGCACAAGCTGCCGAAGTTCATGGTGCCACGGGTGACGTTGACTTGAAGACTTTGGAAATTGCCTTCGACGCCAACTGCAATTTCGCTTGTTCGTATTGTAATCCCAGCTTCTCTACCACCTGGATGGCTGATGTCAAGAAGAACGGTCCGTACCAGGATCTAGTGAGTGATGGTGGTGGTGCTTTCCAACAGGACGGTTCCTGGGCACAACCCTATGGTATCCGGAATACCGATAATCCCTATTTGGCGGCGTTCTGGCAGTGGTGGGAAGCAGAGTTGCAGCATAGTCTGACTGAGCTCCGAATTACTGGTGGTGAGGCTACCATGAGTCAAGACTTCTGGAAGCTTATGGATTGGTGGCAAGAACATCCTGAATGTAAGGTTCGTCTCGCCCTGAATAGCAATCTGGGTGTTAACGCCAAACTGTTGAAGCGACTCGTTACTGCCAGTCATTCGTTCAAGGATATTCATCTATACACTAGCAATGAATCATTCGGAGCTCATGCTGAATATATCAGGGATGGCTTGCACTGGGATGAATGGTTGCACAACCTAAAAACGTGCATTCAGGATGGTAATTTTGCTGCCACACACGTGATGATGACCGTAAACAGTCTTTGCCTGTTTAGCATCACGGACTTTATGGATTCATTGAATAGAATCAAAGAACAATACGGCATGCATCATTGCAGCATGAGCTTCAATATTCTGAGATTCCCTAGTTTTCAGAGTGCAGTGACACTACCAGAACATATTAGGTTGGAACGCGCCGACCACATTGAAACCTGGTTGAAGCACAATTGGGATTACCAACCTGAACATTTGAAGGGTAGGGGAATTCTTCAACAACACGAACACGATGGTATCGTTCGCCTCATCCAATACCTGAGAGAAGTCACTGAGGGTCATGCTCATACCAGCAGCCTGAAATCTAGAGAGCGCGACTTCCGCAGTTTCTTCAAGCAATACGACGCTCGTAGGGGCAAGGACTTCAGGGCTACATTCCCACAACTGGTTGAATGGTTTGACAGCATTCCCGATACCAAGCTTATTCCTATCAAGCTGGAGAAGGGCAGGGTCGAGGAATGGCCCCACGAAAGAGAATTGAAAGAAAGAGCCAAACAGGAAGGATGGATCCTAGACAAGAGTAAGACAAATCCAGGTTCACAGGACTTTGTACCACCATCAAAGTAAATAAAGGTTTTGAGCACACCTTTATGATCCCTATCGTATACAAACTGTTGTTTGCTGCATACGACGGTGAGACTGAGCAAGATGGTCCTCGTGGTATTATTCAATTTTCATCAATGACTCCCAGAACCACTTGGGCTGGTTCTGGTACTGCAACATCAGCGACAATCGCACCGAATGGTGACTCTTGCAACCTGTGGAGTGATACAGGCGCATCCTGCTTGCAATACGATCTGGCACCAACCCTGGGATTGAATTCGTTCACGGTTGGCTTCTTCATAAATCCAACCAGTTATCAGCCGCAATATGGCAATTCACCACCACAAGCCTGGATTCTGCAGATTGGACCATTTAGCGGTCTGAATCTCAATTACGTGGTTATGAGTGGAACAGGAACGGCAACGTACCCCAAGACAGGATCTGTTGGTGGCTCAGTATCAGGAGCCTATAGCGACACTGCATCACCAGTAGGTACCTGGCGTCATGTGGCAATGGCATACGAACGCTCAACTGGAACTATAACGGGATTTATTGATGGTAAACCATTCGGTCCAGCACAAGGAGCAAATCCGTCGAATCTAAACATGTATATTGGTGGTATCGGTGATAGAAGTGGCTACACGGGTGGTAATTCAGCTAGGTATGGCTACAGGGGATTGATATCACAGTTCAGATATGAACTAGTGGCAAGGACACAAACCTTCGATCCATTGACATGGAAATAAAGAAAGAGGAACAGAAAATGTTCCTCTTTGTTCTAATGGTGTGTGATAGTATCTAGGGGATCATTCTTTACGGATGATGTTCAAGGATATCAATGGGATTGGGGGATCAATTCCTGATGATGAGGGGAATCTCCAGGTAGACTTATGGGAATTGGTAACTGGTACATTCATGGAGAGTCATAAGGGTCTCTTTACCCTGACAGAACTCCAGGTAGATATTCGCAAACTTGATAGGTAAATAACGGATAGCGCTCGATTTTATAGCAAGAACCCAAATGAATTTAACTACTAAGCTTTTGTCTGCTTCATCTTCACCCGAATCACAGTATCGAGACCAAGTGGGATTCGCGTCTCATTTTGATGGTGAAGAAGGTTCTACTCAAATAGTTGCAACCTCTCCAGATGGCCCCATCTCGATAGTAGGGAACGCCAAAATAACCAACACTCTTTCTAAGTTTGGTGGTTCCTTGGACCTGCGCGGCTCATCGTCCACCAATCAGCAATATGTGAATGTCCCGAAGATCAATAAGTTGGTATTGGGGACAAACGATTTTACCATTGAATGTTTTTGTTGGTTGAATCAATATGTCAGTGCAAGCGTAGTCCATAGTCCGATCCTGACCATGGGAGCTTCGGCAGCGGGGAATTTTCTCATGGTGGGAATAAACAACCTGGGTAAGATTCGCCTATACAGCTACATCACCAACTCGGTACTTCTCCTGGGTAACATCACAATATCGCCACAAACTTGGACGCACGTGGCGATAACTCGCATCAACAACGTATTCATGATCTTCGTAAATGGAGTTCTGGATACCACACTCAATCAAGTTCAGAACTTTGATAGCTTTGGTGGTTCCTGTTATGTGGGTGGCTTCTTTACCAATCAACGGTATTTTGATGGTTGTTTGGACGACATGCGTATTCTGAATGGCATTGGGTTGTATTCGAGTAGTTTTGTGGTACCAACCAAACCTTATACTCTATGACATCATTACAACACGAAGCGGATGTTTTACATCTTGAAGTCACCACTAATTGCAACCTACGGTGCCCTCAATGCCGCAGAACTGAAGGTGATTTGCCAAACGAAACACTACGTCATGGTGAAATGACTCTGGAAAGAGCAAAGCAAACCTTCAGTCCAGAGTTCATTCGTGGTCTTCGCAAAATGTTCATGTGTGGCAACTTTGGTGAACCTGCTATGGCTAAAGATTGTCTGGATATCTACCGGTATTTTCGTGAATGTAACCCAGACATCGAGCTTGGGATGAATACGAATGGTAGTTTACGGAACGCGGCCTGGTGGCGGGAATTGGCTGGGATCTTAAATCAACCCCTGGACTTTGTCATCTGGTCTATAGATGGATTGGAAGATACTAATCACATCTATCGCCGTGATGCCGTATGGTCGAAGGTAATGACTAACGCCCAAGCATTCATAGACGCGGGAGGACACGCTCACTGGGATTATTTGGTGTTTGAGCATAACAAACATCAGGTCGATGAAGCAGAGGCTTTGGCGCGCTCTATGGGCTTCCTGTGGTTCCGATTGAAAGAAACCGAAAGGCAAGTTCATCAAACGGTCTTTTGGCTCAAGAAGGTTAGTGAGTACAAGGAACCAGAAATTCAAGGAATAGAATGCGAAGCCCTACGAGATCGAAGTGTGTTCGTGAATTCGTTAGGTGAATGGTACCCGTGTTGTTATATCGCTACCAAGGCTGATATTGAGTCGGACCACGGCATACGGGATATTCCGAAAGATCGGGTGATAGATACTATCATCAATCGACTAACGACTGATCCCCATGTCACATGTCAACGAGCATGTGGTAAAGTGGGCCAGACCACTGTCGTCAAATCGCAGTGGAAAAAGAACATGCAATTCTGATCATGTACGACATATTCCTGATAACCAATAATCCTTCTGACCAATACCAGAAACTCAAAAATAGATTTCCACGAATCAAAGCTGTTGGTTCAATAGCTGAAGCCCGCCGCAAATCGTTCACCAAATACTATTGGGTGGTGTGGGATGACATGCTGGTCTTGGACAATTTCAATTTTGATTACACGGTGGAACCATGGGATCAGGACTTGGTGCATTGTTGCCGAAACTCCAATGAATCCTTGGGAGTGGCCCTAATCCCCAAGAAATTGGAAATAACAGATGAACGAGCTATATTCAATAACGAGGTTCGTGTCATCAATCAACGTTCGTCTTTTGTTAAGAATGATCCCCTGGATATCGTATTCATTTCAAACGGGGAATCAACCGCTGAAGAGCATTGGTCTCTTCTACAAGAAGTCACCGATCATATTCCCAATAGAGTAGTTAGGGTTGATGGTGTGACTGGACGATCGGCAGCCTATAAGACTGCGGCACAAGCAAGCAATACAGAACACTTCTTTGCTGTATTTGCGAAGATCAAAATCTATCCTGACTTTGACTTTAGCTGGACCCCTGCAAAATACGAAGATCGCCACTATGTGTTCATGGCTGAAAATCCAGTAAATGGATTGGTTTACGGCCATCAAGCTGTGATTGCCTATTGCAAGAAGCTAGTGCTCGTAAACCCAGGTGATGAGATTGATTTCACGTTGGCGCAACCATACGAAGAAGTAAATCGATTGTCTGGTACGGCCGTGTTTAATACCAGCCCCCAACATGCTTGGCGCACGGCCTTCAGGGAAGCATTGAAGTTGAAACTTTACAGTGAGCGTGGAGAACAGGAAGCAAGTTACCGCCTAGAACGCTGGCTGGCCCCTTCCCACGCCCTATACGGTGATTGGTCGCAAAAAGGAGCGCACGATGCGCTCCTGTACTTCACGTCTGTTGGTGGGGATTATACGAAGCTTCTAGCAAGCTACGAATGGAAGTGGTTGGATCAATTCTTTTCTGAAAAGTATGCGTCAACGCTGTTGACGACATGATGCATCTGGTCTGCCGTCAATTCGGGATAAAACGGCAGACTCAACCATCCGGCCATTGTTGTTTTCAATTCGTCGTGAATACGCAAATAATAAGCATCATGATCTTCAAAGTCATTCAAGAATCCATATTCAAACATGGTTTTCTCGTAATGAATCTTGCATTCAATTCCACGATTGCTCAAATAAGCAACAAGCGCATCACGATCTTCACCAGGAACGGATATCACGAACTTCTGTAGACCGTGATTCCAAATGTCTTGGTGTTTCATAACTGTTTCAACTTGTGGCGTATTTGCGAATTCATTCAAGTAAAACATGGCTATAGCTCTACGCCTCTGTTGCCAGCTTTCCATATGTTTGAGCTTCACATTCAGCGTTGCGCACTCCAGTTCTGACATTCTTAGATTCATCCCAACCATACCGAAACCATCAGGACCTTTTCCGTGATTGATGTACTTACGGACGAACCTCGACAATATTTCGTCATCAGTAGCTATTGCGCCACCATTACCCAACCCGGCTATATTTTTTGTGGGATCGAAGCTTATGACTTGTGTGTGCCTGGAGCTATACGGTTGCATCCAGGGTGATGCTAACCAACTTTGACAGGCGTCTTCCACATAGGGAACTCCCATGGTGGACATATAGCAAGGTTTCCCAAATAGCCCAACACCAACGATTAATGCCACGTCTTGTGATATGACACTCACATTTAGATTGTTGTAGAAGGAAAGACGCCAGCCATCATTCTTGAAAGCGTTTGCGGTGGCAATGAACGAAACTGCTGGCAAATCCACATATCGATTTGGTTGATAAAACGCCTTAGATATGATACCGAGTGCAGCAGTGCCACTATGGGTGACAATGGCGTGTTTACGTCCAGTGATCTGAGCAATATTTGCCTCAAGTTCTTCTCTGTGAGGACCATCAAGCACTTGATTTGAATCCAGAACAGAACTGATGGCTTCCATCAGTTCCTCTTTTACGGATTGATTCTGCAGCTTGACGTTATTGAACGGAACGTCCAGAAATCCATTTTGCATATTGTGCGAAACCTTGTTCGATGTCAATGGTTGGGTTATATCCGAAGTCATCCCTGGCTTGCTGAATAGATAAAGTCCCTCTGGATGGGAAGGAAGCATCACGATTTAGAACCTGGATGTTGCCGTTTCCCATAAGAGATACAGCAAGATTTGCGGCGTCTTGAATGGTTCGAGGAGTTTCGCTTGATCTAGTCAAATTGTAGGCACGATTGGCAGCGTTTGGTGAGAACGCTGCCAAAACCATACCTCGAGCCACATCACTCACATGGGTGAAATCCAACACTTCCTCGGGGCCCTTGACCAATAGGGTTTCTCCACGGCGAGCCGCTGTCAAAAACTTTCCAACCAGTCTATTGGAAACATCGCGTTCACCATAAACGGCACTGGGCCGGATGATGGTATATTCGATGCCATTCTTGGAACAGAAATCACACACTATCTGTTCACCTGTTTGCTTAAGGATACCATACAGAGTATTGGGGTTTAGAGGGTGACTTTCGGTAGTGAGGTTTTGAAAGTCACCATAAACCATGCTCGAACTCACAAAGACAAATCGCTTACACGTTTGTCTCACCGCCTCTAAAACATTCAAAAGGCCGCCCACCATTGTAGCACTGGCTTGGGCTGGCGCCAACTGTACTTCGTATTGGCGTGGAAAACTGGCTAGGTGAATAACGATTTCAGGATGAATGTTGAAATGCCCCAGAAGTGGACCGTGCTCATCCTCAAAAGGTTCCCTGATGTCTTGATACAGATCTTGAAAATCAACCCCAGTATCACGTATGGAATCCATGCGTTCACAAATCAATGAGTTGAGTTCGAATTGATTAAGACTAGCATATGAGTCACAGTTGTCGAGACCATATACGGTATGACCATTTAACTGATTCACGACATTGTGCCCGATGAACCCACTGCTTCCAGTCACCAATACTTTTGCCATTAATATTCAACCAATATGCGGCCGCCGTTTAGCGCCCATTCGTTTATTTTTCTAGAACCATCAGTTTGAAGACCAGTAATGCGAATCAAACCTCGAGGCCAAAAGCTAGTATTGAATGTTGAATGTGCGACAGTTGGCCAATCCCAATAAATGATGTCACCCGCTTTCCAACCGGTCAGCGTTTTGTCGTGAAACATCATTCCTTGTCCCCATTGCCAGTCTTCCAACATGATCAAATACCTGGTGGCTGAGCGCACATCATCACGAAACTGCTCTCGTTCCTGATCGGTAAATGTGATAGTCTTTAGAGATTCCTCAATGGGATTTATGTAACCCAGATCCAAATCATCCAGATGCATCATTGTCACATTGCCAGGTTCCAACACTTGCAGTCTAGCTTGAGGTTTGGTGAGCTTCAATATTTCAGCCAGTCGATTGACAACTTCATCAGACAAACCAACTCGTTGAAATCCAGGAGCATTGGCAAAATTCGCAGTCTTCGTATCGGCACCAGTCTTAGACGAAATTATGTCTAGGGCCTGTTGCTGTGAACTGTACCTAAGAGGCACGAATTTGGGATCGGCTGCCAATTGTTCTTTGGGTGTGAATCCTCCACTTCCTGCCATAAGCTCTTCTCTAGATGGCAGGTTTCTTATATTACCAATGACTGTGAACATAGTTCTTCTCCAATACGAATTTCTGAGTTTTGATACCAGGTACGATTGAACCCTGGCCCAAATCCTTCACTACATCCACGTATTCTTCATATGCTTTCCACGCAGAAGCCCGTTCTCCAGCATATTGATCGATGTGAAGGTATCGACCATTGTTCATACTTGCTGATTGACCGACGTTCTTTGCCAGCAACACGAAAGAATTCTGAAACTTGCTTGTGCGGCGCCCAACTGAATAACACCATTCGTGGTAGTAATTCTTGTCGTTCTGCAATTTGTGCAGTGCATCCTTCAAAGGCATTCTGGGGAATAACATCTTGGCTACCCGGATAGCGCCTTGGCATTGTGCTCGAATCAACTCAGGAGCATCGCCGGACAAATAGAACCAAATGTGAGGTTCCTCCTGCTTCCTGGCGCCATACATAGTATTCTTGTCGTTCATTTGAAACCAAATCATATTGTCATCAGCAAACAATCGTGGTTTCTCAAAACCCATCAAATCCACATAGTTGGTAACACCAGGTGGAAGAGGGCACAAATCGATCATGTCAGCCATGTGGTTGACATTGAAGCTTTCAGTTCCAGCATGACCAGCAGACTTCAGAAACCAATCCTTTTGGAAGTGGCGTTCGTGAACTTTCTGGTCTATTGTTATGACTGAGATCTTGCCGCAATCAAGACCATATTTGGCATGCATATCCTTAAGCCAACGGATCTTCATTGCGGTATTGTTGGCAGCGTCAATGCAGACATTTTCCATAGTCTGCCATTCATACAAAATGAATTCGTCTATGGGGTTACCGCTCCGCAAGAAGGCGTCAGCTACTGAGTAACTGTCCGACCCTCCGCTATACAGCAACCGCACATATTGGTATTCACCACGAATACGAGTCGCATACTCTTCTTCTAGACTTTCGATCGTTTTCGTGGTGGATTGTTGCCAGTCATAATGCTGAAGCTTACCGGCTTCGAGAACTAGTTCGAAGGTAGTCAGTTGATTGACTGCCTGTAAGGAACGAATGCGACTCCACGCCTCAATGGCGTTGATGTATTTTTCGTCCCCGATGCGGTAATAATGCTTCATTGTTTGATGCCTTGAGCTCGCTTATTGATATCACGGAGTTGAGTTTCGATTGAATCAAACACCGGGATATAATTCTTGCTGAGGGATTGTTGCAGAACGCCGTGATTGCCAGAAGCACCCAGGATTTCTCGAACCTTCGTCATATCAACGTTGTAGCCAACAATGATGGGCCAAAGGCCGCTATCTTGGTGACGTACTTGTGGATTCAGTTCGGAATATGACGTGCGGTTCATACCGGCAGCGATGGCGGGTTCTGCTGAAGTTGCGAAACATTCAGCATTTGGGAGACCTTTAGCCAACGATTCGGAACTCAGGATGATGTATTGTGTATCACCAGAAACGAACGCCTGGAGTTGATCTTTACCAGCCGCATAGCCGATGACCTTGAAGTTCTTAACGCCAATATCAGTCAATTGATCTTGAACGATCTTCATTTGTACTGGGCTGTTCCAAGAACCAACCTTTGCGCCATCACTTGCCAGCAAACCCTTCAGACCACCGGCATCTGCGTGGCCACAAATAAAGTGGAACCACTTACCAGCAACGGCCACTAGGGACTGTTCATTTACTGGAAACCCGCAACCGGCAGGATTGGACGGTTCGGCGATATTCAACAAGAACGGGTCGCTAAAGTTCATCGCTACGACTGGCTCCTTGGGATTATCCTTCAGCCACTTTGCACCTTCTTGGCAATTCTTAAAACCCAGAATATTGGTCGTATAGCCGTTCTCAGTCAGTGTTTGAGAAATAGCTTCCGCCCATGCTGCCGTTCCGGCCCCTGGGGGAGCCAAACGAAGTACGTTTACTGTGGGTTGAGCTACGGCAGATGCCGACAGAATCAGAGCAGCAAAAGCTGATGCGAAAAATTTAGAAATGTTCATATAATCAAAAGTAGAGTTGGCTGACACTCACTATGAGTGACTGCAACAGGTTAAAGACAAGGACTCCGAAGATGAACGGTAGCGGGTTCATCCGTGTTACAAAGAACACAAGTCCTATCAGGACAAATGTGGCCACCGACAGCCAAATTGTGCCGGTCATTGAAGCGATGTAAATGACTGCTAGGAGACTGATGATCAGAATCAAAGACATCAAGAACATACGTGGCAACATGAGTACTGAGACGAGTTTGCTACCTAATTTCCATGCTGTGAACATGGAAATCATATTCACGAATAATATGACAAGTGCGATGACAAACCAATTATCGTAGATACTTGCCAGTAAATCTTTGGTGGTTGTTGACAGAGTGATGATGTTATAAATCACCCCCTCACTCGCAGTAATTGGCACACCAAAAGCCAACAAGGGAAGAAGCATTGCAAGAGTGCCTGAACAATGCGCTGCATCTGAACTCATGATACTGCTGAGAACTCGATCCTTATCATTGAGTTTCTTGGATTGTCCAATCTTTTGTTCAACTTGATAGCAAACCGTTGAACTCAAGATATAGCTTAGGCCGGGAACTAGACCCACGAAGAATCCCACAAATGATCCACGCATCAACGCACCCCATTTATTCTTGAGTGACTGCATGGCTAGGTTGAAACCCATAACCCCTTGGGTGTTGATTTGTACTTTCTGGTATCCTTTCATGGAGTTCATCGCATGTCCGATAATGGCTCCCATTGTGAGTGCTACCCATGACAGGCCACCACTCAGAAAATTCATCCCCAGATCAATCACTTGAAAGGTGTGCGCGTTTGGCCCCAAATACATAAGTGAGAAAGCGAGTAGAATTGATATAAGGGCAGCCAAGCGACGTTCAGTAGTGAGGATCACAACGAGTACTGAAGCCATGATGATCGTCAGCTGTAGGGCTGCTCCAAAGATCCCAAGGATCTTGGTTGCGAGGGGGATGAACAAGATCAAAAGAACCATACCCACACTATTGCCCACTACAGACGCGAGAGCGTTCTGAGCGACGGCAGTTTGCGTCAATCCCATGCTGATGAGATTATGGCTTTCTTTTGCTGTAGGGAATGAACTTTCGGCTCCGGGAATACCGGTGTAAATTGCGGTGAGACTCGCCACGTATTGACTACTGATTACAAGGGCCAGATAACAGACCATTGCATTCAAGGGATCAAAAGCGATCAGGATCATGTAGAAGGTAAGCATGATGCTGGCTGATCCGATGCCAGGCAATATGCCAGAAATTATTCCAAGGGCGATACCCAGGAATGTCGCTAGGGTGAGTTCCATAACATTCAGGCATTGCGCCTGCGAAAAAAGACGACTGGAGAAGTCATCAAGCCTAAACCCCATTGGGGTAGAAGATGAGACTCTTCGCCGCATCTTCGTTCAATTTGTTCCAGTAGAGCAAATTGAAAACTTGGGGAACAATGTTCCCCAAGTATTTATACCATCAAACCGCCATCTTGGCCTTAATTGGCTCGTGGTGTTGGTAGTCAACCAATTCAATATCATCCATGGTGAAGTCCAGGATGTTGGTGATATTGGGATTCAGTTTCAACGTAGGCAACGGCAAGGGTTTGCGCGTCAACTGTTCTTGCGTTTGCTCGATGTGATTCTCGTAGATATGCGTGTCACCCAGAATATGGATGAAGTTGCCAACTGCATAGCCACAGACTTGTGCCAACATGTGCGTCATGAGCGAATACGACGCAATATTGAACGGAACACCCAAGAACATGTCAGCTGAACGTTGATACATCTGGCATGACAGCTTGTGAGTGGGTAGACCCAACTCTTCCAGGTCGGCCAATGTCTTGGTGCGGTTCTTGCGCGACTTGCCACTTGCATCGGTGTCGATGCGAACCTTACGCTCTGATGATGGAATGGATTCCCGGAGAGTAAGGTACGAAGTTTGGATCTCTTCAGGCGTCAATTGTTCCACAAAGAATTGTGCAAACATGTGGCAGGGTGGGAGAGCCATTTGATCCAGCTCACCAGGATTCCAAGCCGAGATAATATGACGACGTCCAAACGGATCATTCTTCAAACCATCAACCAACTGTTGAAGTTGATCAACGGTTTCATATTTGTTGAAGATAGCCTTGATCTTGCCCCATAGCGTATTGGGTTGCTTGCGCCAGAAGCGCCACTGAACACCGTAAACACGACCCAAGTCACCAATGAACTTGGCCTTGGGCTTCCAATAATCAGCCTCAGCATTGCCAGTCCAGATGGTAGCCTTGGGTGAATCCTTACCATGCATGATTTCTGCAAGACGACGTTCATTGCCAGAACCTTCCATAAACCACAACAGTTCTGACACAACCGATTTCCATGCCAGCTTCTTGGAGGTCATAGCAGGGAAGCCTTTCGACAGGTCGAACTCCATACGACGACCAAATACCGCACGAGTTCCAGTACCAGTACGATCCAAACGAGGGTCACCGTTCTGCAGAACTTCACCCATTAGATCCAAATATTCTTTCATTGTTTTTCCCAAATTTCAAAATCAACCGCGTATTCACCTTCAAGATGGTGGCTTGAAGTTTTGGTAAACTTTGCGGTCTCACTGTTATGTATGCTCATTAGGGTGTCAACATCCAGGAATGTATCACCCTCAAAAGAACCACGAATCCTTGACAGGTAGATGACGTCCATGTATTTCAGAAAGTCACTATATACCTTTGCTCCACCCATGAACACAACCTCGTCAAGATCGGCATAGGTAGATTTCAAGTATTCGATGACCTCTTCAGGCTCACCACTAAGCGTCAAGTCTGCATCCTGGATACTGTTGCGACTTGTCAGAACGACGTTGGTGCGCTTTGGTAGCGGTTTGAAGGGCAAACTGTCCCAAGTGCTTGAACCCATTACCACGACCTTTCCTGACGTGTTGGCTTTGAACCATTTCATGTCTTCTGAGTTATGGGGCCAAGGTAGGCCGTTGTTAATACCGATGACATTGTTATCTGCCACGGCTACAATCATTGATATTTTCATATTTTGTAAAGATATTTGCCGATATCATTCAAATCGGCTTCGATGTCAGAATTGACTAGCTTTGCTTTCACCAAAAGAGCATGCCAGTCATCAACCAGTTCTGGGTGTTTATTGAAAACTTCCATCATGGTATCATATAGCGCGGCCTTAACCTTGAACTGTTCCGCGTTTTTCACTTGCAGTTCCATATATGCATACCGACCAACAGCGTTATGGTAATCAGCTGAGATTACTTGCAACATTGAACTGTATTCATTGAGGATTTCAAATCGCTCAAAGACGTCTTTGCATAATGCTAATCTAGCGTCCACTTCTTCTATTGGAATAATTGGTTCAAACATAGAACGATTCACTTTTTACTAGTGACGGCACAGTCCAGTTTTTCATTTCTGGGGAGACCAAAACCATAGTCGCAATGAACTCACTCCAGGCTGCTTGTAGCACTGGGTTGGCGATAATGAGTGTTTGCATTTGTTTGTAGAACTCGCCGGCATCTGATACTCGATCGTATCGATCTTGTTGTGCCATGATGCGTTCTTTGAGTTGACGAATTTCTTCGTTCAACCTGGTGATGATTTTTGCCTGTGCTTGATATTCAGGCGTATTGTAAGGCATGGAAAATCCTCCTTTCCACCAATTGTAAGGTGGTTGGGAGGATTTGTCTAAATTAAGAACCAAATACTTCTTCGAGCATTTGCTGGGTGACTGCGATGATGTCTTCTTTTAATGCCACAACATCTACGACCAAACCGACGGAAACGATATCGTCCTTGTATTCCATCAGAACTTCATTCAACTGATCAACCATGACTACCTGTTCATCGCCGTCTTCAAATACAACATTGGCTAGAATCACGTAGTCTCTTGACAAGTCCATGATGTCCACTTCGTTTATCGTTTGATTGATAAGTTCACTGAAGTTCATATCGGCCTCCAAGGCGTTAATTTCACTCATGTATTTACGCCTTTTTCATTGGTGAGCCTGAGTAGGACTTGATAATTGTCCCAAGCTTCCTGTAGAGCAGGATTTTCAGCCCGTTGTTTGGCATCACGTTCCCGATAATACCGTTCCTTTTCCTCGACGGTAACCAGTTCACGGAAAATTTCTCGGTCGATTTCTTTTGTAATCTCGGCTACCATCGATTCAGCCATGAGATCTTCTATGCCGATATTCATGGTAGAAGAAATTTGTGTCGTGGATCCCCATACGATATTCTGGAGGTCGTTGGGTTTTGGGGTGGTCATGGTCACCGGAGTGGTTTCCACTGTTATGTTAGGTTTCATTTTTTAAAGTCAAGAAAAAGCCCTAGGGGTCTAGGGCTTCCTGGTTATTGCAAGTCGCCGTTCTTCTTTAGCGTTTCTGCTTGTTCCAAAGCAGCCAAAATAACCGCTGCGGCTTTGATCAAACTTGCCTCGAAATCTTCCTGAGTGGGGATAGATCCTCGGTTATAAGAAGCAGAACTTTTGCGCTTTGCTGGTTCATTCAGATAATGCCCAGCAATTGCAATCCAATCATTAACCGAATTTTTAGCGTCATATTCAGAACCTGGTAGGGTCTTTTGACGATCACGTTCGGATACGATTCGCTCAAGGAGCTTTGCGGAACGTTCACTCATTACCAGTGGCCTGAGCGGGAGCGTCATCCGCCACAGGGACGATTGGCGTATCAGCAACAGGTCGGAGGGTCGGAACGGCGGCATATGCGATTTCACGCTTCTTGGCAGCTTCGGCTTCCAGCATTTCTGCTTCAACGATCAGATTGTGTGCCATTTGCAGGCGTTCTTCCGAGGATGCGGCCGAAATGTTGTTGGCGATGGGGTTGAACTTGTTATAGTTCTGAGTTGGCGCAGTCTCAGCGCTTTCTGGATCCATTGCAGCCAGAATGTCAGCCAGTGGCATGGGCATGTTGGGGCGTGGCAGCATGACGATGTTAGAAACCAGTTCAGCACGCATCAGACCACGATTGTGGAACTCTTCCAGAATGGTGCGGCCTGTCTGTTGAACCATACGACGCGACAGCACATCAGCCAGATTACCAGCTTGTTGACCTTCCGGGGAATTGACCACTTCCATGAGGATTTGCTCATAGTATGGTTGCAGGGATTCGGTATTGATGATGAGGGCCTTGTCTTCGGCATCGGGGAGACGCATGAAAACAACGACACAACGTTGGTCGGTAGAAACGACCTTACCAATATGTTTCTTGATTGACATAGATTCTCTCTATAGGGACGGGTGGCGAACCACCCTGTGATTTACTTGGCAGTCTTGCTGGCCTTGGTGGCCTTTGCGGTCTTGCGAGCAGGCTTGGCGGGTGCTTCAGCGGGTGCTTCTTGATCTTGTGGTTGAGCTGCGGCCACGAATGCTTGAATCTTGTTGCGAACGGCTAGAACCTGCTCGACAACGACCCAACCCTTGAAGGCGCCTTGATCGGCGGCGTGGTCGATGATCTTAACCACGTTTTCCAGATCGGTGATATTGATAACGGGGCCTTGAACTTCACCCGCTTGGTCTTGTGTATCAGCCATTGTTTACTCCTGTTTGTTATTGTTCTATAACGGCGTAAACATGATTATAAGGGGGCCATTGGCCCCCGTCAAAATAAATCAATCAGCTTTATTATTCTGGTAGTTCACCAGTTATGGCAAAGAATTCGTATTCGCTAGTAGTCATACCCAGATAATCTGCTAGAGATTCCTGGGAGTTTGCTGAATGCCATTCCTCGATAAAATCGTCAACCATTTCTGAATTGACGATTTCATCTCGGTACAAGCTCATAAACGTTCGGTTCATTTGCCTGCCACCTTTACCATGTCGTCAGGCCATTGCAGGTAGGTATTCCAGCTGGCATGACGAACAACAACTGGACGTTCACGGACGATGGTCAGCATTTCACCGTACGATGGGCGACGTGGAGCGTTCATGGGCTTCATTTCATTGAAGTGGCTCTTCTTGTGATTGCAAGGCGAGCAAGCAGCAACGACGTTATCCCAGGTAGTCTTACCACCCTCGAAACGAGGAACGACGTGATCCAGTGTCAGCTGATCATGACGGAAAATTTCGCCACAGTATTGGCACTTATGGCGGTCCCGCATGTACACATTCGAGCGCGAGAACTTGACCGAGCGGCCCATACGAACCCACTGACGAGTCATAATGACGGCCGGCACGAACATTTCCACGCTTGGGCTGCGGATGACCCAATCTTCGTACGATTCCAATACGTCCACTTGATCCAGCCAGTAAGCCTTGATGGCTTCTTTCCAGTTCACAGTGCTGATTGGCAACATACTCAAAGGCAGGCCGTCGCTGTTCAGTACCAGCACGTCCCCGCCTGCGTTGAAATTCATTTGTTCGACCATCATAGGCCCCTTTATATGTGCAGATATTTATTTAATGCAAGTTGAAATTCTCAACCTTAACGACGTCACCATCAAAGCGAATGTCAAGCGTACTCAAATGGCCACCCTTGCCACATCCAGTATCCATGAATATGGCAGTGCCGCCTTTGGCGCCTTGATGTTTTAGGGGCTCGAAATCACTTCTGATGTCGTGACCCACAACAGCGATCTGGTTTGGCGTAAGCTCGTCTACCCAATTGTAAACACGGTTGGGATATCCGTCAGACCGATTAACGGAAGTATCAACCTCACCATACAGACTGACCTCCTCCAGAGAGGTTGGTAGCCTGTTGTCGGTGATTGTCCACATTTCTGGCTTAACCGCCCCGTGAGCAAAAATGAAGCCATCGCTCACTCGGTGATTGCGCATCATGTGGACCAACGCCTTGAATCTCGTGACCCAACGATCATGGTCGAACTTCCCCAATGCTTGCATTCGGGAAACCGTGACCTTGTTGCCTTCGCTCAAACGAACATGTGAAACACCCGTTCGTTCAACTTGTGCCAAATGCTTGAAGATCTTCTTTTCATGATTACCTTCAAGGGCTTCAGCTTCACCACGGACCACGAGTTGATACACTTCATCTACGACTTCCAGCGTATCAATCCCATAGTCTATGAGATCACCCAGAAAAAGCAGAAAGTTATTTCTGCTTCTTGCCCAAGAAATTGCATCTCTTAGGGGATTCATCGTTCCGTGTATGTCTGGAACAACAGTCACACCCTTAAAACCACGTTTCTTAAGCTCAGCAAAGAAATTTTCATCAGGGAGAGGCATCACGACTTCAAAAGATGAATTGGTGTCAACCACGTCAGCCACTCGATCACCACGTGCCATATCTCGTCTGATGTTAAGATCATCGACCAGGTAAATGACTGTGAAACCACGATTCTGCGCTTCACGTGCCATATTGATCCTTGCATCTCTACGTAGATCTGGCATACTTACCACCACACGCTGCCCCAGAGACAACTTCAGGAACACCGTGCGTTCTAGTTCAGCCTGAACGACTCCACGCAAGTCTGGCCTCACCATAGGGCCCAGAAGCTCTGTGGTGAAAGCATCAGAACTCATGATCTCATTGGCAGGAAACCTTGCTTCAGCCTCTTGAGGCGAAACATCAATGAGAAAAACCAGACTGTTTAGGGGAATCTTTTTCATACCAAATAATACTTTACAGTTGAACTGGCGTCAAAACTTTGTGCCACCTTTGATTTAGCATGGTATGAAGGGCGGGGAATTTCCCCGCCCTTCAATTACTGGTGAATTGCCAGTTATTCGTTCGGGTTGCGGTCGATGATCTTGTCGACCAGGCCCAGTTCCAGAGTGGCTTGGGCGCTCATGTAGTGATCACGCGAGCACAGTTCTTTCATGCGCTCATAGTTGACCTTGCCATCCGTCGCTTCGGCCAAGATGTGATGCAAGCGATCGTTCAGGCGTACGGCTTCGTACAGTCCGCGCTCTTGATCCATGACCGTGCCCTGAGTGCCACTCGACACTTGGTGAATCATGACAGTGGCATCCGGCAGAATCAAACGCTTGCCCTTGGTGCCACTAGCCAGCAGAACCGAACCCATGCTCGCAGCCATGCCCATGCACACGGTGGTGATGTCACACTTCACGTAGTTCATGGTGTCACGGATGGCGAGACCAGCGTAAACGCTGCCGCCCGGCGAATTGACATACATGGTAATGTCACGCTTGGGGCCGGTGCTTTCCAGGAAAAGCAATTGGGCGCAGACGCTGTCTGCCATCGCCTGAGTGACGGGCCCTGTCACGAAGATGATGCGTTCATCCAGCATTTTGCTGTAGATGTCCATTGCGCGTTCGTTGTTACCTTCGCGCGAGATGACCATGGGGACCAGACTCATTTAACTTCTCCTTCGGGGGTTTTTTCAAAACAGGTGGCCAATCCACCCATCAATTTGAATAAAATTGCGTCGCTTTCTTCTTGGAAGAAGAAAACAGTAGTGGCATTCCGCATGTTGCTATAACAGCCCCATGCTCCTTGAATGTTCTTTTCAAGCCATACGTCGATTGCTTGTGTGATCTCTTTGGCTGACAATCCCCGCGAATTCTGCGGATCCTTTTCGACCAATCGAGTCCACGATGCAGGCCAGGGCGAGAATTGTTTGCGGCCGCGACTAGCACCATACATGATGTTGCTGGGTACGGTCAAACCGGTGAATGTAACTTTATCGGGTATCATGAGGCTCAGCTAAAACGTCTAGTAGCCATTATATACGAGATTTCTTGCCATTCAAAGGCTTTATGTCAAGGCCTAGACGCCTTTTGGCTTTTCGCACAGCAATGGCATTGAACTTCATATCATCCGCTGTGGTTAGATCACAACCACACGACCGACAATGCCACCACCTGGAAAGATATGTGGTTTTCTTTGAGCCATTCGTCATCACCCGGGTTTCGACCTGGTGGATGGCTTTGGACTCACTACAAATCACACAGAATTTCATCTAACAATCGTCATTGACGCCATTTCTCTCGTGTTGATGGTTCGAGTTTCAAAGATGATGCGACCCGATTTCTTCTCGACGAACTTGTCAATGAACGAATCACCATTTCGCAACACAACTCGAACACGCTTTCCTTTTGGAACACTAGTATGGCATGCTTTAAACTTGGTGGACATCAAGTTCTCGAAAAGAATCGCTTGATAGCGGGAATGATGTTCATTCGAATGTCGGCTGCCACTTGGCGAGCGCCCACGATGCCGTTGCCCTGAGCTGCGATAATGTCATAGGTCATCGCAACACTATCGATTTCATCAGTGAGCGGTTTCAGAGCCAGGCTACGTTCTTCAGCCTGGAACTCGGACACAATTTCCTGGATTCGAGCGATGGCGTCTTTTTCGGGTATGCTTGTCACATCCCGCTCTTCCAGAGCGGCAAGCATTTCGCACGGCGTCAAACCGCCACTATCCCGCATGGTTTCCAGGGTTTGCTTGGTGTTCTGTTTGATGCGAGCTTGATGCTTGATCGCCAAGCCCCATGGTATGACCAGATCAGTCCCATAAATGGGCATACTGTTCGAACGTGCGAGAACCTCGTTCGTCATCTTGGTTCGTGCCCGATACAGCATCATTCTGAGGTTGGAATATTCCCCGTGCGTTTCGTACTTGGAACCGTTTTCCCATTGCCACAACGCCGCTTCAATGTCACCGCTTGCGAATAGTTCCGCAAGCTCTTTGGGCAGACCGCTTTCAACCAAATTCTTGGTAATACGTTCGATCGTCATGGCAAAGGTTCCTTATAGTTGGGGTTATTTCCTCATAAGATGTAACGCTGCGAATTTCATTCTAACGTCGTAGATGAACAATAATCAAGTACAGAATGAAATGGGACCCCATTTGGGGTCCCATCCTTGTACTGCTGGCCGGCTTACTTTTCCTTCGGGCCGTCGTAGTACGCCGTGATACCGAACGGAGCTTCACCCGTGAACCCGCCGTGAATCACGAACAGCGTGTCCACGTAGTTCTCGTCACCCCAGGTGTGACCCGGGTAGCCGTCGGTGAACATCACGAAGCGCTGCGGCTGCAAGCCTTCTTCCTTCATGTAGTCCCAGTTCACTTCGAACAGGGTACCACCACCGCCCTTGGGGTCGTAGGACAGGATTTCTTCCGCGTTCTCCATGGAGAACTGTTGCGGGTTCCAGACCTGGGTATCGAACGTCCAGAGCGTCAGCTTGAAATCCTGGAACGTATCCATGATGCCCTTCACTTCACCCAGGAAGTCGCGCAGCATTTCATCGGTCATCGAACCCGAGGTATCGATCGCGATGGCCAGCTCGACCGTGTCCATGTAGTCCATGCCAGGCAGAATTGCCCCGACCGACCACGAGCGACGGTTTACGCGCTGGAAGGTGTAGTCGTTGCGGATGCTGGACTTCAGGTGCGTTTCCAGCAGGGCACGCCAGTCCATCTTGGGCTTGGTGAACGCATCGATCAGGCGCTTCACGCCACCGGGGGTCTTGTCCGCACCCACAGCCTGCGCAGCTTGCATGGTAGCCGAACGAATTTCGTTGCGGATTTCCTGCATTTCTTCTTCGGTCAGCTTGGGCGGGCCGTTTTTGCCCATCACGCGGACTTCGACTTCCTTGCCGCCTTCGCCACCTTCACCGTCTTCCGGCTGGCCAGTGGTCGGGTCGATGTGCTCGTCCAGCGTCATCTTGATGGTCGTGCTGTTCTTCATCAGGATGTTGTAGACCTCTTCCGACGACATGGTGTCGTTGTACTTGTCTTCGTACAGGCCGCCTTGGGGCATACGGCCGCAACCTTCTTTCGTCAGCGTATAGTTGACGATGTAGTCGTTGGCCATGTTCCACACCTTGGGATCACGACCACCACGACGACCCAAGTGATCGTAAACGCAGTGAAGCACTTCGTGGCCCAGCAGGAACAGAAGTTCAGCTTGGGACAGGCCCTTGATGAATTCACGGTTGTAGAAGAGATGGCGTCCGTCGGTTGCGGCAGTCTTGCACCAGTCCGAGGCGTCCATCAGAATCAGACGCGTCGCCAGGTTGCCGAAGAAGGGCTTCTCCAGAAGGAGCTTGATGCGGGCGGCGACAATCGCTTTGACGATGGGGTCGCTATTGTAATCTTGTGACATGCGGGGCGGTCCTCACTTTTTTAAGGTAACTGATTCTAGACTTTGTTGCCATAACAGTCAAGTGATTTCATGACTGGCAAGTGAAAGTTACATCTGTCATGGCTGGTTATTGCCCCGTTATCGGCGGATTCCTGGCTACCAGGATAACATGATTGTGATACGCAACCAGGTACGGGGTTATTGCTAATGAAAAGGGCGAGGCCCGAAAGCCTCGCCCCGGCACGTTTCCGCCCGCGCCTTAAGACATAATCATGTCCTTGAACTTCTTGGTGAACTCTTCGAAGGCCGGCATCTTCTTGGGATCGAAGGGCAGCTTGAAGACGCTCAGCGCGGTCTTGGCGCCCATCACCGTCACTTCGGGACCGAAGTTCTTCATCATGAAGTCGATGAAGTTGTTGGCTTGCTTCAGCCATGCCGTACGCACTTCGTCCTTCGGCTTGCCTTCACGGGTCGCTTCGGTCCAGCGGTCGCGCAGCTCGTAGCAGAGCGCGGTCGTCAGCGCGTAGCAGAGCGAAACGTCGTTGCGCTTCAGCTGCTTCACGGTGCCGGCCAGCACGTCGGACGGGTTGGGCATGTGTTCCGCGTTCTTGCGGTGCTCCAGGAACTTCATCGCTTGACCGTCGCCGATCGCACCCGTGATCAGACCCGTCAGGACCTGGCCGGGCAGGGCGTTGGCGCCGTCCATGATGCGGGACACGAATTCCCACGAACGAGGCGTCTGGAAGCCGCGGCTTGCGCTGCCAGCGTCGAAGCTGAACAGTTCGTGCTTGAATGCGGTCAGGTAGCCGACGACGTCCTTGTCGTAGTTCGCGTTCAGCGCGACTTGCAGCCAGTCATCGAAGTTGGCTTCCATTTCGATGTGAACGAAACGGTTCGCGATCGGGGTCGGCATACGGAACGTGATGCCCTTGTCCGTTTCGCGGTTGCCTGCAGCGATGATCACGCAGTTCTCGGGCAGCACGTACTCGCCCAGTGCGCGGTCCAGCACCAGCTGATACGACGCGGCTTGCACGGTCGGAGCGGCCGAGTTGAATTCATCCAGCAGGATCAGGGCCTTGGCGTTCGGGTCACGGGGCAGCACCAGCGGGGGCGACCACTTCATGCCCTTCTGCGGCTTGCCGTCGGCGTCGAGTTCTTCGGTGGGATACGGGATACCGCGCAGGTCGGTGGGATCCATCTGGGACAGTCGAATGTCGATGAAGTCGTAGCCGAGTTCAGCAGCCAGCGCCTTGATCAGGCTGGACTTGCCGATGCCCGGGGGACCCCACAGGAACACGGCGGTCTTCTTGTTGACCATGTGACGCAGGGCTTGCGTGGTTTCGCTGGGCTTCAGCTTGATCAGGTTGGCTTCTTGCTTGTTCTTGCTCATCGAATTTAGCTCCTTGGCTTTATGCGGGCGGGTTACTTAATACTTGCTGCGCTTGTTGCGCTTGCGCTTTGTGTTTCAGCACAAAAGCAAGATTAAAGAACAATGAAATGCCAGTCAAGCGAATTTATTGATTTTTCATCAAATAAAAAGTTGGTGGACTGGCAAACCGCTTGGATTCTAGGTTTGCGCCATTCACTAAATTGTAACAGTGGTGTGGGATGTTGCGGAAGTCAGACCTAGTCTTGGTCTGGATTCAGCGTAGAGTCAGAAGAGACGAGCCTAAAACGCATATCGATCAATCCTTGGATCTTGCCATCTGCCAGTTTGAGCATCATGGCGAGCTCGGTGTCGAACATTGCGCAATAGGAATTGTTGAACCAATATGGCATGCGATTGACGCGATCCATATAGATGAGATGTGGGGCAGTGATGCGATACCCTGGTGTCAGAGTCACATCATGGCATTGGAAGAAAGCTTTCATGAGTTGTAGGCCAGTATCGCTTAAACGAAGACCTTTGACGGTTCGACCGTTACCCTCACGATAATTCATGAAAATCAAATGGCAAACTTGCTGGACAGTTTTACCATCCAGCAAGTTCTTCAGGGGACTGCTTTTTGCTTCAGCTTGTATTATCAGTGCTTCAGCTATCTTCTGGTGGATTGTCATCGGATTCCTGGAATTCTTTGACCTTCTCGCCTTGGGTTAGCTTGAAGACCTCGAACTTGTCAGTCTTGAACAGAGCATTCAGCTTTTCGGCTAGATTGAATGCATGTCCAGGATTACTGAACGAGACCTTCTTGTACTTGGGCCCTGGATAGTTCACCAAACTATTTAGTGAGCGCAAGTTGATGGGTTTACCTTCATAAAACACGGCATAAATGGCGTCAGCAGCGAGGATCTGCTCGCTTTTATAAGTTCTGCTGTCAGTGTGATTCAGCAGAACAGACGGCTTCGGGCGGCTCATTTTATCATTACCTCACTAATGAACTTACCACATATTTATGCCATACCCCTACCAAGTGAACCCTCACTTTAATTCACCAAATGAATGGCCCCAGATCATTGTCTGGGGCCTTATTATTGAGTTTGTCGCTGTCTGGCTACCTACGCCATTTGTATACAATATAGAAACTCGCAAAGGTTAGCAAGAACTATACTGTAACGGGCGCTCAGAAATCCTCGTCGAACGAACTGGCGTTACGGCGTTCGATCAAGTCACTCTTGATAAGGTCCTGAAAGCCACCCAGGCGAGTACCATCAACATAGATTTGTGGAACAGTACGAACGCCGTTCCCGACTCGTTCGTAAAAGGCCATACGCTCTTCGTCGTTGTCCAGGTTTACTTCCTGGTACTCAAATCCGTTATTCTTCAACCAAGCTTTGGCTTGGGTGCAGAACGGACAAACGGTCTTGGAATATACTTCAATCTTCATATTTCTCTCCTTCAGGGCAATTATTTAGCGGCCCTGTTGAGTTCAGAAAGGTTGTTCATCATTTCCAGCCGAGTCTTGAAAGGACCGGCGCTCTGATACTTTTCGACCGTATTGAGCAGTGGGCAGAAGCTTGGCACCCAGCTCTTGCTGAACTTGATGCACCAGTATCCAGCCACGTGTTGAATCTTCTTACCGCGCACGTAAACGGGGCGTTCACCACCAGTTTCTACCGAGATGTTTGCGTGCTTGACCGGGAAGCCATCAATATCTTCCATTGCCTCGCTGTCAAGTCCTGACTTGGCTTCGGTAATCTGTTCCTTGACAGTACCACCCAGATAGGTCTTGATGTCAGCCATGTTTTTGAACTTCTGGGAACCATCCGGAGTCATGTACAGATAGTGATCATCGCCCCGATGAATCAATGCAATGGGGCTGCCATTTGTGTTGGCAATCCAGCAGTTGGCTGTGACTTTGTGTAGATTTACGTTATTGGACATTTTTCAATTCTTGGACCATCTGCTTGACGGTACCAACCCTAGATAGATTACGATTAATAAAGCGGCGATCATCCCGGGGAACCAGATAAACCAGGTTTTCGGATATGAAGTCGGGCACTTGATTGGGGAGCTCCTGATCTTCTGGCAACTCAACTTCTGCCATAACCAGATAGCACTCACCCAGCGTTTTCTTCTTGTAGCTATGCAGGAAGTCTACTTCCCATTTGTAATCCCCAAATGGGACAACAATCCGAGTTTTGGTAATGACATTACCTACGAGAGTCCACAGACTGTTGAAGTCACGTTCCGAGATTTCGTTTTCAATTTCAATCTGGTTGCCGTTCACTTTTGTCTTGTAGGTGAACAAGTATTGGACCGTCCCGTCCAGTCGACGGATTGACCGGATTCGATTGGCTTTGTCCAGGTAACCTTGTTTCAGATCCAAGGACGTTGCACCTGGCATAGTTACCAGTTTAGCCTTAAATCCAGATGAATCTTCGTCCCTTAGGACATATTTCCGTTCGTTTTCAATCGGCATGATTATCTTATGTGTTGACTGATATGATGCAATGGCTATCACATCATATCAATATTTTCACTTTGCATATGGGGCGTTCAAGTAGCCCGTATGGTCTTTGGCTTCTTTGCTGACGTTCACCAAACCGTTCTTTTCACAGAACCGCAGAAAGTGAATACCAACACCTGTTTTACTGGGTTGAGACACCGCTTCAACAATGGCTTGATCCATGATATCCTTGACGTCCTGGGGTTGGCGAGTCAAGTCAATCAATTCACGGTTGAACTCATAACGGTCTTGAACTTTGGCTTCCTGACCGGCATCATCCCACGTCTGAAGCATCAGGTTGTTCCAGTTGTAGCCACGTTCGATTCGATCTTCCCACGCAGCCTTCAGCTTGGTCTCGCGAACTTTGGGATATGCACTGAAAATGCCATCACCGGAATCACCACGCATACACTTCATGAACAGCGCACGGCGCCACCATTCGGGTTCGACTTCAAAGTCACCATTAACCATGTCAACTTCTTCGCCAATCTTCAGCTTGCCGTCGCTTTTTACTGTGAACTTCAGGGGAGCACCGTCAGCATTGAACACGCCGTCGGGCTTGATCATGATGTCCTTCACGCCGTCGTAAATGCTAACGTTATCAGCCAATAGTTGGATGAAGTCAGTGTCACTACTCACAATAATGTGTTCATCGTCTGGGTGAACTTGCGTCCAGCGGGCAATGAAGTCATCACCCTCGGCTCGGTCACACTGAAGAACGGTGGTATTGGTTTTTGTCTTCAGGAAATTGTTGAACTCGTCAAGCGTTTCCCTATAAACCATATCATCTTCTTGCTCCCTAACCGATTTCAATTGTGCAGCAACCTTACGGTGAGCCTTGTACTTGGGGAAGATTTCGTAGCGCCAGCTCTTTGATTCAAGAGCGAATACGATATGATCTGCCTTCTGTTCACGCCACAGCTTCTTGATTGAGCGCAGAATGATGTGAAGGGCTAAACCAGCCTTTGAATAAGCGTCACCTTGAGCGCCATGAATGCAGCGGAAGAAAAGGTTGGCTGCGTCAACCACAATATATTTTGACAAGAATTTCTCCAGTTCTTTTAGGTATAATCAGCCTTGCCGCCTTCCCTTGGAATGCGATTGGTGGGGCGCTGGGGGCCCTGGCTATTAAATGGAACCGTGTTCTGATTGAAGCTGTCGCTTACAACACCACGACACACGTCTTCAAACCAGGCTTGAACGACCAAGTCCTCGCTTGCGCCCGCGTAACCGTGTGCAATCAGGGTTTCAATCCACTTTTCATTCCAGTCAAATTCAAAGTGAAAGCCATCCAGAACCAGTTCAGGATCATAGTCGCTGTCAATCACTGCGATATACGGCTCACCCTTAAGTGTGGCCAACTTCTTGTTGAACTCGTTGTCAGTCAACTCGCCATAATCGTATGCAATTTCAAGCAATACTGCGTCAAGCTTTGTCCCCGTGTATTCACGGTGTGCTTGCGCAGTATCGAATTCACGTTGTGTGATTTTGCCATGCTTCAACATGACTCGATCAAGTTCGCTACCCAATTTGTTGGGCTCATCCTGATACTTGATCTTAACGAGCTCAGCATCCAAGTCGTAGCCTGTCAACTCGTATTCAGCTTTTGCAATTGCCCGAGTGGTGCCTTTAAGACCCCAATGGCCGGGCAGCCATCCAAATGGTAGTTTCATTGTTATTATTCCTGTTGACAACCATTATACTTGGCGCCAATACCTGGTACAAATTACTTGTCACATAGCAGTGTAGCTAAAACAGCTTGTTCTGGCGTTTCGAACACCATTATCAGCTCATCACATGGTAATTTATTGGTGCGCATTACCATGCACATGATTTCATTCTGGAAGAATAGATTGTAAACGTCGACATCTAATTGATACTTGATGCGCAATATGACTCGACCATCATCAGTTAGGCCACCATGATGGAATCCTGACACCAACCAGGGATGTGAATTGTCAACGACCTTGTACCCCAGATTCTCATTACGAATTTCCTCATAGGTGATAAACTCGTGTTCGTAAACAATTTCAAATACCTTGTATTCGTCAGTCATTTTCTCTGCCACGTGTACCAGTCATTAGCTATAGCATCGCCCCATATGAGGATGAAACGAACAGCTTCTTCTGGGGTGTTGAAAATCAGATACCCCTTGTTGACTATACCATGTTTGAGGGAGTCTGGTGATTCCCTGATGATCATGGGTGGAACTTCCCGGTAGTCAAAGTCATCCAAGTCAGTTCGAATGTCTTGTTCCAACCCAGTGAAAGCCATACCAAAGCCGTTATTGGTTGATATAAGTTTCCACCATTTTGTGGGGACTTCGACGGAAAGTTCTTTAGTCATAGCCATGTCAATCTGAACTGGAGCGCCGCGTCTTCATTTGGAATAGTGAGTTCGCAGCGTTCTTCAAAATGCCACTTCTGGCCGAAATAATAGATCTGACCCATGAACTCCCTCGGCGTGCCATCTGAAATCTTATAGCGTTCTACTACATGTTCAAACGAGTATTCGATGTCACGATTCTTCAGCCAACTTTTCATTTGCTTGGACAATCGTCGAACAGTTCTGATGGTTCGATCTTCCTTAGAAACTCGCTCTAAGGAAGATCTACACATTTCAATAGGGAGCTGGATCAGCGCCATTATTTTCCGATAACGTTTGCGAACACGAAGCAGTGAACACGGGCGGCGACGTTATAACCACGACGCACCGCTTCTTCAGCCACCTTAGCCTGAACTTTGTTCTGTCCCTCGACCGTGGCTCCCACTGGCATGATCCAGACGGGCCAGTTAACCCCTGCGGCACGGAATGCAGCCGTGAATTCTTCTACTTCCTGCCATGCACGATCTGAGCCATCACAGACGTATTTGAGTTGACCCACATTGCTCAAACGAGCGTAATGGGCCACGACATCAGGCTGCAAAGCATCGGCCTTTTGTTCACCACTCAAGTACAGTTTGGGGCTCACAGACCAGAACCACTCAATACCACTTAGAGCTTCCAGTTCGGCTTCGAGCCCAACCATCTGCTCGCCACGCATGATGCGTTGACCAGTCATGTAGAAAGACTTCGTGTAGTCAAAAGATTCGTCATACAGGACGACTTGATCGTCGTCATCACGTGGCATACCTTCCAGGTATTCTGCGAACTTCGCACGAGCTTTTTGTGTACCGTTCGTTTCAACAGTCACGTATTTGGGCACGTTGCCCCTGCGAGCAAATTCCAGCATGATATCCACGATGGCATTTTGGTTCATCATGGGTTCACCGCCTGTGAACGCCAAGTGAGTCCATTGGCCGCTCTTAGGATGCAAAAACTTGCCTTCTGGGTTATGTTCACTCTTCATGAACGCTTCCAGCTTATTGCACATTTCGCTCACGGTGTCTTTGTGGGCCAAATGCGCAAACTTCTTTGCCCATGAATACGAACTGTCACAGCCGGTATTGAAAACAGGCAGGTCTTCCATGCGCTTGATGTTGCTGATGTCAACAGTCTGGTAGCTGAGATCATAAGTGCTGGGGTCGGTGGGATCAACCTGACCGAAGCCATTACAATCGAAGTTGCAGCCCCAAAACCTCACCCAAACGGTTGGGACTCCCGTGTATCGACCTTCGCCTTGGAAGGTGTCACCGAAGATTTCTGAATATTGGTATTGCTTTTCTCGAATTGGTGTCGTCATGATATTTCCAGTAGATTGGCATTATGACACGCTTTGTCACTATGCCGCAAATAGAAAACGTCAGTCAACCCACTCACTGACTGGAATGTGTTGACTGACGATGTGTCGTGCTTGTTGGAGTGTTCGGGCTTCCACCCAGGCTTTACTGACCTGGGGGCCCAGCATCAATTTGAACGGTAGGATGCCAGCAGTCTTATGTCTAACTGGCGTCTTGAATTTGATTTCCCACTGATGCTTCTTAGTGGGGAGACTTATGATCTTCCCCATTCCCGATCAGTATTCCCAGGGATAGACGATCCACTCGGGTTTTTCAACCTTGTTGATCTCTTCGCCACAGAAATCTGGGGTGAATAATCCAGAACCCAGATTATGTTGGAGAACAGCCGTCTTAACGCATGATGCTGCCACCAAGGGATCAAACATGTTGATCTCAGTGTAGATGTCGTGCAGTGTGTGGCCTTCGTCACAGATGTCGTCAACGATCAGCACATTACGGCCCATCCACAATTCTGAAGTCAACTTACCGACTGCATCCTTGCCTGGATGATCGCGAAGGCTATATTTGAACGCCATCATGGGAACATCAAAGTAATGACTGACGTGAATAGCGGGAACCATACCACCACGTACCAACCCGACCACCAGGTCGGGCTTGTAACCTGCGATGGCCATGTCGCGAAACATTTTGGCCAGCATCGTATTCACATCGTCATAGGTGACGAAGCGCTTACTTACCATGGTTTGCGATCGCCAGGAATTCGCTACGGACCATGGGGTCAGTGCGGAACTTACCACCCAGGTGGCTGGTGATGGTGCTGGAACCAGTGTCTTCAACACCGCGCGACTTCACGCAGTAGTGGGAGGCATTGATCACAACGGCAACATCTTCAGTTTCCAGAATGAATTGCAGAGCAGCGGCGATCTGGCTGGTCAGACGCTCTTGAATCTGGGGACGCTTGGCAAAGTATTCAACAACGCGGTTGATCTTGGACAGACCCAGAACCTTCTTGCCGGGCAGATATGCCACAGTTGCCAGACCGTCGATCACCACCAGGTGATGTTCGCAGTTGGATTGAACAGAAACGTCACGCTCAACGACCATTTCGTCGTATTGCATCTTGTTTTCGACAGCGGTACACTTGGGGAACGCTTCGTAATCCAGACCCCAGAAGATCTCGTTCACGTACATTTTTGCCACGCGAGTCGGCGTTTCGATCAAACTGTCATCAGTCAGATCAAGACCCAGAGTGGTCAAAATTTCTTTGAAGTGCTTTTCGATTTTGGCAATCTTTTGTTTCGCAGTGACAGCCGTGAGCTTATCAGTGGTGGGAGTTTCCAGACCAAGCGAAACCAGATGTTCATGAACAGCCTTACCCAGAATAGGATCGGCCTTGTTTTTATTGAAAGACATATGAGCAACCTCTTATTGCTTTGTTGTTATTATCTCTAACCTCTTGCTAGAGACATGGGAAGGCAGTGCTTCCTCATGTATTTAGCATTCTAGCTGGCAAGTTACCAGCTATCAATATTCTTTTTGCCAGTTATTGAGTCAATTCTCGATACATGGCATCAGCATTCATGTAATCGGCAAGCAGGCGTTCACGTTGAGTTTCAATGTCAACATGATAGGCATCAAAGAAATTCATCAGCTCTTTGATTGATTGAATCAATTGATTCTTGTGCTTGACGTATGCATCCCAGTCAATCGTCCATTCAGACGCATACTTAAATGTTTCATCATACATTTCCACGTACGAAAGCCGATCAGGAACAAGCGCGATGGTGTCAACCACAAAGGCTTCCATTGCAGAGATGCCAAGGGTTTCTTGTAAGTTGGCGCTGAACACGATTTTGGCCTCAGCCATCATTTCGTGATACTGATCTTTAGTCAGTTGCTGTTCCTGACACATGATGAATTGATATTCAGGCAAACTGGCTTGCAAATCCTTGAATATTTCTGGTTGCTTCTCTGGAGCGATGCGGTGTGGAAACAGGATCAGATCGCGCTTTTTGCGACCCCTGAACTTGGACAGTTCTTCAACCATACTTTCGTGTGGTTGACCGGAAATATAGATCTTGGATTCAATATCAGCATCGATATCACCACCATACAGTTCAGTTGACAACAGAACATTATTCACAAACAACTTCTTGTGAAATTCAGTTGCGAAAATGTTCTTGTCAAGTGCATGGAAAATTGCTCGTTCGGTGTTCAAGCTCCAACGCTTGTCCTTGACCAAACGCCCCAAGAAATCCTGAGGATCATACGAACCAGCATGCCAGATACCATGCAGCTTGGCATTAATACCCAGGAGCTCCATCATGTACTTGACTTGAATGATGACTGGATTCCATGCATCGGTGAACAGAAAACGATCACCATCCCGCACACGGCCATCAGCAACCATTTGGCTGATGGCGATTGCTTGTTGGGCCTTATAGGCATTTGTACCAGCAAAGTTCAGAAAGGCACCAGGTGTGGTGATTTGTTCCGTTTCTTCGCCCGAGATATTGATGACGTCGTAATTGAGACCGTTGTCAGCAATGTATTTTCCTAGTGCCGCTGGGAGGCCTTCCTGCCATTGGCAAGTATAACGAGTCGGGACACTTTCAAGGTCCACGATAAAAATTGTATTCTTCATTTCTTTTCCTGTGTTTCTGGGTAGTACGGTTCCCAACCAAGTCTGGCTAGATTGGTTAGCACTCGCTCCGAAATATCACCATAATTGGCATCAATCGAATGATTGGAACAATACCAATTAATATAATCTTCATTCATATTATGACAGTCATTGCGAATGCCCGCAATAACGCCACCCATACCACGAAATGAAGCTCCCCAAACATCCCAGTTATACCAATCAGATTTTGATTCATTGGCCAGTCGGTATGCGATTACTTCAGCATCAGTAAAGCCAGGGAATCTAACCTTTTGCCAATCCTGATTAGCAAACGCAGTCCATAGTTCAGCACAAAAGATGTCATCAGCCATCAATGCAACAAACTCTGGATCCGAGACAATATCTGTTTCCAGATCAACCGTTACTGTTTTGATTGTCATTTTTCTAATTTCTTCTGGACCAAAACGGATTGTGCCCTAAGACTCAATCGTTCCGTCAAGTCAATATTCCTAAATCGCAATGCAATCATGCGTTCGTTTAAGGCAACGATTTCTGAGATATCGATATCATTATGGCGATGACGAGTATTCTTCATGACCGTTTCGATCATGAGAATTATGGCTGCGTTCATTTCAATTTCGCGCAGCCGTCGAGCATCAAACAGGCGCTTAAACCATTCAGTCATGCGACGCGGTGACGTTGAAAAACTCAACGATTGCGCCGTTCTCACCGTCTTCGGCAACTTCGATGATGGTGTTACGACCTGGATACTTGGCCACGATTTGTGCATTCAAATCGTCAGCGATCATCTCGCAGCTACGATAATCCAGAGCCAGAGTGTTCGAACCATACAAGCCTTCCAGCCAACGCTTGAACTGAATGAATTCAATATCACGGTCATCATGGAATACGTCAATGGTGACCCGGAAATGAAACATGTGGCGATGTGGATAACCCAGGAAACTCACGTCATCAGGACCACCAGTAGCCAAATTGGGGTCGGTCAGTGCTGCTGGATACTTGTGAATGCCTTCACGTTGGAAGGTGACAAAAATCTTGGAGCGTTTTTCCATATTATTCTTCTTGTTATTGGAGTTTGTCAATGCCACATTATACGGCTGTTTGGTATACTTGGCAATATCAATTCGTCTTTTTAGCGAACGAATAGTTAAGAGTCAGAGTGAACCGACAATCCTTCTCGTATTCCTCAGTAAACCTGGTTCTGGGAGAAGTAGTCAACTTAGTGATTAACGGGGATTCCAACCGATAATTGGCCTTGACTTCATCATCACTATCAGTCATGTAAACCATTACTTCAAGAGAGGATTGATCTTGAACTATCAATGCCAAATAATCACCAATCAACCCGTCTTCGTCGTCGTCAATTACTACATCAACCGTATGCGGTTGTCCAGTTGGATCAGGTAGCCAATTCAATGAACCGACCGAACACACGCCATAATCAATCAACTCATCGATGTCTTCGGTATGATGCAGTCTGGCGAATACGCTGTTGATCGATATTGTGAATCGACCAGCTTTTGACATGTTGTAATGCATTATGGCGCCTTACTAACTACACTCGTGATTGAGTATAGGGTAGAATCATTTGGTGACCTTACTGAATTTGTTCCACAACATCAGGTCAAAGTCAGCTGGGGTCATGTTTGCTTTCTTGGCTTCTTCCAGGAAGACTTGTTCAAGAACCAAATATTGTTTGGGATTGGCAGAACCCTCAGGAACGGTATAGCCCAAGGTCCCCAGATAGCGAAGCACGTGGCGATCCAATACAGCCAATTGTTGATCTGGCCTAGTATGCAGGATGAAGTATCGAGCGGTTTTATCGCCCACGCCCTTGATCGCTTTCAGATCATCTACGGTCGCCGTACGCAAGTTCAAGGCAACACTCTGAGTGAATCCTTCTGTCAACCGCTTGTATTGGCCAAGCCTGGCCGTCTTGAGGTTGTCGGTGAGTGTTCCACTCTGAATCATTGCGCGGATGCGGTCAAAGGGGCCTCCAGTGCTTTCTAGGGCAAAGAAGGCAGCGAGTGCTTTGGCTTGAACCCTGGCTGTCTTACCAGCCACTACTTGACAGAAAAGCCAATAGAGTTCCAGCTCTTCATCCGTTCGATCAAATTTGGTTACTACCGTGGGGTCAACTAGAAAATTCATTTTTTGTTAGGTGGAAAATAATTGATTCTTCGTCGGTCTCAAAGCCCAGCAGCCACGCGCTATCGTGGCTGAAATCTGTCATATAAACTTGACAGATAGCTTGTTCAGTATATTTGTTTGGTACATATTTGGACAAGGTGAAAACTTTGTATTTTGCCAGTTCATCATATACTGAGAACAAGTGAGTAGCGACATATTGAATACCGGCACTCTTACACCACTCAGCATTGACGCCCCATCTGGGGAACAACGGAGTCAAAATGGTACCAACACCATCCAGGTATACGCAGGAGTCGTACTTCATCCGATTGCCAATTGAAATGCTAGAGCAGTCTCTGGGTCCTCGAACAGCACAAAGACATAGGTTCCTTGATTCTCTGCGTTTTGCGCTTGAAGCGTGACATGCCGCCCACCGATATGTTTCAACCGATCAAGATCATGAAAGTTTTTGATCGGCACACCGTATTCAAATGACGGCCGCAAACGCCGCTTTGTCATCACATACTGATAGCGGTCAGTTTCGTGCAATGGCTTTGCTTCTCTGAGCGTTTTCATTGATACCATTCGAATGGTACCAATACCCTGGATGGTGATAAGATTCATTTCAAGTCTTTGTGTGCGAACTTTGGCAACTTGCCCTCGTAGCCTACAAAGTTATACTCTGCCAGTTCTTTTTGCAACTGCTCAAAGTCATCTTCCCATACTTTCAGAATCCGTGCGGTCTTAGGTGAACTATCAGCGTTGCGACCAACCAGGTAATACATGACTCGCTTCTTGCCAATTTTGGCCTTAAGCTCTTTGCTCTTGGCCATGATTTCCCTGGGCGTCATGGTATGTGCCATCAAGTGCAGGGTTGAATTGACCATACCTTTTGTGTACGGTAATTCGTTTGCCAATTGTTCTTTGAACAATTCATTGAAATCGTGCATATGAATTTCCTATGAATGATGGCTCCACTAGGGAGCCATCCAGTCAGTCAATCAAAGATTAACGACGACGTGCAGGCATAATGAATTTGTAATTGGCGTGCTCAGTCGTGACTTCGACTTGCAGAGCGCCTTTGCTGGTGATACCGACCGTGTAGTCGTTACCATCAGCCAGCTTCACAATGCTCAGGAATTGCGAGATGGGCCACAGCAGTTCGCCCTTCAATTCACCGGCCACGCCCTCAACCAAAACCATGGAAGCACGGTGAGTAGCAGCAGCTTCTTCACCAATAGCGACAACCAGGTTGCCGTCCTTGGTCTTAACAGAGAAGAACTGGTCGAACTGGCTGTACAGACCGGCCAGCGAGGAGAATTCCTGGATCTTGCTCTTGGTGGGAACAAACGAAACGTCCCACTTGATGTCAGCAACGATGGGTTGTTCTGACACCAGGTTGGCGCTCATCAGACGGAAGTTGGAACCCAGGCCAGCGGCATCACGGAATTCGAATTCTTCAGGAACAGTTTTACCGTTCATGTCACGACGCTTCACGTTGAACGTGGCGTCATCAGTCTTGTAGCTGGTGAAGTTCAGCAGGCCGCTCAGCAGGGGCAGGGAGCTGATACCAAAGTCACCAATAAGGTCGGCTTGAGGGGCATTCAACTTAGCCTTGATAATGACGGTCTTGTCATTGTCGATGGCTTCGATCTTAGTTTCGTCGGCGGTACCGGTAACCTTCACGGTATCCACAAAGCCCAGACCACCAATCTTCTTAACGACGTCGGTTAGAATTTCGCGCATATTTTCTCTTCTTGTTGTTATGTGCCCAGTGGGCTTTTGTTTATTGATTCTATTGTATGTGAGTAAAAGGTGGTGCGCAAATTATTTTCCGCACCACCTTCAAATTACCAGCTAAACAGTTCGTTTTCGATGTCGTCGTTGGTTTTGCTCAAATCCCACTTCAGAACGCCCAACAGGTTGGACAGTTTGAAGTCGATAATCGTTTCTTCCATCAACGAATGATCAAACGGCAATTCTTTGAACCATTGCGGCAAGTGTGGTTCGTCGATCGGATAAGCAACCGAATCCATCTTCATTGGATTAGGCTTCAGCTTGCATACGATAACCTTTTGACCGTCAGTAATGCTCATACTGAAATTGTCGCCATGCATCTTACGCAGCTTCATCCAGTTCATAGCAGCACGAACGTGACCTGGCATATTCACCTTGCTCTTCGTTCCCACGTTTGCGCTGGTGAAAATGTTCTTACCCAAACTACCAGCAGCGTTTTCCCTGTCCATGTAATCGGTCAAGCCGTTTACTTTCTTGGGAGTACCCTTTTCCCAACCTGGACGTTCACGGAAATCACGACGGAATCCACGAATACGTTCAAAGATGTCATCCTGAGTCTTGCCAGTCAGCGTTGACATCAGGACTTCTTCCAGGAAGTCTTGCATGAATTGAGGCGTATCGCTGCGCTTCAGGTCCAGGCCCATGACCTTCAACTTGCCAGGCTTACCGTCAGTATCGTACCGGAAACCTTCCTTGTCGTACATGAGTACCGCGTACTTCTTTTTCTTAATGAACAGACCCTTACTAGCAACCAGTTCACGACCAGCAGCAATAATGGCCCCGCGTTCCAGACCAGTGTTGAATGAACGATGCATGAATTCAGGGAAACTTTCGTTCACTTCGTCACCAATACCATCGTAAAGAGCGATAATATTGTCACGAGTGAATTCAAAGTCCTTGTATTCTGGACGATTCTGCCAAACTGCCTTTGCGCTGAAATATGACGAGTCAGTATCAGCATAGATAATCGCGTCACCCTTATAATCATAAGCGCCGGTGATAATCTCGTTGATCTTGCTATTCATGTGACGAGCAATTGAACGACCGGTCAAAGTAACCGATTGACCAATACGCTTGTCATAAAACTTCATGCTTTCGTTCAACAAAGCGCCGTATAGCGAGTTCAACAAAATCTTACGAGCTTGTTGACGTTGATTCCAGAAAGTTTCCTGATATGAATATTCAGCAATCAGTGCAGCATCTGGGTTATCTTTAGCCTTCTCTTCCTTGAGCAACTTGGAGAATTCCTTCTCCTTTTTCTGCATAGTCTTTCGTTGGCTATACCACTTTGCCAGAAGACCAGGAATCACACCCTCGATATCAGTACGGAACAAAGTACCGTTTGCACTGATCGACAGAGGACGACCTTCGTGGAAGATGTAGTTGTTCAGTTCTTCAGCCCGCATCTTAGTGCTGGTACCATCTTCAAAGTCGATCTCGATGGCGTCCATAGTACGGTCTCTGATGCTGTCAAACTCCAGAGTACAGAACACACCTTCCCAGATCAGATTGCTGGCCATTGATCGCAAGCGATTATCCAACATAGCATCCGTTGCAATGGGGCGAATATGCCCAACCAACGTTTCGGGGCTCATATTGAGGGCGCGAAGAGTGGACGGGTACAGGGAGTTAATGTCGCAGCAACCAATCTCATCCTGAATGCCAGTCTTAGGATCAGCCACGTATGCGCCGACAGCAGTCAACTTACCCTTAGGAGAGTCATCATCATCGTCATCATCGTCGAATGCTTCTTCATCGTCATCTGAACCATATGTACCGGGACGTGGCTTGCGGTCAGGAATGATCATGCCACGCTCATGTGCTTCATTCGTGATAGCTTGCTCAATAAGTGCAACCGATCCCATGGTGGTCTTAAGAAGCACCGTGTTGGTGTGCGCAATCTGGTTAGCAAGTTCGATGAAGCGTTTCTTCGCGTCGATCTTCACCAGCAGCATGGTATCTTGACGGTTGTATTCGATGAACTTTTCAAAGTCCTTCTTGTACAAATCATCCAGCGTACCTTCATACGGTGTCTTGTTTTCGCCAACTTCGATTTCACCCACAAAGTCCAGTCGATAGCTGTGAAGCTGTTGCGGGTTGTGCTTTTGATACAGTTCCAAATAATCCAGGTGAACACGACCAACCAGATCATAAGTGAAGTTCTTTTTCTTGAACTTAATGTATTCCCGCTTCTTGGGCATTTGGCCCCACAAGCAGAAACGTCGTGCTTCGTCCTTACCCAACACACGGATAATACGATTCACCATATAGGGAATATCGAAGCCCGTTGAGTTCCAACCACTCAGAACATCCACGTCGTCAATCAAATCCAGGAATGCACGAAGCATATCAGCTTCGTCATCAAACACGATAGTGTCCTGAAACTTGTTGGCGATTCGTTCAGCTTCATCAAGTGACATAGTGGGCGGTGGTAATACCAACGTCACTAGCTTGTTCAAATTGCTGATATGGACTGAGATAGCCGTAACCTGGTTGAATGGATCTTCAGTTGGGGCAAAGCCACGTTTAAGGTCAAATGCGACCTCAATATCGAAGAAACCCAGGTTCAAAACTGGGGTGTCAGCGTGCAGGTAGTTTTCTTCCAAACACCTGAACACTGGATTGATATCACTTTCAAACAGTTTCTTTTTGCTTCCCACGAGCATCTTTTCTCGATTGAAAGCTTTACCGTTTACAGTTGAATATTTTGATAGAGCATCACCAAAGATACTCTTGTATTTCCCGCGAGAATCAGGATAGTAGAAAACGTAATTGGCGGGCAAAGTTTTGTATACTCGCTCGCCATTTTTATTACGTTCAACAATATGAATCTCGTCGGAATCACGCGAATGGATTGCGTCCACGTACATGTTACTTCCTCCGAATGCCGTTTCTGGCCGGCAGACCTTTCCGAGTATGGCTCTTAATTAAGCCATTAGTGTCTTTGTCAAGCCGATAATATCGACAATGGCAAAGAACATATTCAATAGCAACCAGAAACCGTTGTTTCGCATGTAGCTACTGATTGACAATGATGTGCTACCAACAAGGTACGCGCAATATGTCAGAATCAAATTGGGGTGGGGTGCAAGTAGAGCAAGCGAGCCTGCGGCCACAACACATCCCAGGGTACCAATTAGTTCAAGCCAAAAGATAGCTGGGTTATGTTTGTAATCATGTTTCCAGTTATCCAAGATGCCATTAAAGATGGCAGGCCTTTTGAATGTCAGCATTTTCTTATTATTGATTTAGCTGTTGGGGAGGAGAACCCTCCCCAAAGAATTAACCGCGACCAGCAGCTTCCAGAATTTCTTCCAGAGTTTCGATATCTTCGCGTTGCTTGCTCAGCGAGCTCTTGAACGCGACACGGATGGCCTTGTTCAGGATAGCGGGCTTGACATTGACCAGTTGAGCGGCTTCGGTAACCATTGCCTTCAAGTCTTCGCGCAGATCGGCGATTTCTTGTTGCAGACGCAGGCCCTTTTCGATGGTTTCCTTGAGTTTGTCTTTGTCGAGATTGATGGTGTTGTTGTCGGACATTTTCTGTCTCTTCTCCAAGTTAGTGAGTATATGGTATGTTTTGTGGTTTACTGCGTCAAAATAGAAATCAGTTTTTCTTGCTTGCTTGCCATTGTTGATAAAGTTGTTCACTAGCCAGGTTCTTTTGTTTGGCTTCAACCTCAATGTCCATCCAATCCAGATGAGAAATTGCCCAGTCATTACAAGCAGTGTTCCAACACATTTCGGAATGGGCCCGTAGATCGCGCAGGCTGAATCCCTTTAGTCTCAAGGCATCAAAGTCGGGTTGAACGTCTGTTGGTGCGCCCCTGAGGACGGTCTCGCGGCTAAGGCTGTAATGACCCAAGGGCCTAACTCCCCTCCACGAATCCTTCACATATTGGATCCTGGGATCATCAGGTTGAATGTATTCACCACCACTGAAAACCCATTCATGATGAATATCCAGAACGATTGGGCAATGTTCAGCAATGGGCTCCATGCTATCAAGACCAAACGAATATTCGTCATTCTCAACAGTGATCAGGTTTTGACCTTCAGTCGAGAGTTCTTTCAAACCTTCGATGAAGCCATCAACACCGCCAGCCCTACTTCCAACGTGGATATTAATTGCGGCACCATGTGGATGCCATCCACCTGTGTAGCCCATCATGCGCATCATGTCGACGTGATATTCGAATTCTTTGATGGCGCGAATCTTTGCGACAGGGTTCAGGGTATTCAATAGGCAGTATTGTCCTGGGTGGAAGGATAGACGAACATCGTATTCTCTGGCGACTTGTCCGATCTTAGCAAAACCTGTCTCCATAGCATCACGCATAACAGGTTCCAGATATATGGCTTCTGCTACTTCATGTGTATATGCTGGTAGGATTTCGGAACCGATACGAAACATACGCTGACCTTCTGGGAGGTTACCCACCCATTCAACCGCGCGTTCCAACGTATCCATGTTGTTTCTGACTAGCTTCAGAAGCTTGTCAGTTGCTTTGATAGTACCCAACTTACTCAACGACGTAATAGTCGTGGTGCGTTGATTCATCAGCAGCTCTTCATTCTCATCTTGGGTTGAGCTCACCCAACTACAGCAAAAACCAATTCTTCCCGTCATTTGATGCCTTATCTTAGGCCTATTTGAAGCGAGCAATGTCGCGTTTGTTATGTGGCTGTTAATCAGCAGAATCACATAATAAACATGGTGGTGACAAAGTGCAAAAATGGCGACGGAGAGGATCACCCTCTCCGTGAGTTGGTATTTAGCTGGTACTTAATATCCGCGATGGTTGTAAAGGCGGCTCTTGCGTTCTTGTTCGTGTGCGACGGATACGTTTTCGGTTTCTTCCCGAGTTTCGATAGAACCATCATCCAACAGATATCTGGTTTCTCTGTGGGGAACATTGTTTTCCGAATACAGCATGGGCTCGTGCGTTATGACATCAGTGAATGCGAGGCCAAAAGCAAGCGCGGTTGTGGACTCTTCAAAGTAAAATTGATGGTATCCATGACTGACTTGGTAACCGTGATCACTGTATCGACGGCCCCAGTTGTAGTAGTAACGAAGATCCAGATAAGTCAGTATCACTGTTTCATCAGTGTTCCGTTCAATCCATTTGCGGATGGCTATGCGATGCCCATCAAGGGCATCCTTAGCAATATGAACAGCATGTTGATATTCAGGACATGGCAGGACTAGGTTGTTGGATCCTTCTGAATACCATCCCGATCCCAATCCTTCTTTTGCCATCTGAAGTGTAATTAATCTTCCCATTTGAACTCTGTGCTCTTTAGTTTGTCGGCGTGCGTCGACAGCATTTTTATAATCATCATCATTTCTGGTGAGACCATGACTTGTATATACCAAAGCGGCATCATAGTAAATGACTTGTGGATTTGTCCGAGATGTTCAATACTCACTTCAGTGTCACGTTGATATACTTTGTAGTAGCCTTCAGAACTATGATCACTTAGTATTTGGACAATTTCATCGAAAACCGGACCGCGCCCATGCCCGCACCGATCATTTGAACTCGAAAAGAATGCTTCAATGAATAGAAATTCAAAGCATACCCAATCGTTTGGTACTCTTGGGGCGTGGCCTGGCGGAACGAGCGTTAACATATGATGTGGCATCCTTATATCGCGATGATGGGCCCATATGGGCCCATCATCAAGGGATCAGACTTTACAGCTTTTCACCCGGCTCAGTCCCACGAAAGCCCTTCCAACGCGGAAAACGAGCAGACCATACGTCCGTGCTGTTGCGCTCAAGCGTCAGCACGTCGCAGCGTACTTCACCGATGAAACCCATGTACTTTTCACGGTCGCGCCAGAACTCTTCACGCTCCTTGTCCGAGAAGCCACCACCGCAGTTGGTACGGATGAACTTGTCGTCGTCCGTACCTTCCATGATCCACGCACCCAGCTTACCAACGTTCTTACCCGTTCCTTCTTCCCAGCCCACGATCTTCAGGCTGATTTCAATGAAGGGCTTGATCTTCAACCAGGCAAACGTGCGCTTGGTTTCGTATGGGGCCTCGGGGTCCTTGACCATGATGCCTTCATAGCCGGCTTCAACTGCCTCCCGGTTGAATTCCTTGAATGCTTTCTGGCCCTCAGGAGTGCGCAGATCAACCGTCAGCTTGGGTACCACATACACGGCTTTGCCGTATTGCAGAGTACCCATGATTGCTTGCGACGAGTTGAAGAACCCCACCATTGCGGTGTGGCGATCCTTCTGGGGCATCTTGCACCTGCCGGCTTTGAAGTCAGCCACGGGCAGCATGTCGAACAGAGCCAGCTTGGTGTCTTCAGTGGCGACCTTTTCGGAACGGTTGACTTGGGTCATAAGCTCCTGGAAGTTCTTGCCAGTGATTTCACCGTCGAAGACCATGCTGCACGGAAGTTCGTCCATGATGGCTTCAAAAATGCCACGGATGTGGGTGAAGTTGTCGTTCACCTTACCGTTGCGAGTGTATTGCGTGACCGTCCGCGCTTCCTTGTCCACGAAGGTCAGCAGCCGCACACCGTCCAGCTTGATGTCAAGCATCTTGACGCCAGCAACCTTCTTGGCGTTGGCTTCGTCAGCTCCGTCCTTGGCCAGCTGACAGCTGAACACGGGAACCAGATAGTCATTGGCCGTACTGTCGCTCTTGGCAAGCTTGCCAAGAACTTTGTTGAATGTGGTATCGGTCACACCAGCGCGGAGATCCTTGAGCAGGACGCGGCGGTAGAATTCATTCCAGACAACCGCATCACATGAGCCGGCCGCCGCATGGATGGCATCGCGAGCAGCATTGCCTGTGATTTGACGAGTGTGAAGTTTGTTGGCGAGATCCAGAAAATTCTGGAACGTGAATGTGGGTTCGAACAAGTCGCCGTCTTCGGATTCGATCTCGGCGACTTTCTTGACGTTGAAGGGCATCAGGATGTCGTAGGCGAGCTGGCCACCTTTGAACAGATCCCGCTCACCATTCATCCAAGCGTCAAGGAGAATTTGTTCCTTGTCCGTACGGCTATTAGTAGCCGCAAGGGCACGGATGATGTCGACTGTGGACATTAATGCATCTCCCATTGTTATTAAGACGCATCAATCTACACTCAAATGAGCTGCCAGTCAATTACGGACAGCAGTTACTTCTTGCGTCCAATCTTGTTGGCGGCGGCAATCCGCTGTTCACGATAGTGGCGAATAACTTCGCCCAGAGGGGCACCCACTGGCAGGGATTTACGAGCCTCATCCAACATCTCCAGGTTGCGGTCAATCTTGTTAAGCTTTTCTTTCTGCTTGCGTACTGACATCTGGCCTCCTTACAGGTCTTTGCTGATTTGGATAGACTTGTCGAAAGTGGAGTCAACGTGACCGTCACTGTAAACGACCATGGTTTTCTTGCCCATACGACCGGTCATCTCGTTGTAAACCTGTTCCTTGACGAGCATGACTGCTACATTGCCACGGGGATTGCGCTTGCTGAAAATGACCTGGTTGAACTTGTAACCATTGGCCTCGTTTTTGTAGATGGAGTTGGCTTGGCGATCGGTCACTTGGCTCATCAGAGCGGCGAGTTTTGCGTTGTTGCGAGCAATGCGTTCGCGGCGCTTGTTCATTTCATGGATAGCCATTTCACGCATGGCTTGTTCGAGACCCTCTACGCCGTTTTCCAGATAATAGCCCATCAAAGCATTGAGTTCGCGAGCAATATGAGCGTTGACTTCACGAACAGCTTTATCGTTGTTGGACATTTGCGTTTTCTCCGTTGCGTTTACCATGTTCGTATAATAAGTTCATTTGGCTACGAGGTCAACACATGGATGAAAACCTGGTGAAAATATTTTCACCAGGTTTTGAGTTGCTGTCATTTAGTCTTTGGTCTTTATGGTGATCTTCACCACCGAATGATCCCAGTCCTGATCGTATGGATCACGATGCATGCCTTGATCAACTTCGATCAGTTCGAATTGCTTGGACGTTTGCTGATCTTCGATCTCAAGAGGCATGTCATCAGGAAATTGGTCCAGTAAATCTTTGAGTTCACGGACATTCATATTGGCTCCTTGTGATCTTCTGTATATCAAATGATAAACATGGTTTCACTTGGAGTCAAGCACCTTTATTTGATATTGCGCAGAACTTTCAACAAGGCACCAAGTTCTTCCTGGCGAACAACCGCGTATCCTTGGTTGTTCAGGAAATTCAGGAAGTTTTCTGGATTGTTAGTGTCAACGTCCTTGTATTGAGCTGGGAGGTCATCCCAGGGACGCATCATGGGGTGGGTTTTTTCGCTGATGCTCAGGACTGGCCCGTAGCGCCAACCTTGTTTGGCTTTATCACGCATCCAACCTTCATGTTGAACTTTAGCCATCTGTAGGCATAGACTCTGATACTCGTCTTGTTCAATCTTGAGACCAGTCACAGCTTGGTTCAGCTTTTGATCCTGGGTGGGATTTGTGGAGATCGAGTATTGACCGGGTGGGGAAATTTCCCGCCAAGCATCGGCCAATGCCTTCAATTCGGTGGGAACGAGATCTCGGTTCAACGGAACAATCAGTTCAGTGCCGTCATCAATATTACGGCGAACTAAGCGAGTTTCTTCAATATTTCCTTGCGAATCCATTGAAGAGATATATGATGGCAAACCGGATGGAAGAACCTTCAGAATTAAACGATACCATTCTCTAGCTGCCTTGATACCAAGATGTTCTTGGCTAGTCAACTTCACGTAAATTGGAATATTGGCTTGTTTTCTCATTGTTGATTCTCGTCTCGATCGGTGCGTCCACGACCATCAGGTCTATCATCCCATTTATCACGGGCACGAGTCCAAGCAGAAACACCCAGAATTGCACCAAAGGCAATGTGAAACAATCCAGTAGCCTGAAGCGTCAACGGCTCCCAGCTCTGGCTTCGCTGTAGGGCTTTCAAAGCCTCGATCTGTGAAACTCCTTCTGGGAATTTCAAAGCCATTTCCACGTATTGGGTTTCTTGGATTCGCTTAGAATATTCGTAATATATTGGCATACCTACGAAGTCATTCAGGCAGATGAATAGGTACACGTAGGCGGCAAAGGGCCGCCATGATTTAGTATACCAGGTTTCAGAACGTTCTCGTGCCATTTTAAATGACCTCATTTGATTATGTATTTATAGAATGGTAGATGAACCATGCATGGCATGAAGCCGGGGAGTTTTCCCCGGCTTCATCAGATCAAGCTATTAGGCCTGAACGTACTCGATAACGATTGTGGCAGCACCAACAGATGGCGTACCGTTCACAGTCACTACCAATTGTGTATCAACAGCATAATCAACATTGGTGGTGATTTCGTATGTGCCGATAGCTGATTCGTCAAAATCAACAGCGGCCACAACCTGATCAGCCGTTGTGCTTGTACCGATCGTGAATGTGGCGCCGGCCGAGTAGGCAGTTGTCACATTGATCATTACACGACGAACGCGACCCTTAACAACACCGGCCACGTTAGCAGTGGCTTGCGCCAGAGTAACAGTGCGGGTTTGAATCGAACCAACTTTGGAAGCACCAGTGCTGACTGCGTTGTCAACGTAGTTCTTGGTGGCAGCGTCTTGTGCGGTTGTTGGATCAGCAACTTGTGTCAGCTTGCTGAAGTTCAAAGCAACCGTACCAGTTCCCTTACCAGCCAGGATCAAGTCGATATTAGCTTCGTCACCAGCTGCAGAAACGGTGACATCGGTCGTACCAGCAACAACATCCAGAGCGGCGGTCGAGTCAGTAGCGCCAGTAAAACGAGCAACCGGAACTTCGCTTGGTGAGGCGATGATAACTGCGCCATCTGTTGTTGAACCGGAACCTGCACGCAGGATCAAGTCACCACCAGAACCAGCAGCATTGTCACCACCAGCCAGAGTCAGGGATTGGCCATCATCGGCTTGTACTACACCAGGAACGCCTGATTCACCAATAACGACTTCACCAGCACCCTTAGGGGCGATGTGAATGCTTACGTCATCACCAGTACCATCAGCCTGGAACACGATCGTGTCGGCTTCAACGACGTTATCAAAAATAACGCCAGTCGTGGCACCTGCCCCAGACTTAAATGTGGCAATGCGCGAAGCGGCTGTGCCAGTAGAAACATCAACAGTTACTTGACCGGCAACCGCATCTGTATCAACCTTAGTGAAACCGTCAGCTGATGCGATTTGTGTGCTGTCAAGGGCGGCGACAGCCGTTTGCAAATCATCAATTTCACCTTCAGCAGTCGTGACGCGGGTAGTCAAAGAACCCAGGTCAGTCTGCAGAGTGGAAATATCACCCTGTGCTGCGGAAATGTCACTCTGTGCTGTAGTGATATCAGCAATGATATCATCAGCAACCTTCAGACCGTCAACACCAACGGCCAAAGTTGCGCCGTCAAGTTTAACGGACAGTTCAGACTCAACCTTCTGCAAACCATTACCAGCAGTGATAACTTCACCACCACCTGAACTACCACCAACCTGGGTGAAAGCCAGATCAGTTGTACCAACAACGATAGGATTGGCTGTGTTCAGAGCCCACAGTGTCATACCGTTTACGGTGCCACCAACAACCAGCATCAGGGCGCCGGTAGCGAGTGTGAAGTCGGAGTTCGCGTCAGTAGCACGAGTCCATGTTCCTTCACCAACAACATAAATGCCGTTTTCGCTGGCTACTGTTTGGTTTTTAACCAAAACACGTTGGCCGACAGTTACTGATACACCGTCAATTGATTGTGGGCCAGCTGCCAAGTCAATGTTTGCCGTTGTGGCAACATCGACTGATTTCTTAATCTGTTGATTAAGAATCGTCTGATCAACATACGAGCGTGGCACTGCATAGTTGGCACCCAGTGCATCACCAATTTGCAGTGAAGCAAAGTCGGTACCGGCGGCATCCATAAGGGCCATGGTACCTTCGCCTTGGACCAGACGTACACCGCCTTTACCAAATTGTAGGCTGGGGGCAACACCAACCAAACTGAAATTACGAATTTCTGCCATATTCTTCTCCGTGAAATCCCCACGAAATCATTCGTGGGGAGTTAATACTTAAACTGGGTCGCTGACGCTAGGAGCGTATTGAATCGTTACGCGGCCGGCAAACGTACTACCAGCACCAGAGTCAATAAGGATATCGCCGTTGGTCAGATCCAGCAACACATTGGGGTGAACCAAATATGTACCAGCTACTGAAGTATCAACATCATCAACAGTGATCAGGGCGTCAGGAGTTGATTCGCTTCCGATAGTCAAAGCCGAATCCATAGTGCTTGGTGTGGTGATGGTAACCATCACAGCAATCATCAGACCCTTGATTGCATTCGCGCCAGCTGGTAGACCCAAACCAGATGCACCAGTGAAGCTAACTGAATAGGTGTTGGTTTTGTTGAGGTCAGCTGTGATTGCGGCAGCAATAGCGTTATCAACATAGTCACCGTCAACCTTGGTGTCAACGACCGTACCCAGTTGACCCAAAGCTGTGTCAACTTCGACCAAACCACCAGCAACCGTGGTTGCTGCATCAAGGAAGTTCGTACCATCGAATGGAACCAATGTACCGTCTGTGTTCAGACCGACGGAAGCCAGACCAGTAACAGCACTGGCAATATTGGTGTTCAGAGCATCAGCCAACTTCAGGCCGGTTGCGCCCATAACCAACGTGGAACCATCCAGGCGGATTGCCAGTTGTGCATCAGTACCGGTTGAAGCAGTGGTACCATCTTCAGTCAACCACAAACCACTGTTAGGACGAATGTCCAGACCAACTTCACCTGCTGGCAGAACAGTAACGCCAGCGCCCATGTTTACATCAAGCTGGTTACCGTTCAGAGTCAGACCAATACCAGCAGTAACGGCAGAACCACCAGTGAATTGAACTGTATCGGTACCGTTGAAAACATAACCGTTATTGTTGGCTTTGTTGAAGAACGCGTCGCCTTGTACAAGAGCAACACCAGCATCAAACGTAGCAGGTGTACCAACTTCACCATCGGTCAGAACTGTGAAGATCGAATCAGCTGTGGTGTCAACAATACGTTGACCGGTGACGTAAGTTTCAGCGTCAGTTGTGTGATCAGCAACAATGGCGTCAACTGGCAACTTCCAGCTGAAACCAGCAATAGCCGAGTCAACATAAGCCTTGGTTGCTGCGTCAGTGTTAGCAGATGGAGCACCCAAGCCAGTGATCTTCTGGCCGCCCATTGCGATGGCACCTGACATCGTGCCGCCAGCCAGAGGCAGCAACAGGGCGTCAGCATCAGCACGAGCAGTTTCTTCCAGCTTCAGGGCAGCGTCAATAGCTTCTACAGCAGCCTTGAAGGAAGTCTTACCTTCGGCATAGCCACCAGCAGCAAACGCTACCAGAGTACCATTGGCGTTCAAACCAACTGAAGTTTCAATAGCATCAACTTCAGTCTGAAGAGCCGTTACGTCCAGATCGCCAACAGCATCGGCGATGGCGGCGGCCATCTGTTGATAATTGACAGCATCAGTGTTGCCAACAGCATCACCGATGTTAGTCAAAACGTTACCGCCCATATTGACGGTAGCACCTGTACTGACAGTAAAGTCACCTGTTTGCAGCGAACCGACCGTCAATCCAGCATTGGCGGTGTCGGCTGCGTTGCGGAGGGACAGAGTTCCCGCGGAGGCCTTCAGACGCAGCCCAGCCTTACCTAGCTGAACGTCTGAACCGATACCGGACAGGCCAAAATTCTTGATAATTGCCATAGTGGATTTTCCCCTATTGTTATTCTCATATCTCTGAGATACGAATATTTATGAGCTTTCTATGAAAAAATAAGCGACACGTTTATGCGTCGCTTATTTGTGGTTTCAACTTTACATCACAAGTATGAAACAACTACTGTAGCCGATCCTGTTGTTGAACTATCCCCGTCAAATTCAACGATCAACTCTTCTTCCATTAATCCATGATATGTGTATGATGGGCTGGTTTTAAATTCACCAGTCATCGACATATCAACTAGATCATTTGACATCACAACTTCACCACCAATGGTCTTCACCATGATGACTGGCGATTCACCGTCAAATGCCTGGTGGATCACAATCGTAACGTCAACAATACGGCTTCCGGGTGAAATTCTACCCAATGTCAACGAAGCATCACTATCAGGGAACACGTCTACCACATAAGTGCTGGCATCAGTTCTAGCGCTGTCGTAATCACTTACCTTCGTCCACTCATTGTCAGTCTTCACAAAGAAACCCCACTCACCAACACCGTTCCAGTCTTGAACAAATGCTTGATCACCGTTCTTGACGTTCTGCAGCATGGCGAGCGATTCCATATCCGGCACGCTATAGCCTTGGTTTGCGACCATGCTCTTATCAACAACTAGAGCGACCGGCAACATACCATTGTTGACACTATAGACACCAGTGTCAGCCAGGAAATTACCAGTAAGTTGGGTGATTGTGATCTCACCACCATCAAGTCTGGATAGTTTCAGGCGATTGGCTGTAAGAGGAGCATTAACTGCCTGGAATCCAGTAGCATCCAGGAATGTCTTCTCAAGGAGCACGGTTGTGGTGGGAATAACGTTTTCAAATGTCATCCCTTCGCCACCTGGAGTCTCCAGGACTAGACGGTTAGCAACAATGCTCGCTACTACACCTGTTTGTGGGGTGCGTTCATTGATAACCTTCATCAAGTCTTTGTTACCAAGGCGAGCTGGATTGGAAGCCAACAACATGCCAGGCTTAGTAACTTCATGGGTCACACCGTTAATCTTGAACGTGTATTTTTCAATGTTTGTGGCATCAATGTTTACGTTAACGGGTGCAGTAAGCGACAACCGAGGTGAACCAATTTCGGCGAAGACCCCGTGTTCTGGGGTCTTCAGGTTGAACGCATCAACCACGTTTTGCAGAGTTTGTCCTTGGTTGAACGTGAGTGCAATCTTGTTGACGGTAACCGAAGAATTAACGGAAATAGTAGGACTCGTCACCGAACCAGTCACGAAGCATGGCTGTGGGTTTGTCATCTGAATATACGTTGGGAACACGTTTGCCCCACGAACGCTAGTCATCTCACCAGTTTCCTCGTCAACCCACACAAAGTCACCAGCACGTCCAGGCAGCCCTGGTTCAATGTATTGAATAAACTTCGTAGTAGGAGTCAGATAGAAGTAATTGGGGCCTGGCCCAATGTCAACCACAGTCCCTACGGTGTAAAAGTCACTACTAGAAGCTTTCTCAAACAATCCTGTATCTGGATTGAGTTTCAAAATATCACTTTCTTGAAAGCCATGACTCAACTGAAAGAATTTGACACGAATGTTTTCATTGAAAACACGGAAACGCGCTTCCATCTGCATCATAGCTTTCAAGCTGGCCACTGATACGGCGATGGTTGGTAGGGGATCGAATGATGGCAAACCGTCATCACCCAATTCAAAAATCAAAGCGTCCTCAGAACCAGGAGTACCGTTACCGGAACCACCAGAAGCTGAGAAAATGTTATGACGATCTTCGTCTTCGATGATACAAATCACTTGAGTTTCAGTTTTGCTTACGACTGAAGTGATCTTGTACGTTTTCGCGGTTGAAAGACCACCCAACCACAGCCCTTGACTAACATCCAAGCCGTTGTATTCAAACGGCTTACGAGTCAAGTGTGAACTGTGGGTGGTGCGGTTAATGGCAAGCGTCACTTGAAATTTATACGATTTCTTTGACGCTCCCATTTCCCACCAGGGATCTCCCAACCCATCGTCATAGTACCAAGCCTCAAGTTCTTGAACTGCCGTGATTCGGCAGGACAAGTTCTTGGGAGGCGTAGTGCGGTTAATAGAACGATAGGTTGTGTAGTTCATTTTAGAATACCAGAGTTACGATGGCGTGGGTGTTTCCATCACCGTCCTGCAGAGGATTTATGTTTGAAGCAGACAGCTTCAAAGTGACCTGAGACGTGGATGGAACGGCTGTGGCGGAAGTGTTACCACCAACACCAGGAATTTTCACCATACCGGTTGTAAAAGCACCCAGGATGATCGGAGCATAGCCAGTATTACCGTCATAAGCCATAGCCTGTGCGAACAACACCACCTTACCAACCGTGTGCGTAATCGTGATATCTTGTTTGCTCGAAGCGATAGAAGCCGACCAACCCGATGGCAAGTTTGTCACGGATTCGATGGTGTCACCACCACTCAATTCCTCGTAATTAACGCGGAATTGGAAGCTTTGCAGACCACCAGTAGGAGTTTCGCCACCACCACCTGATGCATTGATAACGATTTCATCGACGCCTTCAGTAACTGTGACGTTTGTACCAGCTACAATCTTGCGGAATTGCAGATCGACACCGCTCTTTTGCTTGAATACACCAGCACCCTGAGTACCAACGTTTGACGCCGTATTAGCTTCACCAGAACCAGCTGGAGCAGTGTAGCTCATAACGCCAGTAGATGCATCATACGTCAAGTCACCACCAGCACTGATAGCGGCGCGGGCCAACGTATCGGTGTACTGTGTTGGGATTGTTGGGGCACCTTCCAGGTCTTCATACAAACCACTGAACAGAACTGGCTTGTTGGAAAGATCGTTGTAGTCGCCTGAGAACAACGTGGGTTTGTTGGTCAGATCGTTATACGAACCACTGAACAAAGTTGGTTTGTTCGTCAAATCAGCATAGTCACCTGAAGTGGCAACAGCTGACAGGACGGGAGCCGTATAGCTAATAACACCTGTTGTGGAATCATAAGCAACGTCACCAGTTGCGCTGATTGCTGCACGGGCGTCGGCATCCGAATACGTCAGACCAGTTGGCTTATCGGTTAGATCATTGTACGAACCGCTAGTTGCAACAGGGGCAAAGTCAGGAACGTTTGTGAGGTCAGTATACGAACCGCCGAACAAGGATGGCTTGTCGGACAGGTCGTCATAAGAACCACTGAACAGGACTGGTTTATCAGTCAAGTCATCATACGAACCGCTGATGGCAACCGGAGCCAGACCAGTGATGCTTGAAGCAGCCAAAGAACCAGTCAAATCAGCCAGATCAACATTGCTTGGAACAAATGTGACAGTCAGGGCACCAGCACCAGTAACAGGCGAACCCGATACTGTGATCGCATTGTTGCTTGAAGTCAGCCCAACACTCGTTACCGTACCCAAACCGGCCTCAGCGGAGACGCTCAGGACGCCGTCTTCGATGACCAGACCACCACCAACAATGATACCACCCTTTTCAGTAGTAGAAGCATCAGGCAGCTCATAGGCAGCGGCTTCTGTCGCCCATGTAAAGGTTGTACCGTTGAACTTTAGAACCTGACCAGCAGCCGTTGGTGCAGTCTGACCTAGTGTGTTTGCTGAAGCAGCGAAGATCACACTGTTGGGAGTGTACGAACTAATACCCGTACCACCTTGAGCCACTTGGAACACCGAGGGACGACCCACAATGTCAACCCACTGGCCAGTAGTGGCAATAGTCGCCAGATCAGCAGCAACCGCATAACCAGCACCGTTTGTCAGAGCAGCGTTGTCCGTGATACCATTCAGTTCACCATCACCATTGATGGACAGGTTGACGCCAACCTTCACACCACCCAGGATCGAGGCTGAAGCAGTAGGCAGAACATAGCTATTGCCTGGGTTTGTCCAAGCAAATGCTGTGCCATTCCATGTGAGTGCTTGACCAGCCGCGGTAGGAGCAGCCGTGAAAGCCGCAGTATTTGAAGCGCCACCAACCAACACACCGTTCTGAACAGTTGAAGTCAGACCAGTACCACCCTTGCTTGCAGGCAGAATACCACCCATGTTGGCCAGATTAAGACCACCTTCAGCCACATCGATAGTAATAGAACCCGACGAGGTAATTGGTGAGCCCAAGACCGAAATCTTACCGGAACCAGCCAGAACTTCAACGCTTGTTACTGTTCCGCCAGTTACTGGCTTGTCAGTCAAGTCGTTATACGAACCGCTAGTTGCAACAGGAGCAAGAGCGGGGGCACCAATCAAATCAGAATACTGCGCGGATGATGCGATAGGAGCAAGGAATGGCTTGTTGGACAAGTCATTGTAATCACCGCTTGTTGCGACATCAGCCAAGCCTGGGACGTCGGCCAGAGACAGGGTGAAATATTCCAGTCCTGTTCCGCCTGCATTCGTACGCAGCACTTGATAAGGAGTACCAACAGCCGACAATCCAGTACCACCCTTGGCAATTGACACGCTACCAGGAATGTTAGTCAGGCTCAAGTTGGCTTCATTTACGTCGACGGTGATGCTACCAGACGTCGTAACAGGGCCACCAGTTACGGTAACCTTGTTGGAACCAGCAGTAACACCTACGCTCGTTACCGTACCACCACTACCACCAGAAACAGCACCAAATTCAAATCCCGTTCCAGCAGAGTTGACGCGCAGATACGTACCAGCAGCACCCAGAGCAGTCAGGCCGGTACCACCCTTGGCAACAGCCAGAGTACCAGACAAATCACCAAGAGCAATAGCACCTGGGTTAACGTCAACTGTGAAAGCACCAGACCCAGTAACGGGACCGCCAGTTACTGTGACCTTCGACGATCCAGCAGTCATACCCACGCTTGTTACGGTACCAACCGTTCCCCAAGCATAAGCGGTACCGTTCCAGTTCAAATATTGACCGGCGGCAGATGGTACAGGGGCATTCTTTAGAGCAGCAGTTCCGTCACCGACGACCAGAGCATTGGCGGTGAAGGACGTCTTACCAGTACCACCCTTTGTGACAGCTAGTGTACCAGTCAAGTTGTTGATGGCTACTTCATTTTCTTTGAAATCCAACGTGTACGTACGGTTACCCGAACCGTCAGTGCTCAATACCGAAGTAATCAAAGGATCACTTGATACCACACTCGTGGTTGTTGGGGTAACGGATTCTGGCGTTGGAATCCACTTATATCGAGAACCATCCCATGACAGCAAACGATCGGCTGTGGTTGGCAAATCAATTGTTTGGACAGGACCAGTCCCGTTACCAAACATGATTCCATTTAGGGGGATGGTAGTTACACCAGTACCACCTTGAATAACCGATACCGAACCGGGGAGATCATCCAGGTTGGGACGGCTACTATTTGCAGGCGACGAGATTGTGATGGTGTGAGCATCACCACTCATGACAACACCTTCACCAGCTACCAGCGAACGGTAGTCAATGACGATCTTGGATGAACCGTTGGTGCCGGCATAAATGCCAAACCCTTCACCCAAGTTGTTTCCGCTTATCTTAAGGGAATTGTTGGATGAACCACCATCGGACGTATCATCACCACCCACCAGGCCAGTAGCGGTGGCGGTGTTGTCAGTATTAGAGGTTTGAAACACAATCTCGCCGTCACCTGGCTTGATTCTGCTATCAGTTACTTTTGGCATTCGACTTCTCCGGTCAATTGTTTAGCAGGATACGGTCCACGTAGCCATACGCGGCGATACCCATATCATCTACTGGTGCTGGTACGATGTAAGAACGGTCAACTCTCGCCCTTAACCATATGAAACTACCCGTTATATTCATGCCAATAGTTCCTGTGTCACCAATATCACCAGTTGGATTCATGACGTCACGTGGAAACTGCAGGTAAGATGCACCGGACATTTCAATAGGGAACCAGTCCCCATCTTGTGGATCTGTTGCGATGCTTGCTTCAAATACCAATCTGCCTCTAAAGTTGTTCAAGTAGATGGCTACTGTGTGCAGCCCATCGGAGAAGCCATACCAGCCGTCAGCTCGTACTTTTTCACCGGTCAAATTGAATGAACCTTGAGTGCTTGGCAACATGAGGATGCTTGATTTACTCATTCTTTCGTCCCAATACCGTATTTGAATATTTATGAAATATTGACAGTATTGGCCGGTTATCAAAGAATTGGTGGTATGGACAAAACAAATCTAACAACAGTCCCAGCACCACTTCATTCAGAAATCGTGAAGGGTTTCATCGTAATCGAAGAGCAGTTGTTTCCCAATATGGACATCATGATTGCCGGTGGCAGTGTCAGAAAAGCCCTGGTGAGTGAACCTTTGGGAACGTCAGATTACGACGTGTTCTTCAAGAACAAATCTGAATTTACTCGTGCCGTGGAATACATGATGGCGAATAACATTCACGTATCTCGCCACCCCAATTGCGCATCGTTCACCCTCACCAAACACAATCAATTGGTGAAGCTTCCTGGTGAGAGCTTGTACATTCAGTTGATCGACAAAGAATGGCATGATTCTGTGGAATCTCTTTTGAGTTCTTTTGATTTCACTGTTTGCCAATTCGCATATAAAAATCAAAAGATCAGCTACCCACTGTCAGCTCTGATAGATCATCATGACAATAAACTTGCGTTTACTCCAGAATATTCAGCAGGAGAAAGGAATGCTTCCGACGTACGAACATGCAAATACATGGCGATGGGCTACACGCCCAGCCAAGAAATCTTTGAAAAAGTTCTTATTGGCGATCGCAAGACGCTTAAAGCTGGCGACCTTGACCTCAGCGGATACGACGAGCTATATGGAGAACTCTGAACGCGACGAGCTGGACCGAATGATGGTCTTGAGCAAGTTGGGTATGCCAATGTATGGTGAGATCACTACGGCGAAACGCACATATCAGGTGGTGGCGGTGTGTGGTATTCCCGTCGAGTTGAACGTTTTTGCGTCAACAATCATGCGCCATTGTGCCGGGTATGGGTTGTCTACTGCTCCTGCGCTCGAAGCATCATCCAAAGCGTTTTGGGAAGACGTTGGATTTGAGGCACCAACCGCTCAATTCAATGACATTGTGGGCAGTATACCCAACGCAAATGTAGGGGTGGGAAGGCTGATTATAGACAGCCTGCAGGGAAGGGCACTTGATATGTCCTACGTGACCAAATACGACAAAGAGTTTGATTTTCTACCAGTGCTCAAAAACATAAATGAGCAAATAAAGCAATACGTGAAATGAAAAATGGCGCCCTAGAGGCGCCATTCTTTACTTTACTTGTTCGTCATCGACGAACACTTCGATCACACGACCTGGTTCTTGCAAGAGTTCGCCGACCAGAGCTTCAATGTTGGCGAGCACTTCGGGAGTAACATCCGCAGCGTCACCACATTCAACGTGATTACCCTTCTTCAAGGTTGTGATTTTAACCAGAACAACCTGTTCATGCATATGAGCCATGATAAAGCCCTCCATTCTTCTGGTATTTATACCAAATGAAGGAGGGCTTATGTCAATCAGTCACACGACCAAACCTTTTCGGGATTGCGATCCTTAGGCTTGCGTCCACGACGCTTAGGAGCATCGCTTTCCTTACCATCAGGCCGAATGCCATATTCTGCCGCATACTTGTTGGGGCTGAGTCCTGCAATCAACTTGATGTTCTTGATGTCAACTTCTGCTTGCTCTAGATCATTCTTGATATGAACAATAGGCATATAGCCAAGCGGATGAGGGGTAAAGCGTTCGATCGTATACATACCTTTCACCGTTCCGACCTTTTTGCCGTCCTGGTATTTGATATATTCTACGCCGAGTTCAGTGCCAGTTTTCAGTAGTTGCTTTTCAAGTAGTTTCAGAAAGAGAGTGGGGTTCATCGAATATGCCTGCTTTGTTTTTATTTTTATTGAGGATATATACTTGTTTGACTTTGCCCATGTTGCCGCCATGCATCAATTTGGCAATCATGAGCTCGACGTCATCAATGAAGTATGCGTCGATTCGTTCAGAGCTTTTACGAACGAATTTTACAGCTTTGGAACCACGCTCTTCGGCGTGACCCCAACACCACTTCCTTAGCGTCTTCATGGTATTGTAGTCACCAGTGAAGTAAGTGAAGAAGCGATAGGTCCCATGATACAGATCGGGACGGGTGACTAGATCAGGATTGGCCTTCATGAATTCGATGTGAGCATCGTTCATTGGGCTAATCACACTCGAGAGATTCAAGAATTCTGGTCTTGCATCAATCATAGCTTGCGCTGTGGCTACATCTTTCAAATAGTAGATGATTGAGAATCCCAGGCGATTCACTCGATGGTCAACGCCGGCCAGGATGGATTCGAAATGGGAACGAATTTGTTTCCCTTCTCGACCACTCCGACCAGATCTGTTGAATCGGCTTTCTCGTTTACCCTTGGCGTTGACTTGAAACACCAGTCTGAATGGGAACTCACCCCAAAATAGGTGATCCGATATTTGCGTTTTTGCTTTTGGGTGAAGATTTTGCAGCATGTGTGGGGAATTACTCGTTATGCTTTGAGTATACAGTGAGACTGGCAGAAAGCAAGCCGCCAGTCTCACTTCAGTTGTTACGCTTCGGCGGATTCAGCGGGGGCCGCTTTTGCCACTTCAGCTTGCGTGACGTTCAGAACCACCTTGTCTTCAACAATCGAAGCTGTGATCGTCGTGCCAGCACCCACATGCTCAAAGATGATCGCGCGGCTCAGCGGGGTCTTCAAGCTCTCATGCACCACACGAGCAGCGGGACGGGCGCCCATCAGGGGATCATAACCCTTCTTGGCCATCCAATCACGCACGTCCATGGGAACAACCAGCTTTGCACCACGGACTGCAATCTTGGTCTCCAGCGGGGTCAACATCTTGTCGATGATCGACAGCATGTTTTCAGGTTGCAGCGGATTGAAACGCACCACAGCATCCAGACGATTGCGGAATTCCGGACGGAAGATCTTGTTGATCGCATCCATGCCAGCTTCCACCGTGTTCGTGGAACCAGTGCTGAAGCCCACCGACGTCTTTTGCATTTGTGCGGCACCCGCATTGCTGGTCATGATGATCGTCACGTTCTTGAAGTGAACGGTTTTGCCGCTACTGTTCGTGAGGTGACCTTCGTCGAGGACCTGCAGGAAAATGTTCTGGATATCCGGGTGAGCCTTTTCAAACTCGTCCAGGAGCAGAACGCTGTGGGGCTTGTTTTCGATTTCGTTGGTGAGCATACCCGAACCAGCGCCACCGTCACCGTGACCCACGTAACCCGGAGGGCTGCCGATCAACTTGCTGACCGTATGCTTTTCCATGTATTCGCTCATATCGAAGCGAATCATGGGAACTCCCAGGTTGGTCGCCAGGGCTTTAACCATTTCGGTCTTGCCCACACCCGTGGGACCCACGAACAGGAAAGCACCAGCGGGCTTGTTGTCGTCGCGCAGTCCCGCACGGGCGATCATGACAGCATCGACCAGGGTTTCGATTGCACCGTTCTGCCCAAACACCGTCTGGCGCAGAGTGCGATCCAGATTCAAGAGTTTGGTGCGCTCGTCGGTCTTGACGCTTTGTTCGGGGATCTTCGCAATCTTGCTGACTTCGAATTGCACCAGATCGCCAGTGATTTCCTTCAGCTTTTCTTCTTCGGGGCGAATGCGTTGGCGAGCACCAGCACCGTCGATCACGTCGATGGCCTTGTCGGGCAATTGGCGATTTTGTACGTAACGCGCAGTCAACTCCACCGCTTGATCCAGCGCTTCATCCGTATAGGTGACGCCGTGGAATTCTTCGTAGTAGGTACGCAGGCCGCGCATGATCAGCTTGGCATTTTCGATGCTGGGTTCCAGAACATCCAGCTTGTGGAAACGGCGGATCAGTGCGCGATCCTTCTCGAAATGCTTGCGGTATTCTTCGCTGGTCGTGGAACCGATGCAGCGCAGTTTGCCCTTCGCCAGTGCCGGCTTGAGCAGGTTGGCGATGTCGATCGAGCCCTGGGAACCGGAACCGGCGCCCATGATCATGTGGATTTCGTCGATGAACAGGATGGGCGACTCGATGAAGGTCAGTGCCTTCAGCACCGCTTTCATGCGTTCTTCGAATTCACCGCGGAACTTGGTGCCAGCCATCAGGGCTGCGATGTCCAGGCTGTACACGATGCCGTTCTTCAGGATTTCGGGCACTTCACCCTTGACGATCTTGACTGCCAGGCCTTCAGCAATGGCGGTCTTGCCGACGCCGGGCTCACCCGTCAAGATCACGTTGTTCTTGGAACGGCGAGCAGTTGCCAGCACGATGGCTTCGACTTCTTCTTCACGGCCGATCACGGGATCGATCTTGCCTTCACCGGCGGTCTTGTTCAGGTTTTCGGTGAACTTGGCCAGGATTGCTTCGGCTTCTTCACGATTGGTGGGCTCACGCAGCGAGCGCTCACCGTCGGGACCGACCATCTCGGGTGACCCGCTGGATGCCGACAGACCGCCGTGGCTGAGATGTTGCTTCAGCGCCAGCAGCGTCAGACCAGCTTGGGTCAGTGCCGCATAGGCCGTGGTGTTTTCTTGCATCATCACTGCCACCAGCAGCAATTCGACACCGATTTTGCTTGAGCCCGTTGCGATCGCGCGAGTAGCGGTACCTTGCAACAGGGAACCAACCGCGGTAGTTTCGCGGGGCGCAATGCCAGGGGCGACCGGGCAGAGCGAGCTGTTGAAGAAATTGTCCAGTTTGTCATCGACCGACTGGATGTTGATGCTCATCGCCCGCAGGATATCTTGGATTTCCTTGGTGGCGATCATGGCCTTCGTCACGTGCTCGATGGTCACGTATTCGTGACAGTACGAAGCCGCGATGTCGCGAGCTGCGCCGAGGACGTTGGTGATTGCCGAATAATCGATATTGGGACGACTCATTTATTTGTTCCTTTGTTTGGGCCTACGTTTCTTGGCAAGATCAAGTGCCATCTTACTGACTTTACTGTCGAACGTCACACCATTGAGATGATCCAGTTCGTGCTGAAAGCACCTTGCTGCCAATCCTTTGAATTGCCGTGTTACTTCGTTTCCGTGAACATCAGCGAACTTGCCAATTATACACGAATGGCGCGTCACGTGCATACGCAAGCCAGGAAAACTCAGACATCCTTCTTGAGCCTTTTCAGTCTCCTCCAGGACTTCAACGATCTGAGGGTTGAAACAAGGAAAGCGACTGCCTTCCACCTCCATAACAAACACGCGCTTATTGATTCCAATTTGCGGTGCCGCCAAACCGATACCATGATTGGTCACCATGGTATCAAACATTTGTTCGACCAACGAGGACCGTTCTTCCAGAGTCGTGCTCTGGAAGTCATAGTCTTCACTCATCAATTTGAGTCGGGGGTCAGTTTCCGAAATTAAGTCCATTGTTCCTCATGAATTGCAGCAACACGTTGTCCGTGATGTTTTGAACTTGTTCGGTGATGCGCTGACACTCCCATCCTTCGCCCGTGTAGGACTTATTGCGGATTTTGGAAATGTAGGCACGAGTATAGAGTACCAGTTCATTTTGCCAGCGGTTGTATGCATCATAGTCAACTAGACCTTTGGCATGCACACGCCACATGAATGCACCAGCATCGTTTACGTAAAGGCGGCTCGTATCGTATGCCGCCTTACAGGTTTGCCGATCTTGCGGCGTAGCGGGGACCGCTTGGGAGGCAGCACTTGATGCAGCGAGCATCAAGCCCAGAAAAGCAAGAACAGCCTTTTTCATTTGCACCTCCCAGTTATCACCATATCGTAATATGGCACAGGTGGCTTATGAAATCAAGCCTTTTGCCTCTTGGAGAAGTGTAACCACTTCAGGTTTTAGACTGGTGGGAATGACTGCTTGAATTTGCAGGAAATGATCGCCGGCTGGCTTTTCGTTATTGATGGTTGGGAGCCCCTTACCAGAAATGCGAATCCTGGAGTTGTGTTGCGTTCCAGCCCTGACTTGAACTTCGTATTTGGTACCATCGGCCGTTTGTGCAATGACAGAAGTCCCCAGAATTAGATCCAAAGCGTCAACACTCACTAGTTGAATCACGTCGAGACCCTCGACCTTCAGTGTGGGGTGCGGGATGATATGAACGGTCAACAGCAAGTCGCCGGGAGGCTTACTGGCGTATTTCTTGGAGCCATAACCCGCTACTCGAATGATGGTACCGTCCTTGACACCGGCCGGAACATTTACCTCAATGGTCACATCATCTTTGATAACAGGCAATTTGCCACCAGCAGCGACGATGTCGAGCGGTACATGAATATTCTGATGGGTGTCAGTATTGGTGACATAATCCCACCGGGAGTACGGTTTGGAATCACCCCAATCGTCATATTGCGGATTCGAAAAACCACCAAAACCGTCAAAATCACCTTTACGGCTATGTGAACCAAACCCACCAGATGGTTTGCGGACGTATTCCTTCTTGAATCCCAGATCGTATTCGACACGTTTCTGCGGGTCACCAAGAACATCGTAGGCCGCGTTGACTGCTTTAAATTGGTCCTCGGCGCCCTTTTCTTTGTTGCGATCCGGATGCCACTTTTGAGCCAGCTTTCGATACGCTTGCTTGATTTCATCAAAGCTTGCGTCTTTGCCAATACCCAATGTTTCGTAATGTGACATCTTGATTTCCAAATGAATATGATGCCACGTATGGTAGCATCATATGGTTCATCTAATCAACTCATTTTTGCGTTCTGGCGTCAATGATCTTGATCAAATAGTTGATTACTTCTTGCTGTGACTTGATGTAACGATTGAGCTCCTGCACGTTGCCAACCAAATTTGCGTTATTGGTTTCATCAAGAGCATATATCACAAAATCCTTACCCTTGTTAGCTTCCAAGAACTTGGCCAATTCGTCTTTATTCATAACCATCCAATTCACATCAACTAATTGTGTGGGTTCAACCTTGGGGATGGGAATCTTGTCTGAATACGTGGGTGGAATTGTGATCTCACGCGGACCATCTGATTTTGTGGCGCACCCGCTCAGAGCCAAGATGCCCACCAGAGCCAATTTACTTACTGAATTTTTTAGTGTCATCATTTATGCTCTTCAGATAATCATTGAACATGCGGTTGTATTCTGTTTGCGCCTTGGAGATTTCCTCTTTAAGCATCTTGCGGAAATTGGGATCTTGCAGTTGCTTGGACAGGCGAGAAGTCGTTTCTTTTATGGACGATATGTTGGAGTTGAATGTTTCAACTCCCTCTTTTATGACTTTCATATCAGCAGTGATTGCCTGGTTGGCGGCGACAATGAGGTCATTCTGTTTTTTAACCGTTTCCACATATTCAGTAAGAACGGCAATTTGTTTTGCCTGGAGTTCCAACTTGTAATACAGGTAATATACTCCGCCCAATACGAGCAGGGTTACGATCAGGTAACGAATGACCTTAGCCATATCAAACATCGAAAGTAATTTCTTGAACATGATTAACCACGTGGGACAAGGATCTTGGTGACGGTTACTACTTTACTGGAGCTTGTTGATGGCGTGAACAACAGTTCAACATTGGCACCATTCAACTGGGTATCAAAAGCCCCCAATTCTTCATCGCTCAACAAAACACCGTATTCGTTGTGGAAAGTTTCGTCATTGTTGTGCATGACCATAATTTCAACTACGTGAAACTTATTTGAAAACGTATCAGCTACTGAGATATAAAATTTCGCTGCTCGATATGAGTTTGCAGAAAAGGAATCCAATACCCGAGTCGTGACGCCAGATACTGACGTTAGGCGTGACAGAACTGGCTTATTTGTCAAATCATTGTAATCACCACTCACACCAACAGGTGACAGGGCGGGAGTCGTGTAGCTGATAACGCCAGTTGCCACATTATAGGTAAGGTCACCCGCCACACTAATTGCAGCACGGGCTCTGGAGTTTACAAAATACAGATTTGTACCCTCAGGCACATCGGAAGTGGTTAGTGCAATGGGCATAGTGGTGACACTCGTCACCAAACCCTTGTTGTTCACCGTGACTACTGGAACGTTCTTGTCGTCGCCAAATACACCAGGGCTCGCATTGACAGTTGCAAGGGTAAGTGGTGAACTAACATTGGACAAACCATTTACGTTCAGGGTACCAACAGCGTCGCCCGTAAATGCGAGGGTTCTAGTTGCGTTCCATCCACCAGCGGTACCTGTGATGTTGCTATCCAGATAGGCAACAGTTTTCCGTTGGCCGCCGTTATTCGTCATGTACAGATATGCGCCATCCCATTCCATGCTATGGGCTTGCGGAACCACGATTGTTGCCCCTGGTTGGAACTTCAGTGGAGAGGCGTTCGCCGTCCCAGGAGCCAGAACCAACTGACCGGTAAGTGTATCTCCCGCCTTGTTGGCTGGAGTATATCCCAACTGTCTGACCACATCACCGATCTCAAACACCGAATCCGTTGATGAGCCGTTACCGCGTCTCATGTACAGTTTACCGTCTGCGGTATTTACGCCAATTTCACCTATGGCAAGGTCCTGCAAGGTAAGAACCTTGTTGGGAATATCAACACGTTTGAGTAGAATGCGTGGCATTGGTCACCTTCATGGATCGAATAGAACATCTATATTTACACCTGGCGAACCAATGAAATGGGAGGGGTTTAACCCCTCCCATTTGTTAAGCTGGGACTACTTGACCAATAAGATCATATTCATTTGGACCCACCAGCTTTAGTGTAACGCTTGCACCCTTGCCCGCAGTCACTAGAGTTCCACCAAACGGAGCATTAATAGTCACTCCGGCGGCTGGAACAAATGTGATCTGACCATCACCAGCTTGACGGAAATGGTACTCATAACTGCGCAAACCATTGGAATACGAGGCAGTGGGTGCAGTCAGACTTACCGCACCTGCTCCCGTATAACGGTAATACGCATTTTTCACATTCGCACTGTTAAGATCAAATGCTGTTGAAAAGTTGACAGACGGGTGATCTTGTACAATCGAAATATCGGTTGCCGTCTGGGCGAACATCAAACCAGAACTGGCGCCGTTACCGATATTCTTGATCGTGACAGGGCCAGAATTCACTGTTGCTGGAACAAGCAACATACCAGAACCCGCAGCGTTAGCTACCGATGTGATGGTACCGTTGTTTGCTGTACTCAGAACGCCACCACTGATATTCAGACCAGAACCAACTTGAACAACACCAGGTGTGGTTGTAGTAGCTAGTGGAACACTTCCGCCCCCACTTGAATTTTGTGCCAGCAGTTGAACACCATCCAACAAAGTGTAGAACATCTTTGTGGTTGAGGGATTAAACAGAATTCTGTTTGGACCATACTCACTGAAAATAGTACGAGTGGTTGAAACCGTGTAATTGCCCTGGTCATCAGCTTCGTAAACCGCACCGTCACGAACATCAAAAACCAAGTTATTTGGTTCTGAGAACGTGATATCGGAGAACGAAGCACCCAATTGTGACTTGGCCACGTACCCGTACGGCTTAGGTCCACGGAAGATATTCAGTAATGGATCAGACGTGAGATCAATGGTGATTGTGGTGGCAGGATCCAGAGTCGAAGTATCAAATTGTGAACACTGGCACGTAATGAGATCATTATCACGTTCAACAGAAACAGTAGTACCATTCACAATCTGGTTCCATGCAGTGAAAGAGCCAACACCGGCCGTCACACTGTTATTGGTGATCAGGACTTGAGTGGATTGACTGAAGTCATAATACACTGACCAATAGGCGGATGTGCCATAACCACCAACCGATCGAATGGCAGTCAGAGTATGTTCGACACCCAAACTATCTTTTGCGAATGCAATAACGACACCAATCATGTCATCGTCGCCAGCGGTTGAGGACAATTGAACGGTGTGTTGGTATTTGGTATAACGTGATGGGCTGATAAAGCCAACCATCGAAGACGTGTTCAGAGTACAGGAAATAACATCAGTACCTGAGTCGTATGCCCAAGCTGTTAGTTCAGAGGGAATAGCTGGTTGAGCGGTCAACGAATTGGAGTGAGAAATGCGACTCCAAGTGTCATAAATTGCTTGCGGTCCTTGAAAAGCTTGTTGCGCGGCAGCGAGTTCAGTGTCATCTGAAACAAAGGCACCAAACTTCACATTATCCTCGTACCCATACAAATTGGAACCATCTTCCTGCAGATACAGGATTTGGCCTTCAGAACCCGCTGGGTTGAATCTCGTGTCTTCAATCTGGGTATCAACGTACAGTTTGGAGGCCGCGTGGAGATTCGCTGTGGGTGCTCCACTTAGGGTCAACGCACCGGTCATAGTATCACCAGTCTTACGAACCGGTATGAAACCCAATGCATTCGTTACGTTGGTTTGAGTCAGTTCACCACGAATTGTGGCTGAAGACTTGTTTTCCACATTACCCAAACCAACATCAGAGTTGACTAGGTTCACATCACCAGTTTTACCAGCAACCGATTGAACCGCTGCTCTGGCATCTACATACGATTTTGATGTCGCATGTTCTGGCAAGCTGGGAACTACGGGAAGGACAATTGGTCCCAGGGAGATAATCCCATTCTTTACTTGAAATTCTTTCATGATTTCACTATCCATCAAGCCATGAACTAATTGCTCATGGGACCACCCACGAAAAAGGGCGTCCACGTATTTATGGACGCCCTTTACCAAAACTCAGTTAAGCCAAGTTTTCCCAGTTCACCGTGATGGTGTTCCAGTTTTGAGTCAAATTGTCCCAAGTTACAGGACCGCCAACGTATTTGTAGAAACGTACGGCACCACGAAAAGGTTTCAAGCCTCTAATCTTCATATATCCCTCCTTGAAAGATACCCAGATATTTATTCATGAATCATGTAAGGAAATGTCTAATGTAAATACTTGATCTCTGGTGGTTTAGCCAGTAGACTTCATTTTCATCTAACAAATAGGAGATCGAGATGAAACGAGTACTTGAAATCCGCGCCGCCGAGGGTGGCGAAGATAGCCGACTGTTTGCACAGGATCTGGCTGCCGCTTACATGAAGCATTTCACCAAGAACGGCTGAAAGCACCGCCTGATTGACGTCCACACCGCCGATGTTGCCATCGAGGTTGAAGGGGATGATCTATCAGCGCTCAACAATGAACCCGGCGGACACAGAATCCAACGAGTTCCTCCCACTGAACGTAAGGGTCGAGTTCACACATCGACGGTTACGGTCGCAGTAATTGACCCCCAGGAAGTAAAAGAGATAACGTTCAACGAACGCGAGTTCAAGATTGAATGGTATTCTGGTACCGGTGCGGGCGGTCAACACAGAAACAAACATCAAAACTCTTGCCGAATCACCCACATCGCAACAGGGGTGGTGGCCACCGCGCAGTGTCGCAGTCGTGAAAATTCCCTAAATGAGGCTAAGACTACGATCTTGGAACGCCTCAATGGGCATTCAACCGCTGTACACAATGCCGAACAAGCAAGCACTCGTAAGAGCCAAGTTGGTTCTGGTATGCGTGGTGATAAAATTCGCACGTATCGTTTCCAGGACAACCAGGTAAAAGATCACGTGACTGGTAAGAGTGCAGCTTGCGACAAAGTGATGGGTGGTAACTTTAACCTGTTGTGGTAATTGGCAGGTGAATGTATAATTCACCTATCATTTAAAACAGGAGATGGCGATGCGTGAAATCAAATCCAGCACGTTCAAGGCTGTGGTGGAACACACTCAGACGTTTGAATACATGGATATCGGTAACGGTGTCGCCATCTACCGTAATGCCACATCGGCAATGGTTGAAGGCAAGAAGCCGCCCAAGGTGTTCAGTGGATACAAGGGCGAAGTGCATCAAGGAAACGCCAGTTTCTGTTCGTTGGTTGATGCCGAAAAGATGGCAGCTGGTAAGCTGAAGTCCATCACCAATTTGTTCCCCAATGAATATTTGTATTTGGGTGATCAGAACATGTTGGACATCATCGGCAAACACTTCTACGGCTCCAGGGAATTCGAACCCCTGTTGCAAGAGTATGAAAAATGTGACCCTTGGGAGGTTGCATCCACCAGGGATGTTGTTCTTGTTCGGTTTGATCCTCGCGACCACAGCTGGCTGAACTTCAACGGTGACTTTTTGCCACAAGGGATCCTGTATACCTACATGAATGGCAACATGCACAATGGCCACTATGACCTGAATAAGGTTCTGGAGGTCCTGCGCAAAGACAATCGTGTTGTCTTTAAGGATCTTGAACGTCGGTCCTATCAACCCGTGAGTGCAGAAGATCGCATCTTGAGCATTCCGTACTACAATATCAGTGAGTCTCACTCACAATTCTTGAGCTTCGTCTACACTCCTACGGCTGAGGACATGGTGAAGATCAATGAGTGGTATCGGGAATGCAAGGATCGCAACAAGTATTGGAGCCGTCACAAGTACCTGGCCGTCAGCGCTCTGGATCTGTTGGGTATCGAAAGCTTCGTGATCAAGGCAAATGAAGACTAAGCTTTGATTCCTTGTGATTTGGCTGTACAATAGCATTTTGCTCCTATAGCTTAAAGGCAAAGCGTGGTCCTCATAAGACCGGGAGTGTTGGTTCGAGTCCAACTGGGAGCACCAAATTGAAGGGGAGTGATTAATCACTCCCCTTCCTGCCGTGTAAATATCACAAACCTCATACGAAGAGAATTTGATGATAACCGGAATCGTAGCAAGTTGGCCGACAAGTGTAAGAGATTCAGATGGACCAACCAATTGGAATCCCGTACCACCAGCCAATATACCAGTCTTGACTGGATTTTCGTTCAATACCATAGCCACAAATGGCACTGGAACATGGATTGCTGCCGGGCGTCAAGGTTCTTCTGGTCAGATCGTAAGGTCTTTTGATGATACCAGCAATTGGTCAGCAATTAATGACCCCAATACTTCTACTGGTACCAACCTCATTCGTTGGGTCAACGATGCTTTCTATGGATTCACCTACAATAGACCCACCGCCGTGTTGAGGTCAGTTGATGGTGTATCATGGGCGTCATATGCCACATCAACGGGGGTGAACGGATATGTGTGGGAAGTCCGTGTTGATCCCAATAATACGAACAGAATTTGGCTAGTATGTAGCGACGGCCTGCGATTGTCGTCAAACGGTATGGCAGGACCATGGTCAAACGTTACTGGTGCCATATTCAACTTCACACCCAAGGATCTAATCACTGATGGTGCGGGAAATTGGCTATGTGTTGGTGGAAGTTCCAATGACCAAGCCCCAGGACGGTACATGACTTCGACCAATAACGGTTTGGCGTGGAGTGCAGTAACTACCCTTGACTCTGGGTCTGGTGCTAGATTCGATTGTACTGCCAGAAGCGCCACTCATTGGGTGATCGGTAGCAATAACAGAATCTGGTATTCAACTGATATGACTACATGGGCCAGCGTCCCAGTAACAGGGTTGATTGCTAGTTTGGCATACAATCCAGCAGACGGTTCGTTTGTGGGTGCTCAAGGTTCACAAACTCCAGTAGTGTCAAGGGATTCGATAACCACTTGGAAGAGTGTGGCAGTTCCAGGGCAAACTTATACCTACACTGATATAGCTTACTCAAGCGATAAGTGGGTGATCGTTGGAACAAGTATCGTCATTGCCAATGTAGCAAAAGGTTAACATGGGGTGGTGTTGTGAAATAATTTGATTTTGCAACCACCTTCCTCTTTACAGCTTGCCATTTCATTGTACCATGGGTGCATCAAAAGCACGGAGAAATGGCATGCAAGTCAAACGAGTAGATTCATCGGACGAAAACGTCAGCAAATACGTTTTCGATTTCGATAATGCGGTTGCTGAAGCCGTGCTCTACAAATATCCCACATACGAAGATCGAACGGTAATATGTTGCAGTACTCAAAGTGGTTGCCCAGTCGGCTGCCGTTTCTGTGGTGCTGGTGATGCATTCGTTCGTAGTCTTACCGCTGAAGAAATCGTCGCACAAGTGGATTACCTGTTCGCTGATCGAAACATCGATGTCACGAAAGTGCAGAAGTGTCAGATCATGTTCATGTCGATGGGTGAACCGTTGCTGAACTTTCAAGGATTGTCCGAAGCGATTCGCATCCTACATGCCAAATATCCCCGCTTTGCCCTGTTGATCAGCACCAGCGCTCCCAAGGTTGATTACGAGCGTGTGAATGCCCTGAGTGCTGAAGTACCCATGGTGGGGCTCCAATTCAGCGTGCATGAAAGTACGGATGAAGCCAGGAATGAGCTGGTTCCGTTCAAAGCCAAGTTGAACCTGGACGAGATCGCGGCTGCTGGTGAATCATGGTTTGCTGCCACGGGACGGAAGCCCTTCTTCAACTACTGCGCTCACGAAGCAAATACTAGCCAGGCTGACGCAGATCGAATCGCCGCCCGCTTTGATCCCAAGGTCTGGGAAGCAACCGTGAGCGTGGTGTGTGAACGCGATGAATCGGTTGCTGCCGCAAATGTACGCCAGCGTGAACTGGCAACAGGTTTCATGGCCCGTCTACTGGCTCATGGCTTCAGCGTTCGTTGTTTTGATCCCGCGGGACAAGATGACATCGGTGGTGGCTGTGGACAACTGTGGTACGTTCAGGATTGGATGAACAAACATCCCGAACTGGCAAAAGCAAGTGTGGGACGAGGCCTGGGTGTTGTTCATGCTCCCCGGGAAGTGATCAGAATCAACGCGGTTTGAGCGGCTTGGGTTCGTGATTGGTAAAGAATCGTACAGTGATGGCGATTCTGGTTTGGCCTGGTACGATACCATGGGCGGCGTGGTAAATGTCAGTCTTTAGGGCGTACCAGGTATGTGGTTGCAGGACAATTGATTCAATGACAGTTTTTCGATCATTTTCATAGAAAGTGGTTGTGACATTGGGACCACCAGGATCCAGGGTATACAGGATCCTTGTGGGAGTAAAACGATCGACGTGGACATCAAGGTCTTTGTCATCAGTGTTTGTTTGAATACCCCAGGCACCCTCCAGAACATTGGTGTTGAGCCATTCCTGGACCTGAGGATCAAGCAGATGCCAGCGGTAGTTTCCGGTCTTCTCGAATTCATCCTGAACTTCATAGTCCCGGATGCTGTCTAGGGCCTTTTGTACCAGGTGGTCTGGCAAGCGTGGAAATTTCAGTACTTGAGTGTAGAACATAAGAACCTTTTCAAATATTTAGTCACAATAACAAAACCAAAATGGCAACCAAATTTATCTGCGACGGCAACAAATTCACTCCCACCAATGATGCAAACCTGGACGTCAGGGATCGCCTGCCTGCCGGGGTGTACACGATCGTAAAGAACACCTTTACGGGTGTTTTGTTCTTTGAACAAATCGACAACTTTGACCCCTTGGGTAAGGTGTACGGCAACACCACTGCCAGGTCCGAACGCATCTTCAATACCTTCCTGTCACGCTCTGTCAGTACTGGCGTGATGCTGACTGGTGAAAAGGGTAGCGGTAAGACCCTGTTGGCGCGTTCCCTGGCCCTGAGAGCCTATGAGCTTGGTATGCCCTGCATTGTTATCAACGCTCCCTGGTGTGGTGAAGAATTCAATAAGCTGATCCAAAGCGTTGAACAAGAAGCAGTGGTGCTTTTCGACGAATTCGAGAAGATCTACAGCAGCGACCAACAGGAAAGTCTGTTGAGTCTCCTAGATGGTGTTTTCCCCACCAAGAAACTGTTCATTCTGACTTGCAACCAGGTTTATCGCGTTGATGCTCACATGCGCAATCGTCCCGGTCGAATCTTTTATGCTCTGGATTTCAAGGGTATGGAACACGACGCAATCGTGGAATATTGCCAGGATCGACTGGACGACAAACAATATATTGGCACGATCACCAAGATTTCTTCGACCTTCGATAACTTCAACTTTGACATGTTGAAAGCTCTGGTCGAAGAAATGAACCGCTACAAGGAAACTCCCCAGAAAGCTCTGGAGATGTTGAACGCGAAACCGGCCAATGATCACAACACTGAGTTCAACCTGAAGTTGACTCTGAATGGTGCTCAGATTCCCACCGAACGTATTAACTATAAGATCTGGTGGGGTATTCCTGTTCTCAGCCCTGAGATCAATCTGGTTGTTTATGACGCAAATCAGGGTGGCACTTCCCAGAAGCTGGGCAGAAATGTCGCCAGTGCCCAAACTCCCACTGATATCATGGCGAGCGAATGGGATGACAGCGATGATGGGGATCAAGATCAAGACGGTATCAACGTGGTCTTCACCCAAGAGCATCTGATTGGTGTGGATCCCAAGACCGGCTCTTTCACGTACAAGAATCCTGAGGGCTATCAGGTTGAGTTCACTCGCCACATTAGCCGTGCGTTTAATTTCAACGCATTCTGATATGGGCTACCTGGTTGTTGAACATGGAAACAGGTTGTCGGAAACCTACAGGGAAATCGACGACTTGACTAACCATCTACGGGAACACTACGAATTGGCTGATTACGGCGTGGGCCTGCGGGTGTTCTACGACAACCAGGGTCATCAACATATGTTGAAGGGGTGGGAGATCGATCTGAGTGAAGAGCAGGCACTGTTGCTGAAGATCCAGTATCCCCTGATAGTTGGATATCTGAAGTGATCATGTACCTGGTTGGTGGTGTCAATGACCCAGTTCAATTCAACGAATTATATCGGGATTTGGGTGAAGAGCGATTCAATGAAAGTATTAAATGGAATTCCTTTGTGATGTGCGAGGATAAGCTGTCTGATGCTCTGGCCGTGGATATTCAGTTATCAGAAGTGGAGCTTGTATGGATTAGGCTCAAGTATCCAAACGTGGTTGTTGATAACAGGGTGGTAAAGCCAATCATCAAGGATTCTTTCACGAGTATCCCAGTCATCAATAGAGATCATATTAGGGTCTTCTAAGACACTCACCAAGCTACCAAGGACACCTGGATGTCGTAAACTCCAGGTAGACTTCTGCAAACTTGATAAGAATTCATGGAGAGTCTCAACTATACCCTTGATAGTGGTCCCAACTCCAGGTAGAAATATGATAGAAATGTTCTCAGCCTTCCACAAACACCCAATAACAGTCAATGAAACCCTTATGGAAAATTGTGTTCGTATTGGGCTTTCTGGCGTGTCATACGATCGTTCTCTACTGATGCAGCGAGTGAGCGCACTTGATCCCGTATTGACGTATCCAGTGATAACCAAGTATGATAGTATGGCCCTTCTCGATGTGGACCTATTCGCAACCAACAAGATAGCTGATTGGTGCAAGGATCACCTGAACTACAAATGGGATTTTCTTCTGGCACCATTCGTTGTCGTGCTGGAGGATGAGAACGAAGCAGTCATGTTCAAGATGGTGTGGGGATGAGCCGTACTAGAATGTTGGGTGGTACGGAAATACTCGCCGAGGGTATTTTCACTGGAATGTATCCGGCCCTGATCAAATCAAGACGCCCAAATTTCCCCGTCTGTTACGTGGCCCACATTTGTCTGCACGAACGCCCAGAAGGAATAGCTTCAGCAGCCATAAGGGAATTCACTAAGACGGCCAAAGGTCGTGTCGCCAAAAGATCAGTGCGAGTTAGACGAGCGGCCCAACTAGTCTTGTTTGAGCACCCAGATGATGCTATGCTGTTCAAATTAGCTTGGAATCTCTGATGTGACCTTTGACGACTTTCTTCTACTCCATACTCATATTGATGCAGTCCATGACACAATACTGGACGGGAATCGTTTGGGTATATTGGATTGGGAAATAGTGAGTTTGACTCCATTCCTGACGCGCCCGTCATGGTGGGCCCATTCATCCAATGGTCCTGATACCTTTTACGCCCCGCCTGAAGCTGTTGACCCGATAGCAGACTGGTTGAGGAAACACATTCAAAAAGGTGATTGGAAGCTCATCCGCCCACCGTACTGGGCGGCGTTCAGACACGAGACTGACGCAATGATGTTCATCCTGGCCTGGAGTAATAATTCCAAGGATAACAAATGAGAGTCATCCACCTGTATGACTACAGGAACTTCATGAGCCAGATCAGCAATATACGTCATGGGGAGGTTCTTGGACTCTGTGGTTGGGAGCCTGAAGCAGTCATGCTCGTTGATCAGTCGGACAAGACTCTAGTGAACGATATCATTTCGTGGTTCAACACCAATGATGCATCTTTCAAACAGATTCCCAACACGGGCATCTTCATGGTGAAGAATCAAGCTGACTCACTAATATGCAAACTATCGTTGTAACGCCACAACCATGTAATTGATTTGCAAAAATTTTCAAACTAGGTGAAAAAAGTGTTGACTCACCTTTCAAATGAATACAGAATGTGATACATGGTAGACAGCAAGATGAAACGGTCTACAGAGCAACAAGTAGCACACACTTTCAACTGAATAGGAGATACACAAATGACCCAAGTTCAAAACGTCGAAATCCTGAAGGTTGGTCGCGCCCTGGTTGAAGGTGTGCGCGGTGCCAACGGCGGCGCTCCCAGCAAGGACAGCATCTGGGGCGTGGCGAAGGTCGCTGGCAACGTCGTCAAGTTCTACGGACGCCGCGGTGGTGTCCTGCGCTACAAGACGGAACGTCGCGCTGAACTGGATGCCGCTCTGGCCAAGTTCGAAGCCAAGATCGCTGGCAAGGACGGCAAGGACTACGAATACGTGGAACTGACGCCCGCTCAGCAGGAAGAACTGGTTCCCGGCCTGCCGCAAATCGTGAAGACCGGCTACTACAAGGCCATGGGCACGGGCAAGCTGAACACGCGCAGCACCAAGAAGCCCGCCAAGACGGCGGCTTAAGGTAAAGCGCAAGGAAACGACGATGCGTCTCAGAGACCCGCCGTAGGCTACCCCACCAAATAGATAACTGCGCCGTAGGGCTAGGGAATAGATAAACCCTAGCCCTTTTTACCATCCAGTACACTTGAGATGGTATGTTTATGCTACCATAATGATATGGCAAATATACGCAATTCCTACCACATGATTTTCAGCCGTTTTGAGCTGTACTTTATGGGCACTGGCGACACGAAGCCGCAAGCGGCTACCATTTCTTGTGCAGGGTATCTGGATACCTTCGGGACATTCTTTGCCAATCAGGCCGAGTACGACGTCGCCATAAAGAAAGCCAACAACCTATTTGGCAGGCACGAGGATAGTTATTGGCCGGGATCAGTTGGTGGATTTCAAGTTGCCAACGGTGACGACTCCCTTATGGTGTTGCGGTATTGGGCCAAATATCTTAAATCACAAGGCTTTATAGTGTGTGATGTGAAGTTGGTTGAACTTGACGAATACGGCAATCTTCCCTCCCTGACTGATGACGATCGAGCGAACAACGACGTGTATGAGGATGCTGTACAAGCCATTCGTGAACACCATTATGAAGGGAGGGAATTGAATGCCCCAGTATGAAGTCCTTAGTGAATTGAGCACCTTGAATTTTTCCAAACACCTAGGATTTGACGCCAAGGTGGTGGTAGTATTTGACACGGCCAAATACTCCGTCAAAGAGTATGGTGTGTATTTAAGTGAGATGTTGGCTTGGACGGCAAAATGTTCAAGTGGTGCTGGCAGTTATACGATTCCAAGCATGTTCGTTTTTGAAGATCCAGACGAAGCTATGATGTTCTATTTGGCTTTTAGCCACGTGTGAACGATGCGTTGATCCCAGAATGGTATCCCACATATTACCTTCGTTACAATTCTTCTTCACTTGGCGTTGACTGGTATGAAAACCAGGTGTATCATTTGATGTACGGTAAACAACACAAGGAAATGCACAAATGTCCACGATCACCAAGCAACTTTTGCAAACCCTGCGTCCGGAAATAAATGCAGCACTGGCAGAAGTCGCCAAGCGACATGGTATTTCCATCCAAGCTGGCAACGCCAAGTTCCATCTGGATGGTTCGCAGGGTGAATTCAAAGTGTCCCTTTTCGCCAACGCTGACCGCACTATCGCTGATGCTAAGGCTGACAAGCAAGCGGACACGCTTGCGGCATACCGTCCCCTGTATCCTGACCTGGACCTGGATCGTGAATTCACGATTAACGGCATCAAGCTGAAGGTTACTGGTTACAACTCCCGCGCCCGCAAGACGCCGTTCATCGCTGCAATCCCCGGCACGAACCGCTTTTACCGTCTGAGCGAAGATGACTTGATGCTGCGCATCAAGAAGTAAGGAGAACGTTCATGAATCTGCGCAAACTGACCGATATTGAATTGGACCGCATGGCGAATGATGACATGCTGGAGGCCAACGATCCTGTTCTTTTTGAGCAGGTTCTCCAGGAGGTTGAATGGCGAGCCCAAAACAATCCCCTGGACTTGGAGTCGGCCCAAGTTATGGATTATCGTGAAAACGTTATCCAGCGCGAACAGGAGCAGGAAGCCGCCCGACTCGCGTATGATCTCATGGTGATGGATTCCTGGTATGACTTCGAACGCGATCTCGAGCCCATGGAACCGTTCTACGACTGAATTGTCGATGGCCAAAATCACATACTTGCATTCGAAACCCAACTCACATGTTATGCAAGTGGGTTGGGATTTCGTCCAATTCGACCATTGTTTATTTGCGATAACGGATCTAAGGGTGGACGGTACCCTTATGTGCGCAACCCAACAAAAAGTTTGCGATATTGACCCTAACGGAGCCATATCGCAATGGAGTCCCCAATGCATAGTGTTGGGCTTCACCTCCGAAGAACACAGGGTGGCATTTATTTTGGCGCACTCGTAATGGTAGAAGTCACGAGTATCACTGGTGGTCTTTACGACTTTCGAGCAGCCATATCCCAACGTGGCAATTGGGGATTCATTCCGACGCATCAGAGTAGACTACCGATTGATGAATCTCAGGATACTGTTCCTCAAATCAAAAAGTTTGAGAAGTGGTTGAAAGCTCATTCAGTCGGCAGGTACCGCATTACTGAAATGGGGCGCATCTTCTTTGAAAACGAACAAGATGCTATGCTGTTCGCATTGACCTGGTAGCTATCAATCATGAAATACATCATTGATACACTGCGCGTACCACACAGCCTATGTCAATTCGAACATAAGTTGATAGTGACATTGATTGGTCATACGTCGGCGATACCAACATGGAAAATGATGGCTGACCTTAAGGAAACCACCCAACAGATATCAGAGTACAGCCAAGTTCTGCATTATGGCTTTAATATGATGATTGTCAGTTTTTTCCGAGAAGCCGATGCTCTACAGTTCTACTTGCAATACAACCAAATAGAATTGTAACCAGGTGAATTATTTCTTCATTTGGTGTTGACCCCATGTGAAACCAGGTATATCATTTGATACATGGTAAACAACACGGAGCAAACACAAATGTCCAACGCACAAATCGAAGTGATCAAGTTCGCCGCTTTTTACAACGAAGGTGAGCGCGGTGCGAATGGTGGTGCTGCCAAGAATGACAAGGTTTGGGGCGTAGCCAAGATCAACGGCACGTTGGTCAACTTCTGGGGTCGTCGCAATCATAAGCTGCGTTTCAAGACGTTCCTGACGGGCCAGATGCCCAAGGTCATGGACAAGTACGCGGAAAAGATCGGTGGTCGCACCGACGGTGGTGACATCTACACTCCCGTAAATGCCCAACCCATGCGTGATCTGTTGTGCCCCACGCTGGCCGCTGACCTGACCACCCACTACTACAGCGACATGTCGCGTGGCAAGCTGAATACTCGCCACTAAGCAACATAGCTTAATAGAATGGCAAGGGGTTGACTCCTCTTGCCATTTTGCTATTCTGGCATCTCATAGGAGATTTCAGCATGTATCAAAGGGGCAAATATCTGATCGGTGAACTGGCCACCAAATACGTGGACCAATACGTTGCCATTTGCTTTCCTGAAACAGTCGGTCATGACGACATTGGGAAGTTTTTCAATCATGGCACCGTGATTGCTGGTGGCTTCTTTTACATTGAGGATGGCAAAGTCATCCCCTACGACAAGTCGATCAGTATGGGCGTCGCCAGTCGTCCAGAGGATGTGAAGTTCCTACAACGTGCTCTGGGACTATCAGATGAATAAGATCGAACGGTGGTTGATCCAACGAGGCTGTATGGTGCGGATGGCATCTAGTAAGGTTGGACGCCAACGTATTTGGTTCACCAGAAACAGAAGCCCCAAGGGATCCAATTACCGCCACTATCACGTGTTTTCTCTGGGTCGCGTGATTTCCTCCAAGGATGGCTCGGCCTGGCAATTGATCATCGGCCCTCTGAATATTATGTGGGGACATCGCGATAGCGCCAGTTCAAAATAATTCATAACCATTTGAAATTTTCATGCTACAATGTGGCATTGTAAGATTCCCGCCCACGCAACCTCTTAGGAGATCATTATGACCCTGCAAATCAATCCCGAAGTCGAACTCAAGGTCCGCTTGGCCGTCCTGATCAAGTTGTCCGATCCGACGGGTCGAGCGACGGAAACGGCCACGTACCGTGATCTGGCCGTCACCGTTGCGAATTTCATGATGGAACCGGCCAACCACGCTCGCTACCTGAAGATCAGCCAGGACGTCAGCAAGGAACTGTCGCTGGCTCGCCCCAGCACGGAAGGCATTCCCTCGGGGCTCATCGCAGAAACTGCATGACACCCGCTTGTCTGTTCGCCATCCTGGTGGTTGGCGGCTGTACGGTGGGGATCATTCTGCTGATCATTGGAATGATCTCCCACATCAAGAGCATGTTGTAAAAGAATGACGCCCAGGGCGTCATTCTTTTCATTTGAGTGTTGACTTCATATTCATTTGGTATCAGAATACAAACATGGTAAACGAAACGGAGAAAATGAAAATGAAGGAACTGTCCTACTACACCGATTATGGCACTCGTCCGCGCAAGTCTGACTTCACCAAGTATTTCGTGTACAGCAAGGGCAAGGTGATCGTCAACGGTCTCCTGAATCCCAGCGAAGACCTGCGGGCCGAATGGCGCAACAAGGGCTACAGTGTCGAAACTGAAGTGGATGACGTTGCATACCGCACCGCCACCCTGGCCCATGTTACCAACATGAATCGCCTCAGCGATGAATTCAAGGCTGATCTGTTCGCTGACTACGACGTCAGCGGTCCCAAGGCCGAAAAGGCCTACAAGATCGCCTACGACGAACGCCATTCTTCTGGCCTGCATGAAGTCGTGGATCTGTTCGATGATCTGGCTGAACTGATCAAGTGAGGTCCTGTCGCTAATCAATAGCGTTAAATGAGCCATTAGCTTATAATGGCTCATTTCTTCATGGAGTCAAAATGAAACGAATCCTCACTGGTATCACGACAACAGGAATTCCCCATCTGGGGAATTATGCTGGTGCCATTCGTCCCGCGATTCAGGCAAGTCTACAGCCCAATACACAATCGTTCTTCTTTCTGGCTGACTATCATGCTCTCATCAAATGTGACGAACCGGCAAGGGTGGCGCAGTCAAGACTTGAAATTGCGTCTTCGTGGCTCGCCGCTGGATTGGATCCCGATCATGTGACTCTTTACCGACAGTCAGACATTCCCGAAATCCAAGAACTAAATTGGATTCTGAGTTGTGTGACTGCCAAGGGGCTGATGAATCGCGCCCATGCTTATAAGGCCGCAGTCGACCAAAACAACAAGTTGGAGCATGATGTAGACGATGGTATCAGTATGGGGTTGTATTCCTACCCTGTATTGATGGCGGCTGATATTCTACTGTTCAATGCAAATACGGTTCCAGTCGGCTACGATCAGATTCAACACATTCAGATGGCTCGAGACATCGCTCAACGTTTCAACCATGTTTACGGCCAACATTTTGATTTACCCGAAGCACAAGTGTCAACTGTTGCTGATGTACTGCCCGGTCTTGACGGCCGCAAGATGTCCAAGAGCTACAACAACACCATCCCGTTGTTTGCTGGTGGTAGTAAGGCATTGAAGAAAAACGTGATGCGGATTGTCACCGATTCTTTGTTACCAGGAGAACCAAAAGATGCGTTGAATTCAAACGTTTACAAAATCTATCGTGCATTCTCCACAGATGACGAAGCTCAAGCATTCAAAGACAGCCTTGATAATGGGTTGGGATGGGGAGACGCCAAGAAAGATCTCGTTGCCTTGTTGGAACGCGAGCTCAGCCCTATGCGTGACAAGTATGAATATTACATGGCCGCACCCAGCAAGGTCCGTGACATTCTTCTGGCTGGTGCATCCAGAGCAAGAAACCTAGTGTCTGAGCGGGTTCAGAAGATACGTGAAGCTGTTGGCTTATACGACATCTAATGCCATTTGCATGAATGGTAACCATCCTGTAATATGATGGACGTAAATAGATGAAGTGTAGTCTTCACTGAGAGAAATCACGTTATGTGGTCCAATCCTCTTGAACTGAAACTGTTATCTACAGATGACAGTGAATCGTTCAAAACAATGCCATGTGGTTATACGGGCCTACCGGTCGGTGACCATTGCGGTGCCTTTGGCGTCCAACGTACTCATCACGTACACGAAGGCGTCGACCTTTATTGTCCTGAATATTCCAAGGTATTCGCCGTAGAGTCGGGTACGGTTGTCGCCGTACTCCCCTTTACAGGGCCTCTGGCTGGTCTTCCGTGGTGGGAAGACACCCAAGTAGTCCTAGTTGAAGGCGAAAGCGGTGTCGTCGCATACGGTGAAATCATTTCATGCGTAGAGGTAGGCAAAGTCCTGCAGACGGGTGATCGCATTGGGTCAGTCAAACGAGTGCTGAAGAATTTCAAAGGTCGTCCTATGTCAATGCTTCACGTGGAGTTGCACCAACCTGGAACTAGGTCATGCCCTCCCTGGGACGTTATGGAAGAGCGACCCGCTACCTTACTGGATCCCACACCACTCCTGATGACCGTATGTTGTGGATCACATGGCAATTGACTACTAGATGCCATAATGTGTAATATTCAACAATCTATTCTATGGAGAGTTGAATGAAGGTTTTCAAGGCTGTTCTTGCCAAAGTCAATGGAACGATTGCATTTGCGGTTGTGATGTTGATAGTATCAATCATACTAGCGTATTTGCTACCTGGTGATACCGGCCAATTGGGTTACGTGCTTGCGGCTGTGACTGGGGTCGTAATGGCGCATACAACCCAAGACATGCTTCATTTGTATGATCGCCCATACAAATTCAATCGAGCAGCCACCTATGCTTCTCCACTACTGTTATTCAGTGCCATGGGGATGATTTTTCTGAATGTCAGCTTGGATATCCCCGTGTATGCGGTGGTCCTCATATCGTTGCTAGTTGGTTATCAGGTCGGATGGTTCAGCATCATCTATAATTCGTTTTTGCGATCAATGCAAACGAACACCAATGTCACTGTCCTAGATGTAATGAAAGACGCTCAGGAAATCCTCCAGACTCGAGGCGAACATTCAGAATTCTGCGCCATTCATCCCACGGGTCTCGTAGTTAAGCAAGACCTGTATTGCTCTTGCGGCCTGGAGCATTCCATCAAGCAATTGCGAGAAGCCATACGAGTAGTGTCGAAGCCTTGACTCCTAGTTCATTTGGTACCATAATGTGAAACATGGTAAAACAAACGGAGAAGCAAATGGAATTCGGCAAAGAGATCAGCAAGCTGGGCTACAAATACAAGAGCGGTGGCTCGCGTGGTCTGTACTTCATTGCTGAGTATGTGCCCAAGGTTGGCCTGCTGCACAAGAATCTTGCTTGCATTAGCCACTTCGAAGTTCACACAGACGCTGAACAAGAGGTTACGCACTACACGTTCTATGGTGCAAATCGCAAAGTTGAAGGGACGGGTGAAGAAACCCTGCAGAAAATCATCGATACGGTTCGTGAAATCAACGAACAGCGCATGAGTAAGTAACACGAAACAACCAGGTTTCAAAATAAAAGATGGCTAGTGCTTGACACTAGCCATCTTGCCATTTAGTATGATGGGCATAAACCATAAAAACATTGAGTGCCCAGCATGATCATTGAAGGTAAAGTAAACGCCATCGAAAGAAGTGGCGGGTTGAACGAAAGCAAGTTCACCATTGAAGCAAACGGCAAAGCCTTTCGCGTCCTCAGTGACTCCCTGTATCCCGATAAGCCCAAGGCAATTCTGCGTGAATTGTCCTGCAATGCGTACGATGCTCACATCGCCGCGGGATGCCCTGACAAGCCCTTCTCTGTACATCTCCCCACAGCTCTGGAACCCTGGCTGACCATCCGTGATTACGGTATTGGCCTCACTCCAGAAGAAATGTGTGGTTACTGGAAGACGGTCACGAATGAGGATGGTAAGGAAGAACGAGTCTTTGTTGGTGGTATCTACAATACGTTCTTCAAATCCACCAAGACCACCAGCAACGATTTCATCGGTGCATTGGGTCTGGGCTCAAAGTCTCCTTTCAGCTATGTGGACAGCTTCACGGTAATCAGCCGTAAAGATGGCATGAAGTATAGCTTCACCGCTTACATCAACGAACAGGATGAACCTGAAATTGTTGAGCTGGGTCGTGAACCCACGGATGAAGGCAATGGCCTTGAAGTGTCCATGCCCGTCAAGAAGAACGATTATCACGTGTTTGCTGAGAAGGCCAAGCTGGTCCTGCAATGGTTTGACCCGCAACCTGTTGTCACTGGTGCCCACAACTGGCAAGTGGCTACTCTGAACCCCAAGGTCTCAGGCTCCAACTGGGTGCTAAACACCGCATCACCGTATGGTTCGCACGGTGCCATGGCCATTCAAGGCAAGGTTGCCTACCCCATTGATGCATACGCTCTGGATTTGGATCATAGCACCACTGAAGGTCAACTTTATTGGAACCTGCTGCGTTCGCACTTGGTTATCCAATTTCCCATCGGTGATCTGGACGTAACCGCTTCGCGCGAAACCCTCAGCTACAAGGGCCCCACAATTCAGAATATCAAGAATGCTCTGAAGGTTGTTGCGGCTGAACTCCCCCTGAAGTTCAAGGACGTGATTGATGCTTGCACGACTGAATGGGAAGCTCGTTGCAAGTTTAGCGCAATCCTCAGCCAGGTTTCAGTATTGAGTTCTGTCATCACAAATGACAATCCGTTCATGTGGAAGAACAAACGGTTTTTGCCATACGACAATGTCATTAAATTGTCCATGGCTAACTATCCATCAGTCGAAGTAACACTGTCGACTAGTTACCGTGCGAATCGTCGGGCAACCTTTGCCACTGCTAACGTCAAAGAAACCTATGCTGTTAGCCCCAGTGGCACGGTGGGAATCTTCATTGATGACTTGAAGCGCGGTGGCGCCACTCGAGTCAAACAACACATCAAGAAGAGCGGAACGCTGGCATCAGGATACACCATCAAGGGTTCTGATGCTGATGTCAAGAAACTGTTGAATGCGCTTGGTGACCCGCAAACTACCAACACGTCAACGCTTGATCCATTGCCATCGCGTAGCACTCCGTCCAGCGGTGGCAAGCGCACGATTTATCAGGAATTCTTGAATCCACATTACGGCAGTTCTGACCTCGAACCGGACGATTTGGATTTTGAAGATGGTGGCGTTTACTTGCCAATTCTGCGTAATTACCCGTGCGATGGCGATCGTAAGGATCAACGATTTGCTGATGTGTTGACTATGGCGAGGTCAACTGGTCTATATGCCGATAATGAAGTGGTGCTTGGCGTATTGCGTTCCAAGACCAAAGAATTTGACGAAAGTGACAAGTGGATTAATTTTTACGACGATATCAAAGATCGTTTGAAGAAGAAGCTCAGTAAGGTTGATGTGGCAGGCGCGGTTGTACGTCGTCAAGCATATCAAGCCTGGCGCCATTCGTCCGAGTCACATTACTCTTCATGGGCTGCTGTGGCAGTAAATGAGTTGTCTGAAGACCACCCAATTCGCAAGTTCCGTGAACGGATCGAAGAAGCAAATCAAATTCAGACAGCTACCCAGGTCGAATTGCATCAACTGGCCAAACTCCTTAATTTCAAAGAAGATTCGCAGACTTTGGTTGAAATCGACTTTGTGAGTGAGTGGAATGCCATCACTGACAATTATCCCATGTTGAAGCTCTTGACGAAATATTCGTATGATCAGAAAGATCGTATGACGGTCATCAACTATGTTAAGAGTGTTGATGAACAAGCATTGCAGAGTGATGACAGTTCGTTGTAAAATGGCAACAAAGCACCAGAACAACAATAAACAATAACAGGATCAAACATGATTCCATATCGACTAACTCCCACGTCCATCAATGTGATGTTGAAGGGCAAGACATACACAATCACGGAAGATTCCCACCAAAAGTATCACGAAATTCGTGAAGCACTGAAGGTTGGTGATTTTGATCTGGTTGAAGAACTCATCAATATCAGCCGCGCGATCGTGAGCTTTTCTCAAGGCCTCATCCGTGTCGCGGATGGTGTTGTCTATTACGATGACTTCGCAGTACACAACACTCTGACTCAACGCATTCTGGAGATGCAAGCTGAAGGCTTCGACATCAAGCCCATGGTTGCGTTCCTGGATAACTTGATGCTGAACCCCAGCAAGCGAGCAGTTGATGAACTGTATGGCTTCCTGGAAGCGTGTGATCTGCCAATCACAGATGATGGTCACTTTGTGGCATACAAGAAGGTAAACGCTGATTACACGGACATCTACACTGGAAAGATTAGCAATGCAATCGGACAGGTAGTTACGATGCGCCGTAATCTGGTTGACGAAGAAAAGTCCCGCACTTGTTCGGCCGGCCTACACTTCTGCTCCATGTCGTACCTGCCCTATTATGGCTCGTCTGATCCCGAACATGTTCGTGTTGTGTTGGTGAAGATCAACCCCGCCGATGTGGTAGCCATTCCGACTGACTACAACAATGCCAAGGGGCGTACTTGCAAGTACGAAGTCATTGGTGAAGTACCAGTTGACGATCTAGATCTGGGTAAGAACCGCGTCGTTTACAATACCCAGGATCCCGACGATCCTGAATTTGATGACGAAGAGGGCTTTGATGCATTTGGAGATCACACTTGTGATGAAGATGACTTCAAGGTTTGTTATCGCAATTCGCCCGATGCTGAATACCGTCTAGAATCAGATTATCTGGACAAGGATTCGGCTCTTGAAATGGCAGAAGATCTTCTGGAAGAGGACAACGTGTTCTCGGTTTGTGTTATCAATTCCGAGACCGGTGCTACCGTGTACGAAGCTGAAAACCTTACGTGGGAGGAAAATCGTCCCACGGTAGTGGATGCGCAATACACTTTGGAGCAACGTACTTCAGCCGATGCTGATTATGAATACGCTGGTATGGATTATGACTTTGACGATCTGAAGAACGAAATCAAGGCCGGTGTTCCCAGCCACATTTACTCTTCAAGGATTGTTCGTTGCTCGGACGGTCAGATTATGAGTGAGTCGCGCAATCCGGCCTATAGGGCTCCCACGGCACCGCATATTCCTGCCACCAACCCCGTGGACACAACATGGCCTTTCCCCACTGGTACTGCGTCGAAAGTCACCAAGCCTGTTGTGAAGGAAGCGGTTGCTGACACTACGCTTCCTAGCGAAGTCCTGCTTTCCAAGAGCCAAATGGCATCATTGATTGGTGGAAATAGTGCCAACTTTGCGGCAGTGGATGCGGCTATTCGCGCAGGTAAGGTCAAGCCTGTCATGCGTGATGGCTTCACCTGGTACACGCTGATCAAGTAAGGTCACCACTCAGCAAAAGGCCCCGAATATTCGGGGCCTTTTCTATTTGGCTGCTGAAATCGTTTTCATGATCTCAGTTATGTCCTTGAGCCCTATAAGGCTGGCTGGTTTCCCTTCCCACTGCATGGGAGCGCAACTGAGTAGTAAGTCTACTGTTTGGCCGTTTGACGCTATGGCCCCTACCACCGAGCAATGGCTGCTGACGTCACCGTTCAGATATTGCATGATGAGTGTGTTGAGTTTCTGTTGTGAATCTTGATGAAAGAATGAAGTGGCCGGCTTTGCGATCATTTCATCTGTTTCGTATCCCAGCATACTTCCAACGGCTGGATTAGCTGCCACAACATAGAAATTCTGAACTACAAGAATCCCGTCAAAGGAGCTTTCAAAAATGCCACGGTAGCGAGTTTCACTCAACTGTAATTGTTTCTGGAGTTCAACTCGAGTGGTGATATCCTTGATGAGAATCATCACAATGGTTGTTCCATCTTGGCGTTCCAAGAACGTAAGATCCCCGTCCACATAAAACGGTTCGCCCGAACGGCGGCGTCCACGAACACATTCGATGCGTGTCATAGAATCAAGTTCGCTTGGTTCTGAATTCAGACAATCAATGATCTCGTCGTTCGTTTTCTTCTTACCCGTCTGGTCCCTGAACAGTATGGACAGATCTTTGCCAACGATATCTTGAGCAGTCCAATTGAAGATTCGTTCTGCTGCTGGATTGAATGTGGTGATAACACCAGAGCTGGTGCAAGTAATTAGAGCGTCACTCAGCAGATTGCTGGTGAGTTCTAGTTGGCGAAGACTGTCATCCAGGCGCGCCTTGAGTTTGAGGGTAACGTCTTGCGCTACATCGGCCGTAGTGGTGGCGGCATTCAGGAGAGCAAACTGACTCTCCTGAACCTTGCGCATACGTTCTTCTTCGCGAGGGTCGAGTGGCTTATCTTTGCGCCACCATCTGAATTTCATTATAGCTTACCCTTGATTTCATACAGAACCAGTTTCAAGCTATTAAGGGCTTCGCTTAACGTCATGTTGCCCTTATAGTAATCATCAATGATCTTGTCGATCTTTTCTTCGTTCTTGTCCAGCTTTTTCAGCAGGCGGCGGCGCTCAAGCACCAGCATGATGATGACTAGGACCAGAACCGCAATGATTGCGTTAGGTCCGCCACTTACCAGCGCCAATAGAAGTTGTTCAATTACAGAATCCACGGTAGGTACCCTCACGTACCTGGTATTTATTGGCGCAGATGAAGGTTTAAACTACTTGCTTTTAATGGCGAAAAGGCCCGGTTTCCCGGGCCTTTTCTTGTTTATGTGAGGAGGATTCAGTCGAAACGCAGCTTAAACATCAGCATATCGTCGTCGTTAGTGAATTCCAGTGCGACACCATCGTAATACACACGGTCAGGGTGGACAATGAACACACCCAAGAGCCGTTTCAGGACAATACCGTTGTCCTCAATCCATTGCTTCACGACATTCATGTCGCTTTCGGATTTTTTGCTAATGAACCCCTTGAGGCGTTTTGTGCGATAGGGCAGCCCGTCACGTCGTACCGCATCTTGGTTGAATTTAGTGGACGACGCTTGGCGCCAATTGAACGGAACTTTGACCCTCATTTCGACTCCATGATGAAGACGGTTTGCGATGCTTCTTGTTGGTTTGTATTGCGGAGGTGTAGCAAATGAAGGCCTGCTTACTGTTGGTAAAGTCCTGCAAGTACCACGCAGAACAAAGTTACTTTCTTGCTCAAAATCAGGCTCCTATTAGGACTTGCTGGGGAGTAAAGCAGGGCACCACGCATGAACAGCTAACAAATTTGCGATGGCAGGATAATATTAAACGTAACGATGAGCTTTCACAATAGCCACGATAGAAAAATTTTATGTACGCGAAATTACAACACATTCATCTACCCCAAAAGCAAGAAAAGCTCTGAGACTTCTCAGAGCTTTTGTTTAGGGTTCAATAAGGATAGCTCGGTCTGTTTGGGTATTCACAAGCAAGTATTGTTCACCTAGCTTCTCTACGGTCCAGTGTATCCCCAGCAAATTGTTGATATTTCTACAAGTTCTTTGCGAAACAATACATAAGTCCACTGCGCGCTCATCTAAATTCTTACGCCTTGCAACATCTTCTAGTGGACCGTGGTCGGTTACAGAAAATTGCATCTCCTGCGCGTCGAAATGAACCGTGCAACGTCCCTCAACCAAGATGTTCGTCGCAGTCGTGTCTTTAAAATATTCACGCAGGGCATCAGAAAGCCCTTGGTCAACGATCTTTTGAATCTCTTTCGCTGGGATACCCTTCGTTTCGGGTTCACCCCTAACCTTCACTCTCCAAGTGTCAATGTCACCCAAAGAGGACAGGTCATCGCATAGCTCTGCAATCTCCGCACCTACCTTACTGTTCATTGGAAGTTCAACGAACACTAGGTATCGACCGTTCTGATCAGGTGAAGCACTCACCTCCGAATCCAGAAGCTCAACAAAACTCTTCTGGATGAAGCGACTAACATCTTGGGCGGCGTGTCGGTCAGAAACGTAGAAGGCGATAACAAGAGCAGCTTCATCAATCTTGCTCTCGTATTCATCTACACTCACGTAATTGTCTAGCATCCCCTTTAGATCATGGGGGCGTAGACCTTCCATCAACTTATGCATTGGATTGTGCTCCAGTATCACCACTCTGGTCGTAACCAGATTCTTGATCCACGCCCAGATCTTTGGCACTTTCGATGTCTTCTATGTCGATTTCATCATCATAGAAGTCGGTACCTGAATCGTTCATACCATTCAGTAGTTTGCGAGGGACGTCAATGGTTACGATCCAAACGGTTTTGGTGTCGCCTTCCTGGCCGTGTTCACTTATATCTTCTTCTTGTTCTTTCTGATATTCGACCATAACGCCATGTTTCAACAGACGTTTGGCTGCCCTCGGATCGGGCATTTTATGCTCTTCGAATTTGAGCTTGATTGAAACCCAATAACGCTTGACTGATGGGCCGCTTACGACTTCTCCGTCAAACCAGTTTCTGAATACGTAGACATCCAGGGAATCCAAGACGTCTTCCACTTCCAGAAGCAATTCCAGCAGATGAGGGGTTTCTTCGATATTTTTGATGTCGAGTTCCATAACTACACCTATAATTTCAGTGTATTTATAGTGGGGTGGACTTGCCACCCCACTATCAGGTTACTCGCCCGATTGATCGTCTTCGTACAGACTCAGGATCTGTTCGATGACGGGGTGACGTTCAACATCGCCTTGTGCGAAGTTGATCACGCTGATATTCTCGCAACGGCTGGGCGCCGCAGAGAAACGAGCAACAAAGTCCTTGAGACCGTTGTCGTTGAAACCACGATCGTGCTGGTTCAAGTCACCAGTCATCACAATACGGGAGTTTTCACCGATACGAGTTAGGACCATCTTGGTTTGCGAAATCGTGCTGTTCTGCATTTCGTCCGCGATGACGATAGCATTCTTGAATGTGCGACCACGCATATAGGCCAGGGGACTGATTTCGATTACGCCATCAGCGATCATCTTTTCAATCTGGTATGGCATGAAATGTTCTTTGAATACGTCCAGGATAGGAAGGATCCAGGGTTCCATCTTTTGATACAGAGAACCAGGCAGGAATCCGTGTTGCTCATCAACACTTACTGCTGGTCGAGTGATAACAATCTTGTCAAACGTGCCTTCAATCAGCGCCTTAATGGCGTATTGGGTAGCTAGAAGGGTTTTGCCGCATCCTGCAGGGCCCATCGCAAAAACGATGTACTGGTCAGATTTGGAAAGAGCCTTGACGTATTGCTCTTGTGTTAGGTTTCTGGGGATCAGATCAATGCGTTTGCGGGGACGCTTTGGCGGTTCATGGCCTTGATCTTGGGGAAATTGTTGTTGATTACGTTGCTCTCTGAATTGAGAAGGGTTTGAATTGCCGTGAAAATTGCCGCGCTCGCTGCGTTGACCTTGACCATCGCGACGCGAGGAGTTTCTTTTGTTACCCAATTTCAGTCTCCAATAAGGACTTTTATAAACAGGCCGCTCGACAATATTTATGTTCAGTTGGGCCTGGTGCTACCGACAAATGGTGGTCTTGAGTTCACCACCATTTGCCTTCTTTAACGAAAACGGTTGAGGCGTTCGAATTCTCGTTCGCTTCTACGTTTCATATATTCGCGAAATTCTTCGTCGGTTTCGAATCTGGCGCGAATCTTGTCCAGCTTTGCTATAGTTCGCTTCACTCCATCTAGGATTTCTGGAGAGACTGGACGTGGTAGCCTAGCCCTAAGCTCTGCGAGCTTCTTGGGGTCAGGTGCGCCGGGAAGATTCTTAGGCCGTTTCATTTTCCACGGTGGTTTCTGTGACTTCAGTCACAGCTTCAGCAACCGGGTCAACGGTCAGAGTCGAAGCACGCTTACGGGCCTCGCCTTCCATCCAGATGCCCAGAGCTTGAGAAACCTGATCCTTGTACTTGGTCATGAAGTGCTGCAGAGCTTCCTCATCCGAGGCGCCACGCAGGCGATTCACGACAATGCTGGCTTCCAGAACGTCAACAATGACGGTGGCATTCACCAGATGCTTGTGAGTGACGCGATCAACCAGTGACAGTTGCTCGTTGACTTCCCAGCCAGAAACTTCCGACCAACCAGCCTTTTCAGTGCGAGCACCAGGAGCAGGCTTGTAAGAGGCGGTGATGACCATGAAAGGACGCTTCGCCAGATATTGCTTGTTGTACATGATTATTTCCTTCGTTTATTTTTCTTTTTGTTGTGCTTGCGTTCTGGATTAAGGAATCGCCAATAATCCGGATCACCATCATCATAAGCCTTAGCACAATCCCGCAACTCCAAGAATTCTTTGACACGATTTAGTGCCGCAGGAATCTCATGATTGCGAGAAATTGACAATGGTTGATCCGACGCCGACATATAGGTTATGAAATCCAATATGGCGCTTGTTGCCACCTTATCCACGAACTTCTTGCTCATTTCTTCAGCTGGGTAAGTTCAACAATAGTTGCAGCCAAGTTAATCTCAACATCGGCCACCAGCCCGTGATTTACCAAACCCTTACGAATAATCAACAGAGCTTCGTTCTGTTGTTCCTCAGTATCTCCCCAAACCTGCAAGTTTTGATACATGAAGCGGTAAATCTCTTCGTATTCTTCGGGTTGTGCTTGCCCAACGATCAACTTTCTGGCTGCCAGATATTGACCTTGTTGGAACAACCCAACCATTTCCAACAGATAGTCCTTGCCACCACTATCACGGACTTCTGGTTTGCGAAGTTTGCCACCCAGAACGTTTTGTTGCATGAGGTTGATACACTTGCGCAAGTCGGGATGGGTCATCTCCACGAACTCGTTCAAGACCATAATGTCTTCCTCAGTTTCCATAGCCACACCCTCATTCGAAAGAATGGTTGCGCAACGTACCATGAATTCGTTTTGATCCAAGGCATCAAAGTGGAAACCCTGGCAACGACTATGGAGAGCTGGAATGATCTTGTTGGGATAGTTGCAAGTCAGGATGAAGCGACATGAATCAGCATACTTCTCCATTTCACCACGCAGCATCCGTTGAGCCAACTGACTCATGGAATCAGCTTCGTCCAGCAACACATACTTGAAGTCACCAATAGGCCAAGTGCTGACAAAGTTCAGGATCTTAGTCTGAACATCTTCGACCTTACGTTCGCGACTGGCATTCACTTCCAAAATGTCACCTGGATTAACGTTTAGAAGACGTAGCATGAGCTTCGCCAAAGACGTTTTGCCACTACCTTGCACACCAGACAGCAAGAGGTGAGGCAACACCTTATCTTGCAGCCAGGACTCTACCTGAGCCCTCTGTGCGGGTTCCCGCCATACATACTCATCAAGAGTGGTAGGGCGATACTTTTCAGTCCATAGATCGATTGCCATTTACTTTCCTGTGGGCTTGAGTTCGGAGGGGAATACGTCGCTTGCCAGCAAAACACTCTTGGGATATTCGACCATCCAGACCTTGAACGTTTCGCCGTCTTCGCCCCGAATGTCAACACCGAAAGACCAACGACCATGTTCGATCAGAATCCATTCACCGACTTCGATACCCTCAACCCCATTACCAACTGCCCAAACCTTACCCCAGCGTGGGCGGATACCATGGTTCTTCATGTTGTCATCAGGGATCAAAATACCACCCATCGACACTCTTTGACCATTTTCCAGCTGTTCAACAAATACCTTCCCAGGCATCGGCTTCAGCTTTCCTGTAACTGCCATCATGTTTTGAAAACTCCTTAAAGTCATATCATTGTATTTGCCAGTCTTATTGTCGTCAAAATAGAAATGACATGATTTACTCAAAATAAAAGGCCACCAAAACATGGTGGCCTTTTAATGGAAGGTGACTGGAGTTTAGGGCTTGTCTACAATGCGGCGACCCTTAGGAGCTGGTGTTGCTGCCTGGGGAGCTTGATTGTTGAGTTCGGCCATAACTTCTTGTGGTGTCAAGAACACATCGGGTTGAACTTCCTTGATGCTCGTACGTTTCACGGCATTGGGGTTGCTCTTATGATATTCTTGAGCCACTTGTTCCTTGCGCTTCACAACCTTACCGCCAGGCCCCACGATATCGCCACGGGCGTTCATGTTTGCATTACCAATGGCAATTGACGTTTCGTTCTGCGCATAGACTTGAGTGATATCAAGCACCTTACCACGCATAGTTTTGAGTTTCATTGAAATCCCTCCGTTCATGCATTATTTATGCACTTAATTTTCAGTCCCTTATGAACTCTTTGATATCGAGATCATATTTGATTGAATCAATCTTATGGACACCTATCAGGAATAAACAATAACTGGAGACGCTACTACCACGCCCCACTCCCCACCATACGTTGTTGGTTCGAAGTGTTTCAGTAATGTAGATGAACAAACGCAATACGTCGTACATCTGATGTTTGTTGAACAATTCCAGTTCAGTCTTGACTCGATCAATCTGGATCTGGTTGTTGCATTTGGCATAGAGCCATGATTCCACATCCAGATCCAAATATTCTTGAGGAATCAGCCAATTGGCTTGTCGTTCTGCGTGATATTCTTCAGGAGATTTGTCCATATCCTGGAAAATGATCACTTTCTTATCCGCGGCATCAAATGTTTGACACCACTGATTGTATGCTTCAACTTCTGGAGTTCTTTCAATAAGAACATCCTGGGGATTTTCAATCCCCTTATAAAAGAGTTCAAGTAGCCCTTGTTCGTCAAGGACCACTCGACCCCAATTATCAATTCTCTGGTTTGTCCTTTCCACCGATAATGACCTCAGGCTTGAATTTTTCAGGTCTGATTACGATAGCAGTTCCGGACTCAGGTTGCCTAAATCTTTGTTCAATAAAAGACAAGTCAACACCAACGAGTGGCGGATGTTTGAGATCCGCATCCTCAGGTGGCACAATATCTAGGGTTGACCCGTCATTGCGCGCCCACCAGGGCTTTGAATGAAATGCGCGTTCACCCACCCATTCGTCCATATCAGGTAAGAACAATTCACCATATCCAGTGAAGGTACAGGTAAGTTGTTCCCTGGTATCACTTTGAATTTCAATCATACCAAAGGCCAAGGAATCACCCGCTAGAGCATTCAGCTTGCTGTGGAACACCAATGCCAAATAATCGTCTGTGGGCTCTTCTGGGATGGCCATAGGGAAGTTTGCTGACTGCAGGGTACCGTCAGCACCAAACATAACATTGAACGCAAATTCATTGTCTCGGCAAAACAATACGCTCAATGGAACAATCTGGTCGAACCAGAAATGAATTTTCTCCAATGCAATCATTACATCTTGATCTGATGCATCGTCATCAACGAGCATTTCTGCCTTGATGGAACTATTGTGACTAGTGATCGTATTGCCAACTATACGGATAGTCTTGAACTTGAAGTTTACCCAGGTGTAACTTTCACCCAAAATATCATCGTTAACTTCACTCATCATACACCTTTGATTGATACTTCATTGCAAGCAAATGGTAGCCGGGCCCGACTTCGCTTGGTGGGTTTGAGCGGCCTTATTAAGGATCCCCACCAAGCTACCAACTTTATTTATTAACACTCAGGTTAAAGGTCCGTAGTTCCAGCAGTGGAGCTTCTTGAGCGTTTGAGTAGGCTGCCGCCACCAGAAACACCACCCTTCTTTTTGCTTGGAAGGGAATCATCTTTCTGCTTGACGACCAAATCGGGTTCAGTTTCAATCACTTGTGGTTGCTTTCTGGACATCAGATCCCAGGCTCGGCGGTTCGCTCTATCGCTCTGTTCAAATTGCAAAGTCTCCAGAATCCATTGAAGTTGTTCAACGAATTCCTGGGCGTTGCTGAAGTTATAAGCGTAGATAAGTTTGCCGTGAATTTCGGCAATCTTATTCATCAACTGGTCGTCTGTTAATTTAGAAGCGTCAAGTCCTGGGTAGTCCATTTATTGTTTGCCCGTGGAGCCGAATCCACCTTCGCCACGTTCAGTAGCTTGGAATTCGTCAACCACTTCAAAAGTTGCTTGAACGACTGGCATAACCAAATATTGAGCAATGCGATCAAGCGGGTTAATTGTGAAAGGTTCAGATCCCTTTGCGTTTCGATTCCACACCGAAACCATGAGCTGACCTTGATAGTCGGAGTCGATCACACCAACCAAGTTACCCAACACAATGCCATTCTTGTGGCCCAGACCAGAGCGAGGAGCAATGATACCAACAAGGTTTGGATCCTGCAGATAGATTGACAAACCAGTTGGGACCAGAACCGTTTGGCCTGCTTCGATGACTAGGGGAGCATCGATGGCGGCACGCAGATCAAAGCCTGCTGAACCTGGTGTTTGATACTTGGGAAGATGTTCCTGAATACGAGCGTCCAACACTCGAACTTTTACTGCTGACATGCGTAAATCTCCTTGCCTCTATTTAAGGCTAAACGTGATGACATATATTAAACGCCATCACGCTTTAGCGCAAAAATTGGCAACAAGATTAACGAGATTTTGTAGGTTTGGGTGGGGTGAAGGCTGGGTTTGTAACCTTGTGAGCTGTACCACAGTCCTTGCAGTAGAACTCCATAGTCCTGAATATCATATTCTGTGGCTGAATATGCGCCACAGTACCACATGGACAAGTAAAGCTGAACGCTCCCATGAACATTGAATTTTGTTCTGTTTGCTCCTTCAACAGAGCTTTACGTTCTTCGCTTCTTGGGAATTTAATAACATTGCTCACAATCGCCTCCAAGGTTCCCTAGTCCAAATATTTATTTGTGAGCCTCAGTAGGCAAAATACTCATTTAAAATGAAAGCTTGAACAGACAAGCATCCATTTCTTCCCTGAAGCTCATGTTGACAGAGCCCAGGTGTCTAGTGTTGCTGAAATTGAATGAGCACGCCCATTCACCACTGCAATAGGAATTGCACCAACTATGAATAGCAGACGCCATCCCTTCTTCTTCCTGAACGGATCGATTTACGTCAAAATCAATTGAAACCTGATATTCGTAATCTTTGCTCATATTTCAATATGACAGCTGAAACAACAGCGCGTCATCCTCTTCTTCAAAATGAATAGCAATCATGACGGAGTGCAATGACTCAACGGATTCCAGGGAAGTTTCCCAGGCTCCTTCACAATTATTTGCACACCATTCTCTTATTGGTTCGTCCCAGAATTCCGCTAGAAATAGCTGCTCTCCAGTGACAACCCGATGGGTTTTAAAGGGTAGATGATCAAACATGGATTAGAAAGTAAAGCTCTCACCACATCCACAATATGTTTGGGGCGTTCTGGTATTGAACTTATATTGAGATGACAAACCATTGCGTTCGTAATCCACAGTCATACCATCTAGAACAAACAGGTCATGTTCAGACATTACGACATGCCGGCCTTCAATCACCGGAACGGATGCCATAGAGGATGAATCACCAACAAAGTGCTCAAATGAGCATCGCCATCCACTGCATCCTGAGTTTCGAACACTCAGACGCAATGCAGTGATATCATTCTGCTCCATATAGGAGATGAGTTGCCGCCTTGCTGCGTCAGTAAATGAAATTATTGCCATCAATTTGCCTGTAAAGTGCCATCGTTATAAGTGGTATTTATTCATACACTTTTTACAGTTTGTTTGAAGTCAACATTTTATTCTTCGATTTCGTGTGGCACAAACAACATTTGATGAAAAATTTGTCTTGAAAAAGTCAAATAATTTCAACCAGAATATTCATAGAACTACGTAGGTTCTTGTTTTATCTAGGTATTCTTCTGACTACCAGAGATCGCCATAAAGGTTGACTTGGCACGTAGTTCGCAACTATTATGGTTGTACGCAAAGACAAAACAACTTTGTGATGTGGTAAGCAACTCCATTCACCTTTGTAGCACTCTCGATAAACTTTTGAAGGAGCACCAACATGCAATTCAACCTGACCCTGAACAAGCCCGCTGTCACCAACTTCATCGACGGCACCACCAAGGCCCTGAAGCTGAAGATCGTGGACGGCAAACTGATGATCAAGCCCGTCGCTTCCGAAGGCGGACGTGACACGTTCCCCCTGTCGTCGCGCACCCGTGGTGGTGTCGGCGTGACCGTGAACGGTCGCATGGCCGAAGCTTTCCTGAACGACGCCGGCCTGCAACGTGGCACCCACCTGACCCTGGAACCCACCAGCTACAAGTGGTTGGCGGCAGACGTCCACGGCGAACCGGGCGAGAAGCCCAGCAAGATCATCCCGACCGCTCGCCTCTGGCGCGTTCGCGACGAAGCAGGCTCCATGGCCGCAGATGCTCCCAAGAAGGCTCCCCGTGCTTCCCGCGCCACGAAGACCAAGGCCGTCGCCAAGAAGACCACCGGTGCCCGTCGCGGCAAAAGCCAAGCGGCCCAAGCCGCAGCCTAATCGGGCAAGGGTATCAGCAACCCCCGCTGATACCCATCCCTCAGGCCCCTAAGTCAGCAAGGGGCCTTTTCTATGGCTGGACGAATCATGAACTCAAGAAAAAGCCCACCGAAGTGGGCTCCCGGTCATGTAGCTAAGGATTAACCCTTCAGCTTGGTTTCCAGGCTTGCCAGGAAGCGATCGTCTGCACCCTTACCCACAACCGCAACGCTGGCGGGTGAGGCGATCATGCGGGCAATACTAGCCTTCACGTCTTCAGCGGTGACTGCCTCAACGCGACGAACGAATTCGCTCGCGTCGCTGATTTTACCGTGAGTGAACAGATCCTCAGCAGCATTGGTGGCAACTGCGAAAGGACGCTCAGTCTTGCGGATCTCGTAAACCAGCAGGGAGTTGATGGCGCGTTCCAGATCCATGGGAGTGATCGTCTGGGTGTGGCTCAACAGTACGTCGCCGATGGTGTCGAACATTTGATCCAGATGTTCTTCCGTGGTGCCTGCGAACATGTACATCTGGCCATTGTTGTCCGAGAAATCCGTGCTACTGGCGATGCTATATGCCAGGCCACGCTTTTCGCGGACTTCAACGAACAGCGGGGAGCTCATACCACCACCCAGAAGTTCACCAGCCACCAAATCGGCGTAGAAGTCTTCCTGCAGGTTAGCGGCTTCGAAGCCGATCACCACGTGGCTTTGCTTGAATGAACGCTTCAGGGGTTGAATGCCACCCACGAACTTGGGCAGTTCGACCACAGCTTCCTGACCTTCCGGAATGCTGCCGAAGTGTTGTTCGACGAGCTTCACTGCCTGGTCTTCGTCAACATTGCCGGCGATGGCAACGATGATGTTTCGACCAGTGTAATGCTTGTCCATGTACCCCTTGAAGTCATCGCGGGTGAAACGCAGGATGTTAGCCTTGGGACCCAGGATAGTGCGACCGTACGAGCTGTCACCGTAGCGAGCCTTCTCGAACTGGTAGTACGCGATGGCCGAGGGATTGTCCTGGTAGCGTTCGAACTCTTGTACGATGACGCCGCGTTCACGTTCGATTTCATCTTCGGGCAACACTGAATTGCTCAGAATGTCACCGATGATTTCTACGAAAGTGGGCAGATGCTTGGCCAACCCACCCATATGGTAGGCAGTGCGATCGCGACTCGTGTAGGCGTTCATGCTGGCACCCAGGCGCTCGGCATCAGTGGCGATCTTCAGGTAGTCACGAGTGGTCGTACCCTTGAACGCCATATGCTCCAGGAAGTGGCTGATGCCGTTGAGCTTCTTGGTTTCATTTCGGGCACCAACGTTGGTGAAGGCCCCAACAGTCACGCTCTGGACGTTGGGATTGTTGACGATCAGGACACGAATGCCATTGGCGATGGTTACTACTTTGGTTTGCATAAAGCTCCTTTAGAGGGAAAGTTTCAGCATGATGAGGTCGCGATAGAATGCTTCTTCACCGTTGTGAATTTTGAAGTCGATGGTGTCGTTGACACGGCGCCTCTTGAAGAAAGGCTCGTTATCAACCCAACCAGTGTAAAGGGTAACCCGGGGTTCAGAATCACGCCAGAATCCCAGGAATTTAGAGGTGGAGAAGGAGATCATCCAGTCTTCGGTTGAGACCCGGATCACCACATCCGTAGATTCTCCAGGGGAACCAGCCGCATATTCATCGACCATATAAGTCGTACCCATATGCTCCCACATCCAACTGACTGTGATGAGATTTGATCGTTTATGGAAAATCAAGGCAAGACGCTGGCGCATATACTCTGGAATATCTTGACGACGTGACCGCTCCAGGCCCATATAGCCTTCATTGATGACCATATTGTCATTGATGAAGTTCAGGAAAGGTACCAATGCCTGTTGCAGTTCTGGAGTAAGAACTTCACAGCCCAAGGCGCTACGGCTTCGTGTCGTAGCTTGGCTGGCGGCATCGATGCTCGCAACATATGTGGGCGCAAAATCGAACGTCATCCTTCCTCCCATTGATTCCATAAAGCATTATGGCGCCTTTCAGCGCCATAATCAACTGACTGTTACGTTTTACCAGAGATTCTTGGACGGTACGATGGGTGCGTTGATGTCAGTCGAAATGCACATGGCGTAGCGGATGGGTGTGGGATTCACCTTGTAAATCTCAGCAAGACGTGTCTGACATGCCAGCAAGGACGGCATGGGAATTTGAACAGCAGCGGCATTTTGGTAGCCACCAAAATTGATGACCAGGAAAGCTGCGGCGATAAAAGTATTCATTGTTGATCTCCTTAGACGATTTCGATCTTGCAGCGCGTCAGCTGGGTACGACGCACGTTGTTGAATTCTTCGTGCCCCTTAACCGTTGCACGAACCTTGACGCTCTGGCCTTCACTGGCTTTCACTTCAGAGCCCGTAAACCACACAAACTCGTTACCAGTAAGGTCCTTGAGTGCAACACGCAGGGAAGAACCAAACTGCGTTTCGCAGACTGTGATACGGCCGATCGTACCCTGGAATTCGATCTTGTCCTTCTCAGCACCCACAAACTGGCTCACATAGCGGGGGACGTTTGCTTGACCCTTGGCAAACAGATTGCCGGTTGCACGGCTCCACGCGGGGATAATGGACATCACGTAGTTGACTGAGCGCAGAGTGCAGTAACCACTGACAGCCAGGGTCTTGATATTGTGCTCGTAATCCGAGAGCTCCCTGCCGTCATCACCCAGGTTCTTTGCCCATTCCAGAGCCTGCTCCGCAAGCAATACGTCCTGTTCTTCGACTGGGAGATCCTTGCTCGTAAAAGCACGGCCACCAGTGGTCTCCAGGTTCTCATTCGCCATGGCCATCTTGCGGCTCACGTAACCTTCAACGCGGGCCGTGTAGGCAAACTTTTCCAGCAAGGTAGGAATGTTCAAGTACAGGACGAATCCTTCACCAGGCTTCGAGTAGCTGTGAACTTGGCCCAGCTGAGCGGCAAAGCCCAGGAATTCGGCACGCTTTGCCATGGCTTCGGGATTTTCGTGACCCAGGAAGTCCTTCAAGCAGGTTCGACCCACTTGCTTGGTTTCCTGGGTGGTTTCGTTGTGAACCACGAACGTATCACGACGGAAACGATTCACGTTGCAATGTTCGCAAACGCTACCAGCGTCACGATATTTGGTATCCAGGACTTGACCGGGTACCACGTGAACGATGTTGCCAACTTCTTTGTTGGCATGGTCGATGCGAGCCAGGAATGTCCAGCCATTCAGCTTGGGAGCCTCGGCGGTAAGCAGCACATTGAAGCACTTGACTGCTTGACCCTTCTCGAACTCCTTCATCTCGTAGCCAAAGACCACATAGGTGATATCATCACCAGTAAGCTTCAGGGACCGCTTGTTGAGCTTGGCCATCTCGGCCTCAAACTTGGGGAAGTTCGCTTCCGGGATCAGAAACGTGCCATTGCTTTCAATCGCTTCCATTTAGCTCTCCTGTCTTTACCATGTTGTGATGGTAAATTCATTTGGCTACCAAGTCAAGCGAATAGCAAGCTGGAGTGAAAGATTATGTCTTGAATTGTATCAAACGGACCCACATCATCTTGACGACAATCATCTGATGGTTCAGCCGGAATCAGATACCACTTATGAGGATCGTGTTCAAGAATTACTGCATTCATGGGAACATCACCAATCATGATGTTCAGCATTTCATCTTGATCCGTGTACGGTATCAGGAACACCAAAGCTGTCATGGTTTCTCGATGTTTGTTTTTGCTTTCATCATCAAGAACAATGTCATATTCCCAATTAGTGTGCTTCTTGAGCCACAACAGTTGAGTCAATAGTGGCTCACTCATTGGGTACATCCATGTCTGAATATTCGTTCGCAGCCACAATAGCGTCATGCAGGTTTGTGAATGGCCCTTGATCGTCAAACAACTCATCCTCATTTCGAGAATTGGCGACCAGCCACCATCCGGTGACTTCTAGATCAGTCAAATGCACGATTATGAATTCAATCTCCTGCTTCACCCAAAACGAATTATTTCCACTATGAGCGACCGTGTAGTCAAACAAATACTGGCGGTGACGACGCCCAGGATATGAATCCATCGTCAATTGGTCGGAATCGAGCAATTTGAACCATATGATATCTTGCTCCAATTGATCATGAAGATCCAAAATCGTTTGGTCGATCACAGTCATTCCAGTACATCCTTGCGCAGATGCACATAAGTCAAAGCTTCGTGCAAGTCGTTGAAGGGACCGATGTCTGTAAATTTCGCATCATCGCCATAGTAATTGGCCACGATGAGCCATCCTGGCTTGTCCACTAGGGAGAGAACCACACAGGCCATACCATCAATGTAAAATGATCGATGCGTGGGACTTACAACCGCAAGCATCTTATTGCCTCGATGCCGCTCAATGTTGAACGCGGTAACTAAGGAATAAACACCCTCAGGCAATGTATCGAATTGTTCTTTTACTTCCGCAATGGTATATGGATTCATTCGATTTGTCCATCCAAACGATGTTCGTGTTCTGCTTTCAAGAAATCTAAGGCAGCCGTGGCGGTGACGAATGGTCCAATGTCTTTAAACATCAAGTCATACAATGGATCGTCAGCAACGATCCACCACTGACCCGTACTGATGAAGGCCACCAAGGTGCGGAAGCCATTTACATACCAGTGTGGTTCATTGCCTGATATCACGTATTTGATGTGATGACTTCGATGCTTGAATCGCCAATCTATGTCCAGGATCGTTTTCTGCTCACCAAGCAGGCGCAGAGTAACGACTTCATGGTCTGCTGAAGATAACTTGTCAGTTGGACAGTTTACGGTGATGGGTTTTGAATCGATGTCAGTCACATGCTTGGCCTGTATTTGCCACATCAGTATAGAGTATGGCAAACTGGCAATCAAGGGGCTGGTTTGATATATGTGGAGAAACTTAAGAGTTTCTTTTGAAGCGCCTTTCGGGCGGCGGTGGCTTTACGGGATTCAACTCGACCTTCATTGCGGATGCGTTCAATTTCCTGAAGGCTGTCATCAACGAATGCAGAAGCTTTCTCAATGAACTCAGTACTGATAGACCCCTCCAGGTCCTCTAAGGTCATCACCACGCGATCAACTTGTTTCTGAAGGGTCTGACAAGCCCTATTGTCAGAACGTCGCTTGGTGTCCCCTTTCTTGTACTCTATGAGGGGTTGGGATAGTTCGTCTAGTGTTTTCATATCAGGGTTCTCAAGAATCAACTGCAAGGAAGGTGGTTTACTCTTCATGCTATGATTCATTGAAACAACCTGATCATCCATCAAACGAAGAATCATTGCCTCAGCGTCGCTCTTGACTTCAATAATCATGCATGTTCGCAGACCGAAGTTTTTCAGGAAACCGCCGATAGCGTGGATTTGGTGGGATTCAGAGCAGTGAAAGATGGCTCCTGGACAGGCATCCAGAATGGCTTCTTGGTTGAACCACGGATTTGGGAAGCGATAAATGCAACCGTATCGAGTTTCCACGTAATAACAGAACAACCAGCTCATAGCCTTTCACCATAAGAACATCAAATACTGTTCTTATTTAAAACGCCAAATGAGCCTGTTGTGTGCTGCTTTATTTACTTCCGACTAGGGTCAACATGACATAAGCGTCAGCGCTGGTATCGTACGGGCCCATGATATCAAACCATTCTTGATCGTCTTGCCAATACGCGCCAATCCACCATTGGTCGTGTTGATCGGCAAATATAACTGCCAATCTGTCGTCCACACGGTAATGTACAGCGTCAGTCAGTTCAATGTACTTTGCTATCAGCCAGCGCGTTCCTGATCTATTGAAATCATAGTACCCAAAGCCATTTGAACAATCGTGTGAGATCAACGAAATCAATGAGATTTCTTTTAGTTCCATGATCTATTCAAATGAATAGCGATGACTTTTGATCATCGCTATTCATTTAGGCTGCGACTGCTACCGGACCAGGTTCACCAACAGCAATGGTGTACGGAGCCATGTTGATTGCGTTCTGGATGCGTTCTTGCTCGTTGCCGGGAGCCAGAGCTAGGATTTGCAGGGCGTTGGTGGAAACCGCGTGACGGAGTTCCACACACTTCACCGCTTCTTCGGCGAACAGTTGCTCACCAGTCTGCAGAAGGTTCAGGGCTTGGTTCAGGACTTGTTGAGCTTGCATGGAGTTACTCCTTGTGATCTTGCGGCAAGCGCCGCTTGAAGTATCGAATGGCGACACGGGTGTACTCAACCAGCAGGTAAGTGAACATGCCGATCACGGCACCAACACCAAAATATCCCGCTGCTTGGACGATGTAATCTACGTTTTGCATATTGCCAATTATAGAACAATTGGCAATCAAGCGCAAATCACTCCCTTTGCAGGTTGGCTTCCGGAATCTTGGTGATAGCTCCCCATTCCGAAGCCGTGAACTCCAGACAATTGCCGTTTACCAGTTTGATGATGAACGAAATTGCATCCAGGTCGATCTTGGTGTCGTCGGTGCGCAGATAAGTTTCGCGATTGTCCAACTGTTCCTTGTAGTCGGCGACCGTGTAGAAATCTTCACAATCAGTACACAGCCACGCATTGGCCACGAGTTCCGGGCCGAACAGATTCTTGGCAGCTTCCAGCAGTTTTTCGTTTTCACGAATGATGATCTTATCTTCCATGTTTTACCCCTTGAAAACTTTCAGTTCTTTGGCTTCGCATTCCACGTAGGCGTCCTGGATGTTATCGGCATCCAGCTTCTGTTTGTGCTTCAGACCGACCGTACACCAGCCCGTGGAATGCGGACGCATATGTTGATCGCAGTAAACGTAGACTCCACGACCGAAATAGGTTTCGTCTTCGGTGATTTCAGGCATGATGCTCTCCTTACAGAACAATCGCAGCCATCACGGCATTCTTGATGCCATCAGGGCCAGTGCGGGTCAGCCAATCCATGGCCTCGACCTTGCTGTTGAACTTGAACGGGGTATTGACCTTGAACGAATGCGCCCAAGCAACTTCACCATCCCGAAGGGTCAGGACGAAGGTGCTGGGTGGGATCCAGGGACGGTCAGCAGTGACGCGGAACACGGTCACTTCACCGTTACCGTCAGTGATCACCTTGAACTTGAAACCGCAGTACGTGGCTTGTTCTTCGATTCTGGTGACTTTGAGTTCCATGTGTTTCTCCTTAACCCAGAGCTTTGACGGCGGCTTTGTTCATCTTGAAGCGGGTCTTGGAACCGGTGATCAGGCCCTGTTCCAGCATAGCATCAACCACCTTGGGCAAGATCTTGGACATGTACTTACCGCAACGGTAGTAGTTGGTCATGTTGAGATCGATCACGACTTCCTTGCTCTTGGCCCAGTCCAGCAGAAACTTGGCTTCCTTCACCACATCTTCCTGGGTGACCTTGACCTTGGCATCACGTTCCTGGTTCTGCTTTTCGATCTTGGCGAAGAACGCATCGACTTGTTCAGCTTCGGACATTTGTTTACGGGCCATTTGTTTCTCCTGCGTGTTGTTTACCATGTATCAAATGATAAACATGGATTCATTTGGCGTCAAGCTAATTTCTCGATCTGCATCAAATGTTTTTGCACTGGATCATCAGAACTGGTTTGCAGCCTGAGAATCGTCAACCAGTCCAGGTCGTCCGCATCAAAGTAAACCACAATCGAAGCGAAACTCGGATGTTGATTGATGCTGTATTTCGTCGCATCAATATGAATCATGGCCCGCTCAACTTCATCCAAGGCGAGATTCATTTCATGTGTTGATGCCAACATGAAGACTGCCCTGATTTTGAAACTGTAGTTTTCCCACTCCCACCAAATTGGATCGTAATCCGTTATTTGGTCTAGCCAGGGTAATGACACGTCGAACACTTGCTCACCTTATGCCGGCAAGTTCTTCACGAACGTTTCGCGGCGCACTTTGTTGGGGCCACATTCCATCACCACGCGGAAGACCACCGTAGCCTTCGCCAGGGTGTAGTCGAAGCGCCCAAACTCGCATTCAACGATGATGCCCGTGGCAGTGGACACGGCAGCACGCGAGGGGCGGTTCTGAGCAGCGAGACGAATGGTGAGTGACTTACCCAATGCTTCACGGGCATAGACAGCAGCCTTTGCTTTCAGATCAGCTTCAACTTGGTCCTTGTCGCGCTTGATGAAAGTCACATTCATTTACTGCTCCTTGTGTTTGCTTACCATGTATCAAATGATAAACATGGTTTCACTCAGAGTCAAGCACCAAATGAATGATCAGACAAAGATGACGTAATGACCGCAAGCGTACAGGTCATAATCGGGCTTGTCATCACTTTCATCCATGTGTTGATCGTATTCATCTTCTTGGATGAAGCGCAGATTGGGGAGCTCCGTATCGATAGCCAGGGTGCAGTCCCAATTGCCTTGCCACAGGAAATTGTCGAAGAACAGGGCGATCTCGGCCCTCAGACCCGAATAATCATTGCCGTTCAGCTTCTTGATCTTGACGATCAGGTACTCCGCTTCCGCAAGGGCTTCGTTGGAAGGTTGGTCAATTTGATTCTCGGTCATATTTTGTCCTATGAAAATGGTGGTTGAGAGAAATCTCAACCACCAATATTAGTATGGGAAGTCAGCTTTCTTGATCTTCACCATACGACCATCTGGATGGTGCCACACAATTCCTTCAATGCACTTATCAGACAAGTAAGTCATCAAGCCTTGAAAGTCTCGCGGGCAATCAGCCAGTTCATCTTGGCCATGACGAACCAAGATGTGCTCAGTCAGTCCCTCAGGGTTGGCACCATGGCGGGTTCCGATACGAGGCCCACAAACTTCGTAGGTCCCATCAGGGATCGCGCCGTCCTGGAACAGATTCCGCTTGCCCCACTCGATTCCTGCCAAGATGTACTTGGACTCGGGTAGAACAGCAGGGACCCAACCAGGCCAATGCCCACTCTTCGGGTCAGGTTGCGGTTGGGCCGGGATGAAGTCCTGGGGAGGGGTTCGACCGGTCTTGGCGTCGTAACGCCGGAAATATTGGCCTCCCCTCACCATTACGGCGATACCATCCCATTTACGAGTGGCAACGCCTTCTCCATCAGCTACCCATTCCGCTCCAGGCGAAACCTGGTCCATGACCTTGCGATTACCAGTAAAGTCACGCACGAACAGCGAAACAATCTTCTTCATGTAAATCTCCCAATAGTTGTGAATGGATTTTCGAGCCCCATCCGCTACCATTGAGTTACTACAAGGCAAATGATAATGCCAGTTTGGTTTAAAGTCAACACCAAGCCAGCTTAAAAGTTGCCACGTCTTCCAGCAGTTCAAAGCGAAACCGAAGCGTACACCAGAAACCATTGGATTGTGGCGTGGCACTGCCTCCATAAAAATTGATAGCCCCCAGACAACTGTCTTTTGCCCACCGCATGATCTCGTCCTTGAACGCAAAATGTTCGCTGGGAGATTTCGCCCTCCAAGAAAGCTGCATAGTGGCTCGGGGCGTTTTTCGCCGCCCGTCAGGTAGGAATAATACCTGGCCTCTACAATAGGTATTGATTGAACAAGTGAATCCAGGCTTCATAAGTCAGCCCCAAGAAAGTCTGAACATCATACCATCTTCTTCTTTTTCAAACAGCACCCAGATGCGATAATTTTTGTTGTAGGTACCTGATACATAGTTTGCCCGCCCTGATGGGTTGGTCCGCAACCATTTTTTCAAAGCCTTCTTGTAGACATGAAAACTGTCATCACCCACAATGCTGACTGTTCTGGTGACTTTCATGTATAGGCAATACTCCAAGGTCGTCAGCCCACGCCGCATCCAGAAGCCTTTATGGACGTCCTTTGGATCAACTATCTTAATCTTTTTGGGAACTAGAATCATGACGTTTCCCACGACAGTCTGAACACCATTGCATCACTATCGCTTTCAAATAAAATCCACATTTGAATAGATCGACCGCCCGTTGATGTGATGCAACAATTCTTGCCAGAGATGTTAGCCTGAAGCCACTTCTTCAACTGCTTCTTGTAGTCGTGATATTGATCCTTGGCTTTTGGCGAAGAATTCTTCTTAAATTGCATGTACACACAAGAGCTGGGCCGCAAAGTCTTGGCATAGAGGTTGATCAACCCAGCCGGAACACAACTGGGTTCAACTGTCTTGATCGTTGTTGGTTTCAACATCAGCCGTCGATAGCTTCCATTGCACCTTGTGGCACGTCGTTGGGGATAGACACATACTTGCCCATTTCCCATTGACGGCTAGCGACAGCCTCGGCTGCGAGAACCAACGCATATTGTCCACCGATCCACGAAAACGCATGGCCCTTGCCTGCGGCAGTTTCAGTGGCGAACCAGTCAACAGCACCAATGCCGTCAGGACCACTTTTGACGGTTTTCAGGAGTTCGATGGCTTCTTGGGACACGCCCAGGTTCTTTTCGGTGTTCATGATGACTTGACCGAAGTTGCCGGGGTTGTCCATCGACACGGAGGTTTCGTTGGGGATGGAAACCAGCGTCAACAGTTCGATGACAATATGGCCCTTGTAGGCGGTGACGCGAGCGTGCATGGTGATCCTCCTTGTTTGATGAAGTATTCATTCTACATGAAAATTCGTTTGGATCAACACCAATCAAACTTCAGTTCACCCACCGTATTTCAACTTGATATAGATGGCGTCTTCGATGCTTTCGAATAATATTCGAACACGATAGCAAGGTCTATCGTATTCTTTATGAGCTGAATTCATAATGACGTTAAATCTGGCTTGGCCATTATTTTTGAGCCACGTTTCCATTTCAAGACGATAGTCGAGTGCTTGCATGAAGTCACAATGACAGTCGATAACAAGTCCGGCCACCATAGTGACTTGTTCATTACCAACCATATAGATAGGCGACGACGGTAGCACCATGTCGCTCATAACGATATCACGTTGGTCCATCAGGCGGCTGCCAATTTGAACAATAGGGCATCTTCCTGGTGTTCAAAGTAAATGGTGAATGTTATACAGAACTCGTAGTCGCGCAAAAGGGTTTCGTAGTAGTGATAGACTCGCCCATTTACAGTTTGCCACAACGTAGCCTCGATGTCAGCGAGCGCGGCAGACTCGTTGGCACCAAATCCTGGAAGTGTATAGAGGATTTCAAAACAAGCACGAGGCTCCCAACCATATTGGTTGACAATGTGATAACTTGCCCGATCGGTAATGACACCGTTGGAGATGGTCTTTTGCATGGTGCCATTATACAACGAAAAGGGACCCCAGGGGTCCCTTTGTTGTTTGTATCCTGTTTGTTTAGGCCGTCGCAGCGTCTGCCACCGGAGCAGCCTTGGCCGGCTTCTTGGTGTCACGGTTGTTCAGCTTGCCGCAGCCCATGGCCTTGTAGAAGCCCTTCTTCACGAAGTCTTGCAGACCGGGGACCACGATCGCTTGTTCGTCGGCCGTGAGGTCCTTGTATTGGATGCCCTTGCCGTCGGTGCCGTTCAGCTTGCTGTCGTATTGCGCGAGGACCAGTTCCAGATCGACCTTACGAGCCGTCTTGTAGCGCAGCACACCACCGCGACGACCGTAGAACTTGACCAGGTTGCCTTGGATACGCGCCAAACCCCAGATGCTGTCCTTGCTAGGAGCGCCGCCATTTTCACCACGGGTGCCAGCGACCAGAGCGTGACCAACCTTCAGGATTTCGACCGTTTGTGCGTTTGCCATGTTTAACTCTTCTTGTGTTTGCTTCAGTTGTTTGTGCGTTACCGCCATGTATCACATTGTACATACGTGGTTGGACAAGTCAACACCAAATGAAGAAATATTTCACATGGTTACAAAAAAGGTGATCCGAAGATCACCTTTCTCAGAGGCCAGTAGCCTTTACACGAGCTTTACGCTCTTGGCAAACTCATTGAGTCCACCAAACAATCCGCGTTTATTCAGAGCACCAGCAATTGCCTTCGCGTTTTCTGGGGCGAGACCAGAGCAAATGTGTGACCACTTGCCATCATCACGCTTATACCATACGCCGCAGAAGCCGCCTGCCTTGCCTTCGTCAACAGGATGGAAGGGCCCAGTGAAACCTGGTACTACCTTCGATTCATCGATCTTCTTTGCCATTTAAATCTCCTTCAAAATGACGCCGGTATTTAGTTAGGCGTTTGAGAAGGTATCAAAGACAAATGCACGATAACGAGTCAAAGTTTCCTGGATGTCAGGGTGAACGGTCGACAGGATGTTAGATGACATTTCGTCAAAACGATCACCATATTCCTTGCCGATCTTGGGCATCACCACTTCCATAGTGTCGCGCAACATGTCACCAGTCAGTTGGTCTTTCACGTCACTATACATCAGAGTGGCATTCAGGAATCCGATGGCATAGCTGTGGAAGTAACCAAACATGCCGTGATTCCAGTGAACATCCTGCAGGAAGCCTTCCCAGTCGTTACTGGGAGTCAACCCGATGTATGACTCAACCAGCTTGTTCCATGCTTGCGGGATATCGCTTGCTGGCATATTCTCCTCGAACAACATCCGTTCAACTTCCATACGGATGAAGATGTGGATGATGTAGGCCAGTTTGTTGGAACCCAGGCGATACAGGGAGGCGGGTTCCAGTTTGATCTCAGGATTGATGCCGCTCAGAGAAATCTCGTTGAAGATGGACGAGCTCTCATGCAATGACAGGGACAGACAGTCACCCAATTGGCCGATGGGTAGCTTGTTCAAGAACATATTCTGGTAAAGAGCGTGGCCGACTTCGTGGGTGACACTCGACAGTTTCTCGAAATCGCTCTTGTCAGTCTTCGCAATGTGGATCCGAGAATTGTTCTTGTCCAAAGCTGTCATGAACGACCCGTTTTCATCGGAGATCTTGTAGGAGATACCCTGAATGGCATCCATGTATTGGAGACCATCCTGGAACGTTTTCGTAAGCTTTTGCTCGTTCACATTCGTGCGACCACTCTGCATGAACTCCCTACTGATGTCAGCCATACCACGAACCAAGTCGTAAACTTGCTTCTTGGTACCCAGGATGGGATCCTGAAATGTAAATGCATCACCAGAGGTTCGGCCCAAATAAGCCAATGCCTCCTTGCTGATCTCGATTGCATCCTGGAAGAGACGGAAATATTCAGCGTCAGCAGGAGCCCTGGTCTTCTTCATCTCCTTGTACTTGTTGCTGAGACGATTCGTAATAGTGCTGCTACGAGCAATCAAGTCACTGTTCAGGGTATTCTGCCCAACAAACTTTGACACCGGATGATCTGGATTCGCAGCAATGAATGCCACCAATTGATCGTTGTATTCAACGTCAAGTTGCTCCTCCAACGACTGCGCGTCAGACAACGGGTTGGTGGCCACATCCCATGACACCACGTTCTTCAGAACGGCTTTCTTGTACAGACTATCAAATGCTGCATTCATATTGTTACCTTCAAATTGATTGGGACGTTATTCTTTTGGGCAAAGGTAGGGCGATGGATTATCCATCGCCCTAGGGAACCAGCTTACGCCAGCGTGTAGCGGTCAACCATCACAGCTTGCAGCATGATGTTCATCGGGTCGAAGTTCTCGGCCTTCAGAACGGTCTTCGCGATCGCGGGCGAGAAGCCCGAAACCAGTGCAACACCCGACTGGTTGAAGCGGGTCGGAACGTTGCCATGCGCGTTCAGGTTCCAGAACACAATACGCGGAGCGTCGTAGCCGGCGGCCTTGTACTCTTCGCGAATCATGTCGAACGCCGTAGCGTCGTCACGCGACACCTGGTCGAACTGCATATCGCTCAGGATCACGATGTTTGCCGGCATGTCAGCTTGAGCAACCTTACCTTCCACCGCCACACGCAGAACTTCACGGAAAGCGGCTTGGATGTTGGTGCTGTAGCCAACCTTACCGGTCATCTGATCCATCTTCTGGAAGACGTCACCCTTCAGGTTGTACAGCTTGGGCTGATCGGTAAACGTCAGGAACGTGTCCTTGAACGCGCCCGTGTTCTTTTCCGCCAGATACAGACCAAGCGAAACGGCGACCTGCATACAAGTCACGTTCGACTTGGAGTTGTGACCACCGGCCGGGCAGTACATGGAACCCGACACGTCGACCATCGGCAGAACCGATGCATCGCCCACGAAGTTTTCCAGAGCGGCCCACTGGGCGATAGCGTGTTGACGTTCCGGCAGAGGCATGGAGTTACGGCCATACTGCGAGAATGCGCCCTTCAGCACATCGTACGGGAACACCGCACCAGCGTTGACCTTGGCTTCACCCTTGCTCAGCGCGTCCGCGTAAGCGGCGAAAGTTTCCGGCGCGTTACGGTTGAACGCCTTCTTGTAACGAGCAGCGGCGACCGAGGGCACCTTACCGAATTCGATTTCATCCCATTGCTGGGCGCACATCTGCGTTTCGACCACTTGGGTCAGCGTCACCAGAGTCTTGCGGTAACGCTTGGGCGAATAGCCCAGGAACGCGCGAAGTTCTTCGGCGACCTTACCCTTGCGCGGCATCCACTTTGCGCAGAGGCCGTTGCCGGCTTCCAGCGCAACCTTGATCAGGCCGAAAGCATGTTGCTTCAGCAGGGGGTTGGTCAGGACCAGGAGGTCATCCCAGCGTCCGATCTCCGGAATGTTGTTGATCAGACGCTGGGCGTCGGCCGGAGCCGAGTTCTCCAGGTGTTGCAGGATGTCACGGAAGATTTGGCGTTCTCCCGAGCCACCACGCACGTCACGAGCCCATTGCGCGATACGCAGAGCGACATCCGGATTCTCCACATAAGCGGCGGTGAAATCCGAGATGATGTTCTTGCCACGGCTGGCGCCGATCTTGAAGAACAGATCAACCGCCGCACTCAGGGTGGAGGTGTAAGCCTTGGCACCGTTGGTGGTGGTCGTGGTTTGAGCGGCAACTGCTTGAGCGAAAGTGGACATCGTGTGTTACTCCTTGGTTAACGGGTGGTTGTTTGTGGCTATTCTCTAATATGAGCCACAAACGGTCTACACACCCAAGTTCATTTCAAATATTCAATCTATAGTATAAGTGTGTTTGTCGTTCTGGATCAATGCCTATTTTGAGATTAGGCAATCTTTGTTGTTTTCCAGCCTGTAGCTGGAAAGTGCCAAATAACTTTGCTGTCTTGATCCATCCGGCTTGGTAATAGTTCGCCGGGTTATCTTCAGTATTATGCTAGGTTTGCCATTTGTCAAGCCTTTTCCTGATAGGTTTCGTCAACTTGTTCGACGGGGATATTCTTGTCCTGAATGACTTTTCGGTCCAGCAAGTACACTATTGGTTGATGGTGATCCGAAAAGTCTTCGATGATCTTGCTGATCACGGCCCAATCACCACCACCCAGATCGCCACCAATGAGAGGATAACCAACCCTGGGGATCAGGCTGGGGTCGCCCTGCATGTCACAGCTGGTGTAGATTTTGCTGCGCTCCACACGCATCAGTTCATCGACCGTTTGAATTGCTCGCTCGATTGCGTCGTAGCTCACATAAAGGCCGCCATCACGTCCAAAGAATTCTTGAGTGATACAGTTCAGTATCGTGTGGGGGACACAGTCTGCGACAATGACGTTGCCCAGGATCAACCCAAAACGTTCATGGTGGGCGGCATACACATCATATGCCTTAGGATATCGACCCCTGATTGCTGCGGCTACTCCAGAGCCCATCTGGCCCTGGGCGTTGCATCCTTGTGCGATAAATTTGTCGGGATGATTGAGCAGGTTCCCGATACGATATGAAATCTTCATGATCTTTGTCCGTGTTGACAATTGCTAATTGGCACCAGTATAGATTGCGCCATTTCAAAACGTCAAACACTTATTCATGTTCACCATTCAAAATGATGGGGAGCAATTGCTCCCCATCATTAAGTGAAATATATTACCAGTTTGCCAGCAGGCCACCAGTCATATATTCGCGAACTTCAGCCAAGCTAGTCAGAGCTTCAACTTCAGCGCAGTGAGTTGCTTCGGCGGTGAAGCAATTCTGCACATGAGCAGCGATAGCGTCGGCAATAGCTGTCATTTGTGTCATAGTGATGGTATTGAATGCACCATCTGGTGACTTGAAGTTGATGCTTTCCATACCAACACGAGTGCCGTTAAGGACAACACTGCTGATACGGTTTTGTGCTTCGATGGTAGTGTCAACCAGAATGCCACCAACAGTGATACCACCGCTTTCGACAGCCCAACGACGTTCACCAACGCGCTTCTTCAGGATAGCCTTAGCGGTCTCCAGAGAAATGTCGTTCTGCACGTAGTCCTGAAACCACACACCATCTTGATCTTGTTCGTAATCACCAACGGTGACGACTGTGAATTCGTCAACTGCTGGGTATTCCACGTATTTGAAACGCCCATAGCCCAATTCTACCAAATGTTCGTCAGTTGGGTTTGATGGGACCGAGGTCGAAGGATTTGCCATACGGATACCGTCGATTGACACGACGTCACCGGTTGGAAGTCCTGATTCATTAAGTTTGATATACATTCCTATCTCCTGTTCTACTATTTAATCAAGTACCCAGGCTCGAACGACCATACCAGGTTGTACCACCATTACGGGTGATCAGAACCACATAGTCAACGCCGCTTGTGCTCAAAACTGGAGCCGTGGCGGCTGGCCACACAACTGAGGCGGGCCAGTTCAGGTTTGCCGAGCCACCATTGGTGATCTCGATCGTGATGCTGTATGCATCACCAGAAGTTGGTGTGCCACTGAATGCAAATGTGGTGGCACCGCTGATAGTTGCGGTGAAGTATGTACCAGTCATGACTGGAATAGTGCGAGTGCCAGTCGTACCAGGAATTGCCACAACAGTCTCAGTCGTGGTATAGAACTTCACATTACCTGTAAAGGTGGTACCAGTAGTGGTCACATAACCATCACGCCATTCCAGCTGATTGGATGCACCAATAGCCAGAACTCGGTTTTGGTTTGCGCCTGTCGTGGGCCACACCAGGTTGTTGATTGATACTTGGGTCGTGGAAAGCTGCAATGGAGAGACGTTTCCTACGCCATCACCAATTGCGTTGAGTGTTGACCCGATGCCAGCTGCGTTATTGTATGTGAGCAGTTCTGCCAGCGTGTCTTTGGGCGAGCGCCCTACTAGAGTAGCCATGTTCGTGTCCTCCAAAGCTAAAGCAATGGTATTTATCGCCGAACAGGGTTTCGTAAATGTGTTGTTTAATTCACCTGACCTAGATGAAGTTGAAGATCATATTGGCTATTTGGGCGCAGATAAAGAAAATCAAAAAGCCTATATACACCCTAAGGAACAGAATGCGCCAACTAAAAGATGATGATTCAACACAGTCGTTGAATAGTAAGCCGTCACGAATATGACAGAGATTTATGTTGTTCATCAACAGATCAGATGCACTCAAATCTTTGTTGTGTTTGATTCGCCGCAACCATAGACGCCCAGAAGAGAAACTCGTCCACAACAAGTCCGCATTCTCATGAAGAAAATGCCAAGCTGTTAGCTGAGAAGAATGCTTCTCCAGTTTGTGGTCAGCAAGAAGCCAGATAGCTATACGACGGGCAAGCCGTCGCTTTCTATTCAGCTTGAAGCGGCCGAACATGTGATCAGAGCAGTGGCAGAGAGCCGGTGATCGCGTCGACTTTATCAGCCCTATTGGGACCGACTGCCACCGCCGTATAGGTCGCCTGGCCCCCAAACTCCGTCAGACCTGCGTCTTGTATCAGGGCACTGTAAAGGCCAGCGTCCAGGGCCTTCTGGTGAATTGCCAGCAATTCTGCTTCGCTGTTTACCGATACGGCAATCTTCTTGAAGCGACCGTTGATCCACACATGCATTTCTGGATCCATGGGGATGACCAGATAATGGGTATTGGGATCTTGCCCTTCGGTGATGTGGCCTTGGTTGATTACAGCCGCCATGCTGGCGTGAGCTCCTTGCGCAATCATCTTGCCTTTGCGCATCCCCAGATCCTTACGGACCACGATGACTTGTTTTGATTCAATTTCCATTATCAATCTCTTTGCGAAGTTTGTTGTAATGATCCAGAAAATAGCTGGCCTCATCGTAGCTACCAGTCACCAATGCTCGCTTGATGCTTGGGTCTTCCATCAAAGCCGCCCACTTTTGGTTTCGACCACCATCCCTAGTTTCCAGACCGTATTTGATCAGAATTTCCCATGGTTCAGAATCGGGCCAGAACGTCCATTTCTCCATAGCCAGAGCAGTCTTGTCAGCCTGGTCCATGCTGGAGTGAAACTCATGGTTGAAGCCGAAAGTCTCAGCCAAGTTGGCAAGCACTCGTCCTTCAATACCAGCATATTCGGGACAGAGCCGCTTCAGCGGGGTCACCATATCGCCCATGAACGCTTCACTGGAGTCATGCATCAATCCTTCGTATTGTACATGAATGGATTCACCCATGTGGTACAGAATTTGGCTGACGAGGACAGAGTGGCTGGCTACTGAATAGAAACGAGGACATTGCGCGCCATATCGGCAGATAAACGCCAGACCATGGGCCACATCCTGGATCTGAACCCTGTTGTTTTCGGGCTCATCAAAGTTGAACCAACCACCAGATGCCAAACGAATTACATTGAAACCAATTGCCATTATTCAACCTGTTATTGTTTTGAAGCTGCCATTGCTTGAGTTTGCAGAAGTCTACCTGGAGATTGACACATCATCAATGAGTGATTACCAAATCTCGTCATGAATCTGTGATATTCTTACCTGGAGTTCTACGACATACAGAAGGTTCGTGATAGCATCTACGACATATTCGTGAAACATGTCTATACTACTTTCTTCCCTTCCTCCACCCATACAGACCTCAAGTCCCACTTATCCATATTCCTGATAGGATTCAACTTTATGAACATTCTGATCTCATCTCCTGCTCCATCAAGACCAGCATGATCCACCCAGTTGATGAAGTTCTCTTCTGAGGATCGCATGAACTCTGGCAAGGTGTTATTCACCCAGTCAATCATATTCTGAATCAGATCATCCTCTGGGTAAGATTGCATCATTCTTCGGATCAAAGCATGAGCCGTTCCTTTAGCCAATTCGTAGTCACCCAGAATGATGGCTCTGCCACATGATCCTGGGTGAAGGCCGTGCATCACGTAGTGCTTGATACTCTCTATGATTCCACTGTCCACTGTTTTGCTCATTGAGGTCCCACGTAGTCTGCCCCCAGATACAGATGATACTTCTCCGGGAGATCGCGCAGTTGGCGAACGTCGTCTTCTGTGAAATCCGACACCACATTCAGGAAGAAGCCACAGTCCAGAATGCCGTTGAAAGCTGCCTGGGCCGTATCAAAGACTCGGAAGTCGCCCTGAACAGCGCTCATGATTTCTTGAAATGCCAGTTCAGCTCTGGTGATGAACTCTTCCAGGAAATCAGGGATTTCGATATTCCGGTATTCCTTTTGGCGGTCCCACACTGCTTCCTTGACATCGCGAGTGTTGGCAGCCTTAACCTCCCTGCCCTTCCGTTTACGGAGAGTTTGGCTTGCCCGCAGGATGCGATCGATCGCATCCTCTTCTTCGTCGATTTCTTCCTGAGATTGGAAGGTAAGGGCAGGCCCCTGATACCCAGGGCGATATTTGACTTGGCCACCCCTGGAATATTCCTGCCGATCCATTGCGTCTGGGTAAAACACAATATAGGTTTGGCTTGCTTCGATAAAGCCGATGGGTGCCACATCGCTACCATTGGTTGCCTCACCAACGATGTTGCCGTATTTTTCAGTGAAGCGCTTTACCAATTCATTCATGTTTCCGTACATCCTGTGTTCGCTACTAAGGAACACAATTATACGATAAGAAATGGCAAAGATGTCGAGGTGCCAAAGCATTTGGCACGACTTTTACAATCTTGTGTGACGAATCTGGTTTGTGAAAGCCAGAAAGCATGAAAGCCAGGAGCAATCCTGGCTTTCACTTATGACTGGATCATCCGGTGGGCCTTACCACCGATGCGAGGCTCCTATCCTGCCGCTAGACGAAAACCAAATTAATGGTCTACGGGAATCGAACCCGTGTCCGGAGCTTGAGGTATCGTATGTTGCTGTAATGATCCAAAAATTAACGGGTTCGTGTTTTTCCGTCAGCTGCCTTACCAACTTGGCTACTGGAGTGTAAACTCCAGGTGGGATTCGAACCCACGGTAAGCTGATTCCAGTAGGATAGTTTGTTTGCTGTAACGAACCCAAAACTGCAATTCATAATGTGATCTGATACCAAAACACATTATGAATTGGGCTCTGCTCTTTCAAACAGAGCCCAATAAGGAGAACAAACTGGTTAGTTGAGTCTAAGTCCGATGTGTCTACCAATTTCACCACACTACAGAGGTTTTACCCTTAGCAGTGGAGGGAGTCGAACCCTCAAAGAAGCATTCAAGCGACCGACTCAAATGCTTCTGGGCTTGCGCCACTTGTCGGATTTTCAGAGTACATTGCTGTATCTAACCACAGAAAACAGTTTACAGAAAGATTCTTTCAAAAGCAAGACCCAAAGTTGGGGAATTTCTAACTATTTCAAGTTGTAGGGTATTGACGCCATGTTCGGTGATGTGATGCACTGTGATTCGCTCATCTGGAGCCCTCTTGGGAATATGGCGAATCAATTCCAGTTGTTCATACCTGGTTGGTTGACGACCAGGCCTCTTAATCCTTTCTAACATCACTATCCCTCTTAATATGAAAGTCTTGTGCCATATTGATTATAGCTTCCTCGTCTATGAAACTCACGCCATGATGGACGTTCTTTCTGCCATTGACATCCGTGTACGTGATGCGTCCACTACAGGACCAGCCCAAGATTGCTGGCTGCAAAACGTCAAAATGTCGCCGCATGAATGGCCGCTTGTGCCTAATAGTCTGTTCAAACCTATCCAAAGCCTGCAGGAAAGGCGCTGTCAACAATCTGCGACCCAAGTGATATACAACCTCACCCATCAGAATGGCGAGCTTTCGTTCATATCTGGGTTCCAGATAATTGTTTCCCTCTGGATTGTCAAATACGAACACCTTGTCAATTTCTTTGGCCAGTTCAACAATATGGCCCATACATAAGGCGTGATGGATCTGACATTCTGGGAACTCTCTATCCGTAAAAGTTGGGATGAGATCCTGCAACGCTTCCAAAGTCTTGTACTCGGGGTCATCCATATCGATATCACCCAGTAGCTTGTTGTCAACCAGAAAATCCAGGTACCAGTAAACGACTTCGTCCAGGCTTTTGAACACGATTGACGGATGTTCACCACTACCATAAATGCCACCACCACCCAGCACCAAGCAAGTTTGGTCGGCGAGCCACGCTTCGTCGTCCAACATTTCAAGGGGGTGATAAAGCCGTAGGCCCAGGAACGAGCCCACGTCCGAGTGATCAAAACAATCAATGTACGACATTATTTCACCACGTTGATCTTAAAGCAAGCTCTACCAGCCAAAGCCTTAAGAATCAAGATCACCTTATTGGGCTGTCTGGGTGGCGGAGGTGGCAAGGATTTCCGCAAATCTTCTTGGAGTTCCTTTTGTCGGATACGGGCACTTCGAGTATTATCCCGCCATTTTCTTATGGCTTGATAGATCACTGACCACACAGCCGCCAATATATGAGGCACGAACCAAAACCATATCACGTGTTTTTCCACGAAGCTATCGATCTGTTCTTTTTCCATGCCTTGAACAAAGTGTAGCCACAAGGCGACTACTGCTTCACCGGCGAAGCGAAAGAATGCCCAAAAAGCCACAATCATTATCGCTATGATCGCAATGCCAATCAGGTACTTGAGACTAGCGATCAGGAAAGAACGCAGGAATAAACAACCGTTTACCTTTTCGTCGGCCGACGCTTGCTTCCATGCATCGCATTCTTTCATGAAGCGATCCAACTTACCACCAATTTTCAATGTGAACATTTACTTTTCCACTACCTCTGTCATTGTTTTGAAATCTACGACTAGCCACTCACTAGTGTCCATCGTAAGCCTGAGCATCACCGCCGTTTCCAGATCCTTGATAGCAATGGCGGCCGAAGTCTTACCCATAACCAGCTTTGCCGTATCCTTGTCGAATTGCTTGGTGAGTTCTCGGAATTCTTTTTTCTTTTCGTCAGAGAACTCCTCGTACCAAATGCTATTCCACGTGGTGTCTTCCTTCTTACCCACATAGAACATCGCAGCCGACCATTTGTCGACCTCACCCTTCTTGTCCAAGTCGCCGTATAGCTTTCGGACCGCACTACCATACTTTACGGTCAGATCACGAAGTTTCCATGCTCGATTGAACGTGTCGAGGGCTTCGATGCGTTCCATTTCAACCTTGGTCAGCTTGTCGTACTTGACTATGACCCAGGTATCAGGAACATCGAATGATTTGGATTGGCACATCCAGTCAGGAACGGCTCCCCAGCTTTCATGGAGGTCGTAATAATAACCACTCTGAATCAACAGGTGGGCCCTGACATCAGAAAGGCGTTTGAATTTCTTGGCCTTGGAGTAGCGATCCGAATACGAAAGGCCTGCATTTGTCCACATTTCTTGAGTGGTATCGTATCCATACGGATTACCGGTATAGAACTTTCCAGTCGCAGTATCAAGCAATACGAACTCGGGAACAACTTCGGGACCTTTCACCATTTCCGCATTCTCGATCAGTCGATAAAATGCCCACGACTTGACCTTCTTTCCGGTCACTGCCACGAATTCGATAGGGAATGCGTTCTGCATTTGTGACCATATGGAATCGGTTGTGCCGTTGGGATGAAAGAGCTTCTTGGCCTTACCAGTGATTGTGAAGTGAGTCCCTGCAGGGATGGGTGTGAGTTTATTTTCAACAACCTGAGAACCTGGCGCATTAAACGCGCGCCAGTCATATGTCACCAGTTGAATGTCAGTGTCACTCTTCCACACGGACTTGGGTTGCATCTTCTGGTAGTTGGTGACTTTTACTTCCTTGGCTTTGACTTCTGGGGCTGGCACTACAGCTACATCAGATGCTCGAACGAAACGATTCTTACTGATTTCCACGAAGTCGCACTGTTCAGCAATCACGCATGACGCGACTTCGGCCTGCCAAGCATGCCATTCTTCCATCCAATCCTTTATGCTATTGCTGTTGCTTGGCCATGCCGCTCTTGCCGCCGCCTCAGTTGGATAGTCACTTACTTGGCTGGAGTTGTGGGGTAGCGCACCATAATGGCAGTGGCCACTAGGTTTTGACGTACTGCGCCGCAAAGGAAAACTATTTGATGATGCATTCCGTCCACAATAGCTCTGGTGGTCCTCGTATTGATAGATCGTCACTGATGTGACTTTCACCACTTCGGTTACTATCTTTCTTCCCGATGGAATGGGGAAGTCATTGAAATATGGACCATGCCACACATCAGTGCCTTTGGGGATTTCAATATAGTCACCGGTCTTGATTGTCATTGTTGTCCTTTTGGATATGGCGATTGCCACTCATATCGTACACGATAGCACGAAAGGAGTGGCAATACTTCAGAAGGTGATTATAGGCCGGCTTTCTTTTCGAACTCACCAACGATCTGGTGGTCAACACCCCTAGCCATCATGTCATCAAACCGTGGATCATTATGTGGCATACCTTCGCTTGAGACTGAGATCAACTTCAGGATATCTACGCCTAGTCTGGCATCAAGCTCCACGATCTCAGTAGCCAGGTTGTCTAGTATCCACTTGTGCTTCCCGCTTTGTATCAAACACACAACGTGGGCACCATAGCCAGCGACTTGCACCGCCAAAACTTTGGCGTCATATCCTGCCCTACGAGCAAGAATATATTTGAGGATAGCCAGGTCTTCGCAGTCACCAGTACCAAGTTGAATTGTTTCTTGCGGTGTCTGCCACAAGTCTTCACCCACAGGTTCAAGCAGGCCCTTTATGAGCCTGTTTACCGCATCATTGATTTCCACAAGGGTCGCCATAACGTTCTCCAGTTACGACGATTTATCCCAAGTGTGAATCATTCCTTGAATCCTGTCCCCTTGGCGGCCGGCAATTCGATGCCACGAGTCTTCGCGATCTCTTCGATCATCACGCACACCATTTTCATGGGGCCAAGCGGTCCTGACCCCACAGGTTGATATTGGGTGTACAAATAGATAAGCGCCTCGTCCACAATGCCATCGGGGAACATGCTGTCAATGTGACGCTCATACGGTACCTTGTTCTTCTTGCTCATGTGGTTCTCCGCATCAAGTATTCAACTTGGGTAGGATCACACCGCGGGTCCTGGCGATTTCTTCAATCAAGATGCAGATGTTTCGCGCAGCACCTTCGGAATGATCCGTGAAAGGCTGGTAGTACGAGTACAAGGATATGAGAACACTATCCGGAATCCCATCGGGATAGAATTTGTCAATGTACCGTTCCGTATCGATTTGTGACATACTATTCTCAGTTATTGGGTACGTAACCGCGGAAGGTCAAACTGATACGAGCACCGCACATGAACGATGCTTTGGGAATGCGGTGCTGATGCGTGTCCTGCATTCCGGCATTCATCAAGCACAGACTGCCGTGTCCCAGCTTGACCTTGTGAATGTCATTCTGGTTGCTCTTGTTGCCGATTTCACGGAAGTGGATTTCACGCTCAACACCCAGGCTGATGATTGCGATGGGACGGTTGTCATCCATCTCCGGCGAATCGTCGGAGTGCCAACCCAGCTGATCGGACTGATCTTCATATCCGTTCAAGAAACAGACTTCAAAGTCATGGCCGGTTTCTGCCTTCAGCATGACCTGTAGGGTCTTCATGACTGGGTGCCAGGGCTGCGGCTCGTACGTGCGAGCATAATCCTTCAACCCGTAAGTGTAGGGCTGTGGTACGTCGTTGGAGTAGTACTCGCGACGGGGAACCTTGTCATGGCGCACCCACGCGAGTTCATCCCACAGTTGCTGAAAAGCAACATCAGGATCAGCAACAAATTTCGGAATGTAAATGATGGGTGCTTCCATGATTGTTCTCCTTACTGAAGTTCAAATCCACACAGGTGGACAATGTCGGCCGCGGTTTCAGCTCCAAAAAGTTCTAGATGAATGTACATAAGGAGCTCGGCCTTTCGATCAAGTTCGGGGGTCATGCACACTGGCATTGTGTCAGTTCCCGGCCAATCCACGCACATCCATTCAAATCCAGCACAGTCAAGGCCCACCCCATCGTTCGTGATTCTGACTTCGATCAACATCGTCAGCGCGTAGGTTTTGCCAGCATATTGCATTTGCTCTTTGGTGCAAAGAACAGCAAGTGCGTGTTTGTTGACCTTGTCGCACTCTTTGGTATGAATGCCACTCAGCTTCAGTGATGGATTCCACTTGAGAATCCACCACAATTCCAGTTTGTTGAGGAATGATTTCATGGCAGCTTCTTGAACTTGTGTTTGTTTTCTTCCAGTTTGCTAGTCCATTTGTTGAGCTTGGAACTAGCGATCATCATCAGCTCTGCTTCCGTCATGTTGGGTTCCAGCACATGAATGAGATCCAACAAACTGATGATGGTGTCGAGGGCTTCACCCAAAGGACCATCGTAGCCTGGTTCCTTGTAGCTGTCGCCCATCAAGATGGCAATTTCTTCAGCGGTTTCACCGAGTTCGGCCTGAGCGGCAGCCAATACAGCATAGGGCGAACGCTGCGGAACAATCAAGTCTCCCTTCCGACTTGCTGTCTTTACTGCTTGAAACAGGGTCATGGGCTTCACTCCTTTGAAATTCGTTCCACCCTTCGAACCGCAGTTCATGTTCGTGCAGTGGACCTGATCGCCATCCTTCAGCATATCAGATTCACCACACATGGGGCAATTGACCCAGTTACTCATGCGCCAGCCTTGATGATCTCGTCGATGATGCCGGAGGCTTCCTTGCCGTCGTACTGGTTGGCGAAGTTGTCCTTCAGGTACTTCATCGCCACACCCTTGAACTTGGGGCCCAGTTCGGTCTGTTGGTCAGCCAGTTCCGACAGCTTGGTGAACAGACCATCGCGATCCAGTTGCTGAGGCAGGAAGGACTCCAGGATGGCCTTTTCGGCCACCAGAGCGTCAAGACGATCACCCGTGACACCGCTGGCCGTGAATTCGTTGACCTTCTTCAAGAAGCTCTTGATCGTGGATGTCACGACTTCCGCTTCGGGTTTGGCGGCCGGCTTGCGCAGTTCGGTTTCGATTTCACCGATCAGCGTCGTGAGCAGGTTCTTTTCGGTATCGAGGCCAGCCTTGCGGGCAGCGAGTTGGCGGGATTTGATTTCTGCGAGTGTCGTCATGAAACGTTCTCCTATAAAAATGGTGACCTATCAGATCACCACTCTATTACCAAATGATACAAAGATCAATGCTTACTTGGTATCTTTGTGTGGGCAAGTTTCAACAGTATGCCCAAAACGTTGGCAGCCACCAGGAAATCCCTCGTGATCACAACCGTCTGAGAATTCTGGACCTTGGTCATCTGGTTGTTGAACTTCCTTCTTACCAAAGATGCGGTCCCAATTGTCCCGGTATGCATCAGTCACACCCTTAGTGGCGATAAGATCGCCCGTGATATCATTTCTTGCTGTCATTTCTTCAGTGCCTCAAAAGCTGAATTTATTTTTCTTCTTATTTCGCCTTGTGAGCGCTCACCATTACCATCACTGTGAGCCATAGACCAGGCGCTAATCGCATCCAAGAGCTCGACCACCTTTTGGTGGTTCATAGTCACGGTGCGATGAAAGTGCAAGTCATGGAGCAATTGCTCATAGACTCGCACCTTTTCTTGTGGAGTTGGCATCAATTCCTGGGAGCGTGGGAGGCATCAGGAAGTTGCCCATCAATAGCCAGTCGCAGAACTGTCTGATAACTCTCCCAGGCCTCTTGAACGGCCGGATAGTTATTTGCCGCGTCAGTTGGGACAAGATCCATCCACACAAACTTCGGAGACACCATCGAACGATACGAACCCGAAACTCGCGGTTGATGAATCAAACCTCGATCCATAAGCTCTTCCGCCACCTTCACACATGCTTCGCGCTCGAGACCATCCAGATAACCTGGACGGAACAGGTACTCATCAACCAGCCAGCCCAGTTGTTCTCGGGTGACTTGTGTGCGGGCGATGACGCACATCACATCATCGATGTTCACCGTACCGTTTACGATGTCACGAATGCAACGTCCGAAGCTGAAACCAATTTTCATTGTTGTTCTCCAAATATAGTTGCCACATTGTATGGCGTTTCACATCTTTGAGTCAATAGAAAAGGCCAGTCATATGACTGGCCTTTGTAATGGTGCGGGCGGTGGGAATCGAACCCACGGTGTGACCTTATCAGTGTGGGATTTTAAGTCCCATGCGTTTCAACCAGCTTCGCCACGCCCGCTTGATTATTACGATAACACCGCAAGAGCAACACGACGCAGTTCAGCCAGGTCGGTTGCGAAGTCTTCCACGGTGCAGACGTCAGGACCGTAGCAAAGGCTTTTGCTCGTTTGCATTACTTGCGGGAAGATATAGTGGATGAGATTCCAGTTCTGGGCCACGTCATTCCACACGTGAACGCGGGCATGGCATTGCAGCTTGATGGAATTCGAACGAATGTCGAACTTGATCTTCTTGCCTTCGATGACTTCGATAATGTGCAAACACACATCTTGATCGGTCTTCGACACCGATTCGACGATTACGTTCTTAGCCATGTTGTGCTCCTTGCTGTTGTTTACCATGTATCAAATAATACATTCATTTGGTGAACAAAGCAAGGTTTTCCTAATAACTGGTTGGTATGTTTTGTGCTATCCACTACACCACGTAGGATCCCAACCCCACGCCAGGATTCGAACCTGGGCCTTTCTTTTTGCAGAAGAGTAAGTTTTGTTTGCTGAAACCAACCTGGGATTCTGGTTGATCACTTACGAGTAATCAATGCTCGTAAACGACCATAAAGCCATGTCAGGGGGCGAAAGTACAGTTTCACGTCGACCATGAAAAAGGTCCACATGTACTTCAACTGCGTCTTGAATTCCTTCATTTCCTCGCTCCCTATATGCCATCAGTGTGGCATATTATTTACTTGGGATCAATACCTTTGTTCTCACTGTTCTTACCAATATGATAGCCGTCACAATGCAGGCATTTGTAGTTGCTGAAATAGTTGCCAGTTTTCTGTTTCATCTTTTCAGCGGCCTTCGTGGCACTAGCCTTGGAAGAATAGGCGATCTTTGGGGCGCCATTTGCAGTCAGGTGTGAACGTTGACTCAACAAACCAATCAAATGGCCCTTGCGAATGTTTCTGATCAACCGGCTGAGTGGTAGTTGATCTTTGAAGGCCAACCAGATGTTGCGAAATCTCATTTGTTATGCCGTGAATACGTGATACATGGCTTGGAACCCGTCAACGATCCATAGGAGGTCATAACCGTTGGTCCATCCCTGCACCCACATAATACCGGTCAGGGACAAATATACGGCAGCGTATCCACCCCACAGCAGTGAATGCATCTTCCATTTTGGGCCATTATCACGGTAGTGTCTTGCTCGCAGTTGCGTGAAGACAATCACGAATGCGACTATGGTAAAGAAAACCCACTTCAAATAATCAGGCGGCACTATGACTCCCAAATAATGGCTTTGAACCGTACGCATTCCAGTATAGCATCGCCATCTCGATTAATCTGGCTGAGGAAGTCAGACAAACGATATTCCTGCCCATCAAAATAAATCATATTTTGAGCACCTGCGGGATTCGCACCTTCGTACTTCTGCCAGATAAAGAAGGGGTTGCTGGCTGGCCCAGCAAATGCAACGAAACGAAAACGCTGCTTGCGCATCTCGGCGCGGTGACCCCAAGTGCGGGTATAAGAATCAAAATATTCGATCCCCACAACCGACAACTTGGTACCAATCAGAGCCAATGCGGCTTGAATGTTTTCATAGTTGGTAGTTTGACGCTGAAAGTCAAACTCTTTGGGGTCATATACTTCCGCTTGATAGAACGCTATCGATTTCTTAGTTTTAGTGTTTACGTTCAGGCGAGCGGGATACAACATTGTGAAACCTCCAGGGATCTAGAGGCCAGATGATACTGAAGGTTTCACATGGCGTCAATCTGGGAGGACCCACGCCTGCAGGATGATGGGTCTGAGTAGAATGTCCTGCTCATTCTCAGGCTTTTCCAAGAAAGGAAGCAAGGGCATGGACATCTTGTCAAAATACAAGGTGTGTTCACTCCTCCCGTCCTGAACGTAGTTTTCCCACAACAGGATAGGGTGATCAATGTCACCCAGGACAGCGACGAACGACCCGTCAGCTTCAGCCCCCACAATACGAAGATGAACGTTATTGCGGGTCAGAATGTCAGTCAACTGACGATGCAGCTTCTTGCATCCATCAAACGAAAACCCCGTCGCATCACCGAAATATGCTTTCGATGGGAAGGGGATTTTCAGATCACCAACACCCGTTGCTATTCGGGCCGGAATCGAATCTCGGTCGATGGTCTTGGGTGGTGATGCCTTGGTCTTTCGTTCCTGCGTAGCTGCCATGTGAAGCTCCTTGGGTTAGTACCGTAATGACAGTACATTGAGCTCAAGCAACTCGTCAAGGTTACATGGCGGAATTATGCGCCGTCAGTAACAACTGCTTGCGGTGATACCTCAACTGTGAGATTCACTTCAGTGACCGTGTATTCGTCGGGTTCATCACCGTTTTGCCTGCAGATGCCGTAGATGATGGCCTCGATATCGCGTCCATGCATATCAGCCGACACATAAATGGTGGCATTGGGGCCGCCAATCATCAGACCAGCCATCGTGTTGTTCGTATCACCAATCATGATTTTCTCCTATACCAAAATGATTTCGTTTTGTGTGATTTCATATCTCATATTGTGCAATCGACGAATATGAGTTTCATTTATCCAATCCCATTCTACTGGGAACTCCTTGCCATACTTTGCGTAAATCTCCAAATAGGCAGGCTTCAGAATGTTGTGGGCCCACAACGTCAACTGATACATAAATTCATCTGAATCTGAAATGTCATAACTGGGCTCTTCTTTACGGCATTGATTTGCGACATCGTAGAGCTCATCCTTAAATGCTCGCTCAATTGCCAGCCACGCCTCCTTCTCGGCCTTATAAGCCTCAAGCCGTTCGTAAGATTCCGATACAGCGATTACTTGTGATGTTGACCATTCGTAATCACTGTCGTGTTCGACCAGGGAAAATAGCCCACTAATCAATTACTGGCACCTCTTCATATTCAAAAACGTAATCGTTCGGGCGGCGGCGAATAAAGATCGCATTGTAGGTGATCTCAGGAACTTCGTGACCCCACTTCTCGTGAAATTCGCGCCATTTGTCGCCCAACTGCTTCACAGCAAACTCAAGGAGTTCGTCTATGGTGATCTTGCCAGGCCCGTAAACGTACGAACGATATTCTGGCGTTGCTCGCAACGGGCCCACGATCTCTTGTTCGAAATCCTGGTATTCTTTTATTGCGTTGGATTGGAGTTGTGTGAGCCGCTCAACTTCTTGTTGGGCTCGCTCTTCAGTGAGTGCCACACCCACATTTGTCACAGTGGCCTCCTCGTAGCGACCCCAAGTTTCAGTGATGATGAAAAGCTTTTCCATATCGATCTCCAAGTATTTGACGGTCGCATTGCGCGAAACATGCCAGATGATAACACAAATCATCTGGTTGTCAAACTTGGTAAATCATGGTAGTAGCGTGGGGAATCGAACCCTCATCGTTCCAGCCCATCTGACCAGTCTCCCGGAGGTATAAGCTCCAGCCGCATACCAATGCTCGCTACCAGGGGTATTTATTGATCTTCAAACAGATGTGAATAGCGACTCGAATCGATCACACTGATTCCCAGGGATTCCGGAGTGGCATCATCAGGGACTTGAATGGTGTCGTAATGAAAACCATCACCATCAACACCGATGCCGTTTTCATAATCCATTCGATCGTTATCGTGAGCTTCCTGCAACTTGGCGATCAGATCCGAATCCAGCGTGTAGCAGGGATATGAGCTACCATCACCACCATCTTTGATGAGAACATACAGGGTTTTACTCATTTGAATCCTTTTCCTGTTTGGGGCCGTAAAGAACATCTGATCTGAGAACGAGCTTAGTCCCCGCTTTCACTTCCGTTCCTTCATGCCAGGTTTTATGTTTGAATAGTACCAAGGTACCAGCTTGGGGTTGAATCCTGAATGTCTTAAAATCCGTTTCGCCACCCTCCACCCAGTCGTTCAAATAAATGAGCAATGTGAGGCGGCTCCACAAACCATTTTCCTGCCATGCACCATCCTTGTGCATCTTGAACCGCTGACCCGGGCTATATTTGTAGAATCGCAGAGATGACGGGAGACCAACCGGAATCTGATTTTCTATCTCTGGGAGTGGCAGTTCTTGCAAACGTTTCCAAATATCCGAGACGATGCCAGGAAGCTCGATAATACACTTCTCATTGTTGCGGATATTGGGAAGGGATTGGGTGTTATGGTCCGTGAAAGCACCGACTCGAACTTGAGCGGGTTCAAAACCATGTCTTTCTGACAAGTGTGCAAGAGCTTCTGCTTCAACTGGATCAAAGAATCCAGGAACAGAAAACACAGCATCAGAATGTTCAATCCATTGATATTGAGTAGTCATTTTGAATGGTGCCCGGGGTCGGATTCGAACCGACACGCCTTTCGGCGGGGGATTTTGAGTCCCCTGCATCTACCTCTTACACCACCCGGGCAACGGGTTTCGCTAAGCCATTAAGATACGGCAAACTGGCAACCGTGTCAATAGATATTTGGCCCATGGAAAGAGCCCAGGGTCTACTGGGCTCTGACCTGCTAATTATTCAACTTTGGTCCAGGAGCGTCAGACCAACGTCAAATTACTTGCAGCCGAGTTGAACTGGGTAGTCCAGTTCGCCGAAGGAATATTGGCCATTGGCCTTGGCATCCTTCAGTTCAGCCTTGACTTCAGCACGAGTAACCGTGCTCTTTTCACCAGCTGGGACCAGCGTTTCTTCACCGAATTGAACCAGACCAGCAGCCTTAGCAGCAGCCAGTTCAGCCTTGACTTCGGCGCGTGTCTTTGTGGACACGAAAGCAGGCATGGAGTCACCTGGGTAGCCCGACTCAGTCAGACCACTCAGAGGGAATGCCTTCTTGAATGCAGCCAGTTCGGCCTTAACTTCGGCACGGGACTTAGCTGGAACGGCGTCGCAGGCCATAGCCGACGATGCGAACACCATCATGATTGCAGCGATCAGAGTCTTCATAAGAATTTCCTCACTAAAACAATGACTGAAATGCCATTGTTCATTTTTATTTATGGGGAAATCCTCAGATGTAAAATCGCCTTATTAACCGATTAGTGGTTTCGATTACCGTCAAAAACGCAGATGAATTCCAGGTCAGACCGCCCCTGGTTTATTACGCGATGGAATGCGCCATCCGGGATAGTAACGACGGATCCTGCCTGCACGGCGAAGGTTTCCTCGCCAACAACCATAGTACCAAAACCAGCCACAAAGAAGTAGACCTCTTCCTGGCCTGGATGACTGTGGCCCCTGGTTGCTTGATCGGCGTGAAGGCTGGTCTTACTCAACACCAAGTTCTTCAGATCTGTATTGTCAACCAGCAAGTAACGCTCATTGTCGGCAACTACGGTGCCGTTGATTTTATCAAACGAATGGATCATATTATTGTTGTTCTAAAGATGCGAAATTCGCTCACCAGTTTAGAACTTTTTCGACCACTCGTCAAAATGTAGTTTGGATAGCAGGAAAGGGCCCCTGGGGCCCTTTCCTTATTTGGGAGCTTGTAGCTCCTACGGATTCATGTCCTTCTTCAAGCGGGTATCACGCCGCTTCGTCCAGTTGTAATCGGGACCCGTTACGTCCACACCGCGCAACGAAACACAGTCAGGATTTTCACTGGACATCGCAATGAATGCGACAGTCCCATCTTCACGCTGACGCTTTCGCAAACCTTCCATGAAGGACATAACTTCATTCAGTTGACCCTTTGCGAAATCCTTCGACTCGGGGGTCGCGCCAGAAGCACCAACTTCCGACCAATACACCATAAACATCGTATCTTCTCTCTTTTCTCTTTTAACCTTGCCAGTATATAACCACTCTGGTCTAAGAATCAAGTGAAGAATGAATATGGCCTCTGATAGTGGAATCGAACCACTATTTCATTCTTAGGAGGAACGCGTCTTATCCATTAGACGAATCAGAGATTGCTTTACGCTTTGGGTGTGGGCCCCAAATACGTTACTTGATCGAAGGGATGAATGGTTTCGGCCGGCCCATTTTGTTCGCCACTTTCATCAACTGGAATGGCGGTAGTAGGACCGATGTTCTTGAACAACTTACCCCAGAATTTGTAGAAGTGATTGTGAGGCACGTCGCCTTCGTTCATTCGAGTTCCTGGTTCCATCATATACCCTCCGGTGATTTATAGTTTAGCATGACATGAAAGCCAGGCTCAAGCATGATTTCATGTGGGTCGATGTCATGTTTCAATTCCATCGTGTAACTGTTGTCATGCACCCATTGGCTATGCAGAACTCGCGTGGGCTGCGTTTCAATCAGCTTATGCCACATGCCACTTGCCATTTTGCTATGTTGATAATTGGACACGAGGGGAACTTTTTCGTTGATCCAACGATAGAGTCGTGGCCCCAAACCCTTACCCCTGAGCTCAGGCTCCAAATGCATATGAGGGACATATGCGAAGATCGTACGATCTTCGAGACCCTCTTGAAACCCAGTGATGTAGAAATTGATCTTGTTCAGAGCCAAATACCCCAAGGGGGCTTCGTCACGTTCAATCAACACAAAGTCACTTGAGTATTTCTCATAGCACTTCAATGTGAGATCACCAAATTCAATGATATTGGTGGGATTACCCTTCAACAGCCCCTTACCTTCCCACTCGAAATTATCTTTCGACTTGTCAGTCAAATTTTCCAGCACGATCACTTCGGCACCCCGCCTGTTATTGATGCCAAAAGGTTAATGGCGCGGTTGCCAAATAGCAAGGCTTAACCACTTTTACCTGGCACTAAATATTTTGACCATCTCTAAAAAGGAGGATTAACATGGGACGTCCACTCAATAGCCGAAATTTCGGCCCCGGTGCTGGCAAGATCGTCATTACTTTTCACGACGGTGACAATGTTGTTGACGGTTATATCGTCAAGCAAACAGGAACCCGTCGCTATCAAGTGACTGCCGACGGTGTCAACATCAAAGAAGTAACTTTGGCTGAAACAGTTGAACAGGCAGAAAACCTGGTCGAAGGTTCAGCTACCATCGCCGTTCAAGACGGTGAGGGCAACGTGTCATATGTCACAACTCTGCAAAGCGTGACTGCTCGTACTGCCTCGGGTGAAACAGTAACGTGGTCTGATGATCCAGAATCAGACAGTGCAATGACCATCGTAACTCGTCCAGTAGTTGGTGCATACATGAATTCGATTCTGAATGCTGCCGCTTTCGCTGAACCAGCGACTCGTCGTATGTACATGGGCACTGGTAACTACGGTGTCAACTATCAAATTGCTCGAGACGAAGATCAAGGTCTGGAAATTGGTCTGAAGGTGCATAAGCGCAATGTCAACACTGACTATAAGGCTGAAAGCATCGAAGGCGGATTGGCAATTGCCGTTCCAGAAAACACTTCAACTGGTGATCTGGATTGGGTAGTGGCATTCAGCCTGTTGGCTGGTTTGAATGGTGCTAACACCAAGTTGGCTGATTATGATTTCAAGATCAGCCTGAACTTGGACCCAACAGCTGAGGGCGAACCTGTTGACATGTTGCACCAAGGTGACGGTTCTTGGACTATTTCCGGTACCGAAATCATGGAACTGGATCCAGGTTTGGCGTCAAAGGGTGCTGATATCACCAAGGTTGAACAGAACATCTTCAATCTGGGCTGGGCTTCCCTGGATGCTTTCCGTCCTGAAGGTATCTCGGCTGACTGGAGAACCGAATTGGGTTCGTTCAACATCACACTGACCGCCCAACAGGACGGTGAAGATGTGTTGAGCGTGGCCATTGTTGTGAATCAAGCAGGTGATGAACCTGCTCCTCCACAAGAGCCTGAACCCGACGTTGGTGGTGATGAAGAACCACCAGTAGATGACGGTGTGTAAGTAAGCAAAAGGGCCCCATTGGGGCCCTTTTCATCGCCTCTGGGGCGTTCTTTATGAGGATTTGTTCGCGGAGTCTAGGGGCGCTGTCATTCCCTTCCACAAGCACACAAGGGCTGGGATGATAATGAACAACAATGGAATATTCCTGAAGCCCCGCAACGTGTACCAGGTAGCTTCAAAATTCCAATCATATGCTTTGATCCAGGGTTCGATCACACCGGCAACAAATGCACTCCAGAAAAAGATCTGGAACATAAATGCCAGCACAGCAAATACACCAATTATGCTGAAGTAATTGATCGGCGCTGGTATTTGGGCCCAGCGCTGCTTTGCATTGGCGATCTTCTTAGCCATCACAGCGCGACGTTCAACTTTCTTTTGGTATCTACGATCGCACCAGTCACTGAAGTTTCGTTTGACGTCCATCAGCATTCCTTGTTTTCAGAGCGCAAGAGCGTCATATAGAACAAACCACACACGAGACCAGCAACAGCAACAAGCATGGGCCACATGAACAACCAGATATTCAGGAATCCGGCGACTCGGAAGGAGAATGCTTCAAACAACATCGGAGCAAAAACCAGAGTAGCAAGTGGCGTCCAAACAAAGATGCTGAATGCACTCCAGAAAACGAACCAGATGGCCGCGATCGTACCAAAACGATCCCATACCTCCATCTTGGAAAACTTCGCCTTGAAGTTTTTCTTAGCAAGACTGAACCAACCCATCTAACCCCCTATGCTGCCTTCCGTTTCTCCAGGACGACAGCCAAATATGTTCCAGAAAAAGCCCCTAGAGTTGCCGGTATCAGCAACCAGGGATCGTTCACATATGATATAGTGCCAATTGCGCCAGTCAAGAACAATCCAACTGACCATAGAGCGGAACGGAATGGCTGGTGGTCTTTGACACGACTAATATAGAAGGCCCAGCAAAGGTCAGTGACGAACAGGGCCAGAAAGGAAATGAAGCAAAGCAGAGTAAAGGACATGATAGAATCCGAAAGATGGTTCAGATTCTATTTACTTGAGTAATCCTTGCTTTCTCATTTTTCGATAGATCTGGAACATTTCCATCTTCGCATACTTGCGCTGGAAATTCCGAGCCATGTTGATCACGTATGGATCCCTCGAAGGACGCCCAGTTCCTCGCATCATTTCTTCAATGCCCAGAAAGAGCGCATCATCTTCAAGACGCTTCTTTTCTCGCCACCATCGCCACCTGGAGCGAATGCAACGAATCATTCGTCTTCGTCCTTGGGGAACATAGCTTTGGTGGTTTCTGAGCAACAGAACGAGCAGCAGATCGGTGCCCCGCAACCCATGCAACCCGTGAAGCGGTACATGTACACGGTGTGATTACCGCAATGTTCGCATTCCAGGCCCTTCTCGTCGTCATTGGGTACGATTTTCATGTCAATGTTCTCCTATATGATTGTTCATTATAGCGGAGATTGCCAGAAAGATGTTGGTTTTCGACCAGATATGGCGAAGAACCCTTTCGGGTTCTGTCGTTTGGACCACTGAGATTACATGGTTCCTACTAGTGCCTCGAGCATTATTGGTCACCTTGCGGGCAACTTTCTCTCGACATCCACAATACGGACTTTCGTCTCATACTGTCCACTAGCGTCATCGCCGTTTTTAAAGCCAGGCAGTAGGCTTGTCGCATGTTGCTATTCTACGTTCTTCATTACGCTGACCTTGCGGGCCATTCAGCAGCGCTAACCACTTACGAAAATCTAAACATAAACCAAGTAGGCCTTGCGAGCTTTCCTGGACTCAGTTAGCCGAAGCTCTGAGCATTAGATGACTTTCACAACATACCGAGGCAGACTTTGCATTTTTATCAATAGTGGGGTTTGAACCCACCGCCGATTCCTTAACATGGAATTGCTCTACCAAATGAGCTATATTGCAACCTACTATGATGTGCTGCCTCAGTTGCTTCATGACCTTTTGAGCCACGAAATACAACACACCATGTACCTTTCGTCTTGCGGACTACTCAGTCGTTCTTCACGATTAACGTGCATATGCCCGTCAACCATTAGAACTGCTAACTACCCCTTGGTTGCAACACCTCGGAACAATTAGCTACCCTTTCTCATACAAGTTGGCAAGTTGGTTTTGAAGTGAGGTCAGCACCACCTGTTACTCTCTTGTTGCTCACGTTCCCCGTAATGACCGAAGTCAAAACAGGCGTGTAAACGACAATTCTTTCCACTTCACTTGCTTCACAATTACCACCACCCGTTGGGAAGTGATGGCTACCTTTCGGTAGTGAGCAGGCTTGTCTAAATGGACCATGCAAGCATGGCGCGGTTATGTAGGATTACCCGCGTTGGGTGAGTTACCTCACTTATCCTTTTTGTCAGCGACCGAAGCCACCAACTGGAACTTAGACGTCCCATAATCCTTATTATTTGACTCACTTTCCCGACTTCCGATCTGGACCACTTGTTTCAAGCGTCTTCATCACGGGTCTAGTGCTATGAGTCAAATAATAAGGACTCTTGAATCCCTATACTAAGGCACACCACAGGATTCGAACCTGCAACCCCACTCTTATTAGGAGTGCGGCTGTGACCTCACTTAGCGTGGCCTACGCCTTAGTGCGCTTAGTATAAGGACTCTTTTGAATCAGTTTTTAAAGAACGGTTGTTGCTTTGCTACACAACAGAACAGTATTGTAAACCTGTTTTGCCATACAGTCAACAACTTTTTTCAAACATTTTAAAAATTAGTTTTGGTGCCTCCAACCTGCTTTCAAGGTCTCAGGCGGTTCACTAGGAACCATTGGTTACCCCTGAGATGACCATTAGGGCGTTACCCCACGTTATCATCTCACTGTTCTCCTGCTACTGTGGCTAGGCCTCAATAGTGAAGCTTGAGGTCAATCTCTTTAAGGCGGATTGACCACATCACGGTGTTAATCCATGATCTAGAGTGTTTGGCTTTCTATCCAAACCTTAGTTTCGCTGAGAGGTTCGATGATCTAGGATCACCTAGCTTGCACATCCGACAGTGCTTGCAGCCCAGGTACTATACACCAAAACTAATTTTTAAAGAGCGTTTCCGTTAGTTTCTTAACGGACATCAATTGTAGGACAACCATTTCAGTTAGTCAACAACTTTTGTGAAAAATTCAAAACTTTGTGGTGCTCCGGGTCGGAGTCGAACCGACACAGTATTTCTACCGCTGGAACCTAAATCCAGTGCGTCTACCAATTTCGCCACCGGAGCAGCAAGACAATCATTATGGCATCAACGATATGGATCGTCAATAACTATTTGGCATCTCTGACAGGATTCGAACCTGTGCCTGGAGCTTCGGAGGCTCCCGTTCTGTCCACTGAACTACGGAGATTTAAATGATCTCGACGTTATTGTAAACGAACTGCCAGGTGTGGGAAAGTAGTTCCCGTTCATCCCAGCGAATTACAATTTCGTGATCTCTAGCGAGCTTTGCTTTCATCTTGGGGATGAGACGCTCGATAGTCCCTAACCGACCTGTCAAAAGAGATTTGACACGGTTGCCTATTTGCAAGTTCTCGAACGGTGTTTCGCTCAGAGTCATGATAGTAGGGAAAGTGGTGGACTGTGACGGATTCGAACCGCCGACCAAGATCTTGTAAGGATCCCATTCTACCGCTGAAATAACAGTCCTTGGGTTGGTATGGCTTGTTGCCATACCATCAATCTATTGTGGCAAGTACCGCAAGTCAAGATTATTTAGTCATTGAAAACAATAATCTTGCAGCCCTTCAAGTGGGGAAACTTGCGAATGCTTTCGGGTGTGGGCTCAAAGTCCCAGGACACGATGTCGCCATCTTGACGCGTCACTTCTTTCTCACAGAAGACAACATGTTCACCGGTCTTACCGCTCACCATGGTGAAACCCGCATCCGCGGAATCGGGATAAATGCGTCCGATCCAGTTACCACCCTCAGACGTATGATCGAGTTCACTCGCCTCAGCCGTGAACGTATGTGTGGCTGCGTTGTAGCTGAAAAACTTCGAGGGCAAGTAGATCATTTGTGACTCCCTGTTATCTGATAGCGTATTCTGCTACCAAATGAACAGGGAGTCAAGACCTGGTTTAGATTGTTCCGAAGACCAGACCCACGGCAACAATCAGGATCACCGACATGACGCCAATACCAAAAGCGCCGCCTTCAGACAGATTGTCAGTCTTAACGCGCTTCAGTGGATAGTTGCCGAACACATTCTTGGAGGTTTCGTCATATTCGTACAAGTCATTACACATACGACGAGCCAAGTGGCGAATCATGATGAAACCCACAATACCCAGAAACAATCCACCAAAGATGTGGGCGAAGAACGGCCCTACAACCTTTACAGCGATCAGAACAGCGACGAAGGTTCCGGCACTAGTGCTGAAAAAGTCGCTGGCTGCAACACCTACGCCTTTTGCGGCTTCTGCTACGCCAACACCAATTGCTCGACCCCATTCGGCCATTTGGCCGCTGACGGATTCCTTTTCAGCCTTGGCGGCCTTTTCTTGAGTGGCCACATCTTTGGTCAGGGCTGACGCAATTTGCTTCTTGACTTCCGGACTCAATTGGTCGAGAAGTGTCGCAACTTCAGGTGGGGCGGATTGTGCCTTAGCGGAACCCATCCATAATCCCATAACCACCGCTACAGTGATAACAACAGCCAGCAAAATCTTCTTCATTATATTTCCCAAAAGTTCAAAAGTGCCATTCTGTATTGTGGCAAACAATGAGTCAAGTTCGTTTCAAGTATCTTATGCGGGTAAACTGATATTTTCTGAAGTGAGGCTTGCCATCCACGAAGTCAGTGACTGTGGCGATCACATATGGCTTCAGATGCCAGAACTGAATCGCGCGCAACACGGGATTTACGATGAGCTTTAGCGGTGAACGATGGCGCCACTGCCCATCTATTTTCACATAATAGGAGTTGGGGTCAGTCACTTGACAGCATACCCATGAGAATGTCTTCAAGGGTCATGGTGGGGTCACCTTCGAAATGGTGGAACCCATGAGCTCCACGAATCACATCGAAAATCTTGTCACCATGCAAATGCAGTTCGTAACTGTCAAATGAATCAAAATCATAATCAACGATCTCGTAATAGCCTTTGCGCCACCTACGAATGGTAGTATCAGAGTACGCTCGAGTATGGTACCCGCCATCGTATTGTTCAGGATTTCGTCTACGTTCTTGACAAAACTTATGCAGATAGTTGGCTATTCGCCACCGCTCGTAGTTCTGCACGGAACCATGTTTAAACCAGATATGAATACGATGCCAGAATTTCATTAGCTCAACATCTTCATGATGAGAACATCGGGGCACATTCCAGCTTCCATTCGGCCCGAAGTGCCGCGCAACCATCCACGATCGGTGGCCTCAAACAGTAGCGACTTCTTGCTGGTGGCGACGTGGTAGTAGGTAGTACCATCTTTATATTCTTTGACGACGAACCGGATACTACCTTTAAGCCACTGATATTCCGTGTATTCTTTGAGGTTCAGGATGCCAGCAGAAGACTTCTGTTCTAGGGTCATCTGCTTTAAGACTTTGATGGTCCGATAAAAATCCAACCATTCAGTCAATCGATGGAATAAAGCCATTTCTCGTAACCTCCCATTTCGTATTCTTCACCAGATAAAATCATCATAGTTATGCTATTTTGATCAAAACCACCGTTCACACACCATTTATCCGTTAAAGGTGATTTACGATCATAGTACGTGTAATCAAGAATTTTGTTCCCGAGGTTCTGGTGGAAAACCTCGATAACGGTAAAACCCGCACCCTCAAACACTCGTTGTTCAATTCTAAACGGACCCGTAATCCATGAAAAATAGCCAACATCTCCTGATCGACTCGTCATGGTGCATGTTGTCTGGTTGTCCTCACAGAACTTGCGATAATGGGCAACTAGAGTTTCTGCGGCCTTGTATTTGCGATAGGTTTCTTTAGCTTCCGCTAATTTGTCAAGCCATCTACGAATAAAATTAAACATGAAGAAACCCCTTGATGCCAAATTGTATGACATCAAGGGGTTTGCATCAAGCGAATATGGCTTAGTCGTAGTAGCCTTCCAGCATCATAGTTCTATCAACTGACAGTTTGAACTGAACGGCTTCTTCTGGTGTTTTGAAGACCAGATAGTAGGGACCAGAATCTGTGCGGGTCCTGGCACGATTCAACAACTTTACTTCGTTGGCTAGGTTGCTGATGCACCAAGTATGTGCAGTTCTTGCAGCATAGACGTATTGCACCCTATTCCAATCACCCATTTCAATCAGTACGAAAGTATCCATGTCAGAGCTTCAAATGCGTTTCCATGAACGCGATAAATGCGGTAGTTCGTTCTTCATCATGAATACGAACCACATATAGATCAGCAGTGAATGATTTGGATACCGAACACACCAACATGTCGTCAACGATGAACAAACATTGACGGTAGTTGGGGTAGGTTGAGGTGCGAACCAAGAAGGTTCCGTCATTCACATATACGCGGTTCACCCGTTTCCCTGCTCGCGTTGCTGATAGGGTAGGAAGGGTCGGGAGGGCTTGTGCTATTGCTATCATCTTATCACGTCTATTATTACTTGAGCGTGATTCTTTCCACAATGCGATGTATTTCTTGATCCAGTTCACCATATCGCCCTCCAGCTTGTTATAGGTGGATCACTGACTTTACGTCAGGATATTTCTTCGTTTACCTCCATGTTACCCACGGAGTAATAAACCGAATATTCATCAGTCATGTCTTCAAAGTGTTTACGGAACTTTTCTTCCGCTTGGTCGGCATTGTCGGCGCGAACAATACGGAGTACCTTTTCTTTCTTGGTGTCGCCCATATATTGGGTGATCGAGATTTCGCCTTCAACGAGAAAGAGCATGTTGCCTCCATTTATCATAAACTTGGAAAGCCAAGTCTACAACAAGGTGGCAACATGCTCAAGTGAATGTTTAAGCATTCAATAAATTCTGGCAGGGGTGGAGAGATTCGAACTCCCAACATACGGTTTTGGAGACCGCCGTTCTACCAATTGGAACTACACCCCTGTAGGTGGATGATGTCATGAAGGGTTGTGGCAGTTTCTACCACTTACCCCCACGTTCATGTTTGTTCGAATTCGCCCATGAACCAGCGCCTCGTACATCATCCCGGTGAAAATGTCGTTGCTGCATCAAATCAGAGTGCTCACTCCCTATGGGGGATATTTCCGACGTGACATCCACTCAACGACCAAAACTCACAAATGCGCAAAGAGAACCAGGTAATCAACACGCGGAAGAATCTCCTGCGGCTTGTACCAGCACTCTTCACCATCCCATCCTTCATTAGCAATGGCAAGCTCTTCGTCACGAACGAAACGAACAACCTTACCTGTATGATGAGACGTAACTTCAACAACTTGGGGATAGTTACCCACCCCCGAACGACATTTCAGAATGCCCTTTGAAGCGTCAAAATCACAATCAACCGTGTTCAGCTTCAAAAGATTCATATCGTTCTCCCTAGTTACCATGTAGAACATTCTACATTCATTTGGTACTGGGGTCAAGACATGGTGCATCCGAGAGGGTTCGAACCTCTGACCTACGCGATGTCAACGCGGCGCTCTACCAACTGAGCTACGGGTGCAATAAAATGGTAGCTGGTACCAGATTCGAACTGGTGACCTTCTCCGTATGAAAGAGCTGCTCTGACCAACTGAGCTAACCAGCTATTGGTTCTTACGTGATCCTGAGACCAAACCACCATAGGTCAATGCGGAAAAACCATCGTCCTACGTTTTTGCCAAAGCCAATTCGTAACATGCGATTGTCTTTGTTGTGCTTTAGTGGTGTCAGTTTCATGATCTTAATATTTTGGTGCAAGGGCGTGGGAGTCGAACCCCGAATAACTCATTCCCTACGTTTCGGGAACTTGTTCACACGCACCGTCGTTCACCCCTGCATTGCCGGTGAACCACTACTATACTAATCGCCATTCATGGCGTCAAATTCTAAATGCTATTTGATGTGATACTCCTACCACATCCTGGCTTCTTTGCGAATGCTCCGAAATACTGGCAGCCTTAGAGTTGAGTAGACTCCGACCACGTTCTTTCATACTGGGCCAACACCAGGTACCACATCAAATAACACTTGTCTTGCAAAATGGTGCCCAGTGATGGATTCGAACCACCAACCTCGTCCTTAGCATGGATGTGAGTTTGATTGCTGTAACTATCCTTGTCAGGATAGTGCCTTTCGGCTTCTACGCGCTCTAACCAATTGAGCTAACCGGGCATTAAAACTGGTGGGCAAAGTCGGACTCGAACCGACAAACCATTGAATCTAAACCAACGAGGTATACCAAATTCCCGTCATTCGCCCTAAACTTACTTGTTACTTCGGTATGCGATGATCAACCCACCAATGATCACAAAGGCGAGGACACCGAGCATGATGGCACTATGGAGATCCATGATGTCAACACACCCGTATTTCGATATCAACCTGAACCACGGGATCCTTGCAGTCCACATCGGGAGCCAGACCAGTGAACCAATCCGGCGTGTCACCGAAGCTATATTTCCGTGAAGCTGTCAGGTCAGTTTTGCCAGCCAGAGCTTCTTCGATCAGGCGTTGAACATAGCGATACTCGCCTTCGTTCTCCGCGATCCAAGCCTCCAGCTTGCGGGTACTGACTTGAAGTTCGTGAGTGCTGATAACACGATCGTAATCCTGTGGATCACTCTCGTCAGCTGACATCACAACCGTTTCGTGAAAATGGAATATTTTGTGATCCATCTTTCTCTCCATGTTCTTTATGTATAACCAAATGATACATGGATGAATCAAATGAATCAACTGTTATTTGGCGTACCCCGTAGGATTCGAACCCACATTACCCAGGTTTGGAGCCTAGTAGCTTGCCAGTTAGTCTGAGAGATACGTAAAACGGTGGTCTCTGCGGTAGGATTCGAACCTACGTTATTCTTGGCCCCCAGCCAAGTGCCATCACCAGACTAGGCGACGCAGAGATTGAAAGGGTTATTCAGTTGTTTGAGGAACAAACAACTTGATAGAACGGCCTACATATTTGTAACCCATACCATCATTTTCATTCGTAATCAGGACTGCACCGTTGGGGTGTTCAAAATAATACCCCAGGTTGCTGCCGCGACTTAATTCTTTGCTCTTCTCTGGATTGTAAACGAACCCCAAAGCTTGGGCATTTGCTTTTGCATTGGTGAACCATTTCTTTGGTTCACCACCACTGCTGGATAGGGTAGCCGTTACGCCATTACCCTGGTCTGCAAATACAGGTTTTCCACCAGCGAGAATAGCTTTGTAGGGTTTGAACATAGCCACCAACGGATTAGCTGGTGCTTCCATAATTTCTTGATATCGCATATACACTCCAAGATATGTCATATGCTATATTTATTGGTGGACCCTAGGGGAATCGAACCCCTAAAAAGTGATACCGACAAACTCGGCTGTGCGTTCCTTGGAAACCACGCTTCCCTTGCTGTTTGCTAGAGGCTCACCCCTTTCGAGGCCGCTATAGGTGCTTCTGAGAACCTTGTGGAACGTCATTTTATCCTTGCTTCCCAGGTTATCATCCACAATGCAGAAACAAACCAGTTATCACAAGTTTTATTTCACTTCGGCTATTACGCCACACCCTCCATTGATTTTCGGTGTGTCTGCGCCACTAGACGGGAGGGCCCATAAGCTGTGGTAGACGAGGTCGGATTCGAACCGACAAGCAGTTAGGTTTGAGCTAACTAGGTATACCAGATTCCCTTCACTCGTCCATTAAATGTCATCAGATAATGCTTCATGACATAGATGACACTTGCCGATTGTATTCCGTTCACCATATACTTCATGATCATACGGATTGATCATCGTTTTGCTAGTCACCGTGCCATGATAGCACTTGTGCATGGGTCTGATTGGCTTTCCGGCAATGAGGTCAGCAACAATCGCTGGGGTGACGACGAAGGATTCTTTCACCTCGTCACCAACCCTGCGCTTTAGCGGAACCCCAACTTCGGAATTCTTGAACAGGCCCTTGCCTTTGATCTTCGTGTGGGTTTTCCCAATCACGTACTCGTACTGTTTGTCGTTAACAGTGATCTTTCTATACGACATAATACCTCCTGGTACTAGCTGGTTAATTCTTTGGCGACCCGCCGGAGAATCGAACTCCGACGACCTCCTAGACAGGGAGGCATCATAGCCATTAGATCAGCGGGCCAAAGTAGGGGTTTGACGCCCTAGAGGGTTACGAGTTCCCTCACCATGTCTATCGTTCATGGTCGGTTTATTCATTGTATTTGCTGTACTGACTCAATCGGTACGTTGGTTAGAGTCAGTACAGCAAATACAACTTGATGCACGTGGTGGGTGCCGACCCCACGTCTCCGGTTTCCCGGTGTCTTTACCGCTAGACGACATTTCGTGCATTGAAAAATTGGTCCCTGCAGTCAGACTCGAACTGACAACCTACCGGGTAAAAGCCGGTTGCTCTGAACCATTGAGCTATACAGGGGATGTGTGGTAGGAGTACTGGGATTCGAACCCAGAACCTCGGGATTAAAAGTCCCTTGCGCTAACCAATTGCGCCATACTCCCATTATGTTTCGGGAGTCTACCACACAATCCCCAGTAGGGTATTAGGTGATGACTCCCAGGCGTTTGCCAGATTTGTCACTTGCCATGACAGGCTCTCCTGAAAGTTAAATTGAAAATAACGGGATACACACTTGGGTTTTTCGCATGAAGAAAAAGTAAGTGAGTTTGCTGCAGGTATCCCAAAACCAATGTTAACGCCATTTCTACATGACGTCAAGCAAACATGGTGCCCTATAACGGAATCGAACTGTTATCCCCTGATTACGAAACAGGTATTCTGGCCATTGAACTAATAGGGCAAAGCTGGTGCTCAAGTAGAGAATCGAACTCTAATTTCATCCATACCAGGGATGCGTCGTAGCCATTGGACCACAAGAGCGATATTTGGTACCTGGAGTTGGGATCGAACCAACGACTAACGGCTTATCGGGCCGCTACTCTACCACTGAGTTACCCAGGCATTGTTGACTTGTTGGAACGGCCAGTCCGCCGGTTGTTCTCTCGACTCCAACTGCGGAACAACAGACCTTTGTCGTTCCTATATGGTGCGTCCACGGGGAGTTGAACCCTTCTCAACATCATGTCTTCCAGCTAAGGCCAGTCATGAATTGGCTCGCTTTCGATGTTGTCGTCGCCGGACGAGCCTAGGATGTGGACGCATAAACTTGGTGGAGGTGGACGGGATCGAACCGACGACCTTCTGCTTGCAAAGCAGTTGCTCTCCCAGCTGAGCTACACCCCCAAGGTATAAAAAGTGGTGCCTGGAGAGGGACTCGAACCCTCACGCCCGAAGGCACTGGCCTCTCATGCCAGCTTGGCTACCATTACAACACCCAGGCAAAACTTGGTGGACCGCCGGAGGATCGAACTCCGACCTAAGGCTTGCAAAGCCCCCGTGCTCCCATTATCACTAGCAGCCCATTGTTTCTTACTGGATGACCTTCAGGAGATCATCCATGCATTCTTGCGACAATTCACGCGCAACAAACTTCGTATCGTACGAAATCTTGCGCTTGCCGGCTCTGACGATTTCGATCTGCTGTTTCTTGAAAGCAATTTCAGCTTCAAGCTGAGCGATCGCGGCAGCGTCTTCTTTGTCCAAACGCGCAGTTTCTTCAGCGAACAACTTTTGCAGATGCGCTTCGATATCGCGACGGCGAGTGGTGAGATTCACAAATGCCTGGGAACCATCAAAACCACGACCGTTGCGCTGTTCGCACACTACCATCTTTTCTCGGTAATCCGAAAGCCCACTGAACTTGTCCAGATCAATACCGGGAACAGTGGTGAAGTATTTGTCGTTTGCCGCCACTACCACCAACTTGCGGAACGTATTCAACGTCTTCTTGTGGTGATACGGATTGTTCCAGAGACTCATGTCCTGAAAGTCGATCACAACATCACCAACATTGAAATTACGTGCTTGCGACATAACGTGTTCTCCTTAACAGTGGTGCCACATTCTATTGAAAACATGGCACCACGTCAAGGTGCTTTAATGAACGCCGTCCGAGAATTGTACCGTTACCGATTCTGAGTAATATCCGTTGGACTCACCCAGGAAACGGATTACGATTTCACCCTTACGGGAACGAAACTTGTAAAACGTCCAAGTAAAGCTTTCAGGTTCGTATTGAAACTCGAAATCATTTGGGGTTTCCCCGTCAACAACTTCGGCCACCATTAGGATTTCACCAACGAGGTCAGCGACATCACCAACAACAGACTCAATATATACCGATTCACAGCAGTCTTGATCATGGTACAGGTAGATGGAAGACCCATCCTCAAACTTCAAGGTAGCGTCTTCATCAGAGATTTGCACCTCCGACACAATCTTTCCTACACCCTTGTTCAAGGCGTCTGCATCATTTTGCCAATACATCATTTTATTCTCCAATCAGTTGTCAATAACCAATGATCAACTGTCCTGACTGAAGAACAATCCTGCAATATGGCAACACTACAGGAGCCAAATAATAAACTGATTTGGCTCAGAAATCAAGCAAAATTGGTGGAGAATATGGGTGTCGAACCCATCAAAACCAGACTGCCAGCCTAGTGTGTACTCCGGTACATTCCCCATAAAACTTGGACCCCCGAGGTGGATTCGAACCACCGCAATCAACGTTCGTAGCGTCGAAGCCTGTCCGCAGGCCGGGGGAAAACCTTGTGAGAAGTTCGGACTGGGCTCAAACTAGTATCGCTTCGGCCACTCTCACAAGGAAAAAATTGAATTGGTCCAATTTAATCTGATAATTGGGAAGAGTCGTTTTTACTTAGCTACTGGCTGCATTTACGTAATAGCCCCAGATACGCCTACCACGTTCGGCGAGTGCCCATTTAAGGGGTTAATTGGTGGTGGATCACATGAGAATCGAACTCATCGTGCCCGTCGGCGGCGTCCAGCAACAATCACTTAAGATTGTTTGGGAATCGAACCCAACCTCGCCTCCTGGATGACCCTAAACTTGGTACCTGGTATTGGGATCGAACCAATGACCTACGCCTTATCAAGACGCCGCTGCTACCGCTGAGCTAACCAGGTGTTGAAATCCGTGGGACCGAGGGATCAGAATTAACCAATCCCTGGTTACCGCTTCCTGCTCCTTACTGTACGGTTGTCGTTGTTTGAACTACAGGCTCCGCTCAAACACTCTTTGGCAACCGTAAAGCCCACCTCCAGGGTGGTACCTCCTAGGAGGAATTCTGGCGCGTCCTGAGAGAATCGAACTCCCGTTTGCGGGTTCGTAGCCCACTGTCCTTTCCACTGAACGAAGGACGCATAAACATGATTTGCTCCGGAGGCTGGGCTCGAACCAGCGACAAACGGATTAACAGTCCGCTACTCTACCACTGAGCTACACCGGAGCAAATCATGCTCAAAGAAATATGGCGGGCAGTGTGGGGTTCGAACCCACGCGCCATTTGACCGACCTAACGGTTTAGCAAACCGTCCCCTTAACCACTTGGGTAACTGCCCATTTAAAATTGGTCCCCTGGGTCGGATTCGAACCGACAGAGGCACGCCGTCTGAGGACGCTACCTGTACCAGATTTGGATTAGCCACCGGGGGATAAAACTTGGTTTGTGTAGAGATCTCGGGGACCTACAATACACTGTGAAACTTGGCGGTCTGTACGGGGATCGAACCCGTGTGTCCGGATAGACAGTCCAGCATAATAACCATTATATGAACAGACCAGCGTAAAACTTGGTACCCATGGAGATCATTTCAATCGTCTTTCACTACCTGATGGTAGCACCGTCAATCTTCCGGCTCATGGATATAATTTGGTGGGTCGCGTGGGAGTCGAACCCACCTGGCACGGATTAAGAGTCCGGTACATAAACCGCTCTGTCAACGACCCGTTGAACTTTTCTACTGCAATTGGCGGGGGAGGTAGGATTCGAACCTACGAACATACTGGCTCAGAACCAGTCGGCTTAGACCACTTGCACTCACTCCCCATCAAACTTGGTGCAGACGGTTGGGATCGAACCAACATATCTAGTTTTTCAAACTAGCACATGAACCATCACTGTCACATCTGCATGAGATCATTTAGGGGTGACTAGAGGGTTTCGATCCCTCTTCCGCTGATTCACAGTCAGCAATTCTAGCCATTGAACTATAGCCACCCCTAAATAATCTCTTGATTTCTGGCAAGGGTGTCTGGATTCGAACCAGAAATAGCTGAGTCAAAGTCAGCTGTGATAGCCATTTCACTACACCCCATCAGATACTACAAAACTTGGTAGGCAGGGTCAGACTCGAACTGACATGCTAGATCTTGTAAGGATCTCGGACTAACCTTTCTCACCACCTGCCCATTGAAAACTCTTTGCTCCGCATCTGGGGATCGAACCCAGCTAATCATTGATTAACAGTCAAGTCCTTGCACCAAGCTTGGATTCTGCGGAGCAAAGAATTTTCATTCTTTGCTGTTCAGTGAGCTCTTTGTCTGGGATCCCGGATTCGAACCGGGGCCCTATGGTTCCAAACCAAATGGATTAACCTGACTTTCCTAATCCCAGACAAAGAACTCTCTGAACGTATGTGAATGCCAACGTACAGACACTCACATATGAACTAGTTCTTACTAACTGGTTATCGCCCAGTGTTCATGCCCTAGCTCCGCCCCTTTGATTCTCTTTTTGCCGTGTGAATCGAGGAGCTCGTTTCCTCATTTTTCACGGTTCGCTTGCCAAACAAAAATCCCTAGAACTTTTACATTCTAGGGATCTTAGTTAAGCGTATGCGCTTGACTGAACTTACGTTCCTAAGACCCCTACCCGATTATCGCGAATATTGCGAAGCTGACTGCGGGTTTGCCATTGGGCGGCAAACATCGCGGGCAAGCTCAGCGCTTTCACGACGGGTTGATGGAAAAAGGGTTTCATTTCAGTCTCTAATCCTAGAAAGTGCCTTGGACACAATGTCTTCAGCAATTAACAATACGTTTATGGTAAATCTATTTAGCAAACAGTGTCAAATACTTTGTGATAAAACAACAAAATTTTTAACCTTGTTCACAAGGTGTAGTTTTTACACTACACCAATGAATTTTTCCACTTTTCAGTGGGGGTTAACAGGATTGCGGTCCCCCTTCTATAAGACACGTTCAGGGTCCTACGTGCCCCGTTGGTTTCTACCAACAATATCATGATTTCGGTCATGAACCTAGTTGCCGCACACCTTAATCAACACCCTTGCGGAATGGGGTCATCTATACGGAGTCATTCAAGACCCCAGATGCCCTGCTGAGTTTCCTCAGCAACGATTAAGTCCAGCAACATCGACGGTTAAGTAGATTTTGGAGTTTGCTGTACCAATCCTAAATTGCAAGCTGCTTCGTTAGAAACAACCTACAACAGTTTCAAGTCTAACAATTGCTTGCCAAACTTGCAAGAACTTTTTGATGTCATCTCAAATTTCTTGTTGCTTGTGATTTCTCACTTGCGAGATCGTACTTTACGCACAATCGTTTTGCTTGTCAACATATTTATGACGAAGCTTTGAAATCTTCAACCTAACTCAATATTTCGTGCAGCCAGTTCAGAACGGAAGTCTTCCATAGATTCCAAAAAGGCGTCAGCTGCGTCAGCGAGTTCTACGTCGTCTTCGACGCTTGTGGCGTATCGTGCCAGCTCTTCCAAGTCAATGGGCGCACCATTGAATTGCTCGTCAAATTCTTCCAGAGTTAGTGTTTGTGCCATAAAGAAGGCCTCCTTTGAGACCATACTCTATAGGAATGGCAACAGGATAGCAATTATGGTTGGCGACTCTTTAGCTCATCAACAAAGGTGGCAAGCTTGTCCCTCAGATATGTTAGGTAAGGCTCGCCATGTTTCTTCATGCGTTCAGGTGGGTAGTTGACGACTGTGATCTTGTATCGCTCGATTCGATCCTCTAGGGATTTGATTGTGGCGATAAGTTCTGCCTCGGTCATGTTCTTGGACAAATGCAGAGCATCTTGGGCAATCTTTTCAAATTTCATATGAATTATGGGTAAAGGGCTAACATCAGAGCAGTCTGACTGTCGGGAGAATCCGTCCATACAAAGTGCTGCAAACCAGCAGACACATAGATGCGGCGTCTTGGGTCTGAGTCCAATATCGACTTCAAGGGTTCGATGTACTTGGGACCAATGTCACTGTTGTATGGACCATCCCAGAATTTATCAGAAATCTGAAATATGATTCCACCCCGCATCAATGGTTCGCGCTTGCACCATTTTTCAACAACCGCTTTGGTGAAGAAGCCCCCAGGACCAACGAACATGGGAAAATCAGGATCTTGAAATTCGTAGCGTGAGTCAGTCATGTTGTATCAACGCAACATCAGTTTCAACATCATTGCCAGTTCAACGTTGTATGTGTGAACAAAGGTGGTCCTGCGAATCGTAATAGACGTGAACTCTTCGCCGTATGCACCAGAGCGTTCAAAGAACGCAACCGTGAAAAGAGGTTGAACCCAGGAATTATCAAAGACGAACTCTTTGGCAATCTGAATCACATAACCGGTTTGGTATTCAATACCAAACTTGGCTTTGGCCCAAGCCTTGTCCATATCGTTCAGGAGATCAGGTGGCGAAAGAGCCCAGACAAAGCTGAGCTCTTGAGTACTATCATCAGCCATTAGTAGCTGGATTTATTGCGCGGGGCGCGAGCCATCGCCAGTTCAACATGGCGTTCCATGGTGGAGTCGGGGTCCATGCCGCTGAACTGCGAACGCAGATTTTGGCGGTTGCGACGAGCGTTCTTCACGTTGCGAGCACGTTCGGCCGTTTCTGCGTTCATGTGCTTGTAGGACTTGCTCATTTATGGCTCCTTTGCCGTTTCGTTTACCGTATGTGAATGATACACGAAAGAAAATGCCAGTCAAGTGAATGGCGATGAATATTCATCGCCACCTTGTAACCATTATTGTGATAACTTGTTGGCCACATCCACGGCTGGTACCTCCACATAACGTGGAATATCAGGGTCGTAGCGACCACTTAACCATGGTCTGGCTTTGGTGTTGTATGCAAACATCTGTCCCAGAAAGGTAGATGCCTTACATTCATCATAGTATGAACTAGTCAGTTCAACCTTACGGTTTCCACGATTGGATTCATAAAAATGAAGATAGAACAGAACATCCCGATCCTCCACTTTACGCTTCTCTTCAATCATGTGAACATGAAGCCAATGCTCGGGCGGCGGCGGAGGTGGTGGGGGAGGTTCAGGAGTAAAGAGTTTCTTCAGCCAATTCATTATTCACCCAACTTTTTCATGAGGTCTTCTGCTGCGACTTGTGTGTAATGAGGGATACCTTCAACATATCGCCCATGAAGCCATGGATATACAATATCGTGGAACTCAGTCTGACGTTTTACGATTCCCTGAGCATCACAACGACTACTGGTACAGAAAACTTCATAACGTCGCTTGCCTTTGTTTGATTCAAACAAGTGGATGCGAAACATTACGTCGTTTTCCGTATAACTGACTTCTTTGAACTGATTCACGTAATTGATTGTGATAGTCAGTTCAAGGGTATGTACCAGGTATTCACGCTTGCGGGTGAACAGATTTTTGAACCATGTTTGAAGTGTCTTCATGAACAATCCTTGAGCCTTGCCGCAACATCCAAGCTTTCAGCTTCGGAATAAGTTGGCGTATTGGCCAAATACCGACCATTCACCCATGGATAAACATGTTCGGCCCAGTCTCGCAATTTCTTGAATGATGTCTCGGCATCAAAGCCAGAAAGACTGCATCCAAATTCAACTCGCCGCTTACCAGATTCGGATTCAAACATGTAAGCATACGCGAATCCAGTTTCACCTACTCTGTCTGTTTCTGGTGAGCGGGTGACGGTAACATCCACCACATACGTTCGCACCAGCAGCCATTTTTCAATGGGCTGATTTTTTAACGGTGCAGTGAGTGTCTGGAAGAATTTAATTATTTTGGACAGAATGTTCACGGTTTATCAACATGAAGATAAGTTACCAGTCAATCTAAAGGAATGGCAACTGGGGATCAAGGGAACCTGGTTATCGGTAAATCATCATGTCACGAGTGATTCGCATCATGTCGGTGATGAATCGTTTTGCCAATTCTGTGTCATCATCAATCGACTGAAGAAGCGCTTCACGAGTGATATGCCCGTTTTCATGGTCGTATTGCAGAATCTTCTCCTCAGGAACCTCAGCAATGATTGATCGAAAGAAATCCCTTGCAGGTAGAGGACCAGAAGGCAAGTTGTAGGTGTACGCTTTGGCACTGTCACTTGCCTTAACTTTGGGCTTCTTTTCCTTAGTCTTTGTTGCGCTTGACACTGTTGTCCTTCATGAAATATTTTGACAGCCAGGTTGGGGGCGTTTCATTCTTGGCGGGTGACCAGCTATATCGATAGAAAGTTTTCCCGTCAGCGTTGGTCCATGCCGAATGGTAGATAGTTTGGCCGACAGCGTAAGCGTTCGAGCTCTGAATGTAATAGCGTTCACCATTCGACCATGCAATCGTGTAATTGCATGAAGATCCCTTACCGCCAGTACATCCATTGTTTGATTCAACAGTAACGGGAGTGACGTGAATGTCACTTGTATACGAACTACTGGGATTGCCACCTTTTGCGACCAGATAATCCATTCCCTCGCATAAGAAAAACCATGCGCAATAGCCAATGACTAACCAAAAGGACCACTTGATAGTCTGACTGCGATATTTGAATTGCTTGAGGGTCACAATTTCACTCATTAGATTTCCTTCATGAATTTGTTGAGTTTACTAATGATGCTCTGAAGTTCAACTTGACGTTCTGGTGATAGCTTTTGCTCGAATGCCATCAGTTGTTCGCGGGCGTCTTTCAATTCTTGCCTGCGAATGTCACGTTTGGATGGCCGACGTTGTGGATATTTTTCAACACCACTAGCGAGAACCTTGGCTCGAGCAATGGGAATAATCTCACCCTTCCAAGAAGAAATCATGTTACCCAGCCGATTGACCAATTGAGATTGGCTGTACTGGAGGCATTGCATGGTCATAACTGCGTCCATTTCTGGGTCGTTCTTCAACAACGTGAGTACAGCCGACCCGCATGGATAATGCAAAAATGAACGGACGTTTTCCGAGTATTGATTGACGGATGGATTATTGAGGCCGAACCGAATCGTGCCATCAATATCAATCCACGTCATGCCGTCCGTGAGAAGTTTGGTGGTAACAAATTCGATGATTTTGTTCTTTGCTTCTTTCATTCGTCGTCATCCTCATCAGGCATCGGTTCGACAATGGAGATCAAACCCCAGGAATTTTGTCGGAGAGCCTTGATAATGATTTCATGTTCTGGGCCTACCAACGTTTCGATGATTGCGCAATCATCCATGATGCGCATAGCCATAGCTTTGGTGTCAGGAAAAATTGGATTGACTAAGATGCCACTTGCTTTGCCATATTCGACAAATCGTTGTTGTAGCATCCATTTGATTGTGCTGAAATGGCCATCATTCAATAGATGACCACACACTTCACTCTTTATTGAGTCAATCCCGTCGTCACTCAACTTTCTAGCAATGACCGTGGGGTTGATTTCTGGGTGATCCATGACAGCATAAGCTAACTCGAACAATTCGTGTGCGGTAATATCAACCTCAAATTGACCATCCGTGGTTTTCCCCACATAGATATGGCCACCGTAGTCAACCCACACCATCTTGTTTTGAATCAAGATGTCGGCCGCGATTTCACGGATGCGTTCACCCATTCCGTTGAGGTTCATCACCAGTGGCTTCCTTCGGTCACCCGCATACGGGTCTCGACCTTGCTCAGGATGCTTTCAAATTCAGCAATCTGGGCTGTGGACAGGGTTTTGCGGAATGTTTCGATCTGGGTGCGAACTTCCTGGCCTTCACGCTGCCAAATCATAACCTTGGTTTCTGCCTGAACGGCCATACAACCTTCGCCACGCTTGGCGATCTCAGCCTTCAATTCCTTACGGAAGAGTGGCTTAGTGAATTTGAAGCACATGTTGGAGATGAGAGTATGAGTCTCCCGATAATCACCGGAAAGAACGAGTGTCGTGACTTCGCTGGCGATCAGCGGATGTTTCATCAAGGCTTCCACCAACGTGTCCTTGTCAGAACCACGAATAGTTCGTTCCCAAATACCCTTTTCGGCATCGTTGCCACCAACAAATACCTTCTTGTCACCACTGTACCAAACCAGCTTCAGGTCAAGGGCTACTTCAGCGGCGAGCTTGAGGATTTGTTCTTTGTTCATCGAGTTCTCGGGTTGTCAGCAAAGCATTAATGTAATGCCATATGGCAAGGAATGCAAACGTCAAATGAACAAGAATCGTAAAACTTGGATGAACGAAAGCCCGTCAATTTGACGGGCTTTCTGTATTGGTCTGAACGGAGAGATTCGAACTCCCGACATCTTGCTCCCAAAGCAAGCGGTCTACCAGACTGACCTACGCTCAGATTGTTGATGCGCTGTTGCTGCATCAGAACTCTATTCTACTGCTTTCCTGCCAGTAGTCAAATTTATTTATCAATAACCGTAATACTCCGCGACCATGGCCTCAAGTGCTGCTTCATCAAAGCTATCTTGACGAAGGTGAACAACCTCAACTCCGACTTGTGCTAGAACTGGATTAAAATATTCGTGGCGCCAAGTGGCATCGTTTCCATCAATGATGTCAATTGGCTTGGTAAGGTTGTTGCCGAAAAAGACCGTGCATTCCCCGTATTCACCACAATAATCCAAAACGTGCAATTTCAAGAGCTTCTCCTATTCGGTATTACTCTATTATTTGCACGCCAAATAGTCTAATGTTTTATAGTTCGCAGTATAGCGTGTTTGAACCTTATTTGTAGACGTAGTCGGAATAGTGAATACCGTAACCACCCCAGTTAGTGCCATGCTTGGGATATACTGTAACAGTACCATCCGGACATTCAAACGTGGTTGACATTGCTCCCATCTTCTGACCTATGTACTGGGTAAATTCTTTCTTGAACATATCCCAAACTTTGATATCACCGCGATCAGCAAGACCAGTACCGATCTTCAGAAACGACTTGTATACCGAATTACCGACTTGAAAGTCACGATGGAATGCAATGCCGCCCCAGTTGGATGCCCGGAACTTAGTAGTATCGGGACCACCCGGTGTTGATGAATCCTTGGTGATAAACTGCTTACCAAATGCAGCACATTTTTTCATCAAATCAGAAATTTCAGTAATGACTTCTTGAGATGACTTTTGTGTCCTGATACGGACATGATATTCCGAACTTTCGTTCAATTGTGTGAGTTCACTGTATCGCATAATTATTCCTTATTTGAAGACGGCCAAGCTGGCTTTTACATTCAGACCAATATCGTTCACCTTGCTGACAATTTCGCCATCAACAATGTGGACAATGTTCAGGACAGTATAAACGCCTTTGCTTGCACCAGTTTGATCGTGGTACGTTTCGCTGCTAGTACCCACCTTGATGCCCAGATCACCACTTGAGGCCAGAAACAGGATTCGATTCTTACCGTTTTCTTCTTTACCACAAACATAGATGACACTGTCATCCCATTCAGATGCTGCGGTCTTGATGTCGACTGTTCGCTTGCCATAAAGGACCATGGTTGCTGGTAGAATTGCCCAACCACGACCATAGCTTTCGTCTAGTGCGCGCTGCTGCTCGTTGAGAGCCTTGACTCCCACTTCTTCCAGCTTTGCTGCTAGGTTACTGGAACCCATATGGCGCATATGGTTCAGGATATCCTTCAAGCTATAAAGTTCTTCTTGCTTGAGACCATCTTGTTTGTCGTAAACCAAGTATCCACGAATTTCCATGGTTTCTGGGTTTACGCCCGTGAACAGTTTTGCAGAAAGGCCCGGACCGCCACTTACATTCCAGTACCAGCCATGGAATTCAGAACTATTCAATCCATCAATAAAACGGTTAACGAGTTCGCTAACCTCTGGTTTTGCACCATTAAACCAAGTTGGGCTAATGGCACCAACTTGAAATTCTCTCAATACCTTGTCAAATACGTTGATGAAATCACGCATGATCCCTACCTTAAATAACTGAAGTGTTAATGGAGGTATTTATGCGTGGACAGTCACTTGAGGGACTTTTGACTTATGAGGCAAAAAGAAAACCAGAAGTTCAAGCCCTAGTTGACCGAATTGATGATTTGACCGATGCTGATATTGAGTCGGCGGTCGTTCCATTACCGTGGTTTCGGCAAGCATTAAAGCAAATGCGAGATAGGCGAGCGGCTGAACGTCGCAATGGTGGAGTATTGGAAAAGGTGGTTTACGGAGTGAATCCCGAAGTAATGGGACGAGTGTTCTACTGGAATAATGAACCAATATTCATTCAAACGAGTAACATCGCAACCATCGAACTCGGTCACCAGGAACTATACTTCTTGCCCGATTCCGGTGGTCTGTGCTTGGGCTACAGTACGTTCAAACTACAAGACCCCAGGCTATTGCAAGGGGTCTTGGAAGCTGAAGGACAAACCCGTAGTCAGTATCTGGAGGCCTATCAGTATCACCTACAGAAGCGTTTTTAGGCTTTCTGCGTCATCAAAGTGACATTGCGCACTGCTGCACTCACCGCACCCTTCAACAGGTTGTCTAGGGTGCATATGACGGTTGATCCTATTTCGTTTTCATACACCCGCAAACATGCCCCCTCCTTGTCCGCCCAGTCGTTCACCTTGATGCTGGACGGATTGTCGTCAAGGACAATAATTTCAGTGCCCTGATACACTTCACGGTACAAGGCTCTGAGTTCGTCTGCTCGAACGTTGGGGATGCTCACCACCATACGAGTCCCACTGAAAGTCAACGGATCGACCTTGGGGTGAAAAATCACTGGACCGCTTGCGCCTGAGTGTGTTTTGATTTCCTGAACGTGTCGGTGTTCTCGATTCAGACTGAACATGGTTTCGTTCACCATGAGTCCATCAGTAACCTGGTTTATGAGCTTGGTCCCACCAGAAGAATATCCAGCGGTCGCGTCCAGATACACGTGGGTATACCTGGGTATCATGCGACCTTTTGTTGGTGGTTCCAAGGCAAGGATGGCCGCAGTGGCAAAGCATCCAGGATTGGCCACTCGTGTAGCATGACGGATTTTATCATACCCGTCATGTAGTTCGGGCAGTCCGTACACCCATGACGGATAGTTGCGAAATGTGGGACTCACATCTAGGACTCGCACTCCATCTGGGAGACGATCCATGACTTGAGAACTCACGAAATCTTGACCACACAATACGACTACATCCTTACCGTTTACGCTGCCCTGCAGGTTTCCAGTAAGGGCTTCGTCGGTGGAGATGACCTGGACCTCAAAGTCATCCTTTTCCAACCGTTCGCGAAGTCGTTGGGCAACAAGGCCGCGCTCACCCACAATCAAAATCCGTACTTCACTCATTCACGTCTCCTGTCATAAGCTTTGCGATCGTTGATCCAACTCTGGTAACTAGAGCTCCGTGAAGCATATACGTGGTACCATCAGGACCATGTATTGACGCCACCAAAGGGCTACTGGGTAGCGTAGAATCCAGATTGGTGAATTCAATCAGATACTGACCTTGCGCATCAATAAGGCGCTGAACCAATTGTGCGCGGGAATATTTCTGTTGACGATTGTTCTTACTGGTGAACAACATCATGTCAGGGTTTCGTTCACGGAGCCCTGGGAGTAATTTGGGTAGATCGTTGGGAACATCTGCAAACCAGAACAAATGCGTAACATTCGGAGTTTGCTCAACTGTATCAACCAACGACTGGTAGGTTCCACCGTTAATGATCGTTGCACCAACACCAACCGATTCAACGATTGCCATGGTGAGTTTTGCGAAATAGCCAGAAGCTCGCCCACCCTCGTTATTGAACGTACCACCTACCATCAAAATCTTCATCAACCCCTCCATTGTGCGCTTCATAGTAGCATCAAGGCTCACTATGAACAACCCTAAGCTGAACGTACACTTGTAATCAAATTTGCAGCTTGAGCATCATGATGACTTCATCAGAAAGATCGTAAATTCGGACCGCGTCAGGATGCCATGTTGTACCCGAACGTGCCATAGAATCAATCACGACGAACTTATCGTAATCAAGTTTGGCAACAGCATCAAGGGCTTTTGATAGTCGGCTTACTGCTCGGAAATCCGTAGCCTTGCTGCCCACCAGATTCGAACCTGCAAAATGTTCGTATATTGATATCGAGGAAAGAGGGTTTGCGCCAGCACCCACAATGGTGAGATGCGGTGTGTCAAACCATAGTTCTCTTGGAATCTGAGTAAATCGCCCCGTCCACCTGGATGCGTTGTCCAGTTTTATGGTAGTACCACGATATTTTCTGGTTTTGAAGAATCGTTCCAAGTCCTTGCGGTATCGCCTGGGGTCAACATTCCAACTGTGAATGACCTCACGATCTTCTTCAGGAGCCAACACTTCCACGTTGACAAGAAACAGGCCACTATCCAGAATCTCCAGATAGTGGCGAGTAATCCAGAAACTGTCGTTGCTGTTCATGCACACATGCGAACGTAATGGCCACCCTTGGTGCGGCGTTGGATGAGACCCAGGGTCACTTGCAGGACTTCGTCACCGTCTTGCACAAACAGACTCGACGGTTCACCGTCACGCTTTTCCAGTTCTTGACAGATTTCCGAGAACACAACTTGGCCCAGATGCAGATGATCCAGAATTTCGCCGGCGATCAGGCTGCTTTTGCGTGACATATCCATTGTTTTCTCCAATTGCAAGGTTGCGATGAACTTATTCTATGTTCATTTGGTGGAGAAATCAAGACATGGTCGCCAATTCTTCACTCGAAGACAGGATGAACATCATGATGTCTTCTTGTGTTTTGGGAATCACATGCTGCCCAAACTGCAACAATAGGCCATCGCCAATATTTGGCGCCAACATCAGCAACTTGTGAACATCCTGAGATGCGTTGGTTTTCAACACATAGGATTTACCCTTGAGTTCCCAACTACGCAACTCCCAATAGGGACCACGATATTTGGTGCCCTTTACTCGCCACAGTTCGCTATTGACGTTTTGTCGATAGTCGTGATCAATCGTCTTAAGTACCACAAATTGTTCTGGATTGAAGCTGCGTCGCAGGGAAGAAATCATACTCTTGTATTCACCAGCAGATGCTCCAGTGATTCTATGATCGTACGAATATCCACCCATTGATATGGAGCGAAGCGTCACGTCATGACGAATGGTTCCGTCATGAAATTGGACAACAGTTCGCTTCAATATAAGCAACGGTTTATCTTTGGCGATACGAATGTTGACATCAGTATACCGTAACCGAGCCCAGCGCAAGCGCCCCGTTTTGATACGGCGTCGACGTAACCAGTCTTTGATGAATTTCATTATCCCTCCCATTTACCGACTAGTTCCACGCTTAACCCTGATTTGGCGGTACTGTATTCGTCGCTTGATCATATTGGGGGTTGGTGGAGGGGGTGGTGCAAAATCTGGGAAGTTTTCCTTGAATTCGTCGCCATCCGAATGCCAATTGTCGGGATTGATCCCCAGAATACCATATTGATCTCTGAACAGAGCGTAGGTGATCGAGGCATCATCACGATCGATCGTGATCCCCGCTCCCCTATATCCCGATATCTGGATTTTCTCACTAGCAGAATGTTCCAGAACATGGCCAAGTATCGCTCGAATGCAGGAACTTTCATGGGTGCGGTGCAGCCACACACCGTTAACCAGGTTCCAATATGACGCAGTCCAGGTATCCATTCCTGGATCATGGAACATACTCAGATTGACAGTTGTTTCCAGAAAGTCTGGTGACGGATTGTTGAATAAATGGGATTTGACAATTAGGATTTTGCCATCACCAGTATGGGCCGATCTCAATAATTCTCGATACTGAGTGGCGGAGATTCCATTATGTCGAGTAACAGTAGCGGCGGGAATCCAACCAGATTGGTTCTTGGCATGGCAACAAACAGTCAAGTAATGGACCCTGGTGCCATCTGGGTGTTTGTGGTCCCAACGAAATACTGACACCTCCACGGTATCACGATCAACCGCAGGAGGGTTCCACAAGAATTTGTGGTGTCGGGGTTTCCGAAACAACGACTTGAACCATTTGACGATAGACATCACATCACCACCTTTTGAAAAGTTTCAGATTCACGAATGAGGAGTGCCATAACAGCCGACTCATGGGCCATAACATAGAACGACTCCCGCTCCACATGTATTTTGATATCCTGGAAACTACTGTGAGACAAAATCCCAGCAAGAACTTCCCTGAACGTTCCTTGAAATGCATGACCCATCACGGAACCACAATTGCCACGACGCCAACTGGTGCCATCCCACCGCTTGTAAATGGGCTCATAATACATGGACGTTTGGTAAAGCTGTTCAAAGGGAAATTCAAAGCGAACTTCACCATGATAGATCTCAACAACGGAATATGACTGCATGTGATACCGCAACCATAAACGATAGGTGGCACCATCAATACAGTTGAATGTGGAACTGCTCCCCACACTGGGTCGAAAGATCACATAGTAGGTATAGGACCCATCGTTACTGTACATACGTTGACGGAACACGACGAGGACACCTGGTTTTGTGGATGGGTATCCGTCGTTGTAATCCCTAATGGTAGTGATGTGTCGGCTCATCGTCGTACGAGGTCTTCACCATGGGTTAGCATGAATGCCATGATATCTGGAGTGGATACACCACACTTCAGGTAATAGCTGTATCCGAAACGAAACTGCACTTGGGAAATACCAGGAACTCTCTGAGCAATATCAACAACTTCTTGAAGCGTTCCAACGGTCAAATTCCGGCTTAACCATCCATTCTTCAATGAAGGAACTTCAATATGATATTGTGTTCCATTTGTGGATATGGTGGGTGTGAGGTCAACATCCGAATTCATGTTAGCGTCCGGCAGACCAACCAGGTAGATTTGGTCGTATACGGCACGAAGTCCTGTTACGGCCTGGTGATACTGAGCAGGAGTGAAACCATTAATGTCGGCAAAGGGACGGGTGGCAAGAGGTTCGTTGAAATTAACAGCCATGATGCTGACAGCCAGGTAGCGAGCATCATTGTATTTCTTCAGATAACGAGTTATGGCGATACTCTTACCAGACTCTTCTTGTACTCGAGCTTTTACGGTGGTCCATTGCCCGAATCCAGTATCTTTAACGAAAAGTATCTTTGCCATTATTCCTCATTGTCAGGTACTTCACGAACAACTGTATACTACCTGGATCTCAATGTCCCAAATAGTCCCAAATAGTCCCAAATAGTCCTTGATGTCGTAAACTCCAGGTAGACTTCTGCGAATTAGCCATTGTAATGCCATTCTTCACGGAGAGTAGGACAATACTCAATGGGATTTGGCATCTAACCCTTTGATAGTATACCAAGCAACATCACGAGATTTGGTAATCACTCATTGATGATGTGTCAATCTCCAGGTAGATATTCGCAGATTTGGCTACAGCTCACCATCCAGGACGCGGGCTGTCCGCTCCTTACGTTCAGGAGTAGCAACGTTCCAGTATTGATCCTTGCATGACGAACTACCACGTTGAGTCTTCTGGTTGGAGCAGAACACTTTGTGATAGGTGGTTTTAAGGAAGGATGCCCTGCAGACAGGGCAGGATAGCTTGGAACCGATCTTTGCAGCACGATTCGCGTCGTATTGCGTCTTCATCGTGGAAGCACGGGAAGGGGCTTTGGAGGGCTTGCCAGCACCCTTCATCAAAGCCCGCAATTCGTTATAGCCTTCTCGCGCTTCAGCCCATGCATCAGCGTCTTCGGCACCTTGACCCATGATCGTTCTCCCATATGAATGTATGTGTGTACGATACATTCATATGGCGATCAAGTCAACGCTTAGTAGTTGGTGGTGTTCTTGGGAACCATCTCTACCCGCACATCCTGCACCGTGGGGAATGACGAACCAAAGCGATCATCGCCACTACCACTAATGGTGAAGCGAACATCTTTGATGGTGTGATTGGGATACATGGATGCCAATTGGTTGGTCAGCATCTCTTTCAGCTGGGGAACCGTGATGGTGATCTCAGTTTTGTAGCTCATCGCTATCCTTTGATTTTGTTGATTGCGTGTGTGATCGTTATCAGCAGGAGCAGGTGAAGAAGTTGGAACGATGTTCTGCAGGTACTTCAACACCACGCACCTTGGCGTAATGTTCCCAGAATTCAGGACTGGTCGATTCGCCTTCCAGGTTGCCACCCTTGCACAGATATTGACCACCCCAACGACCATCGTTGGTGGCGATCCAATCGTCAGCACCTTCCATCAACTCGTCGTAATCCAGACTCAGGCTGTCGGCGTAATCTTGGATCCACTGTTGTGCTTGATGTCGCCCATCCAGGCGACGAATGACTTGATCCTGTTCGTAATCGGTAAGATCGACGGGTTTGAGATCCTGTGATGCCGGAAAATCCGGATGTTCCCACACGTGACGCAGGCTGGTAATCTGACGAGGATAGACGACAAGCCAGAAACGTTCGCCTTCCTTTACTTTCCGCTCCAGGAATGGATCCACGATCCCTAGGCCCTTGACCTCGAACATGGGTTCCTTGGGATACTTTTCTGGATAGTGCTCACCCACGCTGTAGGCTTTCCCGTTATGGATACCGATATGCTCACCAGGAGCCAACTTTTCGCCTGCTTCGATGGGCTCGACACCAAGGTGAATGGCATCACGATGCTCGGCACGAGTATGAATCGTGCCGAGTGTTTCCAGTGCATCAGTGCTGGGGGTATGCTTCGCGTAATCTGACATGCTTGCCTTATTAGAGTTTTGACTTTTGTTCTTTGGCGTGTGTTAGTGCCGCCTTGAAATACGGCAACAAGATACTGGGTTCCAGATCATAAAGCAAGAACGTTTTGGCTACATCAGCTTTTACCATCCTCATTTCGGCAAAGACGCCACTAGCACGGCAACGGCCCGCAACCTTGACTCGGAATTCGTGATCACCAAACCGATCCTTGTAGCGAACAACGATGAGAGGAGTGAGATCTTCTTGGGTCATAAATCTCCCATAAATTCTCTGAAAGCATTCCAGGGAAATGTTTGCGATACCAGCTTGGGTGAACTCACTCGCAAGTGTTGAAGTTTCTTTGGTGACTTCAGGCGAATATATTAGAGCGGCCGAACGTTGTTGCTGGATCTCGGCATCGTCACCGCACCCTCCCAGGATCAACAGAAGAGCCACCAACGCGACGAGGAGAAGAGATTGTTTCTGGGTCATTGAATCGTCCTTACGACTGCCATTTCGAATTCGTAGCACTTGCGGGCCAGCTTGGTGCTATAGTCGGTATGACCGGCAGCCATGGATTCCCACATGTAGATTTGCTCCAGGTTGGGAGCGGTATTGCAACGAGCCATCAGCTCGTCACGGATTGCCATGGCGAGACGCACTTCGTACATGATGTGACCACCATCCAGTACGTGGCACCAGTCGGCCTTTTTCATTTCACGCCCGCCGAGGTCCATGATGATTTCCACCCAGCCACCCTGAGGTTTGTGGACTTCCTGCTCGGGCATCTTGGGCATAGCATGGGGAGCAAACTTGGCGAGAACGTCGAGCAGGGCACGGGTTGCGAAGTTCATTTGAGTCTCCTTTAACAAGATGTCGCCAGTTTAAGATGGTAATCATTTGGCGTCAAGCACAAAATGATGGGGAGACAATTGTCTCCCCATCAACCACATCAGACCTTAGACCGACGGACTGTCAGCACGGGCGCGAGCACGGACATCGTCCCACTTTTGACGGTAGACGCGATAACCGTTTTCAACCCAGAGCTGCCAACCTGCGCAGGGCTTCAGGAAGCTGTGAAGTTGACCACCCTTCAGGGCATCGAAGACTTCCAGTTCGCCGTCAGCGTTTTCACGGCAACGAACGAGACCAGTGAGCGACTTCTTGCTGGTGTCGGTCTTGGGTTCCTTCAACATCGGAATCCAGCGAGTGCCGTCGAAACGGGCAATAGCCTTCATGGAGAAGCTGAAGTCATCACGACCGCCTTCATGGGTAATACCACCACCCATACCCAGGACTAGGCCAGCAGTAGCAAAGCCACTGTCAGCGAAAGCCTTCAGGATGGGACCAACGGTGGTGACCTTTACGCCGTCACCTTGGATTTCACCCACGTAAGCGGGGAATTCCTTGTAACCCTTGCTGTTCAGCGGGGCTCCGAAGGTGGCTTCGATGTCACGGGCGACCATGGATGGTTCGACCAGAACATCGCCGCTATCAGGACGCATCACCATCTTCCCACCGGAATTAACGATGCGATCCTTGAGACGATCACCCATGTAATCGCGCACAAAGCGGCGCGGATCGTAGGTGTCGATCACAGCGGAAACCACGGGTACACCAATACCGTTCTGGGTGCGCTTCACAGCGTGTTCCAGACGTTCAACGGCCATCAGAGCAGCACCGAAGTCATCCTTTTCACGGGCGTCGGAATTGGCGCACATGCTGGAGTGTTCAGTTGCGATGACGGAACTGGTGGCGGCCTTGTCGTAACCGTACATCTTCTTGATGAAACGGTTGCTACGGGCGCAGTCGGAACCGTTGAACAGAGCTGCATGGCCGATACCAGCCATGACAGGTGCTTCTTCGGGGCTGTCAGCACCACGATCGCCGAAGTTGTGGAGCGCCCAATCCAGGCCTGCGAGGGATGAGCTGGTGGCTTCCATGTATTCGCGAATGGTCAGTCGGCAAGCGCGAGCAACACTCGAGACAGTCGACATTTTCCACACGATTTGCTGGACCCACGTTTCCACATAGCCAGGCAACCAAGCGTTAGGCTTGCCGCCAGTATTGATGAGACCCATGACAGGCGTTTGGGGCAAAACGATACGACCTTCTTCGACCGCGAAGACTTGGAGTGGGAGACGACCGCCAAATTCCTTGACGATATATTCCCAGCCGGAACGGTTGAAGTCATAGCCTTGTTGGTTCACTTCCAGTTCGGCTTCGTCGATCATGTCCATGGTAATACGGACGTTGGCCAGAATTTCAGCCACGAACGTTTGGCCCATTGCCACGATCTTGTCAGCATACTTGCTGGGCTTGCGAGGCACCACGACAACATAGATTTGCTCCGTGTCGGCGGGGTACTGGGCCCAGTGGTCGAACTTGTACGTGTCACAAGCAAGGATGAAGTTGGAAGGAAGGATATTTTCAAACATGATAGATTCCCTATCTAAGTTGGCTCAACGGTCTATCCGTTGAGGGTTCTCTGCTGAAGACCATCTTCAGCATGAGTGTTCAGTTACCAGTGACCGAGTCACGCTTGCGGTGAACGTTCCACCACTCGCGCAGGCGCTCCTTGGAAATGCCCGCGCGTTCGTAGTCGATCAGGGGATAGTTGACCACGCCATCATCGGAGGGACCGAGAATCTTGACGAGATCTTTTTGTTTGGCTGCTGTTGCATCCAGGGCGCGGAGGGTCGCGCAAAGTGCAGCTTCCAGGAACGCGATTTCTTCGCGTTGCTCAATTGCGATCGCCGCTTGCGAATCGCGTCCATCATAACAGGGCATTTGTGTCCTTTGAGAAGAAGTGTTGCCAGTTTGGTATCAACTGGCAACAAAATCAAGCATTTTATCGGGCGCGATTGTTGTATCGACCCATGAAGTAGGTCAGGATGTCGTAGTGGTCCTCGAAGCAATTCTGGCGTGAGATCTGGTGCAGGGGAACCCACACTGCCTTGACTGCGTCATCACTGCCCTTCAACTTGGGCAGGCCGGGATTGTCCGGATCATCCAGGTTGATGAATTGCGCGATAGTGATCACACGGCCACGGCGGCTACGGTTGAGCGCGCTGAAGATCTTTTCTTCCACGATGCTTTTGCGAACGATCTTCTCGGGAACCTTGATCTTGGTTTCTTCGAACAGTTCGCGAATTGCCGTTTCCATAGCGTCAGGATCGGTATTAGCATTCATGAAGCCACCGGGGATAGCCATCAGGCCCTTGCCTGGCGCTGCGCGGCGTTCGATCATGATCACGTGGTTGTCCTTGAACACTACGGCATCACCAGTCACGAACGTGGGTGGATATTTGAGGTGTTCAAATTGCTTGCGGTAGTTGCGAATGTATTCGCTTTCTTCCACGATGTACTTGTAGGTGTCCGTTTGCATGAACGTCCCCAAGAAGTCCACTACCGCGTGGGGTGCAACGCTCTTGAAGAAATTCAGATTGCACTTGTCACTGAAGTACATGCTGCGGATGGTAGTCGCATCCAGAACTTCAACCAGTGGCATTTCGATGGGCGTGCCCCATTGCGGGTACATCTTCAGATAGAAGCTGGATTCATCCTTAGTGTGACCGATCAGCTTGACGTCAGTGCCGACCTGGTGTTCTTCCACGCCCTTTACCACATTCAGAGCCCACAGGGGGTTGTTGTAGATGGTGTTTTCCACGTAGGTGAAACGGACGCGATCCTTGTGGGCGTGAGCTCTCAGATCGTAGCCTGCTTCTTTCAGGGAAGCCGTGATCATCTGCTCGCGTTCCGCGGCAGTGAACGGGTTGGCGTCATCACGTGGTTGGTTGGCACTGCCGATCACCACAACCACTCGTTCAGCGAGCGTCAGGGCGTGCAGAATCGTCTGCAGGTGGGCATTATGGAAGGGTTGGAAGCGTCCGATGTAGATGAGGGTGTCGTGCTTGTAAGACATGGTTTCATAGTTCCTATGAGAAAAGACGCCAGAAGTCTATCTGCTGGCGTGGTACTGCGGTTATCTGCGGAGTTGATTGATTTTGGCGTCGAGTTGGGCGCGCTCACGTTCCATTTGTTGAAGCAAACGAGCTCGTTCTTGTTCGGCCTGGGCGAGAAGGAGGGCGCGTTCCTCTGCTTCCTTGGCTTCGACATGGGCCATGTCGATCGTTGCGATGTCAAGTTTCTTGATGTTGCCACCAGCGCCCCATTGCCAGAAGCTATTCATCATCACTGCGTGGCGGATGACGTCTTGGAGTTTGCCCTGGAACGTGCCGATGAGGGGTTGGTGATGCGAACCATGAAAGTCAGCATTTGAATCTTCGCCGTACACTTGCCACAAACCTTCTTCGCTAAGGCTATGCTTTTCGAGAAGTTGGCGGCCACTGTGGCAGTTTTGGGTAAAGGTTTCGTACTTGGATTTGGTATTCATGGCTCACATAATTCCTATGTAGAGGGTGGCGCAACAAGTCTATCTCGTTGCATTTGTATTTAGTGTGCATGACTGCCATTCATAAGTCAATACCTATTTGAGGTTGACATGGCAAAAGAGCGACTAATTTAGTCGCTCTTTGTTGAAAACTGTCAGATCAAACGACGTTCCAATCAGAACCAAAAATCAATGTTACGCTACCCCTTGCGGTGGTTATGTCCAATGATGTGGCTCCGTCTATTTGTTGACCAGATGTGGCTTGAATAGTCAGAACGTTCGTTTCTGATACGAATCCACCTTCGTCTTTGATGATAAACTGTTTGCCTTCGGTACCAGTTGGCAAAGTTAAAGTTACGGATCCGTCAAACGAAACTCCCACGTAATGCTGGGCATTTGTCAAGGTTGCCGTTGCACCAGTCACGACGGATCGCGTTACCCGGGAACCCAATGGTTCCCAGCTTGATCGATATTCAAACACCTTGACAGTTGATCCGCGTTGAATGTACAGATCACCAGATTTTCCTGTGATTGTGGCGGTATTAGGGTCATCTGTTCCCTGTGATACCGTGATGCCGCCCTTCCCGACCTTGAAGGAATTGCTCAGGGTTCCAGCCAGTTTTTGATATGTTGGTTGACTCATGTTTGCGCCTAATTATGTGTGCATTTTATTTAGTATGGTGCGCCACCATAAATATTAAACTACAATTTTGATATCGAACGGTCAACTATAGCGTTATGACGATTTCTCAAAGACTTTTGCTGGCGAGTAAACGGCCGGCCCCTCCGGCAAATTCTTATCGATACGTTCGAATCGTATTACTTGCTGGTGGACAGTACCCTACTATTAGTGAAGTGGAAATACGCACCACTACCACTGGATCCAATTTGTGTGTTTTGGGTACCACACCATGTTTCGCATCAAGCGTTTATGACGCAACATACAGAATAGTTGGGCCCATTGACGGCGTCATATCATCAGCGACTACAAGCATGTGGTGTGGCGCCGCCAACAATTCCCCCAATGCGAATAGATCATGCTGGTGGTCCGTTGATCTGACTGCATCCAAAGTTATCGGCAGTGTGAAGATTGCGTGCCCAACCGACTTTGGTAGACAACCAACGAGTATTTCAATCGAAGGGTCCAATAACAATTCTACTTGGACGATTATTAAGAACGTGCCAAGTACAGGCTTCGCGCATCTAGTCCTTAAAGAGATGTTGACATGAAGATTGGACGCCAACTATTGTTGGACTTTTCAAAAAGGGCCAAACCAGTTGTGCCGTATCGATATTATCGAATGATGATTACGGCTAGAAACCAATCAGCTGCCATAACAGTTGGTGAGTGGGAATTATACGATGCATCGAATGTTAATAGGGCTCGAGGTAGAACCGCTACCGCCAGCGATGCTGGTTTTGGAAACCCTTCTGGTGCTTTTGATGGTATAGTTCCAGCCACATTGGCCCAACCCAGATGGCAGACGAACGTAGCGACGAACCCACAATGGTTGTCAGTAGATCTTGGTGCTGTGTATTCCATCAACCGAACGGTATTGTATTGTGACACCTCGCAAATTCCAAATTATGCCCAGTATTCACCAAATACCTGGTATTTCCAGGGCAGTTTGAACAATACTTCGTGGACTGATATTTTGCAGGTGAGCAATTATACTCAAGCGTCATGGACTGCTAAACGAGCACATGAATGGTTGTTCGTATGAACGAAGGGCGATGACTAAGTCATCGCCCTTATTGTTTGGAGATCCCGGGTGGATTCGAACCACCGTGTGCTGGGTTGCAGCCAGCCGCCTAAGCCTCTCGGACCACAGGATCGTTGTTTGCTCGTATAGCGTAAAGCTTATGAAGAGCTTTCTTCAAAATTTCTTCTGAGCTTGGCAAAGCGCCATTAAGTATAGCCTTATGATACTCCACATCTGCTTCAATGTCAAGCAAATATCCCATCATTGTTTGCAGCCATTCCCGGTCCTCTGGGTCTAGCTTTGACATGATTTCGTTCATTCGTTTATGACGTGAGCAAATGGTACAGTCGCACATAAGGTGGTTATAAGGTTGCGGCAAAACTAAAGCCCAGTTTGCAACAGTGGATGAGGGCATTCATCAATGGGTAGCTACTCCCGCGATCATATCCTTTGTCTCGGTATATTTTCTGTTACAGACCTTGCCTCGAGGGTGCTCGATATTTTATCCGGGCCGCTTTTGACATTAAGTTTCCCCAATGCCCTGTGTATCAGCTAAAAAGCCAATATCACTCACATAAGTCTGATAACGTTTTAAACTCTACCTACCACACGTACTGGACCCCTGCCAAGGGGTTTTGCCGCATAATCAAATACCACAAGTGATGCTTGATTATAGGGCAATGGTACGGGGAGATGGATTCGAACCACCGACCTTCGGCTTATCAAGCCGACGCTCTTCCAACAAAGCTTTCATTTCAGCGCCAGCCACTGTGGTGATATCAACTCCACGACTGCCTGAACCTATGAGTTTATTGGCGGGCGGTAACTAACTGCGCGAGTCAGTCCCATACCTACTACCTCTGAGCTATCCCCGTATAGGGTGGTTGTTACGCCAACCAACGGCTGAATCATAACCAAAGAATACGTTCACTTCGCCTCAGCCTGACTCACAGAATTGAAAGTCCCAGCCTACTCAAAGTTAATATATCCTTGGAGGTGTGGATTATCCAAAAGGTAGACAACCCGCATGGTTACTTCAACTGCGTACGATATGTTTGGGCCACTCTGTACGCTTATGCCGTGATGTTTTCTTGCCAAAATCATCACACGTTCTCAACTGAAAACGCCCGCTATGAATATAAAAGCCGTCTTCTTTCGAAGGGACTACACACAACCCGTTCACCAGGTATTCTTAAATTCACTTAAAGCTGGATTCTGTACGCTGCCTGCGGGGGTCGAACCCACCTTGCCCGCCCTTACGACCGGGTAGCCTACCAGATAGCTGAAGACAACTCGACGAATGATTCGGTCCCTGTTGACAGAACCATCAGACGCAGAATCCAACCTGCTTTATGAAAACAGGTCATTTCAGCTTTAAGGGAATTTTGGTTGCGAGAGGATGGATTCGAACCATCGACCCCTGGCTTATGAGACCAGTGCTCTACCGGGCTGAGCTACTCCGCCATTGAATTATACTAGAAAACTAACAGGATGTCTTTTTACGGGTTTGATTAAAAGTCAAATGTATTGGATTTGCTGCAAACATCCTAAAATTGACGGGATACACATTGGTTTCATATTAGCAGATGAATGTGATTTGCTGTAGGTATCCCAAAACCTTCTATATGATATTTGAAGCGGGCCCTGGACTTGAACCAGGACGAGCATTAGATGTCTCGGGGTTATGAGCCCCGCGTGTTAGCATTACACCAGCCCGCGTCAAATACCACATTTTGTTAAAGAGCGAACAACCTTCTCCATAGTGTACTAGCACGGCAATATTCTTCGCTAGAATAAAGCCAAATATATCGAAAGATACACTAAGGAGAAGATTGGCGGGTAGTGTGAGATTCGAACTCACGGACCTTTTACAGTCGTCGGTTTTCAAGACCGGTGCAATAATCCACTCTGCCAACCACCCGTTGCAGTGCTTTATTTATCAAACAAGTCTAAACTCATTTAGTACGTCAAGCAACTGTTTTCTGTCGCTGCATCTGCAGCACCATGCCGTAACTATAGTATCTGCGTTCCAGCCAGTCAAGAAGAAGGTGGCAAATATTTGCCACCCCCTTTGCACTCTACTTAACTTGCTCTAATGACGTACTTGAGGCCACTTGGCACTTCAGTAACGGCGGGAATGAACAAGTCACCCTTTGACACCATCAGGAAACCAGTCGTATTAGCCAAGTTTCCAGCGATGAATGTGGTCTTACCATCAAGACTAGTTGAAGTATCGTAATAGGTCTTGATGCCCGTTGAGCCGATATACAACTGTGACGCAGTCAAACCAGCGTAGGTGACTGTGGTCCAATTGGTGCCGTCCTTGGTGTAATAGTAGGTGTTGTTGGCAACGTTGCCCACACCAATGATACCATTTGCGGCCCAAGCATTACCAACAGCTACTGTTGCTGGCAAATCATACACTCCGTAATTGATACCACCGTCAGTACTCATGAGCATCTTGGAACCAGTAAACGGCGTTGTGGTACTACCACCAAAGATAGCAACCTTCTGACCAGTGGCTACCGCCTTGAAAGTCTGCAGGTTCGAGGCGCCGCCAGTTGGGCTGGCCGTCCAGGTAATGCCGTCAGTGGAATACATGTTAGTCGTGCCAGTTTGCGCCAACGAGTGCAGGACTTTATTCTGGCGGTCATACCAGATCCAGTCACTAGCAGCTAGGGCTACCGAAGTCCATGTTGAACCACGATTGGTCGAATAAAAGATTGTGGTGCCGCCAACAGGACGCCAAACAATGTTTTGTGTACCAACACCTTCGATGATCGCACCAGTCGCGGCGTTGACTGTTGGTGTTGTGGACGAATTCCAAGTCCAATTGACCAAATCAGTTGACGTGCCAATCCACATGGTTGTACCGTAATATGAAGAGGTACCGACAACAGGGCCACCACAGATGAACATGTTGTCATTGGCAGTAAAGTTCAACCATGTGATTTGCGTAGTACCACCGTTAGGACCCTGAATCGTGAATGGTGTCCAGTTTTTGCCATCTGTTGAACGCAGGCCACTCAATGTTGGTGAGGCCTTGGTAACGCCACCGTTTTCAACACCTGGAGTTTTAGCAATCATAGCCATCAACCCGCTACCAATTTGAATTGGGGCGGAATAGCTTGTTGATTGCATACCCAATGGATAAACACCAGAGTTTGAAACAAACTTCGTATCTGATGCACAAACAAAGGTTTGGCCTGGCGATGCTGCGATCGTGCCACTGTTTGTTGTGCTAGAACCAGCAAAAATCACAGTGTCAAGAGCGGCATACGCTGTACCATATCCACCAAAGAATGTTGACGAACCATTGATCGCTGATGTCATGTCAGTAAACGTGGTGCCATCAAAGTAAACACATTGTGGAATGCGATAGTTGTATGACGAAATAATGCAATGGCCGTTGTTCAGAGCGGTCGTTTTGGTGTTCGTACGATCAGTGAATCCACTCACAGTGAGTGATACGGTTGTCCATGATGTACCAGTTGTACGATAAACGGTCGAACCAGTACCACCAGGAATTGCGATGACGTTTGTGCCACCAACAGCCAAAGAAGCGATGCTAGTCGTACCAGCACCTTGAGCAGTCCAGTTTGCTGAACCACCCTGACCATTCGAACTACGATAGACAGTAGCAGTTCCACCAGCTGGACTTTGGAACGACAGATACCAATATGTTCCGTTCCAAGCAACGTCAGTCATAACACCGTTACCAGACGTCACACCGATGTTGATGGATGAGAAGCTCATAGACGATACTGGTGCGCTTTGGCAAAAATATTGCCCAATAAATGCCCATACCTGGTTGTTGTAATAACGGATACGGTTAGGGGTACCAGTCGAAACATTACCTGAACGAATGAACACACCATTGTAATCCATCAATGTGACGGTACTACCAATAAGAACAGCCAATTGACCAGAACTAAACGACGAGTCAACATGCACTTGGCCGCGCAATGGATATGTCTTGACTTCAGTCAATGTACCGATTGTGCCGTCAGTTGACTTGAAGAAGTAACCATTCGATGTGATCAGATAATATTGGCCGCCCCACTTATAGGCCAATTGTGGATTGCCCAATTGGGCCAAACCATTAGTAACAGAGGGAAGGGCAATCATGTCCCAGGTTTCACCAGAGAAATCAGGAGAGATCACTTTGGCCAATTCGGGGAATTGATCTGGATCAACAGTTGATCCAGTGTCAGCATAGTCAGGCGATGAAAACGAGTTTGGTACCAGGAGTGCTTCGCCAACAAGAGGTTTGTTTCTCTTGATGGCTGAGAAGGTAACGGGATCGAAATTTGAATTGCTCATTTATCACCTCATTGATTTGTAGCAACAATGCTGGTGACATTACCAGCTTCGTCATAGCCGTAGGTTTCAACGCGAGTCACGCCTTGAAATGTGGCCGTAGTAGTGTTCACGGTATTGTCAGGGTTGTATGTGAATACAACCGTACGGGTGTCGCTCCCGTAAATCTCAGTCACCGTATCAACGTTGCCGTCACCGTTGTAGGTGTATGTCACCGAATCAAAATTGGAATTACTTCCAGATGATGGGGTGGACCAAACCAAACCAGTTCCGTTGTAAGACAGAATTTGGTTTTCGGTTGGTGTAGTTGTTGGCCAAACGATACCATTCAGAGAAATCTGGGTGGTGGATAATGACAATGGTGTGGAAGTTCCCACACCATCTTCAACTGCTTGCAAGCTAGTTGTCAATCCATCAGTACCAGATAGTTTCAGAAGTTGCTGATACGTATCTTTGGGCGTTTTGTTAAAAAGTGTCGCCATATTTGAACCCTCCTTGAATTATTTATGGGGTTCTGCGACAGAATAAAAACAAAACAAATGAAGAATGGGGCCCCTAAGAGCCCCACCATGGGAATATTATAACGATCTTGCTACGGCGTTACAGAATGCGGCGATGAAGCTTATGCCTGAGGATAAGCCCGTGGCGAGCAGGATTGGATCAGGGATTTTAAACACAGTTAGCCAAGCTGTGAGCCACATGAAGTTAAAGCCAATGAACAGGCTCCACTTCCAAAAACAATCCATGTAATCAACGAACCAGGAGAGAATATGCTTCATATCGTAATTTTGAATTTATATCAAAATGATATGGCATCAATGACAGAACGTCAAGAGATTTGGCGGGTAGAAGGAGAGTCGAACTCCTAAGGCGCTTTCGCACTCGGCTGCTTTCCAAGCAGGTTTCGTCACCAATCGATTTGCCTACCCATCGTGTGATTATTTATTCTACTGAAATTTGGCCAGTAGTCAAAGAACAAATAAACTTTGATCCCTTACTTGTCTGGTCTATTGACGGGTTGGTTTCAATCAAAGCTTCGGCTAATGAATCGTGAGCTCTATGCCAGAATTGATCAAATTTGCAGAATCGAATTCGACCATATAATTCCCGCAAGTAAATGCCAGGTGTATGCGAAATCCAATCATCGGGTTGTTGATTATCTGGTGATAATTGCCAACCAGAATCTGTACACCAGGTTATGAACAGAGTCTTGGTATTAGGGCTAACTTTCACAATCCGATGGGCGTCAGTAGCTCGACGGCAGATGATCGAACCAACCGTGTGATGGATGATTCGATCATTAATCTTCTCCCAATACCCACCACTCACTATGATGCTCACATAATGAAAGGGATGGGTATGCAGAAAAGGAGTCTTGTCTGCTGACAGAATGCGGTGGATGCGAATATGTACCCTACCGCATTGCAGGATAGTGAAACGCTTCAAGTAGCCGGTGAGGCTCTTATACGGCTTCCAGAACCTCACCAGCAAACCTCATGCAGTTTCGTACAGGAACGTCGTGCCGGCCTTCAGTGCGCGGTTCACGCTGGTACTTTGCACGAACACCTTGTAGCGATCACGATCGAACGTGGGGCTTATGTCGATGTTGGTGCCAGTAGGCAAGCCCAGAACTTCACGGGCAGCCGCACCTTCGTACATGTCGCCAGTGTCCTGGTCCAGGATGATGACTTCCTTCTTGGCCTGAATCGTTTCGCGCTTGGTGAACTCGTAGAAGCCGCGACCCTTGACGAACGGCAGACCGTTGTTCTGGACCAGATCACGAATGGGTTCGTCTGCCAGCACCGGAATCTGTTGGAAGCGGCTGGGGTCCACTGCGCGGGCATCGACTTCGCGGTACCGGCCGTTGGTGGGATCGCGTCGCAGACGAGCGAAGATGTCGGACAGACCACGAGTCATCTTCTTGTTGGTGACGATTTCCTGCTCGAACGAATCGAGTGCTTCGGGCGATTGTTGCTGGTAGGCAACAGCCAACAGCATGTCGGAAGCTTCGGCGAACTGGTTCAAGTTCAAGTGAAAACCACCCGTCATGTCACTCAGGCCTTTGTAGAAAGCCGTCGCATAGTGGCGGTTCAGACACTGGACACCATGGACCAGAACACCTTGTGCCGTCAATGCTTGAACTTCCGTGCGCCAGTCAAGACGCTTGGGGTTGTGGGCCGGCGGATGAGGAATGTCATCGCCGATCATGACCAGCAGGCGCTTGGCGTCATCACGCCATTGCATGGATTGGGCTTCATGCAGAACCAGTTCGTAGCACTCGGGCGCGTCGCCACCATAAGTGGCTTCCACGTTCTTGATGAAGTAGGACACCGCATTGGGGTCATTGGTGAGGGCCAGATGCTTGGTCACATAGGCGGTGCGGGCGTCGCAGTAATCGCCGTGAGCGATGACACCGATTCGCAGGTTGGGAATCTCGCGAAACATGCGAGCTGCCAGTGCATCGACAGTGCGGCGCACCTGAGTCAAGCACGGATACATGGAACCGGTGGTGTCGAAAGTCACCACCAGATCGATCGGTTGGGTATCGCTCATTACGTCTCCTGGGAGAATATTGGGACGCTGATTCTATTGCCAATATTGGCAACAATCAAGCTAGTAAACCCAGGGGAGTAAAGTTCTTTACACGCAGAGACTGTAGAGATTGCGTTGGCTGTCAGTCAGCTCAGTCAACTGAACTAGTTCAGTTGGGAAAGAATTCCACACTTCAGAAACAGTGTAGGGTTCCCTGCCAGCTTTGTACCAGACTTTCTGTTCAACCACGTAGTGATAGAAGTTGAAATAAGCATTTGCCATTTGAGTATATGACGCTACATCTATGATGGCGTAGAATCCATGTTGATACAACTTCTTGATCGTACGACTTTCGCAATCATGTTCGATCCAGATAGCGTTGTCTCTACACGTCTTAAGATGATCCTCAGATATCTCGATGTCACCAGACAACCAAGAAAACAGGAGATCAACATCAGATGACCGGCGAGCGAACATTTCTGGATCTTCCTGCCATTGTTCAAAATGCGAGAATTCGTGCAAGAAAATTCGCAGCCACGCTTCGTATGGTTTACCCACCGCCACAGCAAACTCGAGTGGTTCGTTGTTGAAATAGCCAGAACAGCCGAGGGTATCACCATCCAGAAAAACCTGAGTGGTATCCTGGATCTTGACTGTGACACCAGCAGCGAGCAGAGTGTCAACAACTTGTTCCAAGTAATAATGAATTGTGGGATTGGACTTGCTGAAGAGCAAGTCAAGAATGGCAGAGCGGTCCATAGTTTCTCCTTTCGGATATTTATGGACCCAAGGAATTACATCTGACGAGCCGTCTGCGCAACCATGCGGACGAACGGATCGGGTTCGATAGTTTCGTCCTGACGCTCAGGACTGAGTGAGAAGAACTCACTCAGGGTATACCGCACCTGATCAAACGAGAGAGTTTGATCTCGGGGACCAACGAAGAAGTCGCATACGATTCGTCCACGTCCTGCGAACAACACTCGAATATTTTCTTCTATTGGTTTTGAAGTGTCTTGTACTCGCTGGCGCCGACCAGTTTCAGGATTATCGATTATTTTGGTTGGGATGAAATACGTGTTAGTCACAAGCAACACCTTCGCACCATTCCGTTCGTGGCAACGAACAACACGCTCAACATTCTTGGTGTGCTTGCGGAAGTTTTTGAACTTATGAATGGGCCCAACCCAATCAGGACCGATACTGTGGATTCGATCGTTAAGTCGAAAGTTGATACTCCCATCAATGGATGTCAATCCCACCGACGCAAGTTCAGCCTGGTATTTCTCAAACGGATCGTCAGACATCACGATCCTTCAATTCTCGACGGAATACCGAGCTATCTTTAGCTCGAGCAATTCGACGATCATGTACCTTGGATTTTGCTGCCGACTTGCGATTGTTGCCAAGGCGATGACCCGTGTTGTAGTCGTAATTCAACTTCTCCATCATGGGCTTCACATCACCCGGTACTTGATCTTCCGTGTACTTGCGTTTGGTGTCGCCATGATACACCAGGCCAGTGCCCTGGATCTTGGTGTGATGCAGGAAGTGATTGGCTTTGTCTTTGCGAGTGCGGCTCATGACATTTGCACCGCGAGAATTGCGTCAGCGGGTTCGCTGTTGGGGAACATCTCCTGCCATTCCTTCTGGAGTTCTGGGACACCAGCATCGACCTCGATCTCCCAACCCAGGATCGGTTCTTCACCATCCAGGCGGTTCAGGTAAATGCATTCGAGACCATTGGGCCATTCCTCCTGGGGATCATAGCCATGGCTTTCCAAGAAATCCTCGATGTCGCCCTTGGACTTGAATTCTCTTCCGAATGCGAGGATTGCCGTGTATCGAACGCTCATTGGATTCCTTGTCAGTGGCTCAAAACAATTGATGCCATATGTTATGTTCATATGGCATCAAAGTCAAGCATCTTGGAGTTCCGAACAGGATTCGAACCTGCGTGGGGATTTCTCCCGCTAACGGTTTTGCAGACCGCTGCCTAAGCCAACTCGGCCACCGGAACATGTAAACTGGAGCGTGGGACGGGGTTCGAACCCGCGACGTCCTGGTTGGCAACCAGGTACTCTACCAACTGAGCTACCCACGCATAAAACTTGGAGCAGGATATCGGATTCGAACCGATGACATTCTGCTTGGCAAGCAGACATTCTACCACTGAATTAATCCTGCAAAAACGAACGTAACGACGTAGACGGATATTTCCGTTCTTCGGGCAAGGTTAAGGCTCGTTGCCCCGATTCTGTCGTTCCCTTGTGACTAGCCAGGAGATTTCTCTCACATTCAAAACTGGAGCGGATAGTGGGAATCGAACCCAACTCTGCGCGGCTTGGAAGGCCGGCGACTCACCTCGAGCTTACCCGCGTAATCGGTCAATCATCTGTGGACCATTTCCGTCCACGTTTGCGGGACTTGATTTCAAGTTTCCCCGCATTGAAAATTCTGCTTCGTCCGTAATATCTACCAGTGAATCTCCACTCACAGTATTTACCACGAACACTACCAAATGCTCTCATGTTGCCTCCTTATTGAACGTCAAGCCCCATGTTCCGGGCAGCGACAACTAGGGCATCACAAAATCCTTGTACATTACAACTGATAGTGACGTATCCACCCCAGGACCCACAAACGTAAATGTTCTGGGTTGGGACATCAACCGTCTTGCGTGCTTCTTGAATAACAGCATCCGCGATTTCGCGATCATACTGCCCATCAATCAGCTTACCCCGAAGGGTCACGCGATCAGCCATATCGTTCTCCTCGTTTACATTCTTACCATTATGGCATCAAATGAATACGAGGTCAACTGGCACACCGTATGGGAATCGAACCCATCTTGCCGCCTTGAAAGGGCGATGTCCTAACCGATAGACGAACGGTGCATTAAAACTTGGTGGGTTCCCGAGGCTTCGAACCTCACGCCAACCAACCCACCTTATTAGGCAACGGTTTTACAGACCGCCGGCGGGAAAGGAACCCATTAAAACTTGGAGTAGGGGTGAGGACTCGAACCTCTGGGGTGTTTAGGGCAGCACCCATCACACTTTTATCGATTTTACCGTCAGCCTTACGGAACATCCCCTACATGAAACATCTTTGTATTGCCGACGAGGATCGAACTCGCCTAGCCAGGTTGAAAGCCTGGAGACCTCACCAGAAGTCAACGGCAATACAAACATGTCTCAGACAGCTACAGATACTTGATGGGGGCGGAAACACCATCTTTCCCTGCAACTGTTTCGCCCATTAGGGCTCATCAGTAAGACTGGAATAATTCTGGCACTCTGTACGGGAGTCGAACCCGTCTTTCCAGATTGAAAGTCTAGCGTCCTAACCGATAGACGAACAGAGTAAAAACTTGGTGGGGATGGAAGGATTCGAACCTACTCACCCGAAAGAACTGATTTACAGTCAGCCGCCCCTCGCCATCTGAGCCGCATCCCCATTAAAACTTGGTATCCTGTGGGGGAATCGAACCCCACTGTGGAACAGGGAAGATTGAAAGTCTTCTGACGGTACCCAGCCGTCATCACAGGATATTTCAAAAACGTTTTGTGTATCAGGTAGGAATCGAACCTACAAGCCCGGAGGCGACTGTTTTACAGACAGCTGATTTAGCCAGTTTACCATCTGATACACGAAACGTTCTTGGCGGGTAGTAATGGAATCGAACCATCCCCCATCACTGGAGGGGCTTGTTTTCGAGGCAAGTTAGCGCCCAGCGCACCTACCACCCGTAAATCTCAACATCTAAAACACGAAACCCCCGAAACTATTACGCTTCGAGGGTTGTTAGCTTTCGCTAGGTGAACGCTTATCGCATTCGCCAACCCCCGAACGTACCCTCATATCCGCATTCATAGCCGTAGCCGCGCGACGACCCTTCGGTCTCCGAGCAGTACGAGAAATATGAATAAGCGTTCATGAAAGTTTCCTTTTCGAGAAATTTAATAATCAACAGAACAAATAGTACATGAACCTTTTCGGGTTTGCAATAACTATTTGTGAAAATTTTGTGCAGTGTTGCGACAAATCTATTTAGCAATCTGCACCACAGATCATACTTTAGCAAACGGAATGCCACATGTCAACAACTTTATGACAAAGCGTGCATGACGAGATCATCAACTGTGAATCCCTTCCGTTCCATTCTGGTTATTTCACCGTCGACTTCCATCCATGACATAAGAGTTTCCGGCTCCCTGTCTGGACCTCGTTGCATGACTGCGATTGTCAGTAGGTTATGTTCAGAAGTGGCGACAACATACACACGTCCAACCTGCCAGGCCTTAAGGCCTGGCACATTCAGGTCGGGGATGGCTTGCATTCTGACTCTAATCGCTTCGATGAGTTCAGATTGTATGCGAGCTTCAGCCTTTGCTGTCTTGAAGAAGAAGCTCTTTAATTCTTCTATCATTTTTCAATCCTCCCAACATCAATTCCATCAAGCCGGTATCAGGGTACCAGGTACTTTCGGGGGTTGGCCAACTACTGAACCACAACGTAGCATGATCACCAGTAAATGAATTTTCCCGAGTTTTGTAGAATCCAATAGTTTCGGTGTTCAGATAATGGGTGATCATCCCGCACCCCACATGCCAGTGTTTGCCCAGGTATTTGCCAGTTGGATTCTGCTGGTTGCCGTACACGAACGAAACCAACTCTTGTCTGGAATTGGCGAAGGTTCGGTTGTTGTCATAAACGACTGGCTTACCTAGAAGCCGTAGGAAGCGTTCCCAACGACTAGCCATTAGCTGTACACCGTAAACAACAGGAGACGGGGTAAGCATTGAATACCATAGGCAGTGTCAAGCTCTTGCCTCACACGACTAAATTCACCCCGAGTATCAGATAGTAATTGGCTCAGGTCGATCATATCGAAACCTGGTTCCTCACTCGTATGAACAGCAAGAATCCTACCCAGATATTCCACATCACCCATTCCGCCTGCGATGTACTTGATTCCAACATCCTTGAAATCGATAGTATCGTGATAGCCGACACGAATATCATCCAGTTGTTCACGATCATCACCGAACAATTCTCGCATGACGTCACTCTCAATTGTGGTACCGATAATAAGGTATGAACGTTCGTTTACTGACATGGGATTCCTTTTGAATATATGCCATTCTAACGGATTGGCAATCAAAAGGTGATGATTTCATATAACTGATTTGTAAGACGGAATGAACGAAGGGGCAAATTTGCCCCTTCATCATATTCGGTTGTTTTACTTCTTCAGCATGTTGATGAATTCCAATGCTGCTTCGTCCGAACCCAATCGTTCCCACAATTCACGAAAGCGCAGCATTTTGCGGAGCTCTTCGGGTGATTGTGATTGATCCATGGGGTTAGCTTTGAAATCCAGATATTGATCCGACGGATGATCGAACAAACCCAAGGGATTGATTCCGGGATGACCTTCTTGAACATCAACCGCCCATTCCGGGATGGGCGTCACAGCCATAGCCACAAAGCGTGAACCTTTGGGCGAGTCGACATGCGCGTAATTGACGTAATCCTTGGGGTTGACCATCAGTTGGCTCCTTGACGGTGCTTGGCGATGATTTCTTCGTGGGTCAGGCGACGCACACCAGCGGCCTTGGCGGCTGCGATAACTTTGTCGCAATGCATGGTACTGATAAGCATCGTGCCACATGCGTCCTTGAACGCGCCATGCTTTTCACCCTGTGTTTCGCAGAAAACCACGAAAGCCTTTTCATCCAGGAAATTGCTTTGGGCAACGTATGCGGGGAGGTGTACCATTCAGTTCTCCTTGATGTGTTCTACCATGTACCAAATGATACTGAAAGGTGGTTGAACAGTCAAGCCATATTTGACTAATTGTGGTAATTCCTTATAAAGATGGTATAAGAATAAGGATAACCATGGCAGTACCAAAACTATCAAAATCAGAAGCGGGAAAACTGGGGGCGATCAAATCAGCAGAAGTAGCTAGACTCAAAAAGAAAGCCATAATAGAAGCTTATGGCTTTGATCCCGCAAAATGTATACAATGTCATATTCCTCTGGAGTATGAGAAACGTGACAATAAATTTTGCGGGCACACTTGTTCAGCATCGTTCAACAACAGACTCAGGGCCAAAACATTTCAGTGCCAAAACTGTGGAAATATCAATCCTGAGCGAAAATCCCCTGGTAAATATTGCGATCGGAATTGCCAAATTGAGGCCGAATACAAAGAGAAGGACAAGTTGGTCGAAGCCGGCAATGCCTCCAATTCTGGGCAGATGAAGAAGTATCTACTGAGAAAACATGGAAATGTTTGTATGAGTCCCACTTGTGCTTGGGATTTTACTAAGGTTCAAATCAATGTTGAACTTGAACACCAAGATGGAAACTCAGACAACAATACTTTGGGGAACTGTATCCTTCTTTGCCCCAACTGTCACTCATTGACTCCTACATATAAAGCCAAGAATAAAGGCAATGGTCGCCATTATCGCCGAGTGCGTCGTGCAGAAGGGAAAAGTTTTTGAATGAACGAAGAGCAGACGTAAAAGTCTGCTCTTCTTAAGAGTGGTGCCCCAGGACGAGATTTGAACTGTCGACCTGCCGCTTACAAGGCGGCTGCTCTACCCCTGAGCTACTAGGGCCTTTCTTGCTGTGACGTATTTCTACATCAGAAATCTATTCTAGCACTGTGGCTAAAATTGTCAATACTATTTAGCAATCAATGCCATACTTAGAACATATGCGGGAATGTATCGACCTGGGATTGTTTTTGCAACCAAACACCATAGCCTTAGCCATTCTATGCAGTCCATCCAAGACTACCAACTTGTCATTCCACCACGTAACCAGAATGGGAGCGTCTAAATCGGCAGCCATGAGACGGCGAATATTTGGAGAATCATATTCAAGAACCCAAGTAAGATCATCGACCAATACATCAACGACTGGGAACAAGGTCGAACATCTTAACAGATAGTTGAGATCATATTCGCGCCCGTCATGGGTGAAAGAACTACCTGGTTCTTCCTGATACATTACTGACCTTTGGCTTGTTTGCGATCCTTGATTGGGAAAGTCGTCATTGATCCGTAATTGAAGATAGACGACGCGGTAGCCTGGGTGTAGTCCCACATAGCCATTGCTCGACCAATCAAATCAGGATAGTGGAAGCCAGATGATTGATCGGTGGGGGCCACATTGATATTCAGGCCCGATCGCTCGGCCATTCGTTTCACGCAATCATTTTCAGACAAGCAATGGCAGAAGATTGTTGAAGCTCCTTGACCTTGTGCAATTGCGGCGGCTTGTTTAAACAATTCAGAGCCAATACCTTGGCGACGATGCTCGGGAAGAACACTCAGACCAATCTCTACAGTCTTGTTGGTTCGAGTGAACTTTGAGGTCTCGAAAACCAACTCAACTGCGGCGACTAGCTCTTGGTTTTCGTTGAAAGCTCCGATAACCATTTGGCGGCTTCTGAATTGTGAATCCACATAATGTTGAATCTGTTCATCAGTAGCCTGATGGCCGAAACGCAGATACCTGTCCGTAGCGTCTAGCTTTAGGAGGTGATCTGCGTATTCCTGAAGTTGATGTGAATCGAGTTGCTGGGTCGAATAACTCATGATTGATAAGATCCTTGGGAAAGAGATCGTATTTACACCGCGCCGCGGTAATGGAATGAGCGAACACCATTGTTCGCTCAAAATAACTAGGGCTGAGATTACACCCAAGACCAGTTGACCTTTCGTTGACGTACGGTTCTGTTCCTCACCAGGACCTTACCAACTTATCCACACAGGATTGGAGTACACCAATCGTCCATGTAGTCAACCACGGCTGCCTTTTTATACTGGTGGCGTATCCAGTGCCATGTTGCAGCTTCAGTAAAATACAGTTGGACTATATTCTACTCTTCCACACCTCCCGACTTGTGGGTCGTCCATAAGAACGAAGCCGTTTCACTACAACACCTTAAATGGATTTGTACGACTACCTGAGTAGAAGTTTGCTTGCCGTGTGATACCATTCCATGCTCCCGTCATTAACGGGAATACATTCACACGCAATAGGTATGCATAACATACCAGGCTTCGAGGACTACACTCCACTTTCATCCCCTAAGCTGTAAGGTAGCGGATTTACTCCACATTCCATTACCAACCCTTTACACCAGCCTACATTGATCCACGTCGATCAACTTTGGTTCTGCCTAACGGTGGCACTCAGTGCGTGGGTCTTGCTTGGTGGTCCTCACATCTTTGTGTAAGGCGGCAAATTGGCAAGCAAAGCCCTTCACCCTTTCACTTCCCGTTACGAAGTGATATCCATCAACGTTTCCAAGCAAACTCTTTGTTTTCAGTGCGTTTGTTGCTGCACATCCAACACAAACAAGTCTACACCTGTGATCTGGCAACGTCAACAAACTTTATGACATAAATATGCCAGTAAACCATATGGCAAGGTATTCAGGATGGCAATCGTATATCCAGTAGAAATCAAAGACGTGTTGAAGATTCAGGATGGGCCCTTGACTGGCAATCTGAAGCCTGTTATGGATGGAACCAATACTGCTTCACCACTAAGACTATCAACTACCGAGATCGAACTCAATGGTAAAGTGTGGCCCACCGCAGGAGCGACAGCCGGCAAAGTTCTGTCTATTGACAACTTCGGCCATCTGGTCTGGGTTGTTCCTCCAGGCCAAGACGACACTGAATATCTACCACTGGCTGGCGGTACCATCACCGGTGATCTGACTGTTCAAGGGGATTTGGTAATTGAAGGAGCGCAAACGTTCAACGAACTATCAGTAACGACCAATCTGACCGTTGATGGTGCGACTGAATTGGATGGTACTGTAAACGTTGGTGGTGATCTGGGTATTGGTACTTCATCCGAGACCGTTGTGGCCTTGGGTTCGGTGTCTGGTGCTGTAACGATCAACACAAACATTGCTTCCTACTTCACCGTGACTATTGCTGGATCAACAACATTCACCTTTGGCGGACGTCCTGCAGGACGAGCAACGGGTTTTATTCTGGAGATCAGAAATGGTGGGTCTCAGAACGTATTCTGGCCAGCATCAATAAAATGGCCCAAGAGCATTGGGCCAACGTTGTCAGCAGCTTCTACTGATCTTATTTCATTCATTACCAGGGACGGTGGAGTTACCTGGTACGGGACCTTCAGACCCGGTGCTTAATTCAGGTGGTGGATTCTCGGGGTCATATATGGTGATGTTGACACAAGCTGGTTCCGTGTACTGACCATAGTAATTCACCATTCGATAACTGAACGAATCCTCACCCAAGAATTTGGGGATATACGAGAAATTAATCTTGTCATTTGCTACTCTCGCGTATCCGCGATATGGGAATGTGACAATTTCTGGAAAGAAGGGTACGCCAAGTCCAAGTTGAGCCCTTGTTTGAGGAGCAGCATACCGCTTGATATCAATGATACCCGTGCTGAATAGCATGACGTCGTGAAACGTTCTAAGGGTATACATTCCAGGACGCTTCATTCGCACATTCATATCCACAACGTCGTAGTCCCTTGATCCCGTATACAATATGGGATTCGCCATGACAACCTTTGCGTCATCAATGACGTCAAAATTCCCATTAGCTGGAACAGCGATGTTGGTATCAAAGTCAACATCCGTGTATTCAACCCTGAACAGCTTCTCCGGCAATTCAATGTAGATACGAATGTTGGGTAGAACCGGTTTCACGTATCGAAAGAAGTTCGATGATTGGCTTACTGTCATTCATTATCTCCAGAAAATAACCTTTGAAATACCATCTTCAGGTGGCTCAATACGACATACTGCGGCAAAGGCTTCAGGATCAGTGGTGAATCCATATTTGCCGTTGTATTGGAACAAACGGATTTGCTCAACGGTAAAGCCCAGTGATTCCGCGTATTCGATAGCCTCTTGTTGGGTATGATATCCGGCCTGTCCATCCAGAAGTTCAACCTGTGTCAACGGGTCACGAACAAGCGTGAATGTTGGCTTATCAACCACTTGAATGTTGTGGCGTACCAATCCAGTCGTCTTGTTGACTGTGATGATTTTGGAATCAGCCAATGTGGGAGTGACTGAAGTCAGAGCATACGATGGTTCAGTAGCCTTGTTCCATTCATTGTCAACAGTAGCAGTGACGTGGGGGCGAGTGATGAAATCGTAATCAATAAAGTACGTTTTTGCGTCACGAGGACCAGTCACATAGTCAACGCCAAATGTGTAGTTGGATTGATAAACCACATGCTCGAATCCAATACCAACAGGAATACGAACAGCCTTAGTCCATTCAAAGAACGTACTTGTCACACCACGGCTAGTGACCTGAAGAGTATGAGCGTATTCAACCTGGAAGTAGTACGATTGGCTGTCGAGATGCTTGGTGTATGTTGCATGGACGTGGTAATCGCTAGCGGTCTGATACGTATCATATTTGTGATCCACAGCAATAGCTTCGTTGGTTCTATACCATTGCCAAACGTCGTTGATATGCAGTTTGCCATCAACTTGATACAGTTGATACACGTGATCGATGGGCTGAGGTTCATTGAACACCTGGGCGTAGAAGTTCAAGTCAACAGGAACACGTTTGACTTCTTGTGCTCGACTAGCCAGATACGGAACCTCGGGGTATGAGGTGAACCAAACGCTGTATGTCAATCGTGAATACTGCGCATCCAAACTCAACCAGTTTTTTTGTGGGTATGAATTTTGATAGACATGATCGATTGCAAGCTTGGTCGATTGTACTCGCTCAGCAGAAAACTTGTCAGCTATGTTCTTTGATTCATTCGTACGAATCAACGCGCTTTCCCAATGCTTCAAGAACAATGCGGGATTGTCAACACTCAAGTCCCAGCTTGCATTCTTTGCATAAGTGATGTTCTTACCACTTCTAACCGATTCAAGAGCATATGTGGCCCAGCCATCGGTATTGTTCTTGACGAACAAGTTGTCTACTAGAGTTCCAGAACTCGTCTTTAGCGCTGCCACCAAAATGTCTACTGTTGCGGTAGTCAACTTACCAGTTCGTACCGATGCCATGGTGAAACTACCATGCTTCAACTTTTCATGCGGGCGAATAGCAAAGTCTGGATTCTGAACCGCAGCAATCGTAGTTTTCGTCCACGCAAAGGCGGTATCCGTTACTTGCACGTTTTGTCCAATGACCTTTGGTGTGTTGACATCAGTCCATTGCGTAGTCACACCACCAAGGATCGGAGTCATTTGCGTTTGCTGCGTAGTGACCTTCTGCAACAGTGGAGTGGTTTGCGTCCATTGTGTTGTGACCTTTTGCAGAATGGGATTCAATTGAGTCCAGAATGAGAGTGTGTTCATCACTACTGGACTTAGTTGAATCGTATGAATGTTCACACCAGTCAATTGTGGCGTGAGTGGGTCGAGCTTGAGGCCAACCAATTCAGTGACACGGTGTTCTGGTGTTGCATCAAAATCAAATGTGATATCTGGGCGCAGGAACGGATCACCCAATTCAAATGCCCTAGAACTGATTTCAGCTACAGGATAGAATGCATCCTGGTACGTGGACTCCAGATAGTAGGTAACGATTTCTGGGAAGGTGATTGGCATGGGACCGCGCCAATACAGGCGGATCACATCACCGTTCACGACTGCCGCTTCTGTCACTGGAATCTCTGAATCGTTCACGAAGAATTGCAGTCGAGCATTACGACTGAAAATCATATATGGATTTTCTTCGTAGTCGATGAACGTGTCAAGCCCAGATACCGTTTGTGGGTCGGTAGTAAATGTGAACGGTAGTACGTTTTCGTAGAAACCAAAATTCAAGTAGTCCATTCTGTTGGACGCCTTGTTTATCCAGCTCACATACAGGACATTGTCACCGGTGATGGTGAAATTAGTCGTAGCACCATAAGAGGAATCGGCTGTGGCTTGAAACTGAATGGCATCACCCAGATTCAAATCAAGAATCTTACCAGGGGCCTTTGTCTGCAGGACGCCATTCACTATGACGTCACAAGCATACGAATCATCCAAGCGATACTTGCCCACGAAATCACTAGTAACCATCCAAGTTGACGAAGTTGACACCAAACCTGGTTGTCGTTCATCAACTTGAAACATCACTGTGTTGATTTCGTTGTCAGCAAGCACTGACACTCTGGCTCTATTCGAATAAACTTGAAGGTCACCACGAACCAAAGCGGTTGTCACTGCTTGATTCGAACTACTGTCGGCCGCAGTATCACCGCTTGACAGAGCGGTAACGGTTGCTTTCTGAGAGAAGATCTGCAAATCGCCTAGAACCAACGAACTAGTGCGGGTCCTATTGATATTGGTCGTCATGTCAGGCAAATCACCATGGCCCAGAACTTGGGTTGTAGCTTCGCCCGAATAGATTTGGAGTTCGCCATGCGCCAATACTTCAACTTGCGCATCGTTATTGCTTGAGGTTGCTCCCAAGTGGGTCAACGCCGTTACTTGGGTTTCGTTATTCGTTGACGTGGCTGATTCGTAAGGCAGAGCCGTAACGAGAACATCATCGTTGGATGATGTTGGGCCCGTGTAAGCATTTAGCGATGCGGTAAGTGAATTATATTCAGTGGACAGGTTTGCTTCTTGGTCTCGAGCATCGAGCGCTGACATAACCGAATCATTATTGTTACCATACAAGATGGTATTAAAGAAGGTAATGGCCACACCGCCCGCGCCTGCATTTGAAGCTGCCGAGCTTGCGCCGCGTCCACCACCATAAGTACCACCCGGTCCACCCACGCCCGTATACCTGGTTCCGGTGTAAAACACACCACTACCGGGATTCGTCTGATACGTACATGTGCCGTTTGAAGTAATAGTCCCGTTACCACCATTTGTGCCACCACTACCACCAGCACCAAGCGCTACGCCTGATGCTCCTTCACCATTGAGGCCGACACCGCCCCCACCGCCACCATAAGAATAGGAACCACATACATTGGATCCCGAGCCAGTTGTTCCTCGTTGGCCGGCACCGCCTTGTCCACTATTACCAGCAGCACTATATCCAGCAGCACCACCACCAGCGAGGCCAACTGCTGGGCCACCGGCATTAGTAGCGATCATTTTGAAATATGGGCCACCTCGCCATGCCACACCGCCGGCAGAGCCCACGGCAGCATGGGCGAATCCTATCAAAGCCAAAGGATTGCCTTCTCGGTTACCGTAAACACCAGTTCCCTTACTGTCAACTATGAAGGTGAGTGTTTCCCCTGGTGTTACTACCGCATGACCATGAGTCAAACCACCGCCACCGTAGTCACCAGAACCAACCATAACCAGGTAAGCCGAATTGGCACCTGCAGGAACTACGAGTGTGTTGGTCCCTGTAGTGAATTCACTACGCCCCAAGTTGATTGGAGCTTCTGGGTCTTGATCAGCCGTTCCGGTTGATGGGAAGGCTCTGTTAGGGCCCCAAATCAGACGCATTGCGCCTACTTGTGATCCTACTGCGGGTAGGGTGGTACCGTACGAACTACCACCACCATAATTGCCACCAAGTTCTGGGGTGGCGTCATTGATGTAGGCACCGCCGTTGGCACCACCAGAACCACCAGTCCCATAGTTTATTTGGTTGAATGCACTACCATTACCACCGACACCGTTGGCTCCTTGGCCCATAAGGCCCACGCCACCACCGCCCGCTGCATAGTAACTACCACCTGCTCCACCACCGCCACCTGATCCATTACCACCGATATAGGACGAAGTGTACGGGGGTGAACTACCACCATCACCAGTATAGCCGCCCGCACCACCACCGCCCGCATAAACAGTCGAATTGGAATTACCGCCGTTGCCACCACCACCGTTGATGATGTTGGCGTTCTTACCACCACGTCCACCGTTGATGCCATTGGCGCCTTCGGCAATCATCAGGATTGTTGAACCACGATATAGCGCAGTATGGGTACTGGCGACCGAACTTGCTTGGTTTACGCCAATTTGAATCGTAAGAGTTTCACCGGGCGTGACGGGGATATTGTTTCTCCAAGACAAACCGCCACCACCACTCGACGTGTTTCTGGATGCCGGCCCGACGGCCACACCACAAATTGAGGTGACGCCTGCGGGGACCACCCAACTAGTAGTTCCCGCAGTAGTGAATACGATTTGTCCAATTTCTGCCATACAACGCCCTAGTTACTTACAAGGTCTTCAAACCAAATTCAGCATCGGTGATCTTGTCATTATCCCAAGCTTCACCGTCAACCGTTTCTTCCAACACATACGACAATGTGGAACCACCACGGTTGATAACTCCAACACCAGAAGCAACAGCATCAACAGCTTGATCCTTTGTTGCTGAAGTGAGCGAAAAGTAAGTGTCAGTATTGATTTGGAACTTTACTGCCATGATGTCATTCATAGAAGCCGTAGCATCAACCTTGTACAATTCGGTCTGATCACGAGCCGTCGATTGCACTTTAGCTGTCGTGGATTTTGCGGCTTCCCAGTTCGCCAAAGCAACGTCGGTAGAGGTAAAATCATTCTGTGAACCGTTTGCGATCAAATCCATTTCACGAACGCGGCGGCTTGAGATGATAGGCAGATCAGTGATGTTCGGGTTGTTTGGGACACCAGCAGTAAAGCCCGATGGCCAATCAGCTTCATCACCATGAACAGCTTGAACGACAATGTCGTCAACCGAATACTGGCACTGTGACACACCACCATAAAACACAACGCGGTCCATTGGTGAAGTGCTCAATGGATCAGTTGTCATAGTGATAGTCAAGTTCTCCTGAATCGGGATATTGTTCAAGTAGTAGGAAGCGCGAATGTTTCCGTTGGGGTAAATCGCATACTTGGAATAGAACCAATAATTAGTACCAACCTGCAAGCTAACCTTGAATGGGTTAGAAGCAGGAGTGGACAAGTTGGTCGGTAAACACAATTCCAAACCCAATGCTTGTGAGTTGGAAACAACCACCAGTGGAATATTACCGGGAGTCAGCAGTGAACTGAATCCAATAAGAGTATTGGCAGCAAGCGTAGTCGCGATAGAATCAACTCGCAGCCAAGTACCAAAGCCATAAAGAGCCTTGCCGTTGTTTGCGGTGTTGTTTCTCTGGAAGGTACCATAGTTGGGGAATGCAAATGTCAAACACTGTGCCAGGTTACCAGTTGCGTCCATGGTGAGACCTTGGTTGCCCAAGAATGCGCCACCACCAGCAACAATAGAACCCGTTTGTGCGCCAATTTGACTCCAGGGGAAACGGGTGGAAAGCTTGCCTGTGGGCTGCCAATCCATACCGTCATAATCTGCAATGAAATTATCGGCCATAGTTTTCTCTCAAGAAAGATGCAAATATTTATCAGGTAAAACGAAGGGGCCATGAGGCCCCTTCGTTAATAACCCCTAGGTATTAAGGGTTGCTGTCGCCAACCGAAATCAGGGACAGGATACGGAAGCCAACGTTGTTGGCGCCGCTGGCCTTCATGGCCTTGTAAACACGAGGTTCGCTTTCACCGTAAACCGTGACTGGCACGTCACTGTCTTGCGAGATAACGTCAGCAGAAGTATAACCAATCAGATCCAATTCATCTGTATAGGCATAGCGCTGAGTATTCAAGCGGTTAGGAATGGTAACCAGATATTGGTTGCCGGTCGAGATGGCGACTTGTTGCTGTGTGTTGATGATAGCCGCCGAGTCAGTACGGTCGACGTCAGCACGCACGGAAGGCGATGGAACAAAAACGTCCGATTCGTTAACCACAAATTTGTAGATAGCAACCGAATCAACCACATAGCCCCAAGCGTTTTGAGCTTGAACGCCACCAGTTTGTGTGAAACCACCAATTGGCGGCTTCAATTGACCTTGCAGCCAAGTGTTGAAGCCAGCAGCCAGAACTTGGCCTGTTGGAATGGTCTTGGTGTAGTTCACCAATTCACGAGCCAACCAGTTGCTTACTTGTGTGGCAGTAGCAACACCATCAGGTGCCGAGTTGCAGGAGTACACGCAGAAGATTGGTGACTGCTTGTCCAGACGAGGGGCACCGGTTTCCTTATCAACTGGGCTCTGAACGACAAACCAGCTGACGCGTGGGTTGTGTTCGTTGTCGTCGTTCCAAGCAAAGAAAGCCAGACCGTGATCGGTCAAAGTCATCTGATAGCTCATTGGGGAGCTGGACAGATCTCCGTCAGCGTAGATAGCTGGTGTGCGAACGATGAACTGAGTGTCAGTTGGGAAGTCATCAGTAGGAACAGAGGCGTCATCCCACTTAGTGCCCAACATGCCGCTCTTGGTTGCTGCGCGGAATGCTTCCAGACCTGGGACGGCGGCGACCGTACCGTCGTTCTTGATCTGAATAGGGTTGGCGATAGCAACCTTGATGCGGTTGTTCGTCACGCATTCAACATAGATGCGATAGGGTTGAGTTGAGTTCAAAGGATTGACTAACGAGGTCGATTCAACAACGAACTTCACATTGCCGTCTGTATCAACGGCGGGTGGGTTGACGGTACCAGCAGGCAGAATGCTCGTGAAAGCGGCGCCGGTGGTCAGGTCAGTCCACATTTTGGTAACAAGGCTAGACAAAGATACGATTTGATCTTGTGTCTTAACGCCAATGATATTTGCCATAAAGGGTTCCTCTCCAGGATTAGATTCTTGGGTCCAAAAGGACGTTTGCTGTATTTATACGTTTACCCGTTATCAGGGGGCATCCATATGTCTTCGTGGTCATACACATCGTCATATGACCCTTTCAATGTGATTGAGATTCCCGTCATACCACTATCTTCAGGAAACCTGAGGGTGAGAACATCACCGGGATCATACGAGAACGAATATCCGTAGTAGGCATACGAACCGTCAGGTTGAACTGTGATCTGGCCCACAAACTCCTCATAGTTCTTTTGAATCTCGATAATCTTCTCTTCAGTGGGATAAGTACGGGCGGCAAAGGTAGAACCTTCGAAGTTCCCACCAAAGTAGATCTTGTCAGCAAAGACATAATCTACCTGCCCTTCCAAGGGGCTCTGGTACACGTAAAGGGACACCCTGAACACGTGAGTCGAATCCAAGCGGAAGGGGCGCCATGACGTCAAGTCATCAGCTAGTTGCCAAATCTGCTTGTCATCCTGAGTGTAAACCAGCATACCTGGTTTCAGGTTAACGGGATTGATGCTGTCGCGTGCCGCGGCATCAGGTACTGATTGATAGCCACCTTTTACAAGTGTGTCATCAACAATGTACCAGTCATTATTGCCATATGGCTCAATGTTGGAAATTACTCTAATGGCCATGGCTTACCTCAAGTGATTGAAATTGTGATAGTGCCCAGATTAGTCTTATCGCTCTCATACAGGGAATAGACTTCCTGGATGCCGTATTGATTAGTAATCAGGATGTCATCTGCCACCAGAAAGAAGCCACCCGAGAAACCGTCAACGGTAAATGTGGGTTCACCATATGCGGTTCTGTGAGCGTAATAGATCTTCTGTGTGGGATTAGCGTAGACGGTGATTGAGCGGTTCTTGCTGGTAGTCAGGGCCTTGCTGAGACTCTTCACAAAAGCTTCACCGCTTTGACCAGGCAAAGCAACACCCCAAAAGGTATTCGAACCCCATGTCAAGGTGGATTGGGCAGCTTTAATCGTACCGCCATTACTGGTTGCCGTCAGGATAAATGCAACACTTTGGCCATGAAAGGTCTTAGTGAATGTTCCCGTACTGTTGAATGATGTAGGTGTACTAGTGACATCACGGGCTGGTGTACCCTGGTTGTCAGTCAGAACTGCCGAGATGACGCCTTGATTGTAAGAAGCAGTGAACGACGGATTGGCGACAGTTGCGCCGGTCTCAACAATATTTGAACCCTGTAGAGTCATGCTGACGGTGAACGCAGGAGTGATATCGTCCATTGTCAGTTTGCGGTATTCCCAAGACTGACGGGAAGGATTCCAGGCAATTACTTGACTGGGTTCAGGTGGAGTGTCAAAGATAGGACGGCTGTAAAGACCTACTACCTGCTTATCATCATCGGGATCACCAATGACGTCGCCCTTGAATACGCCACCCGTGACGTCGGCCAGAATCTCATTCAGGGTTCTGAGGTTTACTGCATCCTGAGGATTTACTGGATCACCCAGGTTGGTAATACGAAAATCGTTGAATGAAACATCATATGTGATGTTTTCAAAAGCGTTGGTACCATCCTTCCCAGGTGGGCCAGGAGGTCCAGGTACATTTGATCCACCACCCGTCTGTGGGCCGCTGTCAGTAGTCCCGTCATCATCGGGATCGGTTACTGAAACCAGATTGGTAGTTGCGTCGATGCCCTGATCGTCGGGACCGAACAAAATCTTGCCGTCACCTGACTGGACTCTTGCTTTACTGATACGTGGCATAATTTCCCCCGATTAATCAGGGTATTTATGCCGATTTCACATGGAATTAAAAACTCCTACAGCATGACTTTGCTGGGGATCAGCTGGATTTCGATGGGATTTTCAAAGGGCCAGAAGCCACGCTTTACCAAGTCCTTGGATTCTGCAGGATAACGATCCCAATCCAAGGACCAGGTGATGTGATAGCGTTCACCATCAGGGCGACGGTCACTGCCATCAATCTCCACAACAAGGGCTTGAACACCACGGTCCATGATCTCACCGATGATGAAACCACGAGTTGCAGTAGGCAGACGACTCTGGACTGGAACACCGTACAGGTAGGTGATGTGTTCCGCTACGACGCGAGGATATTCAGCAGGAATTTGAGCCAGGAGTTTTTCACGCTCACTGGGTTCCAGCATCCAACACAAATAGCATCCTGGTTTTCGCGCCATACGTCCCTCCGTTCATCGATAACCAAATGATAGTTATTAATTCATTTGGTGTCAACAAAAAGAATGCGAGTCAGCCCGATGGACCGCTCGCATTTAAGTCATCAGTGAGGGAGCTGATGAACCAAGGGTTAGTGCAGAGTTTCCAGTTCGCTGGAAAGAAAGCTGTTCACCACCACGCTAAACTGCATGTGAGAGACAAGCTTGGAGTAAAGTCGTTCGGCCGCCTGGTACCTTTTGAGTTCCTGGGGGTTCTTGGAATTGTCCAGGATTACGGGCTTGAACGATTTCAGTACAGTTTTCCAACCGGGGCTCATCCCGATCTTCTTGATGTTTCGATCCCGCAGGGCGAACTTTGCAAGCGCCATCACCACATGAGTGGGGAAGTTTTCACGTACATACGACGCAAAATGCTCCAGGCGCGCAATCTGCTGCTCTGGGGATGACCCGTCTTGCTGAATGTTCATGACTTCGATCATCATGAGCGCGGTCTTCAGGCCGTCAAGGCGCTTTGTTGATACACCACTCTGAAGTTTAAAGCAGGTGCGGTCTACGAGGGTGAGCGGTGCTACAGCGCTCACGCCCTTGTCCAACAAACTAACACAATGATTTACGATCATACAACCGTCCCTTCCTATGTGTTCTTTTTAGAGCGATTTCTCACTCAACCCCAAGCCCCCAAGGGTGAAACAGTCAGCTTCATAATGATACGAGAACCACTAAGAATGCAATAGTGACTTTCACTAGGTGTTGCTTGCCTGCTACGTATAGATGAATTGTAGTGGACAACTGCAAACCTTCATATCTCGCACTTGTAAGGGCGTTTAAATGTTAGGGACAACCTTAGAAGTCCTGGCGGTAATGATAATGTGAATAAGTCAGTCCCCAGGCTGTGAGTAATCACAAGAAGGTAAGGTGTTAGTGAACGAATACATGGTGCCAGTAATGTAAGAAAGTTGATCCTAGGGGAATTACTTGTGGGTGGACCTGAGTTGTTCATGTACTCCCCAGTAAGAGGGTTCAATGGGTAGTATGGAGGTATGAGAAGGGTCTAGAGGTTTACAGTAAGGCTCAAGAGCATCACTACTAAGAGTCCAGTATTCAAGGATACTTCACGATCCTTCAAGACAGTCCAAGGATCCACCAATGATCCACCAATGATCTACTGATAATTACGATGTCGTAAACTCCAGGTAGAATTCTGCAAACTTGAATGCTACATGCCCTAGTCAGTAAATTCTTACCCTGTTCTTGGGTGAATCAGTAAGATGTACATACGTTAATATTCGTACAATGTTCACACATTGTAACCAACAATGTGAACAAGTTGTTCAAATGAACCTGTGAATAACTTCAACATTTCATACAGTACCAACAAATTCATTTACATATTACTCTCGAAAACTTACGATTGCGCAAAGAAGTTTGAGTATTTCGTAATGCCCTAAAACAGAAAAACCGTTACTTGGTTGTACCAGAGTAACGGTTTCACTTTTGAATGAACGTATTTCAGGATTTCAATAAGTCCCGGTCCAGCAATTCTTCCAGCTTGGGGCCACAGGCGACTTTCACCCGTTCGCACATGTCTTCATCAAACCATCCGATGTGACAGTCCTCTGCTTTGGGGATCCCCAGCTGTTCAGCCAACCAATGATACGCTTGGGTGCGGGTCATCAATCCGTCCTGCCAGATGGGATTGAACCAATCTTTCGCTTCCTTACGAGCATCACGAGTTCGTTGGTCCGCAAGGGTCCCCAATGGAATGTTTGTCTTGGGGTGCATCCCCACGTAAGCACCACACTCCTTCTTGGAGCAACGGTATGCCCATGGCCAGTCACCAAAGGACCTACCATAGATCTCTGAATTGTTTATGATACAAACGTCAGACTGGCAATAGCGACACGTGGTGGGGACGGGAAGGGGGTTCTTGACGAACGAACACCACTTAGCGGACGGATTCCATGGGTCAAGTTTTCGCATAGGCTTCTGAGTGTTGGGTAGCCGTTCATCAACCGTTCGATTAAACGCCTTGCCCAATTCACCTTTGAGAGTACCCATCATTGCTCCTTTGGTTTACCATATTCAGATGGTACAGCCAAATGAATTGATAGTCAAAACATGGGATGATCGAAAGTCAGCTTGAATTGAAGAGCGTGGTCTGAGGACTCTATGATAACGCCACGCATATAGGAAAGGTCAAAGCTCCTGGTACGCAGGTAATCATTGGTTCCAGTGAGTACCGGGGTGAAACCACCTTTACCACAGATGTCCATGCACCAATCCCAGATCTCATTCATTAGCACCTGTTGCTGCTGTTCCACTCCCGACCAAGGAGCAGGAGTGTTCCAGTGCGCGCGATTCAGAACTTTGTTGAAATCAACAAGTACGTCCTTGAGAATGAAGGTTGGAAAGATACTCTTTCCAACCAACTCGTCAAAAGTCAGGCAATAATGATTTGCCACGAGTGAACGATAGTATGCTTCAACAAAACCCGTCACTGATGTCACACTAACCCCCTTTCCAAATATTCTGAAAACGTGAGTTTGAATTGGACAGCGTCAGCCTCATCCTGAAAAATAAACCCACGGATTTCACGAGCGAACGTGTAACTGAAATCAAACCACTTCACAATGGTCGTCAGGTCTGTAGCGATGAACTGGTACCGATAGGCGCAGTGCAGCTCACACCAGAATGTCATCTCTTGGGCAACCGTGGCCCAGTTGCGTTCCACTTCACGCAGATTTGAAGTGTCACACCATAGCCAACGTGACTCAACCGGAGAACGAAGGAATATCAGATTGAAGGGACAATCTTGTCTGAGGTTCGCGGTATCACGGGTTCCCGCTAAAGAATAGCGGTAATACCAATTCGCGACTATGTTGTCCATGACGGCCCCCAACATTAAGAGACCACCAGTGTATTACCAAATGAACTGAATGTCAAGCTTCATCGAAGCTGAGCTTGAACATAGTTGCGTCTTTGGAATCTTGAAACATGTACCCAACCACAAGGCTGTATCGTTCTGGTACTAGGACAATATTGTGGGAATTGTTCCCGATATGCAGAGGAACATAAGCGTTTTCATCCAAGTTCTCCTTGCACCATTCAAACTTGGCTCTAGCGATCGCTGAGTCCTCTTCTTTCAGAATGGTGTAATACAGATTCACTCCCAACAGATGATTGGAATTTTCCCAATATTTGGGATCTTGAATGACTACTGGTAGTGGGGACAACTTTTGCAGAGCAGGATACGGCAACTCACCATTATAGGTGTTGACGATGGTCTTCAACCAGAATTGGACTTTGTTCATATGCCGGTGTTGCGAAATTTACTACGAACCACTCGATACGTGAGCAATGGTTCTTGATCAACAATAGTTCGTTCAAAATAGAAATGGTATTCGGTGATAACTGTCGTGTCACTGAATGTGAGCTTAAACTGTGCTGCCACATCTTCGTCATGAAATATGAATGCCCACATACCCACATAGGGTTCTTCTTCGATGGTGAGTGGTTCTGGCTCATACACAAAGGGAACGCAATGATTGTCGCAAGTGGCGATCATATACGCCTCTGGGGCATGTTCTTCACACCACATGATCATAGCGGCATGGACATAGTTGTCCGCCAATTCTGGGTCTGCTTCAATCTCTTGTTTCAGTTCAGCGAGCCTGCGAGGTTTAATGGCCCCGATCATTTGAACACGAACGATCGGGTACGGGCAAACACTTGTGAAGTTTGGGATCGGGGATACTGGAAATGAAGTAGATGTTGGCGTTGGTACGTTACTCCACAATTTCTTTATGATTCGTTTGTACCACGCTTTAAGAACTGCTGATTCCATGACTCTCCCCGTATGATGGGATGACGATAAAACGAAATGGCATACCAATCAACAGAAAAGCCACCCTAGGGTGGCTTTTACTGGGTTCCGAAAGCTTAGGCCTTCAGATCGTAAAACTTGATACGGTTAGTACGGCCGTACTTGTCGACTGCGCCCTTCTCGGACAGGTTTGCGATGTGGTCGCAGGCGGTGCGGCGGGCGATACCAACAACTTGTGCCACTTGAGCCTGCGTCGGGGCACGACGCTGACTGCGTTGGAGCTTGCGGATTGCGCGAACTACATCAACTTGGCGCGCGGTGAGTTGAACAGACTTGGACATGGTTTTTCCTTGTTATTATTGTTGTGGTGCTTGTCTGCACCATGTCCACAATATAAACGCAACCGCGTCCAAGTGTCAAAATTAAATTTTCATGTCTTCCAATTTTACCGGGAAACTGTAAGGAACCGGCAAACTGTTCTTGGGCTCAAAGATGGGAGCCATCTGGATGGAGTTAAATTGCAGGAATGATTGCAGGCACTTCATCACATAGTAGTGAGAAACAACCAGGATCTTCTGGCCATCAAGAATGCGAGGAAGAACCTTATCCCGATAGGTCTCTGTGACTCGGTCATAGACTTCCTGTAGGGTTTCGCCACGATCATCACCGGGACGAGCGTTGACGTCAAACTCCCAGGAATCGATAGTCTCAGAACCATATTGAGCAATCATGTCTTCAATGGTTAGGAAACCGTCAAAGCCAAAGCCGCGCTCACGGAATCCGTCGACGATTTCTGCGTCAATTGCCTGGTTGTCGAACTGACTCAGGAAGTTGAACGCAGTTTGCTGGGCCCGGAAAAGGGGCGAGACGAAGACGTGATCGAAATGCAGTTCAGGAAACACGCGACGGAATCCATCAGCATGGCGTAGGGTTTCCTTGACGCCCTTGGGAGTCAGGAGATTCTGGGTGTCTTTGTGGACGATCTTGCCAGAATTGGTATAGGATTGGCCGTGACGCAGGAGTACGAGATTGATTGTCATTTCTTATAGTCGTGAAAAAGGTAGCAGAAAACCATTCTGCTACCTTTTGTGCCAAATTGCTAGAGTGGCGTCACTTCATGAACAGCGGGGCGATGTATCCAGGGCCCCACAACAGGGCAATAACGGCCACCACAAAGAGACTTCCCGTGAACACACGTTCCGCTATTTCCTTCTTGGTGAGGCCCCACAAACGCATTTGGCACTGTTTCATGATGCTCCTTTAAAGGTTCCAGCTAGTTTGGGCGTTTTCTTCGTTCGCTTGCGCGAGGTCGAAATTGTAGTTGCGCCAGCAGAATTCGTGCAAGCTCAGGCGATGAATCTTTACATCACGGCCATACGTTTTCTGGATGGTGACAGTCTTGTCGGTGATGCCAGTGATGATCCCCAGGTAACGCAGATTGTAGGAATCGTATTCTGCGGTGTCGCCCATCTTGAACGACACTTCGTTGGTGATGCGGCCATCACGTTCACGCTTGACAGTGATGGCCTTGTTCTTTTCGATGGAAACCAGGTACTCGGTGGGGAGGGGATCGCTACCCTTGCGAGCTTTGGTCATTACGCGGGTTTCTTGCATCTTCATCTCCATTTGGTTTACCATGTTTCACATTATGGTACCAAATGAACACGAAGTCAAGCACCCAATGCAGGAACTTTCTGAACTACTTGTTGCCAGAGTTCAGGAGGAATTTCTACCTCATGAACCTTTGATTGGTCTACCAGCATCTCCAGAAAAGCTTCCGTGGCGCTGGAATGATCACGGCTCAGCAGTTGTTCGATACCAAAGATGATCGCTTGCGCGACGTCGCTGGAATTGTAGCTGAAAGAGCGATCTACTACATTGATGATGTCTTGTTCAGGACGCTTCTTGATAGGCGTACCATTGATGAACACGGTTGGTTCATCTTCGTTCAGAACAAAAATTTCTTTGATTCGCATGTGTCTCTCCCCATAAAAGCACAATTTTATTTATCAGATGAATCGCGGCTCACTCTACGCGAACAGCCTTGCCCTGGTCATCCAGATAAACGACTTGCATCTTGAGCTCTTTTGCATACTTGATTTCAGCGGACACGCCCTCTGATGCTTCCCAACCTTCAAGCATCAGCACGTACAAAGCATCACAACGATCCATCAAGTTGTAACTGTATTCTTGGAAAGCTGCCCAGTCACTTGCACCATCCGAGTGGGGAAGAGTGTAGTGTTTTAGCAACGGAGTGATGGTGTGAACCCCACGTCCCATCAATGTCACGTCAATCCTGCAGAGCGTTTCCATGCGCTCTTGAATCTGTTGGGCGACTACAGCCGGGTCATCATGCTTGACACTGTAGGGAGCCGCCAGGTATACCATTTTCTTGCTCATCCTATTTCTCTCCGTTGGTGAATGATGCACGGGACCATGGTCCCGTGCAGTTTACTTTACTTCAGTGGCGGCCTTATTGCAGATCGTAGTAGGCCCACTTGCCCTTGTTGTCCGGATTCACATCCTGCCACTTGGGGTGCGTACCACGCGAGTCCTGGATGGCGCCCACTTCGTTCATGAAGCATTCACGGGTGGCCTTCAGGGAGTCCAGAACCTTCTTGCTGCGATACGTGCGGGTCACGAACAGGGCTTCGACAGCGACCGAGGAAACGCCAGCTTGGTTCAGATTCGTGTAGCTGATCTTCTTGGGTACGTACACGGCCTTTTCGCCAGTGGTCAACTTCTTGATCAGCTCATCGCTCAGCGACAGCAGGCGATAACGACCGTCCAGCGCTTGCACGACCTTGGAGGGCGCACCAGCGACAACCAGAATGGAGTCCACTTCACCATCCAGCAGGCCCTTCAGGAGCTCCACGTTGTTGGCGTATTGCTTCATTTCGAAGCCCAGACCCGACACACTCGAGACCACTCGACCGCTCAGGATCGAACCGCCCACGGCGCCCACTTGTCGACCGGCCAGATCATCGACCGTGTTGAACGTGACCTTGTCGGCGCCGAAGCCGAAAATGCCGCCTTCCTTCTTGACGTCAGCGCGGGCGATGAAGTGCAGTTCTTCGGTATGCAGGGGAACCAGCGTCTTGATGTTGGTGACGGAGTCGGGATCGGTCATCTTGCGGAAGGCCAGCAGATCGCTTTGTACGAATGCACCGTTGACCTCGTTGCCCACGAGCTTTTGCACGTTTTCCACGCTGCCCGTGGTTTCCACTTCGACCAGGTTCAGGTCACGACCGCATACGCGGGCGAATTCGCGGAACATCTGGGAGTACGTGGAGCCACCCTTGGAGTCACCGGTCGCGACTGCGAACGTTTGGGCGTGAGCCAGGGAGCCGGCCAGCAGCGCCAGGGAAGCAGCGCCGATCACGATGATTTTCTTGAACATTGTTTGTATCTCCTTGTTGAGACGCGGATTACATCCGCAGATTGCTGAAGGGGTCGTTGCCGGAAGCAGGTTTGCTTGCCGGGGCACTGCGTTTCTGGGGTTTGGAGTCCCCGCTGAAGTCGAAGCCATTGTTGACGCCGTAGGCCACCAGGATAACCAGGACCAGAGCAATCAGGCCGAGAAGTTTACGCACGGGCAGTCTCCTTGACAGTGGTGAATTTGGCGTCGATGATTTCCGTCGGATCGTCTGCCAGTTGCGGCACGTTCTTGACGTCGTCGATCGAGTCGTAGTCCAGTTTCAGGCTGAGATCCATGGCTTCCAGCGCACGATGTTTGGACTTGGACACAGCATCCAGCGCCGTTTGACGCATGATCTGATCCATGGGGTCGGGTGCATTGAACTTCTTCAGCGCATTGCTCGCACGGTATGCAGCCTTGCTCATGTCCCACACCCGCTTTGCGGATTCGATTTCGGTGTTGAACTTGCGGAGTTCCACCTGAGCCTCGTTGATCTTGGCAACCTGGTAGTTGTATACCTTCACCATGCTCACGAGCGTTTGGCGGAAATCATCGACCTTGTCAGGATCAGTGCGCTCGAACTGCGCCAGCTTTTCGCGATACGATCGGGTTTCAACGCCCAAATCTTCGACAGCTTTCTTGGCGTCTTCGATGCGCGCGGCATCCTTCTTGTACTGATCGATCAGCTCGGGAATCGGATTCAGATTCACAAGGCCGATCATTGCGGCGATTTGCGAATGTGCGGCCCATTTGGCCAGTACCGGAATACCAAAGTACAGTGCCATGCTGCCAACCACCAGGGTCGTCAACGCGACTACCCCTTTGATGATGGTCATTGCCATCAGACCAGCACCGATGACAACCACACCAATGCCAGCGATACTGAGAACCTTTTGAAGTTTGTCGCGGTTCATGTTTCCCTCTTCTTTATGGACACATCTTTTCAGTGATGCGTATACTGTTAATTCAGTAAACCAATTCTGCGTTCATTTGCGAGTGCAGTCAAGCAGAAATCGCAAATTATTGGCAAGGAATTTTGTTACCAGCTTGATCGACCACCGGTACCAAACCATCTTGCGTGTTGGCGAATTTGAAGCCACTCATGCACGAGATGGGATTGTATTCGGCCTTGACGGCGTAGAGTCGGTGAACGTTCGCTTGCCCGTACCAACCAGCAAAGAAGGCCAGGGTAATCATCCCCAGATAAACGGCCCAGAACTTGTAGTTGGGTTTGTCTTCTTGCTTTTGGTCGCTCATGCTGCGTGTCCTTGTGCGTGAATGGATCGGAAGATGTTCAGCTGGGTTTGCAGCGTGAACTTCAGGTTTTCGTAAATCAATTCTTGTTGCGGGAAACGGCGCCGGGCTTCTTTCAGGAACTTGAAAAACCAGGTTTCTGTTTCCTTGCAGTATTCGATTTGCTTTTCCAGCTTGAACACACCGGCCATCGTATGTTGGTTGTTGACGCGATCACCACCTTTACCAACACTGGATACGGGATTCATAGCCAGATTCATGAAGTATTCCTCGGGTTCCTTCTTCTTGCCCCGATATTCTTTGGTCAGCAATTCGATGTCGACCATCGACTCAGCACCAAACATGTCACGAATTTCTTCGTGGCTCACGTTGGTATCTTCAGGAGTGTCATGAAGCAGAATGGCGACAATGGTGCGCACCGGGAACATCAGATGCGGCAGCATAGTCATGATGTGGCTGGCGATCTGGACCTGGTGCATGAAGGCCGGAGTCACGTTGTCCTTGCGAAAGCCGGGATGATGGGCCATACCAAAATCCAGAGCTTGCAGGGCCTTGTACCATTCCTTGTCATACGTAGCCATACCCAGAAGACGATACCGGAAAGCTTCGACCAGTTTCTTGAACTGGTGTTCCTTTGCTGCTTTGCGTTTCTGGAGGTCTTCGGTCATCGCTTGCTCCGTTTCGTTTACCGTATTCATATGGTATGTTCGTTTGAGATGCCAGTCAAGTGAAAAATCAACCAAGGCTTTTCAGATAGTCGATGATGACTTGCCAATCCGTTTCGGGTTCGAAGCCGGCCTTATCATCCAGCAAAATGCTAAAGTAAAACTTGGTGTCAAAGTTGCCAGTCTTGGTGTTTTGGACTTCTGGGTTCTTGTTGAATCCATGCACATTGATACCGTGTGCATTCATGAATGCAATGATATCAGGTTGTTCGTATTCATGGCACGACGACCACAAAATGATTCGGCTCTCTGGACGTTTTGAGATATGAAGTAGACCAATGCAAGCCTCATCGTTGATGAACTCATAGCCGCCATTTTCATAATTGGACTTCAGGCAAACGCCATGAAGATCAATGGCCCAGTAGACAGTATCCCAATTGCGGTCGGCCATAGTCTGATATGCGCGTTTGATTGCGGTTTCAAGCATCGTAATTTCCTTTAGAAATAAATTGAATCTTTGTGCTCAATTAGTTTCATGAGCATCTCTTTGTCTTCGTCCACGTATTCCTGCCAGATGTCACGCTCTCGTTTATCGCGAGCATGCCATTCAAGGTTTTCATCTTGTTCTAGCATTGATACTGACCAGTCTGGTCCGTATTTGGCAGTGAATGCTTCCTCTAGAGTCCGAATACCAGCAGCAATGTTTGGTTGCGGCCGCAACGGGCGAATAACCGTCCACCAAGTATAAAGGTCGTAAGCAATTCTGAGCTCTTGCGACAGATGATATTCTTGGTTCAAGAAGCGCTCAATAAGTTGAACACCATATTGCGGTTTGCGCCACAATATTTCTCGCATAGGTCCAGCGACCTGCCATTTTGCATATCCATACTTCCGCAGCTCTTCGTACTTTAGGCTATTGGACCAACTTCTGGGGATTTCTCGCTCCACGAAGTCCACCAAGATATTGAACGAAGTATGCAGAATGGCGTTTCCAACATCCAAATCACAACCTGGTTCCGTGCCATTATTGGTAAGATGCTGTCGGGACACCACACGGCGAAGGAGTCGTAGTGAGGGTTCATAGAAATAGAACCAATACCAATCCGCCATCTGATATTGCCAATCAACCGTTGTATACACCAAGAAGCCCCGTATTGGATTCTTCTTTTTGAATTCTTCAATCTTTTTTAGTCTTTTGGGATATGCGAAGTCAAACATCGACGCCGGATCGTGACGGCAGATGTAATTGATGAATTTCCTAAGCTTGATTGGCATAATGGCCTCTGCAACAACAGAGGCCATTATAGACTAACTGGCACCAAAAGGTGATGAATATTTGCCAGTTTGTAGAGGGGCACTAGGCCCCCTGATCTTACATGCTCCAGTAACGTTCCGTGGAAGGATCGCAGCAGCCACCGCGCTCGCTCTTGCGAATCATGACCGGGGAGCCGTTCATCAGGTTTTTGACTTCGACCATCCCGTCTTCAGCGTCATACGCTTCCATGGTGTCGATCACATATTCACCTTCCTGTACACGGCCCTTCTTGATTGCAACAGTCAGGACGCGCTTCGCGCTGCGCGAGCTCAGACGCTTTGCTTCGTCGCCCGTCGCGGTCCGCAGGACGTGCATGTTCACCGGGTTGTAAACTACGAAGTTGTCGGTCATTGCGTTCTCTCCTTGTTTGTTCACCATGTCGCTATATTAAGTTCATTTGGTGAAGGAGTCAACACCTGGTTGTCAAATAGTTGGTTCGTCCTTGACCGTGCGATTCAGCTCATCATACCGTTGATTGTAAAGCGACCGCATTTGAATACCCAACAGGACCGACATAGCGATAGAAACAGCCAGCAATGGATGACCCCAGTATGCGAAGATACAAGCATACGCGACCATACAAATTCGATCAGGCCACACCTTCACAAAGTCAGTTGATAGTCGCTCTTTCAGCTCATTGACTTTTGGCAACGCAAGGATCATGAATATCATCAACGCGATAATGACAATACTGATGAACCAATAAGCGAAAGCCAGAGCTTCTTGAATTTCGGTGTTGCCGTTCAGTCCCAAGTAAAAGCAGAACAGTACGAAACCTCCCAATACAGCGCTCAGTAGATTTTTAGAATTCAAAGAGTTCTCCGCAAAATTGCCAGTTTACAACGGCATGGTGTTTTGGCGCAATTCTTTACGAGTCGTGCGATACTTGAGACGACGTCGCGCGGCATAAGCCATGCCTCGATGATTGACTACGTCTTCCCAAACACCAGTCTGGGGATTGATGCGACAGACTGGTAGATCACCATAATCATCCGTGATCGCGTGGCGAATACGTCCACCAATCTTCTTGATGTGGCTGATCTTGTGACGAATACGCACGGGAACATCACGCCAAACAGTAACCATATTCACTCCTCGACCATTTCGATGTGGCGACACTTGCTGCGATATCCAAAACCCGGACAGTTGCATTTACGCGATCCATCAGCTTTCACGGTAACCAGGTATTTGTCACCCTTGCTACCCTGCACTTCAAAGACGCGATCCTTGGGTTTTTCCACGGGGCCGCTCTTTTCCGTGGGAGTGAACGTGAACTTCTTGCCGTTTACGCTCAGAATATTCTGGAAGGCAACGGTTCGAACCGGAAATCCAGGATTGCTGGTTGTGAGGTTCACCGTATCAGCGGGTTCCCATCCATCGCTCCTGACAACTTTGCCCGTGTATGCGACAGAGTCAGGGCGGTTGGGAAACAGAGCAGGCAATAGGTTGCTGTGGTGGCGAACGATCACAGTCACGGTTTCACCAACTTTGAACTTGTGCTCAACCATCGCGCTCTCCTTATTTGCAATACTCACATGATAACTTCATATGGTGAAAATCGCAAGGACGGTGTCAATATATGCGGAATTCAAGCTCTAAGCCAAGCATCATCATTTCACTGTCAGCAATAGGTCTATCAGTTATCAGGATGTGGCCACATTCGTCAACCTGCAGGACGGAACCATATATCCCACTCATCCTGGAGTACAGATTAACTATCGCATGTGAACCAATTGGTTCGATGCGGTATACGAAGTTGGGATTAAACCGATATATGTCTATGATCCGCTTACACCATTCTCCCATGTTTTTATTTGGCTTCTTGGAGAGAATTTCTCGCGTGTACTCGTCGTATGTCATGACAAAGTCCAGGACTTTTCAGGTGGGAGGGGCCGAAGCCCCTCCTCTCCTTAGTGTGCCTTAGCCTTACGGCGGATCTTACGCTTCATCTTGCACGGGCGCCGCACTTGCTGCTCACGCACCTCGAAGGTCAGCTTGATGAGTGCAGCGTCACCTTCGTCGCTCAGGTAGATCTTGTCCACGTACATGATCTTTTCGTCGAACTCGTTACCGCGGCTGTACTTTTTGCGTACCGAGTCTTCGTGGGTGTAGCACACCACCTTGTAGAAGCCCTTGCAGTTTTCACGGCACCACGTCAGAACGTCGTCGGGTGCGATCATGTGCTGGCCGAACCAGAACTTGATCGGGAATGCGTAGTAGAACGGAATGTTGCCATAACGATCGCTTTCGCGGCCAAAGTCCTGGATAGTCGAAGGCATGTGGGTTCTCCCCTGTAGTTCATCACAAGCCAAATGATATATTCACTTGGCTGAAAAATCAACTACACACTCAACTTTATCAAGACCAATATTTCGTCTGGCAGCTCTTTGTCGGTTACCAATATGGACTTGTAAGTAGTTGGACGTTGCTGATCAGGAAGCCGCATCAATCCAGACACAGTCGCGATGATATAACGGACCTCGGTTGTCAGCAGAATTGTCTGGACTTCGTGGTCTTTATAGTATCCAGTATTCAGCCCATACCAATACGCCGGAATAAAGCTCAGATTTTTCAGCAAAAACTGCGCACGAGTTTCGCCGACCTCATCCTTTAGTGTTTCAATTTTCATTGTGTTTGAGCTGTTCGGCCAGGAATTCAACAAATTCCTGAATGAGTGTTTCGGGAATGCCAAGTTCCACGGCTTCGTGACGGATACGCTTAAACCACTTTTCTTGGCTGGTTGAGAAGCCAAGCGCTTTGTGGAAGGCACCCGAGGACTCGTCAACTCGTGCATCAGCGCCCAAACAAACCTGTTCGAAGGGCGGGCACGTCCGACGGTATTCTTTGTCGGCCTCGAGTTCTTGTTTCGAGGTCTTCAGCTTTTCACGAGCAAATTTGCGATTGGAGTAGGCTCCGGCCAGAATGCCCAGCTTGAAGATTTGTTGGGAATTGAGTCCAACGAAGAATTCTTCCAGAGTTTTCATGCCCATCCTCCAATGTTTGATTTTGCCAATCTAACACTAGATGAATATGGCGTCAAGACAAAACCAGTCGGAGCATTACTACCATGGCTGGATCGTCAATGATGATCCGATTGTTCCTCCAGAAGCCACCATATTGCCCCAACAACAGCTCTTCGAATGGATAAACTTCGGCAATTCCCCGAGAACTATTGACCTTCCTCACCTTGAATTCATAGTAGGTGGGGTCGTCTGAGTGGTTGATCGCGTCATACTTTGTACCCGCAGACAACTTCAACAACAGAGTTTCAGCCTGGTTACCTGTGGCAAACAACTCAGCCACATCAACGACTAGAGTCTTGGTCTCAGAATGAATGACAGGCAAGGTTGAACTCCCAATTGATTTCTACCATGATAGCATGGGATTCAGTTGAGAGTTGGATCCTGGTCGTATTTTGTGAGAATGGCTTCTTGGCGAGCTGCTTCAATGTAGAAGTGTCGCTTGCTGATGTCTATATCTGGGTTGTCGAAAGCTTCTTGGAATAGGATTTCCAAGAACGAATCCGCCAACTTATTGATGTCTTCTATGGTGGAATCAGGCTTCTTACCGACTCCTATTATGACTTGAACTGGCCAAAACATGATAGACTCCAGATGAGTTATGTCGGTATTTAGTCAGTAGATTCGTTCAATTTTGTGATATAGTTCAATAGGTTGAATCTATTGATGCGAAGCCCGTGGGCTCGTACGGATGCTTCCAAGTCAGTGTAACGGTGGTTTGTCACCAGGGTCAGCAAATACAAGTAGGTATGCATGAACATACCTCCGTGGTCCAAGCTATCATTTGAGTTAATTGGATCCATAACGCAGTGAGCCAATTCATGAGCAAGCACCGTGTAGTTTCGGGCCCATTGAGGCAGATGCAACTCATGACACTCTTTGGCACGAGCATAACCAGCCCCACGCCCATCAAAAACTTGGGGTGATGCTTGGACAAACCCCAGCTTGGACCATAACGTGGTGACGATTTCTCGGCACTCGTCCAGGGTCAAATATGACAGGTAACAATCAGTGAAAACATGCTCTTCCCATGAGTAAACTCGTTGGGTTTGCTGGGATGGGAATACGAAATTCCTGGGGTCGATCAACAGCTCTTCTGGGGTGATTTGAAGGGCTGGATCTCTGATGATGAGACCTGACATAGTAGCCTCTGGCAGTTCAGATGAGACACGATGTTCATCTAACTGTATTTACGGGCATCAGTGGCCCGATAATAAGCTACTATTCAAATGAAAAGAGGCCGCGACTAACGGCCTCTTGGAATCCAGGGGCGATCAGCTGGTGGCGGGAACCTTCTCGGGTTCTTGGGTCTTGGTGCCCGGCTTGGCTTGTGCCTTGCCTCGAGCCGGCTTCTTGGTTGCGGGCTTGGCGGCTTCACCGTCGGCCGGCGTGGAGTCAGCAGCTTGAGCAGGCGCGGGTTCGCTGGCCTTGCGGCGCGAGATCGTGATGGATGGGTCGGCATCGGTCAGATCGTCCTTTTCTTGCAACAGATACCAGCCGTAGCCGATGTCGTTGAAGTGGTACGTGGTCGAGGACTTGGGAGCCGGGAAGGTCGGGTTGTCGGTGAACATCTGTTCGGGGATCTCGGCGATCAGACCATCATCGGTCTTGTCGGTGCGGATCATGGTGTTGCGGCCGGCGACACGGTAGCTGGGGCGCAGAGCCAGGTAGTCGATGCCACCGCGGGTGATCTTTTTCACGCGCAAGCGGGTATTGGCTCCCAGAACAGCGATTGCAGCCGGGTTGAACGACAGGATTACGGACATGGACATCAGTGATTCTCCTTAAAAGGTTACCAGCATCATATGGCTAGGTGAGCATAACATCATGTGAATTTTTCTCAAAGAACTTTTCATTCATTTGCTAGTCATGCATGACAAGTGAATATTCATATGATATACTAGCCCACCACCACCGCAATGCTGCGTTTGTATTAGTACCAACGCATATCACTACTTGCGGTAGGTTTCCCTACCCAGCCCCATATAGATGAATCCGGCACCTTCCCAAGAGGCTTGGTTCAGATCGTTGAATCCGTCAAACACAAATGCATTGCTGGCAATAAGCTTTGCCATAACGGGATCGTATTCTCTGAATTCCTTATCAGGGCAACCCAGAATGATGAGCGAAACATCTCTGATGGCCTCAGTGGGATCATCAACCAGTTTCGCTTCAGCTATGTTTGAAATCCGAACATTTTCAACTGACCCCTTGTATCCGGGAACATATGCCTTGATACTGGAAACCGCGTGTCTGGCTACGATGTGATTCAATAGGGCTATGACTGGTGAATTAGAGGTGTTCATTGATCCCTCTTTGAAACCCAGACCCCATACACCGATGCTAGACACTTCACTTGATAGATGATTGCCTAGCTTAGTTGCCCAATGAGCTATATTGGCAGTGAGCGACGAACTCACGTAATGAAGGAGAGAATCACTCGTGGAATGTTTACGCATCTCCAAAGAAGATGGCGGCAAACACGAACCACCCCAGCCGATAGCAGCATTCCGCCCATAGCCGTTAAGCCGTGGATCTGCTTTGATGGCGTTCATGATTGAATCAGATTCAATATGTAGCCGATCAGCGCCTCGAATGATTTCCTGCGTGAGTGCGATTTGAGCCGCCAACAAACTGTTGCATGACGTCTTCACATACTCGGCTTGTGCGTGACTCATCCAGAACTGCTCGGCGGGGAAATCGTCAATTACTTTCTTGAATTTTTCGTCCACCAATGAATCTGAAGTACCAATCACATGTCTGGACGGGGTCATAACGTCATCAAACGCATGACCTTCCCTTAGAAATTCGGGTGCCACGATCAATTTGAAGTCAGGGGATAGCTTGTATCGTTTGATGACAGATTCCGCAGTACCAAGTGGATTCGTGCCCTTCATCACAACCATCGGGGCCCGATTGCGGGAGCCATAAAACGATACGACTTCTTGCAACACTTCACTGACTTTGGCTTCCGTAAGAGTGTTGTTTTGGTGCAACGTTGATACAGTAATGAATACCATATCAAATTCTTGATTGGCAAAGATGTCAGTACTGTTTGCAAATGAAATCGATCCAGCCAGTTCGTTATCCCGAGCCTGTTCCAACAATTGATCAAACATGGGCTCATGAACAGGTGACCGCCAAGCAGCCAATCGATTAAAGCGTTCAGGGCTGTTCTCGACGCCAAGGACTTCATGGCCTTTACTGGCAAGGGCCAAGATATTAGCCAGCCCCACAAACCCACAACCAACTACGGCAATTTTCATTTGTATCTTTCGTTATATGCTAGAAACCATTCAGCAAACTTATTGATACCATCTTGAAATGAAGTCTTGGGGACTCGCCCAGTCAGTGCTTGTAATCTTGAGGGATCACAATATGTGATTTGGGGATCACAAGATGGCAAATTATCAGTTTGAATTACGGCTGGTTTGCCATAATGACTCTGAAGCTTATTCACTAACTCTACAACAGAAATGGGATTATTGCTGCCAATGTTGATTATTTTATTGCCAGTTGATTCACATTTCATCAGATCGATCACGGCATCCGCCACATCGCCCACATAGGTAAAGTCTCTAGCCACATTTTGGCCATATATGGTCAACGGTGAACCACTCAGAATCTTTTCACTGAAATGCCAATACGCCATATCTGGGCGCCCCCATGGACCATATGCGGTGAAAAAGCGCATCCCAATCGTGGGTATGCTGGTTTGTTCACCAAAGAGCCTAGCCGTCATTTCATTAGCGACCTTCGTAACTGCGTAGTAACTCAAAGGATTGACTGGCAGATCCTCATTTGCGGGGCCCTGGACGTTACCATAAACACTTGATGAACTGGCATAAAGTAGACGTTCTGGCTTGTATTTCCTGCAGGCATCAATTACTTCTTGAAACCCAACCAGGTTTGCCATCGTGTAGGCCATGGGATTCTGTTCAGAATACCTGACACCCGCTTGAGCTGCAAGATGAATGACGGCTCGGGGTTGATATTTGGCCATAACGCTGTCAAAGATGGTCGGCGTTTCTATGGGGAACCATTTAAATTCGACCCCCAATTTCTTCAAATATTCAATTCGGTCTCTTTTCAGTTTGACTGAATAGTAGTCATTCAAGCTGTCAACGGCAACCACTCTATGGCCGGCAGTCAATAGGCCCACACATACGTGATAGCCAATAAAGCCCGCTCCACCAGTCACCAGGATGTAATCAGTATTCATGGTGCCATTGTAGTTTTTATGAAAAGATTTGTCGAAATTTGTTTCACCTGGTACTTAATGAACGTCAGATTCACCTTAAATAATTTGGCATAGTCTTTGAGGGAGGGTCTATGTCAAAATATAAAACTTGGTGGTATTGGCTTTGGAAGCAATTGTCCAATGTGATTGGTTCAATCAATTGGACGTGGCTAAAGGCCAAATTTAGTAAGAGTGGTAAGGGGTATGACTTGACCCCTGAAGATCATGAACAATTGAAGACACTGCTGGCTGGTGGCTACTACATGATCCTGACCAATCGCAAAAGCCACTTGAGCACATACGCCATCAGCATCTTGACTCTGCTGAAGACTGGCAAATGGCCCAAGTACACGCATATTCTGATGAATTTGGACCTGGAGGACAATCCAGAGAACTTTGAAAAGTTCAAGCTGATGGAAGCCACTCGTGAGGGCGTCCACTATTCCACGTTCATGGATGTTTTCGACTGCGATTCAGTTTGTGTGATGCGCCCAGTAAATCTGAAGCCAGAAGACTGGGAGTCAATCATGGAAGGTCTTGCCATGCAGTTGGGCAAAGAATACGACAACTTGTTTGACATTCAGGACACTTCGCACGTGAGCTGTGTGGAAATGGTTCTGGATTCGTTGAAGAACAACCCAGACTATTTGAATGACTTTCCACATTTGGAAGCCATGATTCAGAAAGTCAACAACCTCACACCACAGATGTACCGTGATTGTGAGGATTTTGAAGTGGTTATGGAAGTTATCCGCTAACCATCAATCTAGCGGCAACCGCACCCTCCATCGTCATAAAAACGAAACGAGCGGTGCGGATGTTGTCCTTAGTCCTTGTAGAATAGGACACCAATCCATATTCATCCAATCGTGTTCGAACGTCAGGTTTAAGGTGTCGTATCACTTGGCCACCATTATCTGATAGTACGAACCAATGCTTTACGTGATCGTAATCCACATCAAAAGACTGCATCAAAACCTCAACTTTGCCATCATGGCTGAATCTCGACGAGCAAATACGATACGAGTTTGGCTACCATCTAGACTCACTCGATACGGTCCCTTGTCAATAGCCCATTCCTTGAATGCTTTTGTTAGAGTGTAGCTCCATGGGTCGGGGGTGGCGAGAATGATTTCCTCATATGATCCGTCAGGTATTTCAAATGTGAACCCCACGGAACGTCTATTGATAAATCGTCTATCCTGAATTATCCAGCTTGCTTTCATCACATGAACGCCAATTTGAATGCCACCAAGTCTTCCAAGTCCAGAAAACATATGTGGAAAATGTGATATGAACGGCCCTCGCCATATTCCTGGGCGTGGAATTTCTTTACAGTCTCAACTACTCCATTATGCTCTATCAGGAACTCGCTCACTTCGGTCCGCATTCTGTGACCACCAACACCAATATTTTTCAAGTTCCTAATGGTATTTCTAGCTATGGGTCCAGGCAAACCAACGCTGATCGGCCATGAAACTGTCATAGGCTCCAAGCAATAGCAGGAATAGTCTGACCAACATAGTGATACCTTGTGGCCAAACCATACAGGTCGTTGACCGAATGCCCAAACCCTGAATGATCGAACCAGTTTGCGGAATATGTTCATATCATGAGTTTTAGTTGGGTGGCGAGATTGGCATCAAAGACCATAAACTTGAACAGAATTTGCCAATTGAAGTTCTCACGGTGATGGAAAACTTCATTCCCTACCCATACTACTTGCTCGGGATTCAGGCACACTATCTCCATCATATCATCAGGAAGATGCAGAGCATACGCTACCCCAAATCTGAAATGAACAATATGCTCCCTCGATCCCCAATCAAGCACAATAGGTTTCGTCAAGATACCGAGTTCATACCAATCTCCGGTATCTTTGATTTTGATTGATTCTATGGGGTATTTTTCCAAACTTATGGACATAGGAATTGCAGTCTGAAAATACAAGCAACCGCTGGATCGGAGAAAGTTATTGTCACCTTGCCGTAATTGACTGATTCACCAATCAACATTGCATTAATATCAATGAAATCCGTGATTGCGACATCAGAAACATTCACTGAATGAGCGAATTGATCCAGAAATTCTTCCACCTCTTGGGATGGAACAAACACGTATTGGGTATCGGATTTTTGTTTGGAGTATCGACCATTGATATCACCCAAACCGATATGGTGGCCAATATCAAAAGTCACAGGATGGCCGAAGGTCTTGGGCGCGATCTTCACTAATCTTGGCCGCAACAAGGTTTTGAGCTTCTCCCACATCACATGCATTCCAGCTTGAATACAATGGCTGCTTCTGCCGTGGGGAAATAAAACTTCACCCAAGGATCCTTGAGAGCCATACCTCGAGCCTCATTCTCCAGAGAAAAATAGGCACATTCGACATGGCCTATTTTTGCGCCAACCGATCGCAGCCTATCATTCATTTCTGGGGTGGGTTGAACTTTGAAGTCATAACCCAAATCAATTCTGAAGGCCACAACTTTCACAAAATCGTACTTGTTGATTTCGACGTCAACCACGTGCCCATATTTCTGGTGATTCACCATGAAACGCAAATAGTTGAGAAGACGGGCCAAAAACAAAATCATGAGTTCCCCTGGAAGTGATGCACCAATTCTATTGGCAGTTCTGCCATTTGTAAAGGCTATGTGAAGCGAAGTTTGAACTCCACCAAAACTTCTTCTGATGGGAAATAAAGCGTTATGGCACCGAATGTTATGACCTGATATTCTTTGTTTGGATATTTGACTATTCCATGTTGATCCATGAACTCTTCAATCTCCGGCTTTAACAATTCCGCCAAGTTTGAGGTTTCGGGATCAACGAAGAATCGCTTGCCTTCGTTTATCGAGGCATCACTGAATGTCCATTGAATCACAAGAACCTCAGCTTGAATTCGATCATGTCCTCGTCGCAAGCGAAAAACAGAGTTTGTCTGAAGTCCATGCCTTTTGCCGTGTAACGAGTGAACATACTATAGATAGCCTTCTTTTTGACCTGCCTGTCAATAAAGAAGCGTTCAACCTCCTCATTGAATTTCACCACTCTCGGTATGTTGAAATCATGAACACGTTGGTTCGAATCCATTACATAACGAGGGCCAGGTTCAATTTCCTCAAAAGCGTCGGCCAAATCATCTCGAGACTCCAGATTGAATTTGATCATACGATGTATGGGTTTTGGTGGCTCCGGTTCAAACAACTCATTGAGTAGCTTCATCATAAACATTGATGTGATTCCTTACATGAAACGCAATTTGAACATCACCACAGATTCTTCATCAGGGAATGAAATTCGATGGAGCATATATTGGTCTTGTTCGTGTTCACTGGGTGGGAAGTCGTAGAAGGTACTCAAGCCCTCCAAATTATTGGGGAGAACCCGTCCACCTCTGGCTCCTATGAATTCTTGAACATCGGCAGCCATAATCATCCAATGCAGTTTAGCATTAGGATTGCACGCTTGATGCCATCCCATGGTAAGATGTTCGTGCGTTCGACGATCGATCACGACGACGTGGCCATATGATTGAGGAGCGATGCGATGCCTTACCTTCTTGAATAGTTCGATAAAGAATTTCACATGAACCTCAACTTGAAATCAACTACTTGATAGGTTTGGGCAAACACCAAACCCTGAACGAGTGGTTCTTGGTTCAGAAACGTCAATCGAGCCTTAAGTAGGGTGATGTCGTCCGTGTAAGCACCATTGATATAAAATCCAATATCAGTGTTTACCATTTTGACGGCGCCCACGGATTCCAAATATTCTTCAACTTCTGGTGGGTAGACCAATACGATGTTGCTGGACAGTGACCGCAAGGTCTTGGGATATTGAGATGGCCATATCACGCCAACATTTGATTTCATGGCGTGAATCTTTCCTATTGGCTTCAACTCATCGATATTGGCAGTCAGCAGGATGCCACTAACTGGATTGATCTTGAACAATATTTCCCTGCACCATCGAATCATTCGATTCCAAAACATATGGCTCTCATGGTAGTTTCATATGAATGGCATTGTAGCATATCGTCCAGCCAAAAGTAAGGCCCCTTGGCGGGGGCCTTACTGCATCCTTGACAGACCCAGGGTAGCGAATCCGGGTAATCTGCACCGCATGATGCCGCGGCTTTTACCGTAACCTAACGGTCCTAGGGTAAAATCTTAAAAACGGTCGTAGCGATAGTCGCGGTCGTAATCTGGATCGGGTTCTTCCTGAGTGTCAGCATCTTCCCAAGCACGTTCTTCGATACGCTTCATAACTTCTGGGGAAATTTGGCTGGTGATGTCAGTTCCGGTAGCCAGGTCATAAACTCTGATTTCATCCATTTCTGGATGTTCTTCTGGTTGGGTGAGGGTAGCTGGGTAATATTTACCCGAAACACTGTAAGTCACACCAACATCAACCTCTTCTTCCCACGAGTCATCATCTTCGGAAGCGGGTTCTTCCCAGTTGGGGATAGTGGTTTCAAAGTCGTAACGGACGGCAACAGGAGCTTCGCTCATCTGGTCCATAAACTCGCGCAATTGTTCAGCTAGGGATTTCATTGTAACTCCTGATTTCGTGATTATTTATTAAAAGACCGCAATAGTCAAACCAGGTTTGTTCAGACGACGCTTGTCTTCCCTACTGTTCACATCGCTATCAAATACGAGCTTGTAAACATGATGACCGTAATCCATGTCCTTCTGCACATACTCCAGAGCATACCTGGCGTTAGGACGAAGGCCGAGATTTGACAGTTGGTTCGTCGTTAGGCTAGAGCCATAGACGCGAGTGCCTTTACCGTCTTCGTTGGGTTCTGGGTTGCGGGGATGTAGCTTGGTGAAGCTGTCAGGGCCACCACCAAAGATCTCAGGGCCGAAAGCTTCCAAATAATCAACACCGGCGATGATGAGGAATACGTCACCACCGTTACGTGTCAAACGAACACCAGTGATGCCCGTTTCAGGCAAAATGTCCTTTGTGAATTCCACGTTGTAGTCAATAGTAGCTTTGCTGGCTTTGAGTGCCGCTTTGTCATTGGCCATATGGCGATCAATTTCAGTCTTCACTTTGTTGATCGCTTCTTCCTTAGTCTTGGCTACTGCCTTGGGGGTGGAAGGATTGCGGACGTGCATACCGATAGCTTCGTAGTCACCGTTTTCCTTGGGTTGCTCACGGTACTTGATTGTCCAAGTACCGTAATGCATTTCACCAAATTGGAGCTTGGGTGCCTTTTCAGCTAGAGGACGCTTGAAAAGTTCAACGAGAAACATGGCGGTTTGTCTCCGTCAGACCCTGGTCATCACCAAAGTCTTCTTCTTCGTCACCGTCGACTTCGACGTCATCGCCGTCATCTTCAGAGAGTTGATTATTAGCCAATTCACGCATGAAGCCAGTTGAAGGGCCAGCTGGGGCACTTTCAGCCATTGCAGCCTGGGCCTTCAGAGCATCAAGCTTCTTGTCGTAACCAGTAGCCCAGTTCATGATGGCATTCTTGAACTTGCGCAGAACTGCGGTGATCCTGTCCCATACACCTTCGTTCAGGTCCAGGGATTCGTTCTTGGATACGCTCAGAGCTGGAGCCTTCTGCGTGGAACCTTCATACTTCTTCTTGAGGCTTTCCAGGACGGTAATCAGTTCTGGGGTCAGGTGCGATGTCAATTCCTTGACAATTTCGGCGTACTTGTAGGTGGTAGTTGCCTTAGGATCCTTAGTCAGTTGGAACACAAAGGACACGGTTTCAACAACACGGGTACGAACCGTATCATCAGCTGAAAACAAGTCGGCGACGTGATCGCGAGTGTCTTGCTTGACTTGTTCCTTCAATGCCTTGGTCATCTTCTCCAGACGATCAATGCGTTCAAGATTCTTTGCCAGACGGGTGTATTCAGCACTCTTGTAGCTGGCCAGTTTGGCGATTACTTTGGTGGGTTCCACTTCATACGAAATGTTGGAATCCGAGCGACGACCTTCTACATCACGGATTGCGTCAGCATTGCGGCTGTCCGGTCCGAATTCAAGTAGGTCCATGATTTGGCGAATGTGTGACGATGACATTGGGGTTTCCTTTATCTCTGGTCTGTTCCAGTTAACATATAGGATATTTATACGCGCTGCTTCAAATGATTACACGACGGGCGGCCCCAATAGTCAGTTCCTTCCATTAGCATATCTGGATTTTGCTTTAGCAAGTCCTGGTAGAACCAAGAGAAGTCAGAAGCTATCTCGGCGTATGACGAGTGAAAATGTGTTGTGTAGTTGGTGAACAAGTTATCCCAGTAAACATAGACGCCCGGCCCATCTTCGACCGCTAATTCAAAACGTTTCGCCCTACCCACCAGGGTATAGTGATGTCTGAGCTTCTTATATGCTTGCCACAAGTCCTTAAACTCTTTAGGCCCGCCAAACGTTTCTAGGGCTTTCTGCCAAACCGCAGGGACATCATAACGTGCGATGTCGAAGCGAAACATGTCTGCATAATCCCCTATGAATTTGGGGAAGTTCTCACCATCCCAGTCTTCTAGCAGAACTTGCCTAAATGCCAGCTCCGTAGTTGTTCTAGCAAAATAGATGACTTCAGTATCAGATGTGAAGCCATACTCCATCAATATCTCCAGGGGACGGAAACCGTTTGGTACACTGTAGAGTTTCGAGATTTCTACCTGGAGTTTACGACATCCAGGTGTCCTTGGTAGCTTGGTTGGTTGTTTGGTAGGCGTCTTGGTATTATTGGAAACGATTGGCGAAGACTCCGTGATGGATCCTTGAAGTCCTGGAACCAATAACGTAGTGCTTGATATCAATATGGTATTATTCGTTGACTTCGCCATTACTTGGCCCATACTATCCAATATGGCAGGTTGATGACTAGTAATGATGGGTTGAACTACTTCCCTAATATTCAACTGTCCGTCGTCACCCACTACTGGCTGGTTCGTATCCTGTCTAGCTTCTTGTACCGTCTTGATTCTCCAAGGAACCAAACCGTTCTCATTAGTCAGCCTGCAGATAGTCCCCTCCAAGGTCTCATCGTACATCATAGCCAGAACCAGATATGTCTCTGAATCAAGCTCATCCTGGTAATAGATAAGATCTTCAAACAAGCATTCAGCTAGTTTATCCTGATACTCGATAACTGGCATCATCTTCGCATTGTTTCTGAATCCCACTGGTAGGGTTCTGACTTGCTTGTGGTGCTCCAAAGACTTATGAATGATATTGTGACCGTGACCAATCGTAGTCTTGTCCTCAGTCATACCTGTACTCGTCAGTATATCTGGTGCGGCACTAGTCTGATATGGAATCTTTACTGGATGGGTGCCACCAGGTTTACCCCAATGAGGCTTCTTGGATCGTCGCCATTGGTCTAAGTCCAAAAAGGCAGCAGTGTACTCCAGCATCGCATAAGCAGGTGATGGGATGGAGATGTCACCCAATAACATGGTTTCATGTTCGCCCACTTCCCTGATACAACTAAGCACCGCCTGCTCATTTAACAGAACGGTGCCTGGTCCCAGTATCATCAGATATGAGGAATGTGTGGAGTCTGCCCACGCCAAAATTGCCTCGTAGTCACCAGAGTAAAACATTGGTGACTTGGGGAACAACCGATTAGCATGTAGGCGAGTGATCTGATAACACTTGTCAGCCACTTGTTTGTCAGCAAACTTATGGCTCAAGTCCAGAAAGGCAAAGCAAATTGAATGCATAATATCTCATGTGAGTTAACGTGAGATATTTATGGTTAGAATTTAATTGTTGTGGATGATAGCCAGCAAGTCGTCAAGTGGCTTTTGCAAATATCTGGGAACCAGATCAGGACGATTGAAAAGTTCACGAGCTTCATCAGGCGTCACCAAGTGTTCGGCCTTCTCGTACATGACAATAACCTGATCACACGATCGCTTCATGTACATGACCCTTGCACCAAACCGCTTGTATCCGGTTGGTGTTGTGGTTGCGATGTACCAGCGATTGATGCCACTCACAACAGATCACCTTGAGGTTTGCGGGGAGTAGCGCGATCACCCCGCTTGGGATCCAGGGGTGGATCAAACTTGGGGATGGTGCCGCTTTCTGCCGCGATATCCAGAAGTTGCTTCCAGTATTTCATCATCTTTTTGCGGACGATGGGCATTTGACGAGCAGTCAGGCTGCCGTATTGCAGATAGCCCTTAGCCACGCTTGTGAGAAATTCTGCATCAAACGCGGTGAAACCAGCGTTGTTGTGGACTTGGGCTTCTTCCGCCCGTTGCTCATAAGCAGTCTGGCGGTTGTAGATTTGAATCAGGGCGCGTTCCACCGCTTTATTGCTGGTGGCCAACAGATACTGGATGTGTTCCTTCGTCCATCCGTTGTAGTTTTTCTTTTGACGCGCCATGTATTTCTCCTCTCTGTATCTAACCGTAGCCAAATGATACAAAGTAATTCATTTGGCGTCAAGACGTTCTGGATGCGAACGCGATGAGAAACAACAGCAAAACAGCCGCGAGGTTAATCAGTCCGATCAGAATAACGGGAAACCAAGTACGCATCACGCAGCCTTGGGACAAAACATGTTGACGAACAACGAGGTCCCAACACCAGCAATGTAGCCAGCAACGACGCCCAGAACGGGACTCATCAGGTAATCGGCTGCATCACGAATGTCCATCCAACCCAGCATCGTGATGAAAACCGTGGCAACTATGAACATGATCACACCGCACGCCGTAGCAAACCAATGATCGGGCTTTTCATTCGCGATCATCTCTTGATATTCGTTCGCGCGAATGTCACGAGCGTGTTGGGAATTGCGGGCATCAAGATTATAAGCGGCCATGCTTGCTCCTAAGGGTGAACAAATATGTACCAACTATAGCTTCATTTGGTGCAACAATCAACAGATGAATGATCGTGAGTTTCACCACCTTTGAATATGACTGGAGTCACGATGCTACCACTCCACTCCCTCAGAGTAACACCGCCTTCAGCCAGGATATCAGCACCAAGTTGAACTTCTTCAGTCCATGAGGGGCGCACGGGATTCTCTTTATGAATGATGACTTCTCGGACTCCACTCTGAACCAATGCCAACGCGCATTTGCTGCATGGAGACCATGTCACATAAGCACGACTCCCCTTCAGGCTGATATTCTTCCTAGCGGCTGACAAACAAGCGTTCAGCTCTGAGTGAACGGTATACACCAACTTCAGGGGTTTGAATTTTCGTTCCGCGATGTCATCGTCAAATCCACGAGGGAAGCCATTATAGCCAGTAGCGAGAATTTCATTTTCATCATCAACGATTACCGTACCCACTTTGGTACTTTCGTCCTTGCTCTTCATGGCCACTAGATAGGCCAAACTCATAAAATACTGATCCCACTCCACGGACGGAACTCACAAAAATGGCGAGACAATTCTCGCCATTATTGTATGGACTTGGGATTACCGCCGCATTATTTGGCTTCAAACACCCAACGGCCTTCATACGTTTCGTTGAACGCCGGCCACTTGGTGTCAACTCGCCAGCCCTGGTTTCGGAACACCGGTTCGAAGTCCAACCACTTTTGTTCAAACAAGAAGTTTTTAGCTTCTCGAGGATCCATGGTCGGATGTGCGGATTTGAAAGCAGGACTATTGATGATTCGCCCCACGACTTCGTTCTTGAACAGGGTAGCGGAACCGCTACTGGAGAGCTTTTTCAACAGCAGTTCATTCACTGCATCGATGACGAAGCCTGGGATGTGGGAACCAGTATTTGCATTGCAGCGAGCCAAAGCTTCTTGTGGGGACAGAGCGGTCATGCTTTCTCCTGTAGATGAATGTTCATATGGTATTGTAATTCTTGCAATATTGCAAGAAGGTTTACCATTCAACAAAATGTGGCAACTTCATGTTTATTCTAGGTTTTTGTGTATCATGCACTCGCGGTACTAAGTTAAAATTGTTACCGCACTAAGAATGAACTACTTTCGCGAGGACGTAAATGAATTCAAGAACAGTTCGTCGTGTCCCCATACGCTGGGGAGCAAAAGAGTTTGAGCTCGTGGCCGAGCGGTGGATATCATTCTGTGAATCTCACGCCCAGGACCCACTAAAGCCCACCATGCCGTTGAGTCGAATAATAGATGACGCTCAAATGGCCCTACCCTTAGCTTTACATCGCCCACGCCCATCCCTACAGGGTGTCAAGAATCTAAAGCCCGTCCTTGAAGCTGTTCGAGTGCTTGTTCGTAAGAAGCAAGAGCAAGCGGCCCAGGCTGCGGCTCAACAGGCTGAGCTAAACGGAACTGCCGCAGTGGAGCGAGCAAGGGATCAACTACATGAGACCGACGATCAGTTGGTCTTTCGTTCATCCAAAGACGGTGAGCTTGATGAACGAAAGCTAGAAAACATAATTCATGACTTTGCTCACAACATTGCGGTGGTCATAGCGAGCCAGACGATGAAAGTGTTACGGGAAGAGTTCAAAAACGAATTCCCTAAGTTACATTCAAAGGCTCTTAGTTCAACCAAAGTTCTCCCTAAGTTACTCGTAGTGGGACCATTGGGGAAGCAACAAGAAGAGCTGGAACGAGCGGTTGATGGGGTTGTGGACCTAAAATTCGTTTCCAGTGAAGAGAGCCCGCGCCTGGTGGGTCTCAGGGGCCCGTCTTGTCAAGGTTGCGTACTGTGGACAGCCTTTATCAACCACGCGCACCAAGAGGCTGCCATGAAGGTCTTTGGGCGGAATAGTGTCACATTGGTGCAAGGTAGAGGCCTAACAAGCGTCAAAGACACATTGGAAGAGGTAGCGATACAGCTTACTTCCCCAGCTTAACCATCACACATGGTTGTACGTCAAAGCCCTTGATCCCGATAAGCCTTCGAATTACTGCAACCGATTCGAAGGCTTCAACTACCGCGTCAGCTTGGTTATGGAGCGGTTGTGGCACTTCAAGACACATGGGCCACGTCTGCCCATCAAAATTACACCTGATCACCAACTGATACTCCCTAACCAGGTAGTCACGCAGCGCTTCTCTGAAATTCGGATAGTTGTCTAGCACGTACATGACATCGTGCCCGGCCAACTCCTTTAAACGTGGTAGGTTTGGTGCAGGTGAGCCACAGTCATGCAGATCGAGTTGGCTCAATAGGCGTAGAAAGGATGCTTTGGGGATCATGCCAAATTTATAACATGGTGCAGCGATCGTTCATAAATACCAGTTGGTATATTAGGCGAGACTCTCCCATGCACAATATTGATGAAGACAGCTATTTGGATGACGCAATCGTTTTCCACCAAAGACTCAATCCTGCCATCTGGTCCGATGGTGATATGAAGCCTGAAGTCAGGGAAGCATTGCTGGCTATGGCCGCTGAGTTCCAAGAATTCTTGGGTCTTGATGAACTAAACTTGGTTGATATTACGGTGAGCGGTTCAAACGCTGCGTATACCTACACACCACACTCAGATATCGACTTGCATCTGGTGGTTAAAACACCGGCTGCCCAGGAACAACTCTACGCTGAACTGTTTGATGCCAAGAAGAACCTCTACAATCTCACCCACAATCAAAAGATTAAGGGTTTTGATGTTGAGTTCTATGTGCAGAACGTCAACAACCCAGTCAATTCGATTGGTATCTATTCAGTACTTCGTGGCAAGTGGGAAAGCGTGCCCAAACGCATCCGTGCAGAAATTGATGACTTGTCCGTATTGAGCCGTGTTGATTCATTCAGTCACCGCATCAATACGGTGCTGCAACACGACGATCTGGAACAGACTCAAGCAATGTGGGATGATCTCAAGAACATGCGCAAGGCTGGCCTGGAAGCTGGCGGCGAATTTAGCCCTGAGAACCTGGCTTTCAAGATCCTGAGAACTCGTGGCTATCAACAACGCCTATTTGATCGAATCCTGGAACTCAAGGACAAGCAACTAAGCCTGGAGGGTTTGACTGAGCAACAGTTGAACGAATTGTTCAACTCAAACGTTGACTATACGGTGTTGGCAAAACGTCGTAGCTTCTTTAAGACTGAAGCAGAAATCAACGACCGCATCATTCAGTTTGAAGCCGGCCTAGCCACCGATCGTTCCTTCCCATATTGGGAAATCGACTTCCGTGAACTTAAGGATGGCAAAGCCAGATACGATGCGACTGGTAGTGGTGGTGAAAAGGAAGTGTTCTCGATGGTTATTGCCAGCTTGAATGAGTTCATCAAGGAATACGCTCCAGATACCATCATGTTCTCAGCTATGAAGGGTGGTGCCGGCAATGCTAGAGCCAATATCTATACCAAGATCGTCAAACGATATTTGGCTGACCGATATGAGACTGAAGAGTTGGATTCGAGTGCGAAGCGATTGTTCGTACTGAAAAAGAAACAATGAAATAAGGGGAGCATTTATGCTCCCCTTTTCTTATACTGCGTTCCACTTGAATGTGACTTGTAGGTGGACGTCGTCGTGGTTTTCGATCATGTAGTCATCGCCCATACCTGAACGGTAGAGACCCGCCAATTGCTTGATAGAGAACCCACCAGGCTGATCGTCCAGGATCACATTGACTTCCTTGCTGATAGTGTCGTAAAGGACAGCAACTGGCCCATCTGTTACTGGAATGGCCAGCTCTTTAAACACCTGCAGGACATGGCGTTCAACTTGTTTTTCGTGGTCGTAGAGAGCGTTCAGCTCTTCTTCTTCACGGTCCTCGTCCTCATCTTCGGCGATGATGCCCGCGAGGCGGTGAAGGCGTTCTTGGTCTTTCCAAAATTCAGTCATAGGTGTAATCTCCCTATGACTATTTAGTGAATCAACTTACACGAATGACCTGGATATCCTTGTAGTCGATATCACCAAAGAAGTTGTTAAGCCAGGTGTCAGCATACTCGTCGTCGCCACTTACGATTTGGTAGATGGTGCGTATGCGATTGATGTGAATCGCTCCGATTTCCGGAGACCAATTCAGTATGAGATCACTGACGAGAGTGATCTCGTCATATTTGGGGTCAATCAATTTCATAGCCCCGTAGAGGTCGCCACCACCGCCACCACGGTTCAACATTTCCACGTTGAACTCAGCCTTACTGGTGGGTTCAATCACCAACCGATGATCAAACGCCGCAACGTCGCCATCGAAATCGAACAGGATTCGATTGACGAGGTTTGACAACAAGTCGCCAACCATTGCACTTCCGGAAACGTCGATCAGTAGCAATTTCATGTTTTCCCTCCTGTGTGTTAGAAGCCTAGCACACCAGCCAGGTGGCGCAACACCGCTTCATCCCCCTCGGTATACTGTAAGGGACGGTTGTGAGTTTCGATCACACGGAGACCCTTCCACATGATGACATGAGTGTAACCCTCATCCATCATTTGCGCCTTCACGTTGCCCAGAACCCAAGTATCAACAGTCCACATGCCACCAATAGTCTGGTAGTTGCGAGGAACGACTTCACCCTCGGTGCGAACCTTCTGGTAGATGCGTTCAACGATTTGTTCTTGGGTGAGCGTTATCATTTGGCGTCTCCTGTTCAGTTAGCCAAATGATACATGATTAGCTGGAGAGATCAAGTTATATCGTCCAAATTCAGCTCGATCATCTTTTTGCTGAGCTCTCGATATAGATCACTGAATACCTTGCATTCATCCTGTTCGACCAATTCTTCTTTAGTTGGTATTTGCAAATCAAAGTCATATTGGTACATTCGCGAAGTGCCGTCACCTTTGTACGTCCTAGCTCTTGTACCGTTGAAATCGGCAGTGAGAACGGTTGTGAAAGCACCGTTCCGAACTACAAATCGGCCCCGAGTATATTGTCCCAAGAGCAGCTTGGTATCGGATGGGAGACCATTAGCCACTAATATATCAAACGTTGCTTGTATTCGTTTGCAGGTGCGGCCGGTCGGCTTGTAACCGGCCACATAATACGTATGCAACATCATGGTTATGGCATGCAGCAGGCCGACGACGTTCGTATGCATTGAATCTCCTAACGATGATGGGGGCCGTAGCCCCCATCAAGTTCAACGGATCAGCTTAGACAGCCGGGTTCAGGGGGATGAACTCTTCCTTGTTCACCCGGATTTGACGGATGCTGGAGGCCTTGAACGTGCGAACTTCGACCTTGTTTTCCAGGCCGCCCTGGGAGTCTTCATCGACCTTGCGCTCCAGACCAGCGATCTCACCGTGGAGCTTCTCGTCGTACACCTTGCCGTCAACCAGCAGGGTCGTCTTGCCCGGCTTCAGGAAGATCACTTCCAGGTACAGGCCGCCGTTGTGTTCGATGAACGGGGTCTCGGGAATGCGGGTGCCCCACTTGCGCGGGCTCAGTTCGAAGCTTTCCGGATCCTTGCCCTCGGCTTCCAGGCGACGCTTCACCATGTTTTCGTAAGCGTTGGACTTCTTGTTCTGGAAGACCATCACTTGGGCGCCTTCGTGCAGCTTCTTGACGCGGCCTTGGTGGGGGTTCTTCTTGCCGCCGGTGAGAGTCACGTCGGTCAGGGTGTCGAACGAGATGAACGAAGCGCCGTTCACGTTTGCCAGGATCTCTTGCAGGGTCTTGTTGGTGACAGCCATTTCGTTAACTCCTTGTGTTGTTTACCATGTATCACATTCTACGTTCATTTGGCTATAAATCAAGCACTAAATGAACACCATGTGAAAATATTTTCAGAACAGAATCGAGAACAGGCCAGTAACTACCGCCACCACCGTGATCGTTTTAGCAACAACTCGAACGAGCTTGTTATCGGGCATCAGGCTATACGAACGCCCGTTAATTTTGATGCGACCAAACACGATCATGACTACGATCATGACGATGATCATGATCATTGGCCCACTCACACCCAGGTGATGGCCGAGTTTCTGGAAGCCCAGGTAGAACAGAACCGACATGCCGATGGCGAGAGCAATCATTGCGCCGAACAAGCCCCAGGCAAAACCGTACCACGTGAGTAGGCTCACGCGCTTGCCGTTGATGGTGGGCCGGCCGTTGTTGTACGATCCTTGAAACTTGAACATGTTTTCTCCAGTCTTATTGAACAGCTTACAGCGTCTTGAAGTGACGACGCACGTTCTTGCGATCATCTTGATTCTTGAACGTCAGGCGAATTGCCGCTGTAGCCCAACCACCAGACATGGCCGAACCACCGCCGCTTGCGGTGCCAAACTTGATTTCGTATTCGATTCCAGCGGGGATGTTGGCTTGGACGATTTCCTTGAACTCGTCGTCAGTGGCGGCACTGAAAACGTTTTTGATCAGGTAGAGATGGCCATCACGCTTCAGTATGATCTCACGAACTACGTCGTTGAAAGTATATGCCATTTGCGTTTGCTCCGTTGCGTTTACCATGTTCGTATATTACGTTCATTTGGCGCAACTTGCAAGCACTAAATGGATAGTAGCGTGATTATTCCCATACCCACGCAACCCATTTCAAGGATCCTGCAAACTCCTCGAGCCATGGATCCACTAATCCGTCGATTCCGAAACCCCTTGTATCGCGCAAAGGTGTAAAGGACGAAGGTAAGGATGGCAGTGGTATTACCATCAAAACCAAAATGGACCCCCAATGCATATGCGCCATGATAAGCCAGATAGATCGCCAATACACCAAAGATGACGGCGCAAATGATCAACAGAAACACCACAGTTTCAAGTTTGTTGAACCTGACTGGACGTTTGCGTGGCAGCACCTTTTCATGGCCGGTTTTCAATGTCATCTTTCGCCCCTTATTTGTTGATTACTCGCTGCATGTTGGCTCTCGCCAACACTTCTTCTTGGGCGAATTCCGGAGTGTGGAAGATGTTCTGATTGATGAGAACCGACTCAAAGAACTTAGCTCGACGAATCGAATACTCCTCCCAGGTCACTAGAGATTCCACTTCCTTGTAGACCAACACCGAATCATCCAGAAAATCTTCCCAGGGTTTTGCCAACCCGGCCATGTCCAGATCTAGCACAATTGCTGATCCTTCAACAGTTGGTTGATGGTCAATGGTGTCAAGGATGATTCCCGTTGCTTTCTGAATATCACTTGTTCCGATGTAATATCGGGCACCAATCGCACGAAGCATTTCGGCCGACTGCCGCTCGTTCTCACCCTTGGGGCGAGTGAGGTTACTCACTGCATCATGAAAATACAGCGCCAACCATTGAACGTATGACAGTTTGATGCCTTTGTCTCTCACACGTTCAATGAGCTGCGCAAGATGTACGAGCCCGTGATAATGACGGTGTGGCTCACCATACAGGTAGATGAGAAGGTCGGCCATGGCAGGCAGAAAGCCTTGAGCTGATACGGACTTGCGAATGATCGCTTGATGGTCCATCAGATAGGCCCGTATTGATGAGTCGCGGCGAAACTACCATTCTGGATCATCTCCAGTTGATCGTCATTGACGACCAAGATGGCAGTTGCCGTGGATGTGAATCCACCAGCGAACAGTTCCACGTAGGATTGATACAAGATTTGCGCCTTTTCCAGCGCAGTGGCCAGCGTGTGATTCTCTTTGGATGGAACCACTTTGGGCGGACGGGTAGCTTTGTAGATGACAACGTGATACATGGTGCTCCTATTTGCTTTTTTCGTATTGAGTGCAGCGGCGCTTCAGTTCGGCCTTGATCATCTTGGCCGTTTCGCCTCGGTAGCCCGATGCATTGGACAAGAAGTATGCCACGATCGTGTAGCCGGAATCTGCGCCATACTGATCATTGATGGTGAGTAGATCCAACATGGCATCCAGGTACGGACGAGCATGAGGGCTCACCGGTTTCCAGTCCGAGAATATAGTGGCAGCAATATCCGAGATTGACTTGGTTTGCAATGAATCCTTGGTAACTTCCATCGTGTTCTCCAATTTCTACAAACCAAAGTTTATATTCGTTTGGCTTGCGGATCAACTACAAGAGGCCGACGATTTCTTCGGCCAGTTCTTTTGCTTGTTTGTTGTTCTTTGCATAGAGTGTGGCAACTTTGACCACCGCATCGACGCGGCCGGGATCCAAATCCGGAAATTGTTTGGTGATTTGATGAGCGAGTACTTGCTCTTTGGTGAGTCCTCTGGCTTGCTCTCGCGCCCTACGCTGCTTGCGTTCGTTGGCAACACGAACCAAACGAGCAATTTCCTGTTCAATGCGTCGAGCAAAATGCAGAACACTGCGTTTGTCTCTGGTCCCCAGCAAACGTTCATGCGTTTCGAGTTCGTTTTCAGCCAACACCCGTGACTTGGGTAACGAACCAGAATCCAGAACCTTGAATGAATGACCATTGAAAGAAAGGGCGGTCACTTGTACCATGACCGCCATTTGGGAAGTGTTTGTGATGGTAAGTGAATATTCGACAGGCTTACCACCTGGCAGGATGAGTTCTCCGCCTTCCGCCACACCGTGATCTTTCATCCACGTCTGAGGTGAAGGATATACGAAAGTACAATTCAGGTACTTTTCAAGTGCTTCACCAAAAGAGCGGACCTTCTTGGAACTCACGGACACCTCCTTGAATACATCACTCGTAGATGGTACATGAATGGTGCTCAGAGTCAACACCAAATGAGCATCAACGAACGAATTCTGTCAAGGAAGGTAGTTTGCAATCAACTTGCTTGCCGCACCACACCGATTCCATCGCACCCTTCAGGCCGACTTCATCGATCTTGTCGTAACCCTTGACGAGAAGGACACCCAGAAATACGTACCAGGCTAGTATCAGTGCGAAAACCACACAGACGAAGAACGGGACGACCTTGAACAGCCAACCCATGGGCATGTCCAGGGAGGAACGGTGCATGGAACCAGGACGATTCGTTTTGCGGCTGAACATGATTTATTCTCCTTGTGATTGCAGATATTGTTGGATGAGATCGCGTGAGATCAGGATCGTACCCTCGTACTCCGTGTGAACTTGGATACCTTCGGGAACGAAGCTCACCGTGTTGAGGTCAGCGATTTCAAATTGACGTGCGCGGGCTTGAGCCTCGGTGCCATGAACAGGACAATCCGGGTCTTCTGCGATGAAGGGGCCACCGATTTGGTTACATTGACACATGACGCTCTCCTATGAATAGATGCCACATTATAATGACATCTTCATTTGGCGTCAAGACTACCAGATCAAATTTTCTTGCTTGGTATCAATCTGGTATCCAGTCTTTTCCCTGTATTCGTTGATGAAGCGACAACGAGCATCGTGCATTCCGTCAACCACTTCACCCCAACATCCATTCAGCCTGCGGAACACAAAGATGGCGATTTCCATCTCCAGGACATGGCGGATAGCAGTACCATGTTCAGCAAACAGTGGGACGCTGTAGGGATCATCACTCTCGTCATCGTCGCTCATCAATCCGTCACGATGACCGAGATCGGCTAGGGTCCACACAATCCCCGCTTTCTGCGCCCCATCGTGGAAGCGTTCCACGATTGCCATGGCTAATTGATGTTCATCAAAGGTCATTAGTGACTCCAAACATGAAGATGCCACATTATAGTGGCATCTTCATTTGAAATCAAGTGATTTGGTGGACGATGAAATTGGCGATGTCACGTAATCTCAGAACATTACCACCATTGACCAAATATCTGATATTACGTGTTCCACCCTTCACTTTGCTGATGAGGTCAAGGATTTCCCCATCAAGTATTTCCATGTTATTGATATGTGAGCGAAACTGGTATTTGACTCGACGCAGTAGTTCTGGTGTGGAAAGTTCATCATCGCGAACCATTTGCACTTGCAGAGTTCTGCGATTCAATTCAAACTTCATTGGGGTACAGTCTCCTTGGGTTTGTTGCGCAGGAACTTTTGCACCCACTTCTGGCTGTGACCCCAGGTAGTGAGATGTTCTTTTGCGCCCGACTTCTCATGAACCATGAGAGGCTCTTTTACATCCTTGTGCCGCATTCGCAAAACCTCGTAATCGCCCTTGGCGGGTTCAAGGACCCAACCTTGTGTCGCACAATAATCACGGAACTCTTCAAGACGGGTTTTGTGAAGCAGGCAACGACTGCGCATAAGACCTCCAGTGAAATGAAGACTGTGTCACCATAGAGTAACACCGTCTTGCTCAACTTGTGTGGATGTGGGTTACAGACCCACAAGCTCACCAGCGTCGGCCCAGACGGCCAGCTTGTACGTGGCCATCAGGTTCGTGCAGTGGCTGGACGAGCGGCTGGGGAAGCGAGCACCGCGAACGATTTCGCTTTGGATCACCTTGGTCAGACGTTCCAGCATTTGCTCATCAGTCAGGTTATCCGTGGCCGCAACCAGCTCAGCAACCTGCTTGTAGACGAACACCTTGGCAGCATCATGAAAAGCCTTGTCGCCCCACTCCAGCGCATAGTCGGGCCGCTCTTGCAGGTTCTTGGCGAACTTTTCGAGTTCCTTTTCACCGCTTGCCACGTTGCTTGCTGCAACACGACGAATGTGCTTGATCGCCATCGAAACGTTTGCTTGTGCCATGTTTTGCTCCTTGCTGTTGTTTACCATGTATCAAATGATATACCTGGTTTCACTTGGAGTCAACACCAAATGAAGAAAATATTTCACCTGGTTACAAAGTAATTTCGCCATCCAGGTATGCATCAAGCAAGTGAGCATACTTTATGTGCTGGGCCTCACCAGGTTTCAGAAGCTCCCCAGCCATATCCCACAATTTCTGCAGGTTTTCTGCGCTCATCTGTGGGCGGGGCGGTCCCGTGTACTTGTTGGCATCGTACGCCAAAATGTCTGGCTCTTCCGAGATTTCACCGATCAAATACCTGACTTCATCGGCGGCATAACGAACACGATCGGGATACTCGGAACGATCAATCGTCATCGTTTGGCCCCTGAACGGACTTTCGTCAGCACGATGTAGCAGTGCCGTCCAGTTGCTTTTGCCGTTTGATTCTGGCATGGAACCATACCATACAGCCAACTTGGGTTGATTGCCAGCCATTGCTTGTATGCGCTCGGCCAATACCTTTTCACCGCTCAGGGGTGGTGCTTTCAAGAACTCACGAACTGCATCAGCGTGAGTCTGTGGATGTTCGAGCAGGGTCCGTAAATGCCCCAGAGCTTGCATTCGATGTTCGTCGAACTTTAGGGCTAGGTTCCGCCACTGATTGTCACCAGACATGCGAGTACCTTAGATGGTGAAACGGATTTCGACCGTTTCACGGTTTTCCGTGCCCCAGGGGTCGGGTTGCATGATCACGGTAGTAACGTATTCACCCTTACCGAATTCCGAACCATCTTTGATGATGCGACGGCGCACCCGAGATGCCAGTTCACTCATGGACTTCACCGTGAAGTGGTCGATGCGGCCAACGCTGAAACCATTGGGACACATCGTCCGGTGTTCACGAGCGAGCAGCGCACCTTCAACGTTCAGGGGAATGTTCTTGAATTTCGAGGTAACGATCGCCATGTGTTGCTCCTAGTGTTTGTCTACCATGTTTCACATTATGGTACCAAATGAACTAGGAGTCAACACCTGGTTATTAGTAGCTGATACTCAGTGCGTTCAGCAAACCAACCGAGATCGAGCTGAAAGCCAGGAATACTGCACCAGCAACCCGACCTTCTTTGACGCAATCACCAAAACCATGCAAGCGATGAATGACTTCGAAGGTAATGAGTTGCACCACACCAACTACAATCGCCCACTTGATCATTTCAACCAGGCTATGGGTGAAATAGATCACACTGCAGAGCGGGATCACGAAACCCAGCATCGCGCCACCAAGTGCAATGGCTGCGGCAACATTGCCTTCCTTGATGAGTTCGAATTCACGGTACGGCGTGACCTTTTCGTACATGTAGGTGAAGACGCCCAGCAGGACCAGCCCTGTGAAGAAGTACAGGATGAAATTGAAGAAAGGGGTAAGATTCATGTTAAAGCTCCTTGATTATTCAGTGAAATAGTGGGGGATGAAATTGCTCATGTTGGTGGTGATCTTCAGCACATCTTCGCGAATGCAAATACCAGCCGACTCGTCACCAACAACCCATGAGCCAACGACTGGATAGCATCCTTCGAATACCGGTAATTCAGTGAGTTGCTGATAGACATGGCCTTCTGCACCGTAGGGACCTTCGTCGGCAGCAACTTGTTTGCCATCTTGAATCAGTTCGACATTCGCACCTTCACGTGAGAAGAATGGCTTCTTTGCGTACGATGACAGCTTGTTGGGTTCCAGATATGCAGGCAACAGGTTGGGATGATCGGGGAACAATTCCCACAAGATAGCCAGAATTCCCTTGTTGCTCAGGACTGACTTCCACATGGGCTCGATAAACAATGTCTTGGATTTGGCAACGTGCTGGCCAAATTCCTCAACCATCAACCACTCCCAGGGGTACAGTTTGAACAAAGCCAGGATCTCATCACCATTGACATCAACGAACGTTTCACTCTTTTCATTGTAGCCAATGTCTTCAACATAGATGTGACGAGCAATGCGACCAGCCTGGATTGCAGTTTCCATCAAGTAATGGACGCATACCCAGTCTTCCTCGTTTTCAGAGATTGAAGCGAAGTGAATAGTGTGATACTTGGGATCGAGGGCTTTCCAGCGAGCAACCAACTTGTCATGCAGAGAATTGAATTGGTCAGCATCTGGAAACTTGTCTTCCATCCAATACCATTGTGCGACGGCGCTCTCCAGCAGACTGGTTGGCGTGTCAGCATTGTATTCGAGCATCTTGGGAGGATTCACGCCATCATACGCGAAGTCAAACCGACCATAAAGCGTGAAGTCGCTTTGTTCGAAAGACTTGGCGATTGCATCCCAGTATGCTTCGGGAATACCCAGCTCAGCAAATCGGCGGGTATCGATCACATGCTTGACTGCTCGAAGACACATGGAATGCAATTCGTTTGTGGCCTCTTCCAGTTCATCAACTTGCTTTGCCGTGAAACGATAACACACGTCTTCGTTCCAATAGTCATCCCAACCATGGAACGACAGGCCGATACTTTCCAGCTTCTCGGCCTTATCTGGCCGAGCCATAACATGAAGACGTTCCATTAGCCACCAACAGAGGAAGCACGGGCCGAAGACCCAAAACCACCACGAGCAATCGAGCTCTGTGAAGTGGTACCAGTCGCAGCAGACACCGCACCAGGGCGGGTCAAATACGAATTTGAGAGTGCGCGAGTCGAACCATCCGATCCAACCGCCATGGGCGTGCCGGTTGAATGGTTCCAAAAGTAATGCGGGCCCACATAGCCGCCCCCGCTTCTGGGAGTACAGTCACGCGAATCGTTACCCCAATCACGGCGGCAATCTTCAACTGACGAATAGCGGTTTTGTTTGGTGTCAACCTTATCACCACCATCACCACAAGCGGTGAGTGACAGAGTGCCAAGCATCAGGAGCGGAATAACTGCGGATCGTTTCATTTTTATAGGTAGAAGTTAAGGTGTGCCAGCCTAAACAACTGGCACTACCAAATCAACAACTTTTCAGAAAACCTTTGATGCTCAAATCGCTAACGGTCCAGTCAGTGGAGACGCCACGAACATCACCCAGATATGGCAATGCTTGATTCAGAATGAAGTCTGAATCCGTGTCTTCCGCTTCGACCACACCCTTGCGAGAGTTCTCAAGCATCCACTTAAGGCCACCGATAATAGTCGCAGTGACTTGAAGGGTGGTTGCACTGTTGTGATCGATCAAGGAAATTGCATCTTGATGATTCAGTGTGGAACCATACCAATAAGAGCCAACTGAAGTGACGAACAAAACTCCCAGCTCGTCATAGCCAGACTTGATGGTAGGGCCCATGAGCGTTTTTATTTCAGGATCTTTGAATTGATCTTCTACCCAATTATCGATTGACTGGCACGTCTTTGGTGACGGTCGATATGCGTAATAGGTTGACGGGCGATACTTACCAGTATCCAGAAATGCACTGATAGACAGAGCTTCGTGGTGCGTGATCATGTAAGCTTCTTGCTCACCCTGGCTCGGTACCCATGAACGAACTTTGGTAGTTGCTCCATGAGTACCAGTCGTCGCACTGATGCCCAATTCTTCATGGGTACCGCAACCCATTTCAGCAAACTGATAGCCTTCTGACAATAAACCATCGACAGACCAAGTATTGGCAAATTCACCCGACTTAAGGGGAATGCCATCCTCTTGTGTGTCCACTTCCGCTATGTGAATCGTCTTGATCCCTAGAAGTTCGGCAACTTCCCCAAAAGACAGATCGTCAACGTCAAGTCGTTGGTTCTTCGCCATCTCGTGGAGACCACGCTTCATGAAATGGGACACTAAACCTGGATTCGCACCATGCGCAATAAGAGCCGTGGGTGCGTCAGCACCAAACGTTTCACGCAGGGTCAAAATATTGTCACGTAGTTGAGCGTTGGTTAGGGGTTGATCTCCGCTTTGGAGTCCATAACCACCAGCCCACGGTTCCACACAGGTGTCAGTGTACATGACGCCATGTTCCAAACACCATTCAACCAATGCGTAGCTGGACACGTCAACTGACAAGTTGATCAGGATGTCACCAGCCTGCAAATGAGTGCTCAATAAGCGTTCATAGTTGTCTGGTGTTAGGGGTTCCACCGTAAAGGGGATCCCATATTTGTCAGCAATCTCTTTACCTCTGAGATCAGCTGTCAGGATCTGAATCTGGTCTGCCGTTATATCAAAATGCTTGAACAGCAGGGGAGTCAAACCTTGAGCCACAGAGCCGTAGCCCACCATCAAATAATTACGCTTCTTCATACTTCACCTACAGGTTAGAGTTTATTCAGTGGCCAGCAGCCACTTCGTCGTCGACTTCCTTGTCAAATTTTGCTTTGTTGAGCGGGATTACGATAGCCAGTACAGCCGCGTAAACAAACGTGCTCAAAATAATGTTGCCGATCACGATGACTTCAAAGAGCTTCTTGTACTCAAAGGAGTCAGGGATCATATGTACCATCAAGATACTTATCGCACCCTTGCTGCCAGCAAACGTGAGAACCGACCACCAATGCTTGCTGATCTTTGCTTTCATCATGTTGGACTTGTTGCTGACGATCGCAAACTTCAACATGGTGACTGATCGAATCAGGGTGCTGACGATGAAGATAGCAATGATTTCCTTCCAGTACAGGAGCATATCACTGAAATTGACCAGAGCAGCGATCGACACAAACAGAGCACCAGCAGCCATCATCGCCGCAAATTCAAAGATCTTGGTGATGAACTTGTGGTTTTCGGCTGTCATGGGAGTATGACGCAACAATCCAAAGTCATCAGTCAGACCACTCACCGTAACCTGGCCGTCTAGCAGTCGGCGAATCTTTTCACTGCAGAGCACAATGCTCACAATCACAGCCAGGATTCCACTGAAGTGGAACATTTCAGCCACGATATAGGATGCGTATGCGGTCATGATCAGAATGGATGCTTCGATCAACGGATCTTCACTCATGCGCAGCAATCGGAACGACAGCAAACCCAACGTGGCACCCACTACCGCGGCGCCGCAAATCACGCTAATGATCTTGGTGCCAACGAATTCCATGGTGATAGCATCGTGAGAGTTCAGTGCAATGAGCGCAATGCTGAATGCAATAATGGCCGTTGCGTCGTTCAACAGGCTTTCACCCTCGACCAGAATCTTCAGCTTGTGCGGTACTTTGAAGTTGCCCATCACGGCACTTACTGTCACGGGGTCGGTTGCACTGATGATGCAGAACAGAACCGCAACAGCGCTGAGAGTCAGAGGAATATCCAGGAACAAGAATTTGTTCAGTACCACACCCGCCAACACACTGAAGATGACGGACACACCTGCAACCCAGACCAAACTGGCCCAGTGTTCGCGCATGTCTGCCCATTTCAGTTTCATGGCATCAGCCGCAATGAGTAGTGGGAACGCCAACACCACCAAGGCATCGAATCCTGAACCGGTGACCGAGAACACGTTCATGCCTGCGGCTTTACCAGCAAGAACGACCGTGATGAGGGTGATGGGTGACGGAATCTTGTATCGATTCTGCAACACTGCCGACACGATAATTAGTGCCAGCAATGCGAAAAAGGTGTCAATCAAAATATTTTCTCCGGTGACGAATAGGAACAGGTGCCAGTATAGCTGATCTGGCGCCAAACATGATGAAAACTTACAGATGGCTTAATGCGGGGTTACAGCTTCGCATTTGATATATCGGTGCATGGAGTCAAACAACATACGAATGGTACCCTGATTGTCACGTACCTTGATCCAGGTACCAAACGATGGAAATTCAGTACCCGATTCCAAGATGTTATCAGTTGTGAAGCTGAACTTGGCATTGTCTCGAAAATCAATGCATTCGACCGTCTTCACTTCCTTATTGGGGCGAGGATCGGTGTGGTTAGACTTCACGTAAATGATAGTGACAGTAGCGCAAGCGGCAAAAATGAACGCCAGTAATGTATGGCCTTCACAAAACAGAAGCAAAAAGCCAGCAACAGCCAGAACAACGAAAACAACAGTCATTACCTTCTCCTTATACGGAATGCTTGCCAGTCTTGGCAGCAGCTTGCTTGGGTTGCTGGGCCTTGATCTTTGCCAGTTTGACCTTCTTGAGATCATCAGCAGTCAGGGCTTTGGTGTAGAAAATGTGTTGGCCGACTTGCGTGATCTTAAAGTTGTCCGACGCCCAAATGGGCGTCTTGATGTAGTCAGTGTGGTAGAACAAGGCATCCTGGAGTTCAACATGGCGAGTACCGCGCATAACGTCCTGAGCTACTCGGACGCTTTCTTCCCACAGCGGACCCTCAGGCGTCTCGTTGCGCTTTTTGCTGAACAACGTCCAGCTGAATTGTGCCTTGCTGTAAACCACCTCACAGATTGTATCACCCCAACGACCATCTTTCATACGGTTGATGGTAACTTGCCCAACTGCGATCTTGCCCACCACATCTTCTACACCAGCTTCAAAGAAGATGTTTCGAGCCAGGCATTCCGCTTCAGCTTTATTCAGCTTCATCAGAGCAGGTGCCGCCGCTTGCTCTTCCATTACGCGGGGGATTTGGCGAACCAAAGCGGCTGCAAGGTCTGGGTCGACTTTTACTTGGGCGACGATCCGTTCACCAACCATGTCCACAAACTTGGGTGCTACGACACCAGCGCCAAACACGGTTCCGAAAATTGCTCCGAATACAAAACCGCGAATGGTATTGGGATGGAATTTCATATGCGCCTCGTTGTTCATTTGGTAGACGCATACTACATTCATTTACCAAGTGAGTCAAGCCATTTGGTAAAATTTCATTGTGTAAATATCTAAAAGAGCAAATAGGTATAACATGATTGCAAACAAGTTATTGTCCGCCATCCAACCACCCATTGAGGCATCGCCAGCTGTGGCTTTTATGCTTACGGGAACGACAGTAGATAAAGGGCAATATGCTATGCCAATTTCGGCATCTAATGCCATGACGGTAAACAGTTCTGTCTACAAAGATGCCATATATCCATCAAGTTTGTACTTGACAGCCAACAGCTATGCAACCTATATAAATGCTATAGAACCAACAACATGGCCAGTTGCATTCACCTACGAATGCACGGTCAGACCAACTGCTGACAACCAATGCGTCATAACTGAAATTGGGAAGGGGAACACTAACGCCTTTGTGGTATCGATATCGGGTAGGCAATTTCAACTAAGGCAAGGTAACATAGTTGGAGGACCGTTAGGATCCGCCGCACCAGCCAATACTTGGAACCATCTAGCAATAGTTGGCGATGTATCAGCTAACGTTATACGAACCTTCGTGAATGGCGTTTCGTCAGGTAACTATTTGTTTTCCCAATACAACTTCACATTTTCTGGTGGGTCCATTGGAGTTGGTGCTATAGGATATACGCCAAATTGTTATATAGGCGGTGTGAGAATGTTGATTGGTACCAGTCTCTACACGTCAAACTTCACGGTACCTTCTGACAAACTATTCGCCGTTTGATATGATTAAAAACGCCATCCTACTTTCCTCTACGTCCAAGAAGAATACTGCGCCAGTAAACAGCAACGTGCTTCTTCATATGGATGATTTCACCGATGCGAAGGGGCATCCAGTTACAATTGTTGGTAGTCCAACAATTACCACAACAGCTAAAAAGTTTGGAACTGGCGCATTGAGCGTTGCAACCAATGGTCAAGCGGTTCGTGTTGGAAATACTGCAGATGTGAGATTGGCTAATGATTTCACGATTGACTTCTGGTTGGGTGGCCGCGGAAGAACATACAGCAATCAAGGTATTCTGGGTTTTGCCGACGCCACTGCATCTAAATTGAATCTGTTGATGCAACTCTACACAAACGGCACCATCAAAGTATATGCGTTTGACGGGCAGAGTAATGGTGAACTTCTGTCTAGCACTGTCGCTATTAGCAATATTGACAACACTTGGACTCATGTTGCTTTGACGAAACAAGGTTCAACCTGGAGATTGTTTTTGAATGGCCAGCTTAATGTTTCTGGCACAAACACTTCGACTCAAACATCCGTGGCCGACTTGTTCGTGGGAGCATTCCTCCTGAGTGGAACGTATTACAGTTTGACTTCGTTCTATGTTGATGAATTCAGATTGGTTAATGGTGCTGCGGTGTGGACTTCGAATTTTGTCCCACCAACAGCACCATATACCAAGTAAAGAAGGTTACGCCTATTCCTTTTGTTCAGTTACGGTAGGAATCAAGGACACTGAGATGACAGTGTGGTCCTCTTGATGCAACCACGCTTTCATTGTGCCCGTAGGTTCAACCTCATGGGCATTCGTTCGCTTCAGATTCAAACCATCAGCCAATGTCTGCGCAATGAAGGTGGCGTAAGCTATGTCACGCCCCTTACATACAGTCATCCGTTCGACTGGCTTCCCAACAGTGAAGCAAAAGTAGATGACTGAATAGTTCATCACACCACCTTGATTTTGTTGGGAACTACCGCTTGACCTCGCATCCAGTGTTTGTTGGTCTGAACGTGGCCTTGACGCACAAACTTGGCTACCTTCTGGTGATATTCAGCAAACGGGAAACCCTTCACGGTCGTCACCACATAGCCCTCCATCGTGTCGTACTTGGACTCGTCCCACAGCGCTTTGATGAGCTTTTCATCCCATGGCCCCCTGTATAGGGTAGGCGCGGGGGTGACTCCCAGCAGATCAAACCACATCAGCATGTCGTCCCAATCCAGACGCAAGTTCTTCTCGTCCCACAATCCAAACCCATAAAAGTAGGTGTCCAGATCATCGTACTTGATAGAGTGTTGAGCGTAAACGTTTTCACCGTTCAGGCGCCACTTTTCAGGAATATCACCACAGATCTGGGCGTGGAAGGCTTTCACCCATGAACGCGAAGGATGGCCAGCACTGTCAAGGGAACGGGCGTGGATGTAGTCCTGATACATGCTGGTGTTTTCACCGTCCATCTTGACAGTGACAACTACTTCCTCGTTCTTGAACGCATCCAGATTGCGGATCACTCGATCATCCGAATGAATACCAGGCGACCAAGGCAGATGCATGGTCTTGCAGGCTTTCACGTAGTGATCAAACAAGTCCAGAACGCCACCATCGCTCAAAACCTTCTGAACGCTGGCATCGTAAAACAGTGGGCCGCGACTGCGACGTCCATTGGAATGGATGGGGTTGCCCCACTTGTCATAGGGTTGATCATCGTAAAGCACGTCAGGAACGGCAACAAACTTGATACCGGCCGCTTCCCTGACTTCTTCCACACTGATGATGGTCATTTCGCATTCGATGTGATGTTCACCACAAACGCTTGCGCCATTCTCCAGATAGTAGCCACCATCCGGCCACAGACGACGCTCGATGATGTGGTGAGCATCTTGTGCGGGTTTGTCACAGAAGACGCATTTGTGCCCATCACGGGCAAATACACCTTCGCGAAAGTCATCCCGCGTAAGCAGTTTGGGCTGATACATTTGATTATTCCTGTTTCGTTACTTGCGTGACCTTCTCCCAAATATCGCGCGGGAATTCACGGTGAAATTGTTCATTGCCTTCGCGATACAGCCGTTCGATAAGCTTTGCATCAGGCTTGCTTTCCAGCATCGCTTGACCCATAACCGATGAACGACCTACTGACATATCCTTGTAGCGGAGATTGCTCATTTGTTTCCTATGGTCGATGGCTGACAATACCAAATGATACTGTCAGCCAGCCGTTTAATCAACTGGGGATTTTCTCCCCAGTGACTTTATTTGATACCGATGAACGGGAGTGCGGAACCGGGGACCTGGGTTTGGGGCAGCTTGCCATCCCACTTGTCGATGGCATTCAGGTTCACGAGGTTCGTATTCGCAGCCAATGCTTGGGCCTTTGCACGGATCGCTTCAGCTTCAGCATCACCACGCAGCTTGATACCATCGGCTTCGGCCTTGTATGCTGCAACCTTTGCTTCGGCAGCGGCCTTGGCTTGCACCACTTGGATTTCAGCGTTGATGGTCGCGGTTTCCTTTTGCTGGCGCGTGGTTTCGATCTGCACTTGAGCCAGCATACGCTTTTCGATGGAATCTTCGTAAGCCTTGCTGAATCCCACTTCTTCGATCTGCACGGACACGAGGGTCATGGGTGCATCAGCAAAAGCCTTGCGCAGAGCATCGTTGGCTTCAACACCCAGTTTAGCCCGTTCTTGAATAGCGCGCTGGGCCGAGAAGTTGCCAAATACGTTCTTGATCACGTCATACGTACGGCGTTCGATCACTCGCTGTTCCAGATTACCAAGTGTTTGGTACTCGGAGTACAGGGCGGCGATCTTTTCACCAGGAATTTGATACGTAACCGAAACGCGCAGCGAAGCAGGCTGTTGATCGTAGCTGTAGGCTTCCAGGGGAGCGGAACCCTTACCGCCGAAGACGATGGTGTGATCGCGCACCGACAGGGTATGCACTGAGTCGATGAATGGCACCTTGAAGTCCAGACCCGGTTCAGCGACGCGAACCAGCTTGCCGTTGCGCAGCACCACGCCACGTTCGCCCTGATCGACCTGGAACCAGGAACCCATCGCGATCATGATCAGCACCAAGAAGGTGACGATTGCGGCGCCCAGCCATACGAAACTGCGAGTTTGATTTGCCATTGTGTTTTATTCCTTGTTGTTGGTGATTTGAGGGGGTTGTTGGGTATTGCGACGTTCGGCCAAGAAAGCACGAACACCCTTGATCAGAAGGTATGCCACCACAGCGGCACCGATCAGAATAAGAAACATTCGCATGTGGCGCTCCTAATTGAGGATGATCTGATGATCATCGGTTATTGTTACCTGAGTGACCTTGAACTCAAGTTCATGAGCCTTGTTACCCAGAAGTTTCTTTACTACCTGGAAGTCTTCGAATGCCGAATTACGTTCAACAATGGTTTCACGGACTTCCTTGAGGATGCCTGCCTGGTGACTGGCATCATTAAGCTTGGACGCCATATTATAGGCAAACACGCCATTTAGCAAGGACTCATGTGCGTCCAGATAGCGAATAAGCGCATCCACCAAAACGGGGTCAGTCAGATTTTCATTGAACGAAAAAGACCCGGCTCGAAAGTCAGGCAACGGCGTACCGAGCTGAATGTTGGCCTGGAGATCTTCATACCAGGACTTCAAGCATTGTCGAAACCAGGTCTTTTCAATCACGCAGATTGCTCACCGTAGATGTGTTCGCATACGAGTTCGCCGAAGAGAATTTCGTAGTGGGCGCGGGTGATTTGACCCGTACCGTCAGCCTCTACGGCGAAGTCGGGTTGAAAACCTGCGCGGAACACTTCTTTGTGAATGTCGTCAACGTGGACCGCTTGGATCAGGTCTTCTGCACCCACGATAGCACGACCATGCCAGACCACGCGACGGACTTCCTTGACGTCAGGGCCGAAGGTCAGGGTGAGCGTAGCGTTGGGTTCGGTGGGAGCCTGCTCAACCTGTTCTTGCTCGACATGTTCGCTGGCTTCGTTGTCCTTGACGGCCAGGATGCGGTCGATTTCCATGTTGCCGTCAGCATCACGGTGAGCCTTCACGTCAGTAACTTGGACGCTCTTGCCCTTCTTTTCGCGGGGCTTGAACGATTCATCGCTGATTTGACCGTCCTTGACCGCTTGCTTGATTGCTTCCTTAAAGGCCGCGTCTTCTTGCTTTTGTTCGTCCGTGCGAACGTCCCAGGGATCATTTTCGGCCAGCCCATGGATTTCCTCCAGGGTCCGCGTATCCGAAACATCGTAGGGATCGGGCTCTTCTGCCACCAGCATGGCGTTGTGGTGATCGATGCTGCGAGCAACCGAACACATCAGAATGCCGAATTCGTCCACGAAGGCTTGTTGCTGTTCTGCTGATTCGTGCTCAAAAACCGTGACGCCGTCCTTGAACATCTTGAATTGATCGTCCGTCATGGACGTCATGAAATCCGGTTCCTCCATGCTCACATAGAGGTCAGTGCGTTTGGAAGCTCGTTCGAGAAAGTCAGCGAGAACCGACTTGAAGATAGCCGCGGCAATGACTGTGGTATGGCCGGGCTCGCGGGAATAACCGTAAAGCATTAGAGCTCCTGGTGGGTTGCAATGCAGGCATTATATTGCCACACCACCAAAAGTCAAAGCTATGGCAAGAATTTAATTGCCAGTTGATTGGGCTCATTGATGAGGTTCAGGATGTTGAGATGATATGAACCTGGTTTCACTATCTGTTGATAGAAGGGAACTGGCTCGTTCAAGCTGGAAGTGGTCCCTGGGGTCAAAAAGCTGAACCCGTAAAGAACAACTCGTTGAGGATTCCAGTAACCAATGACTGGTGCTCTGGGGTCTACTGATGGACCTGCAGGATATTCAGACAGCCAGCATCTGATGCTGAAGTCTTGAACTGGGACCGTGTGAATGGTCGTTAGGTGCAATTCCGAGGTGATGTCCAGGGGAATGCAAATCATTTGACCCTCAGGAATATTGATGAATCCCTGAGGGTCAAGTTCACGAAGAATAGTGTAGAGATAAGCGGCCATACCGCTATTTATTTCACCTACTAACTATCCGTAGAAACGTGTGTCCGCCAATCGTTCCTGTTCGTTCCAGTGTGTTCCTTCGAGCCCAACCGGGAGTACCGATCTTTGTCGAATAAAAGTGGGTTGCACCTTTTGCGATCGGATCCACCATGTTATGGTACACGATCATTGCGGCGGCTACACTGTCACGCCATTCACGAAGAGCTTCAGGACGGATTTTACCAGAACGATCCTTTAGGGGAATCGCCTTCAGGCCCATACAGAACCATGAAAACTGGCAAACCTTCTTCTTGACTTCGATTTCCGAATTATCTGTTTTCTCAGTGACTGTGACAATCGTCGATTGACGGATTACGCCACATGCATCATCTGGGAACTCATCTGATTCAGTCCTGTTCACCACAACCTCGGCTACGGCGACCTTTCCCTTGAAAGGTTCACCACGAGCTTCAAAGTAAGTGTTCTGCGCAATGCAAAATACTTGCCTGTCGATCGTTTGGAGATTGAAGAGGGTATGTTGGTCGAGTTCAAGATCTCTCTTGGCTTCTGCCAACTGTTCTTCTACTGTCAACTTACGGGCTTCTTGTACCGGTTCGAAACGTTCTACTGCTTCTTGGGTTTGCTCACTATGTGAAAAAGTTGGTACGAGGGCCAGAAAGAGAAACAGCAATCCTCTGAGTTTAGTCATATTGATTTGTTTTCTCATTTTCTTTCCTCAAAACACTGAAGTCAGTCACCTTTCAGTAACTGACTTCAGTTGGGTATTTATGGCTTATTGCGAATGCGTTAAACGTGTTCTTAACTTACCATAAACACACGGTTTGGCAACATATTAACACCTGTTGCCAAACTGTCAAGAAACGAGATTCACCGACGGCTTCGCTTCTCCTCGTACATGCGGGAGTCAGCCAGGGCTATAACATCCTTCAGCGTCTCTCCTTCGCTGCGCAGGGCCCCACCAACACTAACTTTGATGTCCGCGCCTGCGAATTGTTGTTTGATGCGGTAGATGCTGTTCTGAAGGGTTTCAGCACTTGCGGGATAGTTGGTGTACAGGATGACAAATTCATCACCACCAATACGAGCTGCATAGTCGGTGGGGCGAACAGATGCCCTGATGCAGTCACTTGCTTGTTTGATCATTTGATCACCAGCTTCATGGCCCTGGGTGTCATTTACAATCTTGAGTCCGTTCAGGTCCAGGAACACCACGGCGACATCAGTGTCATCCAAGTATTCAGTTGTTTTACTTTCCCAGCCACGACGATTACCCAACTGGGTCAAGCCGTCCACCTCTGCGGCGGAACGGAAAACGTTCATTTCGGCTTTGTAGGATCCAACCATTGCTTGAATCATTTCTTGAATTTGATTCTTTATGTTGCCCAACTTATCAGCCAAGTTGGGGTTGGAAGCAATCAATTCTTCCAGTTCAGCAATGACAGGTTGGATTGTGTTGGCGTGCATTACTTGGCTTCCAGTAGTTCGATGAACCAAGTTTACTGCCATGTGAATTGTGAATCAAGCGATATTCACAATATTGTGAAATGTTCTGGAGCGTCCCGGAGGAATTGAACCCCTTGGCTCCTTCCCACTGTTTTATGCCGTCGGTTTAGAAGACCGATGTGGGGACGGGACGCTCTGATATTTACTGCAAGAAGCGTTGACCGCCCCATTTTAACACCAGCTCTTCATCCTCTTCATCATCATAGAAGAATTCAGGTTCAGATGGGAGAACATGACCGTCATTTGGTACAGTCAACAATCTCGCGGCGTCTTCAAGAAACTGACGTTTCTCTTCTTCTGACAACACGTACCCTTGCGGAAGTAGAAAGATCATTTCCATTGAAGATTTTCTCCTGCTGTGAATGTACAGTCTAAGCCTATATGGCAAGAAAGCAAGTCAGAGTTGGTTATTATTTGGTTCCGACCAACGAAGCCTGAACATAACTGCTTCCTGGGGATCTCTGATGGTGCATTTCACCCGACTGGATTGACTTGCGAGCTCAAATTTGTCAACAAGATTGGCATCACACCATTCCTTGAGTTCTCGAATGAACACGTAATTCTTACCTTGATATTCAGCCGGTATTGGTAAGAACATCTTCTCTTGTTTTTCGGTATAAGTCCACCAGGTAATAAAGGAATGGTAATCTGCTTCGCTTTTGAATACTAGCACCCAAGATGGCCAATGACGCTGAACTAGCACCAAGTCCTTTACATTTTGGGCTAACCATTGGTTGAATTCAGAACGATCCCATACCCTTGCCATTATTTCGTCGTCGTTCATCATAGTGAAGACGCTAGATGCTTCCAACCCATACCAACTTTTGTAATCGGCCATTGGGTCATAATGAAAGGTGTCTGTACTCGTAATAGAGTTGACTCGACCGTATCCCATAACCGATCCTTGGCCGGACGTATGCACTATCACATCTGGGTTGTGGTTGTATATTTCGGCTGATATGCCGTTACCCATAATTCGACCATTTCCCACAGCGAAAGGTGGCGGAACCATAACCAAATTCATGGTTTTGCCTTATTCGGTATCATGCTTCTTGTTGAAGTTCTCGATGATGCCAGGGCGTCCGTAAACAACCGCGAGGCCCATTGCAGTGAAGAAACCCAGCAACAGAATGGTGGGGAAAAAGCCGATGATGCCAACCAGTGCCATCAAGCACAGCACGGCGACGGCTGCGCACAACATTTGAAAGCCCGAGTAAGGGCCATATACTTTGGAGTCTTGTGTCATTTTATTTTTCTCGTTATTGACAGGTTAATTCTACTGTACGACTACGATCTCATCAAAATCCTTGGGATCAGGATCAGTGAACTCGGAGATCATTTTGTTCATTACTTCACTGGGGATAGTTTTCCCTTGCGCCAAGCGTTCGAGGGAATTCTGTTGGCGCAGGATGACATCAATGGGCTTCTTGATAACCACAGCGCGTTTGATGTAATGTTGTGGCACCATTGCCAGTTTGGCCTTACGGATGTCATCGTTCAAGTTCGTTTGATCATTGATGATGGACATATTACGGCTGAACAGCTCAGCCGCTTGTTCAATCAGCATGTTACGAAGCACTATGGGATCGAGGGCGTCGTGTGCTTCTCGGTAGTTCAGATTATTTCTGGCAGCATATTCCATAATCATATTATCTGAACTTGTCACCACATATTCTTGATGGGGCTTCACCTCGCGGATCAGTTTGATGATGGTCGACTTCCCACACCCAGGCAAACCAATCAACATGATGAATTCAGGCACCATTCAGAAACTCCCTTATGAGTGTAACCACATTGTTGTTCATCAACACTTCAAAGTGATTCAAGTCCACTTCAATTTGACGAGTACCAGTCAATGCCTTCTGGCTTTGTACTGATACTACTCCGTCGTTGGCGCCACTAATCATTGGGCTACCACCAGAAGTCGTGATTATACTACAGAGTGGGAAAGAAATGTTAGATGAATGAATCTTTCTTATGACTGGGCCCATCTTGTTCAAGCTTTGGTACAGCTCGTGCGGACTCAACCATGCCAATGTTCCAGCTACATCACTACCACCCATTGGTGCGCTGATTGTTATCACCCGCCCCACCAAAGGATTATCAAGTGCCGCTAACAAAGCTACCAGCCCACCCAGACTATGAGCCACTATGTCGGCTCCGCCCAATTCTTCAACTAGGGTATTGACTCGTTTTGCCACACTTTTTACTGAATCCCTAGCGTCGTACTCGATAAAATATGCACGATGCTCGGGTAATTTTTCTACTATCCAATTGAAGCTTTGTTTGGTACTAAAAGCTCCATGGATATAAATGATTGGCTTGTTCATATGAACACCTCCCAGGCTATTTACATGGGAGGTGTGGCTCATTATTTCAAATCGTTAACGTGGAAGTTGACGTTGGTCTCAGAATCCTTAAGCGTCAACTCTAAGACAAAATAGTCAATCTCATCCTTGTTGATCTGATAGGTTTTCTGTTCCCTACTACGGTAATAACTTGATGAGTTGATATTGTACTCTTGAACAATTTCAATCGTGCCTTTATCCAAAGCAAATACGTTGATCTTCACAGCCTGGACTTCATCAACTCCCAGGCTTCGGTAGTAATAAGACCGATAATTGGGGTCCATACTGTTGCCTTCGATCAGGTAACATTCGTCATCATAAACGCCCAAAATCGAACTGTTGCTCTTGGCTTTCATAGCTTCATCGTATGAAATCGACCGCCGTTCCTTCTTGGCAAAGATCAAGGTGTCACCATACGTGAGCGTTGACACATGCCCATAGCCAGACGTGACTTTCCGGAATGTAACCGTCTTATCCTTGATGTCATTCACCAACTGTTGGCTCAATGCTTCTTTGGTTTGGGGAGTGGAATCCAACACCTCGGAAATTTTCATTGTTGGGTAACCATGATATTCCACCGAAGTACCACTATCGCCTTCAACACGAACGATGTGTTTCTTCTTTTGTGAAATGCTCAAGTTGCGGTTGTAATCACGCATGATGGTATACATGGAACCCATGTAAACACCCTTAATGCCATCATGCAGGAGAACCTTATTGCCTGGTTTTACCGATCGAGTATTGACTCGCTTGGATACCCGCTCAGTGTTCACAACGGCATCCAGATATGGTTGGCTATTGATTGGAAGCAAAATGTTGATTGCACCATCGCGAGCCCATACACATTGCTGAATAATTTCGCCATTATGAATCAAATTGCTGTCGGTAAGCATGATCAGATTGGCAACCGAAACTTCAAATTCGAAACCTCTGGGATCTTCGATGCTAACGGTTTGAATATCAGAACGCCAGCCGTTTGCTCGAAGCTTGCGGCTAATCTTAAACCCGTACATGGGTTTATTTTCCAAGACTACTGGCTCAAGCCCACCTTCACGATCGGCATGGGTTGAATGCCGCAAGTTGAGTTGGCGCTTCTTGGAAGCTGAGTCAGTGCCATAGGGAATGGTATAACCTTTGTGGACGTAGCCATCCTGATTGCTACGAACGAAAGCCACAAACATCTGATCGGGAATTTGAATACTATGATTGACTGACATGATTACCTCGACAACTGAAGGAGCATTGCGTAATTGGCTTCGGCATCCTTGAGTTCATCATGGAACTGAGAATCGACACCATTTACCGCGTCAATTTTTGCTTGATAGATCTTGAGACGAACGCTCTCCAGGGCTTCCCAGGATTCGCGAATTTCTTCGCGAGTGATCATCAATTCTGCTTCAGTTACGTTGGAGGTAGCAGCGCCAGCCGCTCTGGCGCTTTTAAGGTATTCTTCAGACATTTGTTCTTATTATTTTGTAGTTGTATTTGTATCTGGGTATTACTTGACAAACTGCATTTTGAACATTAGGAGTTCAGCTTCGTCCTCAAAGTAGAAGATGTCTCGATGCCGATCCAAGCGAGTACGATAAACTTTGCCGTGGAAGTTTGTCAAAATATAAGTCCACGTTTGGAAGATCGTTGGTGGATTGGGATCTTCATACGTATTACGGAACAATACGTGGCCATGGAATTCCCCATCCGGAAGGGCCGGAACGAATTGTTCCAAATATTTGTCGTCCTGAAACTTGGCAAAATAATCCGCAAACCAAGCGCTTGCATCGTCTTTGGCTTGCTGGTTGTCAGTCATCATCATCAAATAACGATCACCGTCAACTCGATGAATGAAGAACGTATAGGCGGATCGATCAACAACCGCTTGCTTCCACCATACAGCAATGTGGAATTTGAGTTCATCCGTCATAAGATGATTGATTACCGTCAAGAGTGGGCGCCCGTCATGCAAGCGATCATTGAGAGTCAGGAAATCAAATTCTCCATCTTGATCTTCAATCTCAGAACTGATGTAGTCATCGGCAATAAGCGTCTCACCCTCACAAGGATCATACTTGTCTTCATCATAGCGAGTCTTGAAACGGATGTTGAACTGGCCGGTAAGGAAATAGAAAAGTTTGGATAGGATGTTCATGCCAGTCATAATGCACGGTATGTGCCATATCGTCAATAAAGAAATTGTAGCTTCACTTGATTACTGGCAGGGTTACCTATATACTAGATGAAACTTAGGAGATCACATGCACCTCAATCAAATGATACCTCTTCCCTTGCGTGCGCTGCGCGACTTGTTCGTACAGGAGGGCTTTGACCTGCGTTTGGTTGGCGGGTGTGTGCGAGATTATCTGAACAACGAGCCGCCCCATGACGTGGACCTCTGCACTGACGCCTTCCCTGATGAGCAATTGGCATTGTATCAGAAGCATGGCATCAAGTATGTGGAAACGGGCTTGCAGCATGGCACACTGACTGTAGTTCTGGAGGATGAATCCTACGAGATCACCAGTCTGCGTACTGAGGACGAGCACGACGGCCGTTACGCTAAGATGACCTACACTCGTGACTGGGTTGAAGACTTGTCACGTCGTGACCTCACCATCAATGCAATGTCGCTTGATTTCGACGGCAATCTGTTGGATCCTTTCGGCGGCCAAGCTGATCTGGAAAACAGAATCGTCCGCTTTGTTGGTGATGCAGAAGGTCGTATGACGGAAGACTATCTGCGCATCTTGCGCTATTTTCGTTTCTTGGGCCGTATGCATCCAGTGCAACCGCATCCTGAAAAGCTGAAGTCCATATTGCCCGAGCAAGAAATCCGCAACTGTGTTCATGGATTGCGTGGCATCAGTGTCGAACGGATCTGGACTGAAACATCCAAGATCCTCGAACATTTCAGCGGCTATTGGATCTATCCCCTCATGATGGAGATGGGTTTGAGTGAGCATACTGCTCTGCCTAACGGTGATTCCGCGTCCATGGAATGGTTCAAAAAGTTGCACGACAGTATGGCTCGGCACATGCTTGGTAATCAGGCGGCTGTTTTGCTCGCACCTTTCATGCGCGATGAAGCACATGTTGAGCAAACTGCCAAGGCATTGAAATGGCGTTCCGCTGAACGCGACGTAGTCAAGCACATCGTCTCATATGACTACGCTGTCACTGCGACCGAAATCCTGTATCAGTATTTCGTCATGGGGCGGAAGCTGGAGTTGGTTTTTGCCGCGGCAGTTTACTTTGATGTTGACTACGCCGTTAATTTGCTGAAGCGAGGCCTGGACGGTAAGTTTCAATTAGCGACGTTTCCGGTCAGTGGTGATGACTTAAAGGCGTTGGGTGTGAAACCTGGTCCTGACTTGGGTGCGGCGTTGAAGCGCCTGCGGGAATACTGGTTCTACAACGATTGCAACGTGTCACGTGAGGCTTTGTTGCAATATATGCAAAATCAAACCATGTAAGCTTGCGTTTCACAATAGGGCCGCTAGAATGCGGTCTAGTAGCTTTGCTCCTCATTGCATAGCTGCGGTTTGCGAAAGGTAGTTCATCACTTAAGCGGTGGGGCGAAAATCCCACCGCTCTTTTTTCATGTGGTGAAAAGTCTTTACTTCATATGAACATTCATCTATAATACAAAACATGATGAACAAGGAGAAATCCAGATGAGCTACGCTGCACCCCGCCCCGCAAAAACCAAGAAGGAACTGGTTGCAAAAGTGATCGGAACCGGAACCACGAAGACGTACAAGGCTGGCAAGGCTTGCCAAGTTCAACGCAACCCTTCGCAGCCCGGCATGTTCATCGTTTATTTCGCGAAGAACATCATCACGCAAGTGAAATCCGAAGACATGCCCGAAACCATCGAATACACGGATGGTAAGTCCGCACTCTGGCAGTAATATGGCCCATACTATTGTTTACATGGATGGTGGTTCGGCCCGTCACTATCAGAGCAAGGAATGTCTGTTGTCATGGGGTATGGTTGCCCTTACTGGTGATCAGGCAGTCGAACGCTTCGGTTGTCATGCTCGAGCTCAACCCAAGCATTCGGGTTACCATGAAAAGGTAGCATTCGTGGAGTCAGTCCGATACCTGGTGGAATCGGGTCATATGCCCCACGAGCTGACGTTCTACACCGACGACAGTGCGGTATGCGACGTCAATCGTTCGTGTGTTTTGACGGGCAAACTGCAGAACTCCAACACGATCGAGCGGTTGAAGAACGTGTGCGCGACGTTCTATCAGGCCGAAAAGGACCTAATCAACCACTGTCTGGAATACTTGAAGAACAGTCGGTTCGTGAAGGTCAAAGGTCATGACAAGACCGTATACAACCTTCGTTGTGACTTCTTGGCTGTCCACGCCCGTGACTGGGCTATTGGCAATCTGTCGCCACTTCTCAGTTTTGAAGAGTGGCTGCATGACGGGTTTACGTTCTATGCTCCTGACCGTGATCGGCCTGGTGAGAACAAACTCAATTACTGGTACGCACCGTTTTCTGGTTTGCACGGATTACCATAAGGAAGGGGAGCATATGCTCCCCTTCTTTACAGCCAATCAGTTGGTCTCTTCTTTAATTGTCTAGATATGAGATCTTCCAAACTCATAGGACTATCCTGCTCTCCTTCATCGTCCATATCATAACATTCAGAGGAGAACGAGTCAAGTTGATAATCGTGCCTAAACCTGTAGGGGTCGTAATTGTCATTGGTGACGTCCTTACGCTTATTGCCTTCGTCATGCAGTTTGAACATGACTGCTTCTTCCTGGCTTTGGAAGATCCAATGGCAGGGTGTCCACCACACCTTACTTGAGCAAGTTTCAACGATCCAAGACCACTCCACCAGAAACTCATCAGGTGTAGGGAAACGATCTCGCCCCCACTCCGCATGTGGATTATGCTTCACCATGACACCTGAAATGACTTCACCATCTCCAGGTTCCGGAAGTGCTCGATATTTGATGGCATCGCCGACTAGCAGCTTGTACTCGTTCCACCATGAATTAAAGGCTTGGAAGTCAGCCTCATGTTCAAAGGCGATAGCCTTATGGTACCGAGAATCGTCCCCCTTCACTTTGAGATAGGTCGCCTTCTGCGCCAATTGTGGCTGGGCGAGTTCCCATACAGATACGTGAAATTCGTTAGGTGCATTACGGTCAAGGACCATGGCCATAAAGAATTGGCCTGAGAATGATAGTGCCATATTGTTCTTCTTGTTTGTTCAATCATTTTGGCCCCTAGTGGCCACAATGTCAAGCTTCTAATGATAAACCTTTGCCCAAATGTGAAGGGTTTTTTCGTAACCACTCAATGAAACATGTCGGCGCTCGTTGCCAATTCGCTTCGCAAATACGCGATGCGAACCCACACTTGCATCTTCCGTATAACCAGCAGCCACAAGCTTAGTAGCCAGAACTTCGCGCATCTTGCTTGCCGTAAGACCTGGAACTGTTACATCGATTCCCCATTGGTTCACTTCGTACCGGCTATGCAGAGAGTCACGTTTGATTGTGGCTTGTTTGCCCCATTGAACGTTGATCATTGCATAAAACCAGTAGAGGTGGGAATAGGAATTCATCGTTTGCTCCTTAATCTTGATACCACATTATGGCACCAAATGAACATGGAGTCAACGCTTGCGTTTGCTCGATACCGATCCGTCATAGAATTCAGGAGGCTTCTTTGCTACCCATTCCACAAACGCTCGGATCATTTCATGTGCTTTCAACGACTCCCAGGTATTGTAGGATCGCGCCAATTCTTTCTCAGTGAAGGTGGCATGAATCTTCCGATGACAAATACGATGAATCAAGAATTTGTCATGTCCACCCTGGGACTTTGGAGTGAGGTGGTGCTTGTCCACATTCACTAGTCCCAGGGTTCGACCACAAAGTGGACAATCAGTCGTCGGTGTCTTGACGTCCGAAGTCATAGACATATTGTTCACCACTCTTCAGTTTGATCACCACGTCAAGCACGAACAGACGCTTCAACTCTTCATCAGTCACATGCCATTGTTGCTGATGGAATTTGTACTCGGTAACTTTTTCTTCTGTCAGATCAGCCTTGATGCCGATGAAACCGCCTTGAACTTCAATCTCAGCATCATGTCGGGACCAATAACTGCCAGGATTCGGACACAGCATGATATTCGCATACTTACGCGGAGTATTCTTTGCCTGCAGGAAGTTGGTTGTGAAATCCATGTAACCATTGCTGGCCGTATAGATTTGACCATCAGCACTCTCCATGTAGATGGAACGACTGGCGTAAGTCGTTCCATATCGATTGTGCTTCAACGTCTTTGCGTAATCTTCTGCAATGTCTTTCTGGACGATCGCGTAGTCAAGCGTCTGATCGGCCGCCAATCCCACGAATCGATCGTAGTAACTGGTCGAGCTTACATGATTGACAAACTTATTATTGCCTTCGGCAATCTTTGTGGCAATCAGCTTCTCGACATCTTGGGGCTTGAGCTTTTCCTTGGCTTCCTCCAAAACTTCGGCCACTTTGATACTTGCGTAAACGTTGAAGGTTCCCTTCTTACCCTTCGACGTATACAGAATGTACCGTTTCGTCCCACGAATTTCCGGGGTGTACACCTCTGTAGTATTTCGTTCGTGGCGGTAACCAGAACGAGTATCCGTATGTTCGGCTTCATGTTTGATGAAGATTGGATAGAGCGAACCGTAATAGATACCGGTTTCACCAGTCACCAGTTTCACCTTGCTGCCCGGCTTGACGTCCTTCAGAGACAGAACGGCATTGAGGCGTTTGGTGGTGTTCAGGGAAGCCTGATAGGGTTCGCTGTTGGTTGGCAACAGAATGTTTTTGCCACCATCACGGCCCCACACGCACTCTTGCATGATCTCACCGTCTTCGACGATGTTTTGATCCATCACCATGACCATGTTCTCGATACTGATTTCCAGTTCGAAACCACGCGGATCCTCGATGCGCACGTAGGAAGCATTTCCACCCCAAGAACGACTGCGGCGAATTGCCCGGCCGATCTTGAAGCCGATCATGGGAACGTTTTCCAGAGTCACGCTGTTGAAGGTCTTGTTACTCCCCCAACCTTTCGCCCACTGATCAACCGTCTGCTGGCGCTTCTGGCCTGCCTTGGTCTCATCATAGGGCGTCATGAACCCCAGAGGAACCTCATCGACTGCACGACGACCCTGGAAGCCCACATAAACGGTTTGCGGGATCTTGATGGTGGAAAGTTCGTTCATTTGCTTCCTTAGAAATAGTCGACGGAATTAGTCGCGCTGCTGATCTTATGGCCGGCGAGTTCAACTTTGTCCCATTCGATATTGATATGGGTGGGCTGACTGCTATAGTGATAGGATTTTTGAATCGTAATCACTCGATTGTCATCGCGCTTCATAGTGTATTCCGTGCCATAACCTACTCGACATTTGAAATACGAATATGAACTCGGGTCGTTGTCAAACAGAACGTGCATTTGATCTTCACCCACTGCCTTGTGGGTAGAAATAATGTGTGGTTTCTTGGCGAACCAGGCGATAACGTCTGTTGTTCCCTTGTAATCGCATATGAACTGATTGACGGCTAGGGCGGCAGCGATTTCGTTTTCGGAATCCTGAACCGTCAACGCATTACCAGTATGCTTCTCCAAGATGGAACCCTTGAGATCCACGAACCCCACGTATTCTACGGAATTGTCATCATACGTGACTTTCAGTACCGGCTTCTTGCCAGACATGGTTTCGGGCTCTTTCCAACCATCAGATACGCCATACAGCATACCCATGTAGATGCCGGTTTCACCAGTCACTGCTTCGATCTTGTCGCCAATACTGAAATCTTTGCATGGGAGGGCCTGGGCAACTGCTGCCTTGGTTTTGACTGCGCCACGATACAGATCGCTGTCAACCGCCATAAGCAGGTTCTTTTGACTGCCGGCAACACGGCCCCAAATAAGAGCGCCCACGAATTCACAGCGCTCCATCGCAACGTCTTCCAGAATAGCAACCAAGTTCTCGATGCTGATTTCCAGCTCAAAGCCCCTGGGGTCTTCGATACGAACATACGAGGCACCGGAGCCAAAGTGGCCCGAACGACGAATCGCACGTCCCAGTCGGAATCCATACATGGGTTCGTTGTCGATGATGACACTGTTGAACGTCTTGGTTTTGCCGTAGTTGCGACCGCCAGCCCATTGATCAACAGTTGACTGGCGTTTCTTGCCAGCCTCGTCATCCGTGTACGGCGTCATGAAACCCAGTGGTACTTCGTCTTGATCGCGCCGACCCTGAAACCCCACGTACACCTTTTCGGGAATAGTTACCGACATGCTTACCTCGACATCGTCAACAGAAGAGCGTAGTTGTCGCTCAACTCAGTGAGACGTTCCTTATATTCAGCGTCGACCTTGCGGCTGGCCTCTTGCTTCTTCAGCGCAATTTCACGACGTAGAGCTTGCAGGTCGTCCCAACCTTCTTTTATGTGCGGATGAGTTGCATGGAGTTCGGCTTCCGAAATCTTGCTGTCATCTTCCAGCGACTTCGTCTTGGTGTTCTTCAGGTGGTCAACTTCGGACATTTGGGATCCTTTATGAAAGTGCTCGCAGTATGGCATCGTTAGCCATATCAGTCAAGCCCTAGGGCAAACGGTTAACTTTGATTTGGATGATTCCAGAATGTTTCAACGTCAACATCACTATCTGTTCGTCACTCAAGCCTGTTATTTTTGAAAAGATGGTATACTTGCGATTAGTTCGTTCGTATGAATATCGATTTATGCATCTGACTATTCTTACGTGTTTGAACGCCGAGTCGTTCAAAATTAAATCTTCGAGATCAACAATAAACGCCAACCCTTCGTCTTCATATGCCAGCACGTCGATGTTCATTACTTTCATGGCAAATACCTGAATTCGACCTGATAATCACCATTTAGAACATGCGCGAGTTCAATGTATTGGAATTGGGTGAGCTTGGTAATCTGCACCGTTCCCATCCGAATACGATGATCCCAGTCATCTGCCTCCATTCCTATTTCATGGAATGGAATATCATTTTGATTGCACCATTCTAATATCGCGCGATAGATATTTCCTTCTGGTGAGACTTTTGTTACTAGCAGTTTTATTATGAACATAGCGTGAGGCCAGTGTGTTTACCAAACTCTAACACGAAATGGCATGAAACCACCCGAAGGTGGTTTATTGGTATGTGGGTAGATTAGTTACCCAGCATCGAGCCGCCAATCTTGTAGCTGCTGTTCAGCATCTTGAAAGAATGAGCCCACGCCCATTCATTCTTGATATAAGCGCGGAAGCTTGCCGAATCCAAGTTGATCGTGGTGTCAACCGAATGTTCCAGCATGTCAATAACTTCAATGAATTCACGTTCGTGATTCTGAGGGAAATTGACCGTGAAGTTGAAGTCACGCAGGTCCTTGGGTTCTGTCTTACTGACCTTCTTGGCGGCCAGCTTCAGATCTTGCTCCAGACGATCCTTGAAGTCGATCAGTGCTTGGGCATATTCAGTACGATGGATCTCCAGATTGGCCTTCAGGGCTTCCAGAAGCTTGATGCGATCCACATTTACGGTTTGCATATTGCGAGCGAATGACAAATGAATTCTCCTATGGGGAAATGTTTGGAGAACTTTACATTGGCGCCACTCTAAAGTCTATTTGTTGACAACGTCACCAAAGTTAACAGTGGGCCGTTCGTATAGCAAAGTCATCAGAAAATCGCAGTTTGAATCGCACATAATCGTTCTGATCCTTGAAAATGATCATGGCTTCATGGTGCTTCTCATAGAGCGATTTGTTCATTCTGGAGAATGAACATTGATCAGTACCAACATTGTTGATGAAGTCCAGCAAGTCAAAAAATGCCGGTGTCATGTCACCGGGAGAAGGAATCCCGGTGACGACCAGGTACAAGAGTTTAGGCACGTCGTACTTTAACCCCTGGTACTTTCATATTCTTGAACAGCGTTTTGTTGTGGTCGAAATTGGGTACAAGGGTGAACGATTCGTTCCCAGAGGCTTTGAGTAAACCACTATCACTCAAACGGGTCTGATCACTCAGATTCACCATGTCCAGATACAAGATACCCAAATAGCCAGTCTTGTTGGTGAAGAATGCTTGCAGCTGGGAACCACCACCACTCAAGACCCATAGATCTCCCTCAACTTTCATTTTCAGGTAATCGTAAATGCTTTTGATCATGTCATGATGGCGCTCGATCAAAGGCAGGATGTGCTCCATGTTGTGCTTTACCTTGGACACATCAAACTGGCCGACGTGGGCTTGATTGTGGTACAGAGCGTACGGTACCCCGTCATGGTGGTGAGTCACGCTGAAGCTGTAGGGACGCGGACCCACGGACGTTTCTACGTCAAGGCCATATTGGCGATATCGCTCCAGGAAATATTCCATCTCTCGGCCACGAATGACTTTGGTGGTTTCGATTGCATGGGTGAACCAGCGCTCGATGTGAAAAAGGTCGGATTCGCTCGCAGCCCTTACTGCTGGATGTGCCAGGTAATCCTGGCGGGCCAAGACTGCTTCTTGGGTTTTGCCCTGTGCCATGATCTCGGAAAGCTTAAGGGCGCCGAACGTGACGCCATTATCATTGATGATCAGGTCAATAAAACTTGCACGATCAGCAGCCATGGTACCCCCTAAATGAATAAGAACCAGATGATACACTCATCTGCCCTCGCGTCAAGTGACAACTTCAGATGAGTTCCAACAAACGGGAACGAATTGCAGAAGCGTCACCCTTAACTTGTTTCATGATTTGACCCATGACAGCACCCAGTGCCTTCTCCTTGCCAGATTTGTATTCCTGGATGGGCTTGGGATTGTTGGCGATGACCTGCATGATGATGGCATCCAGGTTGGCGATGGGTTGTTCCTGAAGAAAATTGGTTAGGATCAGAATTTCATCCAGCTTAAGTCCCGGCCTTCCCATCACCATATCAAACAGAGCTTTTGCTTGATCTTGGCGAACAGTACCTGAGGCGTACAAGTGAGCGAGGCCCAAAAGGGAGTACGGCAAAGCCTCGTATTCTTGTAGATTTTTGAATTCGTCCAGCTCATATTCGACCAACATGATGTTCAACATGAACGAGTACACCTTCTTATCGAAGGAACTATTCACCTCGGCATCAAGTCGCTCATCAGTGAAGCCATGAATGTTGCGCATACCCTGCTTGAATACGGCCGGATGTTCCTGAGCAACTCGAACCGTAGCGAAGTATTTTCGCATTTCGATAAACGAGAAGCTATACGGAATGGGCCGCAATTGCGCAAGCGCCGCCTCAGTTTTGACGTCATACGTCATAATGTATCCTATGTTTGGTGCAAGAGTCAATGCACTTTAGACCAGCATTGATTAATTCTTATCGCGAAGAACGCGAACGCAGGTGACGTACCAGGTTTCAGCAAAGTCCACCGAAGCACGAGCCTTGTATTCGGGCGAATTGTAGCGTGGCCGCTCGTAGGCTTGGATGATCATCGTTTCCATACCCTTGTTGTCGCCAGCAACCTCCATGAGTTTGGCCGTGGGAACGCCTGCTTGCCTGGCGTTCATCACCGCTTTGGCAGTATCGGAAATATCAGAACACTGCTTCTTCCAGGTGTCGTTCGCTTGGGCATTTGCACCAATGACCAGCAGAAAGGTTGCGATGAGATAGCGCATGATGTTCTCCAAAGTTTAGATGATTCACTGTACTACCATGTGAAACAAAAGTCAAATGAATGGCGAGAAATTTCTCGCCATGTTGTTAATCAAATATCTGTTTGATTAAATCACTTGGGCCACTGGTTTTCCTGGTGGTCAACCCAGTCAACGTGGATTTACGCCACCCCCACTAACGGTCCAAATACTGTTGCTTCTATTCTTCTTCTTTTTGCTACAAGACTTTTCTTGCTGCCGTTTTTTCTCTCGGGCCTTGTTCATTTTGGCCGTTACTTTCTTGTATTTTTGCTTCTTGGGATCCCAGATCCAGTCACGTCCGTTTGTCATGTTTATGTTTATGGGGAGCAATGGCTCCCCATATATTATTCAACAGTAAATCAAATTACTTGAGGTGCTCGTCGAATTCGTAAGCTACCCAAGGAGTGAAGATGCCAGCTTCCTTAAAGTCTTCAGCCTTCACACACCACACGCCACCGTTTTCGGTGTTGCCGAAATCACTGTGCAGCTTCAGCGTCGTGTAGGCACCGATCTTGTCCATACGGGGGAAGCGGGTACCGATCAGGATCACGAACAGCTTACCGAATTCGCTGTCGGGTTCCGGGCAAGCTGCCACGAACTCGTCAGTCAGTTGGTCCGGACGAATTTCCAGAGTGACGCGAATGCCATCAGCCATCAGCTTGTTGGCGGTTTCGAACGCACGAGGAATGTCCATATCCAGCGGATTACCAGCCGGATCATACATGAAACCGATCAGAATGTGAGTGCAGTTGTGTTCAACAACCATGTCCTTGCATTCCTGGTAGTCATACTGGCCAGGGGCGATCATGGTGGGTTGCAGGAAGTGGTTGGTGGCCTCGATTTCCAGGCCCTTGAAGAAACGTACAGGTTGATTGCGATCCATGTTGTTATCCTTGTTTTATGGAGTGTTTAGTATAGGTGTGGATGTGGTTATTTGCAAATTACAAATCGTAAGCCTTGATGTATTCACTAAAGGCCAGAACAAACATTGCCATCAGATTGGGGTCTTCGATGTTCACATAATAGCCTGATGGCTTCGAATTCTTTTCACTAGTCCATATGCGAACCATTCTCAGGGGACGAGACGAATTGCCTGACGCTACCCCCGACAAGTATTGTAGGGGATTACTCTCCTGCTTGACGTTGTTGTCCAATAACCATTGAGTAACTGCGTCAATCTGTTGATAGTGAATGTGATAGATCTTCACGGGAGCTTGCTGAGAATTTCCGATTGCAAAGGGAACACAAGTTCAGTATGGCGATCGCCCACTAGAACTTCCGAAACCTCGGTATTGGGCACAAAGCTATTCAGGTCATCTTCATGAACCAGGTAGTTGACTAGCTTCATGAATACCAACAGACGATTGTGCGCCGAGCAGCGGGTGGCAAACACAACCCAATTTTCTGGAAGAGTCTCGATACCAACCTCTTCCTTGAATTCCCTTGCCATTGCTTGTTCTGCGGATTCGTGTTCATCAACGTACCCACTCACACAAGCCACACCACCAATTGGTGCCACTGCTCGGCGAATAAACAGAAAGCGTTCGGTTTGATCATCGCCATAAACTGGCACAATCCCCACAGCTACGGGGACGGGGTTGTTATACATCAAAGTTCCTTGTTAGTGTATTCAGTATGGCTTATTGGTGGCCCGTTGTCAATTAGTAGCAAACGTCAATCATATCTTTGTTATCTTGATTGATTTGTTTGATACGGCATGGCTGAATGCGAGCTTGAACATCATCTGTAGATCCGGATCTGGGAGGATCAAGATCTCAATTCCATCTATCCGTAACTTGGGGAATTTGCTTAGGGCGTCATGGGGGTTAACCCCCATGGCCTCGAGCCATTCCCTAACTTCACCCAAATACTCGGCTTTGAAGAATAGAATGGTATCTTCCATCACTTGGCCAGCAAAGCGTCCAACATACTAGTGGGTTCCACGGGCTTGGGCGGCTTTTGTGCCTTCTTCTTGGCGCGGTTGTCAGTCGTGATCGTTTCCAGACCAGCTGTCTTGGGGAACAGTTCTTGATTTTCCAGTGCGCTAACACCAGCACGCTCACCAGAAATCAAATCCTTGAACTTACCAGCTTCACGTTCGATCAAATCCATGGGCGTTTCGGTAGTGAACAAACGATGCACAAAGTCCTTGAATTCCAGGAAGATGGCAGGAATATGATCCACAGCATCGGGGGCGTCCAGTTTTGCGTTTGCATATTCCAGAGCATTCAATTGCATCTGGACATTATGCGCCATCAAGTAATAGTAGGACGCAGTATCCATCCTGTATGGCTTCTTGGACTTTTCGTCAGGAGCTAGAATCAAATCACCCATAGTCAGCAACTTGCTGGCTGGTGACTTATAGTGGGTGGGATCGGCCAAACGATCAGCAGACACACCTGCATAGATGAAGGGTTCCTTGCTTCCCACGTATTGAGCACCCATTGGAATGTCAGCGCTCACTAGACCCATATGCTTGGGTGACACATTGAAGTCAGTCACGTATGTGCCATTAACCGAGTACAGGAACGCACTTGATGCGTCGTAGCTGATCTGACAGTTCTCATTTACGTGTTGTTTGAGTGCTTGGTTCAGTGACGTCAAGTACACGGCAGTTGACAGCCTGGAACGCCCTAGGACGTGAATCCAGCGATCATCACCATTAAGGTGTCCGTCGTCGCGCAGTCGAATCAAAAGACGCATGGTGAGGCTGGGATCGCCCCCGGTGCTACCCCCCAGAGCCCAACCCTCGAATGCTCGATCACCATACTTCTCAACACTGCTGAACTGATTCACTGCGTCATACCACACGTTTGCTTCGTCGATTGAACGACCTTGCAGAACGTTTAGGAACTTGGTGGCTCCTGGTGTGCGATTCTTGATGAAGAATTCATTGTTCCAGATTGTGCCCTTCAAGCAGTTGTTGAACGGATCGTTCGTGACTTGCATGGGCGAAGTCGTGGGATCTGCAACCATAAGGGTTTGAGGCAGACGTCCAGTGTCAATAGCCCAAGCCGGCCAATCAAGAACCATACTGTATTCGGCCGTGTGCTCAAGCCAGCGCATCAACTCCAAGCGTTGATCGATCGACTTCTGGCTCAATGGATCCTGCCAGTCAAAATCCAGGACGCCGGTTGCGGCCTGGAACCCACCCGAGTCACCAACCATAATCGTCTTGGTACGATCACGGCCTTGAATCATGGGTTCACGTTCATTGCTCTTTTGGGGATCCAAGTAAGCATGGCCGGCCGAATACAGGGCGTATGGATAGTGGAAGTGATGAGCGTTCGCTTCATCAACGAAGTTCAGCAGATCAAAGTCAACTGGCATACGACCCCAGCCCTTTGCATGTGCCAAAACGTACATTTGTGAAATCGAGGGCAAAAATATTGCCCAATCATTACCGTATTTTTTCTGTCTAATCATTGTTCTTATTGTTGGTTGACAGCTTATTCTGTGGCTACACTTTAACATTGCGAAATCATGTTGTCAAAATGTAAGCTGGAAAAGTTGATGGGGAGAACAATTGTTCTCCCCAGTATTTAGGACCAGTTACCTGTTATGCTTCTTCAGCGATCGCTTTGAGCGGATGTTTGTTCTGCGCGGCGATCAGCGTGATGTCGTGGGCCTTTTGCTTGGCGATTTCTTCCGTGTAGGTCGAAACGACGCCACGCCCAGTGTTGTGAATGTCCATCGTGATTGCGTATGCTTCTTGATCAGTCTTGCCACAGAGTTCAATCAGCACTTGCATCACGAAGTCGATCGGGGTGAAATCGTCATTCAGCAGGATCAGATTCCACAAGGAGATCGTAGCGGTCTTGGTGACGGTCTGGTTTTGGAGAGTGGTGTCAGTCATGGGTCCTTACCGAGATGATTAGCATGTAAGTCAGTTTACGATTGGCAAGCCAATTAGTCAAGGTGCAATCTTGCGTTGTTGCAAATATTGTCGAAGTAGACCCTCGATATTACCAGCGCCAGTGGGATTCTGGCTGTGGACGTAAAAGTCGAAATCCTCAGGAAAAGAAAGCTTTCCATCCAATTCAGACTCAACCAACCACTTAGTGATGTCCATACCAGACGGTTGATTTGCGCCCAAGTCGTGGTCGAACGAGATGAATGATGGCATTCCCTCATGATCGATCACCAGTTGGACTTCAAACAGATTGCGGCAGATCGCCCAATCATTTTCATCCCCAGGAGGGAATCGGTCGTCATCAATGAACATACGGTACGACATAATTAGCCCTTATAGCCGATAATTTCCAAAACAGTTCCCAGACGTTCGTCTAGTTCACAATTGAGCACATGAATATTGCTGAGCTTGTGCAGATTGCCAAAGAACAGATTCATATGCGTTTCCAGGGTTTCGATTTCGTCAACGCTCTGATACCTGGTTCCATCTGTCAGAATGTTGGGGTTTGCTGCATAAGTCTTCGCACGTGGCAGGAAAAATACGTAATCGTAACGGCGCTTGTAAATGTCGTCCAGGAAGAACTTATACATGTCCTGCAGAACCAAACGCTCACGCTCGTTTTCCTTGTTGGAATACAAACAAGTGTAGAAGAATGGCGTCAATGTGCCTGAGTCGATGACTGCGTAGTCCACTGACGGTGGGAGCGAATCTTCGATTTCCTTCTGGCTGAAGCGGGTGCGGTACTGTTCCCACACACTTTGCATGGGACCGTTAATCTGGATGTCATTGCGGATGAATTCCGGTACCAGTTCAACGTTAACCCCACTGGGTTTAAGTGCGGAGAACAACTTACCAGCCAGTGTGCTCTTACCAGAGCCAGCGTTACCAATAATGCAAATTTTGATCATATTATGTGCCTCGTTCGTTTGGCCCTTTCAATGGTTGGGGCCCGTGATCTTGTTGTTTTGATTCTTCAGTAGCATTCAGATTGATTCCTAGCTCGGCCTTGCCACCACCAATCTTCTTAATCCAACCCCTGACTACCTGTGCCGCTTCTCGATCGTATGGCAGATCAAAAGAAATAGGAGTCAGAGGATCTTCTTTTGTTCTAGCCCATAACCAAATTCTTCCCTGGTAATCGCCATGTGGTTCTTGCACCACAGCAGCAACAAGGATGAATTCATCTGGAAGGATTCGTTCATTTGGTTGTGGATATGTGATGAGCCCTAACCAAAACCACAGCAGGAACAGAATAACCCGGTGTAGTCTTGATTGGAGCAAGACTATCATTAGACCAAATAACAACGACGTTGCCAAGAAAGACCACATAGCGTGAGTCATGATGAGTTCCAGGTAGAATAGAATATCAGTATAGTGATGGTGATGCCATATAGCAAGAATGGCACCAAGGTGCCATTCTCTTTACAACTTTCGGAGCTTGTTCACATCCGCCAGTTCTGTCCAAGCTTTGTGTGCTTCACCTGCTTGTGGTACTGACAACATACCCTCAGCACCAGCAACAAAGTTCTTCAAGCATTCGTGATACCGCTCCCAACCAATATGGGGAACGGAACTATTGATTTCATAACCATGTTTGATGAATTGGCTCAATGAAATCTTTCTGTTCACACCCTTTTGCGATCCACTAGTCAGTAGTTCATCAACCTTATCGCCACGCATGATAAAACCACCAATGAAGCAAGCGTGGTCTTCTGAGATCAAGATGAACGATGTGTCCTTGTTGTGATGACCCTTGGCTGTTCCGTTATGGACTCTAAACTTGGCTTGAGTATTATGAATCAAACCGTTCTCACTGCCTTTGCGAATCACATTACCCTGTTTGCTGATAGTCAGATCGTCGCTTTTGAGGAAAGCCAATTTCACTTCCATGGCGTTGCCATTCACATCGATACAGTCATCGCCGTTCTGTTGGTCGATAGCCAGGTAATGAACAAACGTAGCTGCCAAAATATCATTTGCTCTACGAAATGCATTAATGGGAGCCGTCAACTGTTGCTTCTTGAGGTTGAACATTCGCATTAGCGAATAGTCGGTCATGCGTAAACATGGCGTCACAATGTCAATGTTCAGGGCAACTTGTTTGCTGATAAGCTTTTTGGTTTCATCACTTATTGACAACATTCAACACCCCGGCTTTGAACTTGAAATATTCAGTAATGATCGCCTTGACATCTTCTTCGGCCGTTTCTCGGTAAGCCACACCCCAGGAAGTCCCGGGATCAAAACCTGCTTCGATCTTGTCTTCGGCGCTCTCCAACTTTGACACGGTTTTATTGGAAGGATTTTCGGCATTTAGGAACCCATCAGGATTCATGTCAAGAACCAATCCATCTTCATTCAACTGTGCGGGGATAGGCGTCGCTGTCTTTTGCTCGTTTACCGAAAGATCAAATACTCCTTGATCTACAATCACAAGAGCGCTGCCATTTTCTCGCTTGTACTGAACAGGACGGCATCGACCGTCATCCTTCTCGTAAAACTTCAAGCGATACATGGTCGTTTCTGGTTCACGATAAATGTGAACGAAGCGACGATCTGCCAGCTTTAGTTGTTCGGCGATACTTGGTCGAAAGTTCAAACATACTTTCAACTTGTTTGAGGTAGAACCTGTGGTTCTGATGCTGCCAGTGATTTGCGTTTCCATGTTTCTTATTATTCTTATGTATGGACAACCTAGTTATGCCACAAATGTAATAGCTGGTACTAGGGGTCGCAATATTATTTTGAACATGGTCCCCAATAACCTAAAATGTGGTTATTGAAGGAGAATTACATGGACGAAATCGATTTAGTGGCAGGCCAAGGTATACGTATAACTCGACGTGACGATCATGTTGAGATCAACGCCCATCCAACATTTGACGAGTTAGACAAATTGTATTTCAAGATAAAATATTTGAATGAAATGGTCACACACTTATATGGCAGAGTCGCTGAATTGGAGATGTCCGAGGTCAAACATGATAAGTTTCCAGCGCTCAAAGAGGCGTTTGAAAGTTACAAGATGATTGAGCGGATATGTGACGAGCAAGACAGCCAGAAATAAACAAGGGGCCTTGGGCCCCTTTTCTACGAGATCACGTATAAGATTGCATCAAGTATCCATATGATGCAATCGAGTATGAATGTGGCAATCGTCAGTGGGAGCGCCACAATAAACCAGAACACTTCTGTGGCTACGTCGCTAAAGCCCCTTGGGGTCAATGTAGAAGCCGTATCTGTTACATGTGCAATGGTTGCACCAGACGGGGTTGCAGGGGTACCAGTATTGAACCACCATATAGCGGCTATGATGATCAGGATCAAGCCGATGGGGTTGGTGAATAGTTTGATGATCAGACCCACATAGGCCTTGAGGAGCCACAAACAAGCAAACACAAGAATGGCCATACCGATCCAGAGCAACATTTGCGGACCCTCCTGTGTTTGTGATTAACGATAAACCAAGTCTACGTTCATTTGAATTTTTAGTCAAGAAGAAGGCGATACGTCAAGTATCGCCTTCATTCATGTTGTTACTCTACAACGGGTGCAGGCTTGGGTGCCGGAGCAGGTGCCAGGATCAAACTCAACTCACGACCACTGTCTTTGAGTGCCTGTTCGATCTTGGAGTCCCCAACCTCAGCCATAAAGGATTCCATCAATGTCGTACCAATCTGCTTGTGGGCAGCTTCTCGACCACGAAAGCGCATGACTACTCGGACCTTATTGCCGTCAGCCAGAAACTCTCTGGCTTTGCGAGCTTTGATCTTCATATCATTCGTGTCCGTTACCGGACGCAATTGAACTTCCTTGGTTTCAACTTGAGCAGCTCGTTGTTTCTTGGCGTGAGCCTTCTGTTGCTTTTGCTGTTCATATAGGTACTTGCCAGCATCCAAGACCTTGCACACTGGCGGAGTGGCATCTGCAATCTTCACGAGATCCAGATCACGTGATTGAGCGTAGTTAATAGCTTCGCGCAGACTGCGAATGCCCTTCTGTGCCCCAGTCTCATCAATGAGACGAACCTGGGTTGCACGAATACGCTCATTCACTTCCAATTTAATTGACACGAAAAATAATCCTCATTTGGCCACATCAGTTTGTTCAGAGTAAACGACATGTGGCTCTTTGTCGCTTGTGATGGTGTCAGCGTCGATCACAATCTTAACTGCTCCTTGTTCTTTCAACTCAGGCAGGTCAAATTGAGTCTTCACCAACTTGTTTTCGATAACGCTACGGAGACCTCGAGCACCAGTTTTACGTTCTTTGGCAATCTTGGCTACTTCCTGAAGCGCTTTTTCATCAAAGGACAATTCAACCCCGGAGAGTTCAAACATCTTGACGAATTGCTTTATAACGGCATTCTTGGGTTCAGTCAACACGCGAACAAGTTGATCGCTAGAGAGTTCTTCCAATGGAGCATGGACGGGCAAACGACCAATCAATTCTGGAATAATACCAAAACCAACCAGGTGTTCCGGACGTGTGTGACGCAGAACTTCGTTTACGGGCTTTTCACCACGAGCAGTAGAACCAAAACCAACCGTGGGACCGTTTTGCATGGCCTTGGATACTACCTTCTCCAGACCCACAAACGCGCCACCGACAATGAACAAAATGTTCTTGGTGTTGATCTTTACCATCTCGGACTGGGGGCTCTTTTTGTTGCCACCAGTTGGAACCATGACTTCCGAACCTTCAATGATCTTCAGAAGAGCTTGTTGCACGCCTTCCCCTGAAACATCCTTGGAATTACTTCCGCCTTCCTTCTTGTGCTTCTTGTCGATTTCATCCAGATAGATGATGCCGCGTTCTGCTTTCTGGACGTCACCGCCAGCTGCTTGCAGGAGTTTGGTGACAATGCTTTCGACATCATCACCCACGTAGCCTGCTTCAGTCAAACTAGTGGCATCGGCCATTGCGAATGGAACATCCAAATACTTGGCAATGGATTGAGCAATCAGAGTCTTACCAGATCCTGTAGGGCCGAACAACAAAATGTTGCTCTTTTCCAGCTCAACGTCATCAACAACGGGATGAGCGAGTCGCTTGTAATGATTGTGAACAGCTACACTCACAACCATCTTCGCGTAGTCTTGACCAATGATATATTGGTCAAGGTACGACTTCAATTTACTAGGGCTTGGGATAGCGTCTTGAACTGATGGTGCTGTTTCCTTGGCTTTTGATACGTCTATACTATCGCTCAGAATCGAGTGGCACAAATCCACACATTCATCGCAAATATAAACACCTGGGCCTTGGATTAGCTTCTTGACTTCGCGAGAGTCCTTCGCACAAAAGGAGCAATGCAGGTTCTTATCCGCTTCTGACATATAATGAAATCCTCGTTGTCATTTCACCTAGTATTTATTTTGACGGACGATTGAGCCAAGCTTTTCCTTTCGCCAAACCGTCAATAGTCTCTTGTGGTACATTGGTTTGAATGACTTCTGGTTGGTTGTTGTCATTTCCCTCTAGAATTTCTTCCTTTGGGACTGTTACTGCTGGTTTTGCTGTGGTGTCGGCTTCCCTAACCACCTCAATTATGTCATCCAACAAATCGGGACGTTTCTCCAGAATTGCCACCATTTGCTTGTTCTCCATGATCTTTGCATGATCCAGAGTGGGGTGAGCATCTGTTATGTACTGCTTCAGATCCTCAGTGGCTTTCTTTTTACGAGAAACCCTTGGCTTCTTTGCTGGTTTGTTGCCCCCAACCAGCGGGGCAACTTCCTTCTTTACTTCGTCGGGGATGGTTGGATTATCCATCACCTGATTCAAGAATGTTGATTCTTCAGCGGTAGGCTGAGAAATAGGTTCTTCATTCTTTGGGGAAATGGCTGGAGCTTCTGGAGCTAGAGGAGCTTGGGGAACGGCTTTCGCCGCCTTGTTGATCCTACGTTGGGCCAGCCATTCAGAGATCGTGATGTTAGCGCAGAGCATCAAAACAATAGCAAGGGGATCAAACGCAAACATCAGAATCAAAATAACGATGCGAACAGCAGCTTCAGTGTCGGTTGCATTAAACAAGTCTGCCACGTATTTGACTGGGCCCAACTTGGCTTCAACCGCATTAGTCTGCATCTTGAGTGGCAGAATATCCTGATTGATAGATTGAATCTTATCGTTATTGGCTGTGATTTGCTTTTCAAGAGCATCACGATCAGCCTTCTGTTTGTTCCGCTCGTTGATAGCGGCGCGTGTCGCATTCTTGTTGTTGATCAGTGCATTAAAGCCAGCATCAAGCTGATTCATACGTTCGTATGCTCGCTTGTTTTGATCTTCAAGAACTTGGATTTGTTGTTCCTTCTGCGCAATCTGGAGTTCCAGAGTTGCCGTCGGTGCTGCCTGCTCCAAGTGACCTTTACTCAAGAAGCCGTAGATACCCAGACTGGTAATAAGCATGAGTGCAAAGACTGCGAAAAGCAGATAGGACTTGAGCCAACGCCCCACCAAGGGATTGGACCAATTGGATTTAAGCCACTGCGCTCCGGCCAATTTGCCGGCTTCTAGGGCCGATCCCATGATTACCACGGGAATAAATGCAGCTGAGAAAAGTGCCGCAAGACCAACAACTGAGAAATATGCTGCGATGCCTGAAATTATTAGTGCCAGGAGTAGTACGATGATGCCAGATAGTAGTTTCATTTTGTAATTATACCTTGTATCTCCCAACCAGAATAAACTGGCTGGGATCAGTTTGCCAATAAAAATTTGTATGAATATCAATCACTCGATTGTGATAGTGATACTGCCCTTGATGGTCTCAACATCGTCACCCAAACCCAGGACTTCCATATCCAGGATTCGTTCAACTTTGCCGGCCAACATAGTACCGTCTTCGCCCTCGATTTCTGGGTCTTGGACAGTAACGTGCTTGACTACATCACCAACAAGGGCTTCGGCGATGAGTTGCTTCAATGCTTCGTCAGTTTCAAGAGTCTCACCATCACGAACAATAGTGAGCGCTTCATCAGACACAAACGAAACGGTGAAATTAAATTCAGTGGCTAGACTGGTAGCTGTGGCATCCAGTGCTTCCACATTGGTAATGGTTGGATTAGCAGCCATCGAAAGTGACTCAATAATGCGAGTCCAACGCAGAACACCACGACGGTTGGCGTCACATTGCTCAACAGTCAGAGAATACGGCTCATCGGAGCGATATTGAATCTTCAGGTTGTCAATGAAACCTTGTTCCGCGGGGCCTGCAATTTGAGCAATGCTCACGTTGTAAATGTTAGGCATGGAGGGTCTCCGAAAACTTATTCAGGTATTTATTGATAAATGAATGGGATAAATTAATGGTGATGCATATTTGCGTCACATTTCTTATGGCCTCATACTCAATTACCCATCAACTACAAAGAGAAAATATGGACAAAACACGCGGTCTCTACAACAAATTCATCGTGGAAAGAGCAGATGGCACCAGTGAAGCTGGTGGCAAGCATGACGGATGCGAATATTTCGTACTAGATATGCATCACGATCCCTTTGCACGAGAAGCCATCGCAGCGTATGCTGATGCTTGCGAAGCCGACCACCCTCTTCTGGCACAAGATCTCCGTAACAAATATTTGAATGGACAAACGAAGTAATCATGTCTGAAAAGATTATCAAACTCAACGACTACTCACACGCACGTTTGCGTACTGAGATGTATCTGGGGTCAAGGGATCCCCATACGCAAGCCGTTTTGAGCTATCCCGATGGAACACCTGAACCCCAGGAAGTCACGTGGGTTCCCGCAGTGTTTACCGCATTCCGTGAAATTCTAGACAACGCGCTTGATGAAGTGGCCGGGCATGGTCACGGTGATCGTATCGATGTCACCTATGATCCCAACACTATGGTGTTCAGTGTTCAGGACAATGGTCGTGGTATTCCCATCGACTATTCTGAAGAACATCAAACCTATATGGCCACATTGGCATTGAGTCATGCTCGCGCAGGCCGTAACTTCCAGGAACGTGGTGAAGTGGCTGGTACGAACGGTATTGGTGCTTCTGTCGTGAACTTCTGTTCCGAATATTTTGTTTTGGAAGTTGAACGTGACGGTCAATACTTCAAGCAAGAGTTCAAGGAGGGCGCGGACGATTTGATTACTCTTCCAGCCATTCTCAAGAAGAAGGCTACCGCAAAGCATGGCACTCGAGTGGAGTTCAAGCTGAGTCCCAAGGTGTTTAAGGACTTGACTCTGCCTGAAGACTTCCTGCGTTCGCGCATTTACGAAGTGGCTTTGTGTAATCCCAAGATCAAGATCTACTATCAGGGTGAACGCATTCAAGCCAAGTCGGTTGAAAAGAACCTGTTCCCTGGGTTCAAGCCTATCACGATCAACATTCATGAAGGCACTTTCCGTAGTGACTTCTGGCTGGTTCCTGGATTCTTTGAGTCTGGCGAACATCAGCATTCCATGGTGAACAACATTCCGGCATTCGACGGTGGTGTACACATGGACGCATTCAAGCGTGGCTTCTTCAGCGGTTTGATCACTGCTCTGGAACGTGAAAGCAAGAAGCGTAAGCTGACGCCGAACCGTAGCGACATTTCGGAAGGGCTCCTGTTGTTCAACGTGACTCGCATGGAAGCGCCTAACTTCAACAGTCAGAGCAAGACTCGACTGAACAACGAAGAGACGGCAAAGATCATCAAGGCAGCATTGGAAGATCCCGACTTCTTCAAGAACATTATCAAGAAGTTCCCCGAATGGATCAGCGAGATCTATGAACGTTGCGCAGCTCGTACCATGAAAAAGGACATGAGCGACGCAGCTAAGGATGCCAAGAAGATGCTCAGGGAGAAGGTTCCTGGTCTAATGGATGCCACTGCCACCAAGCGAGACAAGTGCATTCTGTTCCTGGCTGAAGGTCTGTCAGCTATCTCGGGTATGGCAAGCGTTCGCAATCCAGAGATTCACGGTGGTCTGGGTCTGAAGGGTAAGGTCATGAACGTTCACGGCGCGGCTATCAAGGACGTGTTGGCTGATGGCGCTTTGCGTGACATCATGAACTCGGTTGGTATTGTACCAGGTCAGAAGGCTGATCGTTCGCAGATGCGTTATACGCAGATTTACATCGCACACGACATGGACCCAGACGGTCTGAACATTGGTGCTTTGTTGAACAATTTCTTCTACACTTATTGGCCTGAACTGTTTGATCCCAAGTTGCCACCTGTCATCAACATTTTCATGACGCCTTTCATCATCGCTGAGAAGGGCAAGCAACGGAAATATTGGTATTCTGATGACTATCTGGATTTCAAGCCCGACGACTATAAGGGTTGGTCAATCACTCGAGCAAAGGGTCTCGGCACTTTGACGAAGGAAGACTGGCAGCATAGCTTGACGAATCCCAAGTTATTCCCAATTATTGATGACGGTAACATGCAGAAGACCTTGGATCTGATCTTCAACCCCAAGCGGGCCGATGATCGCAAACAGTGGATCGGTCTGTAAACTCTTTGCCATTCCGTGGTTTGGCTGTAAACTGGGCTTCTGACTCAGAGTAGCCAAACCATGGATGATCTCAAACTTTCCTTTCTTGACATTGACGGTGTGCTGAATAGCAGCCGCTCTGTTGCCGCCTTGGGACAAGCTCCTAAGGATTACGATCCCACCACCTGGGAGCCGTATTTTGATCCCATTGCAGTAAAGCTCTACAGACGCTTTGTCCGTGAAACCGGCGCAAAGACTGTTCTGTCGACTTCGTGGCGCCATCAAGAAGGGATGGAGGCGCAGCTTGCTGACTTCCTGCAGGTTGATATCGTGGGGTCAACCCCATATTTGCCTGGTGAGCGGCGTGGTATGGAAGTCAGACAATATTTCACTGACCATGATCTGTCACCACTCATTGTGCCATACGTGATTTTTGATGATCGTGTGGACTTTCTACATGAACAACGAGGTCATTTCGTGCAAGTGTTCGCGCATGATGGACTCAGCTGTGACAACTTTTACAATGCCCTCCGTATTCTGAACGTAAGGGTTGAACCAAGGGCAATAGTATGAGCGATAACGGTATGCAAGATTATGATCGACAACCCAATTTCTGGTTCTCCAGTATGCCACGACTTTCGTTGTTTAGGGTGAATACAGTCAAGGCGTACACTCAAACTTTCCTGTTGGGCGAATCACTCGTTAACGATTGGTCCATTGTTCACTCATACGATGCCATGCAGGGTTTTGAAGCTGAAATGATCAGGGATTTGAAAAAGTTCTTTGATTTAGCGGTCCAACATGTTGGACCTGACGTGATGGTCACCGTGGAATTTGTTATGGCGCAGAGAGCCAGATTCAAATACGGAGTTCCGTGCTTCAAATTCATTCTCAACACATTGCCTGACGCATCAATGGCGAATCTTTTGGCACTGACTCTCACCGAAGAACTACCAATCCGGAAATATGTATGAAAATCCGCAATCGAAAGAAACTCACGCATTCACGCCTTATCGCCTGGTTGGAACCTCATATTTTGGAGGACAAACAACTCAGACTTCATGAGGATTACTTCAAGCTGCATGATTTGAGCAAACTGTATTACAACTGGCGGTTCATTGACATTATACCAAAGCAAGTGACACAACAAGACAATATTCGAGAAAGAATATTAAAATTCCTTCCATATAATGGAACATTCAAGGTTCCACATTATATGGAAGATATTCTGTTCACTGTTACTGGAACAAAATCACCCAAATATCCAAAACAAACCGACTATGTTAATTGGTGTAAGGAACATGCGACTGGGTATTGGGCAGTAAGTGACACACCGTTACTCGACAGCATTGTCACGGTGGCATTCAGCAGAGCCGAAGATATGGTGATGTTCAAACTCACTTTTGCATAACTAGGTAGTCAGATGTAAACTGACATATCACAACAATAATAACCAAAATGTCAACGAAACAAACATCAAAAACTCCTGCTAGTGATTATATCAATGAATCATCTAAAGACTATTCGATCTATGTGGCGCAGTCACGAGCGATTCCCAGAGTCGCCGATGGTCTAAAGGATGGTCCCCGCAAAGCACTCTGGCTAGTCAAGTCCAAGAGTGAAAAGATCAAGACGGTTTCCCTTGCTGGTGAAATGATCAGCAGTGGACTCTATATGCACGGTGACGCATCTGCGTCTGGTGCCATCTCCATGCTTGCCGCTCCATATGTCAACAATGTTCCCCTACTGGAAGGTATCGGTGCTTTTGGTACCCGTGTTGCCCCAGTGGAAGGTATCGGTGCTCCACGTTATACCTACGTGAAGAAGAGCAAGGCTGGCGAAATGCTGTTGTATCCAGACTTGGACGTGGTTCCCATGAAAGAGAACTACGACGGTTCAAATTGGGAACCTGAGCATTTCCTACCACTCATTCCCATGGTGTTGCTGAATGGTGTTGAGGGTCTGGCTGTGGGTTGGTCTACCAACATCTTGCCTCGCAACCTCAAGAAGCTTATTACGGCTACGCAGGCTGCCCTAGAAGGGAAAGAACCAAAGGGCCTAGAGCCCAGCTACGATTACCTGAATATCGTGGTAAATCCCCTGGAGCCCAACGTATGGGAGTTCCGTGGACGTGCTGAGGTTGTTGACTCGTCAACGGCGCTCATCACAGAACTACCGCCAGGTCTGAATCTGGAATCGTTCAAGAAGCGTTTGAACAAAATGGAAGAAGAGCAAAAGATCTACAGTTATACGGATCGAAGCACTGATACCATCCACGTACAAGTCAAATTCAAGCGTGGCGCTCTGAAGGATTGGACAGAAAACGATCTGATCGAATATTTCAAGTTGCGCGAACGCGAAACAGAGCGTATCGTGGTAATTGATTGGAATGGCAAGAGCATTCGGCAATACGAAAATCCAGAAACAGTAGTGAAGGAATTCGTTGTATGGCGTTTGAGCTGGTATACCAAACGTTATGCAAAAATGCTCGCCGATGACGAATACGAACTGCGTTACTGGCAGGGTGTGAAGGCGTGCTTTGATGATAAGCTGCCTGGACGTCTTATCAAGCAGACGGACAAGAGTGCAATTATGGCTGACGTTACCAACGTGACTTCCGCTATTGGCCTCGATACCGATCAGATTGACAAGATTGTGAGCCTACCCACGTATCGTTGGGCCCAAGACTTCCTGGGTACTGTCAAGGAGAACATCGCGCGCTTGACGGCAAACATCAAGGAATACAAGGCCACGTTGAAGTCGCCAACCAAGATGAAGGAAATTTACAGTTCAGAACTGGAAGCGCTCAAGAAGCTCAAGTAATACCTCGGGGCTGCCTTCCATAACAGAAGGTGGCCCTTTCTATGGTAGAAGTATTAGTAGATCCTCGTTGCGTCGTTTATGATTGGATGACTAGTGGCGAAGGTCAGTTTGAAAAGACCTTTATTCTATCTTTAGTCATGCAATCGTGGTTCATTGAGCATGGTATTGAAAAGCCATCGGTCATGTACATGCCAAGAAATGGTCGATGGAGCAAGCACGAGAAAGTGTCTTTCCTGTTTGCCTCGGATACTGATGCGATGATGTTCAAACTTAAATGGATCCCAGAGGATTATTTGGAATGACTTTCTATCTGGTTGATACTCCCGAGGGTGTGCTGCTAGTATGTCATCCACTACCAGCAGATCGAATTACAATGTTGTCCACCTATCGACGTCATATCGGTTATCGACAATTGACAGCGGCATCATTCTGTATCGTGAACGTTAGCGATGATCCCAATATTCTCAGGTATGTGGTAATGAAATCTCGGCACTATTCAGAAACTGCCGTTGGTAACATATTAGCCGAACATTGGGCTCAATGCCGCACTGAGGTGATTCCCGGAATCAATGACGGTTTAGGTGTTACGAGTAACCCAATCCTTTCATTCGTAGTTGACGATTCTAATGAAATCATGATGTTGAAATTGAAACATGGCTAAAGCTACTATTCATCCCAAATTCATCCAACCAAAATGGATAAACGACCCCGAACGACCTGGTTATGCCAGAAAGACTTTCATATTGCGACCTGAAGTGGTGTTCTGGTTTCATGAACACAATATCATGGCACCATACGACGTCAAGTACGAACCATTAGTCCAGGCCTCTTCTCGATACGAAGTCATTTTGTTTTTCGCAAATGACGAAGATGCAATGATGTTCAAGCTGACATGGAATAACGACACGAGCATTCTGGGTTATGAATAACGATCTAGTATTCACAATCAAAGGTCACGTGATTCAAATCACAAGACCTCAAGGGTTTGAAACAGCAAATGAAAAGTTTTCACATGGTTTGCGTGATCTTCATAAATTGGATCTGCTCCTAATTGATGTGGGAGTAAACCAAGATGTGGTATTGTTGGCCGTTGCTTGGGGTGAAAAGAACGATCAGGTGCTTGGTGATTTCGTTGCCCACTTGCTAGAGCGGAATATACAAAACCGTGTGATGAGTCAGGAGTTCAAAAATCCCAAATGGGGATATAGCTACGGCACCAGAACCGTAATATCAATCATTGATCCTGAAAGTGTTGTTCTGTTCAAATTGTCCTTTTGAATTTGAACAGAACGAAGGGCGATGACTTAGTCATCGCCCTTCGTACCAGCTTCAGCTTACAGCTTAGGCTTCTTCGCGGTTGTGTTGCAGAGCAACCCAGTACACGACGCCCAGGTAGTTGTCCGAGTTCACACGCAGAACAGATTGTTCCGAGTTCAGGCGCTGGATGGCTTGATCGGACACCAGTTCACGGGCAAAGCGACGAAGCTTGGCGCCGAGTTCTTGGCTTTGTTCTTGGGACAGACGGACGGGAGGAGTGGGGTAACCGAAGTCAACCACGACCAGGGCGGTCGGATGGTCCTTGCCGTTTACATGGATGGCGGGCTTGGTATCCAGACCCAGACCATTCAGGAAGTTTTCGAGTTCACCACGAGCAGACGATTTCTTTGCCATTTTCTTTTGAAATTGAGGCTAACGTTCTTGAGATTAACTGAGAAAGGTGAACGCATTACCCTTGTCAGCTGTGACAACATTTGTTGCCATATCGTCATGATACATACAAGTGGCAAGCAATCAAGAGTTTTGAAAGAAATATTTTCCGTGCTAAAATGAATTATGAAATTCTCTTGGAATCAACGAACTTACAAAGCGGTACGAACTTTTATCAATCATGAATTGATTGATGAGGGCAACGTCCAATTGGTGAAACGTGCTTTGTATTTTGGACAATATCGTTGGGCCCTTCTATGCAGCCCTGACGTTTCGTTATGGACAGAGTACAGCGACATACTGAATGATCTACAGAGCCTTACCAAGGGTACGGATCATAGGCTGGTGACTAGCCAACAGGGCCTGTACTTTAACCTGTACTCTGACGACCCTGCCCTTTTGGGAACGATTCGCAGATACATGAGTGACAAGCTGGAGTTTCAATCCATCCGGGTTATCCACGAGTCATGCTGGAATATCGTCGATGTGAAGCCCAAGAACAAGGGGCCATTTTACCACAAGTTTGAGCACCGGGTGCGAGTAAAGGAACCAATTGATACCAGCCCCTACAAGGGATTGATGATTGGAGAATGGTTCGTGAACAAGAACCTGTTCTATTGTCACGAGGTAAGGGATCTGGTGTTATTCAGACTCATGAACTCGCAGGATATTGTGGAGATTACTGAGAGGTCGTAGAAAAGGGGAGCAGAAATGCTCCCCTTTTGTTATTGCTCTTCGGGTGGTGGCGGACGCCAACCCATCTTGTTAGCCAATGCATCATTGAGTGCATGATGATTGGGCAGTCCAGTCAATTCGTAATACTGCCGGACAGCAACGTCATCAAGCTGGTGGCGAATTAGTTCACCCTTCACCCATTCCGGAAGCTTGTCACCCAATACGTCCAGGAACAAATTCCAGTCACCCGCGTAATCCACGCTGATAATCACGCCCTCGTCCTTCCACTTTCCCAGATACGCCAACACTTCATCCCTGATGCGAGTCAGTGTGGCATACTGGGCTTTGGGGTCTTTACCCAACAGTGGGATAACAATCTGTCGGACGAAATCTGAACACCAGGAGCGTTCATACCCCTGGTGTTCAGCGTAGAACGTCTCCCCGCTTTCACTGACCATCCCCAGGGAAATCAAGTCCATGTTGATGAAGTCAGTGAACTCCGTATCCAGGAAGACGCGCATGTTAGTCCTTCTTGACGCCGATCAGATTCAGCAGGTGGATGAACAGGTTGATGAAGTCCAGGTACAGGGTGACTGCGCCCATGATTGCGACCTTGCCGTCGGAATCACCATCCCACATCATTTCACGGATCTTCTGGGTGTCATAGGCGGTCAGGCCCAGGAACACCACAACGGCAACCATGCTGATGATCGTGCTGAGCATGGAGCTACCCAGGAAAATGTTCACGACCATGGCAATGATGATGCCGATCAGAGCCCAGAACAACAGTTGACCCCAGGACGTCAGGTCTTTCTTGGTGAAGTAACCGTAGAAGGACATGGCACCAAACAGGCCACCCGTGAGTAGGAACGTACTGAACAAGCTGAGTCCCGTGTAGATATGAGGCAACGTGCTCATACTCAGACCCATCACAGTGCTGAATGCGACGAACAACAGTTGCAGGGCCGTTCGGCTGAGCTTCTCCAGCGCGAAGCTCATGATCAGGATGAAGACCAGCGGGGACAACAGTACCACCCACTTGAGTGGAGTACCGAAGATCGCAGCCATCATGGCCGGTGATTGCGACGTGATGAAAGCCACGAGAGCAGTGACCAACAGGCCAAAGCTCATGTAGCCGTAAACCTTGCTCATTGCGGTGTTCAGTTGCACCGCACGGCTGTCAGAGGTGTTTGCGAACAAGTGTTGTTCTCCTTATAGGGTTGAATGTACAAAGACGCCACATGGTATATTATTCCCATGTGGCGTCAAGTGATGATTACAAGTTGGGGTTCAGCCACATAGCAGAGTTGCTGGGGGTTTCCCGTACCTCAACCTTACGGAGTTCAACCCGGCCCTTGTAACCGTTTTCTTCCATCCAGATATCCTGGATGTATTCAGCCAGGAAAGTTGCCAGACCTTCGCAGCCCGTTCGTTCGACGACAACCATCTTGATCAAGCCCTTCTTGTGCAGTTCCTCAAAGGTTGCAAATTCAGGATCGTCTTGTGCCACCAAACAAGTATGATCAAACCAGTCTTCCAGCTTTTCCTTCAGAGTCTTCAGTGAACCAAAATCCACCACCCAGTTACGGACGTCCAGTTCTTCGCTCTGGAATTCAAAGTGAAAGCCCATAGAGTAACCGTGAATCAGGTTGCAGTGGCTGTCAGCTCGCCATTGGCGATAAGCAACCGCAAAACCACGTTCGGCACCATAAGTCTTTGTACTTACGTACTTGGCTGGTTTCTTGGTCATACGAGTCTTGACGTCATCAATCAGAGCACTTACTTGTTCAGGCGTCATGCCCTCAGGCAGTTCGAGTTGGTAAACGTTACGTTCAGTCATTTGTTTTCTTGTAGTTGGTTCGCGCAGAATTGGAAGGGATGAGCGAGTTTAGAGACCTTTGATTATTACTATGGCGGAACATCACCACCATGTCAAAATTTATCCACACCAAGCTCAGCTAAGTTCAAAACGATTTTCTTAATAAGTCGCTTGTATGTGGGATGATATTTACCAAACTCAATCCTGTATTCCGTGAGGTGCGGACAGGTATATGGATCCAGATTATCGATGTCACGAAGTATTGATGTCTTATTCTTTGTCCACAGTTCATATGCGATCTCCAGGGCAAAGGCATCAACTTCGATGTGTTCGTTCAGGTAAGTTTTGTTGTCAGTTGATTCTCGGTTTATCTCATCACCACACCATTTACCGAACTGTTTCCTGTGGGTAAGCTCATGTAGGATTGTAGCAACCACCCTTACGGGAAAATCCTGATTGAACGGTGTGGTGAAAGAAACCACAGACTCACTGTATTGCAGGTAAATGTCGATCTCAGCTTGCCGTTTTTCATATTGGCATAGCCCGGCGACAAGCACCGCATCACTAAGATTTGAAGCTCTTTGTTGATGAAAGCTCATATAGGGAAGCTGGCAAGTTTCGTTCAGGGATTGAACGATCTTACCAACTGTCTTCCCCTTTTGATTCTTTAACGCATCACCAACCCAGTCTTGAATCTTAGAGATTTCCCCCAATACCAGCTTCCTTACTGGTTTTGTTTTTCTGCGCATGTTCGACCCGCTTGCGGAGGTCGCTCGTGCTGAACGAGTGCTCACGCTTGTTGAAGTAAAGCTCAATACCACGTTTCACGCAGATGTCACGCCCAGTGAACGCCTTGTCCTGGTATTCATCACCCAGGATCCTGACATCAATCGGCAACATCAGCAGAAGATCCTCAAGGTCTTTCTCGGTGTTGTAGACCAGAACTCGATCCACGTATTTCACCGCTTCAACTTGCAGGAATCGTTCCACAATGCTTTGAACGGGTTTGTTCTTCTCGGGTCGATCCAGCGTGGGATCGTTTTGCAATGCGACAATCAGGTAATCGCACCGCTGTTTGGCTTCTTCCAGCATACTGATATGGCCGGCATGCAGGAGGTCAAAAGCTGAAGCAGTGAAGCCAACCTTCAGCTGTTTTCCATTCAAATTGATCATTTGATTAATTGTTGTTGTTTTGCCATTTGATCAAATTCAACGACTTCCCAGATTTTGGAAAGTTCGCAGTAAGTGACAACTGTGTGTTCATCACCCATTCGGGTTTCCGGATTCTCCATCATTGCCTGCCATGCTTCCTGATACTCAGGATTCACCCAGATCAGATAGTTGTCCGTATGAATGGCCAGACTTACCAAATAGACAAGTTTGGAATCTGGCTCATACACCACATTAGCATAGCCATCACAAAGATCCAAATAACAACCACCAGGGAAACAATCCTGGTTGTAGGAACCACCGCCCGTGATGTGAAAGTCGAAACCTGGGATTACATCATGGAGGCGGATCATTGTGACTTTCCGAAGACTTCGTTGATTTGTTGGGTGACGCGAATGAATGTGGTGACCTTCGTGAGGTCTTTGAGTCTGGCAGCCCCCACATAGGTACAAGTGCTGCGAAGACCCCCTAGGATCCCCTGGATGGTCGCCTGCACGTCTCCCCGATAAGGAACCCTCACGGTCTTACCCTCTGATGCACGATACTCTGCCACCCCTCCATTGTGCTTGTTCATGGCAGTGTCAGAACTCATACCATAGAACTCTTTGAACTTACGTTCCTCGTGAAGGTTGCCAATAGCCGCCCCGTTATCACGAATGATCTGGGTGGTTTCATGCCATTCAGAAATGATGTCTCCACCCGATTGGTCATGACCAGCCAGCATACCACCCAGCATTACGAAGTCAGCACCGGCCCCAAATGCTTTCGCGACATCACCAGGCACTGTACACCCACCATCAGAACAGATGAGTCCACCCGCCGCATGAGCGGCTTCCGCACATTCAATGACAGCAGACAATTGGGGATAACCAACACCGGTCATCTTGCGAGTCGTGCAAACAGAACCAGGCCCGATGCCCACCTTGACGATGTCCACTCCAGCACTGATGAGATCGTGGGTGACATCAGCAGTCACGACATTGCCAGCCATGAGGGTGACATGGGGGAATTGCTTACGGAAGGATTCAACGAATTTCAAGAAGGAAGCCGTGTATCCATTGGCGACATCGATGCATACGAATTTGAGCGGATGTAAGTGGAAATCACCAGTTTTGATGATGCCAGTTTTCTGCATGAGGGACAGATAAAGAGCTTGGAACTTTGCATAGTCCTCATGAGTCCGTCCCATGGAGTAAAAGGAATACTGGCTATTAGTGGCCTTGTTGGGCTCATAATCACCACGATTACTCAATGGGATTCCCAGAGCATTCCTTTGATGCTGTTCAATCTCCAGGTAGAATTCTGCAAACTTGCTTGGGTCGGTGGGTGGAACCAGCCCACCCATGAAGTGATCCTCTAGGGACCATTGATGCTTGTGCAAAGCGGTCATCATCTGGTGCTTGGATAGCGCATAGTGCATATCCAAGGTACCGACGGTATCCATGTTGGCAGCGATGATAGGAACACCACGCCAGTAATGGCCTGAGTGTGGAAACGTGAATTCGCGGATGAGATCAACATCCTTACGGCTATCAAGGTCAGAACGCTTGGGCTTGAACAGAACGTCTTTGAAATCAAGCTTAATTTCGTTTTCGATTTTCATATTGTTTTGCCAAAGTAAGAAACTCTAGCCAAACAATTTACAGCAAAGCAGATGAAAAGCAACATGCCAAATGTAAGAATGGCTAGGACGATGCCTAGCCATTTCATTTAAGTCACTCTCTTAGCACGAAAACTGAACAACTGCCAATTAGCCCATGCGGCAAATGATGCTGTGATGACCTGATTGGTTTGCGTCAAATATGATCCAAGCACCCAGTCCCAGGTGGCATAACGATTTCCCGGATAGTTGGTTGTGAGAATCAATGAGTCATCCAGGTACATATAGTAGACTCCACCAAGTCTAGTCAACTTTAGGATGTGGCGAGTTCCATAGGCTATAACACCAGATGAAACAACCCCCAGGTTGTTATAACTGAAGCGAATTGTTCTAGTTGCTGAATCAATGAAAATCAACCAAGAAGCCGGGTCATTGGTCGATCCTTGCTTGTACCTTGACGCCAGCACCATGTTTGGTGAACCACTGCCATTTGATATGGCATTGACTTGGAAATCAATTGTGATTTCAGTAACGTAATCGGTACTCGAAATGTCTGGGGTTCCAAGGTATGGAATACGAATATAGTCTATCTGATTCGATCCAGCTAAACTGTAAACTCCACCCGATACCGTGACGCCACTTGATGTTGTGGGAATCCCCGTCCACCCATCAATTAATAATCCGGTTGATATTTCTGCTTTGGATGCAGCGGCCATTAAAAGGTTTTTCGCCAAACTCACAATATGTCCCCAATGAATGATGGTGCCATTAATGGCACCATCATTCGTGTCGACGATATTTATTTCAGATATTCAGCCAACTCAGCAAGTGCTTGATCATGATCGACAAGCAGGATGCCATGTCCACCATGAGCCACCCACTTGCTTGTGTTCTTTTCGTGGTCATCGATCAGGACGTCACCCGGCGCCGTCATGTGGTCCGGCTTGTTGCGCGAGTAGCAGGTGATAACCGGAACATCGGAACCCAGGTACTTGGCGATCCAACGACGCTTTGCATCCGCAGCCGCTTCGTACCCCGCCGTGGGGCAGCCAGTCAGGATGGTTGGGTTCTGGGGTAAGATGGTGGCCCAGTATTTCTCAGCACCGGCCATCATGGGCAGCTTGAAGTAGAAGTCAGGATCCTTGTAGATCAGCTTCCAGGCCACATTTGCTGGGGTGTCGTAAAAGCTCCGACCGAACACCTGCTCGAAGCCGGTTTCAAAGTCGGCCAGTACACCGTCGTTATCAGAGAACAGATGTGGCATCAATACGTTTCCTTACCAAAGCTCGTGAACTCCAGACCAGCCATGTTGCCCACGTACTGGTTGTTCTTCTTGACCAGCGTGATACGGCTTTCGCCAACCACCACGACCAGACGTTCATCAGTCTTGCTGTAGACCACGACATCCATTTCCCTGCCATTGTCCGTACACTTGATTTTTGTCTTGGGGATCTTCATCTGTCTTCCTTGTGATATTTCATGTACCAAATGATACAAAGTTATGCCATGTAAGTCAAGGCGCCCACCTGAGCTTAAACATCATGGCTTGGTTCCAAGTACTGAACAACACATAGCTGGCTCCCAGCATGTCGCTCATCACATGTTCCTTCCCGAATTCTTCCAGGGCCCAAAGAAGGGCCTTTGCTCTGACTTCGGGGTCAGTACCTGGTGGGAACTTCGCATACGGAGCACCAAGCTTCACCGCATCATATGTGTCGAGTGGGGAATTGATTAGGCGAGAATAGTCAAGCACTCGTTTGGATATCGATATGCTTTCATCCTTGAATTGTTGGGCCTCAGGGGCATACGAATAGACGGTCATTGTTCACCAAAGTGCAATTTGAATATTATGGCGTCAGCCTCTCTGGTGAAGAATACCAGACCTCCCCACCATGTACAATCGGCTGCGGGTACATTGTCGTCCAACCAATGAGTCCATTCATCGTAGTAGTTGCCACAATTTACCATGTAGAATCTGCCGGCGGCAATCATAGCCCTACATGGGACGCTGAACTCCCCACTAACGCTTTCGTAATTATGCAACCATTCTTCTACTGACACTGTTTCATCAGTAGAGAATGGACGAGCCCACAAGCTCACAACCTTAGTATAGAGTTCAGCACGAGTGTGAATCAGCTTGACGTCAGGTTCCCACATTAACGATTCGTGGGGTTTGGCGTAGTCAGTCAATTGAATACCATGAAATCTCGCGCCAGCGGAATGGTACATGGTGTGAATGTTAGGATTCATTTGTCCTTTGCAATCATGCAGGCATACGTCCAAGCGAACGTTGCTGCGGCAAGAGCAGTAATCTGGCTGTTATCATATGCTGGAGCAACTTCAACAACATCCATCCCCGCCCAGTTGAATGAGAGTTCTCCCATTTCTTCCATGGCATCGAGGACCCAAGCGGTAGTCAGGCCTGCAATTTCAGGGGTTCCAGTACCAGGAGCCATGCTGGGATCCAGGCTGTCGATATCCAGAGACAGATACGTGGGAGTTTCACCAATGATATCCCAGCATTCAAACATCAGTTTCTTGAAATCCCCACGCATGGCGTCTCGGGCTGAAATTGTTCGACCACCTCGTTCTGCCAAATAGTGCCTGGAAGTTTCACCCCCGGGAGCTCTTACACCGATGCTGATTGTCTTTTCTGGATTAACCAAACCTTCGTCGATGGCATTGCGGAGCCATGTGCCATGACCCACAGGATCACCCATGTGATCGATCGAAGTGTCACTATGAGCGTCGAAATGAATCATAGCCAAGGGACCGTGGCGCTTCGCCACGCTGCGCAAAATACCAAGCGTAACTGCATGATCTCCACCAATACAGAGCGACTGGCGTTGATCCGTAGCCCCATAGACATAGTGGTCCAAGAAGCCTGTTATTTGTTCCAAGGACTTGCTGATGTTCGTGTTGCTGACTGGAATATCACCCAAGTCTACGAGGTGACGGGTCGGATCGATGTTCCATAGTGGATGAACACCATCGGTGAGCATCAAGGAAGCATCACGAACCCCAGCGGGGCCAAACCTTGCTCCTGGCCTATTGGTAGTCGCACAATCAAAGGGGATCCCCACGACACATAGTTTGTCCTTGAGGTTGCTGACATCGGTCGTGGCCTTCAGAAAAGTACGAAGACCCTGAAACGGTTTTTCCATTTACTATTTGGCTCCTAAACGGATTGGCATTCTATTGATATCGAAGTATGAACGCAAGCATGTCCATTTCAGTCTTGAACCGAAACGCGCATACCAAACATTCGTACTCTTCAGATGGTCCAAACCGCTCAGATACTTTGCCATAAAGAGCATTGCACTGAGCGGCTATTGGCGCCAAAATCTCATCTGGATCACAGAGTTCCCGGCTTCTCACCAGGTCCACATACAATCTGTCAATTACCCGCACCACTAGCGGGTCGTCACCCTTAAACCAATACATCTGAGGCTCCGGCAAGAATTCAACTTGCCTATTTATGGCCTCAGTGAATCAACCCCATTTCAACATGAATGCGATGAGACTTTCTTCGTCATCAAATATGAACTTCGGCCATATAAAAGCTTGTGATGCGCGTACTGATGGCTGAGAGCCTTTTGGTGGTTTCAAGAAACTGAGCGGTCGACAATTTTCTGTTTCTATAAATTTAAGCCAATCGGAACTTCTATATTCGTGAACGGCCAAATATTCGTTTGACAAGGCGTCATATACCGGATACGACAAATCAAACGAATCAATGATCAACCCCATTTCAGGATGAACGCTAAATGATCTTCCGGGTTCGAAAAAATTAGACATATGGTGTCGAACTGACAATCGTTAAGGTTTACGCGACCATTAAATTCTAGCACGGCATCGACCAACCATTGACATGGCTTGGTGAATGTTTTGTCACTGTCGCCAATCATATTCTTGAACAATTGTTTGTATTTGGGATCACCCACAAGAATGGTAGTCGCCCGCCAATGGGGATTTCCATTCCTGGCTTTCTTATTGCTGTAATCCAGATTACCTTTACGGGACAAATCTGGGTAGATGAAATCGAAGTCGTTAAAAGAAAATCGAGTAGGAAATATGTGTCCTGTCGCGCCACTTAGTGGTTGGACACTCACCAGTTGGTTGGCAATCAGATTGGGTACCACTTTTCTGACCACAGGCATGACAACTTTGTTTGTGAACTTAGACATGATTTACCAGTACAATTTAAACAAAAGGATTTCTTCTTCACTTGCCATCCACACGGTCCCTTCCGCCGTGATGAACCAATCTTTGACGTCATAATGGTTGGTACAAATTTCTTTGGCCCGATCCAATTTGGCTACGACGCCTTCCCATTTATTCGCATATGGATCAATGAAACGGAATTTATGGAACCCTTGATGTTTGGCAAAATCTAGTCGGTTTGGTACACGACCTTCGTGGACGGTGAATCGATGTACCCAATCACCCACGCACTCACCTGATATTACCGGGATTGGTGATATTAGGTAGTCAGGTATAACCTCAGAGAAATGCTTCGTGTTTTCAAACTTCAATGGAATATCTCCGGGAATCTCAATTTGAGTATTGCCACTTGATCGGTGGTTGACAAGAACAAATTAGCCGAAGATGCCAGCATGATTTGATCGGCTCCAAAGAATTCTCGTGCCCATATCAACACATGCAAATTGCTTCGATCCAACTTGACTTTGGGGAATGGGCATTCAGCCCATTCTGTAGGGGACAGCGCTGTCAACTTTGTTTTTACTGCCTCGGATAGCCATTTCCTGGGAGAAGTAAAATTCGCCATGTCAGCCAGTCTGGGGTTCAATTCCGTCAAGGTGGGAAATTGAATCAAGGCCATTATTCTTCCTTCAATTTGTTGGCAACAAACAACAAATCAGGATTTTCCACAATGACGACTTCACCGTCCTCAATGGTGAGAACGACCATATCAACACCGCCACTTACTTTCATATAGTCTCGGCCACCATCAATAGTCACCGTGCCATCTTGACTAACTCGATAATCATGACGATAACGACTATAGATGATTTCTCCGTTCTGAGCTTGCACTCCCATAATTGGGATGCCAACCGTTGAAGATGCGTCGCAAATCAGAACACTGCCAGCTCGAGTAAACAAACCAAAGTAGTGACCGTAACCCTCGGGTGGAGTTGCCTGGTAGAACACAGCGACCGGCATATCCGACCAATTACTGTTTGAACCCTTGATGCAGAAATCACCCACGTATTTGGCGTTGCGAATCTGCTCAACCTTCTTGATGTCGAACACCTTGCTGTATTCGGATTCACCAACATTTATCCACGGCGTCACGGTCATTTTCATTCCTTATCGATATTGAGAGATTACTGACAACAGGTCGGCAATCAATTGTGGTGAACGATCGGTCTTTGCAATCATATTGTCCAGACTGCCGTAATGCTCTTCCAAGCAATTAAGCAGGAGGGCTTTGATCTGATCTTCATCCGGAGAATGGCGTAGCGTGGACGTCGTATAAAGGGCCTCCAGTTGCGCTTCCTTGTTGTTGAAGAACTGTTCAATTTCTTCAAACGTCCATTCACCGCGCCGAATGCTCTTAAGCTGTTCGCGATTGCGCTCCAGATCCAGCGTACCATGCATGAGGATCTGTTCCACTTCATCAATCAATCGAACAACGTGATATGCAAACTTGACATCGTATCCAAACTTTTCAATGCTTTCAGCTCGTTTGGGATTTTCACGATTGGTCTTGTTCTTGATCTTACTCATCTGGGCGTAAGCATAGCCCTTAAATTTGTGCCACGAACCCTTGTGCAGAAACAGATCACGACTGTCGCGCACCATACCACCCACTTTGCTCTTATACAGAACGCAGCGGTCTGGCGTGTACAGACTGTCGACCATGTTGGGGTTGTTTTCCATACAGAGCTGAAAGAACTTAACGATGTTGTAGACACTAACATCGTACTCTTTCTGGCCATCCAGGCTTTTGATGTGATGCTGCTGAAATTGTTCAAACCGTTGGATTTGACGGCCGAAGCCCTGAATCTCACCTTTCACGTGCGGGAACACGATGTCACGCGGTGGAATGCAGAAGCCATAAACGTCAACGTCACTTGCGTCATTGCTTACGCCATATGACACTGAACCCATGATGGTTTCATATTGAATGCCCGAATTAACAAAGTCGGGTGGATTGATGAGCTTTTGTTCAGTGAGCTCTTTTATTATAGAAGTCATGCCAATTTCCTTTTAATTATTGTATGGCATATTGCGTAGCACAATCAAGCGCCATTCGTAAAAAGAGCCGGGAATTCCCGGCTCTTAGCACTGGAGGACTTACAGTGCCTTCTTCACCATGCGGTCAGCAATGGCTTGGAAGATGTTGCCGAAGCGAGCGTACAGGAACTCGCCGAACGTAGTGATGGCATCGGCAACCAGGAACCACACAACCGACGCCGGCCAGTAAAGACCCCACGTGAACAGTTTGTACTTGTTGCTGTTGACTTGCGGTGTGATGTAGCGGACAACACGTTCCATGGATTGCACATTGTGCCAGTCGATCATATTGAAAGACTTCGACTGGTTTAGGGCGCGCACCAAACCCTCAATGTGGCTGGTACTGGGGTTGGTTTTGAAATACGCGCCATCCAACTGGTTGGTGGTGGAATACGTATCCTTGATCACACGGAATTGGCGAACCATTTTGTTAACGGTAATCATCCATTTCACCAGGGACCACACCACACCCACAGCTACATAAATGCCAATGGCCATGAACGTGTGGTCTTTGACGAACGTGCCGACTTCAGGCCACTTCAGGAATGACAGACCCAACACCAACACCGTGGTGATGAGGGTTTGCCCACCCTTCGCACCATCGACGGCGTACATGAGCCAGACAAAGGCACCGATGACGACGGGCCAGAAAAAGATTGAGGCAACCAATCCGGTCAGGATGCCATTGACGAATTCCATGGAAAACTCCAAAATGTTAAGGTATGTGATTTAAACGGAATGGCAACCGGACGTCAAGTGTTAATTGACACCTGTTGTTTAATTACGGCAATATGCCATCTCAGTCTCAACCAACGCGCCACGTTGAGCATTCCAACAGGCACACGATTCAACTGTAACCTGGTTGGTAATAGTTTGCATGGATCGAGTGACGATCTGACAGCTATTGCGTTGGTAGTCGGGCCCACGGGTGATAACGATGGGCGATTGCTGGAACCCCTGGCTGTAAGGATTGCCCTGAAATACATAGCCGGGATTCTGCGTGTATGGGTTTTGATACTGTTGGTATCGAGGTTGCGGGGGCTTGGTCAGTTGTTGCCCCACGATTGCACCCAGGGTCGAACAACCAATGATCGCTGCGGTTCGACCAGTGCCACCACCAAACTGAGAACAACCTGCTCCGCCCGCTGCCCCACCCAGAATGATGCCGGCGATTTCACCGGCACTGAACTGAGCGTGAGCTGTTGATGTGATCATTGCGGCGGTGACTGCGACGAGAATTCGTTTCATAGTCGTTCTCCTTGTTGACTCTATACCAAATGATACACAATCAAATGAACAAAGTCAAGCCGTCCGTTGTTTGATCGCCTGCACCACCAAGGGATTGACCTTCTTGGCGATTTGCTCTTCCCAACCCTCAAATCCCACAAAGCCCTTCACGATAGAAGAACTGACCGTGCGAAGATGAGGCGGACAAACCAGGTATACAGTTTCAATCGAGGAATCGATTTCGCGATTGACTTCCTGAATGCCTGATTCGTAAATGAAATCGGTCGAGTCACGCAACCCACGAATTAAGTGAGTGGCAGACATGCTGGCTGCATACTTGATCAGGAATTGATTGTCGATGTTGCACACTCTGACGCGACTTGATTCACCATCCATGAGCTCGTTCATAACCACATCTTCGACCAGCTTGCGCCGATCTTCTTGTGAGCCCATGAAGTATTTCTTCGCAGGATTGATACCAATTGCCACAATCACTTCATCAAACAAGTTCAAAGATTGCTTGATGACACTCATGTGACCATTGGTGATTGGATCGAATGAGCCTGCGTAAACGCCAATGGTCATCATGTCAGATACCCCACAGGTTGATAAGTTCTTCCAGTTGAGGCCTGGTGTCTTTGAAGTCCAGATTGTTGATCACGTAGTCAGCCAGGTTTTCCTTAACGGAAGCCGGGTACTGGATGGCGCGGATCTTGGCGATTTTCTCGTCAGTGAAGCCGTTGCGTTCCTTGATGCGACGGTTCTGCGATTCCTCGGGGCAAGCGACGGTGATGACACGTTGATGTCGATCATGTCGGTTGATATGACATCCCATCTCAAAGTAGAGCGGGAATTCGATGATTGCGTTCGGGAGTGCGAACAGTTCGATCACCTTGTCATGCAGGTCTCGCATGGTTCGCTCTTCCAGGCTCTTACGCAGAGAGGGATTGGCGAAGGCCATGTCACTGATGATGGAACGGTCAGTAGTGCCGCACGTTGCCATCAGAAAAGCTTCAGCTTCGGGAGTCGTATACCAGTCGCGGACCAACTGGTCGATGTCGTGAAATTCGTAGCCAACGAGCATCTCCTTGAGACGCTGCACGATGGTGGATTTGCCGCAACCAATGTTGCCGGTGATGATGATGTTCATATTATCCTCTTGATATATTGCCACCATTCTTGCATAACCAGTGGCAATACTCAAGTGAATTTACGAATTTTTATCTGCCAACTGGCGCTTTAGCTCTTGGATTTCTGAACGGAGATCCTTCACTAATTTACCAAACCCGTCATCTACATATCGACAATCGGGATTGTGACATATGAAGTCAGCGGTCCGCCAATCAACGCTCAGGCATTCAACATCGCTGTCGCTCAATCGAATGTTGTGATACGATGACCCTGGAGCTTGAAGCAATGCCTGAACTTGCATCGTCGTGGTGGAACCACATTTCACACAAACTCTACACATGACATCTCCGATATCAGCATCCTGACAAATATTCGCATACGGCCATCACAATGGCTTCATTGGCTGAATCGTAATGATCACTGCAATGATCACCGGCCCATTCTGGCTTTGCGAATGAGCAACAGAAGAGACCAGGCTTGTCAGAGTGCAGATAGAAATAATGCCCCGACCCTTCGTGATTGGTGAGAGTCTTTCGAGCCCAGTCGATTGCCTCACCTATGTCACAGTCCCGAATGTTGGCAGGTAAAGCCGCAAACATGGCATCAGCAGCCTTGCGCGCCCGCTCTTTGTGAGTCGTCATCCCATCCTCACACTGCCACCAGCGGTGACTTTTCCGCTCACGTCATCACAGTTGACCGAACCACCAGCAGCCACATTCCCACCCACGTCGTTGCAATTGACGCTCCCACCTGCTGACACGTTACCCGTGACATTCAGGCAATTCACGGAACCATCAGCCTTCAGGTTGTGAATGGTTCCTTCGGTGACACGAATCTCCAGAATGCCAGACTGGCCACTCATTTGTTCAACACCGTCAATGATGACTCGACCACCAACGATGTCCACATTGTTGCCAGTGAAAGTCTGGCCGTTGATGACAATCGTTCCCATATTGATTCCTAGACGTTTGAAAAGTTTATTGAGCATTGAACAGAGACATCAATCCGTTAAGATGGGTGGTCCCAATAACGGCGTCAAATGTGACGATAGTCATTGACCCACCAACTGTTGCCCAAATCAACGCAAATATAGTCCAGGCCAGGATGACACCGTATGCCACCCATTTAAATGGGCGTGGAAATACGAATATCCCCACGAGCATCGCCGAATACATGGCAAAGAAGTACCACAAATTGAGTGTGATGTTGATCATTATTTGGCCGTTGTGGTGATGTTTACGAACGGTGAATTCCAAGCAGTCGTCAGACTCAGTTCACCACCAACCAACAGGATGACAACCACGACAGTAAAGAACAGGATGATCGATACCATCTTGAATAGCCTGGAAATGGCCCCATATTGAATGGTATACTGGTAGTAGTCGGCCGCCAAATAGACCAATGCCCACACCAAAACGAACCACGTATTGAATGCTATGCTGACCATGATCACGACCCCTTTACACAAAGAACTGCCTTAAGCGTGTGGACCACATCTACCAGATCCCGTTGGTTTTCCATAACATGGTCGATGTTCTTATATGCGGACGGAATTTCATCCAGCACGTCAGCATCCTTGCGGCATTCCACACCTTGCGTTTGGTCCGCCAGATCCTTCAGAGTGAACAGTGCCTTGGCCTTCGTACGCGAATACATACGCCCTGCACCGTGCGAACACGAGCAGTAGGAGTGAGCATTGCCCTTGCCACGAACGATGTAGCTCTTCTGCCCCATCGAACCGGGGATGATGCCCAGCGAACCTGCGCGGGCCTGGATTGCGCCCTTACGGGTGATCCACATGTTCTGGCCGAAGTGATTCTCGCGAACCACATAGTTGTGGTGGCAGTTGATCGCTTCTTCAGTCAACGTGAATTCGATCGGAATGTGACGACGCAATGCAGCGATCGTGAGCTCCAGCATCTGCTTGCGGTTTTGCATCGCGTAGTCCTGCCCGATGCTCACAGCCGCCACGTAGTCATCGAAGCTTTGCGTACCTTCAGGCAGATACGCCAGGTCCGGATCGTCAAGCTTGATGAAGTAGCGGTTCATTTCGGTCATGGCCTGTTCAATGAAGAACGTACCGATCTTGTTGCCGAAGCCACGCGATCCCGAATGCAGCATCACCCACACATCCTGGTTTTCATCCAGACACAGTTCGATGAAGTGGTTACCAGATCCCAGGGAACCAAGTTGGCCCAGATAGGCCTCACCACGCTGTTCCAGTTGCGGATGCTTCTTCAGCAATTCGTTGATGCGACCAAGCAAGTCTTGGCGACCAGACCAGTGAGCGCTCACCAGATCGTCGCGTTCGTGCTTGCTGTTGCCCAGCGGCACATCGCGTTCAATTTGATGGCGGATATTCGCCAGGGATTCAGGCAGGTCGCTGGCCTTCATGCTGGTGCGCACGGCAACCATACCACAGCCGATGTCAACACCCACGGCAGCGGGAATGATTGCACGTTCGGTTGCGATAACGGAACCTACCGTGGAACCCTTACCAGCGTGAACGTCAGGCATCAGGGCGACGCCGTTGTTTGCGATGAAGGGCAGGCGGGCGAGATTCTTCGCCTGCTTGAGTGCCTGGTCTTCGATTTCCGAGAGATCACCCACCCATGCACGGATGAGAGACAAACCTTCCTGCTTCAATACCTTCATCATGACTCCTTCTTTTCAGATGGCAAATATTACTGCCAATCTGGCAAGAAGTCACGACATATTCATAGATGCTTGTACATATTTGGCGGAAGGAGATCACCAACAACCACGTAACCTTCTCGCAGCAAGAATGCTACTAGGTGTGGATTCAGGATGGATTCAACATATACACCAACGAAGCCATGTTGCTTGGCTATCAGTTCAGCGGTTTTCAACCAGGATTTAAAGAGGCCTTGTTGTTGATGTTCACGCGCAACGTTGACATTGCTAACATCAAAAACTGGATGCATGATTGAGTATCCAATAAGACGACGACTTTTTCGCACATATACTTGGAATATTTTGTTGTCGTCATGCAACCACACTGAATTTATTGGGCTTGATAGAAAGCTGGTCAGTGAAGCTGATATAGCATTTGCGTCCATGAATTAGGCCTCTTGTTAGAGGCCTAGTGTACTGGATATTGTAACGTTCGTGCTTGAGCGAACTGTTACCGAACGTAGCGATTAGCCCGGACCGTAAAAGCTGTCGATGCTCTGACGCGACGTGCGAGTCCGGCTGGTGGAACCAGCACGCTTTTCCAGACGTTCTTCACGGGCTTCAGCCGTTTCGCTGAAGTCTTCGCTGCACAAACCGGCGGCCGTGTAAGCGGCGCGGGTTTCGGGCGAGCTCTGGCACATGATGTCGTCGGCCGCTTGCACACGACGTTGGCGACGTTCCGGATTCTGTTCCACTGCCGCACCTTGCATGGTACGTTCGTAAGCGCGCAAGCTCATACAATGCTTGTCGCTCACGGGAACCACGCCCTGGACTGCGATACCAGGCAGGAAGGACGCACCACCGCCCGCGCCAGTGACGCAGGAGTCAGGCGAGAAGCTGCCGGGGAACGATTGCCCACCGATGCTGGGCGCCGTTTTCACCGTCGTCGTGCTTTTGCCGTCGCCGTTGGATTGGAACTGGATGACCTGCGCGTTGCCGTTGTTGGAAGCGTTGGATTGCGTGTCAGCGGTCGCAGTGGACGACGAGTGTGACGCGGGGATCGTTTGCGCGAAAGCACCGAACGAAGCCGCCATGGCGGTGACAGCAAAAAGGGTAGCGAAGCGGTTCTTCATCATGTACCTCCGTGTTTTTATCATGAAAATAGCGGGGTGATTTCTGGCCACCCCGCTACAGGGCATTGCTTACAGCTTAACGGGGGCCGAAGTTCGACCACTGGTTGAAGCTGGCGCCACCGATGCCGGCGATACCGCCGATCGCGATGCCACCGCCGATTGCGCCGGCGTTCCAGGTCGCGTTGCCTTCGGCCTTGACCTTGGTGTCACCGAAAGCCTGGTTGCCGTTGGCGATCGACTGGGCACCTTGGGCGCCCACATAGGTGGGAGCCGAGCCGGTCGTGGTGCCAGCGCCCGTGGTTTGTGCGAACGACGTGGTGCCGGTCACGACCTGCGCGCCCTGGGAATTGATCACGCTGCCGATCGTTGCGGTGCCGCCGGTCAGCGACGTGGCTTGCTGGAAGGACGTGCCGTTGCCTTCGACCATGGACGCGCTGGTGGCTTGGCCATTCGAGATCGATTGGGCGGAACCCACGACCGAACCCGCGTAGCCGGAAGCGGCACCGCCGATTGCCAGACCGCCACCGACGACGGTGCCGCCAGCGTTGGACGATTGGCCACCGTTGTGGGCTTGGGCGACGCCCATGGTTGCGAACAGAGCGGCCGACAGGGCCAGGGACATGATGGATTTACGCATTTTTGAAAGTCTCCGAGAGAAAAGTGAAACACCTGGTGAAACCCGCCAGGACAGGTACATCTAAAACCCACCCTTACGGGTGTTCACGAAAAATTGATTATCAACTGCTTCGCGTAAGTGCTAGACTTGCTACATTGCTATAACTACGACTTGTTGCAAGTTCATCATTTAAGCGGTAACAGATGTTAATCTACCTTGCGAAAATAATCAAGCAAAACGTAAGTCAATCTACTGAATGTTGTTTCGCCACAAATGAATTTCTTTACTTCATGCGGTCTCGCGAATATTGATGATCAGCGTGGGCACTTGAGTGATGTTTGCACTCAGCTTTCGGAAGCCTTCCGTGATTGCAGTGTCGACCAGGTCCAGGGAAATCATGGCCGTGAGGCGACGATATTGGTCTTGCGTCAGCAGGTCATTCACATTGTCCATCTTGCCGAAGCGCTTGCTGACGTTCTTGACGATCATGAATTGACCCATCGTATTGACGATGTCTTGCGCAGCTTGTTCGATGCCCCCACGTCCACGATCCATGAACAAGAAAAACGTGCGTTCAGTCAGGAATTTCACCACTTCTTCAAAGGTGAGTTCCTGATACGTCTTGTCATATATCTTCGTGAACATTTGCGGGCTCTCCTGAATTAAGTTGTTCATATGGTATATTCACCTACCAGATCAGTCAAGTGAATTTCAAAAATTCCTTAATCTTACGAAGAAACTTTTCGCGAGCCACTTTACGTTGGCGCTTTCGGCGGCGATAGAACGGGCCACCAAAAGCTTCATCAAGGTCCATGGGTTCATCCAACCAATTTGTGATCTTTTGGGCTTGGGTGAGTTTGGTCGTCATACCGAATATCCTCAATTAGCTATTCTTTTAGGTCGAATGTCAGTTTAACGAACACGGCATCCGACTCGTCAATCATCACACTCGCGCCATCGCTCCATAGTGCGTAAATGATGAACTTGATATCATGTTCGGCACAGAAGGCTCTGAAGGTTTCGTTGGGGATACTAACCCGATGATAGCCAAGAGTCTTAGCGGTGGCTGCCTCCTTGGGGAGGTCTGAGAACAAAACTTCGTCACACAATCGCGAGGGCACAAAGATATCATGCAGCGCCTCATAGAGGCGATTGTGCTCTTCGAAGCTCTCAGGGGTATAAACGAGTGGCGGGAGTTCGGTCACAGCTTCACGAAGTCGTTCTGGAAATCGAACCAGTCTACAGCATGTTGAATGCCATCGTCGTAGTTGAACAACATTTCCATCTTGCCAATGTTGTTATCGCACACATAACCGGTCACAGTAGCAACCTCGCCAGTTTCAACGCAAGCCCACTTACCAAAGGCTACAGTCTTCAGGTCTTCTTTGGTCAGAACGTCAGTGATCATTTGCGAAACTCCGTTTTGTTTACCATGTAGGAGATTCTATAGCCAAATGAATGGCGAGTCAAGGTTATTGACTCGCCATTTTACAACTTTGCTTCTTACTTGCTGAACTTGGACTTCAGCTTTTTCCAACCGTTCTTGATGCGTTCGCCTACCTGGTATTCAAGATAAAACTTGTAAGCTTCCAGTACCGATGCGGCAGTTGTTGCCAACTTTACGCCGTACTTGATGATAGTAATGATCATCATAGCGTTCTCCCATTATGATGGGTTCTCCCCAGAACCCATCAATATTTATGGTGAAATCGCGTCAGTTAAACGGTACACTTAAACGTGAATTCCGGCTTGCAATCGCTTGTAAATGTGATCAACACTCTGCCGCAGCATGAACAAGTTGGTTCCGATACCGTAATGTTGAATGGAGGTGGCCATGTCTAGAACAAACTCTTCTTTCATGGGAACACCAAAGTATTCACATTCTTCAGGCCACGTAGGATCGATCACCAGACCATCACGATCCAGCAACCACGCATGTTCCAGGGGAATCAAACCTGGTTTCAGGGCATAGCCTTCACAGTAGGTGAATTCGTCGCTCATCATCAGCAAGGCTGAGTTGCGATAGCATTGCCCCATCTCCTGGGTGCCGCTGATATCGTGGACGATCTTGGGAGTCATCACTCGACCATGTTCGCACAGGATACGCAACCACGGATGATCGCAATTGCTTCGTTGGGCCATGTCATACATGGAACGGACGAATTCTTCACAGTGATTCATATGCCCTCCTTTTCACCAAGTGTAGCACCATGTCGTGAAAATGCAAGGTGATGAGATTCAAATCACCGCTCGCGCTTCAGGCAGACGGTATCACCAGGTTTGAGGATAGCTTGGTTGAAATCAACTATTCGACCGTCCTCGAGCAGGAAAGTCGCCGTGCGGTAGTTGACTGCGAGGATTTCTTTGATGGTGCCCGAGTCAACACACTCCCAAGGATGATTTTCATCATATGCGAATGCACAAACGACTCCTATTACGAGGAGGACGAACCACAGTGCAAGTTTCATATGACTCCCTTGTGTAATTTGGTGGCCACGGTGGGAATCGAACCCACGATCGTCAGTTTTAGAGACCGCCGCTTCACCATTAAGCTACGTGGCCGATTTGATCAGTGAAGATCTTTACGGAGGCGTTGGCGAACCCAGACCAGCGGATCTTCATCTCGCCCCTTGGCAACACTATAGGGCATTTGACGGGATTCCATGTAGAAGACGAACAAGTCTCCGTACAGTTCGGAATCCGGATCCAGCAAGGCTGATGTGCGGAACTCAGCTACCTCTTCAGCGTGTTTCTGCAGAATGTCGTTGAGTTGCATATTTGCCTCCGTATTCATCATGTTTAAATGATAAGTTGCCATAATGGCAAAGTCAAGCGTTAATCGTGATCGTATTCGTCAACCGTGATACCGGTTGCCGTAACTTTGATTTGAACGTGGTCGCCAAATGCAAACTGCAAAACGTCTCGACCAAGCTGGCTCTTCATGAAGGTATTCAGTGCCATTAGGTCAGGATATTGCTTGGCTTCACGGCCATAGCCCAAGTCAATAGTAACGAGATCATCGGGCTCTTCGTCCTCATCATCGTCCCATTCACCCCATGGCGAGATCGTTTCATAGTTGCTCACATAAGCGTCATGGACACTAAATTCGCAAGTGTCACCGTCATTGAAGTACGGCGTATATTGCGCCCAGGTCATGACCTTAAGTTCTGGGTGGTTCGCGAACACTTTCTTGAGTTCGCCCAAGAATGCATTACGGGCTGTATTGCGAGCCTCTTGCATGGTTTGTTCAAGGGCTGTGATGGTGGCTTGAAAGTCTGACATCAGTCGTCTGCTCCAAAGGGAATTGACATGGTTTTTGTTTTATTTTTCTTTTCGGTACCTGACATCCAAGGCTGCAGAGTCATGTTGTTCAGATACTTCTCGACTGTGGGAATGAACCCCAGGTCTTCAATGATGTGTGCTTCTGCCACATCCCTGGGGCTGTATTCCCGCCCCTCGGAGTTCACACGAGTTGCACCATACATCTGCTCGACCAGAAAGCAGCCAAAGGCGCTGTGCAGGATTGCGCGATGCCGAATGTCAGGCATGCAAGCCTTGCTGGAGTCAATGAAGTTGTGAATGTCCATGTAATCCTCTGGGACACCACCGAACTTCTTGGCTGAGATCTTGGCGTGTAGATATGGCTTCATGTTATGTGAAAAGTAGTTTGAATTGAACTGCTGTGCTCGGATCTCTGAAGCGGAATGTCACATCGTAAGCGCGGTCGGCGAATTTGGTGGTTTCAAACGTCCAACACCAGTTTTGGTCTATGGGACCAACAACTTCACGGCACCATTCAGCGGCTTCTCTAAGTAGAGAATACGAGCCAACTAGTTCAACCCGATTGTTCACAGCTGGGCGATGATCGTGGGGATGTGCTTGTCGTCAGCCTGGTATCCGGTCTGCGGAGTGACAAACGTATCACCAGCGAGTTCCACTTCTGTGATTTCGCTCTCGTTCAGGAGACGCCAACCTTGGTGGTCAGCAGATTCAGCGATCTGATACACCCGCACCTTGCCCTTACCGTGCTTGTCAAGGCCATAGGTGTGGGGTTCGACCAGACGCTCGGTACCGTTGTACGTGACCTTCAGGCGTTGCTTGTTGTTGATTGCTTGGGTGATGATGGTGTTCATGGATTATCCTTATAGATGATATGGGAAACGCTACAAACAAAAACAGTTGGTGAATCAGTGTACTCAACAACATAGACCCCTTGATACTGAACGTCACCGAAATCAAGGTTCATGGGACTGGGCATCTTACCATCGGAATACAAAGATGGTGGAGTATCCTCAAAATCAATAATGCACTTTGAGTATATGATTCTCCCCGCGTACTCGTGTTTGATTGGTTTGCGGTCGCGAGGGTCAAACGTACCAATCAGCATTCGTCCGTAGTCAAGCAAACTCAACGGAACACGCTCGTAAAATATGACTGGGTCGTATGATACGACTGATGGTTCGATCAGCTTCATTCCCGAACCAACACAAAGTAGAACAACATGATCCCGAAGGTTTGGAAGTACGAACGTTCACACGCCGCGCCCCAATCCTGGGTTGTGAATACTTGATATATGAAGTTGCCCACGGTGAGGCCAAGACTGAACAGCAGGGGAGTTATAAATGTCATTGTTGTGTCCCGTTATGTCACTATTATGGCACAAAAAGAAATGGCAAAGTTGGTTTCCCAACTTGCCATTTTGTAACAAAGCCTTGCCAGTTTAGGCGAAAGCCATCTCCTCCTGGGGGCTGAGGATAGCGTTTCCATCACGGATCGTCAGGTAGACATTTCGGAATCTAATACTACCCTTGGTGGACGGATGATCGGGCGTTTCACGGGTAGACCATGGTGCCGTGGAATCCAGATGATGGACGTAATGCGTTTCGCCCTTGGTCTTCAAAACCCACATGGGAATCTGAGGATCTTGGAAGTGGCCCTTGTTGAAGTGAAAGTCAACCACCTTGCAGAATTGATTTTCCATTATGCGGCCTCCTTCTGCGCCAGGTATTGACGTTGTGCTTCGAACTTGGATCGGCCACGCAATTCGATCATTTGATTGGCCTCGTACTTGAGACGGCCCAGAGCAACACGGGTACTCTGAATGTCGTTGTAGATGTCAGAGCGTTGAGCAGCCTTGTATGCGTGCTTCGCTTCACGGATCTTGGTGGACAGTTCCTTGTATTCGGCCTTCCATTCGGTGGCCCAGACCAGGTATTCTTCACGGGTGTTGAAATTGATTGCGTTCATTGTCATATCTCCTAAAGTTTAGACAGGGTATTTGTGGGTTTTGATTGAGTCACCGTAAGCTAGGTACAGGGCCATTGCGTCGGCCTCAGTCTTTGCTTCCCAGAAGTGGTAACGGGTGACATGTTTTTCACGACGGCCTTTGCCCTTGCGGAACCTGGCGTCCAGGTTCATTTGCTCTACGTGATTTTGAACGCGAGCTTTTGCTTGGTTGAAGGTGTCGTCAGGGTGGACAGGAACTCGGACTTCCCAAGCATCGTACAGGTTCATTGACATAGACTGAACCTCTTAGTGATGTTGCGAATTTCGTCCTTGCGGGCAGGACCAATACCCAATGCGGTGATGATAGGTTCACCGGTGAAGTGGGGTGGCATAACGTGATGCTGGTCGATGATCAGGGAGCAGGGAATACCTTGCGCCTGGGCTGCTTCGTAAGCCTTCAGAATCTGTTCTTGATTCTTGGCTTTGAGGCAAACCTTCGTGCCGATACCATCGCGTTGGTAATGAGCCGCTGCTTCAGGTCGTTGCTGTTGTGCTTGGAGATATGCGTTGAGATACGCATGACCGCTCTGGCTAGAAAGCTTGCCAGGGGGCATTTCAAGGTCGCCGCGTACAATTGCGTACAGGCGATACGGGTCTTCTTCGAATTCAGACCGCGAGGTGTTGAGCAGTTCGTCAACCTACAATTCTTTCATTTGGAACTCCTGTAAAGTTGGGTGTGGGAATAATTTCGCCACACATGTATTTAAGCACGGACGAAATGATTGTGCAAGAACTATTTCTTTTCTATGATTTCCCAAATCATATCTTCCATAGCATAATAATTCTCCAAGGCTACTTTGTGGCGTCTGCGCGTAACTTTAAAGAGCCGCCCATAGATTGCTAGGTTCACGATCCATAATGACATGTTGAACCAACTTCCCTGAAGGGCGAATATGGCACAGAAGAATATGGCGACGACTATCATACCACCGCTAAACCGCATAATCCCCTTGTGGGAGTGGCTAAAAATACCCCTCAAGATGGATTTGATGATTTTGAACGGGTTAAGTGTCATTTCGCTTCACTATGGATATGGTCGATGATAGTAACATCATCGACCATATCTTACAAGCTTATCCTGTTATCGCCAATTTTTAGGTGGCGTGCATGACATGCCTGGGAAGGGATCTGGGGTTTCCAAAGAGCGAGAACGCTCTCGAGTTACTTCAATCCCACGAGCCTTGAGACCCCTTGCATCGTCATAATACATGACGAGCGTTTCCAGCACCTGATTCTTTTCAAACATGGTTGACACAGTTTGAAAGTCAGTGGGCTTACCAAACCCAGTGCCCAAATTGTTCAATGTGGCTGCTTGAGCTACAGCTCGAGTCAAACCGTTGTCTGTACTGAGTTGAGCAGAATTAACAGACGACGTGTAGCCGTTGAGTGTTACGTCATTGAACGTATTTGATGCACCATTACGCATAATGGGACCCTTAGGGATTGCACCACCCCAAGGTGACGGTAAAGTGTCATTGAGGCTGAACTGCGGGATCACCGCTGGTTTCTCCGACCACACCATCACACCGATGACTCCACAATTGTGACTGGTACCACTTGACAATTGTGAATAGCTGTCACGCTTGCCCGAGAATGTGAACTTTGCGGCACTTTGTCCGTTTAGTTTCCACCCAGGAATCTTGATTGAACCAAAACCAGCGATCACATAACCAGGGCTATCAGGGCTTGCTGCGTTACCATTGATGACGCTTAAACCATCAACGCTTATGATTGCCATAACGCGGTTAGGCGTATGATTTCTAACCTCGATTTCGAATTCAGAACCAGCTCGACCTTCAATGAAGGTATTATCGCCGCTCTTATATTCGGTAGCCGTAGTGCGCCCATTCACGGTGATTGACACCGAAGCTTTCGTACCTTGCATGATCGATCTCCTTACTTGACGTTGCCGAAGAAGTCGGTCGCCGCTTCCGTGGAACCAACAATACCCTTCGAGCGAACCGAGCGGTAGGAAGAAGTTGCAGCACTCAGAGTAGCCATAGTGTCGTGCATGTTGTTCGTGTCGTACGTCATGGTATTACCCTTAGACATACCGAATGTTTGACCCACTTGCCATGCATCCTGGTTAGCACCCAGGAACACGAAGGTCCAACCCTCTGCTTCCTTAGCCTTGATCAGTTGCGACAACATGCTGGGCGAGTATTCACGACTCACATTGTCCTGGCCGTCCGTCATGATGACGATCAGCTTTGCTTTGCCATCATCCTTATTGGTGCGAGCTTCCAGGGCCTTGATACGTGTGCCGATGGCATCGTACAGGTTGGTCATACCAGTGGGATTGTAGGTGGCCTCGTTGAGGTCTTGAACTGTCGAAATAGCCGCATCCAGATATTGAGTGCGAATACCGCGATCATCGAACTTAGTCAGAGTCAAGAAACATTCACCAGGTTGCGAACGTTGACCGTTTACATATTCATTGAAACTGTCAATGGTGGCTTTACGGACATGGCCCATTGAACCGGTTTCATCCAGGAGAAACTCGATGAGGGTTGAGGTGGTGGGAGTTTGAGATTGAACGATCTCGTATGCTTGAGACATAATGATTTCCTTGCAAGTCTTCTGCGTCACCTTCTTGCGACGACTTCTGCTTGCTGTTTGACATGGCATCATTGCCACGTTTCTATTTAGTATACGGGTTTCTGGCTTCCTTGCAATATTGGTGTTGTGCTGAATAGGCAATTCGCTGTATCATATGGCTATCGAATAATGGAGTCATTGAGTTGAAACGCAAACCTGTTAGGCAAGAGCCCGATTTTTATCACCACGAAATGCCAAAAGATTTGCGTCTGGCTATCACTGACGCTTGGGCGAAGATTCAAGCCCACAATAACCTGCCTGACATCATGCAGGAATTCTTTAAGCAATGGAATATTATTGGCTGGGCAGGGGTTTACGGGGATGTGTTTAAGCCCAAAGTTTTACAAGACACCATTCCTAATCTGATCTCTTTGTCATATCGCATGTGGTATTCACCACGATGCTCAAATACTCATTCGTCACCCAAGGGATTCCCACAGAATTTTGGACAACAAGCAGGGATCCCCAAACACTATCCTGGCTTCATTGGTGACATCAGGGCGGTACTAGATTGCGATCCAAAACGGGCCGGATTTCGGGATGCCGTGAATAACACCGCATTCAATACCGGCAGTGGCGGTGGGGGCTTCAATGGCAAAGTCGCAAAGTACAGTTATGGTATTACTCTGTTTCTGGCTGACTTCCCCAACATGGAACAACGAATTGTTGACGAATGCGTCATGGGTCGTCTATCTCAAGGTGGTGACAATTTCAACTTTGTTGAACAATACGACAACACATTGACAGCGGAATAAATGATGGCCCCACTTAGTGGGGCCATCACGTTGTTGCTACTTACGGGCGGTACTTCAGACCCAGCGCTTCACGCTCTTCGGGGCTCAGCTTGTCGTAAGTCTGACGGGCCAGTTCCAGCTTGCGTGCCTTCTCTTCGCGGTCGCGCACGATCTCGTCGAACAAACCGTCAACCCGTTCGAAAGTCCACTTTTCGCTGTCGAGCGTCAGTTCTTCTTCGTCGATCCAATTTTCCTCCCGCTCGTCGTATCGGCTGAATTTCAGCGTGAGCTTCATGTTCGTCGCCGGACCGCGGAAGTTGTAATCCACTCCGAGTTCATTGGCTCGAGCCATCGTGGTCAGAAGAAGCATGGGCGCTTCTTCGCGCTTGAACTTTTCGGCTGCCGCGATACGTTCTTGACGGGCCAGTTCTTCGGCTTCGCGACGTTGAGCTGCGGTTTGCTTTGCCATGTTCATTTCTCCTTGCTGTTGTTTACCATGTATCAAATGATAAACATGGTTCAACATCAAGTCAAGCACCAAATGAACTATTATTCATACTCGTGCAGGTATGCACCAATACAGAACGTCCATTCCTCATCGCTCAGATTCTCGCAGCTTTTGTTGAAGACCAACATTGCGAGTTTCTGCTCATCTTCCTTGCCAAAATCCAAGAAGGTATAGCGTTGAGCGGTGCGATTGAACTCTTCTTGTTCGAATGCTTCAATCGCGTTTGTCCAACGTTGCTTGAGGATCATCCCCAACTGGTAACGAGTGTAGGGCCTGGGTGACTGCCATACGTTTGTGAGTGCGGCCTTGGTTGCATTCACGATGTATGTCCAAACTGGGTTTGGTAACGATTGAATCGCGCTATACAACATAGCTATGTCACCAGAATCACCCACCTTGCGCAAGGCTGTATGGGTGAGCTCACTTACATTTTCGATCATTTCCTGGTTGAGATTTACCGTGGTCTTAGAACCACGATTTTCAAGGATGGCTTGATACAATGGATGATCGATGCGTTCTTTCATGAAGGTATTCATCATCACTACCCGCATGTCACCGTACGCCGGGACGCTGAAGAACATCACGTCAGCATCCTTGATCAACGTGATCACCTTACCCAAATAGTATTGACCACTCTTATCTGGTTTGTTGTTGGGACCGACCGTTATCGAATAACCCAAAGATACGGCAAAACGAATGATATCTTCCATGGTAGCTCCCAGAATGTTTTCGCCAGTTTAACACCAAATGAATACGGGGTCAAAGCATTTTAGTCACTACTCTGACATTGGGCATACGATCATGGGCTGGTTGGCAATCAATACAGAACTTGCAACCTCGAGCTGCGATGCGTCGTGCTTCTGGAATGGGATCACCACAATCCAAACACACCTTCGACGATTCACCCGTATGTTTCATCATACGAGCGATGGCTATCGCATTGTCTACGATAGCCATCGCGTTTTCGGCTTCCTCGTCGGGATTGCCGAATCCACTCATTCTGCTTGGGGAACACTGGCCAGAACGGCCTTCATGTATGCCAGCTTGGTTTCGTAGCCGGCGATTTGGTTTTTGTAATGAGCAGTGGCACCATGCTGACCTTCACGTTCAACAGCAGCCAAGCTTCGTTGGGCGTAAGACAGGTTCTTTTCTTCCAGTTCGATCAGAACTTCAAGCGTCGACATATTTCTTTCCTTGGGGGTTTAATGGGGCGGCAAGCCGCCCCATTGGATCAGCCGTTCAGGGGCAGCGTAGCCACGTACTGGCCGATGCGCGCCGCTTCAGCGGCGGTCAGATCTTTGGGGAGGTTCAGGGTGATGGTCAAATCTTCACGCAGGCGGAAAGCGTGTTCCAGACCATCAACGGCACCAGCAGTGCGAACCGTACGCGAGATCGTTTGGCGAGCAGCCATATTGGCGGCACGAGCTGCGCGGGCCTTGGCCAGATTGGCCAGTTGTTGGGGAGTTGCAACCGACTTGACGGCGCCCTTAGCGGAAGCACGGGCTTTTGCCTTAACCTTGCGGGCCTTGGCGCGGGCACGTTGAGCGGCGTTGTTCAGGTTGTAGAACTGGCGAACAGCAGAGACATCGTAATTGGTAGCTGCGGTCGAGTATTCCTTGCCGGCGCGACCATCACGAGCGACGATCTGGCCCGATGCGAGCAGCGTGTTGATGGTGCTGCGTACGGCAGCCAACGTCATGGTGGGAAAACCAGCTGCGGCTTTGCGAGCAGTCGAACGAGGATTCGTGGCCAAGAATGCAAACATCTTCTGGGTGTTGGTGCTCATTTGTACTTTTACCTTGGTTTGTTTTTGCGACTTTTGTTATCGCGGAGTTTTGGCAACGTTGCCATAGACCGCATTATGGGAAATGGCATGCCAATTGTCAAGCAAATTTGGCATGCCATTTCAAAATATTTTTGACGCTTTAGATGAACGAGGCTTCGCCGTCAGTGTCGTCATTGCGAACCTGATTGCCAAACTTTGCCATCAACAATTGGTTCTCGAATTCTTCGGCGAAACCCGGGCAGATCTTTTCGATCTCCGAGATGCTGACTTCCACATAGGGCGGCTTGTCACCACTCGGATACAGCTTCTTTTCAGCCAGATGACGAAGGTCATAGAGACCACTGCCACCATAATGGCGTTTGAAGCTGTATGTTTTACCACGACGACCCCAGAAGTTGTACAGGGAACCCGGCTCTGGCGGATACCAGCGCGGATTGCGCTTCTGCATTTCTGTCATTTCGGGACCATTGTTGAATTCCACGTATCCCCAGACTTTGTCGTTCTTGTCCGTTTTGCACCATGCAAAGAAACGAATGGTGTAGCTGTCGAGTGCCATATGTTCTCCTAGTGTTGGATGATTTCAGCTTGAAAGGAAAGTTTAACCAACATGGCCAATTCTTCCCCACGAACCGTAACAGTGAAAGTAGATGAATGTGGGGGACGGGCGGCGAAGCGAGAATTTCTCGACTCCAAGTCAGACGAAACAGACCAACGAGTGGTACCGTTCTTCTTGAACCAGGTCACAAGTTCTTCCCTGCTGGCGCCACGCACCTTAAGGAAAATGATAGGTTGTGTGCTCATCGTTCACCTCACTGTTTTAACCCAACTAGTATAAGTTCATATGGCGGATTTTGCAAGTAGATGAAAAAGATGGTTACAAGGAGGGGTTCCCCTTGTAACCATTAAGTGTGTCGCAGTACGTACATGCGTGGACGTACCAATGAGTGTTATAGCATCTTAATGCAAAGTTGCAAACATATTGCGTTAAAGGGCAACAAGACGCTTGGTGGGGCTCTGGTGCCCGTCAATCAGCATCAAATTCACCAACAAAGACGGGGTGTCCGACAAGTTCAACAAGTGTCGATGACGGTTGCGCAAGATCCCACTTGGCTCTGACTTTGGGGCTCCTGCTGAAGTTGTACCCAGTGCCGAATCCATTCGGATGGTAAGTGAAAGTTTTGCCAGCTTTCAAGTCATCAATAATGGCTTGTTTACGTTGCTCAGTCAGAAATAACGTGATAGGCCCCAGATTGAAGGGTTGCGTGTTGCGCATATGTTCTTGATGGCCCATAACCACCAACCGTTGATCCACAATCGCTTGACGGATGTCATCAACTTCGTCCAGGTAAAAACTGTCCGATACACCCAAGCGATTCAATGAGAACCACTCACCACGAGCGCGATATCTGGTTTCGCATGAAGGCAAAAGACTGTCTTGCCTGTAGTGAAACACGATCTCCATGCCATCTCCTTCAGGGATACTCAGGATGTCATGCTTCTTTAATGCCGTAAAGACGGCCCCAGGATGTTCATCAAGTAGATGATGAATCGCATCGACTACTCGTGCTCGAATATTTTCTTCAGAACGCTTTTTCATGCCTTGCTCCTGAGGATAATCCAAATGGATCACCCTGTCTGAGTTTGCGAGTTTGAAATGAAGTGCCTGTTGGGTATCCATTATGGTGATTAGGACACCGTCAGGTATCGACCAGCCACGATGCTCGATCGTGTAGTCTATTTTGTGTTCAACCAACCACGATACGACGGCGAGATATTTCACACCGTCGTATGTGGCCAATTGAAAATCATGTCGTGTAGCGTTCACCAGTAAGCGCATTCACAACAGTTGTACCGGGACCAAACGCGGCTCTTGCTTGAGCGCGTTCTTCTCGGATTTGTTCCGGAGTACGAGCGGCTTGCTTTGCTCGGAACCGGTTGATGATTTGAGCATCCTCCGCTTTTCGCACCAGGATGCTGAGTTCCAGATTGAACTTCTTGCCACTCTGGTGCCACAGGACCAACATGTCACTGAATGGGATGCGACCGTTGGATTTCCAACGAACGATTCCATTCGTGTCGACCTGAGCATCGGTTTCGAACTTGCTCAGGTTCTGCTCGTCCTCTCGGACTTGCCAATTCGCCTTCGTCATTCTTCACCTCCAAGTTAGGACCATACTCTAAGGTCAAATGAAACTACCATATGAACTTAAAGTACAGACTATGCTACAGCGACAAGACATGAACGTAAACAGAGCGCTTACATAATCACGCAAAGTTGCTCAGGTAACCGCAGCACGGTGTTCTTATGGCCTTCAATGCGAATACGAACATGCGTATCAGTGAACGCCACGACTTTTGCGAACACGAGTTTTTGAATGCCGGAAGTGGTCTGAAACTGGTCAGCACACAGAACCTTTTGATGAAGGTCCAAGTATTTCCCTTGAACGTCCTTCTTGTCACCCTTCAGTTCTTTCATCAGGTTCTCCGCATCGTTCTGAAGCAGATGGGCATCGAGAGCCTTGCCCTGACGTTCAAGTTCCTCTTGGGTTCGTCGTAAATGAGCATGGATCACGAATGCTCCTTGTTTGAACGAATCGTTGCAGTTCTGGCAGCAAGCGGGGCGATCGCCCTCTTGAATCAACATCCCCGCACGTCCATCACAAGCTCCGCAGACCCCGCAAACATTGAATCCCATGTTGACCTCCGTGTTTTTGATGAGCGTATTATGATACCAAATGAATACAAAGTCAACAGCCAAAAGAAAACGGCCCCACTAGGAGGCCGTTTGGTTGTTTCTGTTGCTAGGCATTTCCTGCCCCGCCTTAGCCCTTAGGCTGCGGCAGCGTAAACGTTGTCGTTTGCGTTTGTGGTTTTTGCTTGATTTACGGTCATCGCCTACCGTGCTGTCATCTTCCACTATCTCGCCCTGTCGAAACCATGTCAGCCCCATCATCCACACACTGGCACCAAACCGGGTCTAGGGCTTACGCCTTGCGATACGGAGGTTTTACCTTCCCCTTTCGCGACCAATGTGTGGGTGGTGGAGCTGGCGGGAGTCGAACCCGCGTCCAGAACGCCTTTGCTTCACAGTCTGGGGAATTTCTTCCCCTACAGCAATACAGTCAATTGTACTGATCTGGTTATGAAAGTCAACAAGATCAAAGTGACAGTTTGTATCTTACGGCTACATGATCTGAAACAATCATAGTCAATGTGGTGTAAAACGCCCAACTCGTGTAATCGGCAGTGTAGTTTGCACATTCCCAACTAGCCGTTACCTCTTCGACGATCTGTTTGTTTGCGTGACTGAAATTAACTTGAAGGACAACCAAATATCTGGTGTCATTCAGTTGTATGAATTTTACAACGTCACATTTGTCCATGTAGGCAAAAGACATCATTACCAATCGAACTTAAAAGATGCCACATTATCAGCCAGGATGGATTCCAGAAGCTCTGTCATCTCTTCTTGAGTGAACATAACCTCGCCCGTATAACGAGTACAGGCTTCAACCGTACCATCTTCCGTAAAAGCATCATCCAAAATTTCAGCCCAATCCACTTGGCGTCCTCGTCCATAAACCTCAGGAGCATCACAGTAGAACTTTACATATCGATTCTGGATTGTTCCATATTGGGGCAACCAGTCATGGTTTTCTTTAAGCGAAGACGGAGCGAAAATCCAGAAGTCCCATCGTTCCACCAAAGGAATGGTTTTGTTCTTGATCAGTATTTGAAAGTCCGCTTTCATGGCAGATGATTCTTCATCCACCTTCTTTTGGAGTTCATTCAGATTGGCGATGCGTGTGTTGAATTGTTGTAGTTGTGTCATTTTGGTTTTAGTTGTTATCAAGTTTGCGAATATCTACCTGGAGATTCCCCTATCGTTAGTAGGTCGATTACCAAATCCCATTGAGTTATTGCCCTACTATCCGTGAATAATGGTGAATTCCCATATGTCTACCTGGAGTTCTACGACATTCACGTAGTATCAGCATAGTGCCAAGTAAGAATGACCGTGAATACTCGTGAATACTCGTGAATACTCGTGAAGTATCGCCACATACTCACATCATTGCCCCAGTTAATAGATTAATGAGAACCAGTCTACTCACTGGTTCCTTCCTGAGTTTAAATGCCAATACCTGTTCATCAGTCAACTGGACGTCATCTATACTGGCTGTCATCCAGTTGTTATCAACCCTGAATATGGGTTCTCCATCAAGACCATGTCCGTACATGAACGTTCTTACCTGATGCTGGAATTCTTCCCACGCTTCTGCGACCCTTATATCCACGAATGTATTTGGTGCTGTCATGGTATTGATTCTGGACTTCCACCCAGTATTTGGGATCACTGCCAGGAACAGTATCATGGCTTTGTTGCCTGACACCGTGTAAACAAAGTCCATCAGGTAATATCCTGGAGTTCTTCTGGCCTTTCGAGTATTCGTCGAGCCAAATGTTCTGAGGTAGGGTCAGCTAGTTCCAATATGACCTTTTGTTCATCAGTCAACTGAGCTTTCAATTCTGTTCGCACTAAAACTTTGGAACCCAGAACATCCATATAGGTTTTATCTAGCTGGTATTGGTGAGGTTCCATATTCATGGTCTCCACAACTGCCATCAAACTATCGACCAAACCTGCTTGGACTCGTTCATTAATGATAATTCTCAGGTCTCGGAGTTCCCACTCTTCCAACTTCTCGTCCATAATGAACTCACCATTCCTGATAGTTATCTGGTATGACCACACATATCGGCCATCAACGTCCACGTAAAAGCGTTTACTCATGATTCCATAAGCCTCAGCATCAACATTTGACTATCTGATAATCTGGCCGTTAGTACCAAGCTGTCCACAAACTCGATACCTTTTTCCGTATGAGTAGTGTTGGTGATCTGGTAATCAACAAGAACCAACTCGTCTATTATTTCTTGTATGGGTTCCATCAACTGATCGCTGTTGTCTCGGCACCATTCGAACTGGCTTTCGTCCATTTGATCGTAGAAATCGCTCAAATACCTTTTCCTGATTCGAAAAGTTGATGTCCACTGAACACGACCATCAGGTAGTAGATCGTAGCTCATAGGTGATCACCAAACAATTCACTGTATTTCAGTCGCATCAATACCTCCTGTTCTTCACTCAGAGTCACAAACAATTCCAGGGTGGAATTCCAGGAGACACCAAACGAAACCATCGTGTATTGTTCAATTGATAATCCCAGAGTGGCAATAAGGTCGTCAGCCCACGCCGATCTGGATTCCTGACTCTTTCCGCGAATTAGAACCCGCATCGTTGAGGTGCAGTCGTCGTTCTTTATTCTGTTGTCAACTATTGCTTGCATGTGATCTATGGTGAATGGTGGTAATTTGCGTATTTTGGTTACTGGGATCATAGGTGATAATCCGGCAGGATCCAGCATAAGACTACTAGGGCCAGTCCTGCACCCAAAGCCGCAGGACCCAGGGGAAAAGTGGGGCCATGATTCCAGCCAATTATTCCCCAGGTGGTGAGAAAACATCCAATTGAAAACTGACGAGGCCAGTCCTCCATGGGCTGAATAAATCTACGAATCATAGCGGACATTTTTCATCCAAATTCATCTGTTCCTTACCAGCAAGTTCTGGAACCCGTAATTTCAATATGATGGTTTGTTCATCAGTTAATTCACATATGAATTTGATCTCGGCTAGAACCATCAAGACCTTGAAAGTTGTTTCACCATCTTGTGAGAATTTGAACCGGATTGGCACATGACGTTCGATCATATCGTAGTATGGTTTCCTGAGATCCAGCATGTCGACCAATCTTTGGAAGGCATCACGCAACATGCGTTCTTGGTCATTCAATTCAGTAATCAACCTACTAGCCAGGCAACGATCCTGATCCCAATCACGTAGCCAAACATCACCCAGTTTGGTTACACCATCCCATTCGTAGTAGTGCATACGAGTCCAATCCTTATGATGCCATATTGTACTTGACTGGAATTCAAAAGGTGATGGAAATTTGAAATGGTTGATGGGGTGGCATTTGCCACCCCATCAAGTTCGATCATTTGGGATCAGTTTTGGTCTTGATCTTCCAGTGCTCGCCGAGTAAGTTCGTGGAGGATTTTGATCTGATCGCGGTTCATTTCAACGCAATCCCAAGCGCCGTATTTGCTCTGATAGCCAAACATATAACGGATACCCACCCATACGCGCTTCCAGAATCCACGGTACTGATGTAGATAAACGCTGGTGTAGATTTCTTGATCTTCGGGATCGTAACGATAGATGAGTTGATGTTCATCTGAACTGCAAGCGCAAACAATTACATGAGTTTCCAAAGTTATTTCCTTAAATCAAGTCAAAAGATCAAAATATTCACTAAACTTCAGTTTAAACAACGCCATGTCTTCGTCATTGCTCAACTTTAGTTCGAAACTGTCGTAGAACGAGAACTGATAAAACCGCACGACCTCATATCGACCGCCTATTTCATCAAACAACCATTCAACCAGTTCGTCACTCGACGACGGTTTGGGATTTTTGGGCCACATTACCCCGATCAACCAACCAGGTTCTGATACTAGCCTTTGATACGTGATATCAATTTGCGTGTCGTGCGCCGTGACAGGTTGAGTGATTTCCTGACACAAATTGGATGATTCAATAAGGGGTGCTTGCTTTTTCTCAACTGGAGTTTTCTGACATCGCCAAATTCTCATCGCATGAACTCCGAATATTGCAGTTTGAATACAAGGACTTCCTGAGGTGTGTCAAAGTTAACCAACACCATAGCTCCATTCTGCGCCATGATGATGGTATCGGCGACCATCGGCGACAGGAACTCAATCAAGTGGTCTCGTTCCGCAACATCGCTAAAGCTCATCATGAACGACACCCGATCGGGGAACTCAGCAAGCCTCTTCGCGCTGTGAGTTCTGAAGGGTTTAATCCACTCTAATTTCATTGCCTTTCCACCAACGCCAAACAACCCAGATCGCGATGAGTATCGCGCCCAGCACGGCACCCCAGAGATCCATAGTGGATTTACTAATGACGTTCTGGTAGAATCCCCAAATGATACCACCCAAGCAGGTGCCGAACATGGCACCGCCTAGGACTAATCTGAGATTCAGAAGTGTGAAAAGTCGTCTGAGTTTTCTGTGCATTGCTCAATTGTACACGATTGGTACAATGGCGCCAATGCTTTCCAGATCAATATCCTGAAAATATTCTTGCAGGATTCGAGTGGATTCTAGACAAATGGAACCCTCAGTGCCTAGATGAAACGATACCACGATGTCACTTTCTTCGTGGAACTTGACTGGATTTATGATGTCGCCACAAGGAAGCACTTGATAAACTCGTGTGCCCAAAACTGATTCAGCTTGTTGTTTCAACCATGTGTGGTGTCTGTCCAACGCCTCCAAGAATGCTGTTCTGTCATTCTCCAGATCCGTATCTGCAAAGATCTGTTCAGCCGTAAACTTGTATCGCATCATAATCTCCTAAGAGTAGAGTGTTTACAAAGTTATTTATGGCATCAAGCCACCAGACTGTCAATAACCTAGAATTCAGTCACCATGGGATCAGAATATGAACTTATCTGCGAGGTCAGACAGGATAGCTGGAGACATACCACGGGCAAACCAAAGGGAACCAGGTATGGAAAAGCCACCGAGACCCGGTGGCTTTTGTTTAGAATGGAATCTCTGAACCTGGTGGCATATTGGCTCTAACTAGATCGCTCATGTCTTGAGTCAACACCGAGTTTTCACCAATGATGACATCTTGGGCGCAAGGATTCATGCTGCTCAGGCTCTTGATCATGGATGCAAAGCCAGCTTGCACTTGTTCCACGATTGCTGCTGCGGTATCCGTGATAGTACCAATGACATCGCTCGCAACATCTTGAACAGCTGAGATCGCATCCGCGATGCCGCCAGAAACAGTGTCAAACACCAATCCAATGGCTTCTTGTGCTCCTGAGATGGCTTCACCAATCATGGCTTTGACTTGTGCAATACCTTCGGTCGTCCAGTCAATTATGTCACCAACCGTTTCTCGGATTTGCTTATAGATATCGCCAATGGCACTTTGCGCACCACTGATTACATCTGATACCATGCCGTTAATGTCGTCAACAATCCCACCAATCCAATCCTGAACTTCGCCGATCGTTTCTTTCACACTAGCAATCATTCCCGATACTCCATCCATGAATGATGAGCAGGGATTGTCTTGATTACGACCTAGTGCCGCGTCAAGGGCTTGTTGGCTTGCCGTTACGTTGAACAACGTGGTAACTTGCGGAACACCCAAACCATCAACATTATTGGGGTTCGATATGACTTTATTACCATGTGCATCTTTCAAATACTGCCCATTGGGATCATTCCCGTCATCGTCATCGCCATTCAATTTCACATATTTCCTAGACCATGTGATCATGTTGTCAGGAATGTTCATTCTACCTGAAAAGGGATGAATGTCTGTGAACATTTTTGATGTCACACTCGCTACGCTTGCTCCGATACTCGCCACAGATTCGATGCCTGATTGTAGACCACCGAACAATTGTTCACTGATGAGCGAATCCAAGGATCCCTGTGGATTGCTGGGATCTGGAGCATTCCCGATACCCAAAGATGAGCTGATATGGCTACCCAAGGATGACATTTGCGATGTCAAACTACTGATAGCTCCACCAATAGGATCGACTAGTGCCTTACCCTGCTTAATCAGGTCCAGACCCTCATTCAAATACTGAGAGTCAAATGCTGGTTTGGGCAGCTTGTTGATTGCTGCGTTGATTGCGTCTTGATTAATTGTCATGTTACACCAAAATCAAACCTGGATCGTACTTACCGTTCTTTGTCGTTGTCAGAAGTTGTTTACGATTTCCAGTTTCACTGTATGAAAGATGAATCCATGGCTTGTTGCCAATATATTCAAGAATCATTTGATCAAAGGGCACGTTGTCCTTGATCCATTGAACTCGTTCCCACCATCCTTGTTTGCTCAAAGCACCTGACCACTGATCACTAAACTGAAGGTCGATGGCTTGCCCTATTTCATGCTGGGAGCTACCGTTTTTCTGTAGTCTGAAGCCGCTAGTGATACCAATGACCTGACGCCCATATCGTCTTGCAACAGGCTCTAGAACGTTCACACATACAGCCTTCAGGTTGCATATGATTTGAAGTTCAGACAACCCTCGTTGTGCCTTCACCCTAGTGGGGGAAACGACTGCCTTGCTGCTTACAGTTTCCAATTTGAAATTAGGGCTCAAAAACATACCGTAGTCAATGTGGTTTGGAAACTCACCACAATCAACTGGAGTCGTTGGTGTAGGTTTCGCTTCTGTGACTTTATCTTCAGCTGGCGGAGTAGGTGCCGCGGGATCATACCCCAATTCTTTACTGCGTTCAATCTCACGACTGGTAGCAGGACGACCTTGAATTTTAGGATAAACGACTACACCTGGGTTTTGCGTATCAACCTCATCATCCCAAGAACCCAAATCAGCCTCATTGAGCTCTGCAGGAGTCCCATCCGGGAATGTGAATTTGATTGCTGGGCCACTGCTACCGCCCTCGTATCCCACAATACGGTTAGGGGAGCCACCGACAATAGTGGCACCGCATGAGCATAGATCGCCAACCCTAGCAGTCAGGGGACCGTTGGTGGATGTGGTTTGAGCGCCACCAACGATTGTTACCGTTCCGTGTTTGTCACAGTAAGCGAGATCACCAATACGAGCAACACCAAGACCGTTAGCCTGAGTATCAGCACTGGCAGAAATAATACGGCCGCCATGAGAGATCGCATCATTTAATCTCGCTACGCTGGGCATGATTACAGACTGGCGCTGAGGTCAAGTCCAGTGGTGGACTTGACGTATTGGGTTGCGGCATCCTTGCGGGCGACGATCGGCTTCATGAGCATCTTGTGATATTCGATAGTGACTTCCGTGTCATCGTCCAGACCCATCATGAACGGAGCAAAGCTGACACCAGCCTGACCGTTACCAGTAGGAACAAGAGTCAGAATAACGGGCTTGCTGAACGTGTAGGTTTCGCCTTCGACCTTAACCAGCTTGGCCAAGATTTCTTCACCACTGGTCAGCTTGACTGCGACGATGTCACCAGCGGCAACGGTTTTGTTGGTATTGATTAGCATTTTGTATTTCCTGTTGTGTGATTACTTATCACGTTGATTAATAGAGTAGGCCCAATTTGCGGAGGGCTTCTTCCGCTTTTTCCTTCTTGTCCAAAGGCACTACGATGGACGCTTGATTTGCAACCGCGGCTCGTTTGGCATCTTCTGCGGCTTTATTCGCCAGCTTTTTGGCCTTATTAGCTTCCATGGTCGCCTTACGTTTTGCCGCAGCTTCGGCATTCTTACGCTGGGTGATTTCCCGGGCTTCTTTGATTTCTTCCTTCAGCAAGCCTTCCAGATACTCGACATCAATGTAATCAAACAGATCGAAGTCACCATCATCCATAAGTTGTTTGAATGACTTATCAATGGCTTGCTTCAATGCTTCAAACGTTGCGATGTTTGAAACCAATTTTGAAACATCGACCGTTAGGTTTTGATGGCGATATTTCAAATAGCTGACACCTTGTTCGAGGTGATCCTTGTATTCTTCGAAGGAAATGGGAACTTGCATGGTGAAGAAGTCTGCCCCCAGTTTGGCAGCCACCAGGTGCTGGTTGAATTCGTCAAGTTCCTGTTGGGTGTAGGTCTTCTTGCTCATTTGATCAATCCTGCGGCTTTGAGAATTGCGACTGCCATCTTGTGTTTCTTTGGATCAACAGTGATAGTCATGCCATTTGCTTCCAATGCTTTCTGTTCAGCAAGTCGCTTTTCTTCATGTTCTCTTTTGGCCTTATTTTCTTCTTCTCTGATTCGAAGTTCTTCAGCTTTGGCCGCTTGTACTTGTGGACGGAAGAAGCGTTCACTGTTGTACCATTCCATGTCGTCTTCATCAATGTTGTAATTGATAGTGTTGGTGTACATGGTTTCTATTTGCTGTTTGAAGTATTCGTAAACATCGATATTGTTGAGAACTTCTTGCTTTGTCAGCTTGATATGTTCGTGGTTGGATTTCAAATAGTCCAACACGTTTTCAGCGAATGCATCAAACGAGGTCCAATCAACATCAAATGTCACTTTAAAAGGCAGAGACCCAGACAATTTGGACTGCATCATCTGGTCTTCGTGTTCTTCTTGTTGTTCTTTTGTAAAAGCCATCATGACTCTCCTTTGTGAACATTCTAGGAGTGGCTTTACTTGACGTCAAAATAGAATTGGGGAGCAATGCTCCCCAATTTGTAACTAGATTTGTTTAGAAATCCAAGTTGTTGTCGAAATCAACATTGCCACCAATACCAACCGTGTATTCAGCGACCGTGCGCTCGAAGAAGTTGGTCAGTGATTGCAAGTCTTGCAGTTCCATGAAAGCGAACGGGTTGGTAGAACCGTATTCCTTTTCCATGCCCAGACGAGTGAAACGCATGTCTGCAACGAATTGCAGATACTCGCGCATGTTTTCCTTGCTCATACCAGCAACACCCAGATCCAGAACGTCGTCAGCGAATTGCATTTCGCATTCAACTGCTTCCTTGATCATTTCGCGCACACGGCTTTCCATGCTGTCATCCCATAGTTCAGGATATTCGGCGCGCACTGTATCAACGATTTCGAATGCCACGTTCATGTGCATGGATTCATCACGGAACACCCAGTTGGTGCCGCTTGCCAGACCATGCAGCAGTCCACGCGAACGCAGGTAATACACATAGGCGAATGCGCCAAAGAAGAACAGACCTTCGATAACGGCTGCGAACGTAATCAGGTTCAACAGGAAGGTGCGGCGATCTTCTTCAGTACGGCACTCATCAAGGTCCATGACTGAGTCGATCCACTTAAAGCAGAAGTCAGCCTTTTGTTTGATCGATGGGATGTTGTTGATGGCATCAAACGCAGCAGCACGTTCATCGGGATCCTTGATGTATTCATCCAGGAGGGTCAGGTAGAACTCAACGTGAAGCTGTTCTTCAAACAGTTGGCGACCGTAATACATACGAGCTTCTGGGGAGTTCACGTGCTTGTACAGACTCAACACCAAGTTGTTTGCCACAATGCTGTCGCCAGTGGCGAAGAACGCAACAATGCGATTCACAATGTGTTTTTCAGCTGGGAGGATCTTGTCGCGCAAGTCGGCAATATCGGTGTTGAAACTGATTTCTTGAACGTTCCAGTTATTCTTCTGTGCGTCACGGAAGAATTGGAAAAACTGCGGATACTTCATTGGGCGCAATGTCAGATTGAACCCGGGATTCAAAATTCCCATTCGTCTTATACTCCTTAAAAGCTTTATTTAGTGGTGGTTATTGTGATATGTACCATATTCACCAATGAGGTGAATATCAAAATCTGGTTTCACTAGGTGGGAATAATCCCAATCCCCAATGTCAGGACTTAGCGTGATGTGCGGGTTATAGACTGGATAGTCATATGTGGCTCCTGCCGCGATCGATTCACTAAATCGAAAGTGCAAGTAGGGGCTGAACAATCGCAACACTAGGGTCCTTCCCATGGGAGTAGGCCAACAATCCAAGAAATTAAGATCCTTGGGAATGTAGATGTCCACCGTGTGATTTTCTGGGAAGTCAACCGGGTCAACACTGTTCACGATAGTTACGTGAAAGCTTCCCTCTGCGGTTGGATTCGGAATGTTGTTGACTTTAAGGTATTCAGTCAATCGTTGATTCGTATCAGCATCAAAGAATCCGGCTACGAAGAGTCCAGACTCCGATGTTGAATCGGCGTATTCATCAAGCATTTCTTATTCTTATAATGTGCTTATTTGCTATCAGACATGATAGCTTTTATTGCCGTATCTGCAATAAAGAAGGGGTGAACCAGTCACCCCCTTTTGACCAATATTAAAAGGCCATGATGTGTTGGTATGCTGCCATACAAGTTGCTTCCAAATCAGAAGTCAACGTGACATTTGGTGCCTTCTTTTCAATAGTATAGCGCAGATACTTTTCGTTGGTGAAACCTGGTTCTATGCCCACAACGATCGGATTCGCTCCGCTAATCGCCAGCGGAGCGATTGCTTCGCCCAGCTCAAACAATGTCGTGAGACCGAAGTTGCGATGCGGCATCTCTATGGTTTTGTTCGCCAACCAGAACACCATAATGCCAAGTGCCTTGGTTCTAGCCAAGTGTTCATGTTCCCAATCAACTTGTTCATAGAATGTGTCATCAGAAAAATCCTTGAGATCGGTGAATTCAGGACGACGTGGATTGAACACATTGATATGACGAGCTGGATCCAGATCCATACCAGCCAATCGAGTGAGAATTTCTCCAGCCTCGTTCTGCCAATCACCAGTACCCAGGATAGGACCAGCTAGGAAAATGTTTAGACCATGGTTGGGGTCTTGCGCCTCATGTGGCGAGTTAATGATTTCTATGGTTGCCATATATTTTGGTGGTTAAAAAGGGGAGCTATACTCCCCTTTTACTACTTAGGTGCAGGAATCGCAAATTTCAGGGTTCTCAGGAGCCATTGCTGGTGCTCCTGCCTGATTGTCAACCGTTACCTTGTTGATCTTCGTTGCCGAACGACCACGCAGATAGTAAGTTGTCTTCAGACCCTTCTCCCAAGCATACATGTACATGCTGGACAGAACTGCGGTACGCTTGTCTTCAGGGAACTTGTTCAGGTCCAAGAACAGATTCAAGCTCTGTGACTGGTCGATATACGCGCCGCGAGCAGCAGCATGTTCGATAGTCTTCTTCTGCGAAATTTCCCAAACCGTCTTGTACAGTTCATACAGTTCGGCAGGCAAGCCAGGAACACTAGCCAGAGAGCCTTCACTCTGCTTCAGCTGGTTAATCGTGGTTGCATCCCAACGACCCAACTTCTTCAGATCAGCAACCAGGTACTTGTTGACTGCAATAAATTCACCACTGAGGGTTTCACGCTTCAACAGGTTTGCCTTCTGAGGTTCAATGCACTCTTCAGCACCAGAGATATGAGCAATGGTAGCTGTGGGAGCGATAGCAATAGTCAGACTGTTGCGCAGACCATGCGTCTTGATTTCTTCCTTCAGTGCATCCCAACGAGTGACATCCGAGGGAACGACACCAGCCAGATCAAACTGCAAAAGACCCTTAGCGGCGTGAGTATGTTCAAAGTCACGGTGAGGACCAGAAACCTTAGCCAGTTCACAAGAAGTCTTGAGAGCCTGGTAGTAAATTTCTTCGCTGATTTGAGCCGACAGCTTGATAGCTTCATCAGATTCAAAAGGCAAACGCAATTGGAAGAACAAGTCTTGCAAGCCCATCAGACCCAGTCCAATAGGACGCAGGCGCATGTTGGAAGCCTTTGCTTCGTGAATGGGGTAGAAGTTGCGGTCGATAACGCGGTCCAAATACTTGACAGCAATGGCGACGTTCTTGTGCAGCTTAGCCACATCTAGCTTGCCGTTCTTGACATAACCACGGCCGATGTTGATCGAACCCAAGTTACATACGGCAGTCTCACCGTTCTCAATAGCCAGGAACAAATCGGTTTCTGGATTGTAGTCCAGAATGTTGATGCTACGAGCAACGAAATCTTCTGGGGTCAGAGCAGCGACTTCTTCACGAGTCAAATGCACGTAAGTACCAGCGTTGGTGGGCTCGATAATTTCGGTGCAAAGGTTTGACAAGTGAACAACGGAACCATTGACTGCGCTGTTGCAACGAATATTGCTTGCATCCTTCCAGCACATCCAACCATTACCAGTTTCAGCCAGCGTCTTCATCATGCGGGCATAGATCTTTTGTGCGGGCAGTTGTGCTTGGAACTTACCAGCAGCTTCCAGCTCCAGATAACGAGCTTCGTATGCGGCACCAAACAGATCGGTCAGTTCGGGAGCAACGGCAGGATCAAACATCGACCACACACCACCTTCCTTGACGCGCTTCATGAACAAGTCAGGAATCCAGTTAGCGACGTTCAGGTTGTACGCACGCTTTTCCTTTTCACCCACGTTGTCACGCAGTTCCAGGAACTCCATGATGTCAGGGTGATGCGTTTCCAGATACACACATGCGGCACCCTTGCGCTTGCCGCCTTGGTTAACGGCGGCAACGCTACCACTCAGTGTGTGCAACCATGGCACAATACCGTTCGACTTGCCGTTCGTGCCCTTGATCAGAGCACCGCTTGAACGAATGCGCGATGCTGACACACCGATACCACCAGCGAACTTGGACATCAGTGCGATATCCTGATAACGCTTGTAGATGTCACGCAGATCATCCAAGCTGGAATCCAACAGGTAGCAGGAGCTCATCTGAGTGTGCTTGGTGCCCGAGTTGAACAGGGTGGGGGTCGAGGTCATGTATTCCAGGCTTGACAGCAAGTCATACAATTCAACCACTTCTTGTGCATTCTCGGACAAACCTGCCGCAACACGCATCAAGAAATACTGGGGAGTTTCCAATACTTGGCGCGTTTGGGGATGCTTGAGCAGATAACGATCATAGATCGTCTTGATGCCAAAGTATTCAAACTGTTCATCGCGCTTAGGCTTGATAGCGGCATTCAGCTTGCGCTTGTTGGACATAACCAAATCCAAAGTCTTCTGGCTGGTCAAACCTTCGTCAAAGGAGCGCTGGATTGATTGGCTGAAGCTGTGAATTTCTTGTTCGGCCACTTCCTTCTCGATGAAGTTGGCCATCAGCTGGGCGGCGCCCTTGCTGTAAACGGGATCCTCGATAATGAATCCCACTGCGGTCTTGATGCTGAGCTCATCTAGCTCACGAGTCGAGACCCCATCATAGAGGCCACCAACAGTCTTGACAGCAATTTTGGTATGGTCGAAACCATCCAAGTTGCCGCAAACTCGTTCAATACTGTTTACGATCTTGTCCATATCTACTGGCTCAAGATCGCCATTGCGTTTGCGAACTTGCATACTTCTCTCTTCTCTTTTCTTATTGTTGTTTGGGTGGTTATTTATGTTGCTCGTTTAAATGAGCGACCACGCCATTGGTAAGAGTAAAGTGTGTTGATGCATTCTTTAATGTCATCAACTTTTTCTACTTCACCATGACTATAGTTAAGAACATGTTGGTCATCAATTATCAGAACGAAAAATTCCTCACCATCTTCGGTGTTCTTGTTCATTGCGAGCTTAAGACGTTCTGGATTCCATCCAGCAAAGCGCAGAGTGGCTTCCATACCCAGGGCAATTGCATTCTTGCAGTATTCGCCTTCATACAAAATTTCCCACACGGACAACCATTCCTTAGTGTTTTCGGGATCCATTGTCCAATTTGAATATGGGCATTGGGACCAAAAGTGAGCAACCTTAGACAATTGCTCAGACTCGTTCATCTCAGGGAGTCCATCACGGAAGACACCCCAGGCCTCAAGCCTTTCAGATGAAGAAAGCATAAAAGGGTTCATCTCAATTCCTTTTAAGAAGCGATGCCACCCTGAGGGAGTTTAAGGTGGGTGGCAAGGTTATTTAGTACCTTGCGCTTCTGGCTCCTGATGCTAAACTGGCACAAAGGAATAGCGATGACTTTACCTACACTCAACCATACAGTTCTAATCAAATACAAGGGCAAGCGGCCCAGACAGTTCGCCGGCGATGAATGTTTGGCGAATGAATGGTGCATGGACAATGCAGGCCTGGTGAACTATTCATGGAAGACCCTGTATCACTATGATCACTGGACCGATGCCGGTTATGTGATCTATTACTTCAAAGATCCCATGGTCGCTACTATGTTCAAACTGACTTGGGATATCAAATGAAAGTATACGAAATTTCCATTGAAGATATGAATCAATGGAACAAGGACCAACAACGAACGTTTTGGTTGAACTTATGTGAATGGTGTAGAACCAATATAGGCCAGGAAGGTGTTGACTGGAAGTTGCAATCTTCTGGATACGATGCGTTCTCTACAGCCGCAGCTTCAAGAACGCAACGTCAAGCAACTCATCTCAACCCTGGTATAGTGCTTCTAAACGGTGAAGACCTCGCAAACGAAGTCTTTACTGACATGATCATGTATGCGAAGTTAGGACTTCAGCTTTTCTGAGGCAACGTTCCAGCAGCAGCCATTTCCTGGTATTGGACGACGCGTTCCTTCCATTGTGCAAGGTACTTGTCAAACTCTTCGTCATAGATAATAAAGTCCTTGAACTTTAGATCTCTACTCACCATGAAAATAACGATGGTGCGAATGTTTGTGCCAAACAGATGATTATGTGCGTCAGCGTATGCAGCACACTGGCAGAAATAATCACTGATCATTTCTTCAGTTTTCATCTTGTTCGTTGTCTTGAAGTCCATTAGAGCCGGACTACCCTGATACACACCGATCAAGTCAGCAGTACCAGCGTATTGTTCTGGCATGTACAGGGGAGCTTCAATGCCCCAGATTTCATCAACGTTGACTAGACCCTGATTAATGACTTGGTCGGCCATGTTCTTAGCCATTTGCCGCACTAGGTTTGAACCACGTGGGCGTTCAACACCCAGCATATGATTTTCCAAATGTTCATGCATCAGTGTACCAAGACCTGTTGCTTCATCACGAATCTTATTTGCTTTGGCTTCACCCACAAACGCCCGCCAAGCTTCTAGTTCAGGCTTGTAAGAGGTAGCGCTAAGGATAGTGGTGACGCTTGGGAGATCCCCGCCAGGTGTGCGGTAGACGCGTTCACCAGTAGGCTTAGTGTCTCGCTCCAGGGGAGTATAGGAGAATTGGTTATTAATCTTCATCGTGGTCATTATAGGGTGCCGTTGTCTTGGTGTAAAAAGATGGCTAGAAATTAATCTAGCCATCGTATTTACTAAGGTGCCAAGACAAGTGTTCTGCACTTGACAAGTTTATCAGAGCTTAATCCTTGGTAGCTTTGATTGCCTGTTTTGCTGCGGTGTCCTTAATCTTTTCAGCTTCTTTGTCCTTTTGGTCACTTGATACTGAACGTTCTGGTGCAACTGGTGTTTTCAAATACAGTTTGTCACCCTCGATGCTTTTGATGATAGGGAAGTGATCTGGGCTCAAAAGATCCATAACCATTTCGCGATCAACATGGAATCCCGAGGGAATTCTACTCATACGATTGATAAGGTTGTCCACGGTGACGTATTCAACGCCATTGCTGGCGAGGGGAGTGAGGAGATCCAATACTGAACTGATCAAGTTGTCAGTCGCTTCACTTTCGTTCACCGCCTTAATTTCAACAGTTCTAGTGATCTTTGGGTTTGTCAAACCTTGGAAGTGTTTGTCTTTTGTTATTCTTTTGGCATGATTCGCATCAGTAACCGAGCTGATGTTGAAGGTCTTTGAAACTCTACCTTCCGCCTTATCATAACTGACAGTGACGGCAAACTTACGCTTACCGGCACTTTCGACCAGTTCACTGTATCTCATTTCTTCTGGCGTTCCTTGACGATAGCGATGATGTCTTCAGCATCAACACCATAAAGAGCAGCGGTCTCATTTACAGCTTCCAGACCCTTCATGCCCTTCTTCATGCGCTTGAATGTTTCGGTCAACAGGAAGGTATCTGGATCCTTGCTTTCACGCAGCATGTTGATTGGATCCTTGGCGACGCTTTCCTTTTGAGCACGGCCCACGGGAGCTTCATCACCAAACACGTCCTCTACGTCATCTTCTGTTGCACCATCATCGGCGGGTTCTGCAGCGGCATCGCCTTCCACTTCAGCAGCCGATTGGTCATCGTTTTCAGGGGCAACTTCTGCTTCAGCAGGAACACCCAGGTTGTTGGACATATCGTTACCTGGACCTTCACCGGTGACGAGTTGTTCCATGTTGTCGATATTGGAACCAATTTGTTCCTTTGCGCCCTTCAGGGACTCCAAGGCACCGCGCAGGGCTTGGGTGGAAACATCACTGAAGCGATCGGCAAATTCAGGACCAAAGCTGGTACGAATACCGTCCAGCAAAGGCATGATACCTTCTGCTTCCATCTTGGCGACTTTTTCAGCCATATCTTGCAGGTCGTCTACGACAGCCTTGGCTGCCAGGATCAACGAGGCGCGATCCATTTCGTTTTCAATCAGATTAATTCTCATTGGGTTCTCCGGGTTTTCTTTTTGCGTACTGGAGCAATTTCGCGCAGATAGATGCGGATAGCTTCTGTTATGAGTACGCTTTTGGTGTAATCAGCATTCATATTTACATTCGAGGCTTCGGCCATAATTGCGGCTCTCTTGTCCCCGTAGTGTGATAGAACGCTCTCCAGTTCTTGTTCAGGGGATTCCCAATCAATCTGGATACCGTACATTTGGTTGAGCATTTCAGCCAGTTTTGCCAGCTTTTGCTCTGATGATGTTTTGAAGTCTGATACTTTCATGTTACCAGCCAATAGTATCAGTTATTTATGTATCTGCTTGACTTTCAGTTCGTTTGGTTTAACAATATTATCATCATAAGCATTCATTGGAGGGAACAATGTCAAGCAATCTCGCGGTCTTGTGCATAGTCATGCTATGTTGGATGCTTTCTATTGTGGGCTTGATCCTGCATATGATGGCTCAAACCTTGGCGCGGCGAATTGTCGCATTTATGGTTTTTGTATTACCGGTAGTGGTTGGTATGGCGCTGTTGGCACTGATGGCATCCAAGTTTACTCTTTGAACTCATGGAAAAGGGGAGCTAATGCTCCCCTTTTATCACAACGTCCTGGTGTAGGACACGATTTCTTCCCGTAGCCTGATCGCGTGGTCTCGATTCTCTTTGAATCGATCCTCAGCAACCGCTGCTCGGAAACTATCACCAGCTTGGGTACGCTGTTTGGCGCGCACCTTGAATACTGCCGCATCCTGGCGATAGCGAGCATATTCTTCTTCAAGAGCCAGAAGCTTCTTGATCTTGGGGTCGTTGATGCCCACGTGGAAATTCAGCAATTTGGTCAACCCAACTGCCGACTCATATAGAGTCAAATCCAGAGCGATAGCTTCACTCGTGTGAATGTTGATGACGTCATAGGTTTTACCCGTCGAGTCTTCATTCACTTTGATTTCCCATGATCCAATTTGGACCCCTTGGGCCGTTTTATGGGTGGCAATTGCTTCGCGGAACCGTGGACTTTCCTTTACTTGTTCTTGAACTGCGCTTGCACCGCCAAATGCTTTCAAGATATTCTTCATATCCTCAATAGCACTCGGTGCCACACCCTGAGTCGGATCAACTCCTGACTCATCACTTTCAAGAATCTCACCATTCATGATGCGATTCAAACGGGCCATTGCTTCAATTTCACGGGGATCTGTTGTCATTAAATTCTCCAAACTTCCTCAAGACCATTAGGCTCATAGTATATCTTGCCATCTTTTGAAAGTCTATTTAGGAGGCCCCTTGATACCATTTTTCTGGCAACTTCCTGCCCACGTTCATTCAATTCCTCATCAGGAATCATACCAACGTGATTATACGCCTCCAGCATGTCACGCTCTTCTTGATCCACTTCCATACGGATCCCGCCCAGAATCTCAAAGTATCGCATTACTTACTCACTTGATTGCGGAGCTTGTCAAACCATGAATTCAATTCAGCGATAAGCTCTTTTACTTTGGCGAGTTCGGCTACGGTGACATTTTCCAAACGCAAGCAGATTGACTCCAGATTGGATCGGATCCAAGCAAATTCTTCAGATTCTGGTTCCTCAGTAGATACATTGTCTACTTGGGGATCTACGGGATCAACGATGAGATCTGACAAGTCTTCCGGATCATCCATAGAAACAACACCAGGCGTCAATTTGAGACCCAGTGGGGTTGTTTCCACACCAAAGCGACCAAAGTCTGGTAGGTCTGACACCTTGATATCAAACATGTCTTCCATCGTTTTATTGATGGCATCAGTATCAGATGGTTGACCGGCTAGAGCCAACATACGTTTGATTTCAGGTACTGCGCTAACCACACCTTCAGTCACGACAGATTCAATGGAAAAAGACGTACCGGCGTCATCACCGGTACGTCCCTTATGCTTACGATCCATTTTCTCAAGCTTGCCCTTCTTGTTAGGGGTTTGCTTGGGTTGATTCTGAGGTAGTGCCAATGCCTTTGCGATAGGATCGCGAGGCTTTGGAAGCTTACCCTTGATGGTAGTTTTCTTACCCATGGCTTCTTCCACTGTGTTGGTGATTTGATTGAAGGTGTCTAGTAGTTTGGCATCATCCTTTTTCGACATGGCATCAATGATGGTATACATTTGATCCATAGTCAAATCGTCAACCAATTCGTTAATTTCTTCTTCGGTTTTGCCGGTAAGTTCAACCAGCTTATTGATGATATCGGAATTCATAACTCACCTTCAGTGTGTTGAATATTTATACGACAAATGAAAAAGAGGCCCGAAGGCCTCTTTTGGACTACTGCTTTCGCAGATTACAGAGCAGCGGCGTAAACCACTTCAGTGTTTTCAGCGGTGAACAGGCCAGTAGCAACCAGAGCAGCCAACAGGGCGGCTTCGGAAGCGGCGGCGTCCACGCCCCACGACAGAGTGTGTTCGATGGCGAACTTAACAACACCAGCGCCTTCCAGTTGGAACAGAACGGTTTGGCCGTTCAGAGCGATGGTCTGGTTCAGAGTGTCCAGAGCGATTTGCGAAGCGGAACCAACGGCACCAGGGGTGATGTTGACCGAAGTAGTAACAGTGTAGAAATCCAGGTTACGGCCGACGAATTCGCCGGAACCAACCTTTGCATTTACGGGTGCAACCATTGTAATTCTCCTAAGGAATTGGTTTTGTAATGTATTTATGTTCTTTGTGCGAACGGGGAACTAAAATCCCCGTTAACACTAGCTTTTACAGTTCAGCGTGGTAGGTAACCGAAACGTTGTCGGCAGTAAAACCAGCAACGCCCACCAGGGACTGAGCCAACGAAGGAGTGGTTTCCCATGCGCCTTCGTGTTCAATAGCAAACTTCAGGGTATAAACAGAAACTGCGCCAGAACCGCCTGGCAGGTCCTCTGGGTCGGTTTCCGTAGCAACAGGTTCGATGTTGACGATGATGGGCTGTGCGCGAGTGCCGATGATTTGAATCAGAGCATTCAGGCGGGCTTGGGATTCTGATTCCGAAGCACCACGGCTGATATCCAGCAATGTGCGGACGGTATAGAAGTCCAGGTTACGACCCAGGTATTCGCCTTCACCGGCACGCTGTTTGCGGCCCAGTGTTTCAGTGGAGTTGAGTGTATATGACATGATAGTTCCTTAGCCTTTAGGCTGTTGTTTGCCGTATTTATTACGAATCTTCATCTACGGAGAAGAACTGGCTTGGTCTTCTTTTTCTTCTTTGTGACAGCGGGTTGGGCACCCAAGGGAGCCACAACTGTAGCCACGTTTGAAGCCGTAGTTGTACCGGCATCACATTCTTTCAGCTTTGTTTCAATGAGTTCACGATATCTCATACAAACCTCTTTGGTATAGGCTGTTTGATCTCCACCAATCGCTCTACATAAAGCTGCCAGATTAAATCCCGGTTGATATAAAGATGATGGCTGTTTTTGACCAAATCAGCAATTTGTTCGTAACTATTTACCATATCGGGAGTGACTCCGGTATCAAACAACCGCTCACAGATAATCCTGGGATCAGTAGTAAATCCGTGTGATTCTTTCTTGCTGACTAACAACGGAAAGGTGGCTTCAAACAACTCGATATCAGCATCACTAACCTTTACCATTTTGACCGTATATCCTTCACCGTCTTGCCGTGGTTTGCACCACCTAGGGCTGTATTCAAGGCCTCGATCATGATGCAGAGTATAGCCAACTCTTGCCACAACTCGCCCATCCACTGATTCTACCCTGCTGAGTGACTTTGCCACAGCTTTCAAATATTCAGTCCTATGTGCTCCTGAATACTGGCTAGTATGTGGTTCTGGCGACCAGTGAGTGAATGCTAACAAAGCCATGTCACCTAGCATGAAGTCCACCTGAACAGGATCGCCGCCCTGTGGATCATGCCATCGAGTATATATTTGACTGAAGCGAATATTGGGTTTGACATTGTCCACACCCAAGATCTTCTCAAGTTTCAGAACCATAACACGCAGTGCAGCTTCATGGGCAAAACCACTCAAGGCGCCGAAATCAAATGTGAATCCATTTATCGATTGTACGGCCAAATCAATGTCACCACTCATATCCTTCTTACCGGTACTACCCAGAGTAGTGAAACGAAAACCACCCAACGCCTTCAGATACCATTCGATGATAGGTATGATGCGATCCCTAGCTACTGGTTTTGTATCATCAAAGGCTTTACCGCCCATTTTTCTTTTCCAATTCGGTTAAGAAGGAAGCCATAGCCTCCATATTTCGCATATGCCTTGAATATTCAGTTGATGGATTGGCGAGATAGTTTTCCAGTATCGAATAAGCCCTAGAACGGGCTATATCGACGGCTTTGCGCGTTTCCATACCATCAAACAAGTCGCGTTCAAGTTGATCCGCCACGCTGTTGGAGAGCCTTCTAGGGGTTCTGAATATCTGTGTGTTGAAGCTGTTGTTGTCTTTATTTCTGGCTGTGAAATCTGCGCGATCAACTAGCTTCACCATCCAGCCATCAGTAATGTGCTTGAACACCAACCCTTCGATTCGATCGGCAGAAAATTGCCCACGTTCCAATGGGACAAGATATAGGTCAAGTAGCAATCGTTCCTGTTCTTCTACCGTTCTATCATCAAGATCACCCGCCGCATGGACACACCACTTGGTGGCAAGGGTGGTCACGAATATGTCAAACGCATACTGATATGCTGTCAACGAAATACCATCTTGGGTACTCATTGACGAAATACATGCACCGGCTGACGATTGTACCAACCAGTCATGATCTTCCGTGGCATCAAATGCGACTAAGGTTAAATGGTCCGTTCCTGGGTGTTTTGATTTTATCGAGTGGTAGTATTTCACTGTATTGGGATAATCACGACTCAGAATTTCACAATTTAGAACGAAATCATCAGTTGGAGCAGTGCCAAGACTTTTGCGCATTTTGAAGATTTCAGAACACGTCCAATGAACTGCCCTGAATTGTCTGGTCCATGGCAGATTGGGCCAGTCATCAATATCATAATATCGTTGGGTACCACTCTTTCGAGAGGTCCACAATTGCCCATCAGTCATGCCAACTATGAAATTGGAACCATCAATTTTCTCCTGATACATGAACCTCTCGGGGTGATCCAAGAATTCAGTTCGGCGTTTTTGGGATAGATTGGCGAAGTGTTTTATGCTCATATCACCAGAATACGCTTCACATTTGGCCACGTCAAAATAATGGTGCCAAGATATCTTGGCACCATGGGGGAGGGAGAAGAAACTACGAACTTACTTTTTGTTCTTGTAATCGTTGATCGCGTTACCAATAATGCGGCGGGCCAGGGCCTTCACATCTGGAATGTCACTATCAACGGCATCGACGATATCAGTTCCGTCCAGATCATCAATCAACTGCTTATCCGCCTTGGTGAGTTTAACATTCAAACCACTTGGTACTGCGGTTGATGATGCTTGAGCTGGCTGGCCTTGTTTGGTAGTCTGTGCCGAAGGTGTCGATTGCGTGGTCTGTTGGCTAGACTGCTGAGCTTGTGGAGCAGCGGTCTTTGCACCAGGAGCACGATATGCACCATTCTTGTTGATACGATTCTTGACACTGCTGATCTGGCGCTTGGCTGTTGATTTAGCTTCACCCGACTTCAAAGCACTTTGAGATACTTTCAGGAAGAAGTCACGCAATTCCTTATCATTCAGATCTTCATTCAACTGAACGCTTTCACGCAGTTTGAATTCTTGACCAGTAGGCTTGTCTGGAACACCAACAATAAAGGTATCAGCCTTGCGTACATAATTGGAACCAACCAACTTACCAGCTTGGTTCAATGCATCCTTCATGATTTCCGCCATACCAACCTTGGACTTGGGGATTTCAACACCTTTATCCATCAGCAATTCTTGAAGATTTGCCCAGGAGGTCATGGCACCCATGCCTTCAAGACTGTTTATGAATGTTCCCCATTTTTTGTCAGCTTTTGCAGCGTCTAGCAGACTCTTGACCTTAGTTGCATTTTGGGGAGTGACCAAAATCAAGTTAGGTGTTCGACCACCATTACCACGAATTTGCATAGACATTTCATTGTACATTTCTGTTTGCATGAAACGTTCAGTGCTGTCTTCGCGTTTTTCCTTTGCTTCAGCGTCACCACCCTCAGATTTTCCTTGCTCACCATCTTGCTTGGTGTCAGCCGGTTGTTCATCGGCTTGCTTCTCTGCGGCGGGTTCTGCTTCTTCGGGCTTGGCTTCTGATTGCGATTTCGCTTCGGCTTCGGGTTGAGCTTCGGCCTTTGGTTGTTCGGCTGGTTGCTCCTTGGTATCAAGTGTTGGTTCTTTACGTTCGTCGCCGCCCGCAGCCCCATCAGTCGATTCGTCACCCTGTTCAGAACCCTGTTCATCGTTTGTGTCGTCGGCCGGATCTTCATAATCGTAGCCATTAACGACGTTCTCGAAACGACGTGCTTGATCCTCAGCAAACTTATCACTGAACCCCAGATTCTTGGACAAGAAATCCATCATATCTTGTTCATTCTGCTCAGCTCCAGTCTCACCTTGATAATGCTTGAACGCATCATACAGCGCGGTAGACAGGTTTAGTGCCGAAAGCTTACCTTGGGAATTCTTATTACCAGCAGCACCACTAGCAGCCAGAGCGCCACGCTTGGCTTGTGTGATGAGTGAATCCCAAAACCCTTCATTTATATTACTTCTTGACATCTTTTTGCTCTCTAAGTTGACCTGCTTTCCTAATGCGGCGGCAGAACTTCTCACTGTCATCATTCTTGATGGCAGACAGCAGACGCTTAGTCAAGTCTTCTGAAACTTCTGGTGGGAAATTGGCCTCTACCAATTTAATGAGATTGCGAGCGCTTGCGATAACTTGTAAGGCGCGGCCCTCAATAACCGCTTCCTTGTTCTTGGGTGGGACATATGAGCTCAGCTCGTCCACGATACTTTTCAGTTTGTTATCCATTACTCGCCCTTTATTCTTGTAATCAAATTTTCTAGCATATCAGCAGCTTGACTCATACCGGCTTCCATTCCGGCGGCATATTCACCGACTTCAGGGTCCTGGTAGTTTCTGAGTTTGAAGATGAGATCCTCCAGCTTTTGCTGGATGGCAGGATCGAGAACTGGGTCCACATGTTCGACCAGCACCTCCTCTGTGAGGATTTCTGGTTGGGGTAATGGCCCCACGAACATGGACTCAGTTATTTCGATATATTCACGGATCAGATCTTGACTCATCGAATTAAAAGCAAAGTTTATTATCCTATTTAGTGAAGGTGAATTCACAATAACTTTGCTGTTAATCCATGTTCTTTTTAACCTTGTTGAGAATGTCCATCATATTCCTTCTCGTAGGAGAAGCAGATGGGGGTGCTGGCGGTGGGGGCGGTGGCATTCCACCCTTGGGCGCAACTGGTTGATATCCCTGTCCTGGTACATTATTGGCTGTATTATTGGCTGCCTTAGCTGCCGCCTTAATCTGGTTGCCAATCGTAGCAGCATCATTCTTTTGCAACATATCAGCATTTAGATCCGGGTCACGAATACGCAGTGATTGCGGATCATACCCCAGTTCAATGTGCTGGCCGACCGAACTCGAGCTACGAGTTTTCAACATCTGCAACCGATATTCACCACGTTCGCGCATTGCCATAGTGGTGAAGATACCGAACACGTTGTCAGCCGTGTTGATTTTCGAGATACCACCAGCAATGTGGCTATGGTCAAATTCACCGTTAGCTTCCACGGAACCACGATTCAACTGTGATGCGGTAGCAAACAACAGATGGAACTCAGAAGCCAGAGCGCGCAGCTCTTCCGAAACAAACTTATCTTTCACGAACATATCCGATGGATTGATTTTCTTATTATTAGGATACATCAGGTCCAGATAGTCAACCAACATGGCTGTTGGCTTGCGGCCAGTCTGAATCTCATATTCCTTGATATACGCCCTGATATCATTAGCGCTAGTACCAGCTTCTGGAAACTTCTTGATCTTTAGATCACCAGCCTTCTTACCAGCCATACGAACTCTAAGGTCAACGTCATCAATCTTGCGGAAAATATCCTTAGTTGAATAACTGGTAACCATTGAGTCCAGACGAGCTGCCACCAAGTTTTCACTCAGTTCCAGGGTAATGTAGATAACGTCGTGACCCATAAACGCCCAGTTCAATGCCAGGTTCTGCAGGAACAAGCTCTTACCTGAACCGGAACCACCAGCAAAGATGTTCAGGGTTCCCTTCGTGAATCCACCATACAGCTTGGAATCAAGTGCATTCCAACCCGTAGAAACAACGTCCTGACGGTCCAGAACCTCTTGGATGCGCTTCTTGGGGTCATCGAAGTACCCAGTACCCAAATCATTTTGTAGACTGATGGTGAGGGCTTCTTTCAGCTTGGCTTCGACTTCGCTGTATTTGCCTGCCGCGATAGCATCCGCGCCATCAAACATAACCAACTCAACCGCACGGTGGCGGCAAAACTGTTCGATTTCGTGTAAGAACCAGTCAGTGTGTTGTTGCTGAATATCAGCAATCTTTTCAGTCGTAATGCCAGTTTCTGCCTTAATCTGTTCAACGGTGGGCAGTGCCTTATATTCGTTGGCAAAATCCAGCACATAACGGACCGCTGGCTTCAATCGGTCATGCCAATGATTGGGATCCAGGATATTCTGGCAGCGAGTAAATCCCGTGGGATCACTCAACATGAAGTTCAGGTACAGGGTTTGCAGATCGATATTGTAGTTTTTATTTGTCTCTTGCATATCACCACTTTTTGCGGGAAAGGTTGATTTTTAGCTTGTTGTCAGTTGCCCCGTCAATAATGGTTTTGACAGTCCACAGTCGTCCATAAGTCTTGATGGCGTCGTTTGCGTCCTTTATGCCATCATCCCAATTCGGGAAGCTGACCATAAAGTCATGTTTCAACGCGATGTCCACCATAAGCTGACCCTTCTCATCTCGGTCAGGTAGGACGATTACTTGCTTGCCTATTTCTTTTAACCAATAGGCTTGTTGTTCTGACAGTTTTGCTCCTTGTGTTGCCACGCCATCAATCGACAGGGCATCAAAAATACCTTCAACCAATATCACATATTTTCGATCACGGTACAGGTTCACGTTATTGAACAAGAAGTGAGCAGGTGTATCGGTGTAGTATCTGGGTTGTCGAGCGGCATCTACTGACCGACCAGTCCATCCCACGATATCTTCTCGCCAGAAGAAGGGGACAATAAGGCGACGATTCATGCCGTTTTCACGGTCGGGAGTCCAGTAGAACTCATAGTTATCGAATACAGCATCTCCCCGCGACATCGCATATTGCGATACGGCTAGGAAGTCAGGATCGTCGCAGTCATTCACCGCCCATACCGATAATGGCAGGGCGTCTTTGGGTAGCTCCCGAACATCAAACTTGGGAGCAAATACAGCACTGGGGGTGAGGTTCGCCACACCTTCAACACTGTGAGTCAATTGCCAGGCAGTGAAGTTGAGCTTCTTGATTTCAAGTTCATTCACCCCCAAGTTCTTCAAGAACTCACGGACATTTTTGTTCAACAGGTTACCGGGTGCCCACCTAGTGGAAAATCCGCAGTTGAAACAGTTAATACGGATGGCACCCAATGGATCGGTAGCGAAACCACATCGCTGTTTGGTGTCAGGTCTTGACTGACCTCTTGATAAGCACATGGGGCAGTTGAAGTTGACAGAACCGTTGGGTGATCGCCGTCTTTTGGCGGGGAGGGCACTGAGTACCCTCTGGCTGAGGAAGTCGTTTTGCATTGTTGTTATAGCCTTCTTGGTAGTATTGTACATACCACCTTTCCAGCTATCAATTCTTCAACAATGCTTTTGTGATTTCACCGTCGTTATCGACAGCTGGTTGATAATAGAAGCGAACCCACATGTATGAACCAGTGAATTGCACGCTCTTGATGCCATTCTGTTCAGTCATTTCAAAATCCATGACTGGGAACCAATCGGCATCGTTATTTGGCACACCACTTTCCAGGCTGGCTTCAACCCAGAACTGCCCTGAGAAGTTATCACAGTAGAGTGCTAGTGTGTGCTGACCCGAACGGTTATCGACTTGTGCCGCCCCTGGGAAGGGTCCTGCCACGTAATAGGTCAGGAGAGGATTACCCCAAGTTTCAGATACAAACTGGTTCTTGGAGATCTCAAGCGATGGGTTGGGGTTAGGAATAGGGCCATCAAACATTTCCAGATAGCCTTTGAATGAACGATTCTGGTCTGTAAAGACAATCGTCTGTTTGTCACCGACAGTTTCGGTAATGGAATAGCGATATGAGCCATTATCTAGACCAGCCACATCGCTAGGGCTCAACGTGAGACGGCAATGTCCACGGGTTTCACTAATTGTAGTCAACCCCGTTTGGACTACAACCGTATTGGTTCGCTCATCCACAATGAATATGGACAAGGTTTTACCCAACAGGTTTGATGGTTTACGATCCGCATTTTTCAGCAGAAATTCGATTTCATTGGTTACGCCACGGAACAGATTGAAATCGGTTCTGTTTACCACGGCGTGAACGCTTAGACCAGATTCTGAAATTTGGATCACTTGCGGCATCTTATAAAGAGTTACGCTTGGCATCTTTAATCCTCACGATGCCTATATTTAGCTCATGTGATTTTTACGAAACTAAATATCCACGTAACCAAAATGAAAATACCGTTTTCATGAACGAACAAATCGAAAAAATCCTCGAAACCTTCCCTTTCCTTAGCTATGGCATTTTTGATGGCAAGGAGTATCTGGGCATCATCCAGAATTCAGACAATAGCCTGTTGTCCATGTATGTTCTGGAGATGATCCCCACGGAAGAGCTGCGTGCTCAATTCCTAAAATTTGGTGACGAGTGGTGGTGGGGTAGCAACCGCCAAATCCCCATCAACATTTTCTTCAAGGAACAATTCCTTGCATTCCGTCCGTACATCAAGCACTTCAACCGTAAGGACTTTGATCTGAAGGCCGGCCACGCCGTAAGCCTTCAGGAAACTATCAGTCGCCGTATTCGCAAACGCCAGATCACACTGGTTCGTCGCATGTGACTGGATATACCTTGATTTCAGTTAAATCGCCATAGCGAAGTTTCATCGCCATGGCGATTTCTTCATCGACGATAAAATGCCACTGAAGAATCTGATCATTCGGTACTGCCTCAAATTCATACTTGTTGTCAAGTAACCATTCTGTGATTACTCTCGAATGAAATACAAACCTCAGGACGGCGCTTGAATGGCCTTGAACGACGCCATCATATATTACGATTCGAACCTTCATAGCTCCAGGAATCCATCAAGGTCATCACAGAACGCGATGCGAAAGTGGGTGATATCAAGCTCATCCATCAGAGACACAATGATGCTACCTTCCTGAGATTGCGTGAGCCCATAGGTTCCCACTTTGCAGTTGGTGTTCAACCACTCGATCACAACTGATTTGTGTTTGTTGGGCAACAGGAAGGTAATCATAGGGTCAAGTCCATATATGGCCGAAAGCCAACTTGAACATTATAGCTGTTTCTTCGTTTGGCAGCAAGAGTACAATCCTATTATCCGAATCAAGGGTCCATTGGTAGTCATCTGGTACTACTTCTTTCAACCAAATATTCATTTGATCCATGGTAGTAGGTGCGGGAACCGCATCCCTAATAGCATATACCGTAAACGAGGGATAAGTGGGGTACATGGCGGACCAGGGGACTACTAGTTCAATCATATCAGCATTTTCAACATGACCGCCGACGCATCATCCTCAACTTGCAGGGATAGAGTAGCGGAACCCATATGGTGATATTCGTAACTAAAACCCCAATGAGTATTTGAATCAACTGACATCTGATTTGCAAGTGCCATCAAGTCTATGATTTCCATTCCTGTTCTGGCAGTAAAATCAACAACGTGTCCCGCACACTTGGGATCAAAGTTGGAAAAGCGTCCACCATTTAGTGAAGTTTCTGTCTCTTCTAGCTTTCCCAATATCATACGATATAGTTCCTGACCAGCATTTGAATAAACATCAATAATTAGATGAGGCTCATCCTCATCTGCCCTGACGACTTTGCGACGTGCATTGCCTGAAGCGTCAAGACACAAAATGCCAAAAGGATTAATCTGATTTCTCAACAAGCTTGTTCCAAATATAACAAAACTGCCAGTTCTGGGTTCGTGGTGAAAAAGGTAAACACCACCTTGACTGACAAGTTTTCTGGTGATCTATTGAAGTCAATCGACAGGTTCCATTTATCAGCCGTACCATGAGTACGATCATGAAACCAGTCTATGAATGGGCGAAGGATATCTTTATTGACTAGATCCCCAAAGGAATTCATAACTTCAACTGTTATGGAAACCCTGTTCGAATAACAGGCGGAATCGAAGTTTATGAAGCGTCCTGCACTCAGCAGGAGTTCATCTTTATACAACGGAGTGAACACATACCCATCACATATGGGTTCTACACCCCCAGCGGTTGAAACCCCCAAATAATCACCACTCTTGAATGGCCGGTTGCCGAACTCACGGTCCTCTTCAAGTACGCTCATGGTGGTGAAGTCACACAAGTACAGTTCATTGAACTTACTGGGATCAAGGAACGCCTGAGTCTCTTCTGTGGGCCTACGCCAGTGAATGATAGCTTTTCTGAAAAACATATGCCATTTCCGTTTCGTTCAGTATACAGACAGTATTCCGAATGTCAAGGGAAATGGCATAGCTCACATAACGGATTCAACTAGCAGATTCATTTGTACGACGATAGAAAGGGCGTAGGCCGTCGCATGTGATTTCTTGAAGTGGTATGTACCATCTTGAGGCGGTACCCATACTTCACGCCTAATTTGATCCATGGGGCAATTGATCAAGTGTCGCTTGCCTGGTCGAATGATGGCTAGGACTATAGCCAGATCTTCGATACTTTGTGGCTTGATTGTTTGGACGATGTTGAAGTGGTCGTGGATGTGGGCGAAGAGCTCAACCACTCCCGGGTCCGCAAGGAGTGACCACTCGGGTTCTTGGGAGACGAGCTTATCCAAGTGTTGGGCATCACGGACTCCCTCATAGACTGAGTTGTTGATGAAGTCGATTTTGAAATAGCCGAGTTCTTCTGCTTGATCATAGGGGATGCTTGCAAGGTCCGTGAGGGGGTTGACGGGAATGTCATGAAAGTAGATTCCCGTATTATGGCGCATTTCCTTACCGTTGTTCAACATCAAAGCTGGCACGTGCGGTAACACGGCCAGCGCCTTCAATCTATCCTTGAAGTCGATGTCAACGTCCGTATGGATCTTGCTCATTTCGTGTTGTCCACTACCACCGAGAGGCCACCCTTGGGTTCATCATCTTCCATACGTCCCTCAGGGATCATGGTGATGTTAGCCTTGAACGTGACCTCGATATCATCAATACGCATGATATTTAGGGAGTCAACTGCCATATCAGTCTTCACCTGCAAGTTATGCACTAGGCCCAAGATCATGAAATACAGGGTTTGGATGATGGGTTCCTGATCGTCGTAATGCGAGCTCTGAGGAACTTCCAAATCTCGTTTGCGAATTACATTGGTGATCAGGATACGAAAATGTTCAGTGCCCAGATCACACCAACGAGTTTTACCGGCAAACAGTTCAATGTCGTTCAAGGCCAGCAGGAGTTCCGACTCTTCTTCCCAGGAGTCTACCACTGACTGCATGTGGTCATCAGAAAACAGAATTGATGAGCGCTTGCGAGTCACATAGTCGTCGATGATTACGTTAAATGCCATGTCGATTGATCTTCTTCTTGAGTTCTTGTTTTATTTCGGCTAGTGCCTTTACTAGCCCATTATGGGCATTTGACAAACGAATGTTGGCGGACTCCAGCCTTGCTACTTTCCGTTCAAGATCAGTAACCTTCTGTTCCAATTCATCCACATATTTGGCTTGTGGAATCATAACCGTAATGTTGCCTTTCTTGAGCCTCAACAGCTTGGGGCCTTGTGGCTCCAACGTCAAATCTAAACCCAAGGGAAGTTTACCAAGTAGGGATCGCTCTGAGATGCTTTCCTTTGGTGGATCATTATCAGGGCCATAAAGGGCGGCGCGCATCGCACTCGCACCCACATTTTTATCAGTCATACACCAGCCTCAGCCAAAATAGTCTTGATGAACTTCACGTCGTCGGGGCATGATTTGAACTTCATTTCCCAAAACACTGGATTCAGATATTGTTCGATCAGTTTGATTTGTTCATCGGTAAATCTAACGAACAGCTTCTCACTAGTTGTGGCCGTATAAAGAATCCATGGTGAAAGTCTACCACTTCTAATCCATTGAACAGCTAGGTTTGTGCTGACGTTTTCAAAGAAAGTATGCCAGGGCTGCCCATAATCATCCTCCCATTGCTGCATGAGTAGAATGTTCCGTTCAACTGCCGCATCAGCACTTTCCCTTTTATTCAATTCCCTGATATACTGTTCGTAAACGAATGGCTTCGACCAGTTGTTCATAGGTACCGTAGCTTTCAAAAGAAAGTCCACGAATGCCTCTGGATTGATTGCCTGAATTTCCAACATGTATCGGCCAAACTGAACAAAGCTTGCATAATGCTTACTGTCCATGAAGTCAGTATATGTGCGGGGTTTTGCTCCCCTGTAGTTCATGTCATAGAATTTCTTGTAGACGATGAACCCCATCTTCACATATTTTTCATCCTTATCCAACCACCTGCGCTTACGAGCACAAAGGTGACTGGCAAGGGTTGACTCCCTGCTGAATGACTTCTTGCAGAAGTCACACTCAAACTTAGGACTTTGACTTTCGGGCTTTGGTCGGCTTTTCGGGCTTTCCGTTTTCCGCGTCGTACGCTTTGAGGAGGTCTTTGAGTTCGGCATCAGGGGTGCCTGCAGATTTAACGAATTGTTCAAACTCATCTCGATTCATTGATTTGGTTATGATCTCCAGTTCGAGATCGTTTGCGCTCGGATACCATTGCAACATGTACTCTTGGATCTTACTAGCCTTCTTTTTCTTGGGCATGGGGATCCAACTGTGGCGCTGCTTCTGGCCCGAACCACAAATCGCCATAAGCTTCCATTGCAGCTCTGGATGGGCAGTAAGGTCCCAGAAATTCATATTCAAAATCTGATTCGTCAAGATCAGGGTATAATCCCTATATTGCGAACTATCAGAAACTGCACTGAACCAACGCATGGCTGGGAAGGATGAAAATTGCTTCTTCAAATCGTCATCCAGGTTGGCGTAGAAGTCCTTATTGCAAAGGTCAGCATTTGCCATTTCGTCAAAAATATCTAGCTTCTTTTCAGTCATTTTATTGCTTTGGTTAAGCTTACATGATAAATATTTGCAAATGAAGCTGCAATATAAGAGCTTCTGCAAGTTTTACGCCTGGGTCTCCCTAAAACACAGGATCAAATCCCAGATGGAGTAAAATCCATCTGGGATTTTCTATGCTTGGATGACAAAATTTCTAATGGTCATCAGGATCTCACCAAGATGGTTGAATCCCACACCATCAACCTTTCCCCAATACTTGTCGCCCCACCAATTGCTTTCTTCCAAATACTTATTTTGGGTACCAATCAGTATCGCCAATAAGTCTGGGTTCTGCGTAAACTTGGCAAACAACACCCTATACATGGCATGAATACGATGAATATCATCCCAGTCATCTCGTATTTGAATCTTATAGCCTAGGGCTTTGGCATCCTTCCCAGTAATGCATTGAGCGAATTGCCGTTTGATTTCTGGATCAAGGGTTTTCTGCGCCATATAAGCCGCTTCCGATGAACTAAAATTCAAACCATCAATGCGAACATTGCAAGCGTGGAAATTAGACAGGCATCGATATTTTCCAAAGAAACCCCGAACTGAATCCAGGGTTTCCAGGGTATCGACTTTCCCTTCAGAATTCAGAAAGTCTTCTTTAGCCATTTACATCAACTTGGTGATGTCCAGGACATCAGGCAGCTTGTTGATGTCTTTGACAAAGTAAGCGCATACCGGTGACGGACCATCTTCCAGCGGCACAGCCAGAATATGACCATACTTGAGCTTGGGGAAGAACCAATTCACGTCAGGGTAAATGTTCAAAACGTTGATAGGCAGGAAGGATGGCATATATCCATTGATAGGATTGAAACCCCATGCATCAAACTCACGGTCATTGATGTTCTTCAATTCCAAAACTTCAATTGCGCCACTGTCCTTGTCCACAATCATAATGCTCCAATCAAGTGGCATCTGGATCCGATACGGCCCCAATTGCAGATCAGCCGCTGGACGAGGGAAATTATCCAGAAAGATGAGTGGCATGAAATAATAATCCACGTCATCCTTGTCGCTGTAGTCCAAAACCCCATAACGAACATCATCAATTTCGTTAGGAATATCATTCATGTCAAACGGGACATTATCCGGTGTCAAGATTTTCATATTGTGGATCTCATTTCTTGGTTGAGCGATACGAAATCTTCTCAACCGTATGTGGGTAGGATGCTTCTTTGTAGAAAACCTTTCGGGCTTTCATGTGTTTGGCGCTGAACTTCAGTGTGCTGCAAACGTCCCAAACGTCAACGTGATCCTTGTCTTTGGCTTTACGAATGCCACGACCAATACTCTGGATCACTCGGACGAAAGACTTACCAGGCTCGATAAGAACCAGGTTGAAGATTCGGGGAATGTTAATACCCACGGCAGCCACACCATAGGTGGCAATAATAACTTTGTTGTTTGATTCCTGAATACTGTCGTATTCTTCCTTGCGTTCGGAGTTCTTGACTGAGCCGTTCACAAACACACTGTCAGGGATGAGACTTTGCAGTACATCACCAGTTTCAATACGGTCGATGAGAATCAAAGTATTGCCTTCCAGTGCCAGTGTCTTGGATAGATTGGCGATATATTCCAAGCGTTCAGGATCTGATGTCAAGTATGCCTTTTCATCAGCATAGCTCTTATATTCAACATGATCATCATCAAGTTGGGCAATATTAATCTGACATTGTGCCAATACACCCTTCTCCTGGAGTTCAGCGGCTGTGATATTGCCAACTACTGGGCCAATAAAGGCCAACAGACTGACGCGGTCGATTTCATCCTTGGGGATCGTTCCAGTCAGACCCCAACGAATCGGAATACCCGCCAGAGGCCCTGCCAGCATGTCCTGCAGGTCTTGCCCCTTCGCGGAGTGCCCCTCGTCAACCACGACTGCCACAACGTCTTCTATCATGTCCAAAATAGTGAAGTCCTGCTCACTGTTGTTGCGGTTCTTCCACAACGAACTCAGGGACTGCCAGGTCGAGATCGTGTGCGTCTTGCCAACTTCCTTTCGGTCGCCGTAATAGACGCCAACATCCAGGCCGATATTTCGGTAGTCGACTTCAGTCTGAGTGACCAGTGACTTACTGGGAACAATGATCAGGGTTCGACCAAACGGTTCACACAGTTTGGACAACGCACCAGTAATAATGGTCTTACCAGCACCAGTGCTGATCTGTTGCATGGACTGGGGATTTTGGAAGAACCTATTGATAGCTTCGACTTGATAGTCACGAAGCATAATCGGTTCGCCTTCAGCCGGATGACCCTTGGGCCATACGGTATCAGCCAACAAGAACTCATCACATTCGGGAAAATTGAAGCTTATGGGCGCCCGTTCGTCGTCCAGTTCGATTTCGTAACCCGCCGCTTCCACGATTGGCAGAAGGCGTTCAAGCAGGTTTACGTATGATGCGCCCGATACTTGGGCGAAACTTTTAGTGCCGTCCCACTTTCCCAGTTTGTATGCTGGGGTATGGCGGGCATGTGGTAGAAAGAACTTCAAACTATCTACCATCTTACGGCGGGTATGGGGATCCAGATCAAGGAACTTACAGTTCACCTGATCGATGATCTTGAGTGTCGTTTTTTGCATTTAACCCTTTGTTATTCTTTTAGTACAGGGTTAATTGGTTCTGTACATCCTCCTATTATAAAAGGTGGTTAAACGACACTCAAATCTAACCTGATTATGGTTTCAGGAAACCCGTATAAACACCATAAAGATGGCCAATCTTGTCAGGGTCGGTGGTCTTGAATTTCATATCATGCAAATCGGAATTCTTGTATCCGAATACCCTGGACCACATGACGTCATCGTTCAGGTCTTCCAAAATACCAATGACGTTGTAATTATCCCACCATTTCGTGGTGCTACTACCCACATCAGTTCCCGTAATGATTTTGGGGAAATCCAACGCGATCATATTCGTGGGGTGATTTTCCTTGGTCCAGAAATCGTGTGGTTGCTCCCTTGCCCCAGAAGATACCGTTCGAAGGACAACCCGATCACGATTGTTATTGATGAACCCATCACTCATCTGATCGGGTCTCGTGATAACGATCCGGTCATTGACATGGTCGATATTTTCATCATACATCGCCCACGAGCGCAAGCCCGCAAAGCGAAGGGCCGCAAGCCAAGTGGTTTCCGTTTTGGATGTGGTGACGATCAGAATTCGCTCAGAGCTAATCATAACACTGGCGAGCATGACTGTGATAAGGCGAGTCAGGTCAGTGTCCAATACGGCCGTGCGATAACCATGATCCGCCACATATTGACAGAAGTCTTGAATGGTAGGAGTGACAGTCAGAAACTCCCCGGGAATGGAATTTTGAACGTGTTGCGGGTCGATCAACCCTTGCTCAGCCATTTGTAGGATCTTGTCATCCAATGAAATCTCCATAACCTCGCTTGCATGTTTGAGGCGCCTGCAGACGGCGGGAGAAGAGGGAATGATGTAGTCCAAATTCATACTGCTTTCCCTCCCAGGGATTCGATGAGTGTTGCGAGCATGGGATTGTTCACCACATTCGCCACGATAACGTTGGACTCGGGTTCGAGTTCGGCCGTAGTAGTGTGGTTCTTGCTGTTCTTGCAGATGGTAAGATATTCCAAGACGCGCATGTCATGCTCGAACCGATGGCGGCTGATGATGCTGAAAACCTGGTCCAGATTCTTTGCAGTAACCTCGACGATCCACAACCGGTAACTGGGTTCGAATCTTGCCGGATTGCCCTTCACCATTTCGGCGTCCAAATTGCGCAGCTTCTTCAAATCGTCAACTACTGTGGGATCGGCCTTGAAACGAAATGCGAGTTTGTTGGAACCCATATATCGAACTTCGCGCTTCACACTGATGCTCTGATACACGGGTCGGCGATATTGCGGATGAGCAATCGCTCTTTGAACAGATGTGAGATCTGTTCGCATGACCTTGTGCAAATCCCCAACATAGCGGGTTGCCATCTTCAGAATCGTATCGCTCTGACCAGAACTCAACGCGCTCTGATTCGTGACATGTGCCTGTACATTGGAAATGAAATTCTTGGACCATTCGTCCTTGATCTTACGGCTGACGACCAGGCTACCAAGCCCTCTCAGCATATCTTCAACAGTAATCACGCATCTACCCTTCAACAAACGATTTGCGCCAGTTTAGCACGAAAATGGCAGTAATTGTTGATGGATGGATGATGGGCGAGGAAATTTCCTCGCCCATGTGGCTTACGAGAAGCTCAGTTGAGACAGCGCACTGGTCTTCATGGTCGTGATTGCGGCAAGACGGCGCCAGTCGCTGCCATCCATCTTACGCATCGTACCGATCTTCTGCACCGTACGGATGCTGACTTCACGGAAATGCATGATGTTCTGCTTGAAGAAGTCCATACACTCCTGAATCGCGTCATGCTCGAGTCCGAGCTTTTCCAGCAATTGATCGTCAACGCAGACCTGCTCAATACGCAGGTACTTTTCGCGCAGCGAGTGCATGGTCAGGTCCAGGTAGAACACGCGGCTCATGATCGCCTCAATGTGAGGAGCAAGGCTGCTACCCTTCACCTTGGGGTTTTCAAAATCCAAGTTTGTGATGAAGATCACAGAGCCCTTGAACGTGAATTGATCCGGCGTGTCACCCCTGGACGTAGAACGAGAACGCCAGCTCAGGACCCGTTTGTTACTGTGATCCAGGGCCTTCTTGAGCAAGTCCAGGGACGTTTCATCACTGAACACGTCGCAGTCATCCAGCACCACTACACTGCGTTCATCGCTGTAACGGAACAACAGGTCATAAAGACCACCAGCAGTCACACGTCCGCTTACAACTTCATAGCGAACCTTGGGCTTGGGCTTGGGTACTTCGGGTTCCGGCAGGTCACTTTCACCACGGACGGTGGGATCGACTAGTGCCGCCATCACAGCCGCGCTATCGTTCTCATGTTCCAGTGCCTGAATGAGTTCGTGGCTCTTACCAACACCAGGTGGCCCACTGATCACTAGTGCCTTGATTTCACCGTCACCTGCAGCCCAGGCCAACTGCTTCATCACATGGAAGCGGTCCTTGATGCGAGACTTTACGACCTCATCATCTTCGCCATTCAGCGAAGCAATGATTGCTTGATGCGTTTGCTCATCAGTGGTAATGGTCGGTGCTTTCACGATGTCGCTCTCTACCGCTTGAGCGATAACACCAACTTGATTGCACTTTTCTTCATCACCTACGACGAAGCTCTGTTCGTTCTCCACGAACACGCTGAATGCACGCTTGGGATAGCCCCGTACGGGACCACCATCAACACGGATGAACAAACCTTTATCGTTTTGCTGGAGCGCACCGTCGATGAGCGGGAACGTCACATGATTGATCTCACGGTACGTGTCCTTGCCCTGGCTGTACTTGCCCTTTACGATATGAACGTATTCCACTGAATCTCCCTCTGCTTACGACGGTTTCAATTGAAACATATCTAGGGCCGTTCAGCAACGCGCCAATTGCAACAGAATGGGCATTACTGCTGATAGTCCAAACTGGCACGACTCCATGAAGGTCCTCTATCCCTTGAATCCAAGATACCACTCAGCTTCAATAGTACGGCCTTATCGGGGTCGTCAACCTGCAACCAATAGCCATACTTACCCACTGGTCCGTAGTGATTGACTTTGCGCCAAGCATAAGCCTCGATGTCTTTATCATGTTCATGACACTCATGAATACCCCAACCATGCCCTCGCATGGGGATATTGTAGGTGTAGTCCCGGAGACTACCAACATTTTCATGCAACCAGGTTATGAGCGCGATGTCATCCTCAGTCACATCCCACACTATCTTGGATTCGGGAGGTTCACCAAAACCAGACGATGCGTAGAACGTCTTGAACTTGAGGAAAAGTTGAAAGCGGTTCAATTTGAATGAAGTCCGTAACCACCAATTGTGATTTCGTCGCCCCCACTTAGTTCCCAACGAAGGGTTGGCTCAACCAAACGGGCAATGTACAGATACAGTTCGGCGAAGGCGGCGGCGGAGATGTATTCATATTTCTGAGCTTCCTTAATTAGCCTCAGTGCGTCTTCTTGGTTTGTGAACGAAACCAATGCCTGTTCAATGAACTCTTCAGTCAATGAACTGTCTTCGTATTCTTCGCACTGGGTATCAAATTCCAAGCCATGGAGGCGGTTTGCCGCATCATGGAGTCCTTCAATGTCTGATGCCGAAAAGTTGGTCGTAAACACATGTGAGCTGGTGATACCGTGGCCATCAGAGCTCCAATCACCAGTCGTGAGGGTAATCTTGTGGGCGAGTTCAGTCATATTGTTCTTCTTGTGGGTTGATGTTTAATCAGGGAAAAGTCCGTAGCCGCCCAGATCAATTATCTGGTGTTTGGAATTCTTCCATTCCAAAGTGGGTTCTGAAACTTTGGCAAGGTACAGATACATGTCCATATGCCCTTCAAATTCAACACGACCATCACATTCGTGTTCAATATAGTCAAGCAACTCCAGGGCTTCTGGTTGCCCCTGAAGGGTAGAACGGGCGCGATCAATGAAAGCTTGCGGCATCACATCCTTCCGCCAATCCAGAAACAATTTCGTGATGTCTAAGTTGAATGTCCTGGCCGTCTTCCTGAACGCCGCCATAACTTCGTCACGAGCGTGACTCATGTCAAAGTGGAAATGTCTGTTCTGTTTGTGACCGTAGTCACAATTAGCCACACCGATCACGAATGAAACGAAGTGGGGAAGGCTGCTGGTCGTCATATGGCAATATCCTGTTTTGCCAGAACAATAGCAAAGGGGCCCAGCAAAAGCTAGACCCCTTGTTCAAATCATTTGGCTTAGAGACTCGCGTCCTCGATACCAGCAACACGCAATTTAGTGATGTTGCCAATTTGGAAGTGTAAGTATTCAATACCCTTGCTCACACCCAAGAACTTGTTACGAAGTAACGAAACTTGATTGACCAACAGAGCAATCTCCAAAACTTCGTCATCACTGTCAGCATACTTTTCAGCATCACGACTAGTCAAAGCACGGTCATACTTTTCCATGTAATGACGATGCGCTTTGCCTTTAGCTTTATTGAACTTCAATTCCAAGTATCGGAGAATTGCTTCAAGTTCCTGAAGTTGATTGTATCGGTATTCAGCCATACCAGGAAGTTTCTTTTGAATGACTTCGATACGGCCGCTGACATTCAACTCCTTTCGGGCTTCTTCCAACTGTGCTTCGTAATACGCGAAGCATTCAACCAGCGGACTCAAATCGTCCGGATCTGCCGTAATTCGGCCATACCAACCACCACTCATTTAGTCCTCGCTGTCGTAATCGTCTTCGTCGTCAAACTCTTCTTCATCTTCACCGTAAAGTGATTGGAAGGCTTCTTCAAGGTTTCGATCTTCACCAATCAAATCGGCCATGTCTTCGGGTTCAAAGCCATAGTCTTCAAACGATCGAATCCAAGTGACGGCTACATCGGTGCGTTTTGCTGCTGGAATTTGATCTCGAACGGTATCCCAAAGTTCAAGTATCAAACGTGATTCACTGCTATTCATGTTAGGTAATTCCCATTAGTATCTAGAATATTCTACTTATGCCATATCAAATCGCAATATTACCAATTATGGTTTTACACAATAAGGGCATTCGTAGAAAGGGGGAGCAAAACTCCCCCTTATAATCTCGCATTAAGCGTTCAATACTTCGCCAGTTTCTGGGTCAATGACAGGTTCGAGACTCTCAGTGTCCTCAGCCAGCTTGGTGTTCCACTCAAGCATGATACGCATCAGCAATTCGTCAGTGATTTGCTTGCGGAAGTGTTTATGTTCCGAGCCATCATTTGCGATATACTTCAGCTTGTTGCCGTCTTTCGTCAGAATTCCACGGGATTCAAACAGATCGATCAGGCCGCTGTAGGGATCCATACCAGTGTCATACGGAATCTTGATTTCCATAGTTTCAAAGGGCTTGGCATAACGGCTCTTCATAACCTTCACCGCAGCACGGATACCAGTTACTTCAGCAACCTTGTTGCCGTCAATGTCTTCCTTCAGCTTACGCTTTTGCATGGCAACCACAATCGATGCAGCGTAAACCACACCTTGACCACCGGAGATTTTGTCATCGGGATCAAACATGTCCTGAGACGCATACGAGTGGTTGGTAGTTACCAGACCGATGTCAAACTCACCAAACATATTGGTTACGTTCGTCACCAGCGCCTTCAGTGCCTTGGGCTTGCGACCCATGTCACCCTTCAGTTCACCAGCTTCAAACTGGTTCACGTCAGTAGCCGTCATCAACATACCCAGCGAGTCAATAACGAACATGACCTTTGGTCGTTCATCCCTGTCCAGTGGGCCGTAGTTGGCTTTGTATTCCTTCATGAAGTCGCTGATGATCTTTGCCACGTCATCGATCATTGCCGCGCTAATACGCAACAGTTTGTCTTCAGACGTGTCAACATCAAGAGCCTTCAGCCATGCTTCGTCAAGTGCGTTTTCAGTGTCGATCAACACAACGAACACACCCTTCTTTTGTGCTTCGCGCACAATATTACCACTCACCAGGAACGACTTACCCGAACCCGACTGACCAGCAAACATGGTTGACTTGCCAAGGGGAACGCCCTTGAAAAAGTCGCTTGAGATCAGGAAGTTGAGTGCATAGTTACCAGTGCTGATCCACGTCTGGGGATCATTAAAACCAGTGGAAATACCATTGATTGATTTGGTAATATTTGTGCGGAATTTTGAAATATCTAGTGGCTTCATCTTGTTATTATTTTCCTATTGCCAGTTTGAACATCAACTTGGTAGAGAGGATTTTAAACCTCCCTACCAACTTTAGCGATATTTGGTTATCGCTAAAACGTTAATGCTTAGTTGCCACCAAGCTGCTTTTGCTTGATGCGGGCCAGGATGTCAGAAGCGTTGGGCTTCGCGCCACCAGTAGCTGCAGGTGCTGCCTGAGGAGCAGGAACCGCTGCGGCAGTGTCATTCCAAGGAGCGGGAGCTTCCGTACCACCGACCGGAGCGGTCAGACGGGTTTGAGGAGCAGACGCACCACCACGCATACCGAAAGGACGGTACAGGTGACCATACGACGCATTGTCGAACGGACGGCCAGCCAGCGAATCTTCGAACATCGCCTTGATCAGATCGATGCCATCGCGGTCAGGACGGGGGCCCAGGAATTCCTTCAGGTTGAACAGACCGAAGCTTTCGATCGCTTCCAACTCGTCAGCACTCAGTGCGCGAGTCTTGAACGACCATTGCGAAGTGCCGTAGTTGGCGTATTCGCCCTTCTTGGTCTTAGTCAGCTTGAAGTCACGACCACCCACGTAGTCGATCGGCAGATCTTCCATTTCAGGATTCATCAAGGAGTTCTTGATGATTTCAAAGATGGAGGGGTTGATCACGAAACGACGGATGGGATTTTCAGGAACATTTTCTTCCGAGAACGGGCTGTTAACCACAAAGCCTTGGAACAGGTACGACTTCTTCTTGTAGTACGTGCGGGCCAAGTCCTTCTTGGAATCATCCTTCCACCAGGGACGGATGTGAGCAGTGATAGGGCAAGCGTCGCCGAACATGTCAACGCAAGGAACCTGAACTTCAACCTGATTGTCGTCACGACCAACAACGCCTTGGAAAGGCAATTTGATGATCTGGCGTTCAACCCAGAAGAAAGTGTTGTCAGGATCAGCGTCGGGGAGGAAGCGGATGCTTGCCGAGGAATTTTCTGGAACGTTCCAGAAAGGATAGCTTGCATTATCGCCGGAGGAACCGGAACTCTTGTTCTCGGTGTTCTTTTGAGATTGTTCGAGCAGTTTTGCTTGGATTTCTGCGAGAGTTGCCATTTGTTTTGCCTATGTTGTTGTTATTTTAGGTTTGTTAAAGTTTGCCTAGACGAATGATTAACATTCGACATTTCTATTTATACCACGGAGATGGTAATTGGCTTATGATTTGCGCGTTCTTTCTTATTATTGTCTGCGCTAACCATGTATCTATAGTAATTGTGCTCACCATCTTTTGCAAAATAGATTTGAAAATCTTTTTCACAAATTTCTGGTTGTTGTTTGCCCAAAAAACATGATGGCACTAGGTTAACCTAGTGCCATCAGTACGTCAAATTACTCTTTAACGCTTCAGACCAGCCAACTGTGCCATACGATTCACATACGTTTCATCGTCGTTGTTGGGACTCTGGACATCTTTCTTGAAGTCCTTTTGCTGGTTAGCTGGGATGACATCATCACACTTATGTGATTCTTTGAATTCATCATCTTCATCCTCGTCCT